>Ga0308164_10000144_pt1 | contig 195903 bp, 169 predicted proteins | sample PhyTR2_FD_201031 | JGI IMG/M metagenome (GOLD analysis project Ga0308164, IMG submission 201031) | Phyllosphere microbial communities from UC Gill Tract Community Farm, Albany, California, United States - DLSLT.R2 | ecosystem: Host-associated > Plants > Phyllosphere > Unclassified | place... | reverse complement strand
CGGGCTTACAATCGGTAATGCTTTGAGAAGAGTGTTGCTTTCTTCTCTGGAAGGATACGCTATTTCATCTATCAAAATAGAAGGTGTAGAGCACGAATTTTCAACTATTCCAGGAGTAATCGAAGACGTTACCGAAATTATTCTTAACCTTAAGCAGGTAAGACTAAAAGCTATAGCAGAAGCACAAGCCAATGAGCAGGTGATTGCTAAAGTTTCAGGACAAACGATTATTACTGCTGGTGATTTAGGAAAGTCTATGAACGGATTTGAGGTGTTAAACCCTGATCTGGTAATCTGCAACCTAAATAGTGATGTAACTTTCGAAATTACTTTCAACGTAGAAAAAGGTAGAGGATATGTTCCTTCAGAACAGAACAAGTCAAACAATGCACCTGTAGGTACTATTGCGATCGACTCTATTTTCACACCTATCAAGAAAGTACAATACAGCATTGAAAATTATCGTGTAGAGCAAAAAACAGACTACGAAAAACTTGTATTAGATATTGAAACTGATGGTTCCATCAGCCCTCAAAATGCTTTAACAGAAGCTTCTAAGATATTAATCTATCACTTCATGTTGTTCTCTGATGAGAGAATCACACTTGAAACAGAAGCTGTAAAAGCATCTATCCAATACGATGAAGAAACCCTTCACACAAGACAACTTCTTAAATCTAAACTAGCAGATATGGATCTTTCAGTGAGAGCTCTTAACTGTTTGAAGGCAGCTGAAGTTGAAACGTTAGGAGAATTAGTTTCTTACAGTAAGTCTGATTTGATGAAATTCAGAAATTTTGGTAAAAAATCTTTGACAGAACTAGAAGAATTAGTGCATTCAAAAGGTCTTAACTTCGGTTTCGACGTTGCAAAATATAAGTTAGACGCTGATAAATAATTAATAATGAGACACGGTAAAAAATTCAATCACTTAGGAAGAACAGCTTCTCATAGAAGAGCTTTGCTTTCTAATATGGCTTGTTCTCTAATTGAGCATAAAAGAATCAACACTACTGTAGCTAAAGCTAAGGCTTTAAGAGTATATGTTGAGCCCCTATTAACAAAAGCAAAAGAAGATACTACACACAACAGAAGAATTGTTTTTTCATATCTTCAAAGCAAAGAAGCAGTTACTGAACTATTCAGAACAGTTGCTCCTAAAATTGCTGGAAGAGACGGTGGTTACACTAGAATCATAAAAACAGGTTTCAGACAAGGTGATGCTGCTGATATGGCACTTATCGAGTTGGTAGACTTCAATGAGCTTTATAATCCTAATGCTGAAGAGAAAAAGACTACTAGAAGAAGTAGAAGAGCTACCACTGCTAAAAAAGAAGCGGTAGTTGCTGATGCTCCTAAAGTAGAAGAAAAAGCAGAAGCTCCAACGGCTGAAGCTGCAGACTCTACAGAAGAGAAAACTGAAGAATAATATTCATTCAGATATATAAAAAAAACCGTTCAGATTCTGAACGGTTTTTTTATGCACTATATTTTTGTTCTTTTAAGCTCAATGATATTATTACCCTGCTCAAGATGAAGGCTGTCTCCTACCACTCTCGCGGTCATATCATCTTTCTTATAAATAGTTTCATCACCCTTTGTTTCTGACTTAAGAAGAATAAAGGTTTTTTTATTGCTGGTGATAGCTACCGTACTTTCTTTTGGATCATTTTTGAAAACCACCTTAACCAGTGTTCCATCTACAGCTTTATACACATAATCTGTTTTTTCAGTTTTCTGGCCGTTCACGTCAAGGCTTGATGAACTTTGCGATACAGAATCTATTTTTCCGTTAGTATCTTTTACCACAGTCTCCGAACTGTCGGTTTTGATGATGCTTTTGTTACCGCTTTCCTTTTTGTTACAGCTTGTTAATGACAAAGCAATCAAAGAAATGGCTATTAAAAGTCCTTTTTTCATGATGTTTATTTTTTAATGTATTGAATGAAATTATTTTGAAAATCGTAAAATAAATTTAACTAAATTTAATAAAAACAAAAAGCAAACCAATAACCTGAACTCAAGATTTAAAGTTACACAAATGGGTAATTGATTCCACTTTGTTTTCTGTTGAAATTTGTCTTAAACAAAAATACGAAACATGAGCATTTCCATAGCCATAGTAGAAGACGAAAAAAACTACAACCATGCGTTGAAGAAAGTGATCGATTATCAAAACGATATGAAGGTGACCGCTCAGTTTTTTGATGGAAATGATGCCTTACAAAATTTACCCGATATAGCTCCCGATGTTGTCATGATGGATATCCAGTTACCCGATATGCTGGGGATAGACATTATTGAAAAATTAAAAAAGGAGATGCCTAATACCCAATTTATTATGTGTACAAGTTTTGAAGATGATGAAAAGATCTTCAATTCTTTAAAAGCAGGGGCCATGGGATATCTTGTTAAAGGAGAAAGCATGGATAAAATTCTGTCTTCCATCCGTGATGTATACAATGGCGGCGCACCGATGAGTTTTTCCATTGCCAGAAAAGTATTAGCCCATTTCGAACGTAAAGATATTGACACAACAGGAATGGATGAATTGACAAACCGTGAAAAAGAAATCCTCGAACTTCTTTCTCTGGGGCTTTTGTACAAAGAAATTGCCGATCAGAAATTCATCAGCCTCGACACCGTGAAAAAACACGTTGGAAATATCTACAGAAAACTGCACGTCAGCAATAAAGTTGAAGCAATCAATAAATTTAACCATTTTAAAAACTAAAAATCATGAATGAGAATCAAGACTTATTAGATCTGTTAGGAAAGATCAATCAATTGGTAGACTATGGACGACTCGGAATTGAAGAATTGAATGAAGTACAATCATACTGTGCAAAAAAAATCGATGATTTAAGTTCCGGCGGATTTATTGAACGGGAAAAAATGGACCTAAGCAATTTTAAATTTTATGTTCAGACTAATCCTGTTCAGGAAATACCAGAAGAAGAAGCTAGAGACATGATGGCTGGATATGAGGCATTAGTCGGTGAGAATAAATACCGCACAACATTAGATATAACCCGATCGGTTGCTGATGATCTCTTTAAGACTAATCCGGAAGTTAAAATACTTCTGGGTGAGAAAGATAGTGGACTCGTTTTTTTATATGAAGACAAAGGAGTGTATTATATCATTGATAATAGAATGCGGAAAGAGGAAATCTCTATAGATCTTTTTAGGTTGTATCAAAAGAATTATAAAGATTTTCTTGGATCAAGGTTAGATCAGTATATCCAAACATTTGATAGTACAACAACGAATACAAGAAGATTTACGATTTTAAGTAATTTCCATCCTACTATTGATTTACATGCCATAAAATATCCGAATGTTAGTATTGCTTTTTATCCCGCTATTCATGTGTCTAATGAACTATTCAAGGTAGAGATTTATGGAGTTCCTACTGAAGTCAGCTATAAATATCGGTTAACATTCATCATGGTATTAAAATACTATAACGGAAAAGATATCATTCCAATAGAGAATATAGGCGTGTTCGACAGAAATGGTCTCTGCCCTCCCGGCTGCTAAATTATGAGCATTCTCGATCTTCTTTATTTTGTAATATTAGGAGTCAACTTAATAGTTTCCATCGTGGTAAAAACACAATGGAAACATTTCTATTATATCTACTTTCTTATTACGATGGGGGTAGAAATAGTAACTATTTATTTTCACGATCTCCAACGCTTATATAATTTCCTTGATATCTTCAGTATGGTGTTTTTTTATTTTCTTTTTCGGGAAACATTAATCTATCAGAGAATAGTAAAAGGAATTACCATCAGTCTTGTCATTTTTTCTATGTACTTAATGGTTGTAAGCAAAACCTCATATTCAATTTATACAGGGATTGTATTCTGTTTGTTCTCTATCTTTTTATCACTGAGTTGGTTTCACAGCATGATCGCTTCTGGAGAAAGCGAAACCCTTCGGATAACAGATAGAGGTTTGTTTTGGATAAGCTCATCGCTGTTGATGTGGTCGGTGTTTTACTTATTCAGAATGACGCCGATGTATTGGTTTAATAACAGGGATCCGGAATTTTTATACACACTTAAATATATCTTCCAGATCGCTACTATTGTATCCTATGGATTATTCTTAAAAGGACTTATAAGTAAACAGCTATGAAATCATTACCGGAAGAAATAAAACTTACCTTTCTTATTGCACTGCTATTGGTGGTATTATTTGTGGGCTTTATTATTTTCATTGTGCTCATATACAATAGAAAGCAGCTTCTTTACCTTAAAGAAAAACAGCTTAAAGAATCTGAATACCAAAACCAGCTGCTACAGAAAGAACTTGAAACTCAAAAATCAATAGAACGCGAACGTGAAAGGATTTCCCATGACATGCATGATGATCTCGGAGCAGGAATTTCTGCACTTAAGCTCCATGCAGAATTTTTAAAACAAAAAGTGGAAGACGGTGATTTGAAAAATGATATTGATGAACTGTTGAAAACCTCTGAGGAAATGAATATCTCTATGCGGGAAATGCTTTGGAGTCTCAATTCCGGGAATGATACACTCGGAAGCTTTGTAGAATATGCCCAGATATACGCCCAGAATTTTTTAAAAAAGTCCAACTTCCGGCTGACTGTTGAAAGAGAAAATATTATTACTGATACCGCAATTTCCACAGAATTGAGGCGTAATATGTTTTTATGTTTGAAAGAAGCTTTAAACAATTCCTATAAACACAGTAAAGCTGAAAATATAGAACTTTTGTTTAGGCAGAATGGTAAAGAATTTATAATGAAAATTACAGATAACGGAATCGGGATTTCAACGGGCACATCTGAAGGAAACGGATTACGGAATATGAATAGGAGAATGCAGGAGCAACAGGGAAAATGCAGGGTGAGTTCTTCTGAAAAAGGAACCGAAGCTATTTTTACAGCAAGCTTATAATGATTGTAGGTTTTCCTGAAAATCAGTAAGTTTAAAAATTCCCAGTTTCTGAATTGTTAAATTAATACAGTCATAAAATTAACTAAAAATTAACTTGAAATTCCATCAAAAGGAATGCCTTAATGAGTAAAAAAAGTTATTTTTTGATTAAATTTGTATTAAACTATAAAATAATAAAAAATGAGTTACATTTCTTACATAGAAGCGAGACAAATTTTGGATTCCAGAGGAAATCCTACAGTTGAAGTAGATGTATTTACAGAAAGCGGGGCTATGGGCCGTGCCGCTGTACCTTCAGGAGCATCTACAGGAGAACATGAAGCAGTGGAACTACGTGATGGTGGTTCGGAATATATGGGGAAAGGGGTTCTTAAGGCTGTTGAAAATGTAAGAGAAGTAATCGCGCCAGAATTGGTAGGACTTCCGGTTTTTGATCAAAACCTTATCGATCAGATCATGATTGATCTTGACGGAAGCAGCAATAAAGGAAATCTTGGGGCAAATGCCATTCTTGGAGTTTCTCTTGCAGCAGCAAAAGCAGCCGCAGCAGAATTGAAAATGCCTTTATATAAATATGTGGGTGGTGTTAATGCCAACACGCTTCCTGTTCCAATGATGAACGTAATCAACGGTGGTTCTCACTCAGATGCACCTATCGCGTTCCAGGAATTTATGGTAATGCCGGTAAAAGCAGATTCATTCTCTCATGCATTGAGAAAAGGAACGGAAATTTTCCACAGCCTTAAATCTATTCTTCATTCAAGAGGATTATCTACTGCAGTAGGTGATGAAGGTGGGTTTGCACCTACTTTCAAAGGAACTGAGGATGCTTTGGATACATTGCTTCAGGCAATTGAAAAAGCAGGATACAAGCCTGGTGATGATGTAATGATCGCATTAGACTGTGCCGCTTCAGAATTCTATAAAGACGGAGTATACGATTACAGAAAATTCCAGACTCCGGATGCCGCTCAATTCTCAAGCAGCGAGCAGGTGTCTTATTTAGCTGAATTGGCAAATAAATATCCTATCATTTCTATCGAAGACGGTATGCAGGAAAATGACTGGGAAGGTTGGAAAATGTTAACCGATAAAATCGGAGACAGAGTACAGCTGGTAGGTGACGATTTATTCGTAACTAACGTTGAAAGACTGGCAAGAGGAGTAAAAGAAGGAATCGCTAACTCAATCCTTGTAAAAGTAAACCAGATTGGTTCTCTTTCTGAAACAATGGCTGCCGTACAAATGGCACAGCACAACAAATTTACTTCTGTAATGTCTCACAGATCAGGAGAAACTGAAGATTCTACTATTGCAGACCTTGCAGTAGCAATGAATTGCGGCCAGATCAAAACAGGTTCTGCATCAAGATCAGACAGAATGGCGAAATACAACCAGTTGTTGAGAATTGAAGAAGCCTTAGGTGAAACTGCAATTTTCCCTGGTTTAGAAGCTTTCAAAATAAAAAGATAATTGAAAATATAAATAACGGCAAGCGATAATTTTTGTTTGCCGTATTTTATGGAATTTAGTAAATTTAGAAAAAAATAAATAATGTCAGACAACAAAGTAATATTGAATTACGACGGTAATTCGTATGAATATCCAATCGTGGATAGTACTATCGGAGACAGAGGGATCGATATTTCAAAATTAAGAGACCAAACAGGTCTAATTACCTTAGATTTAGGGTATAAAAATACCGGAGCTACACTTAGTGAAATCACTTACTTAGACGGAGATAAAGGAGAATTATTCTACAGAGGTTATCCTATCGAGCAGATTGCCGAGAAATCTAACTTTACAGAAGTAATGTACCTTTTATTACATGGTGATTTACCTACCCAGGATCAATTCAATGCCTTTAACGGGAACATTAAAAAATATAACTTCGTTGCAGAAGAGATGAAAAAAATCATCGATGCTTTCCCTCGCTCTGCACACCCAATGGGAGTTTTATCTTCTTTAACATCTGCTTTAACTGCCTTCAACCCGAAAGCGGTTAACGTAAACTCTAAAGAAGAAATGGACCTTGCTGCAGAATTGCTTATTGCTAAATTTGCTCACCTTGCTGCATGGACCTACAGAAAAACTCTTGGTTTACCATTAAATCACGGAGATAATAACCTAAACTATGTAGAGAATTTCTACAAAATGGCTTTCAGACAACCAAATGCAGATTTCGAAATCAACCCAGTGGTAGTTGGAGCTTTAGATAAATTATTAATTCTTCATGCTGACCATGAACAAAACTGTTCTACTTCTACAGTAAGAATGGTTGGTTCTGCTCACACAGGCCTTTTTGCTTCAGTTTCTGCTGGTATTTCTGCACTTTGGGGACCACTTCACGGTGGAGCAAACCAAGCGGTAATCGAAATGCTTGAATTGATTGAAAAAGACGGTGGTGATGTTAACAAATGGGTTGAAAAAGCTAAAGATAAAAACGATAGCTTCCGTTTGATGGGATTCGGACACAGAGTATACAAAAACTTCGACCCAAGAGCAAAAATTATCAAAAAAGCAGCTGATGATTTATTAAGTGCATTAGGTATTGAAGATAAAGCTCTTGATATTGCAATGCAGTTAGAAAAAGTAGCGCTTGAAGACGAATACTTCATCGAAAGAAAATTATATCCAAACGTAGATTTCTATTCAGGAATTATCTACAGAGCGTTAGGAATTCCTACAGAAATGTTTACAGTAATGTTCGCATTAGGAAGACTTCCAGGATGGATCGCTCAATGGAAAGAAATGAGAATCAAAGGAGATCCTATCGGAAGACCAAGACAGGTTTACCAGGGAGCTCAACAGAGAGACTACATCGATATGGTAAACAGATAATCTCTGTTCCAACATACAAAAAAACCCAAAGCTTGCTTTGGGTTTTTTTATGATCCGCATGAATTGCTTACTAGTAATTTCGAAAGTATTATTATGAGAATTTATGAGCACTGAGCATAGCAAAAAATAACCAAAACATTAAAGATTTGCTATTAATCTAAGAGATTATTTTCTTTTAGATTATCCAAAGGCTCTCGCTTATCAACTTTTATTTCTTTTCCATCTGGCCCAGTTGCTTTATATGGGGATTGATAAGTATCTATATTAGGATCTTCCATAAATTCTCTTCTTTTTTTCAAAAATTGAGATTTCTCTTTGATATCATAAACTTTATTATATTTAAGAGGTTCAATGAGTTCATTCACTTTAGCAATTTCTGCAGCTTTTATTATGATTGATTTTTCCGCATTATAAACTTCTAAAATCAAACCATTCAATCCTTTAAATCTAAATGGGCCTTCAGAAATAGGTATTGATGTTGTATACCAAGCGTAATAAACTTTTCCTGTATCGGAGGTTGTTTTGGCTAAATTGCATTGGTATGACAAAATAGTTTTACTCTTATTTTTAATTAGTTCCCATTTCAAAGCGGGCTCTTCATATCTATATAAATCTCTTCTTCCAATAGGAAGTGTTACAATTACTTTATCACCATCTTTATAGACACTGCTTTTTGACTTCGGATAACCATTAATGGATGGATTACCATAATTACCTACATTATTTTGAATATAGTCGAAAAATGTCTTTGCTTTATCGTCTGCATAAATAGATTTTTTAGTGTTACATAATAAAGTGTAATCATAAACAGAAGCATCAGCCTGATTTTTTATTAATGTTGAATCAGGCGCCATTATCATGTAATAATGAATTTTTAAACTAGACTTATCACTCTCATTTTGGGAAAAAAGAATAGAGTAGAAAATAATGGAAAGAAAAATTGCAATTTTTTTCATTTTTCTATGTCTAATAATCTTTATATTATAAATTTATGCATTCATCAATGAGAAGATTAAATATAGAAATATTAGTAAAATAAGTGTAATTTTTTTTATTATGTTAATAGCCTAGAATTTTATCGTAAATCTGTAACTCAGTTTTTACAGCTCCATTAAATCTGAAGGATTTTACTCAAAAATAAACCCCGCTTTTGTAAGCAGGGTTGTCTATTTTTAGTTAGGGACAGTAGCAATTACCACATGTCCAGATGGTACAGTTTCCTGCATCATCCCACTCGCAGCAGTATCTCGGTTTAGTTGGGCCGATGCCTCCTACGATTGATTTCTGTTGATCTCTTCCTAGTTTTTGTGCATGTTTTAGCACTTGATTTTTCTTGTTCATGATTTTTTGGTGTTTAAAGTTAAAAGTACATTTTGTATAATTTTTCGCGAAAACTATTTCACTAATTTATGAATTTATTTTTAATTTTCATCTTTTTTTATGGCATACTTAGATGAAAAGCAGCAAGTTGTATGCTTTTTATCAAAGAAAGATAAACAAATATTGTAAAGATTGTGGATGGATAAAGGAACTATGTAAAAGGACTATTCACAAGATTCTTATATATGATGATAAATTCTGAGTATAAAACAATTCAAAAGTTTTCCAGATAGCCTCCTTTACTTATATTTGTAGTATTGCATAACTCTTTATGAAACTAAACATTAAAAACGAAACGGGAAGGCTGAGATCAGTGGTTCTGGGCCAACCTAATTCTATGGGACCTGTTCCCACCCTTGAAGAAAGCTATGATGCCAAATCATATTATTCCATCGAAAACAATATGTATCCAAAAGAATCGGATATTATTGATGAAATGAACGCTTTTGAAGCAGTATTGAAAAAACATGATGTTGAAGTGTTCCGCCCAAGTATTATCAACGACTATAATCAGGTTTTTGCCAGAGATGTGGCTTTTGTGATTGATGATAAAATGATTATTTCCAATGTCATTGCAGACCGGGCAGATGAACAGGACGCCTACAAAAATGTTTATGAAAAAGTGGCGTGGAGGAAGATCATCAATCTTCCGGAAACGGCACATATTGAAGGCGGGGATGTGATTGTATGGGACGATTTTCTATTCATCGGAACATGTTTCAGTGAAGATTACAGAAACTATAAAACTGCAAGAACCAACGAATACGCGATAGAAATTCTAAAAGAATATTTTCCTAAAAAAAGAATCATCGATTTAGAATTAAAGAAAAATGATAAGATTCCGTTTGAAGGAATTCTTCATTTAGACTGTACATTCAACCCGATTGGAAAAGACAAATGCATTATTTATGAGAATGGATTTGTGGATGAAAGCGATTACCGCTTGATCATCGATATTTTTGGAGAAGAAAACTGTTTCCATGTTACCGATCAGGAAATGTTTGAAATGTTTCCAAATATTTTTTCTATTTCTCCAGAAATAGTGGTTTCAGACAAAGCTTTTACAAGAATGAACAACCACCTGAGAGACGTATGGGGAATGACCGTAGAAGAGATCCCCTACAGAGAGATTTCCAAAATGGGAGGCTTGCTGAGATGCTCAACAATGCCTTTGGTACGTGACTAATAGAGGTTTTAGCTTGAAAGAATTGTTTTACTCTTTCAATCTTTTCATTTTTAAATCAAACAAACAATGCAGACAACAGACACCGTTTTAATGATAGAACCGATTGCTTTCGGTTATAATGCGGAAACCGCAGAAAACAATTACTTTCAGGTTGAACAGAAAGGGGCAGATATTCAGAATAAAGCGCTGGCAGAATTCAAAATCTTTGTTGAGAAATTAAGAGGCAAAGGAATTCATGTTATTACCATAAAAGATACATTAGATCCTCACACACCGGATTCTATTTTCCCAAACAACTGGGTAAGCTTCCACAAAGACGGGAAAGTGGTTTTATATCCCATGTTCGCTTCAAACAGAAGAGTAGAGAGAAGGGAAGATATTATTGAAACCATCAAAGAACAGGGTTTTGAGGTTTCTGAAATTGATGACTGGTCGTTACCGGAAATCCAGGGTCACTTTTTGGAAGGAACAGGAAGTATGATTTTTGACCACGACAATAAGTTGGCTTACGGTTCGGTTTCTTTAAGACTAGATGAAAGATTATTCAGAGAATTCTGTGAAAAATATGGATTTATGCCTGTCGTTTTCCATTCTTTCCAAACGGTAGGCTCAGAAAGGCTTCCGATCTATCATACGAATGTTATGATGTGTGTGGCGGACAGATTTGTAGTAATCTGCCTGGATTGTATCGATAATGAGCTGGAGAGAAGCAAGGTTATTGAAACGATCAAAAATTCCGGAAAAGAAATTATAGAAATTTCAGAAGAACAGATGCAGCAGTTCGCCGGAAATATGCTTCAGGTACAGAATACAGACGGTCAAAAGTTTTTGGTTATGAGTCAGACGGCTTATCAGTCATTAACGCCGGAACAGGTTTCAGCTATTGAAAAATACTGTGAGATTATTTATTCAGACCTTAATACCATTGAAGTGAATGGCGGAGGAAGCGCAAGATGTATGCTTGCTGAGGTTTTTCTTCCTAAAAAATAACAGATAATTAAGAAAATAAACACATTGGAATCACCTGCCAGTAAAGGCTTACATATTCTTTTGACTCTGGAAACAGAGTCAGAAGAGTTGCTATTAGATAGTGACGGCTTTTTAGCATTCACCCAAAGTATGTTAGAAGACAAAGACGTGGAAATTGTAGGAATTACAAGTCATATTTTTGATAATCAAAGTTTCACTGCTGCGATTTGTCTTAAAGAGTCACATCTCTGTATTCACACCTGGCCGGAGTTCTGCCAACTTACATTTGATGTTTTCCTGTGTAATTATTCCCAGGATAATACGGAGAAAGTAGAGAAAATAGCAGATGAGGTAGTACAGTATTTCAATGCCAGGACTATTCAAAAACACAAGATTCAACGATAAAATGCATTACGTTTGTCCAATCTGTAAAACTGAAAATAGCTATGAATTTACTTTTCCTGCAGCAGAATATATCTGCAGGTCATGTTCTAATCTGATTGATATATCACAAAATACATCATTAAAGCTTGTAAAAAAGCCGGTTGAAAATGTGGTATTGGAAATCGGGAAAAAAGGCTTGATCGATAATATTCAGTACTGTGTTACCGGTATTATTATCAGGAAATATGGCACTAATATATATTGGCGGGAATACTATCTTAAAGATGAAAAAGGAAATGATGCTTTTTTAAGCGAAAGTGAAGGACACTGGGTTTTTCTGCTGCCCCAATCTCCGGTCAATATCAAGCATAAAAGTTCCAAATTAATACAGCTTGGTGATAATACCTATCGCTGGTATGAAACAACACCATGTACCATTCATGCGGCGGCAGGTTTTTTTGAAGACAAACTCAACTTCAATATTGCGACTTACAAAGAATATGTGAATGGAAGCAGAATGGTCTCACAGGAGGAATCCGGTGGTTCTGTTGAATATTTTACCGGAAAACATATTGCCAAATCAACCGTAAAAAAAGCATTCAACATTACCGATCTTCCCAATTATTATGGAATCGGAATTGTACAGCCTTTTTATATTAATGTGAGGCAGGCAATTAATATTCTGGCCGTGACAGCTCTTCTGATCTGTCTGATCCAGCTGAATCTGGTAATGTCAAGAACCAACGCAAACATTTTTGAACAGGAAATAGAATTTGCATCCGTCACAGATAAGGAACTGGTAAGCAAAAGTTTCGAACTTTCCGGTGGATCGGCACCTTTAGAGGTACAGGCTTATTCTGATGTTGATAACTCCTGGGCTAATGTTAGTATAAGTCTGGTCAACGAAAAGACCAACGAAATGAGGTATACCTCGAAAGACATAGAAAGGTATTCGGGATTCGAAGGTGGTGAAAGCTGGAGTGAAGGTAGCCGGAACGAAGAATTTAATATTTGCGGTGTGGCTCCGGGAAAATATCACTTCCTGATCTCTGCAGAAAAAGAGGGAGGCATACCAGACCCTTTTAAAACGGGATATCAGTTGAATAACGGAGATTTATCTGTCATTGGGAATGATAAGGGAGAGTTTTATGTAAAAAATAATAAAACTAAAAATATTCAGACTTATCCACAGAGGGACATACTGAAAAATGAGATTATTGGAATGAATAATTGGCTGAATCAACCTAAAGAAATACAGAAATTAGATTCCATTATTACATTTGCCATTCCTATAGAATACGGATATCCACAGAAATCTGAAGCAAATCCGTCAGTAAAAATTAAAGCTATATGGCAGCCGGTTTCTTTTTGGAATTTTGGGATTGTTCTTACCCTGTTGATCGTATTCGGTATCATCTGCCATGTCGGGAAAGGATATTTTGAAAAATCAAAATGGAATAACAGTTCAAATTCACCCTATTAGGTTTATTTATGCAGAGAATTTTTGATTACATAAAAGCTAACTGGCTGCTCGGTCTTATCGGGGCATTCTTTCTAAGCTGGTTTATCTATCTTACTTATAGTGGAAACCGCTTTTGCGACTGTGCAAAAACGGAAACATTCCGCGACGGAACTACCAGAAGCCATTCATCAGGAACTGGATTCTACAGATATTATCACAAATAAAAATATAAACTATGAATACAATTAATCTATTGCCAATTATCAATTCAGTGCTCTATTCATTGTTAGGAATTGCCATTTTACTGGTCTGTTATTTCATCATTGAAAAACTTACTCCTGAAAAAACCTGGCATGAGATCGCAAAAAATAGAAACATTGCTCTGGCTATCGTTTTCGGAGCATTCATCATCGGTATTTCAATGATTATAAGTGCAGCAATTCATGGATAAAAAGAGGATCCCTCTCGAGATGCTGCTTATGTTCTCGGTATTTGTCATTGCTACCTGCGGACTGATCTACGAATTGGTGGCCGGTGCGCTGGCAAGCTATCTGCTGGGAGATTCTGTAAAACAGTTTTCTTTCATTATTGGCGTATACTTATTTTCAATGGGGGTTGGATCTTACCTTGCAAAATTCATTAAAGGAAATCTGATCGATAAATTCGTAGAAATTGAAATTCTGGTAGGTATTGTAGGAGGAATAAGCTCGGTGGTTTTATTCATATTATTCAATACACTAGCTCATTTTGAGAGCGTTTTATATCTTTTTGTGTTTTTTACAGGATGTCTGGTAGGAGTAGAAATTCCAATTTTAATGAATATTCTAAAAGGAAGGATAGAATTTAAAGATTTAGTTTCCAATGTCTTTGCTTTCGATTATATTGGGGCATTATTGGCCTCCATTCTTTTTCCTCTTGTGCTTATTCCGAAACTGGGTATTGTAAAAACACCATTGTTTTTTGGATTGATCAATATTTCAATCGCCATTTTTTTATGTTTCTATTTAAAAAAGGAATTGTCAAAACCATTTTCGTTACGGGTAAAGTCCATCGGAGCCTTTATCCTGTTGCTTGGCCTTTTTATTTTTTCAGATAAAATTTTATCCTATTCCGAAGAGAAACTGTACGGTGAAAATGTGGTTTTTACCAAAAGTTCTCCCTATCAGAGAATTGTTCTCACCAGAAATAACCGTGAGTTCAGATTGTATTTAAATAATAACCTGCAGTTTTCCTCTACCGATGAATATCGGTATCATGAAGCATTAGTTCATCCTGTGATGTCTATGGCCAAAAATATTGGCCGTGTTCTGATTTTAGGGGGCGGAGACGGTTTTGCCGTACGTGAAGTTTTAAAATATAAAGAAGTTAAAAATATTACGCTGGTTGACCTGGACGGAGAAATGACCAATTTCTTTACAACCAATGAAACCATGCGCAGCTTGAACCAAAACTCAATGTCAAGTCCTAAACTTAAGGTGATCAATAAAGATGCCTATATCTGGGTGAAAGAAAACCGACAAAAATTTGATGTGATCATCATTGATTTTCCAGACCCATCCAATTACAGCTTAGGAAAATTATACTCGCTGCAGTTTTATAAAGAACTTGAAAGACTAACGACTCCTGATACCAAAGTAGTAATTCAGACTACATCACCTTATTTTGCTCCAAAATCTTTCTGGTGTATTGAAAAAACCGTTAATCAGATATTTCCCTTTACGGCAGCTTATCACACCTATGTTCCTTCTTTTGGAGAATGGGGTTTTTCGATGGCTTCTTTTGAACCGGTAAATAATACCATCTACAGGAAGATCCCTAATTTAAAATTCTATGATTACAACTTCAGGCAGCTATCATATTTTACTAAAGATATGAAAGCAGATGATGTTGAAGTGAATCGACTGGACAATCAAATATTAGTACGCTATTTCGATGAAGAGTGGGGAAAAGTACAGTAGAAAAGATTTTCTTACAACCTTGTTTTTAGGAAGTTTGATGCTCCCTTTTCTGCAGTATTGTGGGAAGAAGGGAAAATCAGTGCTGCTGAAAATTACAGGAACAAATCACATTCTGGGACATAAACTGTGGGCTAAAGATTTTCCGGAACCTACAGAAGAAATCCATACAAAATACCTCATTGTAGGCGGGGGAATCTCTGGACTTTCTGCTTGCCGGTTTTTAAACAAAAATGGGGAGAATGACTATCTTTTACTTGAAATGGAAGATCATTTAGGTGGAAACTCCTCAAATGGTCAGAATGCATTTTCAAAGTTTCCGCTGGGAGCTCATTATCTGCCTTTACCGAACAAAGAAAATATAGAAATCATTGAGTTTTTAAATGAATCCGGGATATGTTTGGGGAATGATGAGAGTGGTGAACCTGTCTTGGATGAATATCAAATGACTTTTCCTCAGCAGGAACGCCTGTTTTATAAAAATGCATGGCAGAATGATATCGTTCCTCAGAAAGGAATCTCTTTACAAACTCAAAAAGAACTGGATCGTTTTTTTAGAATGATGGATGAGTACCGCCAGAAAAAAGATGATCGCGGAACATATTGGTTTGCTATACCCGTTCATGATTCAAGCAGAGAGGAAAATGCTTTACAACTTGAAAAAATGCTTTTTAAAGACTGGTTGGCTATACAGAATTTTAAATCAGAAGAATTGCTCTGGCTGCTGGATTACTCCTGTAAAGATGATTATGGATTAGGAATTCAGTATGTTTCCGCCTGGGCCGGAATTCATTATTTTGCTGGAAGGAAAAATAACTGGAGCGAAAAATATAAAGATCATGTTTTTACATGGCCGGAAGGAAATGCAAGGCTGACAAGCCACTTTTCAAGATATACCAAAGAAAAATATATATCGAATCATTTAGTTTTTGAAATTAAAGCTAACGATAAAGTTGAGGTTTTAAGTTTTGACAACCTTCATAAAAAAACAAAAAAAATCATTGCTGAAAAAGTACTATTAGCCGCCCCGCAATTTGTGAATGAAAGAATTTTAAATCAGAAAAGGGCGGAACCTTTTAACTATGTTCCCTGGCTTCTGACCACTATCACCCTGAAAAATGAATTCGGAGGAGATGAAGAGCTGGCCTGGGATAATGTTATATATGGTTCAGAAGGATTGGGATATATCAATGATCAGCATCAGAATATTGGCTTAGTGATGGGAGAAAAGGTAATCACATATTACCGGAGTTTTTCAACAGCAGATTGTCGGAAAGCCAGGAAAAAGCTCTATAATATGAAAGAAGAACAGCTCAAAGAGCTTGTTTTGTCGGATCTTAAAAGAGCCCATCCATTGATTGAAGATTTTATTACAGAAATACAGTTTCATAAAATAGGACATGCAATGATTGCTCCGGTACCAGGACAGATATTTGGGGAAAATTCAGAAAAAGCCAGACAACCAATAGAGGGTAAAATATTTTTTGCCCACAGTGACCTATCAGGAATTTCTATTTTTGAAGAAGCTTTTTATCAGGGAATCAGAGCCGCAAAAGAAATGATATGAAACAACCCTGGATACATAATGCCAAAACAGATGGATGGTTTATACTTTCACCACCTTTTATCATTCTATTGATCATTTTTCTTTTTCAGAAACAGATTCAGAATCTGGAAAATGACTATTCTTTTTATACATGGCTTTTTCTTATTGTATTCGTTGATGTTGCCCATGTATATTCTACATTATTTAAAACCTATTTTATAAAAGAAGAAATTCAGAATAGAAAACTGCTGTACTGGGGGATTCCGGCAGTAAGCTGGGGCATAGGTTTGTTGCTTTATCAATTGGGAAGTCTAACGTTTTGGTCAGTTCTAGCTCTGATTGCTGTTTTCCACTTTATCAGACAACAGTACGGATTTATGAGGATCTACGCCCGATTTGAACCTAATAATTGGAGCAAAAAAATAGATACACTTGCTATTTATTCTGCAACGATTTATCCGATGCTGTATTGGTTCAGAACACCCCGTGCCTTTACATGGTTTGTAGAAAATGAGTTCAGCTGGATGCAGAAGCTCCCGGATTATGTACCTTATATTACCGTACTATATTATCTCATCCTTCTAGTTTGGGTTCTAAAAACGGGATACAGTTTTTTCGATTCACAAAAAATAAATATTCCAAAAACTGCTTTAATTATTGGTACATATCTTTCCTGGTATTTCGGAATTGTATTTTTCAATAATGATGTAGTCTTTACTTTTTTAAATGTGATTTCACACGGAATACCTTATATTGCTCTAATCTACATCCGGGAAATTAAACAAAAAGAAATTCCTTCTTTTCATCGGTTTTCAATTTTTAAATCTGCTTTTGGAATTCTTTTATTCATCATGGTTATCATGGGATTTGCTTTCTTTGAGGAGTTGCTATGGGAAATTCTCGTCTGGAATGAGCACTTTTCCCTTCATCTGGATCTGTCAGCACCTTGGCTTCAGATATTGGTTCCGCTTCTGGTTGTCCCTCAGCTAACCCACTATTTATTAGATGGCTTTATTTGGAGGAAACCAAAAAAAGTTAACTAAATTTGTGACTTAAGTATAAAAATATGAAGATGTACAAGTACTTTTTTTGGTTAGCTATTTTCCTTGGAATAGGCTTACAGGCACAGCAGAAAACATATTGTAATCCAATCAATATTGACTATGGATATACACCTTTCGAATCTTTCTCAAAGCAAGGGAAACACCGTGCAACGGCTGATCCTGTAATTGTTAATTTTAAAAATAAATTATTCCTTTTTTCAACCAATCAGGAAGGATATTGGTACAGTGATGATATGCTCGACTGGAAATTTGTGAAAAGAAAATTCCTCAGAGATAAAAAATACATCCATGACCTTAATGCGCCAGCTGTTTGGGCAATGAAGGATACGCTGTATGTATTCGGGTCGACCTGGGAGCAGGACTTTCCGATCTGGAAAAGCACCAATCCTACAAAAGATGACTGGAAAATTGCGGTAGACACCTTGAAAGTGGGAGCCTGGGATCCGGCTTTTCATTATGATGAAGATAAAAATAAATTATATCTGTATTGGGGATCAAGCAATGAATGGCCCTTGTTAGGAACCGAAGTAAAGGTTAAAACCCTGCAGTCTGAAGGTTTCGTAAAACCAATCTTAAAATTAAAGCCTGAAGATCATGGCTGGGAAAGATTTGGGGAATATAATGATAATGTATTTCTGCAGCCTTTCGTGGAAGGCGCATGGATGACGAAGCACAACGGAAAATATTATATGCAGTATGGAGCTCCGGCAACAGAGTTCAGTGGGTATTCCGATGGAGTGTATGTGAGTAAAAACCCTCTGGAAGGTTTTGAATATCAGCAGCACAACCCATTTTCCTATAAACCAGGTGGTTTTGCAAGAGGAGCCGGACATGGAGCAACGTTTGAAGATAATTTCAATAACTGGTGGCACGTTTCAACGATCTTTATTTCTACAAAAAATAATTTCGAAAGAAGACTGGGAATCTGGCCTGCAGGTTTTGATAAAGATGATGTAATGTACAGCAATACAAGCTATGGAGATTATCCGACTTTTCTTCCGCAGTACGCCCAGGGAAAAGATTTTTCTAAAGGACTTTTTGCCGGCTGGATGCTGTTGAACTATAATAAACCCGTACAGGTTTCATCTACCTTGGGAGGATATCACTCCAATTATGCCGTGGATGAAGATATAAAGACCTACTGGAGTGCTAAAACGGGAAATTCCGGTGAGTGGTTCCAAACGGATCTTGGTGAAGTTTCTACCATCAATGCCATTCAGATTAATTATGCCGATCAGGATGTTGAATTCCTGGGTAAAACTTTCGGGAAAATGCATCAGTATAAAATATACGGTTCCAATGACGGGAAAAAATGGAGTATTATTGTGGATAAAAGTAAGAACACCAAAGATGTTCCTCACGATTATGTAGAATTGGAAAAACCTGCCCAGGCAAGATTTTTGAAAATGGAAAACCTCAAAATGCCTACCGGAAAATTTGCATTAAGCGGTTTCAGGGTTTTTGGAAAAGGCCAAGGAGAGAAACCCAAGAAAGTTGAGAATTTTGTTCCGTTAAGAGCTGATCCTAAAAAATACGGGGAAAGAAGAAGTATCTGGATGAAATGGCAGCAAAACTCTGAAGCAGACGGATATACGATCTATTGGGGAAAATCTCCGGATAAATTATACGGAAGCATTATGGTATATGGTAAGAATGAATATTTCTTTACTGGAGCCGACAGAACAGATGCCTATTACTTTCAGATTGAAGCCTTCAATGCCAACGGTATTTCAGAAAGAACAGAAGTGGTGAAATCAGAATAAAATAAACTAAAAACTAAAACGATACCATGAAACAACTCAAGATGCTCTCATTTTCATTATTCCTTTTTGCTTTTCTAGGATGCGGGAATAATGAAAATGAGAATTACCAATCCAATCTGGATACCGCTGTGAAAAATATTCATACCGGTCTTCAAAAAGAATTAGATACGGATGTACCTTCATTAAGTGTATATGTTGTCTCTCCGAAAGGAACATTTTTCAGTACTACAACTGGATCTAACGGTTCCTTGGTAACAAAAAACACCTATTTCCGTTTTGCAAGCAATACGAAAAATTTTACTTCAACAGCTATTTTAAAAATGATGCAGGAAGGCTGGCTTAATCTCGATGATAAAATTACAGCCAATATTCCCGGAACCAGTATTCCTTACACACCCGACAGCCCGGATTGGAATTTTCCCAATAAGAATTTGGTTACTATACGTCAACTTTTGCAGCATAATGCAGGAATCTATGATGTGACTAATGATGCTTCACAGTACAATGTAAATGGGGAGACCTATGGAGATTATATGTTGGAAAATTTTCCTGATCACCAGTTTTCAACTGCAGAATATGCGAAAGTTTTGGCAGATCATCACCTTACATATGGTGTTCCCAATAGTGTCTACCATTATTCCAATACAGGATATTCAATTTTGGGAGAAATTATTTCCAGAGTGTATTCACAAAAGAAAAACGCTGCAAAAACTTATGGGAATTACATGTATGATCATATTATAGGTCCGTCTTCAAAGACTCCGCTGGATATTAAATTTCCTGAACTTGCATCTGATAAACAGCTTCCGATTCCTTATGTAAAAGGTTTTATTAAGTATGATGATCACACTGAAATTACAAATCAGAAAAATGCAAGTGCTCACATAGCTGAAGGAAATGGAGTAGGCACGATGAAAATGCTTTCAGATTATATCAGAAGTACGATGAAAGGACAGAATGTTCTTTCTGCTTCCAGTGTAGATTTGATGAAAAACAGCAAGGGAGTGGCAACAACCTCCGAAAACCATAATTATGCATTAGGATGTTTCCATCTTCCAGGCGTAGGATATGGACATAACGGTGCTACGGAAGGATATCTGTCTATTATGCTCTATGATCCTGAAACTGATTTTTCAGTAATTGTACTGCTGCCGTTCTGGGATCTGAGAAATAATACACAGAACTTAGGAAAATGTATCAATGCTTTAAATATTGCCGCAACAGAAGCTAAAAAAGCAATAGGATATTAACATAAAAAAACTCATTGAGAAATCAATGAGTTTTTTTATGGCCATTAAGTCTTTTCAAAAAATCAGAGATGGTATTGATCAGAAACTGATCATGAGGTTCTTTAGCCCAGTCCAGATGTCCACCGTTGAATTCATACGATTTATGAATAACGTTGTTTTTACTTAATGTTGAATCTAAAATGACTTTCTGGGATAAAGGTACAACGCGGTCTGCTGTTCCGTAGTAAGAAAGGGTAGGTGCTGAGGTGGTATTGATCCAGTGTACAGGACTGGCAAAATCTGTTATACTACTGTTTGACGTAAGCATGCTGGGATCGATTAAATGTTTTTCAACAAAAGCATAATCTTCATAACCTCTAAACCCGGAATCCGAAATATCTGCAGGACCTACAATGTTGATCACCGCCTTTACTCTCTTCTCCTGATCAAACTGATAGGCATACAGCATTGATAAATGTCCGCCTGCACTGTTTCCAAGCAAAATGAATTTAGGCTTATAATGCAACCTCTTTTCCAGATACAACATTGCCGTTTTTAGATCATCGGTTTGATTGGGGATGCCGTATCGCGCTTCGGAAGCCAATCTATAATTGACGTTGGCGAAAATCATGTCCGGAAATTGCCGCATCATCGAAAGGGTGAAAAGGGTAAGCTGGGATTTATCACCTCCCCGCCAGCCGCCTCCATGAATCATGATAAAAACATCTCTCTTCTTTGTCGTTTTTTCATGAGGAACATAAAAATCCATAACCTGTTCGGAATCTTTTCCGTACACAATATTTTTTTCGCTGTCAAAGCTGATATGGTCATTAATTTTCAGGATCTTCTTTTGGCAGCTCAGGACCAAAAACAGAGTGCTGATGCATCCTAAAACAATCATTAAACCTTTTTTCATAGGAACTAAAGATAAAAAAACTCGCCGATAAATCAGCGAGTTCTCTGTACAATATAATTGAATATGAAATGATAGTTTTATCTTGTTCTGCTTTTAATAGCATCGGATGCTCCTTCGATATCTCTTACTTTTTTAACTTTTTGGTTTCCGAAGTTATAGGTGATACTGAAAGTCATCCCCCGGTTAAATTGGTCATTTTTTACATAATTGTAATTTCCGTTAGCCTGAAAATCTTCAATTTCTACGATATTGGTTCTAAGCACATCCGTTACATTCAATGCGAAGGTCCATTCGTTCCAGACTTTTTTCAGACTTAGATCCAGACTCATTAAGTTTTTTAACAATCCCAGCTCAATCTGCTGTTTGTCTACAAAGAAGTAATTAACTCCTACAAACCATGTTTTCTTTTTATCTAAACGGATGATATTATTAGTTTGAATAACGATACTTGTAGATTTTGTTTTATTCACATATTCCACAGGCTTGCCGTCTATATCCTGGAAACGGTCTCCTGTCGTAGGATCAACAGCCAATGTACCGTTGTTGATATTATGCTGTACTCCGATATTGAAATTGGTTGTCCAGTACTCTTTGAAATAAGATTTTTGGATTCCAAACATTGCAGACATTTCCTGCTTGTTTCCAAAATTTGTTCTTAAATAACGCAGTACATTGTTGGTACCTACTTTTCCATCTGGTGACACAGGATAGCCCTGTAACGGAACCTGAGTGATAACATCTTTGTATAAAGAGTGATTTAAAATCAGGAAATAAGAATTTTTATACATATAGGTTAATTCCTGATTATATGTGGATGACGCTTTTACAAATGGATTGTTCTGAGTGTAATTGTCATTCGTTAAAATATTTCTTACCGGATTGATCTCCCAGAAGCTGGGTCTCCTCATTCTTGTAGAAAATGCATAAGAAATATTGTTCGTTTGATTCAATGCATAATTAAAACTTACATAAGGAAGGAAATTATTATACTTCCGGTCTATTCTTCGGAACTCTTCCGGAGTATTGGTATTATCAGACGTTCCTAAACTATTTGTGACTTCATAACGGGCACCGGCTTTTCCGGAAAATTTATCAGAGAATTTCTTTTCCAGGGTCAAATAAGCCCCATAAATCGTTTCATCATAGACAAAGTGATTAGGATCATTTTTTGTTACAGGTGGCTTTGCATTGAATATAAAGGTGTCATTTTTAGTGTCATTATCTGTTTTGGTTTTATTAAAGTTGCCACCCACAGAAACGGTGAAATCATTTTTAAACTTCTGAATATAGTCTACAGTACCAGAGAAATTATTAATAATCTGTGGAAGATTTTGAATGATTTGTTGATTTAAAAGCAGAACATCTCTGTTTATATTGGAACTGTAGGTCTTATTATCCGTATTCTGAAATCTTCTGTAATTAAGATAAGCGGCATTAAGATTCAGCTTACTGCCCAATGAATCCGTTTTTAATTCATAGTTTAAGTTAAGTGAATTGTTGTAAGAACGGGCGTTTTCTCTGTTTTTTGACCAGGTATATTGGGTGCTGTCGCTCACGATTGTATTAAATAAATCTACTTTTGAGTCATAACTCCTGTTAGCCCATGAATTCCAGGATAGCGCCAGATTACTTTTATCGGTTAGCTGATAATCAGCGTTTATATATCCACCCAGGTTTTTATTGGGATCAGTAATATCACCAACAGATTGATTGGAAGATTTAGAATTTCCGTTTTTCAGAACGTAAGACTGCGCCTGGATGTTATCTCCTGCAAAAATATTACTGCTGATTCCTAGTTTATCCTTTCTGTAATTAATAGATACAGAAGCACTTGAGCCATTGTATTTATTCTGCATATTGCTCATTCTCATATTTCCACTCAGGCCGTCGCTCATTTTTTTCTTCATCACGATATTGATGATACCGTCTGAAGATTCCACCTGATATTCACTTCCGGGAACAGTGATTACTTCGATTTTTTGGATGTTTTCAGCAGGAGTACTTTTAAGAAGCTGAATCAAGGAATCTGCATCCATATTGGTTTTTCTTCCATTAATATAGATCAGAGCATTATTCTTTCCGGCGATTTTTAAGGTTTTGTCATCAGTAGAAGAAAGCAGGGGAGTTTGCTTTAGTAAATCAAAAGTAGTATTTCCCTTGGCTACCGGAGAAGCGGCAACATCATATACAAAACGGTCACTTTGTTTTTTGAATACCTGTTTTTTGATCGTAACTTCCTCGATACTTTTAGTTTTAATCGTATCCTGTTTTTTTTCCTGTGCAAAAGCGAATCCTGTGAAAAATATGGCGGCGATGAGTAGTGGCGTTTTCATGATTTTATTTTTTAGTTGAAATAACTTTATACGTAATAGTTGTTTCAAGTTCTTGATTTTATAGCGTCGTTTGCTGATTTAATCTCTCTGGCTTTTTTTAATTTTTGATTTCCAAAGTTATAGGTAATCCCGATATTCAGAATTCTTGGATATTCAAAGTTGACAACATTATTATAACTTCCGTTAGGCTGTATCCCCTGAATACTGTTATAGTTCTGATTAAATACATCATATACTTCTGCTACAAACGTCCAGTCACCCATAATTTTCTTTAGGCTTACATCAAAGCTCTGTCTTACCCCTAATGTTCCGCTTTCAATTTTTACTTTACTGCCATAATAGTAATTCACTCCCAGGAACCAGTCTTTTTTGGAAGAAAGGCGGATGTTGTTGTTGATATTGGCTGATACATTAAAGTTTTTGAAATTGATCACATAAGGATCTATAGTTTCTGTATACCCCGGTTGCGGAACTGATGTAGGATCTTCTGATACCTTTCCGCTGTAGATATTGTAACCTAAATTCACAGAATAATTGGTTGTCCAGATCTCTTTAAACCAAGATTTGTTCATTCCTAAGGTCAAGCCAAACTGTTTATTGTTGCCATAGTTGGTTCTGATATAGCGTAAGAATTTAGTGGTTGCCATTTCTGGATCTCCATTCGTATCATAGATAATATCTCCGTTTTCATCTTTTTTAGGTCCTGTTACCCGCCCCTGAAGCGGTACCTGATTAGAAGCGTCTTCCACATAATTAAAGCTCAGATTAGCGAAAAATGCATTCTTATACATATAGTTGATTTCCTGGTTGTAAAACTTAGAAGCCAATATGAATGGATTATTCTGAGTATAATTATTTGGTGTGAAATATGTTCTTGAAGGATTAAGCTCCCAGAATCTCGGTCTTCTGATTCTGCTGGAGAAGCTGTAGGTAAGATTATTATCTGAATTGATGGCATAGTTCAGATTAAGGTAGGGTAGAAGATTATTATAGTTTCTGTCAAAACTTGTTTTCCCCAGAATTTCCCCGCTGCTTTTGGTCATTTCAAAGCGTGCTCCCACTTTTCCTGAAAATTTTTCACTCAGCTTTCTTTCATAGGTAATGTAAGCACCCAGAATTTTTTCTTTATAAATGAAGTGATTCGTCTGGTTAATATCATTCACAAAATTGTTGTCTACCAGAATATCCTGCTTTGTATCATTATCTGTATTGGTGTCGTTGTAGCTTACTCCCATCAGCCACGTATTGCCTTTAGCGGTCTTTTTAAGATAGTCAATATTGGCAGCATAATTATTGATGATCTGGGGTACCGACTGTCTCAATGCGTTGTAGACACTGTTTTCATCAATATCAGAACTATTTGTAAGCGGATAACTTTTGTTGATGCTCATTTTATCCCTGTTAAACCATAAATAAGATACATTAGACGTAAGTTTACTTCCGATGGAATCCGTTTTTATTTCATAATTTAAATTGAATGAATGATTTCTGGTCTGTGCATTCTCATGATTAACAGTTCTGTTTTCTAAAACCCCATTTTCCCAGTTTGTCACATCAAGGATAGAGTTGAAACTTTTATTATACCTTCCATTATACGTAAACCCTAAACTTTGGTTCTTATTGATCTCATAATCAATATTAATACTTCCGCCCACATTTTTGTTAGGATCATCATTATATCCTAAAGACTCATTTCTAAAGGTAGAATCACCGTTAGATAAAGTATATCTTTCCCTGTCCGTCCAGCTTCCCGCATTGAAATTTGAATTGACAGACCATTTGTTTTTTCTGAAATTAAATGAACCGCCAGCCGAAGGATTGTTATAATATGCCTGCTCGTTATTCATTTTAAGTGTTCCGTTGTAGCCGTCGTTTTTTTTCTTTTTCATCACGATATTGATGACGCCTTCATTAGATTCTACCTGAAACTCACTTCCGGGAGTGGTGATCACCTCAATCTTCTGGATATCTTCAGATGGAGTGCCTTTCAGCATTTCAATCAGGGCCTCAGCATCCATATTGGTTTTTTTATTATTGATGTAGATGACCACATCAGATTTTCCCATAATCTTCAATGATTTTCCGTCAATACTAGAAATCATTGGAGTTTGCTTCAGAAGATTGAATGTATTCGTTCCCTTGGCAATAGGAGAAGAAGCTACATCATAAATAAAACGATCGCTCTGTTTTTTGAAAACCTGCTTTTTCAAAGTGATTCCTTCTATGCTTTTTACTTTCAGCGTATCGGTTTTCTTTTCCTGTGCGAAAACAAATCCTGTGAAAAATAGAGCTCCAATTAGTAGTGACGTTCTCATGATAGTTATTTTAACTTGTTAATAGCTTGTATGTGTTATTATTTAACATTACAAAGATATATAATAAATATAGTATCTTGCAATACAAAGTACTTAAAATATTATTATAACCATTTTAACTATTTGATTTTCAGTAGTTAAAATTTATATTGAAAAATTAGATACTTACTGTTTATACACAATAAGACAACTGTAACAAGAATTTTGTTACAGCAGAAAGTGAAATTTTATGAAAAAATAATATTATTCTCTATCGAAACGGGCCAGTTTTTTATCAACCCAGATAGTTGCGAACGGGAAAAATGCCGAGAGAAGAGCAAAAACGAAATCCTCATCATCCCAGTTGAAAATTTTTCTTGCAGGAAGGCAGAGTAGAAGGTAAAGCGTAAAGAATAATCCGTGTAAACTGCCAATAACGCTGATGAAGATAATAGAATATAAGTTTTCATCATATCGGATCCAGATCATAGCAACACAATACAGTAAAAGACACGAAACGGCTTCTGCGAGACAAATCTGTTTAAACCAATTAATGATTTTTTCCTGAGAATATTTTGAGAAAAATTTTTCGATGAAGTTCATGATCTTGATTATAAATTATCATTGAAACTTAAAATAAAGTTCAGCAAATGCCTGCCTATTTATTAGCGTTCAACCCGTACAAAATTACTTATAAAAACTGCTTCCGTCCAAATAGTCAAATACTTCCGGAGGCAGCATAGGTCTCACATTTTTACCCTCTTTAATCATATTCCGGATTTCAGTAGCCGAAAGTTCAACAACAGGAGCTTTTATGATTGAAATGTTTTCGTGCTGCAGATATTCAGAATCCTTTTTCTCCCCAGCAAAAACCCTTGGATACACAATAATATGATGATTCTTTATCAGGGTTTCAGAATTTTTCCATTTATGCAGCCCATCCAGATTGTCTTCACCCATAATCAGGCTGAAAGAATGATCAGGATATTTTTCATGAAGATACGTAAGCGTGTCGATCGTATAACTGGGCTGTGGAAGAGAGAATTCTACATTGGAAGCTCTCATATTAGGGTAATTTTTTACCGCAAGCTGTACCATATCCAGTCTGTTATGATCCTTCAGTAAAGTTTTTTTCTCTTTAAAAGGATTTTGTGGGCTCACAACAAACCAAAGCTCTTCCATATCAGAGTTTTCCAAAATGTAATTGGCCAAAATAAGATGTCCAATATGAATTGGATTAAATGAACCGAAAAAAAGACCGATCTTCTTCATAAATCAAGTGGCAGGATTGAGTGGTTATTCTCTAAACTTAACATCCTTAATATTCAGATAATGCGTTACATTACCTTTCCAGTGGTTTTCTTCCAGTGTGAATGCCAGATCAAAGCTTTTGTTCTTAAAATCATCTACGAATGGGCCTAATTTAAATCCTACACATTCAATATTTCTTCCTGTAGACTCCTGTCTTATGTAAAATTTAACATGATTATTATCTTTCCCCATTGTTTTCACATATCCGGAAAGCCTTTGGTTCGTTAAAGTCAAAATAGGTTTCATATTGTGAGGACCAAAAGGAGCCAGTTTTCTGTGAAAATTAATGAATTCCCTGTTAATATCATCAACATTGATTTCAGAATCAATATGAATCGTCGGCTCTTTTTGATGTTCCTGAATCTTCTCCGAAACAATTTGTTCAAACTTCACTTTGAATGCCTCGAATTTATCTTTTTCCATTGAAAGACCAGCCGCGGCGTGATGTCCACCAAATTTCAGGAAATACTCTGAACAAAGATCCAGCGCTTCATGGACGTCAAAATCTGAAACAGATCGGGCAGAAGCTACCATTTCTCCATTATTTCCATCCGTAAAAACCAATGTGGGTTTATGATACGTTTCGATCAGTCTTGAAGCCACAATTCCGATAACGCCTTTATTCCATTCAGGATGATAAACGATCGTCGTATGTTTCGTTTCCTGCTGAGATTCAATGATCTGATTCAAAGCGGACAAAGTTGAATTCATATCCAGTTCACGCCTTTCATCATTAAGACCCATAATGTCATTAACGATCTGGTTGGCGTGTTTCAGGTTATCGGAAACCATCAGCTCAACAGCTGCCTTTCCGTGTGAAATCCTTCCCGCCGCATTTATTTTGGGGGCAATTTCAAAAACAATATTTGAAATTTCAAAATGAGAAAGCTTATCCTCTGGAATAAGAAGACGCAGCCCCATATTTCTGGTTTTTCGAAGAACTTTTAATCCCATTTTGGCTAAAACCCGGTTTTCACCGGTCATAGAAACAATATCTGCTGCAATGGAAATAGCAAGCAGGTCGGTAAGCTCAAATAATTCCGCTTCAGGAATTTTATAGATCGTATTCAATCCCTGGCAAAGCTTAAAGCCTACTCCGCATCCGGAAAGTTCCTTGAACGGATATCTGCAATCAATTCTTTTTGGATCTAAAACAGCTGCCGCATTAGGAATTTCATCACCGGGAAGGTGATGGTCACAGATAATAAAATCTATATCCAGACTTTGAGCATACGCAATCATGTCAATCGCCTTAATTCCGCAGTCTAATGCGATAATTAAAGAAAAATTATTTTCTTTTGCGAAATCAATTCCTTCAGTAGAAATTCCATATCCTTCAGAATTTCTGTCGGGAATATAATAGTCCAAATATTTTTTCTCAACAATTTTGCTGAGGTAAAGGTACATCAATGCAACGGCCGTAGTTCCATCTACGTCGTAATCTCCATATACCATTATTTTTTCTCCATTTTCAATAGCAGTTGCAATACGTTCTACCGCTTTTTGCATATCGGCCATTAAAAAAGGACTGTGTATATCGGTAAGGTTTGGTTTGAAAAATTCCCGGGCCTTTTGATAATTGTCAATTCCTCTAAGAACGAGGAGTTTAGATTCAAAAGTACCAAATCCAAGTGACGAACTTAGGCTGTCCACAACTTCTTCATCGGGTTCGGGCTTATAGATCCATTTATGACTCATTTCACAAAAATAGGGAAAAAAAATAGCATTTTGAAATGATTGATGATGAAGTTTTGAAACTGAAATTATAAAAAATTAACTACCTTCGCGGTCCAAATTCTAATAATTATGAAAAAAGTGACGATCGGGCTTCTATTGTTTGGAGCAATGTGTACAATTAATGCACAGAAAATTAATCTTGGAAAAGCAGTAGGAGTAGTTTCCAAAGGAGCTAAAGCCTTTACTTTTACCAACGAAGACGCAATTAAGCTGTCAAAGGAGTCAGTAGATTATATGGATAAAAATAATCAGGTAGCTGGTCCTAAAGATCCCTATACCATAAGACTTAATAAGCTTTTCGCAAAGCATAAATCTCAGGATGGTCTTACACTTAATTACAAAGTGTACAAAGTAAAAGACATCAATGCTTTTGCGTGCGCAGATGGAAGCGTTCGTGTATTTTCTTCATTGATGGATATCATGACGGATGATGAGCTACTGGCAGTTATCGGACATGAAATCGGGCATGTGAAAAATCAGGACACAAAAGACGCTATGAAATCGGCTTATTTAAAGGCGGCGGCATTAGATGCAGCTTCATCGGCTTCTGCTACAGTCTCTACACTGAATGAAAGTCAGGTTGGAAAAATGGCGAATGCCTTTTTGGATGCCTCACATAGCAAGAAGCAGGAATCAGAAGCAGATACCTACTCATATGATTTTATGAAAGCTAACAATTATAATGTAGTAGGAGCGTACAGAGCATTTAAAAAACTGGCGCTGCTTTCAGAAGGTAGTACGCAGTCAGGCTTTGAGAAAATGTTTAATTCTCACCCGGACAGCGAAAAAAGAGCTCAGGCTGTTAAGAAAAGAGCTGAAAAAGACGGGTTATGGAAAGACCCGGGAACTGTTACTTTGCCAACCACAAAACTTACTAAATAACTTAATTAAACCTATAATAAAAAATCCTCAAATTTCTTTGAGGATTTTTTTTATTCTGAAATCAGAATGTATTCTTGTCTTAAGAATACATTTTTTCTCTTAATTCTTTTACTTTTTTATCAGCAAGATATTCGTCATAAGTCATTTCTCTGTCGATAATTCCTGAAGGAGTCAATTCAACAATTCTGTTACAGACTGTCTGAAGCATTTCGTGGTCATGAGACGCCAATAAAAGATTTCCTTTGAAGTTAGATAAAGAGTTGTTCAATGTCGTGATACTTTCAAGGTCTAAGTGGTTGGTAGGTTCGTCAAGTAAAAGAACGTTTGCTTTCTGCAGCATCATTCTACTGAACATACATCTCATTTTTTCTCCTCCCGAAAGTACGGTACAAGATTTTAAAGCTTCATCTCCGGAGAATAACATTCTTCCAAGGAATCCTCTCATGAATTCTTCGTGACGTTCTTCATCATTCTTAGTGAATTGTCTTAACCAGTCAACTAAACTTAGATCTTCCTGGAAGAAATTCGTATTGTCTAAAGGCATATGCGACTGGTTGGTTGTAACTCCCCATGCAACTGTACCCTTGTCTGCTTCTACATTTCCGGCAAGAATTTCAAAAAATTCAGTGATTGCCAAGGAGTTTTTAGAAATTACTGCAACTTTATCTCCCTTTTTAAGATTAAGGTCAATATTAGAGAAAAGTAATTCTCCATCTTTAGTCTTTTCAAGACCTTTCACATCTAAAATCTGATCTCCGGCCTCTCTTTCCATTTCGAAAATAATAGCAGGGTATCTTCTTGAAGATGGTTTAATATCATCGATGTTAAGTTTATCGATCATTTTCTTTCTTGCAGTTGCCTGCTTAGCTTTTGCTACGTTTGAACTAAATCTGGCAATGAAATCCTGAAGTTCTTTTTTCTTTTCTTCCGCTTTTTTGTTAGCCTGAGCTCTTTGTCTTGTTGCCAGCTGTGAAGCCTGATACCAGAAAGAATAATTTCCTGTGTAAAGGTTAAGTTTAGCATAATCCAAGTCACCAATGTGAGTACAAACGGTGTCTAAGAAGTGACGGTCGTGAGAAACAACAATAACAGTGTTTTCGTAATCCGCAAGGAAGTCTTCCAGCCAGGAAATCGTGTCGATATCCAGGTCATTCGTAGGTTCATCCAGAATCAATACATCAGGATTTCCGAAAAGTGCCTGAGCCAAAAGAACCTTTACTTTGTCTTTGTTCTCAAGTTCACTCATCATCTGCCAATGCATATCATCCTTAATTCTTACATTAGAAAGCATGCTTTGTGCATCAGATTCTGAGTTCCATCCTCCCATTTCATCATAGATAACACCTAGTTCTCCCGCTTTGATACCATCTTCATCAGAGAAATCTTCCTTCGCATACAGCGCATCCATTTCCTCTTTTATTTCAAATAGTTTTTTATTTCCTCTTAGTACAGTTTCAAGAACAGTATATTGATCGTAAGCAAAGTGATCCTGCTCTAAAACTGACATTCTTTTTCCTGGTTCTAGTGATATATTTCCTGTTGTAGGATCCTGTTTTCCAGTTAATATTTTAAGGAATGTTGATTTTCCAGCTCCATTAGCTCCGATAATCCCATAACAATTTCCTTTTGCAAACATGATGTTTACCTCGTCAAAAAGAACTCTTTTCCCGAATTGTAAAGATAAGTTAGATACTGTTAACATATAGTTTTGTAAATTTGCCGCAAAATTACGAAAAGAATTTGGGTAATTTATAATAATGTCATAGCCAAGTTTTTAAATGTATCGTATTTTTTATATATTTCATAACGAAATTTAAAAATGATGAAGATCGAAAAAACAGTTAATATATTTAATAGAAGAGCCCGGTTTGAATATGAAATTCTTGAAGAGTTTGAAGCAGGCATGGTATTAACGGGTACAGAAATAAAATCTTTGCGTTCATCCAAAGCTTCCATTACAGAATCGTTCTGTCAGTTTATTGATGGGGAGTTATACATTATAAATATGATGATTGATGAGTATAAATTAGGAACTTTTTACAATCACAAAACAAAAAGGGAACGGAAATTGCTGTTGCACAAAAAAGAATTGCAGAAACTTGAAAAGAAACTAAAGGACGCAGGAAATACTGTTATACCTTTAAAGTTATATATCAATGACAAGGGGAAGGCAAAGGTTTTAATAGCGCTAGGAAGGGGGAAAAAGCTTTTTGACAAAAGGGAAACGATAAAAGATAGAGAAAATAAACGTAACCTGGATAGAATATTAAAGAAAAGTTAAAAATCATTTAAAAAACTTTGTATATAAAGAAAAATTATATTTATTTTGCATTATCAATTATTTAATCATTTAATTCTATGAAAAATCTAAAATTAGGAATTTCAGCATTGGCGCTTACTGTAGCCTCTACTGTTTTCGCTCAGACTACCAACAATCCGTGGTTAATCGGGGTTGGTGCTCACGCGGAAAACCATAAAGCACAGCAAGGTAACTTCAGTAATACGTTCTCTGCTAATAATTTGACGAAGACAATGTTCAATGTGAACAACTTCTCTATCACTCCTCCATTGTCTAAGCTTACTGTAGCTAGAAACATTGGTAAAGGTTTGGTTATTGACTGGCAGACTTCTGTTGGGAATGTTGGGAATAAGAGATTTAACATGGGCAAAGAGTTTATGTTAATGACTGGTCTTGGTTTCCAAGCTAAAGCTGCAGGGCTTTTATGGAATGAAGAGTCTTGGTTTGACCCTTACTTAAGAGTAGGTGCTAACTATTTAAGACATGACTATACTTCTCTTTCTTTCCCAAGAACTGACGTTAATGGAAACTATGTTTTAAACGGAGAGGGTGGTAACGAGAATGGTAAAGCTAACTTCTTTACAGTTTCTACAGGTGCAGGTGCTAACTTCTGGGTAACTAAGAACTTCGGTCTTGGTGTTCAAGGTGATTATGTATCTACTCCTGGTGATAAATCTACTGTTGCAAACTTTTGGCAAGCTTCAGCATCTTTACTATTTAGATTTGGTAACAGAGATAGAGATAAAGATGGTATCTTAGATAAAGACGATTTATGTCCAGATACACCAGGTTTACCAGAATTCCAAGGATGTCCTGATACTGACGGTGATGGAGTTCCAGATAAAGACGATCAATGTCCAGACGTAGCAGGTCCAGTTGAAAACAACGGTTGTCCTTGGCCAGATACTGACGGTGATGGTGTTATCGACAAAGATGATGCTTGTCCTACAGTTGCAGGTCCAGCTGAAAACAATGGTTGTCCTTGGCCAGATACTGACGGTGATGGTATCTTAGACAAAGATGATGCTTGTCCTACAGTTCCTGGATTACCAGAATACAACGGATGTCCTAAACCAAAAGAAGTAATCGGAGTTGAGGCTACTGGTGCTCTTAAAGGTATCTTGTTTGACTTCAATAAAGCTACAATCAGACCAGAATCTAGTGGTAAATTAGATGAAGCTGCTAAAATTATTAATCAAACTTCAGATGGTACTTTCTTAGTAACAGGTCACACAGATAAGAAAGGTGCTGATGCTTACAACTTGAAACTTTCTAGACAAAGAGCTGCTTCTGTAGTTGGTGCTCTAGAAGCGAGAGGTGTTAATGCAAACCAATTAAAATCTGTAGGAGTTGGAGAAAGAGACGCTACTGTTTCTGAAAAAGCTTCTGACGCAGAAAGAATGGTTGACAGAAAAGTAGTTGTTGAGGCTATCAACGGTGCTGCTTGGGATGCACTTAAGAAATCTGATCTAGAAGTTGTAGAGAAGAAGACTGTAGTGAAAAAAGCTAAAAAAGCTCCAGCTAAGAAAGCTGCTGCTAAAAAGAAAAAATAATTAATTTTTCTAAATAATAAATACCTCCGATTATTCGGGGGTATTTTTTTTTCGTATACTTTTAAGTAATTTTGTTGAAAATTTAAAAATAAAATGGGAAGAGCATTTGAATATAGAAAAGCTTCTAAAATGGCCCGTTGGGATAAAATGGCCAAAACTTTTTCTAAAATTGGAAAAGATATCGCATTAGCTGTAAAAGCAGGTGGACCAGATCAGGAAGCTAACCCTGCATTAAGGAGATGTATCCAGAATGCAAAAGGTGCTAATATGCCAAAAGATAATGTAGAAAGAGCTATTAAAAAGGCAAGTGGTGCTGATGCAGAAAACTATGAAGAGATTACCTATGAAGGATATGGACAGGGTGGTGTTGCATTTTTTGTAGAATGTACAACTAATAACACAACAAGAACTGTTGCCAATGTAAGAGCTATTTTTAATAAGTTCGATGGTAACCTTGGGAAAAATGGCGAATTAGCATTTATCTTCGACAGAAAAGGTATCTTCAGTATTGATAAAGCCCAAATTAAAATGGATTGGGATGACTTTGAAATGGAAATGATTGACGGTGGTGCAGAAGATGTGGATCAGGACGAAGAAGAAGTAATGATTACGACTGCTTTTGAAGATTTTGGGTCTATGTCTCATAAATTGGATGAGCTTGGTGTAGAAGCTAAAAGTGCAGAACTTCAAAGAATTGCCAACAATACAAAAGAAGTTAACGCAGATCAGTTTAAAGCTAACATGAAAATGCTTGAGCGTTTTGAAGAAGATGATGATGTACAGAACGTATATCACAATATGGAAATCACAGAAGAGTTAATGAACACTCTCTAAAAAAATAATATAGCATTCATATATAATTAACTTTCAAGTAGTTTCTTTGCATAAAACTATGAAAAGAAATGTAGAGTTAGTTGTTATTTCGGATGTTCATTTGGGAACTTATGGATGTAAGGCTAAAGAATTGCTGAGATATCTGAATTCTATTCAACCTAAGACTCTGGTTTTGAATGGAGACATTATTGATATCTGGCAGTTCAAAAAGTCTTACTTCCCTAAACCTCATTTGAAAGTGATCAAAAATATTCTTTCATTGGCTACCAAAAGTACGGAAGTCTACTATATTACGGGAAATCATGATGAAATGTTCAGGAAGTTTACCGATTTTGAATTGGGTAAATTAAAGGTTTGTAATAAAATCTGTCTGGATATTGATCAAAAGAAAACCTGGATTTTCCATGGTGATGTTTTCGATGCATCAGTTCAGCATTCTAAATGGATCGCCAAACTGGGTGGTAAAGGTTATGATTTGTTGATCATCATTAATAATATGGTCAATTGGTTTTTGGAGAAAATGGGGCGGGAAAAGTATTCATTTTCAAAAAAAATCAAAAACAATGTGAAAAAGGCGGTGAAATACATTGGAGACTTTGAGCTTACGGCTTCTGAACTGGCTATTGACAATCATTATGACTATGTAATCTGCGGACATATTCATCAGCCTCAGATTCGGGAGGTGACCAATAAAAAAGGATCCTGCACTTATCTTAATTCCGGAGACTGGATAGAAAACCTGTCTGCACTGGAATACAATGATAAGAAATGGACTATTTTTTATTATGATGAATATAAACATCTGCTTCAGGATGATGGAACAGAGGATATTCAGGATATGGACAGTTCTGAACTTTTAAAAATAGTTACCAATTTTTCCTAAATGAAAATTTTATACGCATTTCAGGGAACCGGAAACGGTCACGTAGCAAGAGCACAGGAAATTATTCCTATTCTTAAAAAATACGCTTCGGTAGATACTTTGATCAGTGGTCATCAATCGCAATTAAAGGCTGATTTTGACATCAACCACCAACATAAAGGCATTTCGCTGCTTTATAATAAAACAGGCGGTTTATCCTATCGCAAAACGTTTACTGAAAATAAATTTTTGGAAGCTGCTAAAACAGTCAGGGAACTTGAGCTTTCCCGGTACGATCTTATCATCAATGATTATGAGCCCCTCACAGGATGGGCCTGTAAGCTGAAGAAACTACCTATGATTGAGCTGAGCCATCAGGCTTCTATGAGTTTTGCAGAGACACCAAAACCTAAAAAGAAAGACTTTCTGGGAGAATTGATCTTGAAATATTATGTTCCCAGCGAAAGAAAGATCGGCTTTCATTTTGAGAATTATCATCCTCAGATTAAAAAGCCTGTTATCAGAAGAAAAATAAGAAACCTTAATCCGCAGAAGAAAGGGTATTATCTCGTCTACTTGCCTAGTTTTGCCGATGAAAATATTATAAAAGTCTTACGGCAGATTCCCGTTGAATGGAAAGTTTTTTCAAAATACAGTAAGCAACAGGTTAAAGTCAAGAATGTTGAAGTTTTTCCTATCGATGAAATTCAATATCTGAAATATTTTGAAAGCTGTGATGGAATTTTATGCAATGCCGGTTTTGAGAGTCCGGCAGAAGCACTTTTTATGGATAAGAAATTATTCGTCATTCCCATTCATAATCAATACGAACAGGAATGTAATGCGTGCGCATTAGATCAAATGAGAATTCCTAATTCTAAAGTATTAGAAATTGAAGAGATCATGAATTGGGTAGCTTCAGATCATCACCTCAAAGTAGATTATCCGGATGATATTGAAAATATTCTGGTCAATGAAGTTTTAATTCTTTAAGAAAATATCATCAAGATCGGTCATTCTTTTCATTACGGCTCTTGCGTAAGAACAGTGAGGATATACTTTCCAGTTGTTTTCCTTTGAAAATTTCAGGGCTTCTTCAACCAAAAATTTTCCCATTCCCCTACCTTCAAATTCGGGATGTACCAGTACGAAAGAAATAATCAGTTTATTTTCTTCAGGAAAAATAGTATACGTAAGTCTTCCTACTTCTTTTATTTCGTTATTCAGCATGATAACACCGCCGTTTCCTGATTTATTGTTTTCAAATTTCATAATCAATAATTTGTTAATGGAAATACAAAAATTGCACCGCCATTGTATTAAACATATATAGCTAGAAATATTTGCTCAGCAATAAGGATTTTTCACAGTTTTTTATTCAGAATATCCAGAACTACCATGAAAATCTTCCCATCATTTCAATTAACAGAAGGAGCTGAAACTCTGTTAAGGTTAAACGAATACTTTAGGTTAATGATCCTTACCTGTATAGTAATTATAGTCTTTGATGATCACATTAATAAACTGCCTTTCCGTCATTTTTACTGCATCAACATCCAGTTTTAATATACTTTTAATCTTGTCCGACAGCTTACTGATGACCTGTCTGTCGTCTATTTTAAGGGCTTTTGTGTAATTATCTTTAATAATTCTCATATCGTTATCACTCAATGCAATCACCTGAGGAAAAGAAGGAACGTAATCCTGATGGATATTTTCTAGAATCGTATGAGAAATATTGATGTTATTTTTGAGTGAAATCACGGCAGTACCTGAAGCAATATCGCCTAAACGCTGGTTGTTTTTCGAAACAATCATTGAGATCAACCCAACCACTCCGGCAAAAGAAGTGTCAATCAGTCTGAAAACCCATCGTATCAGATAATCTCCAAAACTTGCCTGGTATCCGTCAATTTTCACTACCCTTATTTTCATGGCTTTTTTGCCAGGAGTCTGGCCTTCCATCAGACTTTCCAGAACAACCGGATAAACGTAAATAGGAAAGGTAATTGCAATATAGATAGCCATTTGTGACCATTGATCAAGTCCGGTCAATATATACCCTAAATCAAAAACACTAAAAAACAGATACAACGCCACAACTGCGTATGCTACCTTTATCAAAAGATCAATGATGAAAGCAAGCATTCTTTCTCCAACACTGGCAGTGTTAAAGTTAATATTTACATTTTGTGAAGTATTTATCGCAATTTGAGACATATTTTTTATTATTTTAGCCTTACAATTATGAGAGAAGTTTATTTTATTAAACAAAATAAAGAAAAATGGTTGGGAATAGAACAGGTTATTCAAGGGAAAATCAAAAAAAATCCTGATGACCTGTCTTCGCTGTACATCAATCTCATCAATGATCTTTCTTTTGCACAGACCTATTATCCTAAAAGCAATACCACTGTATATCTGAATCACCTTTCTTCACAAATATTCCAGAAGATTTATAAAACGAAGCGGGTGGAAGAAAACAGGTTGTTGTATTTCTTCAAAACAGAAGTGCCTTTGCTGGTGTATCAGTACCGGAGGTATCTGCTGTATGCTTTTATTTTCTTCATTTTATTTACTTCTATAGGAGTTCTTTCCGCAATATATGATAAAGATTTTACGAATATCATTCTTGGGGAAGGATACGTAAATGAAACGATTGAAAACATTAAGAAAGGGAATGCGGTAGGCGTTTATCAGAGCGGTTCCACATGGGGAAGTACAATAGGAATTATTTTTAATAACATCGGTGTAGGTGCTAAATTATATCTGTACGGGATTGCCGGAGGCGTAGGAACGCTGTACGCGCTTCTTTCCAATAGTGTAATGTTGGGGTCATTTCAATATTTTTTCTATGATTACGGAGCCTTAATGGACAGCGCGAGAGGAATATGGCTTCACGGGGTTTTTGAGATCTTTTCAATGGTGGTGGAAGCCATGTGCGGATTAATTCTTGGTGCCTCTATTTTATTTCCCAGAACCTTATCAAGATTCAATTCTTTTAAAAGCGGCTTTAAAGATTCCTTTAAAATATTTTTGAGTACGGTGCCTTTTACCATCTGTGCCGGAATTATCGAAGGATATGTGACAAGACATGCTTTGAAAATGCCGCTTATATTAAATTTTATCATTATTTTCGGGTCTTTGACAATAATAGGTTTTTACTATTTCATTTACCCGTCCATTGTCTATAAAAAAACTAATATTCCAGCAAATGATGCAATTTTATAAAAAAAGAGAGTTCGGAACGTTTATCAGTGACAGTTTCAACTTTTTCAAAATATACGGTAAAAATTATTTTAAAAACTACCTGCTCATCAATGGTCTGTTGATTATTTTGATGATTGCGGTTGTTATATTCGGATTCCGTGAGATCTTCGGACAGCTGGCCGGTTCAAACCTGGGTGGCGAAACGTATTATTTTGAAAGATACTTTTCTGACAATGCCGGAATGTTGGTCGTTGTAGGAGGACTGGTATTTGTACTTTTTGCTGTGCTGATGATCGTCAATTATTTATATCCCGTTTTTTACCTTAAAAGAATCGCTCAGGGAGCTCAAAAGGTGAAACCGGATGAGATTTTGGGTGATTTTAAAAAAAATGCAGGGAGAATTATTATCCTTTGTTTAGGAATGATGTTCATCATTGTACCGCTGTCGTTTTTCGTGCTTGGGATTTCCTATGCGCTACTGCTGATTCTTATCGGATTCTTTCTGTTGCTGCTTGTATATCCTACACTTTTTAATGTGATTATATTTTTGATGTTTGATTATTTCAATACCGACAGGGGATTTTTTGAAAGCTTAAGTTATGCCATCAGATCGCAGTTTTCCTATCCGAATGGGAGAGAAAAATCACCGTATTGGAAATATTGGGGAGCAACCATTGTGATATCCATTATTTTATATTTGATAACTACTATTTTTACACTGATACCAATGATGTTCACGTATGGGTCAGCGCTTACGACAATTCCTAATGGAAGTTCCGGACAAGATGCTTTTGCTGGGGTGGCGGGGATTATCTTCTTCATATTTTACGGAATTTCAATGCTGATCTCATTCTTTCTCTCGAATTTAATCTTTGTAAATGCAGGGTTGATGTATTATGACAGCCGGACAGATCTTCATCAAAAAGTAGAACTTGCAGAAATTGATACCATCGGATTTAATGAATAAATTTCTCTTTTTCATACTCATCTTTTTCTCTGTAGAATCGGTGTATGCTCAAAGCGACAGTGCAGCAACTGTGGTTGAAAGCTATATGGAAGATTCTCTGAGCTCGGGGCACTACAGAAATATGCTTCGGGCAGATTCTGTTTTGTTGAGAAATCCTGTTTCCGAAAATACAGTGTATCCTAAGAAATTTAAAGAAAATCTTCCGTCGAGATACAAAGGGAATGAATACGATTATACTGTTTCTAAGCCCAGAGAATCTTTTTTTCAAAAGCTTTTACGCAAAATAGATCAGCTTCTTCGGAGCATTTTCGGAGAAACAGCGTTTGATAAATCTGCCAATGCAGCCGGTATAGTCATTCGTCTTTTTGCGATCCTTCTTGTAGGATTTTTGCTGTATTTTATCGTAAGATATATCCTTGGAAAAGATGGGAATTTCTTCTTTGGGAAAAAAAATAAGAAAGTGGAAATCAATGCGGAAGAGCTTCATGAAAATATTCATGAAATTAACTTTCCCGAAAGTATTGCTCAGTTTGAAAGATCCGGAGATTACCGGTCTGCCGTTCGGTACCAGTTTTTATTTGTACTGAAAAAATTAAGTGATAAAAAATTAATCAACTGGAATCCTGAAAAGACCAATAAAGAATATGTGGCAGAACTAAAAGCTCCGCATCTCAAAAATGAATTTTTCAATCTGTCTTATATTTTCGATTATGTATGGTATGGAGAATTCAATATTGATGAACAGGGATATCAGAATTTTAAAAATCAGTACCAGGCATTTAAACCGTAATTAAATTTTTACTATGAACAAAACTTTCAAAATATATGCTGTAATCTTCATCGTTGTGATGGTTATTTTGGCGTTGCTTGAAGTGAATAAAAAAGAAACTACGGACTGGCGGAAAAATTTTGATGTCAATGAAAAAACACCTTTCGGATTATTTGTTTTTAATAATGAAGCTAAAAACCTTTTTAAAAACAATCTGAAAAAAATTGAACAGACCCCGTACGAATATTACAGTCAGCATCCTAACAAACCGCATAATATTCTGGTCATAGAAAATGACATTGATGAAGAATCGTGGAAAAAAATCCTTGATGAGGTTTCAAAAGGTTCCGATGCAATGCTGATTGTGAATGATATTCCGAGAGAAATTTCAGACAGTATCGGGTACTATGACTCAGAGATCTCTTTTAAAGAGGAAAATGTCCTGAAGCTTACCGATAAAAAATACCAGAACGATTTTATTAAATTAGATAAATTTCCATCGGGCAGAGGGTTTACCTTCATTAAACCCAATGTGGAAGTTCTTGGTAAAACCGTTGAAAAAGACAATGGAGATCAGGCTAATTTTATTAAAGTTAAATTGGGAAAAGGAAACATCTACGTTCACAGTGAACCTCTTTTCCTGACGAATTATTATCTTCTGAAGCAGGGAAACATAAAATATACCCAAGATGTTTTTTCATATCTTCCGGATAAAGAAACTCTTTGGTTTGTAGAAAGTAATACAAAGACTTCGCGGTTTTTTATGAGGTTTATCTTGTCAAATCCCGCACTTAAATATGCATGGTGGCTATTCCTCGGAGGGTTGGTTTTATTTATTTTCTTTAATGCCAAAAGAAAACAGCGTATTGTTCCCATTATTGAACCTCTAAAAAATACTTCGGTAGATTTTGTAAAAAGTATTGGAAACCTTTATTTGCAGGAAGGCGATTTCCACGATATGATGGCCAAAAAAGCACAGTATTTCTTACATAAAATACGACTTGATCTTTTGATTGATACGCAGAATCTGGATGAAGATTTTGCTAAAAAACTTCAGTTGAAAACCGGTAAACCCATTGAAATGATTCACGAAGCAGTCAGTCTCATTAAAAAAGCACAGGATCCTTATTCTAATGTGATGAAAGAAGACCTTGCTGCCCTGAACACAATTCTGGATGAAATAATAAAATAAAAGTGATAATCTGATCAAGCCAGTGATACAAGAAGATTATTGCATTGTTAAATTGATATATTGGTAAATTATAATCCCATGGAAAACATTGAAAACCAAAATATAGAAGATCCAAGTTCTATAAACCTTACAAAAAAAGAAGATCAGTTCGAATCAAGAATTGATATGATTGAACTTCGCGCTAGTCTTGAAAAAGTAAAAGCTGAGATCGGGAAGGTGATTGTAGGGCAGGAAAGTATGATTGAACATCTCTTAGCAGCCCTTTTATCAAACGGACACGTCTTGATTGAAGGTGTTCCCGGAGTGGCTAAAACCATTACTGCAAAATTGCTTGCCAAAACTATTGCTGTAGCCTTCAGCAGAATTCAGTTTACACCGGATCTGATGCCTTCTGATATCTTAGGAACCTCAGTTTTCAATGTGAAAAATTCTGAATTTGAATTTAAAAAAGGACCTATTTTCTCCCATTTTATCCTCATTGATGAAATCAACAGATCGCCGGCGAAAACACAGTCTGCTTTATTTGAAGTAATGGAAGAAAGACAGATCACCATGGATGGAACTCAATATAAAATGGAGGAACCGTTTCTGGTGCTAGCTACCCAAAACCCGATAGAGCATGAAGGAACATACAGACTTCCTGAAGCGCAGCTGGATCGTTTTCTATTCAAGATTAATGTTGGATATCCTAATTTTGAGCAGGAAGTTGCCATCATTAAAAATCAGCACGAAAGCAAAAAAGAAGATAAAACGGAAACCGTTCAACAGGTTATTACTGCAGAACAGTTGAAAAATTACCAGCATCTGGTAAAAGAAATTATTGTGGAACCTCAGCTGATACAATATATCGCTAAAATCACAGTCAATACCAGAGAAAACCAATTCTTATATCTAGGAGCCTCTCCAAGAGCGAGTCTTGCCCTTCTTACCGCTTCAAAAGCATTTGCAGCATTAAGAGGAAGAGACTTTGTAACTCCTGAAGATATTAAAGAAGCCAGCTACGCAGTATTGAGACACAGGGTGATTGTTTCGCCGGAAAGAGAAATGGAAGGTCTTACTGCGGATGAAATTATCCGTCAAATATTGGAAGGAATAGAAATCCCTAGATAAGGGGCGTGATTAGGGCTTAGAAAATAGTTCTGATCCTTAAGAATCTACATCATGAAAAACTTATACATCAACACCCGTTTTTTCTTTACGCTCATTGGAGTGGGGATCCTTTATGTGTTCGCATTTTTCTTTCCGTTTTTAATGATTATTGCACACATTATTCTCCTGATATGCTTTCTGGCGGTGATGGTTGATTATCTTCTGTTGTTTCTTCAAAAGAACGGAGTGCTGGCCCAGAGAATATTGCCGGAAAAACTATCTAACGGTGATGAAAATCCGGTGAAAATTGATATTAAAAATGAATACAGCTTTCCCATTACAGCCAGAATCATTGATGAAATTCCGTTTCAGTTCCAGAAAAGAGATTTTCTGATTGAGAAAAAGATAGATTCGGGTAAAAATACCTATTTTCAATATGTTTTAGAGCCTAAAGAAAGAGGGGAGTATCATTTTGGAAGCTTAAATATTTACGCTTCGTCCCCGATAGGTTTTGTCTCCAAAAGATTCATTTTCCAGAAAGATGCCAGCCTTCCTTCGTATCCGTCTTTCGTACACCTCCGGAAATATGAATTAATGGCATTGCAAAATGAGTTTTTGCTGGGTGGAATCAAAAAAATAAGAAAGCTCGGCCATACCATGGAGTTTGAGCAGATCAAAGAATACGTTCCCGGAGATGACATCAGAACCATCAACTGGAAAGCTACTTCTAAAACGAACCGCCTGATGGTGAATCAGTTTCAGGATGAGAAGGCACAGCGTGTTTTCATGCTTATCGATACGGGCAGAACAATGAAAATGCCTTTCAATGGATTGAGCTTACTGGATTATTCAATCAATGCAGCAATGGCTTTGTCCCACATTATTCTGAAGAAAGGAGACCGTGCAGGAATGATGACGTTTTCGAAAAAAACGGAAAATAAAATTGCGGGAGAAAATAAATCGGGACAGCTGAAAAAAATATCAGAAGCACTGTACAATGTGAAAACTGATTTTTTTGAAAGTGATTTCAACCGCCTGTACCAGGATGTAAAATACTCGATCAATCAGAGAAGTCTGATTCTGCTATTTACTAATTTTGAAACGCTTGATGGATTAAACCGCCAGCTGAAATACCTTCGTGGAATTGCCAAAAACCACTTATTGGTAGTCGTTTTCTTTAAAAACTCTGAGCTGCAGACGCTGATCCATAAAAATCCTGAAAGTACACAGGAAATTTATGATGAAATTATTGCCGAAAAGTTTGAATTTGAAAAGAAACTCATCATTCAGGAACTTCGAAAATATGGGATCTATACGGTATATACACTTCCTGAGAACTTGAATATCGATGTTATCAATAAATATCTTGAGATAAAAGCAAGGGGAATTTTATAATTTTGAATAGGCAGATTTGTTGGTGCTGCTCTCTTAATGATTTTTATGTAAATACATCAGATGAGAATCCTATTAATGGTCTTGTGTTTTTATTTCACGTTGTCTTGTAATGACAAAGTGAAAAACGAAAATGATTTTGTAATTTTTGAGACCAATCCAAAAATGGGAAATGTTTCGTTCTATTGGAAAGATGATGACGGAGTAATTCTTAAAAGTATTGATCATTTAAAAAATAAAGTAGAACGGGATGGAAAAAGATTAAAGTTTGCCGTGAACGGTGGAATGTTTGAAATGAATAACTTTCCTAAAGGACTTTATATTGAAAATTTTAAAATTCTAAATCCAATAGATACATTATCAGGTAAAGGTAATTTTTATCTCCATCCTAATGGCGTATTTTATCTCACCAAAAACAATGATGCAAAACTAATTGATACGAAAGCTTTTAAATATGATTCAGATATTAAATATGCCACTCAATCGGGTCCGATGTTGCTGGTTAATGAAAAAATAAATCCAGTTTTTAAAGCAGATTCTCCAAATATTCATATCAGAAATGGAGTGGGAATTTTAAAGAACGGAAATATAGTCTTTATCATGTCTAAGAGAAAAGTTAATTTTTATAATTTTGCTTCTGTATTTAAAGAGCTTGGCTGTATAAAAGCTTTATATCTTGATGGCTTTGTTTCAAGAACCTATTATCCTGAGAAAAAATGGATTCAAAAAGACGGAAATTTTGGAGTCATGATTGGGGTAACTGAACCTAAAAAATAAATTTAAAAATGAAAATAACACTTAATAGAATCAACGATGATTTTTTATTTGAATGTACCAACTCTCAGGGAAATTCAATTCTTTTAGACAATACCTCACAACCCGGAGCCAAAGGAGTTTCTCCCATGGAAAGCGTACTGATGGCAGTTGCCGGATGCAGCGGGATTGATGTGGTCTCTATCTTGAAAAAGCAGCGTCAGGAAATTACAGGATTTAAAGCTGAAGTAGAAGGAGAAAGAGTGGTGGTGGAAGATGCAAAACCTTTTAAAGCAATTAAGGTAAAGTTTTTTCTGGAAGGAACCGTTGATCCTAAAAAAGCAGCAAAAGCAGCAGAATTATCTTTTGAAAAATACTGTTCCGTATCCAAAACCCTGGAACCCAATGTTGAAATTGGATATGAAGTTTTTGTAAACGGAGAAAAGATTTAAATTTTCAATCTTAAGAAACAAAAAAACCGGACGTACTGCCCGGTTTTTTTATGTAGATGGATTACTTACTTTTTGATAATTTTTGAAGACTTTACAGAACCGTCTTTCATGGTTAATGTTAAAATATAGATTCCTGTTTTTACTCCATCAAGGTTCAGGGATGAAGAAGGAGTATCAATATTTTTCACGGTAACGCCAGAAAGATCTGTAATTGCAGCATGTTTTACAGTCTCTGATTTTTCCAGATACAGAACATCCTTGAACGGGTTAGGATAAGCAAGTCTTTCTTTTTCCTTAGAAACCTCATTCACAGCTAATACCAAAGGCTCAAGAACTACCGTAATTTTCAGACTGTTGTTGTCTACCTTATTGTAATCTGCGCCGCAGTCTGATCCTCCATACGTTCTCCAGGCTCTAAGTTCAAAATTAACATTTCCGGTAAGGCCGTTTGCTAAATTCAATCCTGTTCTGTTGTAAGAATAGGTTCCTGAGTTTCCTCCTGAACCGGATGTAATGGCACTCTCAGTAGCATTGTTGTTGGTACATGCCAGTAAACTTTTTTGTTCAGACATCCATCCGTTTCCAGCTGTCGTCATAGTATAGGACACGTTGGTAGATTTTATCTTATAGCCTGAAGGAACAGCGACGGTAAGTGTTCCGGCACAGTTGGTTGCGGAAGAAGTTCCTGGGCTTGAATCATACATTGTGTTAATATCTCCGGCTGTATAGGTTGTAGACATTTCTCCTACGGTAAACTGTTTCAGTTTCCAGAAACCCTGTACTGAACCACAGTTGGATCTTATCCAAAAGTAATAGGTCTGTCCCGTTATTAGATTATTTAATGGTACCGATGTTGTTCCCGCTGGCACACTTCCGGTAGGAGGTGTTGTAGCAGTAGGAGGCGTAGATGAAGTACTTAGATAATATTGATAACCTGATGAAGGAGCACTTGCAGGAGCAGTCCAGCTTACCACAGCACTGTTCATCGTTGAGGTATTGGTGATATTGGTAGGAACGGCACACGATGAGTATAAATCGCCAGAGAAGGCAAAAATATTGGCAATTCCTCCGGTACCGGATTTGGTTACCGTTACACTCTGAATGATTTTAGATTGATTAGCCGCGTCAATAGCTAAAGGAATTTGATATAACCTTGGATTAGTACCGTTCCCTGATTCCAGTACATCATTGTTCAGATTAATTCTGCCTATGCCCTGTACAGCATAATTATTCCCTCCATACCAATCTGAAATGCTGATCCCTGAAAAAGTCTGGGTGGTAGCATCTGTAAAATTTACGGTAGCATTCACTGTACATGTTCCACTTCCTCCTGTTGCCAGCATATATAAGCTGACTGCTGAGACGGGATTAGAGAAGGCAAGCGTTCCCGTATCATTGGTATTTCCAAGTCTTAAAGAATTATTGGAGCTGTAAGAGGCCATCTGATAACTAAGCCCGGAAGTGGTTCCAACGGAAGAATTAATAATCCCATCCAGCGGAAGTCCATACGTAAGAAGAGAACTTGAAGAAGTAAGCTGAAAATCTCTGGAAATAAACGCATAATTCACGCCGTCAACATCATTGTTGGTAGAATTAGAGGAAGAACCTATCCCATTGGCAATAACATCAGCATTGAATCCACTTTGGATTGCAATCGGTTGATATTCCTGAGCCATGAGTTGGGAAGAGCACATGCCGAATAATACCAGACACGCAGCAGGCAGTAGTTTTGTTTTCATAAATTATTTTTTTGTTTTTGTTACGCTAATATAAGTAATATGTTGTGAATAATTTAATTTATTGATTATAATAATATTAATTATGTGTTTAATATTAAATAGTATTATGAATTAACTCAAATTAAATTTAGAGTTAATGTCTAATGGGTATCCATAAAAACGGCTCTCAATAGGTATTGAGAGCCGTTCTTTATATATAGAAAGTGATAAGTTTTTATATTTTAATTACCTTTTTTACGAAACTTTCTTTTTCAGTAATTATTTTGAAATAATATGACCCTGAAGCCGCACTATGAATAGTGATTGTAGTGTGATTGGAATTGATACCTACTTGTTTTTGAATAAGCCTTCCCTGGGCATCATATACCTCTACAGATTGTATGTTAGAATCAGCTGTTATGTTTGCATCACCTTTTGTAGGGTTAGGATAGATGCTTACAGAATTTTTTTCTTTATTAATTTCTGCAGCAGACAATGTTGAACCTTCAATATTGGTTACTTCATCATTCGTTTCCACAGGGAAATTATAATCGAAATAAATATTGGCTTTGTTGTTCACATTATCTCCCGGAACTAAATTGTTTTTAGATTTGATCTTCAAAGCTATATTCCCATGGGCGCCGGCTGCAAGATTGATATCTTTCATCATAAACTCCACTTTGTTACCATTGATTTTAGTGAAAGAATTATGTGAAGTATTTTGTAATTGTAACGAAGAAATATCAAAATCCGTAGGGTTAATTTCCATCTCTACCACAATTTGAGTAGCAGGCGATGTTCCTGTATTTTCAAAGTTGATTATGTAATGAAGATATTTTCCAACCATAGACAGTGGTATAGCATTTCCTTCAAGACAGGTAATGTCATTCGGGTCATATGAACCACTAACAGTTTGGTTATACACAAATTGATTGTCATCCTGATGAATATCCCCTGAAAGAGGCGTTATTACCGCTGAAAAATTAAGAATCTCTCCAATATTCACTGGATTCGTCGCATGAGTTGGAGAGTTTACGGTAAACGTCATTTCAGACGCTGTATTCTGATAAGGTTTCAAATTGGTGAAATTGAATGTGATCTGATTTCCGGAAACAGAAGAAGGAAGTACAGACGATAAAAAATTCAATTTAGAATTGTTGAAAGTAACCGTTACATTTCCGGAAAGACTTGTATTTCCTTTATTTCTCCAGATCAGTTTGTAGGTTGCATTAAAGCCTGGACGTGCATCCGTTACGGGTGCAAAAACAACTTCCAGATCTTTTGTATCTCCGTTTTTGCTGACGCAGATATTTTGAGTGGAAATATTGTGATCAGCATTGGCAAAAGTAGTACTGAAAGTGGAAGGAGCTACTGTAAAAAAAGATGGATTTTCCGGTTCTGCACTTACTGTGAAAGTTCCCGTCTGAGCGTATAAGTTATATTCTCCGCTGCTTTTTACAAAAGTTTCTTCAGTAGTTGTTCCATTGCTAATTTTTAATTTCATATGTTCGAATGCTTCATCATTACCATCGCATCCATTATTGTTATCATCAAATTTTACGGTGCCTGTTATGGTATTGTAATTACCTCCGGGAGCGAAATTACAATAGTCATTGATACTGCACACAATACCATCCATAGCAAGCAAAGAAGTAAGATCGGCAATCTGCGAAGCATCACAGCAGATGTATTGAAGATTGGGATAATTTCCCATCTGAAATATGATATTTTCATTCACTCCATTCTTAGCAAAAACTTTCTCCATTGAAGATGATTCCAGAAAAAGAGTTTGTAAGTTGGTACAATTATTTACATTAAATGTTTTAGTAAATGTATTCGGGTTCGAGAAAGTTGGATTACCCCAGAAACTGTTATAATCGATCTCATAAATCGCTCTAATTTTAGAATGTCCGCTGAAATCTACATCAACAAATTTATTTCTTCCCATAACCAAAGAATCTAAGTTGGGAAGATTATGAATGTTGAAATCAGTTAAATTATTACTGAATATAGAAAGATTTTTAATAGTGGAAGAAGTACCTGTAATATTATTTAACAGGTTGAACGAATTATCCAGTGTTATCAGATTAGAAGGTAAAGCAGAAAGATTGATGTTGGCAAACATATTATGAGAAGCATCAATTTTCGTAAGATTATTATTGTTGCTTAATAAATCAAAGTTTGTTAATTCATTTCGGCTTACATCAATGGTTTGAGCGCCTGTATTTTTTAAAGTGAAATTGTCGACTTGATTATAGCTTACGTTCACCATTGATAAGGCCGCACAATCTTCTATATCTACCGTTTTTAAATCTCCGATTTCAGGGTTACTATTGTTTGAACTTGAATGCTCTATCCCCGTTAAACTAGCACAATTTTTAATGGTTAAACTTTTTAATCCCTTTTGACCGGCAAATCCTACACTCGTTAATGAAGGACAGTTTTGGATATGTACAGACTGTAAAAATTCCGTTGAAAAATCTGGCTGTGGAGTAACATTGGTATTAGAAGAATAGCTTACATCTACTGCTACACTTTGCAGCATAGGAAGCCCGTTGATATTCAATTGAGTGATTTTATGATTACTTAATTCTAATGTTTTAAGCTGTAAATTATTAGCAATAGTAAGGTTTTGAAGGCTTCCGAAAAAATTGGTATTATATCCCGGATAATAAGATGGAGAACCTAAATAAAGATGTTCAAGATTAACGGCATCAGTTGCATTAAAAGAACTATTCCCAAATTTAGTGATCGAAATAGTCTTAAGGCCCGGACAGTTTACTGTTTGAAAAGGATTGGGAAGTGAGCTGTTAATTAAAGACATAAGCTTTACTTCATTAAGTAATGGAGAATTACTGGCATTAAAGCTGGATAAATATTCAGAATCACAGTTTATACTCTGTAAATTCAGACAATTATTTGCATTTAAACTTGCAACGTTTGAATCTCCTGCTAGAGCAATATGGGTAAAAGCCGGGCAATAGCTAACGTCTAAATTTCCGAAATAATTAGGGCTCATATTAGGAAGTGTGTATCCCATATGAAGATTCACCGTATCTAATACGTTACAGTGACTCAAGTTCAAAGCAGATAGTTGTACATAATTAATAGTAACTTCTTTTAAATATTGATGGTTGCTCAAATTTAATGTTCCTGCTGTCACTCCGGAAGTATATGTTGATGTAAAACCTGTTAACGTAACTTTTTCAAGATTGGATAAGTTTGTCAGGTCATCTAAAATTGTCAGATTGTTATTATTCTGATATAACAAAAGATCAATATTTTTTACAACGGGGGTGTTGGTGATATTCTGAAAGGTAATTCCCTTTGTGGTAATGCTTTTTAAACTGCTGCAGTCGGTGACAGATAAAACAGAGGAATTAGCGGTTGATCCCTGAAATGAAATATTAACATCTTCCAGAGCATTTAGATTTGAAATATTGAATGGGCTGGTAGGTGAATAATAATGATTTACTTTTATACTTTTAATGTTTGTAAAAGATAAAATTCCCTGATAATTCTGAATAATATTATTTCCGGAAATATCAATGATTTCTAAGCTCCCTACCTGATTAGCTTCACTGATCTGTATTTGCCCGTCTCCGTTTGTATCAATGGCAAAATAATTTCCACTAAGGTTTTTAGCAACCGTGTTACCGGATGAGGATGATAAAAGCTTTGCTTTAAAATTGGTATCGGGAATGCTTACGTTTTGCGCTTTCATTCCCAAACTGAACATGGCGAAAGTAAGCAAACAAAATAATTTTGTTTTCATGCTGTATGTATATTTATTTGTGTTTTATAAATTCTTAATCACTGATTATACAATGATTAAGGTGTTGTGCTAGTGTTGTTTGAAATGCAGCCAGAAGATATGATGTTGAAAGGCTGTAAAGAGTGTCCTGATCCCTATTTGAGTAAATAGGAAATCAAACAAAAGTAATTTTATTTTCATTATCGATGTGTGTTTTTTGAGGGTGCTAAATTAATTAAAAAATCGGTTGTTTTACTTTACATAATATAATTTTAGAAAAGAATATTTTCCAGCAAAAAGCCCCTTAAAAAAGAGGCTTTGCAATTATATTGTCAATCTGGCTTTCATCAATTTTGCGACGGTGGCTGTCCATCCCGTTTGGTGTGAAGCGCCTACACCTCGTCCGTTATCACCATGAAAATATTCAAAGAAGGTAATGTAATCTCTGAAATGCTCATCATAATTAAACAGAGTATTTCCCCCATTAAAAGCCCTCTGGCCATGTTCATCCTTTAAAAATATAGAACACAGTCGATTGCTTATATTTTGAGCGACTTCATCTAGATTTCTTTTGTCTCCGCTTCCTGTCGGAAGCTCGACCTTTAGACTGTTTCCATAATAAAAATGGAAGCGTTGTAAGCTTTCAACAATCAGGAAGTTGATAGGGAACCAGATCGGGCCTCTCCAGTTGCTGTTTCCTCCGAACATTCTGCTGTCGCTTTCTGCAGGAGTATAATACACTACGTTTTCATTGCCGTGAACAGAAAAAACGAAAGGATTTTCCTCATATACTTTAGACATGGCGCGGATTCCGTAAGAGCTTAGAAACTCTTTCTCATCAAGCATTCTTGTCAGCACTTTTGTCAATCTGTTTTTACGTAAAATACTCATCAGGTGCTTTCTTCCGTGTCCTTCTTCATCCCAGTGAGAGACTAATTTTGTAAGTTCGGGTTTGTTTTTCAATACCCATTCCATTCTTATTCTGAAATTGGGCATTTTTTCAAGTAGGCTGTGATCTATAACTTCCACTGCAAATAACGGAATAAGACCTACAATACTTCTTAAACGCAGTGATACACTTTCGCCGTTTCCAAGCTGCAGTACATCATAGAAAAACCCGTCTTCCTCATTCCACAATCCTTCTTTATCGTCACCTAGATTTTCCATAGCCTCAGCGATATACAGATAATGCTCGAAAAACTTAATCGCCATATCCTCGTAAACCTGATAATACTGAGCAAGTTCCATGGCAATACGCATCATATTAAGTGCATACATCGCCATCCAGCTGGTTCCGTCTGCCTGCTCAAGATGCTGGCCGTCTTTTAAAACCATATTTCTGTCGAAAGCTCCAATATTATCGAGTCCCAAGAAACCGCCTCCAAAAATGTTGTTGCCGCTTTTATCCTTTCGGTTCACCCACCAGGTGAAATTCAGGAGAAGTTTTTGGAACACTTTTTCAAGGAATAATAAGTCGGGTTTACCGTTTTGCTTTTCATCAATCTTAAAAACCCGGAAACATGACCATGCATGTACAGGTGGATTTACGTCACTTAAATTCCATTCATAAGCTGGAAGCTGGCCGTTAGGATGCATATACCATTCCTTCGTAAGCAGTAAAAGCTGTCCTTTTGCAAATTCAGCATCAATAATGGCATAAGGCACACAATGGAAAGCCAGATCCCAGGTAGCATACCACGGATATTCCCATTTATCGGGCATAGAAATGATATCTTTATTATGTAGATGATTCCATTCCGTATTTCTTACATAATCATTAAAATTTCTCGGAGCTTCAAAATTAGGATCTCCTTTCAGCCATTTTCCGACATTGTAATGATAAAATTGTTTATTCCAAAGCAGTCCTGCGAACGCTTGTCTCTGGACATTTTTCTCATCATCAACTGTTACGTCATTTTGTATTTCATGATAAAACTCATTGGCTTCATTAATTCTTGCATTCAGGATCTCATCAAACTGCAGAAAAGGCTCATCCAATTCATTCGGACATAATCTGAAATCAAATGTTTTTGACTCTCCGGCGCCAATTATTTCATCAATTACAAAAGAAGCTTTCGTTCCTCTTTTTTCAGGATTTACCGTATTCGACTGATGGATTATAAAATTATTGATGCCATCTTTAAAATAGGTGTTTTCTGTTTTAGGAGCTCCATATAATTTGGGAGTATTCGTTTCATTCTCACAAAAAACACTATTGGCATTCAATCTCCTTGAATACAGTTTTTTAATAGAAATACTGTCGTGGTTAATCTCAATACATCCTTCATGAGATGCATTCACTTGACCTTTATACGTATTATAACCCCATTTCCAGTTATTTCTGAACCATACGGTGGGAGCAACTACGATAGGAGCTTCCTGCTGGCTTCTGTTACACACAGTAACCCTTACCAGGATATCATTATGATCAGCTTTACCGTATTCGATGAAAATATCGAAATACTCATTATTGTCGAAGATCCCGGTATCGATAATTTCATACTCAGGTTCTTTCTTACTTCGTCTGCCGTTTTCACCTACAAGATTGTCATATGGGAATTTATTGATAGGATATTTGTACACCATCTTCATATAGCTGTGGGTAGGTGTATTATCCAGGTAATAAAAAATTTCCTTAATATCTTCTCCGTGATTTCCCTGAGGATTACTCAGTCCAAAGAAGCGCTCCTTCACCATGGCATCTTTTCTGTTCCAAAAAGAAAGACCAAAACAAAAAATCTGTTTTGAGTCAGAGATTCCGGCGATACCTTCCTCTCCCCATCGATAAGCGTAGCTTTCTGCATTATTATGATTGGTATGGTTCCAGGCATTTCCGTTCGGACTGTAATCTTCCCGTACATTTCCCCATTGCCGGTTGCTTACATAAGGACCCCAGTTTTTCCAGTTATTATCTTGTAATCTTTGTTTTTCAACACTCATATTGCATCACTTTTCGATACGAAGGTAGTTTTTTTGAGAAATAATTCCAATTCTTTCAATCTGAATAATCCTTAACATAGTCTTGGAAATCTTTTATTTATAGGCCTTTTAAGGGTAAATTATTTTTTTTAAAAAGATAAAATAAAAAGTACTATCTTTGCGGCACACGTTCATTCAAATATTGAAAATGTTATCAAGAAAGGTTGAGGGATTAGACCCTATGAAACCTTAGCAACCCTTTGTGCAAGCAAAGAAGGTGCTACGTTCTACCAATTTATTTTGGACAGATAACTTACTGAAGTTCTTTCAGCCATTTCTTATGGCATTTTCAATTGTATTAAAATAATAATAGAATTGAGAACAGAACTAAAAAATATTACTCTTTCGTATCAGACGAATTCCGATAAGGAATACAATATCCCGTTGAGCTACCAGCTCTTCGGGAAAGACCTGTTTACTGCACCCATTATTGTTATTAATCATGCTTTAACCGGAAACTCCAATGTTGCCGGTGAAAAAGGATGGTGGAAACAGCTGATCGGTGAAGGGCAGGTTATTGATACCAATACCTACACTGTTCTGTGTTTCAATATTCCCGGAAACGGATATGATGATTTTTTAATTGATGAATATGAAGATTTTTCTCCTTCAGATATAGCCAATATATTTCTGGAAGGACTTAGAATTTTAAATATATACAACGTATACGCCATTATCGGAGGATCACTGGGCGGAGGAATCGGTTGGGAAATGCTGGCTAAACAGCCACAGTTGGCGGAAATATTTATTCCTGTGGCCTGCGATTTTAAAACCCATGACTGGCTTCATGCACAATGTCTGGTTCAGAAGTTCTTGTTGAGTGGAGATCACGAGCCATTACAAAAAGCGAGAATTCATGCAATGTTGTGCTACAGAACTCCCCAATCATTAAACGATAGATTTCAAACTCAATATAATCAGGAAAAGAAGTGTTTAGAATCAGAAGACTGGTTGGTTTATCACGGAAACTCACTAAACGAAAGGTTTAGTTTAGGATCGTATAAGCTGATGAACCACCTGCTGATGAATATTAATGCCGAAGAAAAAAAACTGGAAGAAATCACCGCACGAATGCACCTGATTTCAGTAGATACCGATTTGTTTTTTCCGGCTTCTGAAATTCGAATGTGCTTTGAAAAGCTGAAAGACAAAAATAAAAATGTCGACTATCACGAGATACAATCAATACATGGGCATGATGCCTTCCTAATGGAATACGAACAATTAAATAACATCATTAAAAATATTTTGTAAAGAATGAATGGGAGCGGCCGCGAAATTCTATCTGACCAATAAAAAATTAAAGTAAGAAAAGATGAAAAATGCTAACGAAATAAAATTTTTAAAAAACAGATCAATCATTAAATTCGAAGGAGAAGATTTCTTAGGTGAAATCGGGATTGACGGAAGAATTTTCAAAGCCCTTACTCTTGCGAGAATCAGTGTGGGCGTAATTTCTCAACAAGCCATAGAAAACGGTCTCTCAATTCTGGTTCATGAAAATGATTCAGAAAAAGCCGTTAACTGTCTGATAGAGGAATTTGAAGCAGAAAGAATGTCTGGGAAAGTTTCTCAGATTTACAGCATTAATAATGTTTCTGTACTGGGATTTGTTGCTGAGGATTTTAATAAAATTCTTTCAGAGCTTGCCAGGAATAACGTTTTTCCATTGCTTTTAAACCAAGTTGCAAGTGAGAAAAGAGTTAATATAGTGGTGACTTCCTCACAGGATGAGAAAACTAAAAATATCATTGAATCTGAGATTTCAAAAAAACCTAAAACCGTTCATCTGGCAATTATCGGACATGGAAATGTAGGGAAAACATTAATTGAGCAGGTATTGCAGTCATCAGAAGAAATTAAAAGACGTAAAAAAATTGATCTTAAGGTCGTAGCAGTTGCCAATTCAAGGAAAATCGCATTCAATAAAAAAGGCTTTGATAGTAATTGGAATGATGAGGTGGTGGCAGCAGAAAATTCTTCCAATGTTGAAGAACTGATTGCTTTTTCAAAAGAAAATCAATTGGAAAACCTGATCGTTGTAGACAATACGGCAAGTAAGGATTTCGTTAAAAATTATCATGCCTTAGCTGAAAATGGCTTTGACCTGGTGTCTTCCAATAAAATATTCAACACACTTCCTATTGAAGAATATCGTAAACTAAGATATACGTTGAGTAAAAATAACAGACGATATCTGTATGAAACTAACGTTGGAGCAGGATTACCTTTAATTGATACCATAAAATTATTACACCTTTCAGGAGAAAATATTACCAGAATCAAAGGGGTGTTTTCAGGATCTTTAAGCTATATCTTCAACAATTATTCTGTAAGAAATGACAAATTCTCTACAGTGATCGGAGAAGCAATGGAAAAGGGATATACGGAACCGGACCCACGGGAAGACCTTTCCGGAAATGATGTCGCCAGAAAACTATTGATTCTTGCGAGAGAATTAGACCTTATCAATGAATTCAGTGATATTAATATTCAAAATTTAATTCCAGAACATCTTCTTTCCATTGAAAAAAATGAATTCGTATCAAGATTGGAAGAACTGGATGATGAATATCAAAAAATAAAAGAAAATCAGGAACCTGGCCATGTGTTGCGCTATGTAGGAGACCTGCATGGAGATCTTCAAAAAGAAAAAGGCCAGCTGGATGTAAAACTTATTTCTGTTCCCGGAGGCTCTGCTTTAGGACAATTGAAAGGATCAGATTCAATTTTTGAGATCTATACGGAAAGTTATGGTGAAAACCCAATCGTGATTATGGGAGCAGGAGCAGGAGCTCAGGTGACGGCAAGAGGTGTTTTCGGAGATATTTTAAGACTAAGCGAAACTAAATAAACTACTGTACATCTGGCAGTATAACAATGTACCCAATAAAAACTACCTGAAAAAGATACATTCATTCATTGGTAAACTGTTACATTGATATATTGTTACCTTATTAAAATTAAAACTATATGGAAAATTTTGAAACATTTGCAATAAGAACACAGACTGAAAGGAGTCAGTTTGATGAGCATTCTACACCATTATACCTTACCTCCAGTTTTGTTTTCCAGGATGCGGAAGATATGCGGGCGAGTTTCGCAGAAGAGAAATCTAAAAATTTATACAGCCGGTTTTCAAACCCTAATGTCAATGAATTTACCGATAAAATTGTAAAAATGGAAGGTGCTGAAGCCGGGTATTCTTTTGCAACGGGGATGGCAGCAATCTATTCTACCTTTGCAACATTACTGGATGCCGGAGATCATATTGTAAGCTGCCAGTCGGTTTTTGGATCTACCCATACTTTATTTACGAAGTATTTCCCGAAATGGAATATCGAAACCACCTATTTTAAAGCAGATGATGCAGAAAATGTTGAGCAGTATATTCAGCCCAACACAAAGATTTTATATCTGGAAACACCTACCAATCCGGCCATTGAAATTCTGGATTTAGAGTTTTTCGGAAAAATTGCAAAAAAACATAATCTGATTTTTATTGTAGATAACTGTTTTGCTACCCCTTATCTGCAACAGCCTATCAAATATGGGGCAGACGTGGTGGTGCATTCCGCAACAAAGCTTATTGACGGGCAGGGAAGAGTGTTAGGAGGAGTAGCTGTGGGAAGAGCAGATCTGATCAGAGAAATCTACCTCTTTGCAAGAAATACCGGTCCTGCCATGTCTCCTTTCAATGCCTGGGTATTGTCAAAAAGTTTAGAAACACTTGCCATCCGTGTCGAAAGACACTGTGAAAATGCGTTGAAAGTTGCCCAGTTTTTAGAGAACCACCCCAATGTAGAATTGGTAAAATACCCTTTCTTACCTTCTCACCCAAGTTATGAAATTGCAAAAAAACAGATGAAATTAGGTGGAAATATCGTGGCTTTCGAAATAAAAGGCGGAATAGAAGGCGGCAGAAAGTTTCTAGACAGCATTAAAATGTGTTCGCTTTCCGCAAACCTGGGCGATACGAGAACTATTGTGACGCATCCGGCTTCTACTACACACTCAAAGTTGACCGACGAAGAAAGAAATGAAGTGGGAATTACGGCTGGGCTCGTTCGTTGTTCGGTGGGCCTTGAAAATGTAGAGGATGTAATTGCAGATTTAAAGCAGGCCTTAGACTAGTTCAATAGAAACGGGCTTAAGCCTGTTTGTGAAAAATGTATACAATGAAAAATTCAGCACAATTATATAAAGCATTATCCCAGAGAATCCTTGTCCTAGACGGAGCGATGGGAACCATGCTTCAACGGTATAAATTTGAAGAAGAAGATTACCGTGGTGAGCGTTTTAAAGATTGGGAACATCCTGTAAAAGGGAATAATGACCTGCTTTCATTAACGCAGCCCCATGCCATCGAGGAAGTGCACAGGAAGTATTTAGAAGCCGGTGCAGACATCCTCGAAACCAATACATTCTCCGGAACCACCATCGCTATGGCAGATTATCATATGGAGGAATTGGTGTATGAACTTAATTATGAATCTGCAAAGATTGCAAGAAAAGTTTGTGATGAATTCACCGCTAAAAATCCGGACAAACCTAGATTTGTAGCAGGATCTATCGGACCAACGAACAGAACGGCAAGCTTAAGCCCCGATGTGAACGATCCCGGATACCGTGCGATTACTTTTGATGAACTGAGAATTGCTTATAAACAGCAGTCGGAAGCTTTACTGGACGGAGGTTCGGATATTTTATTAGTAGAAACTATATTTGATACTCTGAACGCGAAAGCAGCTCTTTTCGCCATTGATGAAATTCAGGAAGAAAGAGGTATTGAAATTCCTATTATGGTTTCAGGAACGATTACCGATGCGTCAGGGAGAACATTGAGCGGACAGACGGCAGAAGCATTTTTAATCTCAGTTTCTCATTTGAATCTATTGAGTGTTGGATTTAACTGTGCATTGGGAGCAAATCAGTTGACGCCATATTTAGAAACTTTAGCCCATAATTCAGATTTTTATGTTTCAGCCTATCCAAATGCCGGCTTGCCCAATGCTTTTGGAAAATATGATGAAACCCCTGAGTTTATGGCAGAACAGATAAAAGAATATGCAGAAAAAGGATTAATCAACATCATCGGAGGCTGCTGTGGAACCACTCCTGAACATATAAAAGCGATTGCAGATCTGGTAGAGAATTACTCTCCCAGAAAGGTGTCGGCTGTTGGTTTATAGTTGTCTGTTTTTAATTATAAATATATGGAATATACAGAGTTAGAAGTTTGGATAGAAGCTAGAAAATTGACAAATTTAGTATATAATGGAACAAAAAATTTTCCTAAAGAGGAGCTTTTCGGACTTACTAACCAGATAAGAAGGAGTGCGGTGTCGATTCCTTCCAATATTGCTGAAGGATGCGGGAGGAGAACGTCTAATGATACCCTTCAGTTTTTGCATATTTCAAGAGGTTCTTTATTTGAACTGGAGACCCAAATATTTTTGGCTCTTGACCAAAAATATATTTCTGAAAATATATTTCAGGAAATTTCAAATCAGATTTTGACTTGTAAAAAACTGATTAATGGATTTATTAACTACTATAAAAATTTGAATAATGGAAACAGATAGTATACATCTGACAACCAATAACCAACAACCATTAACCAAATACTTAAGACTATCAGGCCTTGAGCCTCTTATTATAACGCAGGAAAGTAACTTCATCAATGTAGGTGAAAGAACAAATGTTGCCGGGTCTAAAAAGTTTTTAAGATTAATTAAAGAAGAAAAATTTTCTGAAGCATTAGATATTGCACGCCATCAGGTAGAAGGCGGAGCACAGATTCTTGATGTTAACTTTGATGACGGACTGATTGATGGAAAAGCTTCCATGATCAAGTTTTTGAATTTAATTGCTTCCGAGCCTGATATCTCAAGAATTCCGATTATGATTGATTCTTCCAAATGGGAGATTCTCGAAGCCGGACTTCAGGTAGCACAGGGAAAATGCGTAGTCAATTCCATCAGCTTAAAAGGAGGGGAAGAGGAATTTATCAAACAGGCAAAAGCCATCAAAAGATATGGTGCGGCCGTAATTGTAATGGCTTTTGATGAAGAGGGACAGGCAGATACTTTCGATCGTAGGGTGGAAATTACAAAACGTTCCTACGATATTCTTGTGAATCAGGTGAAATTTGCTGCAGAAGATATCATTTTCGATTTAAATATTTTCCCTGTAGCAACCGGAATGGATGAGCACAGGAGAAATGCAATTGACTTTATAGAGGCTACAAGATGGGTAAGACAGAATCTTCCGTATGCATCTGTAAGTGGGGGAGTAAGCAACGTTTCATTCTCTTTCCGTGGAAATGATACTGTGAGAGAAGCCATGCATTCGGTTTTTCTTTACCATGCTATCCAGGCGGGAATGAACATAGGAATTGTAAATCCGGCCATGCTGGAAGTATATGATGAAATTAATAAAGAACTCCTTCAACTCGTTGAAGATGTCATTCTCGACAAAAGAGAAGATGCCACAGAAAGACTTTTAGAGTATTCTGAAAAAAATAAGTCAGTAAAAAAAGAAAAAGTAGAAGAGCTTGAATGGCGTACAAGACCTTTGCAGGAAAGAATTACCCATTCTTTAGTGAAAGGAATTGACCGTTTTATTGAAGAAGATGTAGAAGAAGCAAGACTGCAGTCTGCAAAACCCTTACATGTTATTGAAGTTAATTTAATGACAGGAATGGGAGTCGTTGGAGATTTATTTGGAAGCGGGAAAATGTTTTTACCGCAAGTGGTAAAATCAGCAAGGGTGATGAAAAAAGCTGTAGCTTATTTACAGCCTTTTATAGAAGCGGAAAAAGACGGGGCAAGACCTGCCAATGGAAAAATATTAATGGCAACCGTAAAAGGAGATGTTCACGATATCGGTAAAAATATTGTGAGTGTAGTGCTGGGTTGTAATAATTATGAAATTGTAGACCTTGGAGTAATGGTTCCCGCTGAAAAAATTATCCAGGCTGCGATTGAACATAATGTTGATGTCATTGGCTTGAGTGGTTTGATCACTCCAAGTTTAGATGAAATGGTGTACATCGCTTCAGAACTGGAACGTCAAAATCTTAATTTTCCTTTACTGATCGGCGGAGCCACAACTTCCAAGGCCCATACCGCTGTGAAGATCGACTTAAAATATAAAAATGCTGTTGTTCATGTAAATGATGCTTCAAGAGCAGTGAATGTGGTAAGTTCTTTACTGGGCGACCGGAATAAAGAATATGTTCATGATCTTAAAGATGAATATTCAGATTTCCGGGAAAAATTCCTGAACAGGCAGGTAGATAAAGAATATGTAAGCATTGAAGAAGCAAGAGAGAATCATTTTAAAATAGACTGGGAAAATGAAGAAATTTTTACTCCAAATAATATAGGCATACAGGTTTTCCATGATCAGGATCTGAATGAGCTGGTTCCTTTTATCGACTGGTCACCTTTCTTCAGAAGCTGGGATCTGCACGGGAAATACCCTAATATCCTCGAAGATGAGGTGGTGGGCGCACAGGCTAAAGAACTGTTCAAAGATGCCCAGGTTATTTTAAAGAAAATCCTGGATGAAAAATTATTAACAGCCAAAGCCATTTTTGGAATTTTCAAAGCCAAAGCAAATGAAACGGATGATATTCTGATCTTCGATGAAAATGATAAAGAGCAGGCAAAATTCATCACATTAAGACAGCAGGTTCAGAAATCCAAAGGAAAAGAATATTTGGCATTAAGCGATTTCATTGCGCCGCAAACTTCAGGGAAGACCGATTATGTAGGTGCTTTCTGTGTAACTACAGGTTTTGGAACAGATGAATTGTCAAAAGAATATGAAGAGGCTAATGATGATTATAATGCCATCATGGTAAAGGCACTGGCAGACCGTTTTGCAGAAGCCTATGCTGAATTTTTACATAAAAAAGTAAGAACAGAATATTGGGGCTATTCCAATCAGGAGAATTTAAGCAATGAAGACCTTATTGCAGAAAAATATAAGGGTGTGCGTCCTGCTCCCGGCTATCCTGCATGTCCGGATCATTTAGAAAAGCATACCATATGGGATCTTTTAAAAGTGGAAGAGAATATTGGTGTTTTCCTTACCGAAAGCTTAGCCATGTTTCCTACCGCATCAGTGTCCGGATATTATTTCGGAAGCCCGCACGCCAAATATTTCGGACTTGGAAAAATCACAGAAGACCAATTGAAAGATTATTCCAAAAGAAAAGGAATTTCTTTACAGGAAGCAAGAAAATGGTTGTCACCTAATTTAGCAGATTAATACGAAACATGAAAATTACAGATCATATAAAAAACGCAAAAGGAAAAACATTATTTTCTCTGGAAGTGGTACCACCACAAAAAGGAATTGGGATTGAAGATTTATATACAAATATAGACCCTTTGATGGAATTTAAGCCGCCTTTTATTGATGTAACCACCTCAAGAGAAGAATATATTTATCTCGATAAAGGAAACGGATTGGTAGAACGGCGTATTACCAGAATGCGTCCCGGAACCCTTGGGATATGCTCGGCTATTCAGCATAAATATAATGTTGATACCGTTCCGCATCTTCTTTGTGGAGGTTTTACAAAAGAAGAAACAGAATATCTTCTGGTAGACTGTATGTATCTCGGAATTGAAAATGTAATGGCACTTCGTGGCGACGCGATGAAGGGCCATCAGTATTTCGAACCTACTTCCGGAGGCCATGCCAGTGCGATGGATCTCGTACATCAGATCAATAATCTGGGCAGAGGAAAATATCTGCATGACGAGGACCAGGTATGTGACGAACACAATAAATTCTGCATTGGAGTCGCTGGATATCCCGAAAAACATATCGAAGCTCCATCCATGAACTACGACCTGAAATGGCTGAAACAGAAAGTAGATGCCGGAGCAGATTATATTGTTACCCAAATGTTTTTTGATAATAAAAGATACATTGAATTTGTAACCAAGGCGAGAGAAATGGGTATTACCATCCCGATAATCCCAGGCATTAAGCCGATTGCTACCAAAAAACATCTGAAATTACTGCCTCAGGTCTTTAAAATAGATCTTCCGGAAGAATTAATCAATGAAGTGGAAAATGCCAAAAATAATGAATCAGTACGACAGATCGGAATAGAATGGGCTATCAGCCAATGCCGGGAATTACTTGATTTTGGAGTGCCTGTTCTGCACTTTTATTCTATGGGGAAAAGTGATAATATTAAAAAGGTAGCCGGAGAACTTTTTTAGCTAAAATAGTCATTTAGAAACTTTATTTTTTTAAGGTTTTTAAATGACTTTATGTAATTAATTCATAAATAGATATTCGCTATTGAATCATATATGTAATATCTATTAATTATTAAATGTTATCATATTGCTTTTTGGTTTATTTACAAATAAATACACACACATATGAAAAACATTTTATTACTTAGCTTCCTTGCCGGTACATGTAGCGTTTTCGCTCAGGTAGGGATCGATACCACTACGCCAGTTGCTACTCTAGATGTATTGGGAAAAGTGGCTACGACAACAGTTCCTGACGGAATTGTTGCTCCCAGAATTAGCAAACAGCAATTAGCCGCTAAAACAGCAGGTACGTATGGAACAGCTCAGACGGCTGCAGTTGTCTTTGTGAATGATATTACCGTTCCTACCGGGACAATTCCTAGTGTGGCGCAGGTAGTAGAGGTTACAGCAATCGGATATTATTATTTTAATGGTACCATATGGAAAGCAATAGGTGGTACACCGACTGCTGATACAAGTATCTATCTTAATAATGGTACTTTGGCAGGAAATAGAATTGTTAATCAAGGAGGTTCAACATTAGCCTTCACTGGCGGAACAATTACTAATTCATTTTCTGTAAATGGCTCAAGTTTGTCTGTAGACGCATTAAATGATAGAGTAGGAATAGGCACAACCGCACCGCTTACGAAATTGCATGTTGTTGCCTCAACTTCACAATCTAATAGATATAATCTGTTCGATGCTCCCTCATCAACTAATCAATTTGCATTGATTGCATTAAGAAATACTTCACCTTTAGCTACAGGTAATTATTCTTTATTAGGATTTACCAATAATGGAACTGCATCAGGAGGTGCCAATTGGGGCATAGGGACTATACGTACAGGAGCAGTCTCAACAACCGGTAGTGAAGAAGATTTTTATATCGGTAACTCTTTAGGAGGAACCCTACTTGAACGTTTCAGAATTAATTCTGCCGGAAATGTGGGTATAGGTACTTCTCTGCCACAAAGGCCACTGCATGTTAATGCCAATACAGGCCCTTTAAGATTTGAGAATCTTGGAACACTGGCTGCAGGTACCGCTGCTTCAGGATTAGTTATTGATACTAATGGAGATATCTACAAAAATAATAGTGTATCTGTTGAAGGACAGATTCTGAGAATCGGACTTAATGCGGCAACATACGCAACGACTGGAGAAGTAGGTCTTAGATTCAGTGCAAACGATAGTTCGGGAGAAATGGGAAATGCTCCCAATAGTGCTCCCAATTTTATCAATACCATTGTTGGGGCAACAATAGCAGACAATGTAGCTGCAACTGCAGGGCAGGGCTCTGTAGCCAGAACAACAGATCAGATCACTTTACAGCCTGGTGTTTATAAACTTCAGGTAAGGCTGGTAGGCAACTTTACTGTTGCTAGTTCCGCTAATACTCTATTTTTAAAAGCTATCGTAAATAATAATGAGTACTCTCTGATTAATGCCGCTATTAACTCTAATCTGACCTCAGTATTTTATTTTGATGACTATATCAATATTACAGGAGCTTCTGCGCAGACAGTAGATTTTTCAATTTCTCCAGTTGGTAATAGCTTTTTGGTTTCATCAAATGCTTCACCGGGAACAGGAAATTCATATAGAAGCTTGATTTTAATACAAAGATTGAGATAATTTCAGTTTTTAAAAATAAATAAGCGGCTTTATCCAAAGGATAAAGCCGCTTATTTTTATAATTATAAAGGAGGATGTTTTTCAAAAATCTTATTTCGATCAAATAAATAACGGTAGGTGGCCAGCTTTCTTGTTAAATCAGTATCCAGGTTTTCTGCAATTTTGATCATCTTAGGATTAAAATCTCCAATCCATTGAAGTTCAGTTACCGTAAAATCAGTGTGCTTCCTTATATGCTGAGTACCTTCCCAGATCATATAACCATCAATCCCCTTCTTCTGCCATTCAGGAACAACTCCAAAAACCAGGCCCACCATTTTTTCGTTTTTCTTACATTTTTTAATGAAAAAAAACTTGATTTTTTCAAAAAATCCCAACTTTCCATTCAGATATTTAAACCATTGATTAAGGTCCGGAATATTGATCCACATCGCAACAGGCTTTCCGTTTTCATAGACGAACCAGGAAATATGCTCATTAATAATAGGCTTCATCGTCTTGAACATCTTTACCACTTTAACTTCTTCCAATTGTTTACCTTCCCCGTGTGATGCCCAGGCTCTGTTATAGATTTCCGTGAAATCTGCAGCAAATTTTTCCAGATTATTCTTTTTCATCGGTTTCGCAGTAATTGCCGGATTTCTTCTGTGTTTTTCATGCATCACCGTGAAAACTCTTGAGACGTCTGCAAAAATGGATCTTGAAAAACAGAGCTGCTCAAAATAAATTGAAAATCCATAATTTTCAAAAAGATCTTTATAGTAGGGGAAATTATAGTTCATTCCATATAAAGGCTCTATAAACTGATCAATAAGCAATCCCCAGAATTTATCTCTTTCCCCAAAGTTGATGGGGCCGTCCATTGCTTCCATCCCTCTTTCCTGAAGCCATTTTTTACAATAATCAAAAATGAAATCTGCTGTTTCCTGATCATTAATACAGTCAAAAAAACCGATTCCTCCCGTTGGCTGATCCTGCAGGTAAAGCTGGTTAACAAAAACAGCAATTTTTCCAACAGTAGTATTTCCCTTATCTTTAAATAAAAACCTTCGGCATTCTCCGTTTTTGAAAAACTTATTTTTTTGAGGATCAAAAATGGTTTCGATATCCTTGTCTAAAGGTCTGATATAATTTTTATCGTATTGATAAAGGCGGGCCGGGAATTCTAGAAATTCTTTTTTCTGGGCTTCATCTTGTACTTCTTCAACAATAATCATAATTTTTTTCTCCGAATGAATGATAAGGTAGTATTTTTAAGGTCAATTGAAATATAACAAACAGATATAAATCCGTATTTTTGTTGCAAATTAAATAAAAATGGTTGATTTTACGGATAACGACGATGATATTTTCACTGGAAAAGAACATACGCCTGTACGGGAAGATGCTTTTGATAAATCGCCACAGGAAAAAATAGAAAAGATTACAGCGCTTTTTGGAGAGATTATGGAGACACTAGGTCTCGATATGACAGATGATTCTTTAAAAGATTCTCCTAAACGTGTTGCGAAAATGTATGTGAATGAAATTTTTGGAGGACTCCTTCCGGAAAATAAACCCGGAATCTCTACTTTCTCCAATAAATACAAATACAGCCAGATGTTAGTGGAAAAGGATATCACCGTATATTCCTTTTGTGAACATCACTTCTTGCCGATTATTGGGAGAGCACATGTAGCCTATATTTCGAATGGTGAAGTTATTGGGCTTTCAAAAATAAACAGGATTGTAGATTATTACGCCAAAAGACCACAGGTTCAGGAAAGACTGACCATGCAGATCGTGAACGCTTTAAAAGAAGCACTCGGAACCAAAAATGTTGCCTGTATCATCGATGCAAAACATCTTTGCGTAAATTGCAGAGGAATAAAAGATACGGCGAGTTCTACCATTACCGCTGAATTAAGCGGTATTTTCAAAACAAATCCGATCACACGCCAGGAATTCTTACACTATGTAGGAAGTCACGCAAAATTGGATTAAATTTGTTTCAAATGGATTATCAAATTCTTAACAATATTATCACCGCAGAACTTAAGAGGTTTGAAACGATTTCTGAAGAAGAATGGTCCCATAAAGTCTCCCCTGAAAAATGGTCTAAAAAAGAAATTTTAGGACATCTTTGCGATAGTGCTTTTACCAATATAAGAAGATTTGTAATTACCCAATATAAAGAAAACGAGAATATTGTATACGATCAGGATTTTTGGGTGAAAGCCCAAAATTATCAGAATATTTCATCTTCGGAGATCATCAGCCTCTGGAAAGTTTTAAATAAACAGATCGTACATATTGTGGAAAATATTCCCGATGAAGCACTGCAAAGAACCTGTGACACCACGAAAACAGAACCCAGGATTTTTACGCTGGAATATCTTATTCAGGATTATGTAGACCACTTGCAGTACCACTTAAAAACAATTTAATAATGATACAATTTAAAAAAGTTTCAAATAAAATTTTTGTAGCAGTAATTATTTGTTGCGAAACCCTATTTTTATCTTAATTTTAAATTTATTATTCATTAAAAAATCATTCAATTTGTAATCATGCAATTAAAAATATATAACTCGCTTACTGCAGAAAAAGAAGTATTCAAGCCTATTTTAGAAGGAAATGTCGGGATGTACGTCTGCGGACCTACTGTTTATAGCAATGTCCATTTAGGGAATGTAAGAACATTTCTTTCATTCGATTTTATCTACCGTTCATTGATGCATTTAGGATACAAAGTGAGATATGTAAGGAATATTACCGATGCCGGACACCTTACTGATGACGGAAATGTAGAAAACGACCGTTTCGTAAAACAAACCCGTCTCGAAAAACTTGAGCCGATGGAAATCGTACAGAAATATACGGTGGATTTTCATAAAGTATTGGATATGTTCAACCTGCTGCCTCCTAATATTGAGCCTACAGCAACCGGACATATTGTAGAACAGATAGAATTGACTCAGAAGTTAATAGAAAAAGGTTTTGCCTACGAAAGCAATGGTTCAGTCTATTTTGATGTGCTGGAATATAACAGAAGAGGATTGAATTACGGTGAACTTTCAAAACGTAATATCGAAGAACTTTTTGCCAATACCCGTGATTTGGACGGACAGGGTGAGAAGAAAAACCCACAGGATTTTGCTTTATGGAAAAAAGCATCCCCAGCTCATATTATGAGATGGAATTCCCCTTGGGGAGAAGGTTTTCCGGGATGGCACCTTGAATGTACTGCAATGAGCACTAAATATTTAGGTGAAAAATTCGATATTCATGGCGGTGGAATGGATTTAAAATTCCCACACCACGAATGTGAAATCGCTCAGGGAAAAGCATGCAATGATATTGCTCCGGTAAATTACTGGATGCATGCCAATATGCTGACCATGAACAGCCAGCGTATGAGTAAATCAACAGGTAATTATATTCTGCCAATGCAGCTGGTTACCGGAGAAAATGATTTCTTTGAGAAACCTTTCCATCCAACGATTGTAAGATTCTGCTTTCTGCAGGCTCATTACAGAAGTGTATTAGACATTTCCAATGATGCAATGATTGCCAGTGAAAAAGGATTCATCAGATTAATGGAAGCCGTTAAAATATTAAATGGAGTTACTCCTAATGATGAAAAACAATCCGGGTTCAATCTTGAAGAATGGAAAACCAAATGTTATGATGCATTAACCGATGATTTCAATTCACCAGTCTTAATTGCTCATTTATTTGAAGCTGTGAAATTTATTTTCGCTTTAAATGATGAGAAAGAAACGATCTCAGCCAAGAACCTGGAGGACCTGAAAACGACACTGCAGGCATTCATTTTTGATGTACTGGGATTACAGGCTGTTGAAGAAAACAACAATGAAAAATTAGATCAGACGTTACAGGTTTTAATTGAATTGAGAAATCAGGCAAGAAAATCCAAGAACTTTGACCTTTCAGATCAGATCAGAGATAAACTGCTTGCAGAAGGTATCGAACTGAAAGATGGCAGAGATGGAACAAGCTATGTTTTGAATTAAGCAAGCACTGTAAACTTATATATACTCTCGCAGATTATGCGGATTGAGCAGATCATTATGTTATATGAACCTGTCTTATCCTCTTAATCTGCGGGATTTTTTATTAAAAATAGGTAGTGAATTTTTATAATTGATTAAAAAAATAAACAATTATTATCGCTGTAATAATATTCAATAGGAAGAGAATTTTTTTGTTATTTCATATGGAAAATTGTGTAACTTAGTAAGAGTAAAACAATTACATATCTAAATTTTATTATTATGAAAAAACATTTATTCCCTTTATTTTTGCTGATATTAGGTATAGAAGCACATGCACAGCAGGATTTTTTTGCCATTACCGGAAAAGATTCTCCAGCAATTATTTTCAACGATTTTCGATCGTTGGATGCCGTAAACGGTACTGGAGGAGAAAGCATTTTTACAGCCGATTCCTCAGCGAGAGTATTTTCACAGACTAGGAGAGGCTCAGTTTCTGAAGATAAAAATTCATATAATAATGCCCAGGCTATCACAATGGCAGCATTGGCGTATGACTCATCCAATAATAATCTGGTCTACATGCCGATGTTTTCTTCAAATATTTATGTATTGAATCCCAATACAAAAGAAATTACACTTGTAGAAAATACTGTGGCGAGAGTAACTTCATGCGATATCAATTCTCATATCACGAGAATGGCTACCGGCTATGACGGAAATATATATGCCATGAATAATTCCGGAACACAGTTTTTGCAGATTACTAAAAAGAACAATCAGTATGCAGTAACAGACTTGGGAATAGTTAAAGATGACCCATCCAACGGGAAAAATTCATTTACCACCATGGAAACAGGTTTTGGTGGAGATATGATTGCAGATGTCGATAATAATTTCTATGTTTTTTCAGTGTCAGGAAATGTTTTTAAAATCTCAACGAAAGAATTAAAGGCAAAATTTATAGGCAAAATATCAGGTATACCGGAAAATTATTCTGTGAATGGAGCCGCAGTTAATTCCAAAGGAAAAGTAGTTGTTGCAAGCGCAAAAGGAGCTCCTTTATTCGAAATGGATCTGGAAAATTTACAGGCTAAACAGCTTCCGGGAGATCTTAACCTGCATATTTATGATTTAGCAAGCAAGTATTTTGTCAATGACAAAGTGATCTCAAATACTGCTATTGCTAATCTGGATATATATCCGACAAGAGTGGATGAACATCTCATCAACATACGAGGGAATAATAAAGCAATAAAAGGAAATATCAGGCTTAGTGTTTTTGATTTATCCGGAAAAAATGTGATGCAGCAACAATTATCCGCTAAAGATGGTTCAATAAACCAGCAGGTATATTTGAAAAACCTTATTACTGGCGCCTATATCGTGAGTATTACAGATGAAACCAATAAAATTCTTTTAAACAAGAAAATTTTAGTCGCCGAATAATCTTCAGCTTTTATAAAAATCAAGAGCCTTTTCAAATAGTTGAGAAGGCTTTTTTAATGAAGATTTGATATTCAATAAATTTTGTTTTTCAAGATTATAATGTATTTTTATAAAAAAATATAAATGAGGCTATACTTTATTATCGATTACAGAGCAAAAGCCGGAGAGTCTTTGGAGTTGGTTATCAATGAAGAAGGAGCCACTGCTCAAAGTCATACATTATTTTACGCAGAAAATGGATTATGGAAATGTGAGGTAGATTATTTTTCAAAATCAATTTCTTATCAATATAAGCTTAAAGACGAAAGAGGAGTTATCCTTCGTGAGGAATTTGTAATGCACAAACTTCAATTTCCCCATAACTACAAAGAGTTTGTCATTTTTGATGAGTGGAATAATAAAAACTTCCCTGAAAACTATCTGAATAATAAAATTCTTTATAACAAACTTAACGATTTTGTACCGGGGAAAATTACGGTATTAAAAAAACATACCCATTTATTCCGTATTGAAGCTCCTGTTTATAATCCGAACTGGAAGATTGTCCTTTTTGGAAATACAGCGTCGTTGGGCAATTGGGACTATGAAAAAGCGGTTCATTTATTACAGACTGATTTCGGAATTTGGGAAATATCAGTTGAAATTCCTGAGAATGAATTTATTCAGTTTAAGTACTGCATTTATGATACAAAAGAAGGCCGTGTAATTGATGTTGAGACGGGTGAAAACAGATATACAGTACCCAATCTATCGAAAGATATCTTGCATATTGTTTCCAATCACTATTTCAAGTTCAAGCTGTATCAGATGTACCATGATGCAGGCGTTGCTATTCCTGTATTTTCATTGAGAAGTAAAGACGGTTTTGGAGTTGGAGAATTTTCTGATATGAAAAAACTGGCAGACTGGACAAAGGAAACGAATCTCGGGATCATCCAGATCCTTCCGATTAATGATACTACCGCGAATTACACATGGACAGATTCTTATCCGTATGCCGCAGTTTCAGTATATGCACTACATCCACAATATATTTCATTAGAAAACTTAGAATTTCCTTTACCGGAAGATTTAGTTGAAGAGTATCAATCCGAAAAAGAAGCGTTAAATCAATTAGAATTAATAGATTATGAAAAAGTAATTTCCGGAAAATGGAAATACATAAAAGCGGTTTTCGGAAAGCATAAAGAAAAGATTTATAAAGACAGAAACTTTAAAAAGTTTATAAAAGATAACGAAAGCTGGCTGGTAGCCTATGCGGCGTTCTGTGTGTTGAGAGATAAATATAAAACGCCCAACTTTAATGAATGGAAAACGCATAAAAAATACATTGCCGGTAAAATTTCACCATTCTTTTCCCCTAAGAATAAAGACTACGACGAATCAATGCTTCATGCATGGGTACAGTACCAGCTTCACCTGCAGCTGAAAAATGCTGTAGATTATATGCATAGTCTGGGCATCTCTGTAAAAGGAGATCTGCCGATCGGTATCTACAGGTACTCAGTAGAAGCGTGGACAGAACCGGAATTATTCGGAATGGATTTTCAGGCTGGAGCACCACCTGACCAGTTTACGGAGCTTGGGCAGAACTGGGAATTTCCAACCTATAACTGGGAAGCCATGAAGGCTGATGATTACAGATGGTGGAAAAACAGATTTAAAGCACTGGAACAGTATTTCGATGCTATGAGGATCGACCATATATTAGGATTTTTCAGGATCTGGAGAATGCCAATTTCCGCGACACAGGGTATTTTAGGATATTTTTATCCTGCTGTACCTATTGCTTTAGACGAATTTAAGGCACGCAATATTCCATTCAGTTTTGACAGGTATTGCAAGCCGTTTATCAACGGACAGATCCTCTGGGATTATTTTGGTGAAAACAGCGGTAAAACTCTTGAATTCATTAATAACAATGACGATGGAACATATTCATTTAAACAAGAATTTGATACCCAGCGAAAGCTATCGGATTTCTTTAAGAAGAATCCACGCGGTCCTATCGAAGAAAAGTTGATTTCTCTGTGTGCAAATGTCTTATTTCTGCCGGAAGAAAGAAGCGGACAAACGGTATATCATCCAAGATTTAATGTATACAATACAGAATCTTATAAGTATCTATCAGATTGGGAAAAGAAGGCTATCTATGAACTGTATCATGATTATTTCTTCAAAAGACAGGATCACCTTTGGTATGAAAAAGCGATGGAAAAACTTCCGGTGATTTTAAACGCAACCAAAATGCTTATCTGTGGGGAAGATTTGGGAATGGTGCCTGCCAGTGTACCAATTGTAATGGATGAATTGGCAATTATCGCGCTGAAAGTACAAAGAATGCCCTCTGAAAATATACCTTTCTACAATCCTAAAGATGCAGGATATTTAAATGTAGTGACCGCTTCTTCACACGACAGTTCTACTTTAAGACAATGGTGGAAAGAAGATCCGGCATTAACGCAGAAATATTTCAACCAGCAGCTGAATCAATACGGAAAAGCACCGGAAGAACTCAATGCTGATCTGGCTGAAATTATCATGAAACAGCATTTGTACAACAATGCGATGCTGGCCATATTCCCAATACAGGAATTTCTGGCTACAGATCCTTCATTGACCAATCAGAATATGGATCAGGAAAGAATCAATAATCCTGCGGTTTTCCCACATTACTGGCGCTATAGAATGCATCTGAATGTAGAAGACTTAAAAAGCAATATTTCATTTAACCAAAAAATTGCAAGTTGGATAAAAGATAGTGGAAGAGCATAAATTTAATATTTGATTATCAATTAGTTAATGATATTTTAAAAGAAGTTAGATCAAACGATTTAACTTCTTTTTTGTATTTACATCAAAGAGATAGAATAGAGATATTCTACTATATACTAACCAATTAACGACTATAGAGATGAAAAAAATACTTTTGGGATTTGCATTGAGCCTGGCGACTCTGTCGTTCGCTCAGCAATACCCTAATAACTCCAATAATAACGGATGGGGTGATAACGGAAACAACTACGGTTACAACGGAAGTAACGATGGATATAATGGGAATAACGATGGATATTACAGCGATCAGGATGATCAAAACTATTTTCCCAATGATTACTACTACGACTATCCGCAAGATTATTACCCGCAGGACTATTATCAGAGCTATTATAACGACTACCGAAACAGTATTGTAAATATCAACTGGAATGGGTTTTTTGCCCAGAACAGGTTAAACCGATGGCAGATTGATCAGGTGTTAAGACTTAATAATCTTTATGTAAGCTTCTCAAACTGGAACAGCTTTTACAGATACAATCCAGATAGATGGTATTACGATAGATTTTATGCACTGGAAAGAATTTTAGGACCAAGAGTATTTGTTACTTTCCAAAATAACTATTATCATGGGTACAGTCCTATACGTTATTTCCAGAATTACAGAACGACCTATTATGCACCGAGATTTAGTGTAGTGCCGCGTTACAGAAATGTAAATATAAATGTTTACCGAGTAGACCGGGCAAAATTCAGAGGAATGAATAATCCGACTTTGAATATTGTAAGAAGAAGCAGTAGAGAAGACAATGGATTCAGAGGTTCTGAAAGAGATAATAATGGTGGTGGTTTCCGGGGAAATAACAGGAATAACAATAATGATAATTCCGGAGTTCGTAATCAGGGCAATAATGGAGTAAGAAATAATGGAAATTCAGGAGGGTTCAGAGGTAATAATAATACCAACAGTGGAACCCGAAACGAAAATAACGGTGGATTCAGATCCGGAAATTCCAATGATGGAAACAGAGCAGGGGAAAGAACCGGCGGTGGATTCAGAAGCCAAGAACCCAGAAGAGAGAGCGCTCCTGTAAGACAGGAAAATAATGGTGGCGGCTTCAGACAACAACGTAATGAAAATTCAGCTCCAAGACAGCAGCGTAATAACAGCAGCGAAAATAGAGGCGGAGGTTTCAGACAGCGTTTAGCAAGTAATTAATTTTCATATATTATATTTAAGTGGTGTGAAGGACAGATTTTTTTTAGAATCTGTCCTTTTTTATTAAAATATGTTTTTGATAATTAAATTTAACGTTTTTTATGAATTATTTCATTTAACTTCTGTTTCTATCGATAATCAAACAGATGTATAACAATTAATTAAAAATTTAAAAAAGATGAAAAAGTTAATTTTAGCAATAGCAATGATTGGAATGGGAAGTTTTGCCATGGCACAACAAACAACAACTCCACCGGATAAACAAGCAAGAAGAGCAGAAATGCAGCAAAAAATGCAGGAAAGAGAGCAGGAGCATATGGCGAAAATGCAGAAAGAGCTTAACCTAAATCAAACTCAGGTTACCCAGATAAAAGCACTTAATGAAAAAAGAAAGGCTGAAATGAAGGCGACCTTTGATCAGAACAAGGAGAACAGAGAAGCCCAAATGGACCAAATGAAAGCGAAAAGAGCCCAAATGGATGCTGAAATGAAAAACATTTTGACCCCACAGCAGTATGATAAATGGCAGGCGGACAGAAAAGCAAAAATGGAGCAGAGAAAGCAAGGAATGAAGGACGGAAAAATGATGCGGAAGCCAATGAATACAGGAGCTGCTGAGGTAAAATAGCAGTTTATAATGTTAGTTTTTTAATGTGTGAAGGATGGAAGTAATTCCATCCTTTTTGTATTAATTTTCATTAAAACTTTTGATTTCGGGGTTTTATTCCATAATTTTGAATATAAATTTTTATTATGGTAAGCGAAAAAATTGCAAAATTAATCAACGAACAAATAGCACACGAACAATACGCCGCACAATATTATCTTTCAATGTCTGCATGGTTTTCAGGAATTGACCTGGACGGGATTGCCAACTATTTCAGAGTTCAGAGCAAAGAAGAACTCATGCACGCAGATAAAATGTTTGACTATTTAAATGACGTGGGAGGTCAGATCATTATCGGAGAAATTGCAAAACCGCCACATGAATTTGAAAATGCAATTGATATTTTTGAAAAAGCATTACAGCACGAAAAAACAGTAACGAAGAGCATCTTTAATATTGTAAAAAATGCCAACGACGAAGGTGATTTTGCAACGACTTCTTTTCTTCAGTGGTTCATCAATGAGCAGGTAGAAGAAGAAGCGAGTGCTTCACAATACGTTACTAAAATCAAAATGGTTTCAGATAACCCATCTGCTTTATACCTTTTTGACCAGGAATTGTCTCAGAGAGTTTTCACTCCGGATCCACAGGCATAATACCAGGATTTATTTACATACAAAACCCGCTATCCATCTGGATGGCGGGTTTTATTTTATAATGGATTGATAAAATATTTCTAATTTTCCATCAGGAATAATTTCTTTATAAATAGATAAGCTGGGTCTTGGAAACCTTTCTTCCCAGGCTTTCCAGAATATTTTTATATCCTTCGATCTGCATGACATCATCTTCTTTTGGTTCTCCGGTTTTAAAATCGACAATCACATGATCGTCTCGGTTTTTCAGAATACGGTCGGGTCTGAAGATTCTGCTTTTCCCCCGTACAGTGATCATAATATCTTTTTCATTGATAACGTCCCACTTTTCATCAAAAAATTCAGCATACGTATTGACGATATGCTCTAAAGTCTGCTGAATTTCATTTCTCTCATCCAGTGTGATCAAACCTTCCAGTACATAACTGTCTAAAACCTTAACAATATCTTTTCGGGTATTTATTTTTGATAATAATTCGTGGACGAAGAGTCCTATTCTCACTTTCTCAACCCGTACCTGATAGTTTTTCGATGGAGTGGCAATCTTTATCGAGGTACTTTTTTCATTGATATTTTTTAAATTCCGGATGTTTTGGGTTTTGAATGATGAACTCTTATGTTTTGACTGTTTTTTTAACAGCTCAGGATCTACAGGATACAAATCAAATTCATCAGCTTCACTGGTGTTTTTTTCCTGCAGGAATGCCAACAGTTCAAGATTATTTGATGTTTTATTCTGCTTTTGAAGATAAAAGAAAAGCTGTTCCACGGGTCTTGTGGTGGCCACATACTGTAAACACAATCTGTCAATAAGGTTTTTATATGAATTCTGCTTGTTGAATTTCTCAATAGATTCATCATACACCTCAAGATTTTTACTGAACTGATTGATATTAACCGATTTCAGTGCATCACTATTATCGGTCTCAAACCAATTGGTAAACTCGCTGTCCCTGTTTTTGTTCATCATAGGAATAAAGACAATAGGGAACTCCAGACCTTTCGATTTATGAATGGTCATAATCTGAATGGCATCAATATTTTCTGAAGCCTGAATAGTATAAGCTGATGCCTCTTCATCCCAGTACTTCAAAAACTCTTTTGTGCTGGCGCCAGCATTTTGAGTGAAGTTAAAAAGCATTTCCAGGAAGTTAAGAAGAAAATCTGTTTCCTTGTTTTCAATAGAAAATTCGTTGATGTAATATTCTACAAAATTGTACAGGTTAAACTTCGGAAAGTTATCCTGTTTTAAATGTAAGGAATAAATGTCCTGAAGAAACTGCAGAATCTCTTCATGCGTTTCAATTTCCAGGATTTTTTTCATTTCCAGTGTGAAATCTACCATCTGAACCCTTCCCAATGTATTAAGGTGATACATCATCATAATCAGATTGGGTTTGCTTTTAGGATTCATTTCCCATTTCAGAAATTCGATGACGGCCTTTAAGGTATTTGAGAGCTCAAGGGTCAGTCCTTTATCGGAAATCGTCTTGATATTGGTTTCCCCGCCCTGATACTGCACGGTCAGATTTCCCAGTTTCTGAGAATAGCTGAAAATATCGAAGTTTCCACGGCACAGAATTGTAATATCCGAAAATTTAAAACCATTGTCCAGACTTTCCTGAATATCTTTACGCATCCGTTCGGAAGTATCATTATAGAAATCTTCATTAGTAAGATTTTCAATCAGGTTTACTTTTACCCTTCCTGCAATTTGTGATTTTGAGTTCTGTTCAGCATCCGTCCCGAAAATATTTTTATGTTCCTCTTCCAGATCCAGGGAATGATATTGATATAACTCATTATTAAACTTAACAATATTGGTAGCACTCCGCCAATTGTCTTTCAGAACCAGGAGATCGGCTTGTTTAGGTGCAAATTCCTTTTTATTGATAATATCCAGCATGAGCTTGCTTTCCCCGCCACGGAATCGGTAGATACTCTGTTTAGGGTCTCCAACTAAAGTAAAGGAGGTATTTTCAGACGATACACTGTGATCTCTCAACGGAACAAAATTCTGCCACTGAAGTTCTGAAGTATCCTGAAACTCATCAAAAAAGTAATGCTGAAACTGTGAACCTACTTTTTCATAAATAAATGCCGAAGGTTCATTTCTCAGATTTTCATTGATCAGGATATTGAATTTTGAAAGCAGAACCAGATCATTTTCCTCTTCAATCTTTTTTAGCTCATCCTGAATATCTTTGTTGACCTTTAACGGAAGAAGAGCTGACAAAACTTTCTCTTTCTTTTGCGTTTCGATATATAAAATAATAAGCCTCATTCTGTTTTCAAGAAGCTGTTCCAGAATTTCTAAGATGTCCGGCTCTTTACTTTTTGATTTTGAAGAAGCTCCTTTTCTGTAATTATTTACCACAGATTCTTCCTGCGTAGTTGGAAAAGGAAATCCCGGTCTTTTCTGCTGATAAAAATCCAAAACTTTGGTGAAAAATCCTCCAAGCCCATTTTTACCCTGGGCGAAATCTTCAATCTCAATATTTCTGGACTTAAATAAGTCTACAGACTGTAAAGCAAGTTCCGCGGATTCTTTTTTATTCGCTACAATCTCTTTCCGAAGCGTATTTTTGATATCTTCATACGTGGTATCGTCAAAACTTTTATTGCTTTTAAGATGTTCATAATGAATATCTTTTACAAACTCTTTTGCCGATCCGTACAGACTTTTATTAAGGTTAATTCTTTCATTATTCTCAAGGCTGTAATCCACATAATCCATAAAAGAATTGGAAATCGACTCATTTTCACCAATCTGGTCAAGCATTTTATCAACCGCTTCAATCAGAAACGGTTCAGCATCAATTTCAAGGTTAAAATTTTTAGCCAATCCCAGTTCATAAGAGAAGCTGCGCACCAATCTTGAATTGAAACGGTCAATTGTTCCGATATTTAAAGTGGAATAATTGTGAAGAACATAATCCAGCAGCTTCTTGGAACGGGCGTGAAGCTCATCAATCGTAATTCTTAATCCCTGTTCTTCAAAAGCCTTTTGTATATTTTTCAGATCTGCATTCTCAGCAAACTGATCAGAAGCAAAATTTCCCAGCCATGATAAAATCCTTTCCTTCATTTCATTGGCCGCCTTATTGGTGAAGGTAAGCGCTAAAATGTTCCGGATTGAATGCGGCTGGTTTGGATAGCGAAGACAGATCATCAAAAGCCTCTGTACAAGGGCATAGGTTTTCCCTGAACCCGCAGAAGCATTGATTACTGTATAAGAATTTTGCATTGTTTTAATAGAATTAAGACTGCAATTTAGCTAAAATTTAAGTGGGATTTTAACATTTTGAGCTAGCTCTTTAACAGTTTTAGAATCAAAAATCAAAAATAAATCCTAAAACAAGTTAACTGAGGTTAAACTTATCATTACATTTAAAAATAATTTTAGCTTTGCTTTATTAAAAACTGCCCGTGAAAATTAAATTATTCTTTCTCTTATGTACATTTTTTTTTATCAATTCAAATGCCCAGAGCTATATTTTTGGAAAGGTCACCTCTGAAGATGGCGCCGAGATGGCTGATGTTGCCGTAATTAATATAAGAACGGATGAAATGGTGGCGTCAAATCAGGACGGTCACTTTATGCTTTCAGGAAGAGCAGGGGATGAGCTGCGCTTTATAAAAGCCGGTTATGAACGTATGGTGAAAAAAGTAACCAAAGAAAATATAGAATCTCCCTTAAACATCAGTTTAGTAAGAACCACCATATTGATTCCTGAAGTAGAAGTGAAAAAGGGAATTACCGGAAACTTGAGAGTTGATTCTAAAAACCTCAATAAACCAAAAGTTGAAAAACTAACGAAAGAAATAGACAACTACATTTCTCAGAAATCAGATCCAAGGATATTGGCTGCGAAACCCGGTGAATTTGTACAGCCTAAAGGACAGGGGTTTTCAATTGGAAAAGTAAAAGATAAATGGGATGATACCGATTTTGCTACTTACCTTCGGACTGCTTTAGGCGATGAATATTTTACCAGTCTTAAAATAGAAAAACCGCTTATAGATCATTTTATTTATTATGTGCTGGCGGGAGGTTTTGAAAGAAAAAAGATCTTAAAATATGGATTTTGCAGTGATGCAGACCTTTACCGGTTTCAGCGTTTTGTGCTGACCAGAATTTCCTCTTATCGTGCTCCGCAAACCCAAAGATAAATAGTGATGAGAAAATATTTCAGACAAAGCCTGTATGTGGTTCCTTGTTTTATTTTTGCAGACCTATGGTCGCAGCAGAAAATTACAGGAAGTATCATAGATGATAATGGAAGTGCAACATTGAATTCTGTTTTAGTGATAAATATTTCCAATCAAACAAGCACATTCAGCAATGCTTCCGGAAACTTTGTAATTGATGCTGATGAAAATGATGAACTCAGGTTTGTAAAGGAAGGTTATTATCGTGTTGATAGAAAATTAACCAAAGAAGACATCAGGAATTCTTTACTGATCATTCTGTCCCATGCTGAAATCCAGATTCCCGAAGTACAGATTAAGTATCAGCCTACAGGAAATTTGGAAAAAGATAATAAGCATCTTGCTGAGTCAAGAAAAATAGCTTCTTTAAAATCTGATTTGGATAGTTATATGAGAAGCCCTCTCAATGAACCGCTGCCTAAAAACACGATCCCGAAACAATTTGGTGGTCATGACTTTTCAGCAGGGCAGGGAGATGTATTAGGAGTTCTAAGTCTTGCCGTAAATTTGATTAAAAAATCAGGCAAGCCTAAAATCACGAAAGCTGATTATAATGAGACCCAAAATTTTATTAAAAGAGTAAAAGAAGAAATGAATCTCGATTTTCTCAAGAAGTACGGAATGGGTGATGAACAGATCGATAAATTTCTGCTGTATGCCAACGATACCAAAAAACTTGCAAAATTATATAGAAAAGATTTTAATGTACCAGCCATAGAATTTGAACTGAAAGTAGCATTTCAGGAGTATAAAAAGACCAATAAACTCAGCGAATAAATAACACTTATATTGAATTTCAAAAACAAATACAGATATGCACTCACCGGAAAAATAGTTTTTGTTTTCCTGATTTTGCTGTTTACGCATTTGTTTTCACAGCAAACCGTTACAGGCAGAATTGTGGATAATGACGGAGTCAATTTGAATGGTGTTATCATCATCAATATGGCTACTGATCATAAAACCTATTCAAATTCTGAAGGTGCTTTTTCCATTGAAGCCTCACAAAATGATGAACTGAGATTTGTTAAAGAAGATTTCGGAAGGGTTTCGACGAGAGTTCTGGCGGACGGTAGTAATCCTTCATTATTAGTTAGTCTTATTCAGATTCCAAAAGAGATAGAAGAAGTACAGATTGTTAAAAGACTCACAGGTGATTTGTCAACAGATTCCAGAATAGTGGCGAAGGTGGATAAGGGAGAAATCGTTCAGCAGGCCGTTGGACTTCCACAGCCTATCGGAAAAATGAGGGAAAAACCTGCAGAAGTAAAAAGCGTGTTGCTTCCAATGCTTCTGGGGAGTCTTAATGTTCAGGGCGTGTATGATCTCATCAGCGGAAAAGCCCGAAAGCAAAAACGGCAATACAAATACGATGACCTTCAGGAGCACATTGCCTGGATAAGAAATAGAGTAGACGAAGACTATTTTACACAGACAGGCATTCCAGCGGAAAGAATTTCGGAGTTTATAGAATTTTCATTTCTTGTTAAACCTCAGGTTAGAACATATGTGAAAGCTAAAAATTTGTCCGGAGTCTTATTGAGATTGGAAGAAACAATACCGTTATATCTTGACCGATTAAAACATTCTGGAAAGTCAGAATAATGTTAAAGAAATCTTAAAATTTCGGAACGAAAATTGATATATTTTCTACGAAAAATTAAATCAACCCAATTCACAAAGTTTATGAACAAAAACAGTATTATTACCGTTGCCATTGGAGCAGTAGGGTTTGTACTCGGTATCGGTCTCCTTGGAAATGCCATTAAAAACAGGAATAAATCTGAAAATACCATTTCTGTAACCGGCTTAGGAACTAAACATTTTACGGCCGATCTTATCACCTGGTCCGGAAGTTTTTCGAAAAATAATATGGATCTGAAATCAGCCTATGATGAATTAGCGCTGGACAGAAAAGTGATCAACGATTATCTTGTTTCAAAGGGAATCAAGCAAAATGAGATTGTTTTTTCATCTGTAGATATTCAAAAGCAATTCAGAAATTATAATGATGCTAACGGGAACAATATCCAGGGGGAATTTTCCGGGTATAGTTTAACCCAAAAAGTTTCCATTGAAAGTAAGGAAGTGGCTAAAATTGAAAACATTTCCAGAAATATTACAGAAATCATCAACCGCGGCATAGAATTCACCTCTTCATCACCGTCTTACTTTTACACAAAATTGTCTACTGTGAAGCAGGAAATGATTGCCGGTGCGACGAAGGATGCGAAAGAACGTGCTGAGAAAATTGCGGAGAACTCCGGAAGCAGTTTGGGCCACCTTAAAAAAGCAACGATGGGCGTGGTGCAGATCACAGCTCCTAATTCAAACGAAGATTATTCGTACGGCGGAACGTTCAATACATCTTCCAAAGAGAAGGAAGCCAGTATTACCATCAAACTGGAATATGAAGTTAACTGATGAGGTTTTCCATCAAAATAAATACAAAAGAAAAAGTCAGATAAAATCTGACTTTTTTATGTTAATGATATACGACATCGTAAATTTCGTCTTTGATGATGTTCAGATTTTTAGGAGAATAATTGGCCAGCAGCCAAAGATCTAAAGGTTTTTTCCCTTCACCGTAGCTCGGCTGTACATGGGCTTCATCAATCAGTCGGAAACCATTTTTCTGATAAAAAGCATACCGTCTCTTGGCATTTTCGTCCAGATGTTCAGGTTCTATTTCTAATATGATCCGAGGATAATTGTCAAATAAATACCCTGTAATATGCGAGCCTAATTTCTGACTTCTGAATTCCGCAAATACTTCAAAATGTTCTACAAAAACATAATTGCTGAGTTCCCAGATGATGAGATATCCAATTGTTTTAGATTCGTGAAGGACAGAAATGATCTTCACGTGCGGATTCGAAAATAAATCCACAAATTGGTTCCAGTCTCTTCTTTCGTCTTCAGGAAAGGTGCTGGAGTAAGAGTTGTATATTTCCTCAACTCTATAATCCTCTGATGAGGTAATCTGTAAAAATTCCATAATTATAAGTCAAAAACGCTGGGTCTTCTTGTAATGAAAATGTCTTTAATCCAAAGAGTAAAAGCAAGTCCCAGATAAATTAAAAAGAAAAAGCCTGCCGTGGCAAAAGTTGAATAGATAAAGAATACCCGTAATTTTGATACAGGGATCCCCAGCTTAGCGCCCATTCTCGTAAGAACACCAAACCATTCTCTTTCCATTTTATGGCGGATATTATCAAACATTTGAAGATTCTTTTAAAATTTTAAATCCAATACCGCAATGTAAGCAATTTTTTTCTTCACAGAAACTTTTGTAATGATAAATAAAACTCTGGCTTTCTAACGCAGTAGGAATAGATGTACCCAGGTTTTTCCAGTTTTTAGTCACTGAATTTTTTTCTGCAGCAATCGTTCGGTAAAAACTGATAATCTCCTCCGAAATTTCTTCGTGATGATATTTGTGATAAGTATATTTTAAGGGAAGAATCGTGTTGAGAATAACAAGATCGATAAAATCTTTACTTACCACTTTAGGATAATGAATACTGGATACCTTTCCGAAATTAAAATGGTTGTCCCAATATTCGGAAGCGTTGCTATCTTTAAAAATAGCAAATAACTCCTCCGAATTTTTTGCAGCAATCACTTTAGAAAATATATTTTGCTGCTGATGGTAAAGGTTTGCCAGCTGAGAAAGCCGGATCGTAGGGAAATTAGGTGGACGTAATCTTAAAAATTTAGGATGGAAATGTAAATCCAGAATATTGAACTTTGCTTTGATAAAAGTAAATTCTCTTTTCCAGATCTTCATCTGCTCATCTTCATCTGTTTCAAGCCATCCTGAAATTCCAAATAACAACGCTTCCAGCTGATATGGGTTTTGCCGGATTTTGTTAATAACATTGAAATCAACACTTTCAGCGATCTGCCGGAAAATATGTGCATTTACTTTTAATCCGAAAGAATAGGCTAAGCTGTGGAATAGAACCGCTTCAAAATTATTTTTATACTGTTTAAGACTCTGTTCAAATTCCATGGATTTTTCTTCCAGTTTCCTCAGAATATTTCCCTCATGAAAATTGACAGGAATTTTTTTGTGATCAAAAATACGCTCACAGGGAATGAATTGATTTTCACCTGAAAGTTTCTCATATTTCGAGAGAATATTTTCATCAATGTAATCTTTAAGTTCCAGCGTTGGGATATTATTGAGGGTAAACTCATCAATGGAAGTGTCGTTGTAGAAAACGACATGAAGAATAATATTTTTGTAGTTGGGATCTGTAGAATGATTATGGAAAATCCAGTCTGAGGCTTTTACATGAAGCTCGATATTTCCGGCCAGTATTACATTATTGAATTTAATTTTCCCTGTTAAAAAATCCGGGCCGGCATCCGAGTTCCATTTTCCAAACTCCAGTATTTCAACGGAATTCCCTTCAATATCTTTGAAGTCAAAATGTTTGAAAACCTTATAGTTCCAAAGATATTGAAGTAGTTTTTCCGTCATAAGTGACGATAAATATAATAGAAATATTATACTTTCGACACCTCCTTTTTAAAATTTTCGATGGTCGTTCTATACATTTCTTCATAAATAGGAAGAATGTTTTTCAAATCGAATTTTATAGCCTGTTCTTTCGCATTTATTTTCATTTTGGCTAAAAGTTCATCGTTGCTCAGTAGTTTAATGGTATAATTACTCATTGCTTCTACATTTCCGATTTCTGCCAAAAATCCGGTCTCTCCCTGAATGTTCACTTCCGGAATTCCGCCTGCATTGGAGCTGATAACCGGAGTGTAAGCAGCCATGGCTTCAAGTGCCGCAAGACCGAAACTTTCCTGTTCTGAAGGAAGTAAAAATACATCCGAAAGCTGTAAAATTTTATACAGGTCATTAACTTTTCCTAAAAGGCGGATTTTAGAGATCAGATCTGGATTTTCTTCCAAAAACTGATTGATCTTTTCCATATCCGGACCTTCCCCGATAATGATCAGTTTGGATTTTACTTTTTTCTCTACATTTTTAAAGATCTGCAATACCTCTTCCACACGTTTTACCGGGCGTAAATTAGAAACGTGAATCAGTATTTTTTCATCCGGACTGGCAAACTGCGTTCTCTGGCATTCATTACAGTCGTCAAACTCAGAATTATCAATAAAATTGGTAATTACCTGAATCTCTTTTTTGATGTGGAAAAACTGAAGGGTATCTTTTTTTAAGCTTTCAGAAACAGAAGTAATTGCATCTGATTTATTAATAGAAAATTCTACCGCATGTTTATAGCTTGGGTGCTGTCCTACCAGCGTAATATCCGTCCCGTGAAGGGTTGTAACCAAAGGGATGTCATTGTTATCTTCCATAAGCATTTGCTTCGCTGTAAAGGCCGCATACGCATAAGGAATGGCATAATGAGCGTGAAGTAAATCCAGCTTATAAAGATTAACGACCCGGTAGATCATTGAACTTAATGCAATATCATAAGGCTGATACTGAAAAAGCGGATAGGTCTGGACATTCACTCTGTGGAAAAAAATATTCGGATTCGTGATATCCAGTCTTGCAGGAAGTGCGGAGCTTATGAAATGTACTTCATAACCTTTGTTGGCAAGAGACATTCCTAATTCTGTTGCTACGATTCCGCTTCCCCCGTATGTTGGATAGCAAAGTATGCCTATTTTCATTAGATTACTGTTGTTTTGATGTTGTGAAAACTGTTGAGTTTATATTGGTGTTGCTGGCAGAAGAGGGATTGAGATCCATACCCATTCCTGCTTTCAGCTGGTCATTGACAAGGACAGGAAGTCTGCCCCATATTTTTGTTTTTCCGTTAAGAGCATCAGCTGTTGCGGTCATTGAATCGTCATTATTTTCATAAGAAACAAGAACGGTTGAAACTTTTGAAATATCGATGTCTTTTAAAGCATAAGCGCTTCCGAAAACATTTAAGATGATATTTTGATTTTTTGTTAATTCAGATAAAACCTTCTTTGATTCAGCGGATATTTTATAAGGTTTATACGCTGTAGAATTATCTTTATGCAATCCTACAATAACGGTTGAGTTAGCCGGAATTGTATTAATTTCACTGCCTTTTTTGATGATTACCGCAGAACCCATCTGATTGGCAAAAGTTTGGTAGGGAGCTTCTTCCAATGGAACGTAATAGACTTGTTTTCCGGTAAGAGGAAGCAGTTTTTTGTCATCCTTCAGTAAAGTCAGGGCATTGGAATATAGATTTTGAACCAGGACTTTATGTGAGTTGTTATTCAGATCATTATTAACGTTTTGAGGATTGTTGGGAGTATAGTGATCCAAGCCTAAAAAATATTTTGTCAGCAAGATTTTCTTAACACTTTCTTCCACCCGCGACTGAGGAATTTCTTTATTGTCAATTGCTTTCTGAATTAATTTTTTCCCATCAGCAACGCCTTGTGAAAACAGCATAATATCATTTCCTGCTTTAAAAGCCATTGCATCCAGTTCGCCGGGTTTAAATTTATTGGCAACAGCACCCATGTTTAATGCATCCGTGATGATAAGACCTTTATAGCCCAGTTTCTCTTTCAATAATCCTGTAATGATATTTTTAGAAACTGAAGCCGGAATTCCTTTAGCTGGTTCTAAGCTCGGTACGTAGAGATGAGCCACCATGACACCGCCGATTCCTTTATCCATCAATGCTTTGAAAGGTGCTAATTCTATACTGTTAAGCCTGTCCAGACTGTGGGAAACTACCGGAAGATCAAGGTGTGAATCTGTGCTGGTATCACCATGTCCCGGAAAATGCTTTATAGCAGCGAGGATATTATTATTTTGAAGTCCGTTTGAGTAGGATAGGGCAGAATTAATAACATTATCCACTTCCGAACCGAAACTTCTGTTTCCAATGATTGGATTGTTGGGATTGGTATTAACATCAACAACTGGTGCAAAATCCCAATTGATACCCATTCTGTGGCAGTCTTCCGCTATTTTAGCAGACATCTGCTCAATTAAATTTTTATCTTGTATCGCTCCTAAAGTCATTGCCCAAGGAAACTTATGAGCGGCGGCGATTCTTTGATAAAGACCCCATTCTGCATCCATTCCAATAATTAACGGAATTTTAGATTTTTGCTGGAATTCATTAACGAGATTAATTTCTCTCGCAGCATCATCCTGCATAAGGATTAATCCACCGATTTTATCATTAATAACGATATTTCTGATCTGGCTGATGTGGTTTTCGTCTTTATTGGTATATAAAGCCACAATAAATAACTGACCCAGTTTTTCGTCCTGCGAAAGAGACCTGTATGTTTTATCAACCCATTGATGAGCCTTTTTCACATCGTCTTTAGAAAGGTTTTTAGGCAGATATTGAGCAGAAATAGCTGAGCTTATAAATAAAAAAATAAAGAGAGAAGTATATGATAATTTCTTCATGATTTTTGAATAAGAACAAAAATACAACTAAAAAAATGATGAAAACAATGTTTTTAAGTTTTTTGGTATATGTTTTGAATATGCTTTATGTATAATAACTAAACTTCTATAAAAATGAAAAAAATTCTTCCATTTTTACTTATGGCTTTTGTAGGCCTTTTTGCTTACAGTTGCGACAATAATGATGATGTAACGCCAGTAAATACTGTGGATTACGATACATATTCAGTAGCATACGATATTACCCCTAGTTTTACCAGAGTAAGTGATAATCTTTACAGATATACCGATGATTTTAATAGTCCTCTTGTAGAGTCTGATGTAGTATTAATTTACATGCAGAATGGAACTGATGGAGGATCACCGGTTTGGAAACTGCTTCCGTACACTTATTATGTAGGAAATGCAAATAATGATGCTGTTGATTATTTATTTGATTTCAGCAAGTTTGCGATCACTATTAATATCAATTCAACTCCAACATTAAGTTTAACGGCTAACCCAACTTATTATCAGGGGAAAAAATTCAGAGTGGTTGTAGTTCCTGCAAAAACAGGTACAAGCAAAAATGCAGCAGCTGCTGTAGACTATGCTGATTATAACAGCGTAATTAAATATTACCATATCGACGAGTCTAAAATCAAGACAAAATAAATAAAGAATATCTTTTCAGTTTTTTATAATTAAAAAGCTCCGGGAGAAATCCTGGAGCTTTTGCTTTCTTTACACTAATGAATTCTTGCAGAAGAGTGTTAAATAATAAACTTGTTTATGCGTTGTATTTTAACCACCAAAAAAGTCGCAACGTTTTTTGAATACTTGAATTAATGAAGCTTTGAAAATAAGTTCACTAAACCCACATAAGTTAAAAAATGAAAGTTTTTTTAGTGTACTTTTTATTAAACAAGCTTCTCACATAAAAAAAGCTCCGAAAGAATATCTTTCGGAGCTTTTAGTTGTATTGTTAATTATCATTGTCATCCAGAAGATGACCAAAATAATCTTTTTTTGTTTGTAAATATCCTTTGCTATTCTCGTTAGCCGGAATTTGAAGAGGGATTCTTGAATTCAAATGGATGTTACTTTCTACGACATATTTTACCTTTTCAGGATTATTTGTTAGTAGGTTGACATCTTTTACATCCAGGAGGTTTAAAATTTCAATAGCTACTCCAAAATTTCTGTCATCTGCAGGAAGGCCTAGTTCAAGGTTGGCCTGCACAGTATCAAGTCCTTTTTCCTGTAAGGAGTATGCTTTTAATTTATTGATAATCCCAATATTTCTTCCTTCCTGACGAAGATAGACGATAATGCCTCCATTTTCATGGATATATTTCATTGCGGCATCAAGTTGCTGTCCGCATTCACATTTTTTTGAATGGAAAACTTCTCCGGTGATACATTCTGAGTGGAAGCGTACATTCACAGGTTTTGAAAAATCTGTATTTTCTGCTACTATGGCCATGTGAGGCATCCAGTCATTGGCATTTTCAGAGAGAGCAATCATTCGGAAATTGCCGTGTTCTGTAGGAACATTGGATTCCGCCTGAATTTTAATCATTAATAGTGCAATTAGTTTTAGTTTCCTTTTAAAGAATCTTCAATAACAGAGATGTTGGTTTTTAAACGTACCAGATACCTGTTGAGTACCTCATTATCATCTTTATCGAGACGTTGTCTTAATTTTTGGATTTTTTTATATGATTTTTCGAAGCTCTTAATAGCTCTGTTTTTTCCTGGTGAATTGTTGGCATCGATTGCATATAAGTAGTTTTGCAGACTGTATTTCAAGCTGGTAATCTCCTCATTTATTTCGACATTTTTAAATTTGGGAAAAGTTGAGATAAGATTTGATATTTCAGAAGCATTCACATTTTCTTTGATATTAATATCAAAGCCCTTCTTTTTATCTTTACCTGAATCTGAACCTTTCGTTTCGCTGTAAAAATTATTAGACAACGGGGAAAGGTTAAGCTTTTCCGTTGCGCAGGAAGCAGTTATTATTAATAGTACTCCAAAAAAAAATTGTTTTTTCATTTCTGTTGCCCCTTTTGATAAAGGATTGGGTTAAGACTCTCATCGTTATACATTTTCATTTGTCTGTATACCTTCATCTTAACATTACCGTTCTCAATATCAGCAAGCAACTGATCTATAGAAGTTGATAGATCCTCTTTTTGTGTAAGCAGCACATCCAGTTTTGCCTGGCAATTCTTTCGGTGCTCTTCAGAAGCGGACTCTCTATGGGCTTCTAATGACATGTGATAAACCTTCAATGCAAGGATGGATAATCTGTCTACAGCCCAAGCGGGAGTTTCAGTATTTATCTTTGCATTAGGGTTAGGAATTATATTTTCAAACTTTTTAAGAAACCAACTGTCAATGAATTCCACTAAATCAGTTCTTTTCTGATTAGAGGCATCAATTGTTCTCTTCAGTTGAAGAGCTTCGGTCGGATCTATATTCTCATCTCTAATAATATCTTCCAAATGCCATTGAACGGTATCAATCCAGTTCTTTGCATACAAAATCCGTTCCAAACTGTCTTTTTCGAAAGGGTTATTAACTAGAGCGTTAACATCATCAAACACGTGATAGTCTTCAATAGATTGATTGAAGACTTTCCATGCAGTTTCAGTGAAATTCATTAATTCTGTAGAATTTAGTTGCTAGGCGTATTATTATTCGTTGAAGATGGATTCTTTTCAGATTCCGGTTTATCTTCTTCTTTTACCGCATCTTTAAATTCTTTAATACCAGAACCTACTCCTCTCATTAATTCCGGAATTTTTTTTCCTCCGAAAAGCAATACAAGAAGTATCGCAACGATCAGAATGTGCTGCCATGATAAGGCTAATATTGTTAATGTTTCCATTTCTAAATTTTTTACAAAGTTAGCTTTTTTTAATATGCAATCCAACCTAATGGATCAACTGGATTACTTCCTTTCCATACTTGGAAATCAAGGGTATAGGAACCATCGAAATCCTGTGCTATAGTTCCTACAGGAGTGCCTGATGACACTTGTTGTCCTTTGGATACATTTACATTTCCTAAGTTGGAATATATGGTAAAATATTCACCATGTTTTACAATAACAGTCTTCGTACCATCATTGTTTGCCAATACTGAAGAAACCGTTCCCGGGTATACCGATTTTGCTCGGGTACCGGAAGGTACTGAAATTTTGATTCCATTATTCTCTTCAACGATATTTTTTAATATCGGGTGTGGCTGTCTTCCGAAACGGTGGGTAATCTGTCCGGCTCTATCTGCCGGATACCCTAATCGGCCTCTGCTGTCTGCGAAATTATTTCCTACCGGAGTGGTTACTCCATAGCTGGTCATTGCTTTAGATTCTGCCGCCTTCTTATCTTCGTCTTTTCTTTTTTCCAGTGCTGCTTCTGCGGCTCTTGCTGCTATAAGCTTGTTAGCGGCTTCTTTAGCTCTTGCATTGGCTTCTTCAGATGCTTTTGTTGCAGCAATTTTACGGGCAGCATCTTTTGCATTGGCTTCTGCTCTTGCTGCTTCTTCAGTACGTTTTCTTTCTTCTTCAGCTCTTTTAGCAGCTAGTTCGGTTGCTTTTTTAGCTTCAGCTTCCGCTATTCTTCGTTCTCTTTCCAGTGCTTCAGTTCTGGCTTTAGCTTCCGCTTCAATTCTTGCTTTTTCTCTTTCCGCAGCAATTTTAGCAAGACGGATTTTTTCCGCTTCCGCCTTTCTTCTGGCTTCTTCTTCAGCTTTGGCTATTCTTATTTCTTCTGCAATAATAGCTCTGATCTGGCCTTCAAGAACTTTAGACTGGGTCTGTTTCTGTTTAAGTTCTACAGTCAGTTTGGATTCATTTTTCTTAAATTCCGTTAGCAGCTGCTCCTTCTGTGCTTTTTCAGCATTGATGGTAGTTAAATCTTTTTGCTGATTAACTAAAAGATTTTCTTTGTCTTTTATCGAATTCTGCCTTTGAGTAATGGTTTTTTTGATCTGATTTGCAGCATCGGTAATTTCGGCTGCTTTTTTATCCTGGAAATCGGAATATTGTTTCAGATATTGTACCCTTCTAATTCCCTCACCAAGATTTTTAGCAGAAAGAATAAAGGTTACTTTATTCTGTACCCCTTTATTTTTATAAGCTTTTACTAAAACTTCGGCATAGTTTTTCCTCAAAACAGAAAGTTCCTTGTTTTGTCTGTTGATCTCCAATTGACGGAGATAAATGTCGTCTTCAATAAATCTTTTTTCTTTTTGAGTATTGTTATAAACCTTTTCTCTTAAGACCAGTTTTTTATTGACATTCATTAGATAGGCAACAGAAAGCTTGGATTCGCTTCTGGTTTTAGCTAAATCTGAATTTATTTGTGCAATTTGTTTTTTAAGATCGGCATTTTGCTTCTGCAATTGTTCTTTGTTTTGCTGCCCCTGGTGCAGACCAAAGAACAAAATACCTATTAAAAAGCTAAATTTTTTAATCATTTAATCTCTATTTTCTTATAACTGGAAGGTACAGAATATGCTGTTTCCATCCTCGAAAAGTCAAATTTCGTATTTTCCATTAAAATTTGACTAGATTTTGAGCCTTTTATAATTATTTTAACATTTTTTGGAAGACGAATTCCATTATATTCATCCCAATTGCTGTAAGATATTTCTAATTCATCGGGAGATAGTACATCTTTTAAATTAACACTTAAAAGATCATAGTTGGTATCATATTGTAAAACGATTTTATACTCTCTCGTTTTTTCATTGGTGACAATTTTCTGATTGACTTTTGAAGCCATTTTAAAACCCTGTGCATTTTGGGTAAGATTGAACTGAGAATCGCTGATTTTTACAAACGTTCTTCCCAGTAATATTTTTTCCAGCGATTTATAATCAATGAAGTTAACATTCAACAGGTGATTAAGGTAATCAAAATCTGAATCGATATAGGTTTTACTGGTTTTATCCTGTCCTTTAATTCCTTCCGGAGTTGCAATACCTTTCGCTACTGTAAAGAAGAATGCCTGAAGATTCATCCATACTTTTTTATCATTTTCAATATAAATGGTGGCATCAAGGGTTGGAATGAAATTTCCTGTCTCCACGTTTATTTTGCTGTTGATTTTTATCTGCTCAAATTTGGGAGGGATAATTACGTGCTCAAAGAAAGCTAATTTATCGCGTACAGGCTCATTGGCATCTTTTGGATCTCTGTTTTCCCCGACAAAAGTACTGTCCTGTGCAGTTCCCGTTTTGTTTCTGGCTGCATTACGGGTTTTACAAGAAGTGACAACGAGAAGTAATAGTAGTACGGATATCCAATTTTTCATGTATTAATCTTTTCAATTACAAATACTTTGCAATATTAACGCCAAACCACACAAAATACATTGTGTGGTCTGGAGATATTTTTATTTATGGTAAATAATTTTTTGACTTTTTTTATTTGGATAAAAAATCCAGTACAGAAAAATCTCCTAAAGAGATTTCTCTTGCAACACCGAAGTACTGTGCAGAATTACCGATCATTGAGTTGGAAAGGTTTCCATGGTTGATCTTTGTATTTTCCTGAATCAATGAATTTTCAATGTTGGAATTAACGATAACGGTATTATTTCCTAACGAAACTCCAGGACCTACTTTTGAATTGGAGATTCTTACATTTTCTCCAATGAAACAAGGCTGGATGATCAAAGAATTTTCAATCACTGCAGAAGCAGGGAAATTCTTCATGTTTTCTCTTTCGTATTCAAGGATTTTGCTGTTGGTTTCTACGGTTGCATTTTTGTTACCGCAGTCCATCCAGTCATTTACTTTTCCTAGCGTGAATTTGGCACCTTTTGCCCTCAGGTTTTCAAGTGCAGTTGTTAATTGATATTCGCCGCCATTTTTAATATCATTATCCATGATATAATTAATTTCGTTCATCAATTTCTCGGCACTGTTGAAATAATAGATCCCAATAATTGCTAAGTCAGAAACGTATGTTTGTGGTTTTTCTACAAAATCTGTGATAAAACCATAGTTGTCTAATTTTACGACTCCAAAGGCAGAAGGATCTTCTACGCTTTTTACCCAGATCACGCCATCTGAGTTTTTATCCAGCTGGAAATCTGCACGGAAAAGGGTATCTGCGAAAGCAATGACCACGTCTCCCTGCATGGAAGCTTCAGCACATTTTATGGCATGAGCAGTGCCCAGTGGATCTGTTTGGTAATATATACTTCCTTTTGCTCCTAATTTGTCAGCAATATGAAGCAGGGATTTTTCAATTTCCGGTCCAAAGTCTCCAATGATAAAAGCTACTTCTTCAATTTTTTCTCCTGCTACTTTAGCGATATCTTCTACCAATCTCTGTACGATGGGTTTTCCTGCAATAGGAATAAGAGGTTTTGGAACGGTGAGTGTATGTGGACGTAATCTGGAACCGCGTCCAGCCATAGGAACAATAATTTTCATAAATGATATGAGGATATTTTATTTGTTAGTTTTAATTTTCTTTAGGTTAAAGATACTAATTAAAACCATGGTTGACGGTAATATTTTCATCTTTAAGTCTGTGTTTACGTAATAGAAATTCACTGCATCAAATTAGAGGCCAGTTTTAATTCTTTCTGATTTTTGATAAGATCATGTCCTTTTCGGTATAAAGCAATATTCCTGTATAGATTATGAATAAAAGATTTCCTATCCAAAAATTATAATTGAATACACCAGAAATGATATACGTGAATATTCCCAGAAGAATAATAAAAGATACTATTTTTTTCATTCTGTATGGAATAGGATAGTATTTCTGGCCCAGAAAATAAGAAAGGACCATCATGGTGAAGTAGGCGGCCAGCGTTACCCATGCTGAAACCATGAAACCATAGGTTTTTAGTAATGCAAAATTTAAAACAATGGTGATAATCGCTCCAGCCCAGGAAATATACGTTCCGACTCTTGTTCTGTCTGTTACTTTGTACCAGGTGGAAAGGTTATAATAGATGCCAAAAAATAAATTGGCGATGACAATAATAGGAATGATATTGACGGCAATCCAGTAAGAGCTGTTAGGTACCAGTAAAAGCTTAAGCCATGAAACATTGGCGATAATTCCTAGGGCAACAATAGAGGCGAAAAATGAAAAGTATTCTGTCACTTTTGCATAGGTCAGTTTAGCATTTTCATTTTGCATCTGTTTAAAGAAAAACGGCTCAATTCCCATTCGGTAGGCGGTAACGAAAAGGGTCATCAGAACAGCCATTTTGTAACAGCCGCCATAGGCTCCCGCTGCGCCATCATCAATAATAAATTTTTGGATAAACTTATCAAAATTTTCATTCACCATAAACGCTAATCCTGCAATCATGATCGGCCACGAATATTTGATCATCTGAAGGAAAAGATCTTTAGAAAACTGAAATTTAACCTTAAAAATAATTGGCAGTACCAGCAGGAATCCAAGAAAGCTGGACGCCAGATTACTGTAAAAAGGATAGGCTACTTTTTCTTTCAATCCAAAATTAAAGATGACATTTTGAGGAATATAGAGAAACAAGGCAATAACGAAAATACTTTGGAAGATGGCCTGTATTACTCTTACAGCGGTATATTTTATAGGTTTGTTGTGAAACCTTAGCCATGCTAGAGGAATCACAAGCAGATTATCAAAAAAGGCAATCCACGCAAACCACCTGATGAATTCCGGAGTTTTTGAATAGCCAAACACATCTGCTATAGGCTGGTTGAAAATCAATACCAGGATGAGAAACACGGAAGAGAAAATTGTTAAAAACCAGAAAGAGGTATTAAAGACTTTCTGTTCATTGTTTTTATCTGAAGAGAATCTAAAATAAGCCGTTTCAAAACCAAATGAAAGAACGATATTGATGAATGAAATCAGTGCATATAAATTGGTGAAAATAGCAAAGTCGCTATTATTGATGTTTTTAATGAATAAATAATTGAGGAGTACTACAATCACTCTGGGCATAATCGCCCCAATTCCATAGATAATAGTCTCGTTAAGAAGTTTTTTCAAGATGTGAAATTTTATGCAAATGTAAATATTTAGAAATTGATTTATTATTGGAAGGATTAAAATTCATTCATAAATCTTAATTTTGTAATTAATGAAAATGCAGACTGCATTCTACTATCTGAAATCTACCATCTAAAGCCTAAAAGTAAAATGAAGACCCTTATCAAAAATGTAAAAATCGTCAACGAAGGCCGGATCTTTGAAAGTGATATTTTAATTGAAAACGATATCATTTCTAAAATAGATTCCTCTATTTCTGAAGAAGCCGACCAGATTATTGATGCTGCCGGAAAATATCTTCTGCCAGGAATTATCGATGACCAGGTGCATTTCCGGGATCCGGGATTGACGCATAAAGGAGATATTGAAACGGAATCAAGAGCGGCCATCGCAGGTGGGGTAACCAGCTTTATCGATCAGCCCAATACAGTTCCCAATGCAGTAACACAGGAATTGCTGGCAAACAAATATGAGATTGCTGCTCAAAAAGCCTATGCAAATTATGGGTTTATGATGGGGGGAACCAATGATAATCTGGAAGAAGTCTTAAAAACGAATCCCAGAAATGTTCCTGGAATTAAACTGTTTCTGGGATCTTCAACAGGAAATATGCTGGTAGACAATCCGGAAACACTGGAAAATATTTTCAGCAATACAAAAATGCTGATCGCTGTTCACTGTGAAGATGAAGCAACCATCAGAGCGAATACGCAACAGTATATTGATGAATATGGAGAAGATATTCCGATGAAGTTTCATCATTTGATAAGAAGTGAAGAAGCCTGTTACAAATCATCTTCAAAAGCAATTGAGCTGGCGGAGAAAACCGGCGCGAGACTTCATGTGTTTCACCTTTCTACTGCGATAGAAACCGGACTTTTCAGAAATGATATTCCTTTAAAAGATAAAAAAATAACAGCAGAGGTGTGCGTTCATCATTTAACCTTCACTAACGAAGATTATGAAACGAAAGGAGGTTTGATCAAATGGAATCCGGCTGTAAAAACTCAAAAGGACAAAGACGGTCTTTGGGAAGCGCTTTTAGACGACAGAATTGATGTTATAGCAACAGATCACGCCCCTCACACGTGGGAAGAAAAACAAAATGTATACACTAAATGTCCTTCAGGAGGGCCTTTGGTACAGCATTCATTAGTGGTGATGCTGGAAAATTATAAAAACGGTAAAATTTCCCTGGAAAAAATTGTTGAAAAAATGAGCCATAATCCTGCCATCCTTTTCAGTATTGAGAAAAGAGGTTTTGTGAGAGAAGGGTACAAGGCTGACCTTGTTTTGGTTGATTTAAATGAAAACTGGACGGTTGCCAAAGAAAATATCCTATATAAATGTGGCTGGAGCCCATTGGAAGGAATGAATTTTCATTCTAAAGTTACCCATACTTTTGTGAATGGAAATCTGGTCTATGACAATGGAAAAATTGCTGAGGAGAAATTTGGAGAAAGATTGCTTTTTGAAGAAAGGGATTAATAAAGTGAAAGCATAGAATATAATCTCTGAATTAATGGAGATTATCAAGATCATTCAATAAGAGCGGGCTAAAGCCCGCTCTCTTTATATTTTGCCTTCCCATTGGCTTTAGCCAAAACATATTCTCAGTTCTCACAAATTCGGGAGATTCCGCAGATTTTTAAAATCCATGCATTTGCAAAATCTGCAAGCATATTATTTTTCAACAGTATGTATCTTTTTCCTTTCGTGATTTGAAATTTTACTTTTTCGCTTTATTTCCTATATGAAAAGTAAGCCCTCCTCTATTTATAAACTGTATTGTTTGCAATAAACTTTTATTTACCTAGTTTTGCGCGGAAAAATAATAATCAATGTATAAATTTTTTTTAATCTTATTTCTCTCAATTTCTTTACAGTTTAATGCTCAAGTTAATACACAGTTGCTCTCAAATTCATCCTGGACACGTGTGAAAAACAAAATGGTTGATGGAAGTACAGATTTATCCAAAGAATCACCCCGTTTTTTGGTATGGAAGATCAACGGAAATAATTTTTGTCAAAATATAGATCCCTGGTTTGTAGATAGGAATAAATGTATCAATTTTAAACTTGAAAATAATATAATAAAGTTATCGGATAAGTTAGCCTATCAAATTGAAACACTAACACCAGATTCATTAGTTGTTGTAGAAAAGATAACTGGTATGACTTCTCCAGATAAAATAAGAAAGTTATGGTTTGTAAGAACTTCGGTTATCTTGAAAGATTTTGCTGATAAAGAAAAAAGTGATTCAATTATAATTACTTCCCGAACTGTAACTCCAACATTGACAAAGGATATAATTAATGAAATGTTGAGTGTGTATTTAAAGAAAAATTATACCCACGATTTTACCCTGGATGGGGAAATTCTTATTTTTCCCAAAAAACAGGCGGTTGAAGTGAAAATGGAGAATAAAAAATGGACTGGAGATAATCAAATAGGTGTTGATTTATTCAAACAGACCCTACAAAATAGCTTTAAAGTATGGAATATAGCAGGGTTTGAGAAGTTTGAAAAGATTATTATTCCTTATCATTTCTATAGTAAGGTAAAAGCAGGTTCTGGTAATTTTAGTTTTTCTAATAAGGTTTCCGATAAGGGAAATAAAGAAATTGTAATTAATATAAAAAATAAGTTCGCTTCTTCAGATAATTTCAATAAAGGTTTAGCAGCCATTAACAGTCAAAAGTTTGATAGTGCAGTTTATTTTTTCAATCAGGCTTATGAGAATGATAATACAAATACTGATGCATTATATAATATAGTTTCAATTTATTTAGCTCAGAATAAAACAGATGATGCATGTACTGCATTGAAAAAATTAAAAGATCTGGAACAAACCGATGGGATAAAATTGTACAACGAAAAATGTTCAGAAAAATAAAAAATAAAGAGAGCGGGCTAAAGCCCGCTCTCTTTATTTTTGCCATCCCATTGGCTTTAGCCAAAATATATTCTTAGTTCTCACAAATTCGGGAGATTATGTAGATTTGAGACTCAACCATCCGTAAAATCTGCTAGAATTTATTTCTGCATTATTTACTTTTTCGCTTTACTTCCCATATAAAATGTGAGTTTCCCACCATTCATAATCTCAGAATGTTTCAGAGTGAAATTCCTGATCTCCTTTCCATTCAAAAGAACCTTTTGAACATATATGTTTTTGGGACTCTGATTGATGGCTTCAATTTCAAAAGTTTTCCCATTTTCCAGATTCAAAACAGCATGATCAATGGCTGGGCTTCCGATAGAATAATCTTCTGAACCGGGCGCAACAGGATAAAAACCAAGTGAACTCAGGATATACCAGGCACTCATTTGACCTGCATCATCATTTCCTCCCAATCCATCGGGAGTTGCTTTGTACTGCATTTCTAAAATATGACGAATCTGAGATTGCGTTTTCCACGGTTGTCCTGCCCAGTTGTAAAAATAAGCAACGTGGTGTGCCGGTTCATTTCCATGAACATAGCCGCCAATGATTCCTTCGCGGGTAATGTCTTCGGTATCGGCAAAAAACTCATCAGAAAGATGCATGGTAAACAATTCATCCAGTTTTGATGCAAATTTTTTCTTTCCACCCATCATTTTAATCAGTTCATCTGGGTTTTGAGGAACAAAGAAGCTGTAGTTCCATGAATTTCCTTCAATAAATCCCTGACCGTGGGTACTCAATATATCAAAATCTTTTTTGAAGCTGCCATCAGCTAATCGGGGACGCATAAAACCGATACTGGGATCAAAATTGTTTTTCCAGTTTTCAGAACGTTTGATAAATTGGTTATAAATATCAGTTTCACCCAGATGCTTTGCTAGTTGGGCTATGGCCCAGTCGTCATAAGCATATTCCAGTGTATTGGAAACCGAAGTTCCACTTTTTTCAGCAGGAATATACCCAAGATCAATATACTGTCCGATTCCTTCATAATCTCTTTTGTTGGCGGTTTCCACACAGGCTTTAAGAGCTTCTTTCGGATCTCCGGTGTAATTTCCTTTGATAATGGCATCGGTAACAACACTTACACTGTGATAACCACTCATACACCAGTTGTCATTGGCGTAATGCGACCAGATCGGAAGCATTTTCATGGAAAACTGGCGGTAATGTGCCATCATCGAATGAACCATATCATTATTGCGTTTTGGCTGAATGATATTAAAGAAAGGGTGTAGCGCTCGGTAGGTATCCCAAAGTGAGAATGTAGTATAATTGGTAAACCCTTCCGCTTTATGAATATTCTGGTCGAGCCCTTTATATTCTCCGTTCACGTCGGTATAAGTAGTAGGATTGATGAAAGTATGGTACATCGCTGTATAAAAATTGGTCTTTTCTGTTTCGGTACCTTTAATAACGATTCTATTTAATTCTTTATTCCATTCTTGTTGGGTTTTTGCTTTGACCTGATCGAAAGATAAACCTCCTGTTTCTTTTTGTAAATTATCAAGGGCATTGGCCTGGCTTACCGGTGAAATTGCCAGTTTTACTTCTATGGCTTCGCTTTCATTTGTATCAAAGTCAAAATATAGTTTCAGGTTTTTTCCGGCGATTTCAGGGAAGTTTTTGGTCTGGTCAAATTTTCTCCAGAATCCATTATATACTTGTTTACCATCATAATTTTTCTGACCATAAGATTTAAATGGCTTAGAGAAAGTCATAGCAAAATAAACCGTTCTTGTTCTTGCCCAGCCGTTAGTCTGTCGGTATCCCGTAATGGTAGTGCCATTTTCTATCCGGGCATACGTCCATACATTTTTACCGTCATAATTATAAATGCCAGCCATCAGATCAAGAATGATGTGTGCCTGATCAGATTTTGGAAAAGTATACCGGTGAACGCCTGTTCTGGTGGTAGCGGTCATTTCTGCAAGAATATTGTGGTCATCCAGTTTTACCTTATAATAACCGGCTTCTGCTTTTTCATTCTGATGTGAAAACCGGCTTCTGTAGCCATTTTCAGGGTTCGAAGCAGTTCCAGGATTCAATTGTAATTTTCCTACGGTAGGCATGAGTAGAAAATCACCAAGATCGGAATGCCCGGTTCCGCTGAAATGTGTAGAGCTGAATCCTACAATAGTTTTATCTTCATATCGGTATCCTGCACAATATTTATACACCTCGCCGTTATATTTCCCGTTAAGTTCATAAGAAATGGTGTCTGTTTCAGGGCTCAGCTGAATGGCTCCGAAGGGAGCTGTAGCACCGGGGTAAGTATGTCCCATTTTTTCAGTTCCTATGAACGGATTGATATATTGATAAAGCTTTTCAAAGGTTTGAGCTTTTGAATATACACTAAAAAGTAAGAGAAATAGAAAAACAGCAGTTCCTGGTCTTTGCATGGATGAATAATTTTTAGAAAAGTGAATTTAATTAAAATCAAATAATAATTAGGCATCAGAGTAATGAATACGAAATATATTATTTTTCAGAAAACCGAAAACCTATTCCGTGTAGGTTTTCGATAACTATATTTTGATCTTCTGCAAATACTTTTCGCAACCTTGAAATAAATACATCAAGGCTTCGTCCCATAAAATAATCATCATCTCCCCAAACTGCCTTCAGAATTTCCTGTCTTTTCACAACCGTATTCTTGTGACGTATGAAATAAAGGAGCAATTCAGATTCTCTTTGAGTAAGAGTGATAGTGTTTCCTGAATTTTGCAAAGTGTAATTTTTAGGGTAAAAATCATATTGCCCTACTTTGTATTGCAGCGGTGAAGGATCTGTTTTTTTTGTCCGTCTTAAGAAAATTTCAATTTTTAAAATGAGTTCTTCGATACTGAAAGGTTTTACCAGATAATCATCTGCTCCGATTTTTAGACCTTTAATCCGGTCTTCTTTCAAAGCTTTTGCAGAAATAAAAATAATAGGGATTTCAGAATTTTTATCACGAATGTGTTGTGCCAGTTCAAAACCATTAAGTTCTGGCATCATTATATCCAGTAAACAAATATCAAAATTTTGGCTGTTGAATGCATCAAGTGCCGATTTTCCATCAGCATAATGATCAATTTTATAATAAGGTTCCAAGCTATCCTGAATGAGGAAAGCTATTGTTGTATCATCTTCTGCATATAGAATTTTAGATTTTTCCATTATTTATACCTTATTAAATTTAAAACGGGAAAAATAGAGTCAGGGTAATTCCTTGATCTGTATTATTCTCAACAGAAATTTTCCAGTTATGCTGCTGCACTATTTTTTTTACATAAAATAATCCCAATCCAAAACCGTTAATCTCTTCATTTTTTTTCGTATTTACCCTATAAAATTTATCAAAAATATGCGGAAGATTTTTAGCAGAGATTCCCATTCCATTATCTTTACATGTTAAATATAATCCTTTTGAGTCTTTATATGCCGAAATAATGATATGGGGCTTTGTTTCACAATATTTTATAGAATTGTCTAAAATATTGTAGATGATATTTGTAAAATGAAATTCATCCCCAATAATTGAAGCGCTGTTTTCAATATCTATCTGAATAGTGATGTTTTCATTCTTTTGTTTAATAGTGTTGGTGATTTCCAGAATGAGCGGGAGCAAAATTATTTTCTGAGGTTTTAACGAAAGCCCGGAAGCATCATTTTTGGCAATATTCAGTATCTTTTCAATGTGATTATTAAGTTTATAACTTTGATTGGTAATAATGGAAGTATAGGTCTGTAATTTAGGATTTTCCTTTATTGTGTCATGGTTGGTAAGTGCTTCTGAAGCTAAAAGTATGGATGAAAGAGGTGTTTTGAACTCGTGTGTCATATTATTAATAAAATCTCGCTGCAGTTCCGAGAACTTTTTCTGCTGAATAATTGTATAAATAGAATATACATACACCAAAAGAATGATAATAAGGGCAAAGGTCAGCAAATACCAGAACCGTAATGAACTTATCAGATAACTGGTTTTATCAGGAAAACGAATCGAAAAATAATACACCAGATTTTTGTGTTTCGGGAATTCAATGCCTTTATTTTTAGGACTTTCCTGTTCTTTAGAGATATACTTTCCATAGATCATTTTATCACTGTGGCAGTTGTATAAAGCATATGTATAATTTGTATTAATTTGAAAACGGGTGAATTCTGTTCTCAAATAGTGCTCAAGGATGGCTGGATGAATCTCATTATTAACATTGACAACATAATAGTCGTTGGAAATATTCTCTACCGGGCTTTCAGTAAAAGAGGTTTTTCCTCCGGATAGTTTTTCCACAACTTCCAGTAAAGCAATATTTACTGTTTGGTTAAATTTTTTATCTTCAAGATTATAGGCCTGCCGGGTCCAAAGAAGCTGAGCTATCAGAATTCCTATAATAGCTATAAACCCGAGAGTGATAATAATATTGAGTTTCTTTATTTCCATTGTTCAGTGGCAATATTATCCAAAAATATCTATTAATCTTTTATCATTAACAACTTGTTAACAAATGTTTGATAGCAATTAACAATTTGCAACAATATTCCGGGTTACATTTGCTAAATCAAAAGATAATAATCGGTTTCTTTGATTTTTTAACTATAAAAATTTATACTATGAAAAAATTAAAAATCTCAGCTGTCTTGGCTGTTTTAGCGTTCTCTCCGTTTTATGCAAATGTATTTCCTGGTGAAAACAATCCTATTGTAAAGATGATTGCAGATGCTATTAAATGGAAATCAGAATCTGTAGATGTAGGGAATATCCCTCAGGGTAAACCTAAATTGATCAGATTTGAATTTAGCAATACATCATCCAAGCCCATTGTTATAGAAAATGTAGCACCATCATGTGGATGTACTACAGCAGATTATACGAAAACTCCAATTCTTCCTGGTAAAAAAGGATTTGTTGAGGCTAGTTTTAATGCAGCCAATCCAGGAGCATTTATGAAAACAGTGGTCGTTACAACAAGCGAAAGTAAAACTCCAAAAACACTTTCATTCAAAGGAGTAGTAGTTTCGTAGTCCATATTGATGATTTGACTCATCTTTACCAATAACCTCATCATTAATGATCAGGTTATTTTTTATTATTTCAGGTTTTAATGTGATCTTTTGTGCTGTTTTTAAAAATGACAGGAGAATAATTATTTATAACATTATTTATACTGAAATTTTAAGAGTCATCCGTTCAATATTTAGTATTTTTAGAAAAAATAAAAAGTATGAATCTATATACACAGCCGATGCTTCGCGAAGGTGCATTAGACGGTAAAGTAGCGATTGTAACAGGGGGCGGCAGCGGTCTTGGAAAAGCTATGACCAAATATTTTCTTGAATTGGGCGCAAAAGTGGTGATCACTTCCCGGAATATTGAAAAACTACAGACAACTGCCAAAGAACTGGAAGATGAAACAGGCGGGAAAGTTCTTTGTGTAGCTTGTGATGTAAGAAACTGGGATGAAGTGGAAGCCATGAAAGAAGCTGCTTTAAAAGAATTCGGAAGAATTGATATCCTGTTGAATAATGCTGCTGGAAATTTTATTTCGCCAACCGAAAGACTGACGCATTCGGCTTTTGATTCTATTCTGGATATTGTGTTGAAAGGAACCAAAAACTGTACACTTTCTATCGGTAAACACTGGATTGATACTAAATCTCCGGGTACTGTTTTGAATATTGTAACAACGTATTCCTGGACCGGATCTGCATATGTTGTGCCTTCTGCCTGTGCAAAAGCAGGTGTATTGGCAATGACCAGATCATTGGCCGTAGAATGGGCAAAATATGGAATCCGCTTCAATGCGATTGCTCCGGGACCTTTCCCTACCAAAGGAGCTTGGGACAGATTGCTGCCAGGAGATCTTCAGGAAAAATTTGATATGAAAAAGAAAGTTCCGTTACGAAGAGTAGGTGAACATCAGGAACTTGCTAATCTGGCAGCATACTTAGTATCCGATTATTCAGCGTATATGAATGGTGAAGTGGTAACCATTGACGGCGGCGAGTGGCTGCAGGGAGCCGGAGAATTTAATATGTTGGAAGATGTTCCTCAGGAAATGTGGGATATGCTTGAAGCCATGATTAAAGCAAAGAAATCTAATTAAATGATAATAAAAACTCCCGGATTTGTAACAAATTTGGGAGTTTTTTTACCTATCTGTTATAAAGCTATAAATTTTTACCAATGAATTATAAATTCCCCACACTGGTTTCCGCTATTGCAGTCCTTATGTTTTCAGGATCTGCTCTTGCACAGGAAGCTCCAAAATATGATTATGTAGAAGCATTCAAACCTTTTTTCTATCCTCAGACAGGTACGGAAACACGCTCAGCGAGCGGGCAACCGGGACATGCGTATTGGCAGAATTCTGCTTACTATAATCTCAATGTCAGCCTGAATGAGACTAAAAATGAAATTACAGGAACTGCTGAAATTACCTATACCAATAACAGCCCCGATCAGTTAGGCTTTCTTTGGCTTCAGCTGGATCAGAATTTATTTAATAAAGATTCCAGAGGAAATGCAGTCGTTCCTATGTCCGGAAGCAGAAACGGAGCTCACGGAGAAAAGCTGAATGGCGGATATACCATTAAATCTGTGAAAATAGACGGTAAAGACGTAAAATATACTATTACGGATACCAGAATGCAGATTGATCTTCCTAAAGAACTTAAAGCCAAAGGAGGATCGGCGAAAATTAAAATTGAATATTCTTTCATATCACCGGAATATGGTTCTGACCGAATGGGAATACAGGATACCAAAAACGGTAAAGTCTTTACCATGGCCCAATGGTACCCAAGAATGTGTGTTTATGATGATGTAATGGGATGGAACACCCTTCCTTATCTTGGTGCTGCAGAATTTTATCTGGAATACGGTAACATTACCGCTAATATTACAGTCCCGGCCAATCATTATGTAGTGGCGTCAGGAGAACTTCTTAACGAAAAAGAAGTGTACAGCAAAGAAGAAAATTCCCGCTGGAGCCAGGCCAGAAACAGTGATAAAACAGTAATGATCCGACCGGAATCTGAAATTGGCAAAAACCAGTCTTCCGGAACTAAAACATGGAAATTTAAAATTGATCAGGCGAGAGATTTTGCCTGGGCATCTTCCGCTGCATTTGTGTTGGATGCTGCCAGAATCAATTTGCCAAGTGGTAAAAAATCGTTGGCTATTTCTGCATATCCTGCTGAAGCCGGTGGCGATAAGGCCTGGGGAAGATCTACGGAATATACAAAAGCTGCTATAGAACATTATTCTGCAAAATGGTATGAATATACCTATCCGGCAGCAACGAATGTTGCAGGAAATGAAGGCGGAATGGAGTATCCGGGAATTGTATTCTGTCATATGGATTCTAAAGGAGAAGACCTTTGGGGGGTAACGGATCATGAATTCGGACACAACTGGTTCCCAATGATTGTTGGATCTAATGAAAGACTTTTTGCATGGATGGATGAAGGGTTTAATACCTTTATCAATGAACTTTCCACGGAGGCTTTCAATAAAGGGGAATATTATAAAAAGAAAAATGTGGCCCAAACAGGAAGTTTCCTGATGAGTGATCAGTTTGAACCGGTTATGGTAGGAGCAGATAATATGAAAGAAAGAAACATCGGTGTTCTGGCTTACTATAAACCGGGAATGGGACTTGAAATTTTAAGAGGCTCCATTCTGGGACCTGAAAAATTTGATAAAGCTTTCAAAACATACATTCAGCGTTGGGCTTTCAAACATCCTACACCGTGGGATTTCTTTCATACAATGGAAAATGTTTCCGGAGAAGAGCTGAACTGGTTCTGGAGAGGCTGGTTTTTCGGCAAATGGAAAATCGATCAGTCTGTTAAGGCCGTTAAATACATCAACGGAGATTTTAAGAACGGGGCGCAGATTACGGTTGAGAATATTGGACAGCTTCCAATGCCGACTACGGTTCAGGTGAAATTTAAAGATGGAACCAAGCAGATTATACAGCTTCCTATCGAACTTTGGAAAAGAAATACAGAATGGACTTTCAAAGTGGATACAGATAAAGAAATTGATGAGGTGAAACTGGACCCGAATTCTCAGATTCCGGATATCAATGTGAAAAATAACAGCTGGAGTTCTGCACAGGCAAAACCGGTTGAGAAAATTAATCCAAAAGATTTCGGAGGAACATTTGGAAGCAAAGAAGTTCCACTTAAAATTGTATTCTCTGAGAAAAACGGACAGTTGTATGGAAAAGCAGGCGGACAGTCTGAATTTCCTCTGGAATATACCGGAGACAATACATTCACTTTTGATCAGGCAACGATTTCCATCGTTTTCAGTCAAGATAAAAAAACAATTACGTTCAAGCAAGGGGGGAGAGAATTCAAATTCACGAGAGAATAGGATTTCCGTTTGTTTACATTAACAATATTGTTACCTTTTTAAAGCTTCTCTCTCGCAGAGAAGCTTTATTTTTGTTGTTTATTATTTTAAATATATGAGTATGAATTTTAGATTTTCTATGGTCTTTTTGATGTTTTTTGCGTTAGGATTTTCGCAGGATCTTAAAGTAATGAGTTTTAATATCAGACTTCAGGTGGAATCTGATAAGCAGAATGCCTGGACAGAAAGAAAGCAGGATGTAGTCAGTTTACTGGAGTATTATCACCCGGATTATTTTGGAGTTCAGGAAGCCCTTCCTGAGCAGATGAAAGATCTCAAAACCGGATTAAAGAATTACGATTATGTAGGAGTAGGAAGAGATGACGGAAAAGAAAAAGGTGAGTTTTCGGCACTTTTTTACGATACCGGCAGGCTTCAGATCATTAAGTCGGGAACATTCTGGCTTTCGGAGACTCCGGATATTCCTTCAAAAGGGTGGGATGCAGCATACAATAGAGTTTGCACCTATGCTGTATTTAAAGATAAGAAATCTAAAAAAGAATTTATGGCGCTTAATCTACACTTCGATCATGTTGGAAATGTAGCAAGAGTGAAATCTTCAGCTTTAATTCTAAAGAAAATTAAAGAAATCAATCCTAAAAACCTGCCGGTAACGGTGAGCGGCGATTTTAATTTAACCGATGATTCGGAGCCTATTAAAATAATGTCACAAAACATGAAGGATAGCTTCTATCATTCGGAAACAAAACATTACGGACCTGTAGGAACGTTCACGGATTTTAATGTGAATGAAATTCCAAAAGAAAGAATCGACTATATTTTTGTTAAAGGATTCAACATAAAATCGCACCGTCATATCAATGACAGAAGAGAAAATCTACTGTATCCTTCCGACCATTTTCCGGTATTGGTAGATCTTTCTTTCTAAACAATATTTATAGTGTCGGAAAATCAACTTCAAATCCAATTCCTCTCAGGGGTTGGATTTTTATTTTTAGGATCATTACTTAACTATTTTCTGGCTCTTAGCTGTTAATACAGGATGAGAAATATAGCTTTTCTTTACAATGTAATGAGGGAAACCAATTGGTACAAGGTAGTAAAGAATTAAAAAAGTAAATGAACAGGATAGGATGCAAAAATCGGTTATCATTGAATAATATTAACTATTAACCGGATTAATTTCCTTTTCTCAGTCGTATTTTCCTTAATTTTGATTCTCATTTTTAAAAATTGGAGATATGAAGAGAATTTTTTCCGGGTTTATGGTGATCATTTCGATGTATCAATTTTCCGCTCAGGAGTTGTATATGCCGAGAAATATTAAAAAAGCATATGAAAATGGTACGCGGGACGAATCCGGGGCACCAGGAAAAAACTACTGGCAAAACAAAGGAATTTATAATGTAGAAGTGAAAGTAGATGCTGCAACAAAAGTAGTTTCCGGAAAAGAAACTATTGTATACAGCAACAACAGCCCGAATGATCTGAATGATCTGGCCATTCGTTTTGTCAACAACCTTCATAAACCGGAATCGCCAAGATCCGGTTCTGTATCCAAAGATTTTTTGTCTTCAGGATTGCATATTAAATCATTTGCTGTCGATGGTAAAAAATATGATATCAATAGTGATGATTGGGGAACGGTGGAAAAAGTAAAATTACAAACCGTCCTAAAAGCAAAATCAAAAGCCCAGATCAGTATAGAATGGGAATATCCGTTATCAGTACAAAGCGGAAGGGAAGGGCAGATTGATGCTGAAACCTTTTATGTGGCCTATTCATTTCCAAGAATCTCCGTATATGATGACTATAACGGATGGGATATGTTACCGCATTCAGACAGACAGGAATTTTATAATGATTTTAATGATTATAACTTTGCGATTACCGCACCTAAAAATTATGTTGTTTGGGCCACCGGAGATTTCCTGAACCCTGATGCCGTATTGCAGCCTGAATATCTAAAAAGATACAAAGCCTCTTTAAAAAGCGACAAGGTAATGCATGTTGCTACCGAACACGAGATGAAATCCGGAAAGGTAACCAAGCAGAATAAACAGAATGTTTGGAAATTTAAAGCCAATAATATCACCGATTTCTGTTTTGCATTAAGCAATCATTACGTCTGGGATGCTGCAAGCGTTCAGCTGAAAACAAAAAGAGCCAGTGTGCAGGCTGGATATAAAGCCGGAGCAAAGGACTTTGAGCATTACGTAGACTGGATGCGTTATAACCTGGATTGGTTTTCAAAAAACTGGCCGGGGGTAGAATATCCTTATAATGTAATGACGGCTATTCAGGGATATGCCGATATGGAATATCCAATGATGATTAATGATAGCAGTATTCCCGATAATCTTCAGGACGCAAGACTGACGGCAGATCATGAAATCGCGCATACTTATTTCCCTTTTTATATGGGAATTAATGAAACACGCTATGCGTTTATGGATGAAGGCTGGGCCACTACGCTGGAATATCTTATTGGAATTGATGAAAATGGTGAAGCAGCAGCAAAAGAGTTTTATCAGAACTTCAGGGTGAAAAAATGGATTAATGATCCCTCAGCAGAACAGGATCAGCCGATTATTACGATGAGTACACAGGTAAGCGGACCAGGATATGGGAACAATTCTTATGTGAAGGCATCCTTATCCTATCTGGCTTTAAAAGATTATTTAGGAGATGGGCTTTTTAAAAAAGCACTGCATCATTATATGGATAACTGGAATGGAAAACATCCGGTTCCATGGGATTATTTTAATTCGATGAATACGGGTTCTGGAAAAAACCTGAACTGGTTTTTCAATAATTGGTTTTACACCAATAATTATATTGATCTTAAGATTACCGGAACCGCTCAGCAAAATGACCTTCTTACGGTAAATATTGATAATGTGGGTGGTTTTGCCGTACCTTTTGATGCGGTAGTAACTTACGAAGACAATACAACAGAAAAGCTTCATTTTTCTCCTTCTATTTGGGAAAAAGATCAGAAGAAAACTGCTTTAACGATTCCTATCAGGAAAAAAGTAAAATCGATTAATCTGGATGGCGGTCTTTTTATGGATTACACTCCGGCAGACAATATGAAAGTTTTATAAATTCAATAAATACAAAGAGCAAAAAACATCCTTTCTCAAATCTGAGAAAGGATGTTTCATTATAAAAATAAAAAAGGATATTCTAAAGTACTCTTAGTCCTGCTCTTGAACCTGATGAAGCAACAACTGCCTGCATTCTTGTTTTCTGTCCGCTTGAGAACATAAACATCGCAGCGTCATCTACATAATCCATGAAATTCATAAACATTACTGATCTCTGAACCCCGCTGCAAGTGTTATACAATGGGTAAGTCGGCTTTCCTATATTGGAAGTAGTTTGTGTTGGCGTATCAGCTACAAGGTCATTTCCGCAGTTAGCATCGCCCCAGATGTGTCTTAGGTTTAAATAATGGCCAACTTCGTGAGTAGCTGTTCTTCCTAAATTAAATGGAGATGAAGCCCCTGTTTTTCCAAAGAATGGAGCTGCGATTACCACACCGTCATTCCAAAGACCTGCAGACTCAGGAAAAGTAGCGTAACCTAAGGTTTCTCCCTGGCTGCTAGGCATACTGCTTACTACCCAGATATTAAGATAATTGGTAGGATTGGTAGCATCAATACCACCTGTAGAAGCTTTTTTCATAGCATCATTAGCACTCCATTTTGTTTTGGTGGTAGATTTTCTTACCGTATTGGCTAATTTGAATCTTACTTTAACATCGCCTGATTTTACTGTCTGAAATTCAGTAGGGATTTTGGTTACATCAGTATTGGTACCTCCGTAATCTGCATTCAATACTGCAATTTGCTCTGTGATTCTCGCATCTGAAACATTTTCCGCGGTAGTTCTGTATAGTACATTTACAACAACAGGAATCTCAACGGTACCATCTGCAAGAACTTTTCCTAAAGAAATATCGTTTGCAAATTTTTCAGTATTAGCCTCTAAAGCACTATATTTTTGTCGTAGCTCTGAGCTGCTCTGCAATGCCTGTTTTCTGATTTCTTCAGAAGGACAGCTTCTTTTATTCGCAAAACTGGTTGAAGATTCATTGTTTTTTCCCGGATCTTCAGTTTGATTGGATACATTATCATTGTTGCAAGATGAAAGAAATCCTAAGGCAAGGATTCCGAATAGTAGTTTTTTCATTGTTTCAAATATTATATTTAGTAGTGAAACGAAATTATATTATTTTCAATGAGTATGCAAAATTTAAATTTTAACAAATTGACACGTTTAGCTGAATTTTTGAAACGAAATATTTAAATTTTTGTTCAATTTTATAGCTATTTTTCTTTATTTACCGGGTTTTCTTTGATTTTTCACTTTTCATAATTTTCACGTCATTATGTGTTTTTTGAGTATAATTATGTAATGAAATTTGCTATTTATTGCATAATTAACAATTGTTAGGCTATTGTTTTCATTATGAAGATATTTGGGCAGCAATAATCATTAAAATCATTTAAGCAAAACCATTCTTCATGGCAAATACAGCGAGTCCTACACGGGTTTTTAAATCCAGTTTTTCACATAACTGATCACGGTAGCTTTCAACTGTTCTGGGACTGCAGCACATACGGTCTGCAATTTCTTTATAACTGAGTTCCGTAACCGTATAGGTAAGAAATTCTTTTTCGCGGTCAGAAATTCTTACTGTATTCTCAGCACCCTTTTCATTGTTGAGGCTTGAGAGTATAATGCGTGTTGCCCATTCAGGGTAAAAAAAGCCATCGGTATTTAATTTGCTAAGTGCTGTTTCCAGATCTTTTGGATGGGTGTTTTTCAAAAGGTATCCTTTTGCCCCGTTTTTGATCATTTTAATGACACTATTATCATCACCCTGCATGCTTAAAGCCATAATTTTAATATCGGGATAATTTTTTGTAAGCCAGGCTGCTGTTTCAAAGCCATTCATAATGGGCATGCTGATGTCTAGCAGGATGAAATCGGGGATTTGGCCATTATTTTGAAATTTGTCGATGAGGTCTTGTCCGTTTTCACAGACGTAAATTACCTCAAAATCATTGAAATTACCAATAATCCCTTCCAGTGCCTTGGCAATAAGGATATGGTCATCAACAATCACTATTGTTTTTTTCATGGCTGTTTTTTTAAAATAATATTGAGCGTAGTTCCGATATTTTTCCGGCTTACAAGGCTGAAGTCTGCACCAATGATAGCCGCTCTGTTTTTCATATTGGTAAGGCCTATGCCGTTAGACCTTATATCTGATGTATCAAACCCTACACCGTCATCCTTGATATTCAGTTCCCAAAGTGCTTTATCAGATGTATTAAGAGTAATGAAAATATTTTTACAATCTGCATGTTTGATACTGTTCTGAATAAATTCCTGTGTAATCCTTAGCAGTACATTTTTATGGACAAAATCGAGATCCAGCTGTTTGAAATTGTGCTCAAAACTTACCATACACTTTTTAAAAGCATTGGTATTATCCGCTTCTTCCTGAATTAAAGTTACAATTTCTTTCTGATTAATATTGTCATCGGTCAGAGTTTTTGAAAGGCTTCTGAGGTCGTGTAGTGATTGGTTGATGATCTGGGAAACCTGCTCAATTCTTTCACTTACTTCAGGGACTTTGTTTTCATAGAGCAGCTGTTGGGTGTACAGGCTTACAAGTGTCAGTTTTTGCCCAATATTATCATGAAGCTCACGTCCGATCTGCTGCATGGTAGCCTGCTGAATTTCCAGCTGTGTAGCCAGAAGTTCCCTTTTATGGATCTCATTCTTTACTTCAATATCATTGAGGTATTCCTTCTTGCGCTGTCTGTACTGCCTGATGTACACCATCACAGCGGCAACAAACAGCACAAAAAAGATATTGAATAAGATAATCGTTATTAAGAGTTCTGTTTTCCCCATATAAACGAAATTGAAAATAATACATACATAATAATCCCTGAAATCAGAAAGTAGCTGAAATAGATATTGAAAATTCCGCGGTACTCCCTGATATAATCCAGAAATGTCCAGAACGGCAAGGTTCCTATATAAAACAATGTTACTCCTAAATTGATATAAAACATTCTGTTCTTATTGAAATGAAGAATATCTGAAGAGTTAATCTGTTTATAATACTCCATAACTACCAGAATCATTAGTATGAGGCATCCCAGCGTATAATTTAAAGAAAACATCACCCTGTCTGTTGAAATAAATTCACTGGGAATGAAAGATAATAGATAAATGAAAGATAATAAAGCAAAAAGCTTGGGCTTTCCAAGAGATTTTGCGGCATACAGCCAATAAAAAAATATAAACTGTACAGGGATTACAAAATAATTGTAAAATGCAGCTTTATTATACTTCAAAAAATGGTCTCCCCATTTTCCTACACATTCGCATAGAAAAATGAAAATCAGAAAAAACACAAAATATTTCCAATATTGATTTTTTAAACGATTATAGTATAAAACGGATGTTAAAGCAGCAAGTCCTTCTATCCAGAGCATACTTTCACTTAAAATTGTTTGGAACTCGGTCATTGTGTGTTATATCAATTCTTTAATTAAAATCTTTCTACTTTACTGTTTGAAGGAGGGATAAGCTGACCATGATTTTGAGCAATGGAAGAACCTCCCACACCTCCTTTTGCAGTGAGTGCCATAATATCTTCATCTGTGTCAATTATATCAGTGTTTGAGTAGGTGGAAGCATCCATCGGATTGAAATCATAATTCAGCATCTCACCGTTTTCATCCGCAATTTTCAAAGTAGGAATCATTACTAACGTATGTTTTCCTGCATATTCCTGTACAATCGGCTGATCTGCCATCTGATCCCAGTCTTCAATTCTCGGGTAGGCTGCGTAATGAAATCGTATCCCTAAATTACTTTCAGTTATATTCGTATCTACTTTTTGAGTTTCAGCTTCTATATCAGCAATGAATTTTTTTAAAGTAGGTAAATCAAACCAGATAGAATGCGCATCATCGATATTCATGGCATCATTGATTGTATTCAGCTGACGGATGCGGTAATTGTCTATTAAACCTTGGATAAACGGTGTAAGCATCGTGTTAGGAGCTGCCGGTTCATCATTGTTCTCAGAATTAGAAGTAGAGTCTGTTGTCATAATATTAGTGTTTAAGATAAAATGTCAGTTAGTAGTACAAATTTCGCAAAAAATACGAGGAAAGCGATAGGTGTTTTTCCCGTTTATTATCCGTGTTTTTACGGATTGTTTTTTGGATGTTAAAAATATAAAGTATTATTGACTTTTAGAAAGAAAAATGAGTGTTTCACTAGATATTCTGATGTTTCTTGTAAAACATAAAAAAGTGACAAAAAATTTATTGAGTTGCTTTAAATCGAAAAAATTTCGGATACTAAAAAAATAAGTGGCGCAGACCTGATCTGCGCCACTTACTACAAAAATAATATATATGAAAAAAAACTACTTATAGCTCTGTTGGCCGGAATACCAATCCTGTTTCTTCAAAATAATCCAATGTGATTCGGTCGCCGTCATTCACGGTTCCCGCAAGGATTTCTTTTGATAATTTATTCAACACTTCCTGTTGAATAACCCTTTTCAATGGTCTGGCTCCGAAAACAGGATCATATCCTTTATTCATTAAATAATCTAAAGCATCCTGTGTGGCAGTCATAATGATATTTCTTTTGGCCAGCATATCATTAAATCCTCTCAACTGATACTGAACGATTTTTCCAATTTCTTTTTTTCTTAAAGGCTGGAACAATACAGTCTCATCAATTCTGTTAAGGAATTCCGGACGTAAAGTCTGTTTCAGAAGATCAAAAACTTCAATTTTTGTTTTATCAACAATTTCGTCCTGATTTTCTTCAGTGATATTCTCAAAATTCTCCTGTATGATATGTGAACCTAAATTCGAAGTCATAATGATAATAGAATTTTTGAAATTCACCACACGACCTTTATTATCTGTCAAACGCCCATCATCTAAAACCTGTAGCAGCGTATTGAAAACATCAGGATGTGCTTTTTCAATTTCGTCTAAAAGTACAACTGAATAAGGTCTTCTACGAACAGCTTCCGTTAATTGTCCACCTTCATCATATCCAACATATCCCGGAGGCGCACCAACAAGCCTTGAAACGCTGTGTCTCTCCTGATATTCACTCATATCAATTCTGGTCATGTTGTTTTCATCATCGAATAAAAATTCAGCCAGTGCTTTTGCCAGCTCTGTTTTTCCGACACCTGTTGTTCCCAGGAAAAGGAATGAACCGATAGGTTTTTTCTCATCGCTTAATCCCGCTCTGTTTCTTCTGATCGCATCCGCAACCGCCTGAATGGCTTCCTCCTGTCCAACGACTCTGTGGTGAAGCTCTGTTTCCAGATGTAATAACTTTTCTCTTTCAGACTGCAGAAGCTTAGTAACAGGAATACCTGTCCATTTTCCGATCACTTCTGAGATGTTGTCTGCAGTTACTTCCTCTTTAATCAATTCATTCTGATGGTTTTGCATTTCCAGTTCAAGTTTCTGCAAAGCATCTTCCTTCTCTTTTATTTTTCCGTACTGAATTTCAGCAACTTTTGCATAATCTCCGGCTCTTGACGCTCTTTCTGCTTCCAGTTTCAGAGCTTCAATATCTTTTTTAATCGATGTTAAATCCTCAGATTTTTGTTTCTCTTTCAGCCATTTAGCATTGATCTCATTTCTTTCCTCAGATATTTTTGAAATATCCTCTTTCAAATGATCAATTTTGGTCTGGTTGCCTTCCCTTGAAATAGCAGCCAGCTCAATTTCCATCTGCATCAGTTTTCTGTCTAAAACATCCAGTTCTTCCGGTTTTGAATTGATCTCCATTCTTAATTTAGCAGAGGCTTCATCAATAAGGTCAATAGCCTTGTCCGGTAAGAAACGGTCTGAAATATAACGTTGGGACATTTCAACAGCCGCAATAATTGCTTCATCTTTGATTCTTACTTTGTGGTGAGCCTCATATTTGTCTTTAATACCTCTAAGAATAGAGATTGCAGACTCAGTATCAGGTTCTTCCACCATTACTTTCTGGAAACGTCTTTCTAACGCCTTATCTTTTTCGAAATATTTCTGATATTCGTTCAGTGTAGTGGCTCCTATCGCTCTTAATTCTCCTCTTGCCAAAGCAGGTTTCAGAATATTGGCTGCATCCATGGCTCCTTCACCACCTCCGGCACCCACTAACGTGTGGATTTCGTCGATGAAAAGGATGATCTGTCCATCTGATTTTATTACCTCATTAACAACAGATTTTAATCGCTCTTCAAATTCACCTTTATATTTTGCTCCGGCAATCAGTGCACCCATATCCAATGAATACAAGGTTTTATCCATTAGGTTTTCCGGAATATCCCCACTGATAATTCTGTGGGCAATTCCTTCTGCGATGGCTGTTTTACCCACCCCAGGTTCACCAATTAAGATCGGATTGTTTTTTGTTCTTCTTGAAAGAATCTGCAGTACCCTTCTGATTTCTTCATCACGCCCGATTACGGGATCCAGTTTTCCTTCCGCAGCTAATTCATTGAAGTTTTTAGCATACTTATTTAAGGACTGGTATGTTTCTTCCGAACTTGCAGAAGTAGCCTTGCTTCCTTTTCTTAGCTCTTTAATTCCACCTTCCAAAAGACTTTTGGTTACCCCCATATCTTTCAGCATTTTGGAAACTTCCGAACTGGTTTCTAAAAGAGATAACCATAAATGCTCAATCGTTACAAATTCATCGCCCATTTTTTTAGCGATATTGGGAGCATCCAATAAAACTTTATTGGCAGATTGTGAAAGATAAATGTTTCCTCCCTGTACCTTAGGCAGTTTTTCTAAATTTTCACGATTACGCTCTCTCACTAAATTAGCATCTGCTTCAGATTTCTTTAATAAGAAAGGCGATATATTTTCATCCACCTGAAAGATCCCTTCCAGAAGATGTTGAGGTTCTATACTTTGATTGCCAAATTCCATCGCAACCTGCTGTGCTGCCTGGATGGCTTCCTGTGATTTTACGGTATATTGGTTTAAGTTCATATTATTATATTTTTGGTAAGGTTAAGTTCCGATTAATTTTTCTAAAAAACATCAAGAAATTAAATTTTAAGGCTCAATTTCTTAATGTTATCAATTATTTATCATTTAATTCGATTAGCTTATCGCAAAAAGTGTTCTATTATTGAATTTATAAATATTTAGGACAAAATTTCCGAATTATGCATTTTTGAACAAAAACAGAAAGACAAAATTTCCGATTCACAATAATTTGTAATAAAATGTTGGAAAAATCGTCATATCATAAAATCATTGAAAAGATTTTAGAGCTAATTTTAAAAAAGTACAGTAAAAATTCCCCTCCCCTGGAGGGGTGTCGAAAATTCATAGAATTTTTGACGGGGTGGTAAAAAAAAGAATGAGCCCCTATTTAATAAATCCTTTTCTCGCTGAGCAAAAGATCCTTGTGGAGGAAAAATAAGTGCAATAACTATAAATAACCTCAGCTCCATCAGCGTTAAAAAATCATTCATTCAAAATCAATATATTAAATCAGAATAATTACTTTTGCATTTCACCGATGGAGTTAAAAGAAAAACAAAGAAAAATATTAGACGTTGCCGTAGAACTTTTCAAAGAGAAAGGGTATATGGGCAGTTCTGTAAGAGATCTGGCGACCAAACTGAACATTAAAGCGGCCTCTCTCTATGCGCACATACGTTCCAAAGAGGAAATTCTGGAATGGATTTGTTTTGGGATTGCACAGGAATTCTTTGTAGAACTTCAGTCGGTAAAAAATACACCGATAAATCCAAAAGAAAAGCTGGACCTTTTCATTGATAAACATCTTTCGGTTGTTCTTAAAAACCGCGATGTTACTCATATCTATTCCAATGAATGGAGGCATTTGGAAGAAAGGCTTCCCGAATTTATAGAATTGAGGAAACAATATCAGCTTGAGGTGGAAGAATTAATTTCTGAAATTTTTCAGGCTCAAAACTGGGAACTGAAATCACCTACATTTACCACCAGGTTTATCCTTCATACCTTGAATAATTCTTATTTCTGGTTCAAAAGAAATATAGATTCAACCCATGAAATCACTGAAGAAATCCGGGATAAGATACTCTTCGGGTTGTTAGGAAATCAAAACCGTTAAATACTTTTAGATCATCCTTGCCAAGGTTTTAAACCTTGACAAGGATGGCCGTCATTAGGCTGCTGATCGCAATTTTTTATCCGTCGCTGTTCTTTAGAATCATTCAAAATATGACGAAAATCATAAAAATTTTGTCAGGTGGTAAAATCTTTTTAAATTTACACCTAACAAATGTTAGTTAGTTGAATATGGAATTTTCAGTTGAATACTTAAAGCTCGACCAATTGAGACAGCTTCAATCCGAGAGATTGTCAGCTTTGGTAGAGTACCTTGGGGAGAGATCGGATTTTTATAAAGGAAAATTTAATGAAGCAGGAATATCACCTCAGGAGATAAGGTCAATTGAAGATATTTCAAAACTGCCGATTACCTATAAACAGGATTTGAGAGATCATTACCCGTTCGGTTTATGTACTGTTCCGAAAAATGAACTGCAGAGAATTCACTGTTCAAGCGGAACTACGGGAAGACCTACAGTAGTGGGGTATACCAAAGAAGATGTTGACCTCTTCAGCGAAGTGGTGGCAAGATCTTTATATGCAGCTGGTGCAAGAGCCGGAATGCAGCTGCACAATGCCTACGGATATGGAATTTTTACCGGGGGACTTGGACTTCATTACGGAGCTGAGAAATTAGGAATGAGTGTTCTTCCGATCTCCGGGGGAATGACGACCAGACAAGTGGATCTTATTATGGATTTTAAACCTGAAGTGATCTGCTGTTCTCCTTCCTATGCGCTCACCATTGCGGATGAATTTGCCAACAGAGGGATTTCTGCAGATGAAATAAGTTTAAAATATGCCGTATTGGGGTCAGAGCCCTGGACGGAAATTATAAGACATCATATTGAAGAAAGATTAGGAGTTCATGCAACCAATATTTACGGTTTAAGTGAAATTATCGGTCCCGGGGTTTCTATGGAAGATTTTGAGGAAAAAGGAGGTTCTTACATATGGGAAGACCATTTTTACCCCGAAATTTTAGATCCGGTTACCAAACAGCCGGTTCCTTTCGGGGAAGAAGGAGTATTGGTAATCACCACATTAACAAAGAAAGCCATGCCGCTTTTACGGTATTGGACCAATGATATTACCAGTCTTTATTATGATGACAACGCTAAAAGAAGCATGGTTAAAATGAGACCTATTCTTGGTAGAGCCGATGATATGCTGATCGTAAGAGGCGTAAACGTATATCCAAGCCAGATAGAAGAAGCTTTTTCTCATGTGAAAGGTGCTGTACCGAATTATTATCTGACTCCGGTTGAAAAAGAACAAATGTGTGTGGCGTTGGATATTGACATAGAAATTGATGATGATTTTGTAAAAGAATCTCAGCAGGTAATAAATACCGATGATTATACTATTTTTGTCGGGAACTTTGGAAAAAGTATAGAAAACGAAATAAAAAAACGGGTAGGAATCACCACGAAAGTGAAAATTCACGCCCAGGACAGTTTGCCTAAGTGCGAAGGTGGAAAAATTAATAGAATACTAAAGAAAAAATGAATTCATTTTATAAACTAAAAACGGTAAAAGTTCAGAAAGATACCAACGATGCAGTAAATGTAGCGGTAGAAATTCCTGAAGAACTGAAAGATAAATTCAGATTCAAACAGGGACAGTATCTTAACTTCCGGATGATGATCGACGGAAATGAAGAGAGACGTTCTTACTCTATCTGTAATGCGCCAAGCGAAAAAAGCAATACGCTTGAAGTATTGGTGAAATTATTGGAAGGCGGAAAGGTTTCAGGATATTTCAATGAACATCTTCATATGGATGAAGTGCTGGAAGTAATGCCACCTATGGGAGGTTTTAATACTTCTTATCATCCTACCAACACAAAAACCTATATCGGTTTGGCTGCTGGAAGTGGAATCAGTCCGATTTTATCCAATATTAAAGAAAGCCTTTACCAGGAACCCAACAGTAATGCATATCTGTTCTACAGCAACAGAAGCATGAGCCAGATTATGAAGAAAGCTGAAATTGAAAAGCTGGTAGAGCAGTTCAAGGGAAGACTGAAAGTGGTTTATCTGGTAAGCCGTGAAAAACACGAAGACCCTATTTTTGAAGGAAGAATTTCTCCGGAAAAACTGGATCATTTATTTGAGAGATATGCAGATATCAATGTTAAGGAAGCCACCTATTTCATCTGCGGACCCGCGGAAATGATCAAAGGTATCGCAGATTATTTAAAGAAAGATAAAAAAGTGCCTGCTATTCAGGTATTATTTGAATATTTCACGGCTCCTGACGAAGAAAATTCTGCAGAAATGAGTGATGAATTCAAAGCGATTGCCAATATTGAAAGTATGGTAACGGTAATCATCGATGACGATGAATATTCATTCCACCTTAATTCTAAAAAAGAGAGTATCTTAGATAAAGCATTGAAAGACAATCTTCCTGTACCTTTTGCATGTAAAGGAGGAGTGTGCTGTACGTGTAAGGCCGAAGTATTAGAAGGAGAAGTTTTCATGGAGAAAAACTTCGCGCTTACCGAAGACGAGGTAGCAAGAGGGTTTGTCCTTACTTGCCAATGTCACCCGACTACCAATGTGGTGATGCTTAATTATGATGTTTAATTTTTTGTAAAGTGTAAAATGTATAATGTAAAAAGTATATCAAATGACATTGTACACCCGACATTTTACTTTAATACAGAAAAACAAAAGATATGGACTTAGAAAAATTTGTTCAATACGTTCACGAAGAAAATAAAGTAGAACCAAAAGATGTAATGCCCGATGATTACAGAAAATTATTGGTTCGTCAGATCTCACAGCATGCCCATTCCGAGATTGTAGGAATGCTGCCGGAAGCCAACTGGATTTCCAGAGCCCCTTCATTAAGAAGGAAAATGGCATTACTGGCTAAAGTTCAGGATGAAGCAGGACATGGTTTATACCTGTATTCTGCTACTGAAACCTTAGGAAACGGAACTATCAGAGCAGATAGAGACGCGACTTATGACGATATGTTGGAAGGAAAAGCGAAATATTCAAGTATTTTCAACTATCCTACATTAAGTTGGGCAGATATCGGAGCCATCGGATGGCTCGTAGATGGCGCTGCTATTATGAATCAGGTAATGTTGATGGGGAATTCCTACGGTCCTTACTCCAGAGCAATGGTGAAAATCTGTAAAGAAGAATCTTTCCACCAAAGACAAGGATATGAAATCCTGATGGCGCTTTGCCGTGGTACAAAACAACAGAAAGAAATGGCTCAGGCTTCTCTAAACCGTTTCTGGTGGCCGGCTTTAATGATGTTTGGTCCGAATGACGAAAGCTCGCCTAACTCTAAAATCTCTATGAATTACAGAGTAAAGCGCGAAAGTAATGACAGTCTTCGTCAGCGATTTATAGACGTTACTGTTTCTCAGGCTGAATTCTTAGGATTAACCATCCCGGACAAAGATCTGAAATGGAATGAGGAAACACAGCATTACGATTTCGGACAACTTCCATGGGATGAATTCATGGAAATCTTAAAAGGAAACGGACCTTGTAATAAGAAAAGGTTACAGACCAAAGTAAAGGCACAACAGGAAAACCTTTGGGTGAAAGAAGCGGCAGCAGCTTTTGCAGAAAAACAACAAAAAATTTCAATCTAACAATATACCAATGTAAAAGTGTAACAATTAGTTGAGCATTCTGAGCAAAGCGAAGAATACCATTATTGGTAAATTGTTAAATGGATACATTGTTAAATTAATTTTAATTATGGCAAATTTAGATATGTGGGAAGTGTTTATTCAGACTAAACCGGGATTATCTCACAAACATGTTGGAATTGTACAGGCGCCAACCGCAGAAATGGCTTTACAGAACGCAAGAGACGTTTATACAAGAAGAAAAGAGGGAACTTCTGTTTGGGTGGTTCCCAGTAAATATATTGTGACTTCAGAAGGAGTAGACAAAGAAGCATTCTTTGATCCCGCAGATGATAAATTATACCGTCACCCTACTTTTTATGACATTCCGAATGATGTAAAAAATATGTAATTCTCTGTAAAATGTCAGCTGTAAAAAATACACTCTACACCCGATATTTTACATTGTACAAAAAGAAACAAACAATGAATTCATTATATAATTATTTATTAAAACTAGCGGACGACAGTTTCATTATGGGACAGAGATTGTCTGCGTGGTGCGGTGAAGGTCCTTACTTAGAGGAAGACATTGCATTGACAAATATCGCATTGGACGAACTTGGACAGGCAAATAACTTCTATGTTTACGCCTCAAGAGTAGCTGATAACGGTAAAAGCGAAGATGATCTAGCATTCTTAAGATATGAACATGAATATGTGAATGCTCACTGGGTAGAACTTCCGAATGAAGATTACGCACAGACCATTCTTAAAGTATATGTTTTTTCGGTCTATCAGAAACTGATGTATGAGGCACTGTCTCATTCAGCGGATGAAAATCTTTCTGCTCTTGCACAGAAGTCTTTGAAGGAAGTTAAGTATCATTATACCCATGCTTCTTCTTGGATGAAAATTTTTGCACAGGGAACAGAAGAAAGTAAAACCCGTCTGATCAAAGCAATTGAAAATATCTGGGAATATACCAAAGGATTATTTGCAAAAGTGGAAGGAGAAGATGACTTAATTGCTTTAAATATCACTCCGAATGTGGATGAATTATACAACCAGTTTATCTCCATTACAGAAAAAGATTTCGCAGATTTTGGTTTAGAATATCCGAAAGATCATTTCATGCAGCCAAAATCAAGAACAGGATATCATACTGAATATTTCGGATTTATGCTTTGTGAATTGCAGTATATGCAGAGAGCATATCCTGGATGTACATGGTAGCATAAATGAAAAGAATGATTCTGGGTATAATCGCTTTTTTATTGATAGCATATGCTTTCATTTGTGTTGCAGTATATTTTTATCAGGAGCAAATTATTTTCTATCCGGAAAAATTATCAGAAAATTATTCCTATGATTTCGGAGGTAATTTTGAGGAAATATCAATCTATACCAAAGATAAAAAGAATATAAACTCAGTATTATTTAAAGTTGAAAATCCGCAGGGTGTTATTTTTTACCTTCACGGAAATGCAGGTTCAATAAAAGGATGGGGCGAGGTCGCGAAACTCTATAACCGTATGAATTATGATGTTTTTATACTTGATTATAGAGGGTATGGAAAAAGCGAAGGAAATATTGGAAATAAAGAACAATTATTCTCCGATGTGAAACTGGCATATGAAGAGGTAAAGAAAAGATATTCTGAAGATAAGATTATTATTTTAGGATATTCTCTTGGAACTGGTTTGGCTTCAAAATTAGCCTCTCAGGAAAATGCTAAATTATTGATTTTACAAGCCCCATATTATAGTATTGAAGATGAAATGAATCAAAAGTTTTCATTTCTTCCGAAGTTTTTGCTAAAATATAACTTTGAAACTTATGACTATTTAAAAACCGTAAGATCTCCGGTCATCATTTTTCATGGAAATAAAGATGAGGTAATTAATTACAAAGCATCTTTAAAATTGAAAGCAAATTTTAAAAAAGGAGATCGTTTGATCTTGTTGAAAGATCAATTTCATAACGGTATAACAGATAATTTAGATTATCAGAATTCAATGAAAACAATTCTTGAGTTTGATAATAAATAAGATATGAATCAGCTTTTAGATTTATTAAGTACAATTCCCGATCCGGAAATTCCGGTAATCAATATCGTGGAATTAGGCATTGTAAGAGAGGCAAAAGTTACCAGCGAGAATGCTTGTGAAGTAACGATTACGCCCACTTATTCTGCCTGTCCTGCTATGTTTACCATTGAGGAAGATATCATAAAAATGATGAAGGAAAACGGTTGGGATGCAAAGGTTGTCACCAAAATGTTTCCGATATGGACAACAGACTGGCTGACGGATGAAGCAAGGGAAAAACTCCGTGTGTACGGAATTACACCTCCCGAAAAAGGAGCCGACGAACATCACATCGGGAAACCTAAAAAATGTCCGCGTTGCGGATCGATGCATTCAAAACAGATCAGCAGATTCGGGTCTACCTTATGCAAAGCTTCCTATCAGTGTTTAGACTGTCTGGAGCCTTTTGACTATTTTAAGTGCCATTGATGAATGTAACAATGAATCAACGCATCAAATGAGCAATGCCGAAATAATTGTTACATTGTTAAACTGATACATTGTTAGATTATTTTATATTGTTAAATTAGAGCAGTGTAATTTTTTAATTCCTTAATCATTTAATTTTTAAATTTAAAACCATGTATACACAACTTGATATCGAAACGCATTTTGACGGAAAACTTAAAATTGCTTACCTCAATCAGCCTGACACAATGAATGCGCTTACAAAGCCATCTTTATCAGATCTAAAAGATTTTATTAAAGAATGCAACGAAGATAATACCGTAAGATGTGTGGCGATTTCCGGAAGAGGGAGAGCATTCTGCTCAGGCCAAAATCTGGATGATGCTTTCGTACAGGGAAATGAGCACCACGATAACGATATCATCAGAAAAATTGTAGTAGATTATTATAATCCTTTGGTAACAGAAATTACACATTGTAAAAAACCTGTTGTAGCATTAGTCAATGGTCCTGCAGTAGGAGCTGGTGCTATGTTGGCATTAATCTGTGACTTCGTTTTAGCGGTTGATAAATCCTATTTTGCTCAGGCATTTTCTAATATCGGATTAATTCCTGATACAGGAGGAACGTATTTCTTACCGAAACTATTAGGCAGACAACTGGCAAATTATTTAGCTTTCACCGGTAAAAAATTATCCGCTGAAGAAGCTAAATCGTATGGTTTGGTGGCAGAAGTTTTCAGTGAAGAAGAATTTACTCCAAAATCAATGGAAATTCTTGAAAGAATGTCAAATATGCCGACTGTTGCTATAAAATTAACGAAAAAAGCTTTTGCCAATTCATACAAAAATACATTGAAAGAGCAGCTTGAATTAGAAGGTGATTTACAGCAGGAAGCAGCTGAAACAGAAGATTTCAAAGAGGGAGTAAATGCCTTTTTACAAAAAAGAAAACCTGATTATAAGGGAAAATAAAAGATTTTGTACAATGTAAAAAGTATAAAGTACAAGGTACGTTGCCCTTATGATACTTTTTACATTGTACTTTTTACATAATACAGAAAATGAACAATATCGGAATTATTGGTGCAGGAACTATGGGCGTAGGAATTGCTCAGGTGGCTGCAACAGCGGGATGTAAAGTCGTTATATACGATGCACAGACATCACAAATAGATAAAGCACTTTCAGGCCTGGAGAAAACCCTTCAGAAATTAGTTGAAAAAGCTAAAATTTCTCAGGAAAAAGCCTCCCAAATAAGAGAAAATATCACGAAAGGCGAGACATTACAGGATTTAAAAGATTCTGATCTTGTCATTGAAGCGATTATTGAAAATAAAGAAATAAAAACAAAGGTTTTTACAGAACTGGAACAGTATGTTTCCGAGAGTTGTATCATCGCTTCCAATACCTCATCCATTTCCATTACTTCGTTAGGGGCAGAATTAAAAAAGCCGGAACGTTTCATCGGAATTCACTTTTTCAATCCGGCACCTTTGATGCCTTTAGTTGAGGTAATCCCATCTTTACTGACGGAAAAATCTTTAGCAGAAAAAATGTATACCCTTATGAAAGATTGGGGTAAACTTCCTGTGATTGCCAAAGATATTCCAGGGTTTATTGTTAACAGAATAGCCCGCCCATACTACGGAGAAGGATTAAGAATGGTTGAAGAAAATATTGCAACTCCCGAACAGGTCGATGATGCTATGAAAACTTTGGGTAACTTCAAAATGGGACCTTTTGAATTAATGGATCTCATTGGCGTTGATGTGAATTTCTCTGTAACAACTACCGTTTATAAAGATTATTTCTACGATCCTAAATACAAACCTTCTTTACTTCAGCAAAGAATGTCCGAAGCGAAACTTCATGGCAGAAAAACGGGAAAAGGTTTCTACGATTACAGTGAAGGGGCAGAAAAACCTGTTGCAGAAAAGGACGATGCATTGTATCAACAAATATTTTTAAGAATTATTTCTATGTTGATCAACGAAGCGGTTGAAGCAAAAAGATTAGGTGTTGCCAACGATGAAGATATAGAACTGGCAATGCAGAAAGGAGTAAATTATCCAAAAGGATTATTGGCTTGGGGAAAAGAAATCGGATATGCTACAATCTCTGAAACCCTGCAAAACCTTTACGAAGAATATCAGGAAGAAAGATACAGGCAAAGCCCTTTACTTCGTAAAATGTAACAATATGCTAATCTAGCAATGTAGCAATCATGTTGGAAAAAGCGAAGAACCTCAACGGGTAAAAAGTTACCATGTTAAATTTTAGATAAAATTAATGGATATAGATGAATTTAAAATTGAGCTTGAAACAAGGCTGTTAATTGAAAAAAACTATATAATTCAGGAGCTTGCTTCGATCGGTGACGATCAGGAAAGACTTGGATTATTAGCAAAATTTAATGAGAAATATAAAGAGTTAGTAAAACGGTTAGCCCGTGAAAATGGAATAGACTTAAACGCTCATTATCCAATTGAAAATTCATCCAGTTCCGATAATCTTTCCTATGAACAAGTAATTCTAGGTAGAACCATGGATATTTATGATCAGTTAGTGGAAGAATTATATGAAGAAATAACAAGTATAGAGTAAAAATGAATCCAAGACAAATTGCAGAATATATGTTCGATCAGGATGAGTTTTCCAAGTGGATGAATATCAAAATGATCGAAGTCAAAGAAAATTATTGTTTACTGGAAATGCCCATCAAGAAAGAGATGATTAATGGACTTAAAACCGTTCACGGAGGCGTTACATTTGCTTTTGCAGATTCTGCATTAGCGTTTTCATCCAACAATTCCGGAGATGCGGCAGTCGCATTAAACTGTATCATCAGTTTTACCAAAGCCGGAAAAGAAGGCGATATTTTCAGAGCAGAAAGTAAGCTGGTAAACAATACAAGAAAAACCGCTGTTTACGATATCAATATTACCAATCAGCACGAAGAACTGATTGCAAAATTTGTAGGAACAGTTTATAAAATCGGGAAAAAAGTAACAGAACTGTAAGTTCAATATAACAATGTAATAGTTTACCCGTGTAACAATTTAATTTTAAGAGGATGATAAATTTTGACAATAATCCGTTGATTCAGAAAACTGTTCAATTTTCATTAGATATCATTGACTTTTGTGAATGATTAGAAGAAAAAAGAAAATTTGTTATTGCCAAACAACTATTACGCTCAGGGACCAGCATTGGAGCGAATGCATTTGAATCCCAAAACCCTCACAGTAAAAATTATTTATCAATAAGATAAAAATTTCAGCCAAAGAATTGGAAGAGACTAAGTATTGGCTATATCTGTGTAAACATTCCGATAGCTATCCATTTGATGAAAAACTAGAACATCAAATTATAGAATTAGGAAAAATTATTTATAAAATATTAAGTACAAGTTTAAATAAAAACCAATCGATTTAGTATTGTTAAACTGTTACATTGCTAAATTGTTACATTTCAAATATTATGAACAACGTATATATCATAGATTACATCAGAACTCCTATTTCAAAACTGCAGGGAGGATTATCAGAAGTTAGAGCTGATGATCTGGCGGCAGTTGTCCTTAAAGAAATTGTTGCCAGAAACCCTGAAGTTCCTGTTGAAGAAATTGAAGACGTTATTTTCGGATGTGCCAATCAGGCAGGAGAAGATAACCGTAATGTAGCAAGAATGGGACTGTTATTGGCCGGACTTCCCTACAAAATCGGAGGTGAAACCGTAAACAGATTATGTGCTTCAGGAATGTCAGCAGTGGCGAATGCTTTCAGATCGATTGCGGCAGGCGAAGGTGAAATTTATATTGCAGGAGGAGTAGAGCACATGACGCGTTCACCTTATGTAATGTCAAAACCAAGTGCTGCTTTCGGAAGAGACAGTCAGCTGTTTGATACCACTTTCGGATGGCGTTTTATCAATCCCAAAATGAAAGAATTATACGGCGTTGACGGAATGGGAGATACCGCTGAAAACCTTGCAGATATACATCAGATCAGCAGAGAAGATCAGGATAAATTTGCCCTTTGGTCTCAGCAGAAAGCTACAAAAGCACAGGAAAGCGGAAGACTGGCGGAAGAAATTGTAAAAGTTGAAATTCCACAGAAAAAAGGAGAACCGAAAATTTTCGATACAGACGAATTTATCAAGCCTTCATCTTCTTTGGAAGGGTTAGGAAAACTTCGTCCTGCTTTCAGAAAAGAAGGAACCGTTACAGCTGGAAATGCCTCAGGAATGAATGACGGTGCAGCAGCTTTGATCCTGGCAAGTGAAGAAGCCGTACAAAAATACGGGTTGAAACCAAAAGCTAAGATCTTAGGATCTTCGGTAGCAGGTGTTGAACCAAGAATTATGGGAATCGGACCAGTGGAAGCAACGCAGAAACTCTTAAAAAGATTAAACCTGTCTTTAGAAGATATGGATGTTATCGAATTAAACGAAGCATTTGCAGCCCAGTCACTGGCGGTAACAAGAAGTTTAGGATTAAAAGACGATGATGAAAGAGTGAATCCGAATGGAGGGGCTATTGCCATTGGACACCCTCTCGGGGTTTCAGGAGCAAGAATCATTGGTTCCGCAGCCATTGAACTTCAAAAGCAGGATAAAAAATATGCATTATGTACCCTTTGTATCGGTGTCGGACAAGGCTACGCAATGGTAATTGAAAAAGTGTAACTTTTTCAATAATGTAACAATATAAAAATGTATCAATATAACAATTCCATTGTCATGCTAAGCATGTCGAAGCATCTATTGGTAAACTGTTAGATTGATACATTGATAAATTAATTTTTTTAATTAAAAAATTATGAACATCTACTCATATCACGGGATTCGCCCTATTATCAAGCCATCTGCCTATATTCATCCGCAGGCTGTAATCATTGGGAATGTAGAAATAGGTGAAGAAGTATATATTGGTCCCAATGCGGTCATTCGTGGCGACTGGGGTAAAATTATTATAAAAGACGGAGCCAATGTTCAGGAAAACTGTACACTCCATGTTTTTCCCAATATTGAAACTATTTTAGAAGAATCAGCACACATCGGACATGGTGCCATTATCCATTCCGGGCATATCGGCAAGAACTGTCTGGTAGGAATGAATGCTGTGGTAATGGATAAAGCCGTGATCGGTGATGAATGCATCATCGGAGCATTGGCTTTTGTTCCTGCCAACTTTACCTGTGGACCAAGAAAGTTAATTGTCGGAAGTCCTGCAAAAATTATACGTGATGTTTCTGATGACATGATTCATTGGAAGACACAGGGTACAAAGCTGTATCAGGAATTAGCAAGGGAAGGAAAAGATGCCATTCTTCCGTGCGAGCCGTTTTCAGAATATGTAGAACAAATTCCTACGAAAGTGGTGGATTATAGCATCTGGGATGATGTGAAATAATGTAAAGTATACCCTAAAAATAACGGGTTTTAAAATCCGTTACGTTTAAAAAAATTATAAATAAAAAATGTTAAAAAAAATTCTCATTTTCTGTAGTATGCTATTTACGTTTCAATCTGTGGTTCTTGCCCAGACTGAAAATGTAAAGCCATTAACTATCGGAGAAATCAGAACCATAAAATCTAAGATTTTAAATGAAGACAGAACTTTAAACATTTACCTTCCACAAAACTTCGATACAGCCAAATCATATCCCGTAATCTATCTTTTGGATGGAAGTATGAATGAAGACTTTATCCATGTTTCAGGATTGATCCAGTTCTTTAATCAAATGTATGCTATGCCGGAAACGATTGTTGTAGGAATAGCCAATATAGACCGTAAAAGAGATTTTACCTACCATACAGATTTAAAAGATTTACAAAAAGATTATCCTACTACAGGACATTCCGATCGGTTTATCAGTTTTCTTGAGAAAGAGTTGAAACCATATATAGAAAGTCATTACAAAACAACAGAAACCTATATATTCGGGCAGTCGTTGGGTGGACTTCTGGCAACAGAGATTTTATTAAAAAAGCCTGAAATGTTCAATAATTATTTTATCATAAGCCCGAGTTTGTGGTGGGATGATCAAAGTCTGATCAAACAGGCAAAACAACTGCTTTCTAAAAGTCCCGACACGAAAAAGTTTGTGTATGTTTCTGTTGGAAAAGGGGAACATCCAGTAATGGTAAAAGATTCAGAAACCATTTATGATATTCTTAAAAATTCAAATAAGAAAAACTGGACAGTAGAATATAAAATGATGGAAGGGGATAACCATGCAACCATTCTTCACAGAAGTCTGTATGAAGGACTGGTGAAAATGTTTCCTTATAAAGAACCGAAATAAATATAAATAAATGTAACCATATACCAATGTGAAAATCTAGCTATCTCATGTGCATTCAGAGCCTATCAGAATTGTACTAGCAAACTGTTAAATGGACACATTGTTAAATTAAATATTTTATGGAAAAATTAAAAAACTATATCCACGGCGAATGGGTAGAAGGTACCGGAAACGGAATTCCTTTGTACAATGCTGTGACGGGAGAGCAGGTTGCTGTTTCAGATACAGAAGGCCTTAATTTTGAACAGGCTCTTGATTATGGAAGAACAGTAGGATACAAAAACCTTTCTTCCATGACATTCTACGATCGTGGAGAAATGTTGAAAAAAGTAGCACTCTATCTTTTAGAAAGAAAGAAAAAATATTACGACTTATCATATAAAACAGGAGCTACGCATGCAGACTCATGGGTAGATATTGAAGGAGGTTTTGGTACCTTTTTCACCTATTCCGGATTGGCAAAAAGAATGCTTCCGAATACCCCATTTTGGGTAGATGGCGAAACTCAGAAGATTTCTGCCAACGGAACTTTTCTGGGAACCCATATTTTAACACCGAGTGAAGGAGTTTCTGTACAGATCAATGCCTATAACTTTCCGGTTTGGGGAATGCTGGAAAAACTGTCAACCTCATTACTGGCTGGAGTTCCAAGTATTGTAAAACCGTCTCCTTACGGTTCATATTTAACCAATGCTGTTTTTCAGGATATGATTGAAAGTGGAGTCCTTCCTGAAGGTGCCCTTCAACTGGTTTGTGGTGAACCCGGAAACATTCTGGATTACGTTCAGGATGGAGATTCTGTACTGTTCACAGGCTCTGCAACGACAGGAAGAAAATTAAAATCCTTGCCTTCAGTTTCAGGAAATTCAGTACGTTTCAACATGGAAGCTGATTCTCTGAACTGTTCCATCCTAGGATTAGATGCAAAACCGGGAACCCCTGAATTTGATCTTTTCATTAAAGAAGTTCGTACGGAAATGACCACAAAAGCCGGTCAGAAATGTACGGCGATCAGAAGAATTATCGTTCCTGAACATTTGATAGGTGACGTTCAGAATGCTTTATCCAAAGCATTGGATCAAACTAAAATAGGAAACCCATTAAGCAGAGAAACCAGAATGGGATCTTTAGTGGGAAAACAACAATACGATGAAGTTCTTAGAAAAGTTGATATTTTAAAAACAGAAACAGAGCTTGTATACGACGGAAAACATGAATTGGTAGATGCTGATTACGAAAATGGAGCATTTATGAGTCCGAAATTATTCCTGAATGACAAGCCTTTCGAAAAAAATATCTCTCACGATGTTGAGGCTTTCGGACCTGTTTCCACCCTGATGCCTTATAAAGATGCTGAAGAAGCAGCGGCGCTGGCAAAAAGAGGAAAAGGAAGTTTAGTAGGTTCTATCATTTCTCATGATGACCAGTTTATTGCTGAAACTTCATGGAAAATGGCTTCCCAGCACGGAAGAATCTTTGTATTGAACAGAGATAACGCAAAAGAAAGCACAGGACACGGTTCGCCGCTTCCTACTTTAATGCACGGAGGTCCTGGTAGAGCAGGAGGTGGAGAAGAAATGGGCGGATTGAATGGCTTACATTTCTTCCTTCAAAAAACAGCCATTCAGGGTTCACCGGATGTACTGACAGCGATTACTAAAATTTATCAGCAGGGTGCAGAGAAAAAGTTTGCAGACAAGCATCCTTTCCAAAAATATTTTGAAGAAGTTGAAGTTGGAGATTCACTAGAAACAGCAGGAAGAACAGTTACCGATGCAGATATCGTTAATTTCTCCAATGTTTCATGGGACCATTTCTATGCCCATACAGATGCAACAAGCTTAACAGGAACTATTTTTGATAAAACAGTAGCACACGGATATTTCATCCTTTCAGCGGCGGCTGGATTATTTGTTTCCGGTAAAAAAGGCCCTGTTATAGCCAACTATGGATTAGAAAACTGTAATTTCTTTAAACCGGTATATGCAGGAGATACAATTACAGTATACTTAACGGCAAAAGAAAAGGTAAACAGAGGCGTAAAAGGCAGAAATATACCTTCAGGCGTAGTAAAATGGCTGGTTGAGGTCGTTAATCAGCGTGAAGAAGTGGTTTGTGTAGCTACGATTTTAACATTAGTAGCGAAGAAATCTCCATTTATCGATTTAAAAGTAAAAGCGGTTGAGAAAATTCTGAACGGTTTAACAGATCATACTCCGGCACAATGGGGTAAAATGTCTCCTCAGCAAATGATTGAGCACTTGGAACATGGCGTTTTGGTAAGCTTGGGAGAACCTGAAGCAGACAAATGCTTTACTCCGGAAGAACAGCTTGAAAAATGGCAGGATTCCCTTTACAATCACAGAAAAATGCCGAAAGATTTCCCGGCTCCTTTCCTGGCAGAAGATGAAAAATTGTTAGAATTAAGACATAAAAATCTTGAAACGGCCAAGCAGTCTTTCATAGATAATTTGAAAAAATTCTCAGTATATTATAAAGAAAATCCACAGGCTGAACATATGAATTTTGTCTTCGGAAAATTAAATAAAGAAATGTGGGAATTAATGCACAGCAAGCATTTTACCCATCATTTTGAGCAGTTTGGATTGATTTAATTCAAATAACATGTAAATGAATATCCCTTTTGGTTTTTACCGGAAGGGATTTTTTCATCTTGTCAAGGTTCAAAACCTTGACAAGGATTATTGAAAAAAATGTAGGCATTGTACACACCATTTTGAACATTTTGGTTGGATTTAATTCAAAAATAAAATATAAATTTATATTCCTTTTGGTTTTGATTGGAAAGGATTTTTCAATCTTTCAAGAATTGGAAAAGTAAAAACACAATAAGATGACAGACATTAGAACTACTCCAATAGAAGCAGATCATTTTTACCATATTTATAATCGTGGAATTAACGGAGAAAATATTTTTAAATCAGATCGGAATTATCACTTTTTTCTCAATAAAATATTGGAATTTCTTATTCCGGTTTGTGATGTATATGCATATTGTCTTATGGCTAATCATTTTCATTTTTTAATTAAGATAAAATCAGATGTAGAGTTGAAAAGCTTTGTTAAGATTCAAAATAAAGACAAATGTTTTAAAGCAGGTCTTCATTCCCCTCAGAATATTTTCTCAAAACAGTTTGCCCGAGTTTTCAATTCTTATTCTCAGGCTTTCAATAAAGAAAATATAAGGCATGGCGCTCTAATTGAGTCCCCATTTAAAAGAAAACTGATTACCTCAGATAAATATTTAATAAATACAATTATTTATATTCATCAAAATCCACAGAAACATTCTGTGACAGGTGATTTTACAAAATATAATTTTTCGTCTTATAAATCCATTATAAGTAATTCAACAACTGTATTGAAAAGGGATGAGGTTATTGAATTATTTGATAATAAAGAAAATTTTGTAAAGACACATGAAATGTTTGTTGACTTTCCTGATGACCTTTAGTTTAAGGTTTTTATCCTTGTCAAGGTTCAAAACCTTGACAAGGATTATTGTTGATGTCCCATATAAATATTAGGTAAAGAAATGCTTTTGTTAAAAATGATAAGTATTTTTACAGGAGTACTAACATCAAAATCTCATTTATTTACAATACAATATGGAATTACAATTTTTTAAAGACTTCGATTTCACCAATTTTTGGAACGAAAGCAGCTATTCAGTAAGAGACTATATTGAAGATTATCCCACTGATGAAATGATTGCATCGGTAGAAAGTGAACTGGAATATAAGCTTCCCGCTTCTTATATTGAATTGATGAGGTATCAAAACGGCGGTTTAGTAAACAAATCCTGTTTTCCTACTACCGAGAGTAATTCCTGGGCAGATGATCACATTGCCATCACAGGAATTATGGGGATTGGGCGTGAAAAAACATATTCTCTGTGCGGCGAACTTGGAAGTCAGTTTATGATGGAGGAATGGGGATATCCGGATACAGGAGTGTATATTGCCGATTGCCCTTCCGCAGGACATGATATGGTAATGCTGGATTATTCCAAATGTGGAAAAGAGGGCGAACCCGAAGTTGTACATGTAGATCAGGAAGATGATTATAAGAAAACCTTTCTGGCAAAAGATTTTGAAACCTTTATTAAAGGCTTAAAAGACGAAGATGAATTTGATTTAGAGTAAATAATCAGTATTTTTAACTCTTAATTCATCAAATCATAAAATAAAAAACAATGAACGAAAGTTGGATGCAAAAATGGGAAGAACAGAAAGATGTTCTCGTATGCCCTACAGATTTAGAATCTTATTTTACCTCTGAGGAAATTCTTTCCCAAAAAATGGAAGTGATGGAAATAGGAAATGTTTCTCTGCCTTCAGGAAAAGTAATTGTAAGAGATCCGTTGGTCTATTTGAAAGCAGGAGAAAAACCTTATTTCGTTGAAACGCCGAAAGGAGATTTTCCCGTAAAGATAGCTGTGGTAAAATCAGAAGAATGGGGAGATAGGTATGCCGTTGCCAAAGTACAGTTTACCGATGAAAAACCTGTTGTTTATCGCGAAGCACTATTGGGTAACGAAGACATTGAAGAAGTAGGGGAAGGTGATTATTTTGGATTTGCAGTAGCTGCAGGATTGGCATGTATTACGGATGTAGCTGTACTTCCTGCATTTGATAAATTCCTTACAGAGACGAATGCAGATAATATCTACGATGATTATTTTGCGGATCTTTTTGCACAGAGCTATAAAAATCACCCCAATAATCAAAGAGAACTGGGAGACTGGATCAATTGGACAATTCCAAACACATCTTATCATATACCCATCTTTGCAAGCGGTTTTGGAAATGGTGCTTATCCTGTATATTTTGCCTACGATGCACAAGATCAAATTTGCGGGCTGTATATTCAGTTTATTGATATTGAACTGGCTTTGTCTGGTGACGATGAGGAAGAATTTGAAGAGGATGAAGAAGACGATAACAATGAACCTGAAAATTTCGTTTTTCTTAAAGACTAGATAATATATGAATAAAACTTTTGCTGATGAGGTGGTTCAGTTTAACAAAAATTTAGAATATGCAGGAGATCTTCCTGAAGGATTCCAAGTGTTAAACCCTTATATGAATAATCCGGAAACATTGGAAGTGATGCAGAAGTTTTATCAAAAATATTATAACGATTCCAAGCAGAGAAAATTCATCATTGGAATTAATCCCAGTCGTCATGGAGCGGGAGTTACAGGGGTTCCGTTTACCGATACAAAACGGTTAGAAAGCGTTTGTGGAATTACCATGAAATCCGCTTATACCCACGAAGTTTCTTCCGTCTTCATGTATGACATGATTGCTGAATATGGCGGTGCAGATGAATTTTATAATGACTGCTATATCAATTCACCGTTTCCGTTGGCTATTGTAAGAAAAACAAAAAGCGGCGAAGTGAATGCAAATTATTATGATGATAAAAGACTGTTTGAAGCCGTAAAAGATTTTATGATCGATTCTTTAAAGAAACACATCAGTTTACATCTTGACACATCAGAGGTCTTTGTTCTCGGAAAAAAGAATGCGGAATTCATCTCCAAACTGAATAAAGAAGCAAAGCTTTTTGAAAAAATGAGTATTCTGGAACATCCAAGATATATCCAGCAGTATAAGCTGAAAGAAAAACAAATGTACATCGATAAATATGTGCTGGCGTTGAAAAATAGGATAATATCTTAACTCCTGAAGGCTTCAGCCCACTAACCCTTTTTACGCGAGCTTTCATGCGTAGTTTTTTCTATAACTAATTCTAAATAGCCTGCCTCTATCCAGCGGATATAATAGGAATAAACCAATTACCATTTTGGCAAATCTTTAGGAATTATACGCCACTAACACCTGTTTTTATCAGATACATTAAAGCATTCCAAATCAGTATTGCATTATTTTTTTCAAATATCCAACCTATGAAATCCGCTTAATAAAATTTCCAGCTAAATTTAACCAGGCTCTTAATAATTTGTAGTAAATTTGCCAACTTTTAACAAATTAAAAACACAAAAAATGATGAAAGTTTTAAGTATTGATATAAATCAGTATAGGATTTTTGGGCTTGATATTTTAAGATGTTTGGCCATTTTATTTGTAGTCATTGGACACGGTAATTATCTTTTACCAACTAAAATTTCAAATATTATCAATTATTTTATATTCGATGGAGTAAGTATATTTTTTGTATTAAGTGGATTCTTAATAGGTGGTATTTTAATTAAAGAGATTGAAAATAAAGATATTTCTTTTAAACTAATATTGAATTTTTGGAAAAGAAGATGGTTCAGAACACTTCCAAATTATTTTCTAATTCTTATTATCCTATATATTTTAAGTACATTATTTGACAAAGACTTTGATGGTATAGGAAGTATCGCTAAATATTTTGTTTTTTCGCAAAATTTATTTACACCTCATCCTGATTTTTTTCCAGAAGCCTGGAGCTTAAGTATTGAGGAATGGTTTTATTTATTAACCCCATTAATTATATTATTTACTTCGCTCACTCTAAAATCATCAAAAAAACACACTTTGATTATAACTGCTTCTCTTGTTATTATTGCTGTAACAGTCTTTAGATTTTACAGATTTTTAAATGTGACAATTAATGATATGGGAGATTGGGATTTGATATTCCGTAAACAAGTTTTTACAAGACTAGATAGTTTAATGTTTGGGGTTATAGGTGCTTATTTTGCATATTACTACAAATCAAATTGGTTACAATACAAAAAAATTCTTTTTTTTATTGGTCTTGTAATTTTAATGTTACCGAAATTCATCTCTTTTAATAATTCTGGTACTATCTATCTTTGCGTATTTTCTTTTTCAATTAATGCCATTGGGACTTTATTTTTAATCCCATATTTGAGTGAATTTAAAAAGATAAAAAATGCCTTGATACATAAGATTGTAACTTATATCTCTCTAATTTCATACTCTATGTATTTGATAAATTTATCTATTGTTAAAAATTGGATTTTAAAAAATATTCAGATCGAAGATGTTAATTCCTATTTATTGATAATTATTAAATACTTTTTGTACTGGTTCTTAACTATAATATTATCAATTTTAATTTATAAATATTTTGAAATTCCGACCACAAAACTGAGGGAAAAAATAAATTAGATGTAATATTATATTTAATTATAATTGGTGGTAGATTTTACAGATAATGGAAAAGTCTGAGCTGGTTTTTACGAGAACTGTAGAAGGAAGAAAAATACTGTTGAAATTACGGTTCCAGTCTCTGATGAAAAGAAATACAAGAATTGAGCATATTCATAAATGGACAAGATAAAATAAAATCCCTTGAAATTGTCAAGGGATTTATCATTTATGTATTAGAACCGCTGTGTAGCTGAAACTTTTTACAAGCATTTTATAAAACTGTAGAAATATTGAGTGCATTTTATCTTGTGACAGCTCATTTAGTGTAGAATAAAGTTTTCATGGTTATTATTTGTATATAATCAAGCTGTTACAAATGAATGCTTCATATTATTCTTTAATGATTTTATAAGATTCCGATACGGTTTTAAGAATGTAGACTCCTTTCGGTAATTCTGCTATGTTAGTTTCGTTCACTCCTTTTCTTACTTCCAGAGTTTTCACAAGTTTTCCGGTCTGATCATACATTTCTGCCTTTGAGTTTTCATCCGTTTTGATAGTAAAGACCCCTTTGGTAGGATTAGGATAAACACTCATTTTTTTCGGTGAGGCTTTTGTTTCTCCGGTACCCAAAACAATACCCGTATCTTTTACCCAGGTAAAGGCATCTATACCAAGATAACGGTAATCTCCACCAATGGTTAGTTGAAGCTGATCAATAACAATGTTTGAGTAGTTTTGCCCGTTCAGGTTGGTAAGATCAATTAATGTATACCCGTTGGTAGTTCCCAAAGATGTTGCAAAACCAGTGCTTTTTGTTTGGGTAAACTTGGTAACCCCAGACAGTTTACCTGTAATGGTAAGCGTACCTACAACATTTTGGTTAATAATATAACTGGCTAAAAACACCCAGAATCTATTGACTTTAAACAAATTTGAAGTCGTTTTTATACTAACCGAAACGTTGGCATTGGCCAGTAATGCATTACCTGTATTGTCAATATATCTGTTGTCATTCGCTGTACCGTTCCATCCTGTGTTGGGAAAAACTCCAATATCAAAAAGCGAAGCCGGAGCATTATGCGAAATGATATTAAAAATTACACCATTATCTGTGAAACTCGTACTTCCACTGGATTCAGTTTCGAATACTTCTACACTTGTCTGCGCAAAGGTGAAAAGGGAAATGAGCAGACTACAGATTGTAAAAAAAGTAGTTCTTTTCATGATTTTAATTTTTAGGTTGTTTTAAATTTTTGTTTATGGCCTTGAAGGGTAAATGCCTTCTACACAAATAATGTAGTTTAACCCCAGGTAAGGAGGCATATTGTTGATCGGCAAATTCTGACCGATAAATGAAACAGATTTTGCATTGATTACAGTATCAGGATCACCATCTACATAACTTGGTATAGGACTAAACTCTCTTCCGTTTGGAACACCTGTAATGGCCAGAGAAGAACTGGCAGATGGGGTTATAGAATTAGAATTAGCATTAGCTACTTTTACCTGGCTTGCAAAGCTTGGTAAATTTGAACTTAGCAGTGTTGTTTGTGCAGAACCCGACATTTCACCAAGTTCATATGACTTTCCTGTGTTTGAACTTCCAGATCCAATAGGATAACGTCCATTAAGATTAGGCAATGCAAAAGTCGTTTGACCATCGCCTCCGTAGGTAGTCCCTAAAATTGAAAAAAGTGCAGTATTATTTGCAATGCTTAACAAAGCTCCGTTGCATAATAAGAAACCTCTAGGTGCAAAGTTTCCTGCGAATAATTTGATTGTGCCCATTAATTCTTCCATGATAATAGTTTTCAGTTGTTAATTTTTAGTATGTTTTTTTTTTTTAATTTATGGTCTTGAAGGATAAATGCCTGATATGCAGATGATATAATTTAATCCTAAGTAGGGAGGCATATTATTGATGGGTAGATTCTGACCTGTAAAAGAAACTGATTTTGCATTGATCGCTGTGTCCGGATCGCCATCTACAAAACTAGGTATAGGACTGAATTCTCTACCATTCGGGGTTCCTGTGATAGCAATTGATGAAGTAGCAGAAGGAGTTACAGAATTAGCGTTGGTATTGGCAACCTTTACTTGGCTGATGAAACTGGGTAAATTTTGCTGAGTAAGAGTGGTCTGAGTAGTACCTGCCTGTGTCCCTAAAGGATAATATTCATTTGCATTTACATTTCCTGCTCCGATAGGATAGCGTCCTTTTAAATTGGGTAAAGCAAAAGTTCTTACACCATCACCACCATAGGTAGTTCCTAAAATTGAGAAAAGTGCAGAATTGCTTTGAATGGTTAATAAGCTTCCATCACACATCAGATAGCCTTTAGGTGCAAAGTTGCCAGCAAATAATTTAATGACTCCGATCATTTCGTCCATGGTAATATTTTTTCAGTTATACATTTTCCTACTCTTATATTGGCTTTTCGGATTCCGCCTTTAGGTTTTTATTAACAAGTCAAAGGAACAATATAAAACAGGCCGGCACTAGAGTAGAAAATACCAAATTGGTCTTTCCGTATTTCTACTGAATATAAAATGGACACTGCAGTACAGCACCTTAATTTTATATGCTTTAATTCTTTCTGAAACAGCTGTATTTAGTATTTTTGTATAAATCCAATTAAAATAAAAATGAACGAATTTGTAGCATCAGAAATTAAAAACAATATTGCCGAAATTACATTTGGTACCCCAAAAAGCAATTCACTTCCGGGAGCTATTTTAGAGAAACTTGCTCAGACTATTTTAGATGAAGGAGCTAAGGAAGAGGTAAAAGCTATTCTACTAAAAAGTGAAGGCGAGAAAGCTTTCTGTGCAGGGGCAAGCTTTGATGAACTTTTGGCTATTAACGAACTGGAAAATTCAACGAAATTTTTCGGAGGTTTTGCAAAAGTCCTGAACGCTATGAAAAACTGCGGGAAAATAGTTGTGGTAAGAGTTCAGGGAAAAACAACCGGTGGCGGAGTAGGTATCGCGTGCGGTGCAGATTATTGTTTTGCCACTAAAGATGCTGCTTTGGCCTTAACGGAGATCAATTTAGGAATTGGACCATTCGTTATTGGGCCCTATGTGGAAAGAAAAATTGGTAAATCACAGTTCTCAGCAATGGCTATAGATGCAGATTTCAGATCTGCAGCGTGGGCAGAACAGCATAATGTTTACCATTCAGTTTCAGAAAATATTCTAGAAATGGATTTGAAACTTGAAAAATTTTTACAGACTTTAGCTTCCAGAAGCAGTGATGCACTTGCATTAATCAAAAAGGTTTCTTGGGAGGGAACAGATCATTTTAATGAACTAATGCCTGCAAGAATTCATATGAGTGCAAGTCTTATTTTGGAAGAATCAGCAAAGAAAAATATTGAATCTATTAAAGAAAAATTAAGAGCGAAATAGGCTCTGAATGAGTATTTTAAAAAGGCCGTTGAATTGTTTCAACGGCCTTTTTTTTATGAAAATAAACAAAATAAACGAACAACTGTTAGTTTTGTTAATACTGAACTATTAATCAAATGATTGATTTTATTATTTTAGACATAGTATTTGAGTAAATAAATGATTATTATTTAAAAAATTAACAAAAATTTGTATATGTTAATATTTATTAACATATTTGCCAGGTTAATATTAAAATTTGTTAATATGAAATTACGATTGTCTTTAATAACTACTGCTGTTCTCTTCTTCGCAGGAGGTCAGGCGGTTGAAGCTCAACGGTCTAAAAAAGATACGATTGGAGAGCAAAAAATAGATGAAGTTGTTATTGTTGCTTATGGATCCCAGAAAAAGGAAACTTTAGTAGGTTCCAACACAGAAGTGAAAGCAAAACAATTTGCAGACCGCCCGATTTCTAACATTGCTCAGGCAATTGACGGAGCGAGTGCGGGTGTAAAGGTAAGTACCAGTACGGGTCAACCGGGAGCATCGCCTAATATTCAGATTAGGGGAATCGGGTCTTACGGAATCTCTACGGCACCTTTATATGTAGTAGATGGTGTGATTTTTACAGGTGCTCTTTCAGCGCTTAACCCTAATGATATTGCATCATTCAATATCTTAAAAGATGCTGCGTCCACTTCATTGTATGGTTCTGCAGCAGCTAATGGTGTTGTTTTGATTACAACGAAAACAGGAAAAAAAGGGGCTGATGCATTAAGTTTCAGCATGAGTACCGGATATGTAGGAAGAGCAATCCCTGAATATGACAGAGTGAATGCCGCTCAATATTATCCTCTTATCTGGGAAGCCATGAGAAACGGACGTTTGACTTCTGTTCCAACCAGCACGATTGCAGCAGCGAATGCTTACGCTACAGCTAATTTAATTTCAGGAGTTTTAAAAACAAATATTTTTAATGTAGCTGATAATCAATTGGTCATAGATGGAATTTTAAATCCCAATGCTCAATTAAAATATACAGATTTAGACTGGCAGGGGCCGTTGTTCAATACCGGATTCAGACAGAATTATGAATTAAACTACAGTGGAGGAACGAATAAAACGACTTATTTCTCTTCCGTAAGTTATACCAACGAAACCGGATATCTTATTAAATCTGATTTTGAAAGATTTACAGCCAGATTAAAAGTAGATTCTCAGGTTAAAAACTGGCTTAAAATAGGAACCAGTATCAGTGCGGTTTCATCCAATGGAAATAATTCTGTAGATGGAGCAGATAATAATTCTGCCTATATTAACCCATATGCATGGACCAGAACTATGGGACCAATTTACAGTCCTTATGCTCACGATCCTACCACGTTTGCAACCATGTATGATGCATTTGGAAACATAGTGTATGATGCAGGAAATGCAAGAGGTGCTGATGCAGCTGCGGGAAGAAATATTATTCAGGAAACACTTCTAAATAAAGATATTTCTAAAAATTATTATATCATTTCAAGAGCCTATGCAGAAATTAAGGTAGATCCTTATTTAACCCTATCCACCAATGTTGGATATGATATCCGAAACAACAGAAGAAGTAGATATATCAATAAAGTGATCGGAGATGCTGCTCCAGGAGGTGCTGCTGAAAAAACTACTTATACAGAGCAAACTCTTACATGGAACCAGTTGTTGAACTACAAAAGAAAATTCGGATCTCATAATTTTGAATTTTTATTAGGTCATGAAAACTATAAGTATATCTATGAATATATGTATGGTTATAAGCAGGGACAAACAGTGGATAACAATGATGAACTGATCAACTTTGTTACCCCTACATCTCTGACTTCACAAACGGATAACTATAGAAAAGAAAGTGTATTTTCAAGATTGAATTACGATTATGATTCTAAATATCTATTATCGGGATCTATCCGTTGGGATGCTTCATCCAGATTCAGCAAAGATGTAAGATGGAATTCTTTCTGGTCTGTAGGAGCAGGATGGAGAATTAAAGGAGAAGATTTCCTGAAAGATTCTAACCTTATCAGTGATCTGAAATTACGTGGTTCTTACGGAGAAGTAGGAAATGATGGTACCAACAGCTACTATATGTATAAAAATACATTTAGCTTAGGATATAACAATGCAAATGAGCCGGGGATATTATTCGGATTCCTTGCAGATCCTACTATTACCTGGGAAACTAATAAGCAAAGTGACATAGGACTTGATTTTGGATTTTTCAACAACAGAATTAATGGTTCAGTGGAATATTACAACAGAACTACATCTGATTTGATCTTCCCGGTACCAACACCTGTATCTTCAGGGGTTCCAAACAATAATATCAGCAGAAATGTTGGAACGATGTACAACCGTGGTTTTGAAATTACTATCGGCGGAGATGTAATCAAAAATGAAAACTTCACTTGGAGTTTAAATGCGAATGCTTCAACTCTTAAAAACCAAATCACAGGATTGTCTAATGGCATCACTGAGATTATTAATGGAACTAAGAAAATTTCTGTTGGGCATTCTGTTTATGATTACTGGTTGAGACAATGGTATGGAGTAGATCCGGCAGACGGTTCTCCTTTATTCTTAGTAGCCGATGCCTTTGCTAATACAACAGCTACTGATATCAGAACCGTTAACGGAACCAAGGTGACAACTAACTTCAATAAAGCGAAATATGATTATTCCGGTACGGCTATCCCTGATTTGTTTGGAAGTTTCGGTACATCATTTACGTATAAGAACTGGTCTGTTTCTGCAATGTTTACGTATCAGTTAGGGGGTAAAACCTATGATTCTAACTATGCTTCTTTGATGTCAAGTTATTCTCAGGGAGGGGCATTAAGTACAGATATCTTGAACAGATGGACGACTCCGGGACAAATTACCGATACACCGGCATTGAATTCATCCACTTATACAAGCTCTAATGCAGCTTCAAGCAGATGGTTGGTGAAATCAGACTTTATTACCTTCAGACAAGCGAATTTAAGTTATAGTTTCAATCCGGAAATGATTTCAAAATTTGGATTATCTGGTTTAAAACTAATGGTATCAGGAGAGAACCTTTGGAGCAAGACAGCTAGAAAAGGATTGGAACCTTCACAGGCTTTCAACGGAACAACTACCAATAGGTATTCTCCGGCTAGAATTGTAACTATAGGATTTAACTTATCATTCTAAAAATTCAATTATGAAAAATATTACAAAACATTATAAAAAACTGGCAGTGGTTTCCGCTGCAGTGCTCACGTTAGCGCTCACTTCTTGTAAAAGTGATTATTTAGAAACAGATACTACCATTGCGGTGCCTGAAGATGCGGCATATTCCAGTGCTTCCAACCTTATGGCAATTATTAACGGAATGCATAGGAATTTGTATACAAGACAGAATTCTAATCAGGGTCAGAATGGCCAGGGTGGTATTATGATTATGATGGATGCTTTGGGAGAAGATCTTGTGTTTCCTTCTACTGGAAACGGATGGTATGTTTCTACCGTAAGATGGCAGGATCAGGTCAATGAAAATGCAACCAATGATTTTTTTCCTTATCAGTTTTATTATGCATTAATCAGAAATGCTAACCTTGTGATTGCTAATGGTCCTAATGTTCCTGTACCAACGGCTTCTGATGCTACTACCGTTAAAATGGCCATTGGAGAAGCGTTTGCATTCAGAGCCTTTTCTTATTATATGCTGGTGCAGCTATACGGAAAAAGATATGTTCCTAATACAACAAATAGTCAGTTAGGAGTTCCTATTAAATTAGTGGCAGATGAAGTTCCACAGGCAAGAAATACCGTTGAAGAAGTATACGCTCAAATTAACAGTGATTTAGCGGAAGCATTATCAAGATTAAATGCTACGAGAGCAACAAAATCTCATTTTAACGATAAAGTAGTATTAGGATTAAGAGCAAGAATTGCTTTGACTCAAGGGAATTATGCATTGGCAGCGTCTTCTGCTAAACTTGCAAGAACTGGATTTGATTTAATGAGTAGTGCTACTTATGCATCTGGTTTTAATAACCTGGAAGGAAATGCAGAATGGCTTTGGGGTGCAACTATCATTGCAGATCAGACAGATTACTTCGGAAACTTTGGAGCGTATATGTCGAGAAATTATAACTCTACGAATATCAGACAGGCTCCTAAAGCAATGAACAGCAAACTGTATGGAATGTTCCCAAGTACCGATGTAAGAAGGTTGGTTGTTGATCCTCTAGGTACCCATTTGGGAGTAGCTGGAACGCCTACTACACCTGCAATACCGGCAGTTGCTTTATCTTCTACTTATTCGAAATTTGCATATACCAGTCAGAAATTCCTATCAGTAAGTGCTTCAGACAGCAGAATGGATGTACCTTACATGAGAGCTGCTGAGTTGTATCTTATTGAAGCTGAGGCTAAAGCTAAAGCTGGTGATGAAACGGGATCAAAATTGGTCTTTAATGAATTTACTAAAAAGAGAAATGATGCTTATACAGGAGCTACAACTACAGGAGCTGCTTATATTACAGAAATTCTTAACAGCAGAAGAATGGAATTATGGGGCGAAGGATTCAGATTCCTTGATCTGAAAAGATTAAATCAAGGGTTGGATAGAACCGGCGCCAATCATTCAACGGTAGTGGACAATAATGTCATGACGGTTGCAAATACTGATCCACGTTGGGAATATCTTATTCCAAGAGCAGAGATCAATGCGAATCCGCTGATTGTTCAAAACCCATTATAACTTTACACAAATTTTAATATTTTTTTTTAGAATCCTGCTTTTTAGCAGGGTTCTTTTTTTTACCACTAAATTATTTATTAAAAACAAAAAAAATAATTGGAAGATTAAAAATAAATTTTAACTTTGTATTTCAAAGTTCTTTATATGGAGACAAAAAACTATCACGAAGATTTATCTCATATTCGTTCCATGATGGAGCGTTCTTCCAGATTCATTTCATTAAGTGGATTATCTGGTGTGGTTGCCGGGCTGACTGCTCTTATTGGTGCAGGATATGTATATTTTGTGTTGAAGAGAGAAGGAATAAGCTATTTTGATGGAGACAGGAATATTTACCAGCCAGCACTTGTTCGTGAACTTGTCATTATTGGAGTTTTGATTTTAGCTGTAGCACTATTGAGTGGATATATTTTTACAGCTAATAAAAGCAGAAAAAAAGGACTGAAAATTTGGGATGCAACCACCAAGCGTCTTTTAGTTACTTTCGTAGTGCCTTTAATAACCGGAGGTATTTTTTGCCTGGCACTGCTTTTTCATCACCTTTTCGTATGGATAGCACCGGCAACGTTAATATTTTATGGCTTAGCATTAGTAAGCGCTGAACGGTATACTTTAACAGACGTTAAATATTTGGGATATTGCCAGATTGTTTTAGGACTGGCTTCCCTATTTTTTCTTGGCTGGGGATTGCTGTTTTGGGCAATCGGCTTTGGAGTTCTTCATATTGTTTATGGATCAATAATGCACAAAAAATATAAGTAATCTTTTGAAAAACATATAATATAGGTATTGTTTTCAAAAAATAGCACCTAACAGTATACCTTTAATTTATCATTTAAAAATAAAAATAGTGATTAATATCAATCAACTCAACAAAGAATTCGAAAGCCGCGTAAGATTGGGAATTATGTCCGTTCTTATGGTCAACGACTGGGTTGATTTTTCTGAGATGAAGGCATTACTCGAAATTACAGATGGTAATCTGGCAAGCCACAGCAACGCTCTGGAAAAGGCAAACTATATTGAAGTAAAAAAAGAATTTGTAGGAAAAAAACCAAAAACATCGTACCGCGTTACGCAAAGTGGAAGACAGGCATTTACAGAACATCTCGATGCACTGGAAAAATTATTAGGGCGATAGACCTTATATTTTTTTGAAATTTCACTTTGTAATTCAAAGTTCTTTGTTTAAAATATCTCAAATGAATAGAAAAACATTTTTAAAAAAGATTTTGCAGCTTTCCATCCTTGGAAGCTTCCCGTTGCTATATTCCTGGCAGATTGAACCCTTTTGGATTGAATTTGTACAAAGAAAGCTTCCTGTTAAAAACCTGCCGGAACATCTCAATGGCAAAATACTCATGCAGATCTCCGATCTCCATGTCGGAAACCGTTTCGATTGGAATTTTTTGATAGAATCATTTCAGGAAGCCAAACAATTTAAGCCCGATTTTGTAGTCTACACAGGAGATTTTGTCAATTCAGGAACAGCTTCGGAATGCAACGACTTAAAAACAGTTATGAAACACGCTGTATTGGGTAGGCTGGGTACTTTTGGAATATTAGGAAATCATGATTACGGTGAAAATTGGAAAGATCTCGAATGTGCAGAGAATATTAGCAGCATTGTTGAAAGTTATGGAATTACCATGATCAAGAATAATCAGGAAGAAAGTCATGGACTGAATTTTATAGGCTTTGAAGACCTGTGGTCTCCCAATTTTCAGCCATTGGAAGTAATGAAAGACTATGATCCTTCAAAAGCCAATATTGTACTCTGCCATAACCCTGATGCTTGTGACAAAGATGTCTGGAATGGCTATCAGGGCTGGATTTTAAGTGGGCATACCCACGGAGGGCAATGCAGGATTCCCGGCATTATTACACCGGTTCTCCCTGTAAAAAATAAAAAATACGTGTCTGGGGAAGTTAATCTTCAGGATGGGAGAAGGTTATACATCAACCGGGCTTTGGGACATTCCTTTCAGGTTCGTTTTATGGTTCGTCCGGAAATTACGGTTTTTACATTAACTCAAGCTTAAAAATGTTATTATGAAAAACGAAAACATTTTAACTACGGGTAAACTCTTCTTCTGGCTTTCATTCATATTGGGAAATATTTGCTTATTCGGCTATTTAATAACTAAAGATGAAGGCTTTGCATTGTATGGTTTTATGCTTTTAATTTTTGGCTCTATCCTTAATGTTCTGGTGATCATAACTTTATTAATTTATGGTGCCTTCAATAAAAATTACCTTGATACTTGTTACAAATCAATAGGAATTATTCTTATAAATATTCCAGTAGCTACTTTATACGCTGTTATTGGAATCTCTATTCTAAATTTTTAATTGAACTATTATGATGAAAATTTTTAAAAATAATGATCTTAGAAAATGGTGGTTTCAAAGGATAGCGAAATATAATATTGGTTTATTAATTTCAGGATTTATATCATTCAACTTATATTGGTTTTTGGGAGAACTTTTGATTTTCCCTAATGATGAAAGTTTTGAAGTGAATCTGTTTACAATATTTTTTCAGTCTATAGCATATTTTGTTTTCATTCTTATTGCTAATGCTTTTTACACGCTCGGTTATTTTGTTGATAAATATTTTAATAAAAATAATAGCGAAGAATTTAGAATGAAACTTTTTAATAGTGGATTCGGAGTATCTATTTTTATACCATTCCTGATTCCCATTCTTATTGTCGTTCAGTATTTTACCGAATATTATTAAAATTAAATACAAAAACTATGAAAAAATTACGTGTCAGCTTTTTACTTTTTGTGTATGGAATTACTCAAAAATTATACAGAACCTACTTTAAAAAGAAGAAAAGACAGTGGCAGTTCAATGAAAAACAGCTGCTCGAGTTTCAGGAAGATTCCTTGGGGAGGAAATTAGGAGAATTCTATAAACGCCATGGGTTTTCAATGATTCCAAAAATGGAAAATCATGATGTACACCATCTCATCACAGGATGTGGAACTCAATTTGAGGACGAAATTGCCATGCAATATCTCCTGCTGGGAAATGGTAAACTGAATGCCCATCTTCTCGCGGCAATCATATTGGGAAGCATTATTCTACCGGAATATTTCAGAATGTATATCAAAGCCTATAAAAAAGGGCAGGATATGAAACCGTTTTATCATTGGGATTTTGAAAGTCTGTTATGGCAGAATTTTGATCATCTTAAAGATTTTATCCAGCAGAAAAATACAACCGCTCTTTACTAATGATATGAAAAATATACAATTCAGTTCACTTGGAAAAAATACCTTTCTTTTTTCCCTGTTATTGGGAAGCTGCCTGCTGGTCTTATTTTTTATCACAAGAGCAGACATTGTCGTGGTTTGCGGTTTCTATTACGTAATGTCTGCTGCGGTAATTAATATCCTTGTTCTGCTGTACGAACTTATAGAATTTCTTACCGATGTTTCTGAAAGAAAAGCCAGTGGAAACTCCATAGGCCTTATGCTCCTGAATATTCCCATAACATTCCTGTATCTCTCAATCGTTGTCAATTTATAATCCCAATTTTTTCATCATTTAAATCTTTCAATCTTTTTAACCAATTAATCCTCAACATCATGAAAACACATCACTATATATTTATTACAACCCTTTTATTTGTCATCCTTTTTTATGATGAAAATATGGGTTTGAATCTAGGGATTCTGGGAGTGCTATACGCACTGCTTACTTATTTCAAAACAGTAAAAAAGAATAAAACGAAAGTTTTTAACCTTCTTTTTGGGGCAGGAATCATTTCCAGTATCTCTTTCGCTTGGTACGGAGATGTTGCGTCATTTTTAGCGGTAATAACCTCACTGTTGCTGCTTTCATTCAAATCAAGAAATAGAAGACTTACCATACTTTTTCTGGTTCCGGTATTTGCCATCAATTGTTTTACTTCTGTATTCAGAATATTCAATTTTGATGCATGGCTGCCTAAAAGAAATGTTTCAGGGATATGGCAGAAAACATTGGCTTTTGTATTGATTCCTTTAGTATTTCTAAGTGCTTTCTTTGGGATTTATTCTGCGGGAAGTGATCATTTTGCCAGTATTTTCACCAATTTTGAATTGGATATTAACCTGTGGCAGGTGCTGTGTCTTACAGTCCTGGGATTTTTTATTGCTTTTAATTATTGGAATTATGCTGTTGAAAGATTCATTTATAAGAATAACAGGATATTGGATAATCACTTTCATGATAAAGATAAAATCCAAAAATCCACGTACTCATTTCTCGATCTTGATGCTGAAAGAATGAGTGGTGTTATTTCATTCTTTTGTTTAAATATTTTATTGATTTTCTTTATCGTTACCTACAATTACGAACAGTTTTATGAAACTTCCAAAACTCCGGTGCAGCTTTCAGAAGAAACCCATGAAAGAGTAAATGCAGTAATCATATCTATTGTAATGGCGATTCTTGTGATTATGTTTTATTTTAAATCAAACTTTAATTTTGATCCCAAAGCCGGTTTTTTAAGAATTTTAGCTAAAATATGGATAGCACTCAATGCAGTTCTGGTATTTTCTGCAATAGCAAAAAACTATGAATACATTATCAGTTACGGACTTACTTACAAGAGGTTGGGAGTATTTGCTTTTTTAATTTTAGCTTTAATAGGCCTGGTCTTGACTTTTATTAAAATAGAGCGGAAAAAAAGAAATGTATTTCTCTTTAATACCATGGCCTGGTGTTTTTATGGAACAATTTTGGCTTGCAGTTACATCAACTGGGGCGGTATAATTACCTCTCAGAATATAAAACGCAGTGGTTTTGCGGCAGAATATCATTTTACCGATGTTAACTTTGGTGAAAAGTATTTACTGAAATATGCTGATGAAAAAAATGATATAGCATTAAAAAATAAGATAATAAAGAAAGTTCGAAGCAGGAAATCATCTACTTTCCTTTCAAAAAATCTTTATTATGAAACATTAAAAGAATAGTTATTATGAGAAAATCCTTATTGTTAATCCCATTGATTATTATCTCGTGCAAAAAAGAACCTAATATAACAGAAATGCCGGCTAAAGATTCTGTAGCAGTATCTGAAATTCCGGATCCAGCTCCTAAAGCTGATTCTGTGGCACTAAAAAAGCAAGATTCAATCATTAACAATGCTCCGGCTACCAAAGAAGTACTTCGAAAAGGAGTGATGAGAAACGAAAAGGCAGGACAGATTATACGAACTGCAGATGCTTCACAACTTCCATTTACGCTTGGTGAAGAGTTTACGGAAGATGGACAGGAACTGGTTTTGAAGTTAACCCATTACGATAAGCCTAATATTAAAGCAAAGATTTCTACCAAAGAAAAAGATTTTAATATCCGTTTTAATCAAATAAAACTTCCGAACGGAGACTATGACGGTCCCTTCGGAAGAGAGATTACTCATGAAGCATCAGGGAAGGGAGATGTCTGGCTGATTATAGGAAAAAGCAATATGGCATCCGGAAATACAAAAGGAAGCTTTACGGTAAGTGTAGAATAGAGTTTCTATAATTTGGTATAATTTCTGCAAACTAACCTATAAAGTGTAACATTATGAAAAATATATTTTTAACAGCAATTGCTGCTTCTGCAGTACTCGTAAGCTGCGGAACAGTACAGTCTATTGTTCAGAATACGTTCCCATATACAGCCAATGTTTTGGTTTCTACGGGAGTGCCTGCTGATAAAGAAGTTTCTTCTACCGCCACTGCAACCAATGTACAAACATGGTTTGGCGGAAATAACAATGCGAAAATTAAAGATGTCAGAATTTCTGAAGCAAAAATATCCGTTGCCTCTCCTGCAGGAGGGAATTTAAGTGCCTTTAAATCAGTTAAAGTATATGTGTCATCAGGAGGAACAAACGAAAGACTCGTGGCTTCCAGATCCAATATATCTTCAGACTCTAACAGCCTTAGTCTTGATCTGAACGATACAGGCTTTTTAGATGAGGTAGTAAAAAGTACAGGACTTACGGTAAGAACCGTTTATGAACTAAAAAACCAAACGAGTTCAGACATGAATATTAAAGTATCACTTAATTTCAACAGTGTTCCTGTGAATTAAATATAAAAAAGTAAGTATAAAAAAACGTCTTTCAAAAAATTTTGAAAGACGTTTTTAATTTTTTATTGAGCAAGTAATTATTTAAAATCTATAAGCTCGATATCGAAAATAAGAGCTGCGCCGGGAGGAATTACATTTCCAGCTCCATTATCTCCGTAAGCCAGATCAGATGGAATATAGAATCTGTATTTAGCACCTTTACTCATCAGTTGGATACCTTCTGTCCACCCTTTTATTACTCCGGAAAGACTCAACTCGATAGGATTTCCGCCATTTTTATCTGTAGAATCGAAAACAGTTCCATCCATCAGCTTTCCTGTATACGTTACATTAGCAGAGCTTGAAGCGGTAGGTTTTGCTTTTCCGTCGCCTTCTTTCAGTACTTCATACTGTAAACCGCTTGCTGTGGTGGTTATTTTCTTGTTCAGCTTGTTTTTAGCAAGAAATTCTGCGCTTTTTTTCTTGTTTTCTTCTGCCTGTATTTTTGCCTGTGCCTGTTTTTTCTCGCCTTGTTTCTGCATGAAGCCTTGTAAGAATGTACCCAATTCCTCTTTTGGGAATAATGTTGGCTTTTCAGAAAATCCATCTTTTATAGCCTGAGCCAAAAGATCCGGATCTACAGTGAATCCCTGCTTTTTTATATTTTCGGCAATATCAAGCCCAATATAGTAAGACGCTTTTTGATCGTCTGTGTAAGATTTCTGAGCGAATGCAAGATGTGCTCCTGCTAAAAGAACTAAAGTGAATAACGTTTTTTTCATTGTTAAATGTAAATATATTTTTTGCGAATTTAAGCTTTTGTAACGGAATCCATAACAATGGTCACAGGTCCGTCGTTGAGTAATGATACCTTCATGTCTGCCCCGAAAATTCCGCTGGCAGTTTTGAGTCCTGACTTTGCTATTTCTTCTTTAAAATAATCAAAAAGAGGAATTGCCTTATCCGGTTTTGCAGCTTTTATAAAAGAGGGGCGGTTGCCTTTCTTGTAATCGGCAATCAAGGTAAATTGGCTTATACAAAGAAGTTCTCCCGAAATATCCATTACCGAAAGATTGAGTTTATCGTCCTGATCTCCAAAAACTCTTAGATTCAGTATTTTCTGAACCAGCCAGTCGGCATCAGTTTTTTCATCATTTTCATCAATTCCTACCAGGAGCATAAGGCCTTTTCCTATTTCACCAACTGTTTTTCCGTCTACTTTTACCCCGGCTTCCGAAACCCGCTGTACAACCACTCTCATGCTAATAATAAATATTTAAAGTTTTGCTTACGTCGTCATAATTAGCTGGATAGGTTTTTGGAGGAAGAGACGTACCTGCCGTTGGCTGTCCTGTCAGAAGAATCCATGTGGCATTATCTTTTGGACATCTAACGCTGATGTTGTCTTTCACTTCAAGGGTCGTATTGCTGTCAGGGCAGATGTGGGGAGCATTTCTGTCATACACCTTGAAGGTAGTGGCAGAAGCTCTTACCACGATCAGACCTCTGGAACCAGACTGCTGTTCGTTAACGTAAATCCATCCTCCAACCTGGTTCAGCGGGAAGTAGTTAGGTAGGTTTAGGTTTAAAGTAACATTAATAGGATTGCTTGGAAAGCAGCTTACAGTTTCTTCTCTGCTTCCACAAGAATTTATAGTTAAATTATTGATAATCAATAATATGAAAATAGATAATATTGAAAAAGTTTTTTTCATTTCAAATTAAATTTTTATATATTTGTAAAAATTAAACGATTATAACTCGAAAACATTGTCCGGCAAATGTCGGATTATTTTTTTATACTAAAACTAAATTTTGAAAATTATGGCAAGCTATGTTACAAAGGAGGGATTAGAGAAAATGAAAGCTGAGCTGGAACAGTTGGAAACTGTGGAAAGACCGAAAATAACGATGCAGATCGCAGAAGCAAGAGATAAAGGAGATTTATCTGAAAATGCAGAATATGACGCGGCTAAAGAGGCTCAGGGAATGCTTGAAATGAGAATTTCAAAGCTTAAAGATGTTATTTCTACTTCTAAAATTATAGATGAAAGCCAACTAGATACTTCAAAAGTTTCAATCTTAACGACTGTGAGACTTAAAAATAATGCCACTAATCAGGAGCAGGTATTTACTTTGGTGCCGGATAATGAAAGCGACCTGAAAACAGGAAGGATTTCTGTGAATACCCCTATCGCAAAAGGTTTATTGGGTAAAGTTATTGGAGAAACAGCCGACATCGTTTTACCAAATGGTAATAAATTATCTTTTGAGGTATTGGAAATCACCCTGTAATTTAATTTCAAGCATCTAATTTTTAACTTCTAAACACATGAGTACAATATTCACAAAAATTATTAACGGCGAAATTCCCTCATATACAATTGCTGAGGATGAAAATTATATTGCATTTCTCGATGCAATGCCCTTAGTAAAAGGACATACTTTAGTGGTTCCTAAAAAAGAAGTTGATTTAATTTTTGATCTGGATAGCGAAGAATACAAAAATCTCTGGGGATTTGCCCAGCAAGTAGCCAAGAAAATTAAAAATGCAGTTCCCTGCGTAAGAGTAGGGGTGGCAGTAATAGGTCTAGAAGTTCCACATGCCCATATTCATTTAATTCCCTTGCAGAAAATGGAAGATATGAACTTCAGAAATGAGAGACTGAAATTAACAAACGAAGAATATACAGAGATTCAAAACTCAATTATTAATTCTTAAAAAACAAGAAAATCGTAAAATTCCCTTTTTACGATTTTCTTTAATATATATATTATAGTATGAATTCAAACCAATGTTCTTTCTGTGGCAGAAAAAGAAATGAAGTGCAGATGCTGATTTCTGGCCAGAATGGTTTTATTTGTGAAAACTGTATCGAGCAGGCTCATTTGATTGTAAAAGACGGGGTTTCTAAAACAGAATCTTCAGTTGCAGAAAATGTAGATGAGCTTAAAAAACCCAAAGAGATTAAGGTATTTCTTGATCAATATGTAATTGGGCAGGATCAGGCAAAAAAACAACTTTCGGTTGCGGTTTACAACCATTATAAAAGACTTCTTCATGCTCAGTCTGAAAATAGAGACGTTGAGCTTGAGAAATCAAACATCATCATGATCGGCGAAACAGGAACGGGTAAAACATTACTCGCTAAAACGATTGCCAGAGAATTGAACGTTCCGTTTTGCATCGTGGATGCTACGATTTTAACAGAGGCGGGATATGTAGGAGAAGATGTGGAAAGCATTTTGTCAAGACTTCTTATGGTTGCAGACTATGATGTTGAAAAGGCAGAAAAAGGAATTGTATTTATTGATGAGATCGATAAAATTGCTAGAAAATCCGATAACCCAAGTATCACAAGGGATGTTTCAGGAGAAGGAGTTCAGCAAGGATTATTGAAATTGCTTGAAGGCAGTATCGTGAATGTTCCGCCGCAAGGAGGAAGAAAGCACCCAGATCAGAAATACATCCAGGTAAACACCCAAAATATCTTATTTATTGCAGGTGGAGCTTTTGACGGGATTAAAGAAATCATCGAAAGAAGAATGAACAAGCAGGCTATCGGTTTCAGCCTTGATAAAATTAATAAAGTAGATGAAGATGAATATGTATTAACAAATATTAATGCAATCGATCTTCGTTCTTTCGGATTAATTCCGGAACTTTTAGGAAGGTTTCCAATCATCACTTATCTCGATAAACTCACAAAAGAAACGATGGTAAGAATCATGAAGGAACCTAAAAATTCAATCGTGAATCAATTTATTGAACTCTTTAAGATGGATGGCACGAATTTGGTTTTCACAGATGGCGCTATTGATAAAATTGTGGAAGAAACTATGGAGAAAGGATTGGGAGCAAGAGGGTTAAGAGGAACCACGGAAAAGGTGCTTGAAGACTATATGTTTTCAATAGGAGAAGAGAAAGAAATTATTTTAACAGAAGATAATATTTTTGTTAAAAAATAAAAAAAATTGTTATATAAGAAAAAAATCATACCTTTGCGGGTGAAGATTGTATTAACACACAAATAATTTATACAATGAGAAAAAGTTTATTTGCTATTGGTCTTTTAGCAATTGGTTCCTCTGTTCAGGCGCAGATACTATGTCATATTGACGCCAATGCTAATATGTATGTAAGTGAAGGCACCCTGGTTTATAGCGGCGGGGGTGTACAAACCAAAGGCACTGGCCTTCTGGACGTTCACGGGAATGTTATGGTTGTAGGCGCAGCCGGAGATGCTTTTAAAACAATTACTGCCACGGGTACTGATAAGACCGATGGTGGAAATATTGTTTTAAGACTCAATACTCCAGGTACGTATGCTACATCCACTTATGGACAACTTTATATTGATGGTTTAACCCAGGCCAACATTACAGGAGTTGTTAGTAAAGAATTTAGAACTGATAGACATGGTAACGGCAGTTATTTCCAACAAATTGCAATGCCTTTCTATGGTAAAACACTAAATACTTTATCAACTGAATTTGCTAAAACCTTTAACACAGGAAGATATAGTAATCCAATTCTAACGTGGGCTAATACCGGTGCGGTATCTAATCATTTTACTGATTTGACAGCTACTACCAATGATGGTTCCGGGTATTATATGCTTAAAGTTTCCGGTAATGACTTGAATACAAGTACTCCGCCGGCAACGATGGCTACTATTGCTCCAACACCTACTGGTTCTGTGTTTACTATTAATGGTAAACCTTATGCTACGTTACCTGTTGCCACGCTACAAAACGGTGGAAATGTTACCTTCGGACCTGGAGGTAACGCAATCAACCCTCAGAATGAAAAGTACAACTCTTACCTACAGGATCAGTTTGAGAATACTGCTACTCCATGGGTAGGTAACTTTGGTAAAAATATCTACCAGTTTGGGAATCCTTTTCTTACCAATTTAGATTTATCTAAAATTGGATATTTGGAAAATGGAGGAGTAAGTGATGGAAATGCAGTTTCTAATATCTGGGGTGTTAAATATTCTGCAGGTACCGTGCAAACAAGTGCTACAGGAGCTACCTATAGTACTGGTGCTCAGGTTCAGACATTTAATTCTGATGGAACTCCTGTTGGAGATATAGGACTGATGATTCAGCCAATGCAGCCATTTGTATTGAAATTAAGAAATAACACTTCTCAGACTTTAAACTTTAACACTTTAAGACGTTTTAATCAAGCGGTAAGAGCTGCTGGTACTGACTATAGTGTTACTGCTGCTAAAAATGCAAATGCAGGTAAATTTGCAGGAGGTGTAAAACAGCTGGGAGTTATTGGTCTTGATGCTACAGGTAAAGAAATTGCAAGAACATATTATGTAGTTTCTCCAACTGCAACTACTGGACACCAAGTGTCAACTGATACAACAGTTCAGGCAGGTGCAACTTCAGGAAGCATTATTGGTACTTATGAAGAAGCTTTAACTGGTGGATATGATAATAACTATACTGCACAGTATTGGTTATACATCAATGAAGCTAATGAGAGCAACTTTAAAGGTAAAAATGTAATGTTAGTAAATTACGACCTAAGTAAAGTGAAGTCTTATAAATTCGAAATCAGAGAGAATGCAGAATTAGTTCCTGTTGGAACGCATCAGTTGTCTGCTGGTATTGGATTTTATTATAAAGCAGCAAACGGAACTGTACAACAAGCGAAACAAGGTGATGTAATCCCTGTTAGTAATGAAGAGTATAACTTATACTACGGAGAACCTAGCAAGGATGTTTTAGCAACTAAAGCAGCTACACCTTCTTCAAGAACAGTGGTAGTATATAATCCTGAGATCACTAACTATATTGTTAGATTCGATCCAAACTGGAAAAAGGCAGATATTGAAGTTTACGATATGAGTGGTAAGCTGGTTATCTCTAAAAAGGCAGTTGAAACATCTAGAGATTTTGTAATTGAGCTTGATGGTTCTATTAAAAATTCTTATGTTGTAAAAATTGTTTCTGATAAAGGAGATACTGTTAACACAAAAATCTTAAAATAAAAAATATGAAAAATAATATAAGTAAACTATTATCCACCCTCTTTATTTTTGCCGTATTATTCGTCAAGGCTATTCCATCTGCTCCTGTTCCACCAGGCGGAAGTACTGGAGGATCCGGAACTGGTGAGCAAGCATCACCAATCGATATGTACGTTTATGTACTTTCAATAATTGCAGTTATGTTTATTGTATTCTTTACAAAAAAATATAAAAGTCAAAAAGCATAAAATTTTATTAAAATAATAGTAAACTCTCTGATTAATCAGAGAGTTTTTTTATTTTTACTCAATGAAAAAGATTTATATATTATCAGCAGCTATGGCTGCATTTTCTTTACAGGCTCAGTTTACTGTTACCGTACAGGCACCATCAGATTTCAAAGAAAAAGAAGCTATTTTATATACATTGAACGGTTCAAAAGATATTATTGTTACCAAAGAACAAAGTAAGAATAATACATGGACCTTTAAATATCCCACCAGCTATATGGGAATGATGAAGCTAAACTTTCCGAATACCAATAATACGGTGAGTTTTGTTTCTGAAAACAAAAACGTAAGCATAAAATTAGACATCCAGAACAATAAAGTAAAAGATGTTATCTATCAGGACGAAGCTAATTCACTTATGAGCAAGCAGCAGGAGGGTTCTCAAAAGAAAGAACTTATTCTTCCCGCATTAACTCAGATTAAGGAATATTATAAAGACAATACAGATTTTGGTAAAGCTCTGAAAGAAGAAATCAACAGACTTTCCGGAGGCGCAAGCAGCATTGATCAGGCGCAGCATCCGTTTATTTACTATTACAATACAAACTATAGCAAATACTTATCTAACTCTGCAGATCCTTCTAAAAAAGCTTCTCAGGATGACATTATCAATTTCCTTGATAAGTCTAATGATATGCTTGAAACATCATCGTTATTGAGACCGGTATTGGTATCATACCTTAATGCAGGGGGTAATACCAATGTAGGAACTTCTGTGGACAAACTTTTGGACCGTCTCAAGGTAGAAACACCAAGAGGCCAGACTGTCTTATCCGAACTTATTGATATTTTTGACGTCTATGAAATGGATGAATTCAAAACTAAATATCTAAATCTTGCTAAAAATCTTAAATGTACCATTACAGACAGGCTTGCTGCTACCTTGAAGTCGAATGCTAATATAGAAATGGGAGCCGTATTTCCTAACTATAAATTTCAGACACCGACTAATACCACAGCAAAGTCATTGCATGATATAAAAGCAGATAAAAAGATCATCGTATTCTGGTCTTCCACCTGTTCACACTGTGAAAGTGAGCTTCCTCAACTGTTGGAAAAATACAACGATTTAAAGGCTAAAAATATACAGGTGGTAGGTTTCTCTTTAGATGTGGACAAAGATTCATATACGAAGAAAATTGCTGCATTTCCATGGGTGAATGATTCAGAATTAAAAGGATGGAACAGCAGTTATGTGGATGCCTATAATATTCATGCAACTCCGACATATTTTATTTTAGATGCTAACAATAAGATAATCAATAAACCAGACCATGTTGGCGATGTTTTGGAGTATTTTAAAGCAAAATAATTTTGGTGGTAAGTAAATATTTTCTATATTTGCACCACCAAAACGGCGAGGTAGCTCAGTTGGTTAGAGCGCAGGATTCATAACCCTGAGGTCACGGGTTCAATTCCCGTCTTCGCTACAAAAAGCCCCTAGTAATAGGGGCTTTTATTTTTTCATATTCTTATATTCATAATTTCTTCTCTTTTTATCCTAAAAAATTATCAAAATTAAAATCAGCTTTTAAGTGAAAAATCAATCCATTCTGATCAGCATTAACTCTGGATTTGAAATGGAGAATGATTAGCCATTTTAAGGATACTAAAGTTGTTTTTAGTTTTTCTTATACACTCAGATTTGAAGTAGGTAAAAAGCATCTTAGATTGCTATGTCATATATCTGGTTTATCTACGTTTCAAAGTAAATAATCAAAGTACACTATCATAATAAAACCGCAGCAAAATTGCCGCGGTTTATTTTTATATATGTAAGAAATCAAATTAGCTTTGATATCCCAGAAGTTTCCTTATTTGGTAGAAGAATCTTTCAATAAGCCGGAGATCCTGGGTCACAATTTCAGCATTTCCTCTTAGCTCTTTATCGAAAGGTAGTGTTTTATTATAACTTGTTTTTAATCCTTTTGGAAGAACTACGTCTACATAGTAATTTCCTTTGTCATCAGGAATAAGTGATATATTCTGAACTTTTCCCTCTATGATACCATATTCCTGAAAACGGTAATTATCCAGTTTAATCAATACTTTTTCTCCCGCTGTAATTTTTCCTGAATTGGCTGTAGGTACAGACATTCTGCCCACTAATTTTTCTTTGTTCTTAGGAAGTATGGAAAGGATAGGATCACCAGTCTTTATAAATTGATTTTCACCAAAAAACTGTTGAAAACTGGCCACTCCGTCGATAGATGAAATAACGAGATAATTCTGTTCCCATTGCTTTAATGATTTTCGAAGCTGTTCAAAAAGCTGCAGCGTCTGAGAAGAGTAATTGATCTTATCTTTTTCGGTGTTGATGGCTGTTCCGCTTTTCGTTTTGTTTAAATTCGAAATGCCTTCATCCATTTGGGATAAAGAAATATTGATATTTTCCAGATTCTGTTGGGCCTGGATATATTTTATCTTTTCATTTTCCAGTTCCATTGCAGCGATAACGCCCTGATTGAAGAGTTCTTGAGATCTCTGATAATTTTTCTTTGTCAGTTCATATTTTGCCTGTTCCAGATTCTTTTGCTGTCTTAGGGTAGAAATCCTTATTCTGTATTCTGAAATACTTTGATTAGCTGCCAGGTTTTCTGGAGCGTACGGCTGAAGCCTGGTAAAAAGCTGCTCATCCTGCAATGCTTTTGCAAAACTGTTATAATCTCCTTGTAGTTCCCCTAGTTTGAATCTTGATGCCTGAGCAAGCGGGAAGGTGTGCAATTGACCGGGAACAAGTGAATCTACCAGTTTTTTCAGTTCCAGCACATCTTTATAGTTAGCTGTAGATTGCATCACCATCAGCAAATCATCTTTCTTAACATTTTGATGGTCTTTGATAAGAATCTTTTCTATTTTGGAGTTTATTCTTGCTTCAATTTTTTCCGGTGGATTCTGTGACGTAACAGTAATAGGAGCGGGAATAAATTCCGGATATTTGATGATATAGCTCATCAGCATAATGAGTAATAGAATAATAAAAATAATGCTGTTTCCCCAGCGTATCATCCAATGGGGAGGCTGGGTAAGAATGTCCTGAACGCTTTCCGAGCGCAGTTCTATGTTGTCTAATATATCTTTTGACATCGTATTTAAAAAATTAAATCTATGAAGATTTAATAATATTTCTGGTAATTAAATCTATACAGTTTTAGGAGTAGATGATTAATAAGCTATTGTAGATATTACAATTTTTTGAATATCAGCAACCTTATAACAAGTTGCTGATATCGAGTTCTAAGTATGAATTGACTTGGTCCTTATACCCAGCAGTTTTCAGGGGAGAAGAAGCTAGGATGAACACAAGCTGTCATTTTTTCACACCATGCTAAACCACAGTCACACTGGAAAGGTGTTCCTATATCAGGTGGATTTTGTGGAAAGTAATCTCCACAAATTTTCCCTCCTCCTTTCAGAGATTTAAGATCGATTCTTGTTAATTTTTTTAGATTTTTCATAGTAATATAATTTTAATTTTTTCCTACTCTATATGCTTTTCGGATTCCGCTGTTTGGTGTTTTAACGTATTAATTTCCTAATTCTAATTGGTTTTTAACGAGTCTGTAATATTCGCCGCGTAATGCAACCAATTCGGTATGATTACCTTCTTCTACCACTTTTCCTTTATCCAGTACAATAATTTTATCTGCATGCTTCACCGTTGAAAGCCTGTGGGCAATAACCACCGCTGTTTTTCCTTTAAAGAACTGTTCCAGATTTTCCATAATGATTTTCTCGTTATTGGCATCCAGCGCTGAAGTCGCTTCATCAAATAAAATATAATCTGGGGATTTATATACAGCTCTTGCGATAAAAAGCCTTTGCTTTTGTCCACCGCTTACTCCAAGTCCCTCATTTCCAATTTTGGTATTGTAGCTTAACGGCAGCCCTTCAATAAATTCTTTAATATTGGCAATTTCTACAGCGCGTCTCAATTTCTGTTTATCTACATAATCTTCTCCTACCGCAATGTTATTGGCAATAGTATCATTGAAAACATATCCTTCCTGCATTACCACACCGCAATGATCTCTCCAAAACCTTGGTGAAACATTTTTCAGGTTGGTGGCCCCAATTTTTATGTCTCCCTCATTCGGATCGTAAAATTTCATTAATAATTTAAGCAATGTTGTTTTTCCGCTTCCGCTGGCTCCCACAATGGCAGTAGTTTTTTGATAAGGGATAACAAGATTGAGCCCTTCGAATACCGGAACATCTGAACCGATATATCTGAATGACATATTGCTGATGTCAAGATCTTTTTGTGGGATTTCAGAAGCATATTGCTCATCTTTAAGTTCTTCATCATCTTTATCATGAATCTCACCTAATCTTTCAAGGGAAATTTTAGCATCCTGGCTCTGTTTGATAAAGTCAATGAGCTGGAGCAAAGGACTGTTAAGCTGTCCGATGATGTATTGTACAGAAAGCATCATCCCTAAAGTAAGGTTACCGCTCAATACCAATTTTGCAGACAGGAAACTCACCAGAATATCTTTCATCTGGTTGATGAAATTACCTCCCACCGACTGCCACTGTTCCAGAGAAAGTGATTTTATTCTTATTTTAAATAATTTCACCTGCAGAAACTCCCAGTCCCAACGTTTCTGCTTTTCGGCATTGTGCATTTTAATTTCCTGCATACCGTTGATAAGCTCAATTACTTTGCTTTGTTCCTGCGAAACCTGAGAGAATCTTTTATAGTCGAGTTCTTTTCTTTTTTTAAGGAAGAAACTGATCCATGCTACATACAGTACTGCCCCTACTAGGTAAACTATAAAAAGTCTGTAATCATATAACAGAAGGACAATGCTGAAAATAACAAGGTTGACAAGAGAAAACAGGGTATTTAAAGAAGAACTTGTTAAAAGCTGTTCTATCCTGTGATGGTCATTAATCCTCTGCATAATATCTCCGGTCATTCTCGTATCAAAAAAGCTTATCGGAAGCTTCATGAGTTTGATAAAGAAATCTGAAATAATAGAAATGTTGATTCTCGCAGAAAGGTGAAGCAGGATCCAGCTTCGGATGACCTCAATACCCATTCTTCCCAAAAAGAGCATAATTTGCGCCAGCAATACTACATAAATGAAATTCAGATCCTGGTTTTGTATACCGACATCTACGATACTTTGGGTAAGAAAAGGGAAAATAAGTGAAAGTAAACTTCCTGCCAATAAACCTACCGCCAGCTGAATAACCAGCGATTTATACTTCAGAAGATACTTTGAAAGAAAAGTAAAACTGGCTTTACTTTCGTTGGTATCAAATTCGGTCTGGAAGAAAGCGGGGGTCGTTTCCAGAATAAGGGCAATCCCTTCTTCCGTATTTTCATTGGCATTCTCTCCAATCCAGAATTTGATGAACTCTTCTCTGGTGTAGGTAATCAGACCGTAACTTGGATCTGAAATATAGACTTTATTGTTTTTATCAATTTTATAAACAACAACGAAGTGATTCTTATTCCAGTGTACAATACATGGAAAAGGAACTTCCTCTGCCAGCGTGTTAAAGTTGATCTGAACACCCAGTGAGCGGAATCCTAAATTTTCTGATGCATCGCTCAGTCCCAGCAGGCTGCTGCCTTCACGGGTCGTTTCAGAAAGAGTACGGACTTGCTGTAAGGAGATGCTTCTGCCGTAATATTTGCTTACAATCCTAAGACATGTAGGTCCACAGTCCTTTGCATCAGGTTGTTTATAAAAAGGAAATTTCTTCAAAACGTATACTCATTATAAAATGCCGTCAAAAATATGACGACATTTTTCATTATCCAATATTAATATTCAAATGTATTGTCGACTAATAAAAGCATCATTTGCTGGAAATATCCAACAAATGTGCTTTTAATTCTTAAGACGGGCCCTGTTAATTCAAGGGCGCGTCACATAGATAAGTTGTTGGGCTGGCTCCTGAAAAAGGTCTGCATGCCCCTTTTGAACAGCAATAACCTGGACCGCAATCTCCATCAATCGGACATTGTCTAAGACCTCCTTTAATCGTTTTTAAACTTTCTCTTGAAATTTTTTGTAAATTTTTCATAATTATTGAATTTGATGTTTTTCTTACTCTTTTAAAGCTTTTCAGAATTCGCTTATATAGTTTTTCCTAAGATAGTGAATTTTTCTATGCTGTTTATTTTTTACTAAAAGTCTTCATCTTCAATTAATTCATCAATGAAAAACCAAATATCCTCACGGTCATATTTATCCGGAAATTGGTGTCCATTGATAATGAAAACCGGTGTGAACGTCAATCCTGCTTCTGTATTGTCTTTAGACATTTCAATGATTGGGTTTAAATTTTCAGATCCTTCAGTTGCAGTTGATTTTGTGCTTATTTTACTTTCGTCTTTCGTTTCAAACCATTCTTCTACTGTTTTCAGAAATTCTTTTTCCGGTTTATTATGATAGATATTTGTGAAATCTGAAATCAGTTTTGTGTATTTTTCATCGGCCTTCTCAGGGAAATAGTTAAATCTTAACTGAGCAGAAAGCTGCTCCGGATACTTGGCCAAAAGATCTTCCATTATTTTGTGAGCGTCTTTACAAAATCCGCAGTATGGATTGGACACGATGGAAATATGAAGTTTAGCCTCTTTATTCCCCAAAGAAAAAGTTTCATTATCTCTGAATTCTATTTTTTCATTTTCTAGAAGCTGAGATTTAAAAAGTTCATAATTTCTTTTAAACCTAAGGTTTTTGGCATTTGATTTCTGCATTGTTTCTTTATAAGAAAGCAGATTATTAATATAGAGAACTGCTGAAAAGATAGTAATCCATAAAATAGCCGTTAATAAAAGTGTTCCGATTCCAAAAGATACATTTTCGAAAAGTAATGTACTTACGACTAATTGCCCTACCAGAATTGAAATAATAAGAAGACATACCCGGCAAAATGTTTTTTCTACAAAAGCCTGTATGTATAAGGAATAACCGATGGCTAGCACTGATACAAAAGTGAATCCTTTAACGATGTAAGCAGTTGCAGGTAAAAAAAGTCCCAAAATGACAAGTCCTGTAAAATAGATCAGCGAAAAATCGGCAAACTTTAATCCTAAAATACTTGTTTTATCCTGTTTGATAATTTTATCACATGAGTTGGCAGTCTGGCTCGCTGTGGTGTCGCCACAAATACTTCCAATGACGGAAGAGATATTTCCAAATTTTTGATTAAAGAGTTCCAGGGAAATATAAACTCCTGCAAGGGAAAGAACATTGAATAATGCTTCATATATTGTCTGGCTTAGAAATGAATATATAAGAATAATGGCAAAGACAGTATATAAAATAGGTTTAAGGTTGACAGCTGCCTTACTTTCTGCATGTACTGTTTTCTCGAAAAGTAAAACAAAATCTGTGGATTTCTTATGAAGATCTTCTTTATTGAGTGTATTGGATTTTTCTGAATAAACTGAATAACTATTTCCTACTTTTTTTACCAGCGAAAAAGAATTATCAACAATGGCGATAAATTCTTCCGGAAGTTCATCCCAATATTCTTTATCCAGTTCATAAGCATCATTTTTCACACCCATAAAATTCAATGTGTCGCTGAAAGCCAGTGCAGAGGGATAGTTTGGATGGGAGTTAAACTGAAAAATAAACTCCTGTTTATCAAGCTTGAGGTAGTTAATTAGTTTATCGAAAATCATATAAATATTTTTTATCTAAAATACACAGATGTTTTAAAAAAACAAAACTTTTTCTTTTTATGGTGATATATATTGTCTAAAAAGAAGTAACATCTTCTTATCAATGCTATTACATTTCAGCTTGAATGTCATTTTTTTGTTAATTAATAGTGTTTTTTGGTGAAAATTCGTGATTCGTATATTTCTTCACTAATGAATAAGAAGGTAAATTACTTCTATTATGCTGTCTCAGCATTATTTGTTTGTGTCTAAGTTTCAAGGCGGATCCTATTTTATCAACGATTATTGTAAAGATAGGCTGCCGGATTGTTTATAGTAAAGATCAAAACTTTATAAATCCGATCCAAATAAAGTATACCGTAATTGATAAATTCCGGATAAAAAGACCATGGATTCTTAGATGCTATAAGTAGTATTATTCAGAGTGATGAGATTCATCTTCTTTGAGTTTCTTAAAGAAATCTTTTCTTATTTGGAAGCTGTGCTTCATACTCGGAATCCCAATACTTTTTCGGTTTCGGTTGGTCTGTGCAGTGTCTTTTACTGGGGTCATATTAAAACCATAGAGACTGACCCCTTTGTGGGATCCTAAATTTATATCAGCCATCCGGGCATAATCAAGAGGTGAGCAATCACCGGATTTTATGTATTCCAGAAGTTTCTCTTTTATATAAGGGTAATATTTTTTAGATTCATTCATATGTGTAAGCAGGGTCGTCATATAAAATCCATTGCCGTTATTTCCCACCATGCCTATTTTTTGTTGAGAAGGAAATCCGTAATTTTTAAATGTCCATATGAAAAGCTCTGCATTTTTTTTTACATTTTTCCGAACCACTGCCGTATCTGCAGGACGTCCTATCTGATCTCTGGCAGCAGCAACTGTGAAAGAATCAATAAGCCGCTTATTCAAATCTTTTTTCCATTCTGCTATTTTTTGTTGCACTGTGTTGTTATCAACTCCATACTTATTAAAAAGAGGAAGATAATCTTTATATTGATCACCATAAGGAGCGATTAAAGAAATTAGATGATACAGGCTTTCTTTTCCTCCAAAATCTTCATGATATTGATCGGCAAGCCTGATGTAAGTACTGTATTCTTCTATACGTTCCTGATTTTTAGGCGTGTATTTTTTAAAAAGTTCACGATACTCTTTTACGGCAAGTTTTGGATTATTGGCCAGTCTGTACACACTGTCAATTTCATTCACCTTATTGTAATAGGTGATGTAGTTTTTTTTGCAGGATGAAAGGGATAATGCAATAAAAAAATAGATGCAATAATGAATGTTGAACTTTTTCATGGTGTTTTAATTTAAAAAACTAGTGTGTAAATTATATGCTAGCAGACCATCTATAATTATACTTTTTTCGTTAATGAAGAAAAGCATTATTTTTCAATAGGCTTGCATAAATGTTCTAAAATTTAAACTTTTTAGCTGCGTTAAAGCTGGAATTTATAAAGTTAGCAATAAAAGAATCTGTTTTTACAGAAAATCACTAAATAACACATCCCCATCCTCATCTGCAATAAAGTAAACATAACTATATTTCTCCCGGAGAGATAGAGATATCATCTCAGAATTGATCTCGATAATCTGCTCGGGAATGCTCTGATAGTAAACGGTTTCTTTTCTGTATAATAAAAGATGCATGCCTCGAAAGCGTGCATCCAATGTTAGAGAAATGTCAATATAATAGTGGGAATACCAACCTTTGGATCTTGGAAAGAAGATCTGGATATCATAAAGCTGCGGATGATCCATTAATACATCTCCATTATCATTAATAAAGACAGATGGTTCTGTTAAGGCATATTCATCATTGACAAAATTAAAATAATCGGATTTCCCCAAATCTACATTTCCCATTTTAGACTGGTCGGCACAATATATTTTTTTGTCTAATAAAATTTCACTAAGATATTGAACTGTTTTTTTCCATCCATTGCCGGATGATTTTTCAATATGGGAAGAACCTGCGTACAGGATAGATTTTGTACTGGGAAGCGAATATATTTTATCAATGATGTTTTCTGCCTGGATATAATCTCTGAAACTCTGCCGATGCGCCTTATCCGGATGAGAAGATATTTCGGACGACTCGTAGCTGTTGACGATAAAACCTAGCTCCAGAGCCTTCCTGAGAAAAGACGCATAGCTCGGATTCAGAGTATAATATCCTATAAATGAACTAACTTGATGAATGTTGGTAAGATCAGCATTGATCCCTTCAACAAAAATGTTTCGGAAACCGTTTTGATACAGCTTTTCTAATAATAATTCCATGAATATTCTGTTTTCATGGTTCAGATGATGTTCGTTGATCGCAAATATTTCCTGATCTATTGAGGTTTTTACAATATAATCTACAGCAGAAATAGGGTGGTATCCTTTAAATTTTTCAATCATTTCATCTCTATTGTAAGCTATATCACGGGCTTTATAATGATGTAATAAAAATTCAAAATCAGTATCGCCAATTCTCTGGCTTCTGAAATAGTCTAAAACCCCCAGATAATTGGGAAAGAATGAAGACCGGAGTATTTCAAGAGAGCATTTTAAATCTTTGGTGGTATTCATTTCGGCTATTTTACAATAGGAACATCAGTAATTTCCGGTTTGCTGAATCTGCGTTGGGAAATTTTTTTTATATGGTGGATCCCTCAGGTTTATAAAATACGAGGGATCACCATTAACAGAAATGCCATAATGGCGATATATAAAAAAAGAGTTGGTGTTATATTGAAAAAAAAATCGTCCATGATCATACATTGTTAATTACTGCCATGTTGCTGTATAAGGGTCATAGCTGCAGTATTTAGGTTTAGCATTCATCTTTTCAGGACTTAGATATGCTCTGCAGTCGTGGCAGATATACCGGAATTCACAATCCCTGCATACTTCTATCTGATCTTTAGCAATATTATAGCTTTTTATGACGGTGTTGTTGGCAATATCCTTGAGATCAAAATCCTGGATATTTCCAATTGTTGCCTGTATGGAAGGACAGGGTTTGATATTACCTTCAGTATCCAGCGCCATTTTTTTGTTTAAACAGGAATTACAATGGTTGGCCTCCGCGAAATTTTGAAAATTGATGATGAAATTTTTCGGAGAAATCTGCCCGCAATGATCATTTCTCAGTGATGTGGTATTATAAACAACCAAAGTATCCTGTATGATAAAGCTGTCATTTTCACTGCACGCAAAAAGAGAAATAGCTTTCAGTTCACTGAATTGCTCTCTCAGTGTATTGATATCAGACAAAATCATCGTGAAATCATCATTAATGGTTCTGTAATCTGACAGGCATACTGATATTGAACGGATATTAGAATTTGAAATTAGATTGAGGACATCAACTAAAAAATCTTTAGAATGATTGTATATCCTCAATTCTAATGCTTCAATTCTATTTTGCTCACTTTTTTCTAATAGTTTTTTTAAATGGTCTGCAGATTGGTTGAGTTCAACAATCGCATTGGTTATAATAGATGAGTTTTCATGGTTAAAAGTAAGTCTTGGAAACCGTTCGGGAGTATCAGTATAAAAGCCGTAATCTTCTTCTACCAGATAATCAAGCCATTCCTTATTTTCATGATCTACGACCACGGTATTTTTGGAAAGCTCTTCATAATGTTCTGTTTCTATAAAGATAAAGTCATTTCTTCCCAGGTCGCATATCAGGCTTCTTGCACTCCCGTTTACAGGGATACAGTCGCTATATAAGACAAAAAAATTATTGTTCATCATCTTCAAAAAATTGGATAGGAGAGATCAGCTTATAAAAAGGATGAGATATTTTTCCTTTCAGTTTCTTTTTAATGGGAGCAGAGCCCTTATGCATTTCTGCCATCAGGATATTCAGAGAATATTTCTTTTTTTCTTCGTGCCCTATGATATCTTTATATTTTCGTGGTTGCATAGTTTTATTAGGTGGTCTGCAATTTTATAATCCAAATTATAATTGCAGGGGTTAGAAGTCATTCCGTATTGGCCCACAGGGTTTATTTCTAAAAATATATATTCTCCTTTTTTATTTTTAATCATATCGATAGATCCGGTTCTGAGACTAAGTTTTTTAAACAATATTGTTAACCTCGTTTTGATATCTTCAGGCAAATTATACCTTACATATCGGGTAGGGGTATCAGTTTTGATCCTGAAATCAAGCTTGGTTTCATCCTGTCCCTGGGAAAAAATAGCCATCGGAAAAAATTCTTCATCAATAAAGAATATCCGCAGCTCATATTCCTTATCAATCTTGTTTTGAACAAGAGAGGGAAAGAATTCTGAGGGAATATCAGGATGGTCGAAATCAATTTCTTTGGTCAGCATGCTCATCATATAGCCGTTTTTGCTGTTCATGAAATTGGCATCATGGATTGATTTTGTAATCATACCTTCTTTAGCATTATTCACAATAGCTCTGTTCATGATAAAAGTCTTTGGGATCTGTAAACCTGCCTGGGCTGCTTCCTGAAGAACGATAAGTTTATTCAGATTGCCGCTGGCTGCCGGATACCAGATTTTATCTTTCAGTCTATAATTAATATAAGAAATCAGTGTGAGAAATTCAGCTCTCAACTGTTCCTTAAACTTGATAGCATCGAAACCGAAGAATTCAAAATTATCTTTAATGGCGTTATCATAATGATCTGTATAATCTAACGATGCAAATCTTCTGCACCATACTGCCGTAATTTTTTCGAAATCAATCTTCTGATCTCCAATCACCACATCTCCATTGACTTCAATAAGCATTTTGTGCTCAAAAATATCCGAAGTAGTAATGACCATATAATCTTCAAAGCCTTTATCTTTAAAAATATCGATCAGCTTTTGCGTGGAGTAGTCCCAATAGTTGGTTAAAAATAGTATCATGTAGAATTTCGATAGATGTTAAAAGGCTGTTTTATGGGAAAACAGCCTTTTTTATATGGCTACTAACCTGTCCAGTCAGAATCGTCACCGTCAAGCTGCCATCCTCCGCCTTGGCAAAGAGTAGTAGTTTCGTTAGTGGTAGATGTAATTGGGCTAAGTTTACCTCCAGCTACTTGTTTCATCATTTTCTTTTCAATTGAAAACGCATTTAATTTCTTTAAATTTTTCATTTTCTAAAATTTTTTAATTAATATTTGCTTTGCCATACAAACCCCGGCACAGGGCTTACTGATCAGTGTATTTTTGTAGAGCTCTACAAGGTTTGTGTTCTTACCTTCTGGAGCAAAGATGTGCATGTTCTGTTTTTCTGGCAAACAATGTATCCCGTAATTGATAAATTGCGGATCATTATGGACCGGATTTGATAAAAACACGTGTTAGGTTTTTAATGGTAACTATTTGTTTTATAGTAATTTGATTTACTTTTATCTTTTTTTGGTGAATAAAAAGATAAAATTGATTAATATTGCATTAGGAAACAATATGGACAGGGCTTTTCTCATTTTTTTATTTCTTTTATCGCAGAATTTATATTTTTCACAAAGTATAAGTAATTTCCACATACCAGATTCTTTAAAAAACAAAAGTTTTGAAAGTCTTGAAAGATCATATGATAAAGTTTTTCGCTTAGACAACAATAAAGCAGAACTCTACGCCAATACCATTCTTTATAAAGGCAAAAAAGAAAAAAATAATGAATTCATCTATGATGGATATTATAAACTTGCTCATACCAAAGGGTTAAAGTCTGAAAATGGACATCCCTATGCAGATACATTATTAAGTATCACCAAAAAATCCAATACAAAAGAATATCCGGCAAAGGCCTACATCATCAAAGGTATTCTCCTTAATTATAATTTTAAATACAAAGAAGCTCTTGACTATTATATTCAGGCGCAAAATCTGGCTAAAAATAAAAATACAGATCAGTTTTATTATATTAAAAAGCTGATTGGAATTTTGAAAACAGCTACAGATGAGAATGGAGAGGCATTGGAACTTTTCCGGGATTACTATAATTATGAAAAGAAAAAACTAGATACAGATAATAAGGATGTCAAAAACTATATAGGCTCTATATTTTCTTTATCCAATGCTTATAATAAAAATAAGGAGTACGAACAGAGTAAAATCTACAATAAACTGGGACTGGAAGAGTGCAAAAAATATAATGATTATACGCATTATAACTACTTTTTAATGTCTGACGGAATTGCAGATTATTATCTTAAGAACTATAAAAACTCTACGAAAAGCTTTTTAAGTATAGAGCAGGAACTTCTGAAGAACGAAGATTATGGAAACTTATCCATTGTATATTACTTCCTGGGAAAGATTAACAAAGAAACTCACAATGAGAACGGAGCCGTAGAATATTTCATAAAATCAGATTCCCTGTCGTTTGCAGCCAATGATTTTGAACCTATAAAAAGAGACGGTTATGAAATACTGATTGATTATTATAAAAAAAAAGGAGATAATGAAAACCAGCTTAAGTTTATAGATAAACTATTTAAGGTAGACAGCATTATGAACAATAACCGCCAGTACCTTTCAAAAGAAATTTATAAAAAATATGATACTCCTATCCTCATGGAGGAGAAAGAAAAACTGATTAACAGTCTTAATAATAGAAACTCAATGCTATTCTGGGTTTTAGGTGCCGGCTTTCTTATTATATCCGTTTTACTCTATGTATACGTTAAAAACAAAAACAGGATAAAAGAATACCAGAAACAGGCAGATCGTTTGCTGGAAAGATCGAAAGAATCATTTTCTGATTTTACAGCTGTACCTCTTGCTACCGAAACAAAACCTGGTCTTCCTGAGAAGGAAGAAAAAAGCAAAATATTGTTATCGGATGAAAAAATTCAAGACATACGCGCTAAATTGGAAAATTTTGAAAGAGAAAAAGGCTTTTTGCGTAAAAATATTACCGTAGATAGTTTAGCGAAAGATTTGGGAACTAACAGAGACTATCTTTCAAAATCGGTGAACGAACTTAAAGAAAAAAACTTCTCACAATATATTAATGAATTAAGAATTAACTATGTGGTAGAGGAGCTTAACAAAAACGAAAAACTTAGAAAATATACCATTTCGGCTATTGCAGATGAAGTAGGATATAATAATTCAGAGTCGTTTTCTAATGCCTTCAGAAAAATAACTGGGACCTTACCGTCTTATTTCATTAAAGCATTACAGGATAAAAGCTGATTTTTTAAATGTTTGATTATGTGTTTTTTATATTTTTGATTGTACGTAATTGATAAATTTCGAGAACAATTGTAAGGGTTAATACTTGAAAGGAATTTATTTTGTCTCTTGAAAAATTTTAAATATTTAATCAAAATGAAAAAGCAAAAAGCTTCTGAAAAAAAATTATCATTAGACAAATTACAACTGGTAAGAGTTAAGGGTATGAAGTCTATTATGGGAGGTAAATATAATATGGTATTTGATATGGATGATGACCAGGGTGATACTGCTAAAGACAAGACAGGTACTCTAGGTATTGATATAACCGGCGGCAGCGGAGACCAGGGAGGCAGCCCACCGCCACAACCAAAATAACAAGTATATTATTTAATGAAAAAATTCTTCTTCGTATATTTTTTTACATGCTTTAGTTTCATTTTCGGACAAAAAATAAGCATGCATGGCTTTACTAAAATTGACTCTTCAAATATTGACAGTTTTGTCACTTATTTAGGAAAAGAGCTGAAGGCAAAATATAAAGAGAAAGAAAAAGCTCTTTACTACGATAACCTATTTAGGATAAGCCTTGTTAATGGTGATTTGAATTCCTCACTTGCTGAGCTTGATTCTGTCCGCAGTGTTTACATGAAAAGCAATCCCATTGCAGCAAAAGCAGTAGGAACTCAATTTGAAGTCTATATTAAAACGGCAAAAAGAGCGAGCTCAGGTAAAAATTTCAATACCATATATGAAGAGGAATTTCGTAAAAAATATGATGAAATTCCATTTAGATCACAAATACAGCTTCCGCAGTATTTTTCTTACGGTTCCGCGTTTCTTACCAAAGGAATCTATGACATTTTAGCTAAAAATACCAATAAAGACAGTATTGAAATAGCCGATGCGCTGCAGATACTCAGAAAATATAACATACGAACGGTAGCAGAAAAATCCTTTGATTTGGGAGCTGCATTGATCAAAAAGATCGAAAAAGAAGAATTCACCATTCATGACAGTATTAAAATTACGACAAAAGATGGCGGCATCCTTTCTTTAAGTGTGATCCTTAACAATAAGAATAAAAAGCCGGAAAACACGATACTTGTCAATACCATTTATTCAGATAAAGACAATATCAATGATGCTAAAGAATTTGCCATTAACGGATACGTTGGGGTCATTTTAAATACGCGAGGTAAATATTTAAGCACAAATAATATTGAACCTTTTGAACATGATGGCAATGATATCAACGATGCAATAGACTGGATCATCAAACAACCCTGGTCAAACGGAAAGATTGGTATGGTTGGCGGAAGTTACTTAGGCTTCAGCCAGTGGGCCGCATCAAAAAAACTCCATCCCGCACTGAAAACGATAGTCCCTCAGGCAGCTGTAGGAATCGGAACGATGGATTTCCCAATGAATAATAATGTATTTGCTCCTTATTCCTTGAGGTGGCTCAATTATGTCATGAACAGTAAAATGACTGATTATGCCGATTATAATGATACCAAAAAATGGAATTCTATCTATAAGAAATGGTACCAGAGCGGGCTTCCTTTTAAAAAGCTGGATTCTATAAGCGGGAAACCCAATACTATTTTCCAACGGTGGTTGACACATCCGGCCTATGATCAGTACTGGAGAAATATGACACCGGATCAAAAAGAATTTTCAAAAATCAATATCCCGATATTAACGATAACCGGGTACTATGATTCAGATCAGCTGGGTGCACTCTATTACTTTAAAAAGCATTATCAATATAATAAACAAGCTGACCACTATATGGTGATCGGACCTTATGACCATTCTGGCGCACAAGGTTATGTAAAAAGTGAATTGAAAGGTTATAAAATTGACCCTGTTGCCAATATAGATATCAATAAACTATCAATGGATTGGTTTGATTATGTTTTAAAAGGAAAGCAGAAACCTTTACTTCTCAAAAATAAAATCAACTACCAGGTGATGGGTACCAATCAATGGGAGGCTGTAAATTCTATTGAATATTTTAATGAAAATAAAAGGAAACTCTACTTACAGAATACGGTAAATACGCTGTCTTTATCATATATAAAGGCAAAAGATAAAGGCTTTTCAACCTTGATAGTAGATCTTAAAGACAGAACTGATGCAGATCTGTTGCTGGAACAAAAAAATGATATCGTTAATAAAACAGTGTATACCAAAAATAATCTGGTATTTTCCACTCCAGCATTCGATGCACCTTTCGAGCTTTCCGGAAACTTTTCCGGGACATTGGCATTTTCTATCAATAAAAAAGATGTAGATATTGCTGCTAATCTGTATGAACTTACTTCAGATGGCAAATACTTTTTACTGTCAACTTATTTGGGAAGAGCAAGCTATAATAAAGATAATGAAAAGAGGCATTTGCTGGTTCCTGGTAAAAAAGAAAAACTGATCATCAGCAACAATGAATTTGTAAGTAAGAAAATAGAAAAAGGCAGTAAACTGGTATTGCTTCTTGGAGTAAGCAAAACTCCTTATTGGGAAGTGAATTACGGTACAGGAAAACAAGTAAGTGATGAAAGCATTAATGATGCAAAAGATCCTGTTGAAATCAAAATTTATAATGATAGCTTTATAGAAATTCCAATTACACAGAAATAATGCCCCGTTTTCCCTATCAGTTTTTTGATGAATATGTAGTACGCTCACCTTTATTTTCGCTTAAAGATTTTATTGAAAAGACTGACCGTGATGAAATTTCTGATGAAGTATTGCGAGAAATCAGTACAGACCCCGTTTTTCAGGAAGCTGTTTATCTCGCTTCACCTTATCTGCATGGAGAGATTCTGAAATGGATCAATTCTAAAGGTGAATTGTCTTCCAAGCAGCATGAAAAACTGAAGAACACCATATTAAAATACTACAGCCGGATGAGTACGCGCTGTACTCCGTTTGGTCTGTTTTCAGGCGTCGGATTAGGAAAATTTAATATTGATAGTTCCACTTCAGTATCCACTAACCAACAGCCGACAACCAACAGCCAGATTCGGGATACCAAGCTTGATATGCATTTTTTGGTTGCATTATCCGAAGCGATGGCAAAAATTCCGGAGATTAAAAACAAACTTTTATTCTATCCGAATACCAGTATTTATAGAGTAGGAAGCAGGATCCGGTACGTAGAATATAGCTATGATGAAGGAAAAAGAGAATATGTTATTTCATCCGCACCCAATTCCAAAGAACTTGATCAGCTATTGAAGTTTGCCGAAAAAGGAAAAACAATATCCCAGATCACAGAAAATCTTATCAACGATGAAATCACAGAAGAAGATGCTGCCGGATTTATTCAGGAATTAATAGAAAATCAGGTTTTGGTAAGTGAACTGGAACCTAATGTTTCTGGTGCAGATTTTTTAGATGCTATCATTGCTACAGTACAAAGAATTGGAATTAATGATAATACAGAAATCTTGATTTCGATACAAAAGAAACTCGAACAGATGGATCTGAAGATCGGGAATTCAGCTGCTTTATATGCCGAAACAGAAGAGCTGATAAAGTATTTCAACATCAACTATGAACAGAAATACCTTTTTCAGACAGATCTATACTTCAACCACACAACTGAATTGCCCGTAATCTGGAAAAAAGAATTAAAAACGGCCGTTACCTTTGTAAACCGAATAACCTTATTCAATAAAGACACTGTTTTTGAAACCTTTAAGAATGCGTTTTATGAAAGGTTCGAAACAGAGGAAGTACCCTTAACCTACGTATTGGATACTGAAATTGGAATTGGTTATAAGCAGAATGTTCAGACCAAAGGGTTGCATCCTTATGTAGAAGATATTAATCTTCCGGGTAAAGTAATGAAGCCGGAATTGAATCTAAGACTGAACCCTGTTCAGATTATTTTAAATAAAAAGATTCAGGATAATCTGCTGGATAGAGCATTTTCTATCGAGCTTAATGAAGAAGATTTTAAAGATTTTGAAGAAAACTGGGAAGATTTACCCGATACTCTTTCTTTTATGACGGAAATTGTTTCGGACAATGGACAAGAGAAATTATTTTTTAATGGCGGTGGCGGAAGCAGTGCCGGAGATCTGCTGGCAAGATTCTGCTCTGGTAGATCAGAAATAAAAACTTTGGTCAAAGCAATTGCTGACAAAGAAAAAGCTTTAAATCCGGATATAATTTCCGCGGAGATCGTCCATCTTCCGGAAGCCAGAATAGGCAATGTCATCCGGCGCCCTTTGCTTAGAGAATACGAAATACCTTATCTCGCACAATCTGCATTGCCGCAGGAAAAACAAATTCCGGTTGAAGACCTTTATATTTCAATCAAGAATGACAGGATTGTGTTGCGTTCAAAAAAGCTGAACAAAGAAGTTAAGCCTTATCTTACCAATGCACACAACTATTCGGCAGATTCACTGCCGGTTTACCATTTTCTGTGTGACTTATACTCACAGCATAAACGTTCCGGATTGTCTTTCTATTGGGGAGATCTGAAAAAGATATACCGTTTTTTACCAAGAATTAAATATAAAAACATCATTCTTTCAAAAGCACTATGGAAGATTAAGGAAGATGATATTAACCTGCTTATTCCTTTGATGAACAATAAAGACGAATTTCTGTCAGCCCTAAAGACCTGGAGACACAAAAGACAGATGCCAAATTGGATACAATGGGCACAGTCAGACAATATACTTGTGTTGAATCTAGAGAATTATACCTGTGCGAAACTTTTCTTAGCCACAATACAAGGAAAAAAAACAATTACTGTTGAAGAATTTCTGTATCATGAAAAAGAGGATTTTGCCCGGCAGTTTGTATTTTCTTTATATAAAGATCAATAGATGGAAGCACCAAGCAGAAAATTTATTCCCGGAAGCCAATGGCTGTATATTAAGATCTATACAGGAGTAAAGACAGCAGATATTATCCTGGAAGAGGCAATACATCCACTTTTACAATATTTAGAACATAAAGAGCTCATCAAAAAATGGTTTTTTATCCGGTACCATGATCCAAAATCTCACCTAAGGATCCGGTTTGAACTATCAGATACCGGGAGGTTTGATGATGTACTTTCACAGATTACTTCTTCTTTGGAGGATTATATTCACTCCGGAGAAATTTCAGATTTCAGGCTTGATACTTATGACAGAGAGATCGAAAGATATGGAGCAGTCTGTATAGAAGAAGCAGAATTTTTGTTTTGGAAAAGCAGTGAGCTTATCCTTCATGAATATCTGCGTTTTGATGACGAAGAAAAAATCATCGTATCGCTTTTTTACATAGATGCAATGCTGAAGAAGTTAGAACTTTCTATGGAAGAAAAGCTTGAATGGATCAGAATTTCCAATCTGGCTTTTAAAAAAGAATTTCATGCGGATAAAAGTCTGAATAGCCAGCTTGATAAAAAATACAGAACTTTTAAGCCCCACTACCTCGAGTTTCTGGAGTCTGAAGAATTCCTTGATTTTAGAACAGATATTCTTACCCATGTCACAGAAGCTTCTGAAGCGCTGCAACATGTAAGAAGTCATTATTCAGGTAAAGAGCTTCAGTATTTCTTCCAGAGTTTGTTTCATATGAATATCAACAGAATATTTATTTCAAATCAGAGATTATTTGAAATGATTATTTATGACTACTTATACCGATATTATAAATCAGTTGGATTTAAAAGTTCATAAAAAATATCAGTTTAAATACATCCCTATTAGAATTTATGTCTCATTTTGAGTGATTATAGATAACTCTAACTTTTCCTACGTGATAAAAACAGCATAAAAATTCAGAATAAGTAAAACTTAGGCAATGAAGTGATTTATTGTTTTTTTAGTCTTAAAACGATTATTTTACTATTATTTTATTATTTATTCATTGCTCAATCACTTATTTCCTTTATTTAATGTGAACTCAAAAAAACTCAAAAAATCTTAAATTTTTCATAAAGTTTAAAAAAAGGGGACAAATGTTTTTGTAGTTATAAAATATATTGTACTTTTACATCGCCTTGAATGAGGGAACAAGTCAAGGTAATAAATTTTTTTTCATCATTTGTGTTTTTAGAATCGTATCGCCTGATACGATTCTTTTTTTTGTCCTTACTTTTCGTATTGTAAAAGGAGATCTATAAAATAAGAATAGGTAACCGAACCTTCCTGCTGATTGCTCTTAAGAAACAGGTTATTTGTAAATCCAAAAAAGTCATCCAGCCAACCCTGATGTTTCATGATAAAACTTCTTTCATACAGGCGGTCTCTTTTCATCCCGGCAGAATAATTCTTCAGAACCGACTGTACAAATTTAGGATCATCTGCAACAATGAATCTTAAAAGACTTTTCAAAGTAAAGTATTCGGTGCTGTATTGAAGATCGGCATTGTTGGAATTAACACCGATGAGATAACCTACGAAATTAGCCTCCTGTTCTCTTGCAAAACCCAATTGATGAGAACTTTCATGAGCAGAAGTAAAAGGAATGAATGTAGGCGGTAATGCGGCGTTATACTGAGCCTCAGCCGTAAAAGGGTTGTAGTAGCCCAGAATACCTGTAAAATTCATTACATATCTAAATAAACTCGGCTTAAAAGAATTGATTTCCGAGGCTTTTTTATTAGAAATATAAATAGGAAGTTTTTTCTGCTGCAAAAGAATTTCCTCCTGTACCGATTTAAGATCAGTAATAATAAAGATTCCGTTATGATCTTCGTGTACCCGCTGTCTGCTTGCTTTGCATTTTTCAAGATAACGTAATGCCAGAACTTTTGCTTTTTCTGTGGACGGTTCTTGCTGATCCGGAAGTTTTTTGATAATCGGAGTCTGGAAATAGAGCATCCCCCAAAATAGCTGATAGACAAAATAGCAGATATTAGCAGTAATCAACAGATTGAAAAAAGAACGGCTTCTGGTTTTCTTCCGGAAACATTTCACCAATTGATAGAGTAGGTAAATACCCAACATAACATACAGCAAATCTCCAAATGAAAAAGGAATCCATGCAAAAAACATCTGATGAAACCCTTTCTGGAATTCAAAAAAATGTTCAAAAAAGCGAATGGCAATTTCTGATTTGGAAAATAGGTAGAACAAAAGAAATTGGGCAAGTAATACACCTGCCCAAAATCTCTTTTTATTATATATTGTTTTTGTCGTATTAGTGACCACTTCCTTTGGCAATTTTATCAAGATCAATTCCCTGGGATTTTAAAATTCCGCTTACCCGGATTGCATAGAAAGCAAGATAAGCAAAACAAATAACTCCAACGATGTAGCTTGAGTGGATGGTAGTAAGATCAGCAACATATCCCTGGATAAGACTTACAATACCTCCGCCCATAATCATCATGATCAGTAACCCTGAACCTTGGTTCGTAAACTTCCCAAGACCATTGATCGCAAGAGCGAAAATACAAGGCCAAAGAGTAGAGCAGAACAAACCTACACTCGTAAAGGCATACACAGAAACCATTCCTTTAGTGAACATACCAATTAATAGAGCAGTGATACCTGCGCATGAGAAAATAAGAAGCATTCTTGCCGGATTTCCTTTACTCAGAATATCACAAATGATCATCGCAATGATGATAAGTCCGTACACATAGAAGTGAGTAAGGTCATGTTTGGCGATAGCATTCACTAAAAGAAATACACCAAAAGCCAGGTAAGGAGCTAAAAATCGTAATACTTTTTTGAATCCTGCACTGAAATCAAAAGCATCAACAGCACCCGTCCATCGTCCGATCATCATAGAAGCCCAATATAAAGAAATATAAGGTGCAATATCTTTCGTATGGAATCCTAAATCTTTCTCCATATAAGCAGGAAGATTACTTGCGGTAGATACTTCTACCCCCACATACACAAAGATAGCAATCATCCCTAGAATAAGTTGTGGAAACTGAATAGCAGAAGTTCTGTGTTCTCCCGGAACAACATCTTCTGTCTTTTCAAGAATCGTAGGCGTTATGGCAGGAAGTGATGAGAATTTAAGCATGATAGCTACCAATACAAAGGCAACCCCTAAAATCAGGTAAGGAATCTTAACACTTTCAATACTGACTTCTGAACTTGCTGCCGTAGCAGAACCAAAGATGGCAAAAGATACAATAAGAGGTCCGATAGTCGTCCCTAAATTATTGATTCCTCCCGCCATGGTAAGTCTTTGAGAGCCTGTTTCAGCCGGTCCTACCTCAATAGCCAGCGGATTGGCTACAATCTGCTGCAGAGAAAACCCTAAACCTACAATAAAAAGTCCGGAAATCATTAATGGAAATGAACCCATATTAGCGGCAGGATAGAATAACAGTGTTCCTGCTGCAGAAATAAGAAGGCCGACAATTAAGCCGTTTTTATAGCCTATCCTGTTGACTAAATCTTGTTTCAAACCTTTTGAAACGGCCATATAAATTAATGAACCCACCGTATATGCTACATAAAAGCAGATCTGCACCAGCATACTTTCGGTTTGGGATAAATTAAATGCCTTTTTGAATACTGGGATCAGAATGTCATTACTAGCCGCTACAAATCCCCAGAAAAAAAATACAGTAACCAACGGGATGAACTGGCCCCAATTAGTTTGTTTAGAATAATTTGACATGTTTGTTAAGAATTTCTTAATAACAAATATAATTATTTCTTTTAAATACAGCGTTCAAGCAACGTTTTTTTTATTTCGTCAAAAGCCTCTGTTTTTAGATTTTTTGGAACGTCTGATGGCTCTATAATTCCGTTAAAATATACCCTCACCTTTCCCGGATGGCCTTTAGAATTATCAAAAGGGAAAATATCTTTCAATCCAACGAATGTATATACGGCAATAGGAGAGTGGTGTTTTGAGGCCAAAGTAAAAGCTCCGTCTTTAAAATCATCCAGAATAACAGATGTGTCGTCCGGTACACCGCCTTCAGGGAAAATAACGATGCTGTTTCCTTCCTCCATCTTTTCGGCACATCTTCTGTAAACATCAGCACGGCTTCTAGGGCTTCCTCTGTCTACCATCACACATATCCTTTTATATATAGTCCCAAAAATAGGAATTTTTACCAGCTCTTTTTTTCCCACAAAACATAAAGGATGATCCGGAAACAAAATGCAGGGCAGCATAATATCCATAATAGAAGTATGGTTCGAGATAAAAACATATTGTTTGTTTTTATCAATTTTCTGATCAGAAAGTTTAATCAATTCATATCTCAGACCCATTCCGTAGAATAAGGCGAAGCACCAGATCCGGATAAACTTATAAGCGTATTTATAATGCTTTTTATTAAAGGATAAAATATAAACTGGAATTCCCAGGATTATTGTTAAAACAAATGCCAGCAGAATCAGCCAGAACCTCCACAGATAATTTAAAATTTTCCCCACAGCTTAACCGTTAAAAATTACTTTCTTCTTTACAGAATAATTAAGGATGGAAACCAGAAGGATTGCAGCAATCTTACTGATCATTTCCGGGCTTAAGGTATAACAAATTAAATTGATATTGTCTTTAAATACAAAACTGTAGAATATCTGGAAAAAACCCAGACTTAACAAAGTTGAAACGAAAGAAACCCCAATGAAATAAGCAAACTCTCTTGTTTTGGAATGCTTGCCCCTTTCAAATACAAACCAGATACTCAGGAAATAATTTGTGATGATCCCGCATGCAGTAGAGAAGATATTGCTCAAAGGATAATGCACACCATGAAAGTTGACTTCTCTTGGGAAAATATGCGGAACATGTATGCTGAAGATTTTGAAGCTTCCGATTTCTACTACAGCACTCAGCCCTCCTGCTATGATGAAGAACAAAATCTGTTTCTGGCGTATTAATAATTCTTTCATTCAATTTATATGATGTGCAAATTTATAACTATATGTTAAACACTGAAAAAAGTTGTTAAAGTTTTTTTTTACATCAAATTTATTTCTAACTTTAATTTTCATAATGAAATAGTCTTCACCTGATAATAAATTCATTTTCAACTACTTGTGTTGATGGTTTTTCTATCTTGTAATGCGTGATAAGGCATGCAACCCCTAGATTTTGTGACTCAATTTATAATAATATTTGTATGAAACATCAAAACAAATACAGAAAATTTCAGCTTCAACAGAAAAATATTGAGGCTCTGGAAAAAGAGAACTCACGCTTTAAAAGAGTATATTCTGAATATGAAAATATGTCTGATGAACTTTGGAATTTAGAAAGTGATAAAACTGAACCTGTTCCGGATGATTTTATTAATGCAATCATTCTGCAGACTTCATACCTTGAAAATGAAATTGAAGATTGGTTAATAAGGTTCAATGAAAAAAAAACTGATATAAAACAGTCGTGATTTTAAACACCTTCCAGGTTGTTTTAAGCGCTATTTAAAGATAAATTCATAATTTAGCATCCTTAAACTAAAATGTAAAATATGGTTGCTATTGTTGATAGTGGTTCTACCAAATCAGATTGGGTAATACTTGATGATTTCAAGAAGGTTTTTTTAAAAACAGAAACCATTGGATTTAATCCGAACTTTATCAATAAAGAACTGATTGTTCCTGAAATAGAAAAAAACAGCAATCTTATATTAGTAAAAAATTCAATAACAAAAATTTTCTTCTATGGATCCGGTTGCGGAATCAAAAAAAATTGTGAAACCATAGAAGAAGAACTTTTAAAAATATTCGGAAAAGCTGAAATCATCGTAAAAGAAGACCTCATGGCTGCTGCATATGCTGCCTATAACGGAAAGCCGGCTATCGTATGTATTTTAGGCACAGGATCAAACTCATGCTTCTTTGATGGTGAAAATCTAAAAATAGAATTGCCGTCACTAGGCTTTTTAGTGGGTGATGAAGGAAGCGGAAGTGCCATTGGAAAACAATTGGTACGCAGGTATTTTATGAAAAAACTGCCTGTTGACCTTCATACTGAATTTCAGAATGAGTACAGCCTGACGGTGGAAGAGGCATTGAAAAATATGTACCATACCAGCAGACCGAATGCTTATTTAGCTGATTTCAACAAATTTGTTGTCGAAAGAAAAGATCATCCTTATTTTCAGGATATGGTATTTGAAGAAATGAAAAGCTTCTTTGAATATCAGGTCCTGCCGTATAAAGAAGCAAAAGACGCCGAGATTAATTTCATCGGCTCTATTGCCTATTACTATGAGAATATTCTCCGTTCTGTTGCGGCAGAACTCAATTTACATGTGGGACATGTTGTACAAAAACCTATCGAAAGTTTAGTAAGCTACCACATTAAGTATATACTTTAATCAAAAACAAAATTCTATGTCAAGTAAAACCCACCGCGACGAAAAGAACTTCAATCAAGCCGCGTTAGATTACCATAAAGCCGAACCTAAAGGAAAAATCGAAGTAATTCCTTCAAAACCGCACTCCTCTCAACGCGACCTGTCGCTGGCGTATTCACCCGGTGTGGCAGTTCCTTGTATGGAAATTCACCACAACCCCGAAACCGTATATGATTATACAGGAAAAGGTAACCTGGTAGCGGTAATATCTAACGGTACAGCCGTTCTTGGATTGGGAGATATTGGAGCGGAAGCTTCCAAACCCGTAATGGAAGGAAAAGGTCTTCTTTTCAAAATTTTTGCGGATATCAACGTTTTTGATATTGAAATCAACGAAAAAGATCCTGAAAAATTTATTCAGATTGTAAAAGGTATTGCTCCCACTTTTGGGGGAATCAACCTTGAAGATATTAAAGCACCTGAAGCATTTTATATCGAACAGAAGCTTAAAGAAGAATTGGATATCCCTTTGATGCATGACGATCAGCACGGAACAGCAATTATTTCTGCTGCTGCCCTGATCAACGCCCTGCAGATTGCCAATAAGAATATTGATGAGGTAAAAATGGTAGTAAATGGAGCAGGAGCTGCCGCCATTGCTTGTACTAATTTATACATTTCTTTAGGATTAAAAAGAGAAAATGTTTTAATGTGCGATAGCAAAGGAGTTATCAATCATAAAAGAGAAAATCTTACTCCGGAAAAAATAGATTTCATCGCCAATACAGATATTGAAACATTGGAAGATGCCGTAAAAGGTTCAGATGTTTTCATCGGATTGTCTAAAGGAAACGTAATGACTCCTGAAATGCTGTTAAGTATGAATGAGAATCCAATCGTTTTTGCTTTGGCAAACCCGGATCCGGAAATCGCTTATGATTTAGCTTTTGAAACCCGTAAAGACGTTATTATGGCGACGGGAAGAAGTGATTATCCTAACCAGGTAAACAACGTGCTGGGATTCCCTTATATTTTCCGTGGAGCATTGGATGTTCAGGCGAAAGGAATCAATGAAGAAATGAAGCTTGCTGCTGTGCATGCTATTGCGAACTTAGCGAAAGAACCGGTGCCGGAAGCTGTAATTCTAGCCTACAATGTGCAAAACCTTCAGTTTGGAAGAGAATATTTCATTCCAAAACCGTTTGACAACCGTTTGATCACCAAAGTATCGAGTGCCGTTGCAAAAGCAGCTATTGAAAGCGGTATTGCAAGAAAAACAATCGCTGATTTTGATGAGTACGAAAATCAGCTGCTGGACAGAATGGGAAGAGATGAAAAGTTGGTAAGAATGATGCAGAGCCGTGCTAAATCCAATCCAAAAAGAATCACCCTTGGCAATGCTGAAGAATATAACGTACTGAAAGCAGCACAAATCCTTTACGAAGAAGGAATTGCTTTCCCGAGCCTTTTAGGTGACAAAAAATACATCAAGGAGCAGATGGAACGTTATGGAATCAACCTTGATATTCCTATTATCGATCCAAGTGATGACGATCAGAAAGAAAACAGAAAAAGATACAGAGAAACCCTTTGGAAACTTCGTCAGAGAAAAGGGATGAATGAGTACAAAGCGAAAAGATATGTACGCCAGAGAGACTATTTTGGTCCTTTAATGCTGAGACATGGAGACACCGATGGTCTTATTGTCGGATTCTCTAAAAACTATACTTCCGTATTGCGTCCGGTATTGGAAATTATCGAAAAAGACAAAGGAGTAGATAAAGTAGCAGCGATGATGATGATCCTTTCTGAAAAGAAACCTATTTTCTTCGCAGATACTTCCATCAACCAAAATCCTACCGCTGAAGACCTGGTAAATATTGCTAAAATGGCGGAAATAACAGTGAAATCCTTTGCTATTGAGCCAAGAATTGCCATGCTTGGATTTGAAAACTTTGCTGCGATATCAGACACTTCTAAAAAAGTAGCTAAAGCGGTAAGTATCCTTCATGAAAAATATCCTAAAATGATCGTGGACGGAGAAATTCAACCGGATTTTGCGATGAATGCAGACCATTTAAGTGATTATCCTTTCTCAAAACTGGGAACTACCCCTGCCAATACATTTGTATTCCCTAACCTGGAAAGTGCCAACCTATCCTATAAAATCATCAGAGGGATGAAAGTTGCCCAGGTAATAGGACCGATCCTGATGGGACTGAAACAGCCTGTACATGTACTTCAAATGCGTTCAAGCGTGGATGAAATTGTAAACCTGGCTACAGTTGCAGTACTTGATGCTCAAAGAAGAGAAAACAAAAAATAATAAAGAATTTATCTTTATGTGAATAAAAGCAGTACCCCACAATTGGGGTACTGCTTTTTTATTATTTGTCCTTAATCCATTATAGCATAGACTTGTAATTTTTATCGCTCACATTATTACATTACGATCAAATCTGTCTGAAAATATAGATTTTATCCGCTGTTGAAATTGCTTTATCCTTAAATAAAATGGGCGAAGTAGTTGTTATTTTGATTTTATTTAAAATTTGTTTGTTTATTTTGTAAGAAAATAAATATATTTATTGCTGTCAAATCAAAAAAAACTATTTACTATGAAAAACATTAAAAGACTTTCAAGAGAAAATTTAAAACAAATCAGTGGAGGAATTATTAGGGACCTACCTATTAAATCTCCGGATGGCGGGTATTACTGTCTTCCATCTCAGGGGCAGCTATGTTTAGTAGGCTGTACACCCATGTGTGTAAACGGAGCATGTAATATAAGCATGTGTTTGGATATATATCCTTAGAATATCTATCATATCAGTGCATTCATTATACAACCTGTCCGTTCGGATGGGTTTTTTATATTTATTGTATTTACTATGAATTCATTGAATGTACGATCAAAATTTAAGTTAAAAAGCATTCGTGCATGAAATGAAAATATTAATTAGTTTAAATTGCTATATTTGGGAGTTTTAAAACTTAATAATGATATTTTCTTTACAAGGCACTGTCCAGGAACTCACACCTACTTACGCAGTAATCAATGTCCAGGGAGTTGGTTACTATGTAGGTATCAGTCTAATGACCTCGCAGACACTGACTTTACATCAGGAGACTTTTTTATTTATCCAGCAGATCATCCGTGAAGATGCACATCTTCTTTTCGGATTTAACACTCGTTCGGAAAAAGAAATGTTTAATCTGTTAATAAGCGTTAACGGAGTAGGGGCGGTATCTGCCCTCATTTTACTGTCCACTTTAACCCTGGAAGAGATTGCTTCAGCAATACTTTCCAGCAACAGTGCGCTGATCCAGAAAGCCAAAGGAATTGGTGCCAAAACTGCGGAGAGAATTATTGTCGATTTGAAGGATAAAGTCCAGAAATTCGGCAGTTCAGCAGAAAATATTTCTATGCAAGTAGATAATAAAATCAAGGATGAAGCGTTATCTGCATTAGAAGTTTTAGGGATCCCTAAACGAATGAGCGAGAAAATTGCAGACAGAGTAATTAAACAAAATCCAGTTGTTTCGGTGGAAGAATTGGTTAAACAAATTTTAAAAAACATTTAACATTTGGTGGCAAATAATAAGCATCTCAATATATTTTTGTTCCTGTCGTTTCTGTGTATGTCCGTAAGTACATTCGCCCAGCAGATACGTGATACCGCTATCATAAGGAAAGAATATGAATTGGCTGACCCTACAAGGTATGAAGCCTTTTACGATATAAAAACAGGAATGTACTACGTATATCCTAAAATAGGAAATACCGTAACGGGGCCTCCCACAGCCATGTCGCCCGAAGAGTATAAAGAATTTATGCTGGCAACCCAGACAAAGGCGTACTACAAAGAAAAATCTGATAAATACAATCTTCTTTTCCGAAAAGATAAATCAGATGCCCAGAGAAAAGGGCTGATCCCGTCATTACTCATCAATAATAAACTGTTCGAAACCATATTTGGAAGCAATAAAATTGAAATTATTCCATCCGGATATGCTTCTCTTGATTTTGCGGGGCTCTATCAAAAAATAGACAATCCGCTGATCTTACCACAGAATAGAACCAGCTTTACCTTTGATATTAACCAGAGAATTCAGCTGGGATTATTGGGTAAAGTAGGAGAAAACCTTCAGTTAAAAGCCAATTACGATACCCAAAGCGGTTTTGCATTTGAAAACAGAATGAACCTTGTCTGGCAGGCAAAAGGAAACTGGAAAGATCTGCAGCAAAAAGGACTTGGAGAGGTCGATAAACCTAATGCTGGTGGTGAAGATAAAATTATCAAAAGAGTTGAATTCGGTAACGTAAATATGCCACTTTCTACCAGTCTGATCAGAGGTTCACAATCCCTTTTTGGGGTGAAAACAGAATTCCAGCTTGGGAAAACCTTTGGAACTGTAGTCCTTTCACAGCAGCAGGGTGAAGCCCGAAATATTGTAGTTCAGGGGGGAGGAGTAATGAATAACTTTAAAGTAAATGCCATAGATTACGAAGACAATCAGCACTACTTTTTAGGACACTACTTTCTTAATAATTACGACAATGCTTTGCTTAATTATCCTCAGATCAACTCAAGGATTAATATTACAAGAATGGAAGTTTGGGTGCTGGACCAAGGGAACAGCAATCTGGCCTACCAAAAAAGTATTATCGGGATCAGAGATCTGGGAGAAGGTGCTTCGGGAATGCCGGATAACTCGCAGAATGGATTGTACCAGGCGGTAACGTCAGCAATAGGTACTCCAAGAGAACCGGGAACGAACTACACCAGTACTTTCCAGGGACAGAATTTTCCGGGAAGTCCAGAAGCTTATGACAATGGCGAGCATTTTATCTTCAATACCAAAGCAAGAAGACTGAATGCCAATGAATATATCTTACAGCCACAGTTAGGATATATTTCACTCAATCAAAAACTTAATGAAAATCAGCTGTTAGCAGTTTCATATTCATATACGGTTAATGGAACCAATCAGGTGTATAAAGTAGGGGAATTCTCCGAAGAAAGTCCTGTTTTGGTAACCAAAGTGTTAAGATCAAATAATAAAGTCAATACACAGTCGCCGATGTGGGACCTGATGATGAAGAATATCTATTCCATAGATGCAGGGCAGGTAGCACAGGACGGTTTTATTCTTAACTTATTTTATAGAGATCAGAAGACAGGAGGGAAGGTAAATTATCTCCCTGGTACTACCGTTCAGGATACCAATTTACTGAAACTATTAAACTGGGACCGCCTTAACATGAACGGTGACCTTCAGAATAACGGAAACGTTCTGGGAGACGGTATTTTTGACTTCGTTAACGGAATTACCATAAGGCCGGAAACCGGAAGACTAATCTTTACCAAAGTCCAGCCGTTTGGAGACTATATGCAGTCGTTGGTAGGAAATGATCCGCAATATGTTTTCCATGATTTATATGACCAGCAAAAGCAGGTGGCTACTTCCAGTAACCTGGCACAGCGATACACCATGGAAGGACGTTACAAAGGCACACAGGGGCAAGGAATCTCTCTGGGGGCTGTAAACGTTCCGCAGGGATCTGTAAAAGTTTCTGCTAATGGAGTTCAGCTGACAGAAGGTGTAGACTATACGGTAGACTATATGCTGGGAACTGTTACTGTTATCAATGAAAATGTAAAACAGTCCGGGCAGGCCATCAATATCTCACTTGAAAACCAGCTTACATTTAATACCCAAAGAAAAAGGTTCTTAGGATTGAACTTGGAAAGAAGGTTTAATGAAAACTTTATTTTAGGAGGTACGGTAGTGAACTATTCCGAATCACCTCTTACCCAAAAAGTAAATTACGGACAGGAAGCGGTAAACAATACCATGGCAGGGATTAATTTGATGTACAATAATCAGCTCCCATTCCTGACAAGATTAACGGATAAAATCCCATTGATTAATACGGAAGCACCATCCAATTTAAACTTTAAAATGGAGGCGGCTTACCTTCTTCCGGGATTGAATAAAGGAACAAATGATCAGTCCTATATAGACGATTTTGAACAGACAACCTCTAAGATATCCTTAAAAGAACCTACAGCTTGGAGCCTTGCATCCAGACCTGAAAAAAATCCGGGAGCACCGTTTAATGGGCCTCCGGGAGATGATGTCTTGACAAGTGGTTACGGAAGAGGATTACTATCTTGGTATAATATTGATCCTAGATTCTGGGGAGTAGGAGGAAAGGCGCCTGCTGGAATTACAGCACAGTCTGTATCCAACCACGCTTCCAGAAGAGTTCAGTATTCGGAGATCTATAACAACAGAGACTTTGTTGCGGGAGAGCAAACGTTCACCAATACATTCGATATCTCCTATTACCCTCAGGAAAGAGGACCATACAACGTAAACCCTAATACAGAAACTGCACAAAACAGATGGGCGGGGATCATGAGACCGATCAGTGTTTCCAACTTTGTGAACTCTAATATAGAATACGTAGAATTCTGGATGATGGATCCGTATGCAGACGGAAATAATTTAGGAACCAATCCGAAACTATTGCTTCATTTAGGAAACGTATCCGAAGACATCTTAAAAGATGGAAAGATGCAGTATGAAAATGGTCTTCCAACTCCGGGAGCACCTTCTACGACGACTACTTCAAACTGGGGAACTCAGCCAAAGCAACCTCCTATCTTGTATGCGTTTTCAAGTGAAGGTGATGACAGAAGGATGCAGGATGTAGGATATGATGGATTAAGCTCAGATCAGGAATCAATGAAATTTGGGAATACTTTCGTAAACCCGGTTACTAATATTGCTGACCCTGCAGTAGATGATTTCGTTTTCTATATGTCCAGCAAGTTTACAGGAAGCCAGGCGGCATCCGTTATTCAGAGATATAAATACTTTAGAAATCCGGACGGAAACTCTCAGGCTAACTCTTTAGAGGTGTCCTCACAGACTCCGGATGCAGAAGATATCAATAAAGATTATAACCTTGATCAAACCGAAAACTATAACGAATACGTTGTCAACCTTGATAAAGGAAGTCTTACATTAGGACAGAATAATATTGCTGATGTAAAAACAGTACAGGCTACATTCCAGAATGGACAGACTTCAGATGTAAAATGGTACCTGTTCAGAATTCCGGTATCACAATATGCACAACCTGGAGCGGAAGGAGATCATGACCCATCAGTTCTTAACAATGTAAGATTTGCGAGATTAATGCTGGCAGGATTTGATCAGACTTCTACCATCAGATTTGGAACCATGGATCTTGTAAGATCAGACTGGAGAAGATATCCTAACCTTATTGTGAGTCAAACGGTAACTTCACCGGAAGAAGGTACAGGAGGAGGTGTTAATCTAAATAATAACTTTGAAGTAGGAAGTGTAAATATTGAAGAGAATGCACTAAACCAGCCTCCATATGTACTGCCTCCGGGAATCGATAGACAGGTATTGAGCGGGAATGCAGGAGCACAGAGACAGAATGAAGCGTCGCTTTATATGAAAGTGAATGACCTAAAAGGAGAAGCAAGAGGAGTTTTCAAAAATACTACTTTAGACATGAGAAGATATAAAAAGCTGAAACTTTTTGTTCATGCTCATGATCCGAAGAGTAGAAAAACAGGATTAGATGACCAGTCGAAATTCTTTATCCGTTTTGGAAGTGATGCTACGGATAACTATTATGAATACGAATCTTCTTTAATGCTTACCACCACAACAGCAACAACACCGCTGGAAATCTGGCCGGTTGAAAATAATGTTGATTTTAATATTCAGGATTTTGTAGATGCAAAAATCAGAAGAGATAAAGCCAATCCAAATATTATCAACAGAACCATGGATCCCGTATTTGGACAGGACGACACTTCTAAAAAAATATATATTAAAGGACGTCCAAGTTTAGGAAATGTTACAACCATTATGATTGGTGTTAGAGGTACTAATAGATCAGGAGGTGATATCGTAGACAGGATTCTTTGGGTGAATGAAATTCGTCTGTCGGAAATTGAAAATGACGGCGGATATGCAGGAAATGCCAGCTTAAACTTCAACCTTGGAGATTTTGCAACAGTCAATGCCAATGCATCCTATACATCAGTTGGTTTTGGAAATATAGATTCAAAACCGGCGGAAAGAAATCAGTCTACACAATCTGCATTCAGTATCAATACAGCAGTTAACGTAGATAAATTCCTTCCGGAGAAAAGTGGAGTGAAAATCCCTGTGAATTATTCTTATTCACAAACAATAGAAGATCCGAAATATAATCCTTTGGATACCGATGTTGAATTCAGTAAAGCAGCCAATAAAGAACAGCTTAAAAAAGTAGCCAGAACTTACACTCAGCAGAGAAGTATAGGAGTGGTGAATATGCATAAAGAAAGGGTAAACCCTAATAAAAAGCCTAAATTCTATGATATTGAAAACGTTTCCGTAACAGCGGTCTATAACGATGATTTCTTTAGAGATATTTATACAAAGAGAAATTACAGACAATATCTTAGAGGATATGTAGATTACAACTATACCTTCAAGCCTTGGGTAATTAAGCCTTTCAATAAAATGATCAGCGATACCGCAAAATCTGCTAAATATCTGAAATGGGTAAAAGAATTTAATTTCAATCCGGTTCCTACAAGATTATCTTTCAGAACAGAAATTGATAGAAACTTCAACGAATTAGAATTCAGAAACGTTGAATCTATTTTAAGCGGAAACGTAGGAAATGATTTTGCAGCCATTAAAAACAGAAACTTCTATTTCGGCTGGCAGTATGGATTAGGATTTAACTTTACAAAATCATTGAAATTAGAAATCAACTCTGCAACAAGAACCCTTAATGATAATGCAGACGTAAATATGATGGACAATAAGTCGATCTTTGGAAATGTATTGAGAGCAGGAAGACCGGTATTGTACAACCACAGAGTACAGCTAAATTATAAACTTCCGTTCCAGTACCTTCCATACCTGGATTTCATTGATGCTGAGGTGGGCTATGGATTTACATACAACTGGAACTCCAGATCTACAGCGTTGCTTACAAGTCCTGGAGGAAGTCTGGGCTCAGTAGGACAGAACACCAATATGATTATGGCAACTGCGACAGCGGATATTCCAAAATTCTTTGGCCAGTTCAAATATTTCAAAGATATCTCTACAAAACTTCAAAAAAGAAAGCAGGAAATAGACTCTTTAAATAATGTCTATACCCAACAGTGGGAGAAGAGAAGATACCGATACAAAGACTATAAATTTAAAAATAGATTATCAGTGCTTCAGAGTGCAGCATTCCTTCTGACCTCTTTCAAGCAGTTAAATGTTAACTATACTGAAAATAACGGAACTGTACTTCCTGGGCTTTTATCAGCACCAAACTGGTATGGATATGGGCAAACACTGGGTGGACCAACCATCGGATTCCTAATGGGATCCCAGGCAGATATCAGAAGAACCGTGATGGAAAATGGGTGGGTGAGCAACTCGGTCTATATGACGGATCCGTATATCAGAATGTCTACAAGAGAATTCAGAGCCAATCTCCAGATGATGCCGATGAATGATTTTAGAATCGATCTGAGCGTACTTCATAACTACAACAGGAATTTTTCCCATACCGGATTTAATTATATAGATGGTAATAATGTGGCAAACCCTGATTATACTTTTGCAAATGATTTTGTGACGTATTCCAATTCTGTGGTGCTTCTTAAAACCTCTTTCAAAGAGGGTCAGGCAGTCTACCAGTCTATCCGGGAAAATGCAATGGCACTTTCTCAGCAGTTGGCAGGTCCGGGAGCAACAATCAATAATGATGGCTTTGCAGAGCATTACAGTATTGCTAATGCCTATGTGTTGATTCCGGCATTTAGAGCCGCAGTAGAAGGTAAGTCAATAAAAAATATGGGTAATGCCAAAAAAGCAGGACTTCCGTTACCAAACTGGAAAGTAATTTACTCAGGATTAAGAAATGTTCCGATGATCAACGGGCAGTTTTCAAAATTTGATATCCTGCATGGATATACCGCAACATATACGGCGACAGGAATTCAGTCAAGTATTGATTATTTCAACAGATTGACAACCGGTAGCGTATTTGATGTTAACAATGATTATTACAATCCATTTACTTTCTCTCAGGTAGGATATGTAGAATCCTTTTCACCACTTATCGGGATAGACGTTACCATGAGAAATAATATGCAGTTCGGACTTCAGTATAACAGAAACCGAATGTTGTTATTAGGATTGGTTAACCAAACCCTTACCGAAGATGCCAATACCGAGTATGTGGTAAGATTGGGATACATTGTTCGTAATTTCAGACTGGGAATGGCAAATACCAGAGGAAGCAGAGGAAAAGGAAGCGACTTGAACATCAGAGGAGATATTTCTCTGAGAGATAGTAAAACATCCATCATGAATATATTGTTAAATGATTCGCAGGTTACAGGAGGACAAAAACTTCTTAACATTAAGCTTTCCGCAGACTACAATGTTTCTGAAAACTTAAACCTGAGAGTATTCTATGAACAAATGACATCCAAGTATAAAATATCGACGGCCTTCCCGCTGTCTACCGTAAGAGCAGGATTATCTGCCACATTTACTTTCGGTGACCCAGGCGGAGGTAGTTTCTAGAAAATAACAACCTTAAAACAAGAAGCCCCTTAAAATAAAGGGGCTTTTTTTATGTTCAATATTTGAACCTTTTATTATTTTGAATACATTTGTATAAATAAAAAATTAAAAATGAACACACCATCAGAATTAAAGTACACTAAAGATCACGAATGGGTTAAGATCGAAGGTAATGTTGCTACAATCGGAGTTACAGATTTCGCACAGGGAGAACTTGGAGATATCGTATACGTAGATGTAGACACTGTAGATGACGACCTTGAAGGAGGAGCTGTTTTTGGAAGTGTAGAAGCTGTAAAAACTGTTTCAGATTTATTCTTACCTATTGCTGGAAAAGTTATTCAGTTTAATTCAGACCTTGAAGATCAGCCTGAACTTTTAAATACAGATCCTTATGGAAACGGATGGATTATTAAAGTAGAAGTAGCTGATGGTGCAGATCACTCAGAATTGCTTTCTGCTGAAGAATACCAGGCTATCATTGGATAAGATTTTAAAAATAAACAGTAAGATATTGCCCATTTATTGGGCATTTCTTACCTATATGCTGTTAAAGCCCGGAGAAGAGAACCGTGAATATTGGTTTATGTTCAGCGGTATCGATAAAGTTCTTCACGTAAGCATATTTGCGGCTCTGGGATTCTTCCTTGTATCCGCATTTCCTAAAATTAAATTTTCATATTTTTTTCAGATCATTCTTATATATGCCTTTCTTACCGAGATTCTACAGGAAGAAATGGGATTAGGAAGATCAATGGAAGCCTTAGATATAGTAGCTGACGCTATTGGCTGCCTGATCGGATACTATATATATAAAAGAATCCTCCCTCATTTTTTCAGAAAACTCCAGTAATTTCATCTATTGATTATTGTGGATAACTCCAGTGATGCATATAAATTTTTTATATTCAGACAGTTAAACAATTACTTATCCACTTTATGAATATTATGTTAAATAAAGTTGGAGGAGTGTGTTAAAGTTTCTATCTTTGCCCCACTGAAAACGAGAGATAGTAGGTAGCGCAGAGACAGTAATTGATATAAAGGATGAACTAAAAAATAATCAGGATTTAATTTTGATAATTTAAAAAAGTTTGTATCTTTGCAGTCCTTTAATAGGGAGCGCAGAGCGGGTCAAATTTGAGAAAAGATAAGAGATTAGGGTTAATTAAAAAACTTTAAAATTTTATACAGAAATATTTGGCTGGTTTAAAAAAAAACATTACTTTTGCACTCGCAAATCAGCATACGAAACGACAGAAAGTAGTATGATGTAAAAAGCGGAAGATTAGAAGATCATTGAAAAATAATATAACAACCAAGTAAGGAAAAACTAAAGCGTAAAATAACTTTGAGTGAGTCAGACAAACATACAATGGAGAGTTTGATCCTGGCTCAGGATGAACG
>Ga0308164_10000143_pt1 | contig 196409 bp, 185 predicted proteins | sample PhyTR2_FD_201031 | JGI IMG/M metagenome (GOLD analysis project Ga0308164, IMG submission 201031) | Phyllosphere microbial communities from UC Gill Tract Community Farm, Albany, California, United States - DLSLT.R2 | ecosystem: Host-associated > Plants > Phyllosphere > Unclassified | place... | reverse complement strand
CATTCCCTTTTCGAACAGCACGAAGCGGCAGCGATGGGAGAAAGGGCAAGTCGTTCCGGAATAAAGCACCATCATGGCGGGAGGCTCCTGAAAATCGAAGGAGCGGGACACTATTAGATGCCCGCTCCAGAGGGAAAAAGCCGCGCGGGCCAAAGCCCGCACGATGCGTTGGAAAAGCTAGCGCACGGCGCGCCAGTACGAAGCGTTGAGCCGCCAGGCGATCAGGGTGAAAATTCCCAGGAATATCAGAACCCAGACGCCGACCCGGATGCGGGTGTTGGCTGCGGGCTCGCCCATCCACTGAAGATAATTGACCAGATCACCGACGGCGTGCTCGTACTGCAGGGGCGTCATTGTGCCCGGAGTGAGTTGATCCCACCCCGTCTGCACCTGAACCTTGTGGCCGTGCTCCTCGCGTTCTTCGTAAACCGGACGTCGCTGGCCCTGTAATTCCCAGAGCGGATTGGGCATGCCGACGTTGGGAAAAGCCAGGTTGTTCCAGCCCGTCGGACGCGCATCGTCGCGGTAGAAAGTACGCAGGAAAGTGTAAAGGTAGTCCGGACCGGTGCCACCGGGGCCGGACCGCGAGCGCGCGACGACGGTCAGATCGGGCGGATTGGCACCGAACCAGTCCTTGGCCTGTTTCGGGTCGATGGCCGCCTTCATGGTGTCGCCCACCTTGTCGGTCGGAAACAGCAGGTTGGCCTTGATCTGCGCTTCGCTCAGGCCGATGTCGGTCAGGCGGTTGTAGCGCATGAAAGCCGCCGAGTGACAGCCGATGCAGTAGTTGACGAACAGCTTGGCGCCGTTCTGCAGCGATTGCAGGTCGTTGGTGCGGTTGGGCGCCTTGTCCCAGGCGTAGCCACCCTCTTCGGCGTGGACCGCTCCGGTCAGCGCCAGGCCCAGGGCCAGCCCGAGCGACGCGATCATCGTGTGGATGTTTTTTTTCATGCTCGGCAGCCGCTCAGTGAGGGTGGAAGACCACGCGGTCCGGCGGCGTCTTGAAGGTGCCCTTGCGACTCCACCACGGCATCAGCAGGAAGAAGCCGAAATAGAAGAAGCTTCCGAGCTGCGCGATGCGCCCGCCGAGGTCGGACGGCGGCTGCACGCCCAGGTAGCCCAGCACGACGAAGTTGACGACGAAGATCCCGTACATCACCTTGTGCCACTGCGGCCGGTAGCGGATCGACCTGACCGGGCTGTGGTCCAGCCAGGGCAGGAAGAACAGGATGACGACCGCGCCGCCCATGACCACCACGCCCCAGAACTTGGCGTCGATGCTGAGCATCATGGCCGTCACGCCCAGCGCCACCAGCACCACCACGCCCTTCAACAGCGCCGGAAGACGGCTCTTGATGGCGACGAAAGCGGCCGTGCCCAGAACGCAGGCGATCAGCACGTACATCAGCTCGCTGGTGATCGCTCGCAGCATCGAATAGAAAGGCGTGAAGTACCACACCGGAGCGATGTGATTGGGCGTCTTGAGCGGGTCGGCCGGAATGAAGTTGTTGTACTCCAGGAAATAGCCGCCGGCCTCGGGCGCGAAGAAGATCACCGCGCTGAAGACCATCAGGAAACAGCTCACCGCGAAGATGTCGTGCACCGTGTAGAACGGGTGGAATGGAATGCCGTCGAGCGGTATGCCGTTTTCGTCCTTGTGCTTCTTGATCTCGACCCCGTCGGGGTTGTTGGAGCCCACCTCGTGCAGCGCCACGATGTGCGCTACCACCAGCCCCAGCAGCACCAGCGGCACCGCGATGACGTGGAAGGCGAAGAAGCGGTTGAGGGTGGCGTCGCTCACCACGTAGTCGCCGCGAATCAGCAGGGCCAGGTCCGGGCCGATGAAGGGAATCGCCGAGAACAGGTTCACGATGACCTGCGCGCCCCAGTACGACATCTGGCCCCAGGGCAGCAGGTAGCCCATGAAGGCCTCGGCCATCAGGCACAGGAAAATGGCGCAACCGAACAGCCAGACCAGCTCGCGCGGCTTGCGATAGCTGCCGTACATGAGCCCGCGGAACATGTGCAGGTACACCACCACGAAGAAGGCCGACGCGCCGGTGCTGTGCATGTAGCGGATGAGCCAGCCCCAGGGCACGTCCCGCATGATGTATTCGACCGACGCGAAGGCCAGCGTGGCCTCGGGTTTGTAGTGCATCACCAGGAAGATGCCGGTGACGATCTGGATCACCAGTACCAGTAGCGACAACGATCCGAAGACGTACCAGATATTGAAGTTCTTGGGAGCGTAGTACTCGCTCATGTGCTCTTTGTAGAGCTTGCTTGCCGGGAACCGGTTGTCGACCCAGTTCATCAGCTTGCGGCCGGCCGCGGCGTTGGGGGAGATGTCCTTGAATTCAGCCATGGTGTCGGGTGTTCCTTCAGGCGCTCGCCTTGTCTTCACCGATCAGCAGACGGGTGTCCGTGAGGTAGACGTGCGGCGGGACCGGCAGGTTGTCAGGCGCGGGCTTGTTTTTATAGACACGACCGGCGAGGTCGAAGGTGGAGCCGTGGCAAGGGCACAGCCAGCCGCCGCCCCAGTCGGCCGGCAGCGAGGGTTGCGGACCGGGCTGGAACTTGTCGGTCGGGGAGCAGCCGAGATGGGTGCAGATGCCGATCACCACCAGCACTTCGGGCTTGATGGAGCGGTGCTCGTTGCGGGCGTATTCGGGCGTGAACTCGTCGGGGTTGCGCTTGGACTGCGGGTCGGCCAGCTGCCCGTCGAGCTTGGGCAGCGCCGCCACTTCGGCAGCCGTGCGCTTGACGATCCAGACCGGCTTGCCGCGCCATTCGACGGTGATCTTCTCGCCTTCCTTGAGGCCGGCGATGTCCACCTCCACGGCAGCGCCGGCGGCCTTGGCTTTTTCGGAGGGCTGGAAGGTGCTGACGAAGGGTACGGCGGTTGCCACGCCGCCGGCGACACCCATGCAGCTCGACGCGATGAGCCATACCCGCTTGCCGCTGTCGATCTGTTGGCTGTCGACTACTGATGCACTCATGGAGATCCTCGAATGTTCATCGCTGGGGAAGGAATCAGCCAAAGATTGTAGTGGCGCCGCCACGCCCGGGAACCGCGTGGTAGCCCTAAGACGGAGCCGTTTCGGCGCCCCCGGCCCCGCTGCGGCGGCCGGCGGTTTCAGCCCGCGAGCTGGCGCGCCATGCGCACCGCCGCCAACAGGCTGGAAGCGTCCGCGCGCCCCGCGCCGGCCAGGTCGAAGGCGGTACCGTGGTCGGGGCTGGTGCGCACCAGCGGCAGCCCCAGCGTCACATTGACGCCATCCTCGATGCCCAGGTACTTGACCGGAATCAGGCCCTGATCGTGGTACATGGCGATGACCGCGTCGAAACCGTCCGGCTTGCCGGCGCCGGCCCGGGCGCGCATGAAGATGGTGTCCGGCGCGAACGGACCTGCCGCATCCACCCCCTCCGCACGTGCGGCGGCGATGGCCGGACCGATGGTTTCGATCTCCTCCCGGCCGAACAATCCGCCCTCGCCCGCATGCGGGTTGAGGCCGGCCACCGCCAGACGCGGCGCCCGGCCCAGCAGGCGCGACAGCGAGGCATGGCTGATGCGCAGGGTCTCCAGGACGTTGTCGAAAGTCACCGCGTCGAGCGCCCGGCGCAGGGACATGTGGATGCTGACCAGCACCGTGCGCAGCTCCGTGTTCGCCAGCATCATCCGCACCGGCACCGCATCGACCGGCCGACCCAGGAAGGCGGCCGCCTCGGACTGCAACAACTCGGTGTGGCCGGGAAAGTCCACGCCCGCCGCCGACAGCGCCTCCTTGTGCAGCGGCGCGGTGACCAGCGCCGCCACCTCGCCGCGCAGCGCGGCACGCGCCCCCCACACCACCGCTTCGGCAGCCTGCCGGCCCGCCTCGGCCGAGATCACGCCCCACGCGACCGGCGCACGGGCCTGCACCACGGGCAGCACCGGCAGGCAACGCGACGGGCTGGACCATGCCTCGGCGGCGGCATCCAGGCACCAGACAGGCAGGGACGGCGTGCCCAGGCAGGCGGCGGCGCGACGCAGCACGACCGTATCGCCCACCGCGAAGCAGCCGCGCATTTCGTCGGCATGATCGCGAAACAGCCGGGCGACGGTTTCCGGCCCGATGCCGGCGGGGTCGCCGATGGAGATGGCGATGGGCAAGCCGTGGGACGAATCATTCATGCCGGGTTGTCGATGTCGATGAAGGTGTGGCTCAGTCCCAGTTCCGCCGCCAGGTGCCCGGCGACGGCCGGCGCGCCGTAGCGCTCGCTGGCGTGGTGGCCGCAGGCGATGAAGGCCACGCCCGATTCGCGGGCGTAATGCGCCTGGGGCTCGGAAATTTCGCCGGTGACGAAGGCATCGGCTCCGGCCGCGATGGCCGCCTCGAAGAAGCCCTGCGCCCCGCCGGTGCACCACGCCACGCGCCGGATCGGTCCGCGTCCCGGGTCGACCAGCGTCACCGGGCGCTCGACCACACGCTCGACCTGCCGGGCCAGCGCCTGCACATCCTCGAAATGCGTGTCGCCGATGCTGCCCAGGTCCTGCTCGCCGAAATGACCGTCCGCGACCCAGCCCAGCCGGGCGCCCAGTTGGGCGTTGTTGCCGAATTCGGGATGTGCATCCAGCGGCAGGTGGTAGGCGAACAGGCTGATGTCGTGGGCCAGCAGCAGCGCCAGGCGCTGCTTGAGCCAGCCGGTCACCCGCCCGTCGTGGCCGCGCCAGAACAGGCCGTGGTGCACGAAGACGGCATCGGCGCGTGCTTCGATGGCGGCTTCGATCAGCGCGCGGCTGGCCGTCACGCCGGAGACGATGTGGCCGATTTCCGCGCGGCCCTCCACCTGCAGGCCGTTGGGGCCGTAGTCCTTGAAGCGGGCGGGGGCCAGCAGCGCATCTAAGCGCCGCAGCAATGCATCGCGGCCGACGGTGGCACCGCCGCGGATCGGGGTCGTGACTTCCATGCGGACATTGTCTCCGAGGCACGCGTCGCGTCGCCTTTCGCGGAGAATCCGCGGTTACGCGAGTTTTCGCCCGTCCATCCCCCGAACGCCTCCGGACCCCATGAAACGCCTCTGGCTCCTGTTTGCCCAAACCGTCACCATCCTGCTGGCGGCCTACTTCGTCGCCAGCGTGTTCAAGCCGCAATGGGTCGGCCGGCCGACCTTCGGCGGCGGTGTCGTGTCGCTCCTGGAAGCACCCTCGACACCCCTGGCCGCGCCCGAGGCGGGCAGCCTGTCGGGCGCCGCCAAGAAGGCGTCGCCGGCGGTGGTCAGCATCACCACGAGCAAGGCCGCCGCGCGCAATCCGCGCATGAACGACCCGTGGTTCAAGTTCTTCTTCGGCGACCAGGAGCCCTCGCAACCGCAGGCGGGGCTGGGCAGCGGGGTCATCGTCAGCCCCGACGGCTACATCCTCACCAACAACCACGTGATCGAAGGCGCCGACGAGATCGAGGTGATGCTCAACGACAGCCGGCGCGCCAAGGCCAAGGTGATCGGAACCGACCCTGAAACCGACCTGGCCATCGTCAAGATCGACCTCGACAAGCTGCCGGTGATCGTGCTCGGCGACTCCGACCGCATCGAGGTCGGCGACCGGGTGCTGGCCATCGGCAACCCCTTCGGCGTCGGCCAGACGGTCACCAGCGGCATCGTCAGCGCGCTGGGCCGCAACCAGCTCGGCATCAACACCTTCGAGAACTTCATCCAGACCGATGCGGCCATCAACCCCGGCAACTCGGGCGGCGCGCTGGTCGATGTTCACGGCAACCTGCTGGGCATCAACACCGCCATCTTTTCGCGCTCCGGCGGCAGCATGGGCATCGGCTTCGCCATTCCCGTATCGACCGGCAGGCGCGTGCTCGAATCCATCGTGCGCGACGGCCGGGTCACCTACGGCTGGATCGGCGTGGAGCCGGGCGAGCTGTCGCCCGAACTGGCCGAAACCTTCGGCGTTAAGGCCGACAGGGGCGTGATCATCACCGGCGTGCTGCAGGCCGGGCCGGCGGCCGCCGCCGGCATCCGGCCGGGCGACGTCATCGTGCGGGTGGGCGAAAAACCCATCGCCAATGTTGCCGAACTGCTGTCCACGGTGGCCGGCCTGCGCCCGGGTACGCCGGCCGAGTTCGGCCTGATGCGGGGCGATTCCAAGGTCGATCTGGCGGTGACACCGGCCGTGCGGCCGGCGCGCGCCCGCAACCTGCAACAACAGCGCCAGCAACAGGAATAAGCGAAAAACAACCGCAAAACGTCGGAAACATGCGACGTTGCCGACAAATTGTGCAGACAAGTGCCGGGGCCTAGGGGATGGCCCCGGGGTGCGTCCAGCGCCCGGCGGCTAGAATTCGCGCTCGCGTTTTCGCGCGACTCTCTCCAAGGAAGACATCCCATGACCGCAAATTCGTTCCAGCGCCGTGCCGTTTTCGCGCTGATGGCAAGCACCGGCCTGGTGGCCCTCGCCTCCGCCGCCCAGGCCGCCGACATCAAGATCGGTGTCGCCGAAGCCCTGTCCGGCGGCGCCGCACAGTACGGCGTGGCCATCCGCAACGGCTTCCAGCTGGCAGCGGAAGAGATCAATGCCGCCGGCGGCATCAACGGCAACAAGATCGTCCTGATCGTCGAAGACGAACGCGGCAACAAGGAAGAGGCGATCAACGTCTTCAAGAAGCTGATCTTCCAGGACCAGGTGCTGATGGTCTTCGGCCCCACGCTGTCCAATTCGGCCCAGGCCGCCGACCCGATCGCCCAGGCCGCCAAGACGGTCGCCTTCGGTACCTCGAATACCGCCGACGGCATCACCTCCATCGGCAACTTCGTGTTCCGCAACTCGGTCACCGAAGCCGACGTGCTGCCGGAGACGCTGCGCGTCACCGCCGCCAAGACCGGCGTGAAGAAGGTCGCGGTGCTCTACGGCAACGACGACGTCTTCACCAAGAGCGGCTACGACAATTTCAAGAAGGCCCTCGAAGACGCCAAGATCCCGGTGACCACCACCGAGACCTTCGCCAAGGGCGACGTCGACTTCAAGGCTCAGCTCACCAAGATCAAGGCGACCAACCCCGACGCCATCGTGCTGTCGGCCCTGATCGCCGAGGGTGCGCCCATCATGGTGCAGGCCCGCCAGATCGGCCTGAACGTGCCGATCATCGGCGGCAACGGCATGAACTCGGTCAAGATCTTCGACCTGGCCAAGGAAAAGGCCGAAGGCCTGTGGGTGGGCAGCCCCTGGTCCATCGAGAACCAGACCGACGCCAACCGCAAGTTCATCGTCGCCTATACGGCCAAGTACAAGACCGCGCCGGACCAGTTCGCCGCGCAGTCGTACGACGCTCTCTACATCGCAGCGCAAGGTCTCAAAAAGATCAAGCTGTCGGGCTCCCTGCCGGCCGACCGTGCCGCGCTGCGCGACGCCCTCCCCTCGGCCAAGTGGGTGGGTGCTACCGGCACCTTCGAATTCACCCAGGCCAAGGACCGTGCCGGCAAACCCGCCGGCTACGACGCCAAGCAGCAAGCCATCGTCAGCGTGACGCGCGGCGGCAAGTTCGCGATCGAAAAATAAAGAGACTTCTCGCAGCGGACGGACGGCGTGGGACCACGCCGTCCTTTTGCATTTCTGGCTCTTGCCTTATTCATGGCGCCGTCATCCCGACGACAGCGCCTCCGCAGGATTACCACCGTGCTGGAACAGCAGTTAATCAATGCCCTGTCGCTGGGATGCGTTTACGCACTCTTCGCCCTCGGCTTCACCCTCATCTTCGGCGTCCTCGGCGTCATCAACCTGTCGCACGGCGCGGTTTTCATGGTTGGCTCCTATGCCGCCGTCGAGGCCATCACGCATCTGCATCTGCCCTTGTGGGGCGCCCTGCTCTTCTCGTTCGTCTTCTGCGGCGTGCTGGGCCTGCTGATCGACTTCCTGGTGTTGCGGCCGCTGCGCAAGCGCAATGCGCCCCACCTGATCCCGATGATCGCCAGCATCGGCGTCGCCATTATCCTGAACAACGGCGTGCAGGGCATCTTCGGCGCCGAGAACCTGCGCTTCCCATCGGGCATCGTGTCGACCGACTCGATGGAGCTCGGCGGCCTGCACCTGACCGCCCTGGAGCTGGGCATCATCCTGCTGTCCTTCGTGCTGATGGCGGTGCTGATGATCGCGCTCAAGCGCACCCAGCTGGGCCGTGCGCTGCGTGCCATCGCCGAGTCGCCCAAGGCGGCGTACCTGGTGGGCATCAACGTCGAAGGCCTGTTCTTCCTGACGTCCTTCGTGGCGGCCGGGCTCGGCGGCGTGGCGGGCGTGCTGATCGGCCTGTATTCCAACGCGCTGTTCCCGCTGATGGGCCAGCCGATGCTGCACAAGGGCATCGCCGTGATCATCCTGGGCGGCATGGGCGACATCCGCGGCGCGATGCTCGGCGGGCTGTTCCTGGGCTTCGCCGAGGTGCTGTCGGTGGCCTACATCGGCTCCAGCATGCGCGACGCGGTGGCCTTCGGCCTGCTGTTCCTGGTGCTGCTGGTGCGGCCGAAGGGGCTGTTCGGCACCCTGCAGGAGCGTAAGGTCTGACATGGCTGTTTTCGACAATTTCTGGGCCGTCTACAGCAACCTGGTGCTGGGCCTCGGCATCAACGCCCTGCTGGCGCTCTCGATCTACCTGACGCTTTCCTGCGGCATGCTGGCCATGGCCAATGCCGCCTTCATGGGCATCGGCGCGTACACCGCCGCCCTGCTCACCATGAACTACGACACGCCGTACATCGTGTCGATCCTCGCCGGCATGGCCGCCCCGGCCGTGGTCGCGTTCGTCATGGGCAAGCCGACGCTTCGGCTGTCGGGCGTGTACCTGGCGATGGCCACCCTGGCTTTCGGCGAGGTGGTGCGCATCTTCATCCTCAACACCGATTCCATCACCGGCGGTGCGCTGGGCCTGAACGGCATTCCCCAGTCCACCCAGTGGTGGCACGTGCTGCTGGCACTGGTGGCGGTGCTGGCGCTGCTGTGGCGCCTGCGCCATTCGCGGGTGGGACGGGCATTCGAGTCGATCAAGGAAGACGAGACCGCCGCCGGCCTGATGGGCATCGACGTCGGCGCCCACAAGATGACGGCCTTCGTGCTGGGCGCGGCCATCGCCGGCCTGGCCGGGACGCTCAACGCGCACCTGACCTTCTTCATCGGCCCCAACGAGTACGGTTTCGACCGCGGCGTGGACATCCTCACGATGGCCATCCTCGGCGGCATCAACGGCCTGGCCGGCCCGGTGCTCGGCGGCACCATCCTGACGCTGCTGCCGGAAGTGCTGCGCGGCTTTCAGGATTTCCGCCTGGTCGTCAACGGCCTGATCCTGGTGCTGATCGTGCTGTTCCTGCCCAAGGGGCTGTGGGACCCGGCACGCATCCGCAACTGGTTCGGCAAGGGAGGAAAGCACGCATGAGCGCGACGCTTCAACTCAAGAACATCTCACGCCACTTCGGCGGGCTGAAGGTGCTGCAGGACGTCAACCTGGATATTCCCCAGGGCGGCATCTTCGGCCTGATCGGGCCCAACGGCGCCGGCAAGACCACCGTGTTCAACCTGATCACCGGCCTGCTGCCGCCCACCTCCGGCACCATCAGCTTCGAGGGCCGCGACCTGGCCGGCACCAAGCCGCACGAGATCACCCGCGGCGGCATCGCCCGCACCTTCCAGAACATCCGGCTGTTCAAGGAAATGAGCCTGCTCGAGAACGTGATGGTCGGCATGCATGCCCAGTTGCGCTACGGCACGCTGGGCTTGCTGGGTACCTCCGGCCTGTTCCGCTCGGAAGAAAAGCGCGCCCGCGAACGCGCCCGCGAATTGCTGTCCTGGATGAAGCTCGACCACAAGGCCGAGGACACCGCCGACAACCTGTCGTACGGCGATCAGCGCAAGCTGGAACTGGCGCGCGCGCTGGCCACCGAGCCCAAGCTGCTGCTGCTCGACGAACCCGTCGCCGGCATGAACGCCAACGAGAAGACCGAGCTGATGCGCGAGATCGAACAGATCAGCGGCCGCGGCTACACCATCTTCATGATCGAACACGACATGCGCTTCGTGATGGGCCTGTGCCAGGAGATCGCGGTGCTCAATTTCGGCCGCATCATCGCCCAGGGCGGACCGGACGCGATCCGCAACGATCCCCAGGTCATCGAGGCCTACCTGGGCCGCGACGAGGATGAACCCGCATCCGGCCCGGACGGCATCGTCACCGACGGCGCGCCCTCCCCGGTCGCCGCCGGCGTGGCGCCGACCTCGGTCTCCGGCCCCGGAGCCCAAGCATGAGCAACGCTGTGAACAAGACCATTCTTTCGGTCGAGGGACTGAAGGTCGCCTACGGCCATATCGAGGCGGTGAAGGGCATCGATTTCGCCCTGCAGGAGGGCAAGATCACCACGCTGGTGGGGGCCAACGGCGCGGGCAAGTCGACCACCCTGCTGGCGCTGTCCGGCCTGGTGAAAAAGGCCGCCGGCAAGATCACCTTTGACGGCCGCGACATCGGCTCGCTGGCGCCGCACCGCATCGTCGGCGGCGGCCTGGTGCAGGTGGCCGAGGGCCGCGCCACCCTGACCACGCTCACCGTGCGAGAAAACCTCGAACTGGGCGCCTACACGCGCAACAACCGCGCCGAGCGGGCCCAGGACCTGGACTACGTCTACGGCCTGTTCCCGCGCCTGGCCGAGCGCCACTCTGGCCTGGCGGGCAACCTGTCCGGCGGCGAGCAGCAGATGCTGGCCATCGGTCGCGCGCTGATGGCGCGGCCGCGCGTGCTGTTGCTGGACGAACCCTCGATGGGCCTGGCGCCGATCATCGTGCAGGACATCTTCCGCACCCTGCGTACCATCAACCAGAGCGGCCTGACCATTTTCCTGGTCGAGCAGAACGTGCGGCAGGCGCTGAAGATCGCCGACCAGGGCTATGTCATCGAGACCGGCAAGATCGTGCTGAGCGACACCGGTGCCGCGCTGCTCGGCAACCCCAAGGTGCAGGATGCCTACCTGGGCGGCTGAAAGGCTGCCGTCGGCGATGCCGGCATAAAAAAAGGGCGGCCCCTGCGGACCGCCCTTTTTTTACGCCCGGAGCCGAGTCAGGCCGGCGTATCGGCCCGGCTCTTTTCCTCGTCATCCGGCGCCTTGGTGGTCCGGATGAAAATCTTCGAGGCCCAGATACCCACTTCGTACAAAAGGCACATCGGGATGGCCAGGGACAGCTGCGAGACCACGTCGGGCGGTGTCACCACCGCGGCCACCACGAAAGCGCCCACCACGAAGTAGCCGCGGAAAGCCTTGAGCTTGTCGATGCTCACCAGCCCCATCCGGGCCAGCACCACCACCACCACCGGAACCTCGAAGGCGATGCCAAACGCCAGGAACATCGTCAGCACGAAGCTGAGGTATTCCTCGATGTCTGGCGCAGGGGTGATGCTCTTCGGCGCGAAACTCTGGATAAAGGCAAAAACCTGCCCGAATACGAAGAAGTAGCAAAACGCCATGCCGATGAAGAACAGCAGGCTCGACGACACCACCAGCGGCAGCACCAGCTTCTTCTCGTGCAGGTAGAGTCCCGGCGCCACGAAGGCCCACACCTGGTAGAGCACCACCGGCAAGGCCACCACGAAAGCCGCCATCATCAGGATCTTGAGCGGCACCATGAAGGGCGAGATCACCGAGGTGGCGATCAGGGTGGCGCCGGCCGGCAGGTGCGCGATGAGCGGTGCGGCGAGCAGGTCGTAGAGCTGGCCGGGACCGGGATAGAAAAACAACACGCCGCCGGCGATGGCCACCGCGATGAGCGCCTTGACCAGCCGATCGCGCAGCTCCATCAGGTGCTCTACGAAGGGCTGCTCTGTGCCGGCGAGTTCGTCGTCGCGGGAAGGGTCTGACATGGGCTGAAAGCAGGCTGGACGTATCCGCCAGCCGCCTGTTTTAGTTGTGATTTATTTCGGCCTGTGGCGCGCCACACGCGCCGCGGCCGACTGGGCCTTGGTGCGTACGCCGGCGCGGGCCTTGTACCACTGGGGCGTGGCGCCGCGCTTGATGCGCCAGTTCTTGCCCGGGTGCCGGTACTGCGGCGGCACCGGTTCCACGTAGGTGGTGGGCGGCACGATCGAGGGTTCGGACCCATGGCCCAGCATGGCGTTGTCGATGCCGGCCTGGTAGTCGCTCGCATGCGTCTGCACCGACGAATGCACGTCTCGCGCGGCCGTCTCGACCGTGTCTTTCATCTTGCGGAGCTCGTCGAGCTCCATCGAACGATTGACCTCGGACTTGACGTCGTTGACATAGCGCTGCGCCTTGCCCAACAAGGTTCCGACCGTGCGTGCCACCCGGGGCAGTTTTTCCGGGCCGATGACGATCAGCGCAACCGCGCCGATGAGCGCCATCTTGGATAAGCCGATGTCGATCACGGTGCGCGGGCGCCTTCAGTGGGGGTCGGTCGGGCAGCGGGCCTGGCGGCAGGCTTCAAGAACGGGTCTTGGTTTCGACGTCGATCGGGGCCTTGTCGGCCGCCGGTGCCGAGTGGGCCACGTGGGCCGAGGAAGGCGGGACTGCAGGGTCTGCCGGATCGGCTCCGCCGTCCTTGATGCCGTCCTTGAAACCCTTGACCGCGCCGCCGAGATCGGAGCCGAGATTCTTCAGTTTCTTGGTGCCGAAGACCATCACGACGATGGCCAGCACGATCAACCAGTGCCAGATGGAAAATGAACCCATGGATATCTCCTAACGATGTCTGCGATTTTAGGCGCGCCTGACGGGCTTCCCGTGACAAAGGCCCTGAAAGCCGAATTAACCTTTTGACCAGGGGCGTTTACCGCCCATGACGTGAACATGGAGATGGTGCACTTCCTGGCCACCTTCGTCGCCGGTATTCACCACCACCCGGAAGCCGCCGGCCGGATAAGGATTGCAACCCTGCTCCAGCGCCAGCCGCGGCGCCAGCAACATGATGCGGCCGAGCAGGGCCTCGTCCGACGGAGCCGCCTGGGCCAGCGAGGGAATGTGGGCCTTGGGGACGATCATGAAATGCACCGGCGCATGCGGGTGGATGTCGTGAAAAGCAAACAGCTCTTCGTCTTCATAGACCTTCCGGGACGGAATGTGTCCCGCGATGATCTTGCAAAAAATGCAGTCGGCGTCGTGGCGTGTGGGTGCGCTGCTCACGGCTTCAGACCCCCACCGCCTGGCGGCGGTTCATGCGGACCATGCCCAGCACGATGCGGTAGAGGAACCACACCGAGATCACGGTCCAGGCGATCCAGCCGGGGATGAAAAACAGCAGCCATAGCCACGAAGTCAGCAGGTACAGCGCACCGGCCCAGAGAACCGACCGAAGGCGCCAGCGAAAGTGCGACTCCTGCCAGGTGCCGACTGCATCGGCGCGCTTGACCAGGTCGATCACCAGGGCGATCAGCAGCAGCGTGATCGACGCCTGGGCGCCGGGGATGACCGCGGCGAGGGCGACGACCAGATGCAGGATGTAGCTGATCCAGCCGATCGTCGCCAGGCTGTTGTCGGCCTGCCGCGGGATCTCTGCGGGGGGTCGGAAATCTTGCATGTCGGAATCCTTTCCTGTTCGACCGGCCGTCAGTCGGCCCGCTCTTCGGCTTCGCGGGCGCGCACCTTGCGCAGCGATTTTTCCTCGATGCCGCTGGTGCCTTCGCGGCGCGTCAGCTCGGCGACCACGTCGGTCGGCGACAGCCCGTAATGGGCCAGCGCCACCATGCAGTGAAACCACAGGTCGGCGACTTCGTTGACGACCTTCTGGCGATCGCCGCCGTGGTCGGCGTCCTTGGCGGCCAGCACCACCTCGGTCGCCTCTTCGCCGATCTTCTTCAGGAAGGCGTCCGGCCCCTTGTTCAGCAGGCGCGCGACGTAACTGCTGTCGGGATCGCCACCGCGTGCAGGCAGGCGGCTCTCGATGACGGCGGCCAGGCGAGCCAGGGCGTCGGTGTTGTTTTGTTCAGTCGTCATTTGTAGATGGATTCGGGGTCTTTCAACACCGGCTCGACCGGTGTCCATACGCCATCTTTCAACAGGCTGAAGAAGCAGCTGTGACGACCCGTATGGCAGGCGATGCCGGGCTCATGACCGAGTTGCGTCACCTTGAGCAGCACCACGTCGTTGTCGCAGTCGAGGCGGATCTCGTGCACCGTCTGCACATGGCCGGATTCCTCGCCCTTGAACCACAGGCGCTTGCGCGATCGGCTGTAGTAAACGGCACGACCGAGTTCGGCTGTCTTTTGCAGGGCCTCGCGGTCCATCCAGGCGAACATCAGGACATCGTTGCTGCCCTGCTCCTGCGCGATGACGGGCACCAGCCCGCTCGCGTCCCACTTCACTTCGTCTAGAAAACTCATCTGTCGGATTGTCGAGCATGCGCGGAAGCTGTCCGCGCAGCGTGGTTTCAAAGACGCACCGGTATGCCGCGCGCGGCCATGGCGGCTTTCGCCTCGCCCACCGTGTGCTCGCCGTAATGGAAGATGCTGGCGGCCAGTACCGCATCGGCGCCGCCCTGCTGCACGCCGTCGGCCAGGTGCTCGAGGTTGCCGACGCCGCCGGAGGCGATCACCGGCACCGACACCGCATCGCTCACCGCGCGGGTCAGGGCCAGGTCGAAACCGCTCTTGGTGCCGTCGCGGTCCATGCTGGTCAGCAGGATTTCGCCGGCGCCTCGGCGCACCATCTCGACCGCCCAGGCCACCGCGTCCATGCCGGTGTTCTTGCGGCCGCCGTGGCTGTAGACGTCCCAGCCGGCGCCGCGCGCGTTCTCGTCCTCGCCACCGCGTCGCTTGGCGTCGATGGCGACCACGATGCACTGCGCGCCGTAGCGGGCCGAGGCTTCTTCGATGACCTGCGGGTTGGCGATGGCGGCCGAGTTGAAGCTGGTCTTGTCGGCGCCGGCGTTGAGCAGGCGGCGTACGTCGTCGACCGTGCGCACGCCGCCGCCGACCGTCAGCGGGATGAACACCTGCGATGCCACGGCCTCGATGATCGGCAGGATCAGGTCGCGGCCGTCGCTGGTGGCGGTGATGTCGAGGAAGGTCAGCTCGTCGGCGCCCTGCAGGTTGTAGCGGGCGGCGATCTCGACCGGGTCGCCGGCGTCGCGCAGCTCCAGGAAGTTGACGCCCTTGACGACCCGGCCGCCGGTGACGTCGAGGCAGGGAATGATGCGTTTGGCGAGCATGGATGAGGCAGTGGGAAAGAACGGGTCAGCCCGTCACGGACAGGCGCTGCGCGCCCGACCAGGTATCGCCGGGCGCCAGGCGCACCGGGTCGTCGATGGCCGCGGCCTCGACGCAGAGCATGTGGCGATAGCCGTCGTCGGGCATGTCGGCCAGTGTGGCGCACAGGGCGGCGCCGGGGTTCCAGACGACGGTCTGGCCGTACACCGGGTCCTGGGCGATTTCCAGCGATCCGAGGCTGTCGGAAAGGGTCAGCGGAGCGGCGGCGGCCTGGTAGACGCGATCGGTTTCGGCCGTGAAGGCCAGGGCCTCGCCGGCGGACAGCGGATCGGGATGGGTGTCGTCGACCGAATCCCAGAACGGCACTCCGCCCAGGCCGTGAAGCCGCACGCCGTCGATGTCGCCGGTGTGCAGGTAGCTGTGCAGCGCCAGGGTGAACTCGAAAGACTCCGCGCCGGTGTTTTCGACCACGAAGCCGACCGTCAGCGCGCCCGGCGCGAGCGCGATTTCGACGCGCGCGTTGAACGCATGCGGCCAGAGCCGGTGGGTGTCGTCGTCGTCGCGCAGCGCCAGCACGGCCAGGCCGGCGTCGCTGGCCTCGGGCAGCGGCGTCCAGGCGCGGTTGCGCACGAAGCCGTGCTTGGGGAGGGGTCCGCGCTGGTTGAATTGCGGAAAACACACCGGTACGCCACCGCGGATGGCCGTGCTGCCGTCAAACACCGCCTCGGGGCTGAGATACAGGCGCTCGGGGCCGCCGGCCGGTGTCCAGGACAGCACCTGGGCGCCGTGCAGGCAGACCAGGGCGCGGTCGCCCTCGGGCAGGGCCAGTTCGACGCAAGCCTGGCCGCGAAAAGTGACGGCCCGGATCGCCATCGACTTAGACCGCCAGTTCGTCGGCGCGCACCTGCGCAGCCGTGAAATCGAGGTCGCCGGAGTAGATGGCCCGGCCGCAGATGACGCCTTCGACGCCCTCGGACTCCACCGCGCACAGCTGCTCGATGTCGGCCATGTTGGACAGGCCGCCCGAGGCGATCACCGGGATGGTCAGCGCCTGCGCCAGCTTGACGGTGGCGTCGATGTTGATACCCGACAGCATGCCGTCGCGGCCGATGTCGGTGTAGATGATGGATTCGACGCCCCAGTCCTCGAACTTCTTGGCGAGGTCGACCACTTCGTGCCCGGTCAGCTTGCTCCAGCCGTCGGTGGCGACCTTGCCGTCCTTGGCGTCCAGGCCGACGATGATGTGGCCGCCGAAGGCGCTGCAGGCATCTTTCAGGAAGCCCGGGTTCTTGACCGCGGCGGTGCCGATGATCACGTAGCGCAGGCCGCCGTCGATGTATTTCTCGATGGTGTCCAGGTCGCGGATGCCGCCGCCCAGCTGCACCGGGATGTCGTTGCCGACCGCCTTCAGGATGGAGCGGATGGCGGTGGCGTTCTGCGGCTTGCCCGCGAAGGCGCCGTTCAGGTCGACCAGGTGCAGGCGGCGTGCGCCGGCCGCCACCCACTTGAGCGCCATCGCGGCGGGGTCTTCGCCGAAGGTGGTGGATTGGTCCATGTCGCCTTGCTTGAGGCGGACGCAGTGACCGTCTTTGAGATCGATGGCAGGGATGAGAAGCATGGTGCCGGCTGCAGCGTGATGGTTGGAAAAAAGGGAGCAGACCGCTCAGGGCTTCCAGGACAGGAAGTTGCGATACAGCGCCAGGCCGTGGTCGGCGCTTTTCTCCGGATGGAACTGGGTCGCAAAAATATTATCGCGAGCCACGGCGGCGGTAAAGCGCGCGCCGTAATCCGCCTCGCCGGCGCTATGCCGCGGATCGACCGGACGGGCGTAGAAACTGTGCACGAAGTAAAACCACGCGCCGTCCGGCACGCCGGCCCACATGGGGTGCGGCGCGGCGCCGTCTGCCGGCGTCTGGAACACCTGGTTCCAGCCCATCTGCGGCACCTTGAAGCGGCTGCCGTCGGGCTGCAGACGGCCCGCCAGGTCGAAACGGGCCACATGGCCGGGGATCAGGCCCAGGCCGTCGGTCGGGCCCTCTTCGCTACGGTCGAGCAGCATCTGCATACCGACGCAGACACCGAAAAGCGGCTTCTGCGCAGCGGCTTCCATGACTGACGCATGCAGGCCGGAATCGGCCAGTTCGCGCATGCAATCGGGCATGGCGCCCTGGCCCGGCAGCACCACGCGGTCGGCGGCACGCACGGTTTCGGGCTCGGCCGTCACCACGACGTGCCAATCGGTGCCGGCGGCGGCGTGTTGCACCGCCTGCGATACCGAACGCAGGTTACCCATGCCGTAGTCGACCACGGCGACGGTCTTGGATGAAGTCATGTCACCTCGCCCCGGCAAGATACGCGCCAGGGGCCTTTCCTTTTCGCGATGTCAGAGCGAGCCCTTGGTGGACGGAATGACGCCGGCGGCACGCGGATCGCGCTCCAGCGCGGCGCGCAAGGCGCGGGCGAAAGCCTTGAAGACGGTTTCGGCCTGATGGTGCGCATTGACGCCCTTCAGGTTGTCGATGTGCAGGGTGACGCCGGCGTGGTTGACGAAGCCCTGGAAGAACTCGAACGTCAGCTGGGTGTCGAACGCGCCGACCATGCCGCTGGTGAAAGGCACTTCCATGTGCAGGCCCGGGCGGCCGGAAAAATCGACCACCACGCGCGACAGCGCTTCGTCCAGAGGCACGTAGGCGTGGCCATAGCGGCGAATGCCGCGCTTGTCGCCCACGGCGATGGCGAAGGCCTGGCCCAGGGTGATGCCGACGTCTTCGACCGTGTGGTGGCCGTCGATGTGCAGGTCGCCCTCGCAGCGGATGTCGAGGTCGATCAAGCCGTGGCGGGCGATCTGGTCGAGCATGTGGTCGAAGAAACCGATGCCGGTGGCGAGGCTCGCCTTGCCGGTGCCGTCGAGGTTGATGCCCACCGAGATGCGGGTCTCGGCGGTATTGCGGGTGACCTCGGCGGTGCGGTCGGCGCTGGTCGAAACGGAAATGGCGGTGGTCATGGGGTGTTGGACAGGCAGTCGGTCAGTGCGGCAATCAGCTGCGTGTTCTCGTCGGCGGTGCCGACGGTCAGGCGCAGGCAGCCGGCCAGCGACGCATGCATTGTAGAAACGTTCTTGACCAGCAGGCCCGCCTGGCGCAAGCGGGAGAAGACCCGGGCCGCGCCGGCGGCGTCGGGTGCCACTCGCACCAGCACCATGTTGGCGTCGCTGGGCCAGGCTTTGGCCTGCGGCAGCGTTCGCAGCGCCGAGAGCAGGCGCCCACGCTCGGCGACGACCTGGGCGGCCTGGCCGGCAAAAACGTCGGCGTGCTCCAGGGCGAACAACGCGCATTCGGCGTTGAGGGTGCTGATGTTGTACGGCGGGCGCAGCTTGTCGATCTGCTCGACCAGCGCCCGGGGCCCCATCAGGTAGCCGATGCGCACGCCCGCCAGGCCGAACTTGCTCAGGGTGCGCATCAGCAGCACGTGCGGATGTGCTGCCGGATCGGCGCGCAAGGTATCGATCCAGCTGCGGCCGGCGAAGGGCTGGTAGGCCTCGTCGACCACGGCGATGCCGCCCGCCTCGCCCACGGCGGCGATCACGCGCGCCATGTCGGCGTCGGCCCACAGTCCGGCGGTGGGGTTGTTGGGCCAGGCCAGATAGACGACCGCCGGTTTTTCGCGGCCGATCGCTTCGCACATGGCGTCGGCGTCCAGGCTGAAATCGTCCGCACGCAGCGGCACGCCAACGAAGCGCAGGCCCTGCAAGCGGGCGCTGAACGCGTACATGACAAAGCCGGGTTCGGGTGCGAGGACGGTCGCGCCGGGGATGTCGCAGGCCAGCGTGATCAGCGAGATGAGCTCGTCGGAGCCGTTGCCCAGCATCAGGGACCAGCCAGCCGGCAGTTCGGCGTAGGCCGCGAGTGCGTCGCGCAGGGCGCCGACCCGGTCGCCCGGGTAGCGGTTCAGCGCGACCGCGCCGAGCCGCCTGCCCAGTTCGGCCTGCAGTTGCGCCGGCAGGACATGCGGGTTCTCCATGGCGTCGAGCTTGACCAGCCCGGCCGAATCCTGCACCGCGTAGGCGTGCAGGCCCTGGATATCGCTGCGGATGCGCGACAGCGGGTTCATGGCTTCAGCCGCATCTCGGCCGCGCGGGCGTGCGCCTGCAGGCCTTCGCCGTAGGCCAGGGTGGCGGCGATGCCGCCCAGCGTCTGCGCACCCTGCTCGCTCACCTCGATGAGGCTGCTGCGCTTCTGGAAGTCGTAGACACCCAGCGGGCTGGAGAACCGCGCGGTGCCGCTGGTGGGCAGCACATGGTTGGGACCGGCGCAGTAATCACCCAGGCTTTCGCTGGTGTAGGCGCCCAGGAAGATCGCGCCGGCGTGGCGCAGCAGCGGCTCCCAGCGGTGCGGATCGTCGCTCGAGATTTCCAGGTGTTCGGGCGCGATGCGGTTGCTGATCGCGCAGGCCTCTTCCATGTCGCGGGTGAGGATCAGCGCGCCTCGGCCGTTGAGGCTCTTGGCGATGATTTCGGCGCGCGGCATTTCGGGCAGCAGGCGGTCGATGGAAGCCTGTACCGCATCGATGTAGGCGGCGTTCGGGCAGAGCAGGATGCTCTGCGCCAGCTCGTCGTGTTCGGCCTGGCTGAACAAATCCATCGCCACCCAGTCGGGCGGCGTGCTGCCGTCGGCCAGCACCAGGATTTCGCTCGGGCCGGCGATCATGTCGATGCCCACCGTGCCGAAGACGCGGCGCTTGGCGGCCGCCACGTAGGCGTTGCCCGGGCCGGTGATCTTGTCCACCGCCGGCACCGTGGCGGTGCCGTAGGCGAGCGCCGCCACCGCCTGCGCCCCGCCGATGGTGAAGGCTCGGCTGACCCCCGCCACGTGCGCGGCGGCCAGCACCAGCGGATTGCGTTCGCCCTTGGGAGTGGGAACCACCATGATGATTTCGCCGACACCCGCGACATGCGCCGGGATGGCGTTCATCAGCACCGACGACGGATACGCCGCCTTGCCACCCGGCACGTAGATGCCGACGCGGTCCAGCGGAGTCACTTTCTGGCCCAGCAGGGAGCCGTCGGCATCGCGGTAGCTCCAGCTTTCACCCGACGCCTTCTTTTGCGCCTCGTGGTAGCTGCGCACCCGGGCGGCGGCGGTCTGCAGCGCGTGGCGCTGGGCGTCAGGCAGGGATTCGAAGGCCGCTTCGAGTTCGCCCTGGGTGATCTCCAGCGCCCCCATGTCCGCCACGTCCAGGCCGTCGAAACGTGCGGTATAGGCCATCACCGCCGCATCGCCGCGCTTCTGCACGTCGGCCAGGATATCGGCCACGCGCTGCTCGATGGCGGCATCGGTGTCGGCCGACCAGTGCAGCCGGGCCTTGAAGTCGCGCTCGAAATCGGCGTCGGCACAGGACAGGCGGAGTGGTCGGGCTTGCAGTTCCATGGTGGTTTTCGGGGTTCTTACTCGGGACGAATCGCGGACGCGAATGAATCGATGATCTTGCGGATCGGCTCGCGCTTGAGCTTGAGCGCCGCCGGGTTGACGACCAGCCGCGAACTGATGTCCATGATGCGTTCCACCTCGACCAGGTGATTGGCCTTCAGCGTGTTGCCGGTCGAGACCAGGTCGACGATGGCGTCGGCCAGGCCGGTCAGCGGCGCCAGCTCCATGCTGCCGTAGAGCTTGATCAGGTCGACGTGCACGCCCTTGGTGGCGAAGAATTCGCGGGCGATGCCGACATATTTGGTGGCGACCTTCAGGCGGCCGCCCTGGCGCACCGCCGTGGCGTAGTCGAAGTCGTTGCGCACCGCCACGCTGACGCGGCACTTGGCGATGCGCAGGTCGAGCGGCTGCACCAGCGAGGCACCGCCGGGGTGGTCCATGTTGTGTTCGAGCAGGGTATCCAGGCCGGTGACGCCCAGGTCGGCGCCGCCGTACTCGACATAGGTCGGCACGTCGCTGGCGCGCACCAGCACCACGCGCACGTCAGGGTTGCTGGTGGGCAGGATCAGCTTGCGCGACTTCTCAGGGTCTTCCAGTACCTCGATGCCGGCGGCGGCGAGCAGCGGCAGGGTTTCTTCGAAGATGCGGCCTTTGGACAGTGCGAGGGTTATCACGGCGCGGCCCTTTCGATGTCGGCGCCGATGGCGCGCAGCTTTTCTTCCATGCGGTCGTAGCCGCGGTCGAGGTGATAGATGCGGTCGACGATGGTTTCGCCCTCGGCTACCAGGCCGGCGATGACCAGGCTGGCCGAGGCCCGCAGGTCGGTCGCCATGACCGTCGCGCCGGACAGGCGCTGCACGCCTTCGACCATCGCCACCCGGCCGTCGATACGGATGTCGGCGCCCAGGCGTACCAGCTCGTTGACGTGCATGAAGCGGTTTTCGAAGATGGTCTCGGTCGCCATCGATGCGCCTTGCGAGACCACGTTGAGCACCATGAATTGCGCCTGCATGTCGGTCGGGAAGCCGGGGTATTCGGTGGTGCTGAAGCTCTGCGCCTTCAGGCGGCTGGCGGCCGGGCCGGCCGAACGCACGCGCACCGCGCCGTCGAGCGCGTCGACCTCCACGCCGGCATCGCGGAGCTTGTCGATGACCGACTCCAGGTGATCGGCGCGGGCCGAACGCAGCAGCACGTCGCCACCGGTGGCGGCCACCGCGCAAAGGAAGGTGCCGGCCTCGATGCGGTCGGCCACCACGGTGTGCTCGCAACCGTGCAGCGCCTCGACGCCCTGGATGCGGATATGGCTGGTGCCATGGCCTTCGATCTTCGCGCCCATCTTGATGAGCATCTCGGCCAGGTCGCTGATCTCGGGCTCCTGGGCGGCGTTTTCGAGCACCGTCTCGCCTTCTGCCAGGGCAGCGGCCATCAGGAAGTTCTCGGTTCCGGTGACGGTGACCATGTCGGTGCTGATGCGCGCGCCTTTCAGGCGGGTGCGCCCCTCGGGCAGCCTGGCGATGATGTAGCCGTGCTCGACCGTGATATCCGCGCCCATCGCCTGCAGGCCCTTGATGTGCTGGTCGACCGGGCGTGAGCCGATGGCGCAGCCGCCCGGCAGGGACACGGTGGCGTGGCCGAAGCGCGCCAGCAGCGGGCCCAATGCCAGCACCGAGGCCCGCATCGTCTTGACCAGGTCGTACGGCGCTTCCGGGTTGTCGAGAGCGCCCGCATTCAGGCGGACGGTCGCGCTGCCCTCCTCCCGCGCGGCCGTCACCCCCATGTTGCGCACCAGCTTGAGCATGGTGGAGACGTCCTGCAGGCGCGGCACGTTGTGCAGCGTCACCGGCTCGGCAGTCAGCAGTGCGGCGCAGAGTTCGGGCAAGGCGGCGTTCTTGGCACCCGAGACGAGCACCTCGCCATTGAGCGGGCGGCCGCCGCGAATCTTCAGCTGGTCCATTTATTCTTCTCCGCCCTGCGCCAGCCATTCGGCGGGCGTGAAAGTCTTCATCGACAAGGCGTGCACCTCGTTGGTCTGGATACGTTCGCCCAGCGTCGCGTACACCCGCTGGTGGCGCTGGATCGGGCGCTTGCCCTCGAACTCCGTCGACACGATGGTGGCGTACCAGTGGGCACCGTCACCTTCGAGGGCGATGTGTTCGCAGGGCAGGCCCGCGGAGATGATTGAGCGCAGTTCTTCGGCGGTCATAGAAAACAATCGTGGGAGCGGGAACGGACAACCGACGGCCGGATGAGGGCGGTCAGTGTCGAATTTTGTAGCCGGTGGTCAGCAGCCGGAGCGCGATGGCGCTGGTGGCGATCCAGGCACCGCCGACGATGGCCAGGCTGAGCCAGGGAGAGACGTCGCTCTGCCCGAAAAAGCCGTGGCGGAACCCGTCGATCATGTAGAAAAACGGGTTGAAATGGCTCACCGCCTGCCAGAACGGCGGCAACGAGTGGATGGAATAGAAAACGCCCGCCAGGAAGGTCATGGGCATGACCAGGAAGTTCTGGAACAGCGCCATCTGGTCGAACTTTTCGGACCAGAGGCCGGCGATGAGGCCCAGCGTGCCCATCAGGGCCGCCGCCAAGAGGCCGAACACGATGATCCAGCCGGGCGCCGCGAAACTGACCCGGGCGAAGAACAGGAAGGTCACCAGGAAGACGCCGATGCCGACCGCGATGCCGCGCACCAGCGAGGAGCCCACATAGGCCAGGAACATCGCCAGCGGGCTGAGCGGCGTGAGCAGCACGAACACCAGGCTGCCCATGACCTTGCTCTGGATGATCGACGAAGAGCTGTTGGCGAACGCGTTTTGCAGCACGCTCATCATCACCAGCCCCGGCACCAGGAAGGCGGTATAGGGCACCGAGCCGTACACCGTGACGTGGTTGCCGAGGGCGTGGCCGAAGATCAGCAGATACAGGACGGCCGTGAGGATGGGGGCGCCCACGGTCTGGAAACCGACTTTCCAGAAGCGCAGCACCTCCTTGTAGAACAGCGTCTGCCAGCCGGTGATGTCGAAGCTCATACCGGTACCTGCCAGCGGTTTCCGCCCGCACCCTGCTCTGCCGCCATCACCTGCAGGAACACGTCTTCCAGGTCGGCCTTGCGGATTTCGACGTCTTCGACCTGCAGCCCCGCCAGCCGGACGGCCGACAGGTATTGCTCGATCTGCAGCGCACCCGGTGCCGGCAGCTGCACGATGCGGCCGGTGATGCGGGCCTGGGCAGCCAGTTCGGGGGGCAATTCGCCGTCGATCTTGAAACGCAGCACATTGCCGGAGGCCATGCTGAGCAACTCACTGGTGCGATTGAGCGCCACCAGCTTGCCCTTCTTGAGCATGGCGATTCGGTTGCACAGCGCTTCGGCTTCTTCGAGGTAATGGGTGGTCAGCAGGACGGTATGGCCTTCACGGTTGAGGCGGGCGATGAACTGCCACAGGGTTTGGCGCAATTCCACATCGACGCCAGCGGTAGGTTCGTCCAGCACGATGATGGGAGGGCGGTGCACCAGTGCCTGCGCCACCAGCACCCGGCGCTTCATGCCGCCGGAGAGTTGGCGCATGCCGGAGGTGGCCTTGTCGGCGAGGCCGAGGTTCTCCAGCAGTTCGTCGATCCAGGCATCGTTGTTCTTCACGCCGAAGTAGCCGGACTGTATGCGCAGCGTCTCGCGCACATTGAAGAACGGATCGAACACCAGTTCCTGGGGCACGATGCCCAGCCGCCGACGGGCGATGGCGTAGTCGGCCTGGACATCGTGGCCGTCGACCAGCACCCGACCACCGGTGGCCTTGGCGAGGCCCGCGAGGATGCTGATGAGCGTCGTCTTGCCGGCACCGTTGGGGCCGAGCAGTCCGAAGAACTCGCCCTGCTCGATGTCGAAGCTCACCCCGTCCAGGGCCTGGAGGGTGCCGCGCGCCGACTCGTAGCGCTTGGAGACTGACTGGAAAGAGATGGCTGCCATGGGGAACCCGCGATTCTAAGGTGTCGCCGGTTGCCTGGCAGGTCCGGGGATATGCGCGCACGGCGCGCCGCTGCCGATAGCCTCGGCAGACTCAGGCGGTAACGGCCGGCAGCAGCGCCCCGACGCCGTACAGCGCGGCCAGACCGGCCAGCCGGGGATGCAGGCCGCGCACCATGAAGGTCCGGCCCAGCGACAGCACTTCCCGGCGGCAGGCCAGCAAGACCGCCAATGCGGATGAGTCGAAACGCACCAGTGCGGTAGCGTCCGCGATGACCGGCTCGGCGCCACGCCCCAGGCCCTGCGTGAGCATGCGCAGGCAGGTCTGGGCCTGCGCGTGGGTGAGTTCTCCCGGCAGCACCAGCACCTGCGCCGGATCGCCCAGGGTGGAGTTCGCAACGGCGGCAGAAGCTGGTGCCGCAGCGGGGCGTCGGGAGCCGGCCACCTTCAGCCTTTCCTGGCGGCCTGGTTGGCGTTGTTGCGCGAGGCCAGCGCGGCGATCAGGCCGTCGATGCCCTTGGAGTTGATCTCCGTGGCGAACTGGCTGCGATAGGTTTCCACCAGCCATACACCCAGCACGTTCAGGTTGTAGATCTTCCAGCCGGCGCCGTCGCCAGGGGTCTTTTCCAGGCGGTAGTCGAGTTGGATGGGATCGCCGCGGCCGGTGACTTCGGTGCGGACCACGACTTCCTTGTCTTCAGCCGATGCACGCATCGGCTTCACGTTGACGTCCTGGTCGCTGACCTGCGACAGCGCGCCCGAGTAGGTGCGCACCAGCAAGGTCTTGAACTCGACCTGCAGGCGCTGCTGCTGTTCCGGCGTGGCCTGGCGCCACTGCGGGCCGACCGCCGCCGCCGTCATGCGGCGGAAATCGACGTTCGGCATGATCTTGCTGTCGACCAGCGCCATGACCTTGCCGATATCGCCGTTGCGCAGCGAAGGATCGGCCTTGATGGCGCCCAGCGTTTCAGTGGAGAGACGCTTGATCATCGCGTCGGGCGCTTCGTCGGCCGCGTGTGCGGCGAACGGCAGGGCCATGCTGGTGGCGGCCGCCAAGCCGATGGCCAGGCTCGCGAGGAAACGTCGATTCATCTGCATTGATAACTCTCCTTGATCTTCAGTAAGGCTCGCCCGGCACGGACGGCCCGAAAAATGTTCGAGCGCAGCATCGCACGCCGGTTCCGCCTTGTTCGCCAGACATGCAACCGCGTGCAACCTGGCGCAGCCATCGGCTTATTTCGCGGCGGCCGCGGCGCCGACGGCATTGCCGACACCTGCATCGGCGCCGTCGTCCAGGTCGCCATCGCTCTCGGTGGTGTCTTTACGCTGATTGCGGCGCAGCTGCAGGAACGCGTCGCGGGTGAAGCTGTACTGGTCGAGAGCCGCACCGTCCAGGACAGAACTGACGCGCAGAAGATTGGCACGGGTATCGACCACGCGCAGCGCGTACAGGGAATTGCGCAGCGAGACATCGTCCACATGCGACAGCAGATTGCCCTTCAGGTCGATAGGCAATGCAGCGGTGTCGCGCACGGTCGAGGGCCCAAGCAGCGGAAGGATCAGGTACGGGCCCGTGGGCACGCCGTAGAAAGCCAGCGTCTGGCCGAAGTCCTGCTTGTGGCGGTCGATGTTGGCTTCGCCCGCGATGTCCAGGATGCCGCCCAGGCCGAACACGGTATTGACCGCGAAACGGATCCAGGTCTCGCCCGCATCCTGGATGCGGCCCTGCAGCACGTTGTTCACGAAGGACCACGGCTCGGTCAGGTTGCGGAAGAAATTGCCCACCCCGGTTCGCACCAGCGGCGGGGTGACGTCGCGATAGACCGTGGCCACCGGCTTCAGGACGGCGCGGTCGACGCCGTCGTTGAACTTGTAGACGCTACGGTTGAAAGGCTCGAAGGGGTCGCGCGGATTGCGGGTGGGGCCGTTGGCACAGCCGGCCAGCACGGCGACCACCGCCAATGCCGCGATCACGCGGGCGGGGGCGGACACGCCGCGCAGTAATAAAGTCTTGTCGTTCATTTTTTGGCACCAGCCGCCGGCGTGGGACCGTCGGCTGCCTTGTTGTAGAGGAACTGGCTGATGAGGTTTTCGAGAACCACCGCCGATTGGGTGGTGGTGATGAGGTCGCCCGCCGCCAGGTTTTTTTCGTCGGCACCCGCTTCGATGCCGATGTACTGCTCGCCCAGCAGACCGCTGGTCAGGATTTTCAGCGAGCTGTCCTTGGGAAACACGTAGCGGTCCTGAAGCGAAAGCACCACCGAAGCCTGGAAGCTCTTGTCGTCGAAGCTGATTGACTCCACCCGTCCCACCACCACGCCGGCGCTGCGCACCGCCGATTGCGACTTGAGGCCGCCGATGTTGTCGAAACGTGCGGTCACCTTGTAGGTGGGCTGGAAGCTCAGCCGCAGCAGGTTGGCAGATTGCAGTGCCAGGAACAGCAACGCGGCTGCACCCAGCAAGACGAACACGCCGACCCACACATCACTTTTTGACTTTTCCATATTTCCAGTTACTCCCTTGCCCAGGCCAAGTTTCGTGTCGTGTCGAGACGCAGCCTCACAGGCTGAACATCATCGCAGTCAGCAGGAAATCGAGGCCCAGTACGGCCAGCGAGGCCACCACCACGGTACGAGTGGTCGCGCGAGACACGCCCTCCGGCGTCGGTTTGGCCGAGTAGCCTTGCAGCAGCGCGACGAAAGTTACCGTTAATGCGAAAACCACGCTCTTCAGCACGCCGTTGCCGACGTCCCGTACGACATCCACGCCGCCCTGCATCTGGCTCCAGAACGAGCCGGCATCGACACCGATCAAAACTACCCCGACGACCCATCCCCCCAGGATACCGACCGCACTGAAAACCGCCGAAAGAATCGGCAAGGCGATCACGCCGGCCCAGAAGCGCGGCGCCAGGATGCGGCGCACCGGGTCGATGGCCATCATTTCCATGGCGGTGATCTGCTCGCCGGCGCGCATCAGGCCGATTTCGGCGGTGAGCGACGTACCGGCGCGGCCCGCGAAAAGCAGTGCGGAAACCACCGGACCTAGCTCGCGTACCAACGAAAGCGCCACCAGCAGGCCCAATGCGCTGGATGCGCCGTAGCGCTGCAGCGTGTAGTAGCCCTGCAGGCCAAGCACGAAACCGACGAACAAGCCGGACACGGCGATGATCGCCAGCGAATAGTTGCCGAGGAAATGCAGCTGTTCGGACACCAGCCGAAAACGCCGCAGCGTCGGGCCGGCCAGCATGATGAGCCGGAAGAACAGGCGCGCCGCGGCGCCGAGGCTGGACAGCCATTCGCGCGTGGCGCGGCCGACATCCGCCGGATGCCACCACCTCATGGACCGCTCCTGACGCGAGGGCTCTGGACTCGGTGCTCGGGCGGACCGAAATCGGCCTCCACGCTGGCACCGGGGTAATGAAAGCGCACCGGCCCGTCGGGCTGGGCGTGCACGAATTGATAGACCAGCGCGTCGGCGCTGTTGCGGATGTCGTCCGGCGTGCCCTGCAACGCGATACGGCCGTTGGCGAGCACGACCACGTGGTCGGCGATGCCCAGCGTTTCATCCACGTCGTGCGACACCACGATGCTGGTCAGGCCCATGGCGTCGTTGAGCTGGCGGATAAGGCGCGCGGAAATGCCCAGCGAGATCGGATCCAGGCCGGCGAAGGGTTCGTCGTACAACACCAGTTCGGGGTCTAGGGCGATGGCCCGGGCCATCGCTACCCGGCGCGCCATGCCGCCGGAGATTTCGCTGGTGCTCAGGGATCGGGCGCCACGCAGGCCGACGGCGTCGAGCTTCATCAGGACGATGTCGCGGATCAAAGCGTCGGACAGATCGGTGTGCTCGCGCAGCGGGAAGGCGACGTTCTCGAACACGTCGAGATCGGTGAACAGCGCGCCGAACTGAAACAACATGCCCATGCGCCGGCGCGCGGCGAAGAGCGCGGTCGGCGCCATGGCGCCGACATCCTGGCCGTCGAACATTACTTGCCCGGACTGCGCACGCGCCTGGCCGCCGATGAGGCGCAACACCGTCGTCTTGCCGCCGCCGGAGGCCCCCATCAGGGCGGTGACCTTGCCGCGCGGAACCGCCAGCGTCACGCCGTCGAGCACCTTGCGGTCGCCATAGCCGAAGCTGACGTCACGCAGCACGACGAGGTTGTCGGCGTCTGCGGCAGCGGAGGGGTGGGGAAAAGGCGCGGTGGAGTCCATGCAAAAAGAAAGCCGGACAGAGGCCCGGCTCAGGAGAGCGCGATGATAAGGGATAGGCGTTACCCCTTAATACGTCTTCGGGGATCGTCGGTGTTATTGCTTGATCTGCCCGTCAGGCAATGCGCTCAGTGCCTCGCGGATGGCACCGGCCAGCGCGGCGATGCCCGCCTCGATTTGCGCGGGCGTGGCGGTCACGAACGACAAGCGCAGGGTGCGGTCGTCGGGCTCGGCCGCATAGAAAGCCTGGCCGGGGACAAACGCCACGCCCTTGCCGACGGCTTGCTCGAGCAGCCGGGTCGCCGACAGGCCGTCCGGCAGGCGAGCCCACAAAAACATCCCGCCGGCCGGCCGGTTCCAGCGGACGCCGAGACCGGACATCTCGCGCTCCATCGCCGCCATCATGGCGTCCCGCTTGTTTTTGTAGAGCGCCCTGATCGTGGGCACGTGGCCGTCGAGGAAGCCGTCCCGCATCACTTCGACGACTACCCGCTGGTTGAACGTGGAGCTGTGCAGGTCGGCGGCCTGCTTCGCGATGACCAGGCGCCGGTGGATTTCGGGTGGCGCCACCAAAAAACCGAGTCGCAGGCCGGGCGCCAGCACTTTCGAGAAAGAACCCATGTAGACGGTATTTTCGGGATGGCGGGAGGCCAGCGGAGCCGGTGGCGGCGCATCGAACCACAGCTCTCCGTACGGGTTGTCTTCCAGGACGGGCACGCCGGCGAGCGCCGCCAGATCGGAGATGGCGGCGCGGCGCGCTTCGCTCATGCTGCGCCCGGTCGGGTTCTGAAAGTTGGGCAGGATGTACAGAAAACGCGCGTCCGCGATCTTGGCCGCCAGATCGGCCGGCAGCATGCCGGAGTCGTCGCTGTCGACGCAGACCACGTTCGGCTCCATCGGCTGAAAGGCCTGCAAGGCGCCGAGGTACGTCGGCGTTTCCACCAGAACCTTGCTGCCCGGATCGACCAGTATCTTGGCCACCAGGTCCAGCGCCTGTTGCGATCCGGTGGTAATCAGGACATGCGCCGGATCGACCCGCCAGGGCAGGGAATCCGCCACGGCTTCGCGAAGCGCGGGCAGGCCCTCCGTCGGCGAGTACTGCAGCGCGTTTCGCGCATCGTCCGAACGCAGGACCCGATCGCACGCCTGGGCGAAGGCCTCGACCGGAAAGGTTTCCGGCGAGGGCAACCCCCCTGCGAAACTGATGATGTCGGGCCGCTGGGTCAGCTTGAGCAGATCGCGGATCACCGACGAGGTCATGTTGCGGGTGCGCGCTGCAAGGGTCCAGAAGGTCGGGCCGGCCGCAAGTGGTAAAGACACCCCGGCTCTCACCTGCGGGCCATCCCCCTCGGCGGTCCGGGATGCCTGGCTGCCCGCGGCTCCGGCCTGCCCGAAACAGGCTTGTTGCTCGGCGGGTGTCAGGACCCGGGCGACCGGCAGATTCAGGTTCGATGCAACGGTATCCGGGATGTCGCTGCCGGAGCTTTCCGGCCGAAGCTGCGAAAACTGCGACTGGCTCGCCGCTGCCGTCAAAGCCAGAATCTTGGGTGCGGATTTTCCAATTCCCGTGGGTGAAAACATAATTTATCTCCGTCAAAAACGCTACTTTTGACGGGGAAACTGCAAAAGCGACAACGCCGCCCGAACGGCGGCGATGTCATGCGAAGCAACGGCCAATCGCCGCTGCTCGATGGGCGAATCAGCGCGGCAGGTCGCTGAATCCCATCAGGAATTCATCCACCGAGCGCGCGGCCTGCCGGCCTTCCCGGATGGCCCACACCACGAGCGACTGCCCCCGGCGCACATCGCCGGCGGCGAACACCTTGGCGACGTTGGTGGCGTAGCCGCCGTCGAAATCGGTTGTCGCCTTGGCGTTGCCGCGGGCGTCCTTCTCGATGCCGAAAGCCTCCAGCACCGGCGAGACCGGGGCGACGAAGCCCATGGCCAGCAGGACCAGGTCGGCCTTCAACAATTGTTCGCTGTTCGGCACCTCGACCAGCTTGCCGTCCTTGAACTCCACACGAACCGTCTTCAGGCCGGTGAGCTTGCCGTTTTCGCCGACGAACTCCTTGGTAGAGATGGCGAATTCGCGCTCGCAGCCTTCTTCGTGGCTGGAGCTGGTGCGCAGCTTGATCGGCCAGTAGGGCCAGGTCATCGGGCGGTTCTCGACCTCCGGCGGCTGGGGCATCAGTTCGAATTGGGTGACGCTGACCGCGCCGTGGCGGTTGCTGGTGCCCACGCAGTCGCTGCCGGTGTCGCCGCCGCCGATCACGATGACGTGCTTGCCGTCCGCGCGCAGCTGGCTCTTCAGCTTGTCACCGGCGTTGACCTTGTTCTGCTGGGGCAGGAACTCCATGGCGTAGTGGACGCCGTCCAGGTCGCGGCCGGGCACCGGCAGGTCGCGGGAAGTTTCCGAACCGGCCGTCAGCAGCACCGCGTCGAAGTCTTTCTGCAGCTGCTCCGGCGTGATGCTTTCCTTGGCCCAGTTGGTGACCTTGGAACCCTTGCCCAGCGGGTCCCTGGCGGCACCGACGACCACGCCGGTACGGATGGTCACGCCCTCGGCCAGCATCTGCTCGGCGCGGCGGTCGATGTGTGACTTCTCCATCTTGAAGTCGGGAATGCCGTAGCGCAGCAGGCCGCCGATGCGGTCGTTCTTCTCGAAAAGGGTCACGTCGTGGCCGGCGCGGGCCAGCTGCTGCGCCGCCGCCATGCCGGCCGGGCCGGAACCGACCACCGCGACCTTCTTGCCGGTCTTGTGCTTGGCCACGCGCGGCGTGACCCAGCCTTCGGACCAGGCGCGGTCGATGATGGCGTGCTCGATCGACTTGATGCCGACGGCGTCGTCGTTCACGTTGAGCACGCAGGCCGCCTCGCAGGGCGCGGGGCAGATGCGGCCGGTGAACTCGGGGAAGTTGTTGGTGCTGTCCAGCACCGCCCACGCGCTCTTCCAGTCGTCCTGGTACACCAGGTCGTTGAAGTCCGGAATGATGTTGTTGACAGGGCAGCCGTTGTTGCAGAACGGCGTGCCGCAGTCCATGCAGCGGGCGCCCTGGATCTTGGCCTGCTTGTCGTCGAGGGCGACGACGAATTCCTTGTAGTGCTTCAGGCGCTCCTCGACCGGCTTGTAGCCCTCGTCGATGCGCTCGAATTCCATGAATCCGGTGACTTTTCCCATGATCGTGGTGTCCTGCTTTGCTTGTTTTTCCAGTCCGTGGGCCGCTTACTTGGCGGGCACGGTTTCGCGCTTGGCGGCAGCCGGCGTCACGGCGGGGGTCGCCGGGTCGGCCTGCGTGGCACGCAGGTGCATCTCGCCCAATGCCCGCTTGTATTCGCTCGGGAACACCTTGACGAACTTGGTGCGGGCGACGGCCCAGTGGTCCAGCAGGTCTCGGGCGCGCTTGCTGCCGGTCCAGCGGTTGTGCTGCTCGAGCAGCTTGCGCAGGATCGCCTCGTCGGTCTCTCCCCGGTGCCAGGTGCCCGGCTGGGCGGCTGCGGTCTGCTCGGCGGTGGTCGCCACCTTTTCCAGCGACACCATCGACAGGTTGCAGCGCGAGGCGAACTGGCCGTCTTCGTCGTACACGTAGGCGATGCCGCCCGACATGCCTGCCGCGAAGTTGCGGCCGGTCTGTCCCAGCACGGCGACGGTGCCGCCGGTCATGTACTCGCAGCCGTGGTCGCCCGTGCCCTCGACCACCGTGGTGGCACCCGACAGGCGCACCGCGAAGCGCTCGCCCGCCACGCCGGCGAAGTAGGACTCGCCGGCGGTCGCGCCGTACATCACCGTGTTGCCGACGATGATGTTCTTGGCCGCCTCGCCGCGGAAATCCAGGCTCGGTCGCACCACCACGCGCCCGCCCGACAGGCCCTTGCCGGTGTAGTCGTTGGCGTCGCCGATCAGGTACAGCGTGATGCCGTTGGTCAGGAATGCCCCGAACGACTGGCCGCCGGTACCTTCCAGCTGGATATGGATGGTGTCGTCGGGCAGGCCTTCCGGATGCACCTTGGTGACCGCGCCGGAGAGCATCGCGCCCACCGTGCGGTTGACGTTGCGGGCCTGTTCCATGAAGCGCACGCGTTCGCCGCGCTCGATGGCCGGCCGGCTCTTCTCGATCAGCTTGTTGTCCAGGGCGCGGTCCAGGCCGTGGTCCTGGAACTCGGTGTGGAACTTGCCGACGGTGTCGGGCACGATGGGCTGGGCGAAGAGGCGGCCGAAATCGAGGCCGCGTGCCTTCCAGTGGGCGATGCCCTTCTTGGTGTCGAGCAGGTCGACGCGGCCGATCATGTCGTCGAACTTGCGGATGCCCAGCTGGGCCATGATCTGGCGCACTTCTTCGGCGATGAAGAAGAAGAAGTTGACGACATGCTCGGGCTTGCCGGAGAACTTCTTGCGCAGCACCGGATCCTGCGTGGCCACGCCTACCGGGCAGGTGTTCAGGTGGCACTTGCGCATCATGATGCAGCCCTCGACCACCAGCGGCGCGGTGGCGAAACCGAACTCGTCTGCGCCCAGCAGCGCGCCGATGGCGACGTCGCGGCCGGTCTTCATCTGGCCGTCGGCCTGCACCCGGATACGGCTGCGCAGGCGGTTCAGCACCAGGGTCTGCTGGGTCTCGGCCAGGCCGATTTCCCAGGGTGAACCGGCGTGCTTGATGGACGACCACGGCGATGCGCCGGTGCCGCCGTCGTGGCCGGCGATGACCACGTGGTCGCTCTTGCACTTGGCGACACCCGCGGCGATGGTGCCCACGCCCACTTCGGACACCAGCTTGACGCTGATGTCGGCGTGCGGCGCGACGTTCTTCAGGTCGTGGATCAGCTGGGCGAGGTCTTCGATGGAATAGATGTCGTGGTGCGGCGGCGGGCTGATGAGGCCCACGCCGGGCACCGAGTGGCGCAGCTTGCCGATGTATTCGGTGACCTTGCCGCCGGGCAGCTGGCCGCCTTCGCCGGGCTTGGCGCCCTGCGCCATCTTGATCTGGATCTGGTCCGCGGACGAGAGGTATTCGGCGGTGACACCGAAACGGCCCGAGGCCACCTGCTTGATCTTGGAGCGCAGCGAATCGCCGGCCTCCAAGTTCATGTCGACCTCGACGTTGGCCTCGCCGATCACGCTCTTGAGGGTGTCGCCGACCTTGACCGGGATGCCCTTCAGTTCGTTGCGGTAACGGTTGGCGTCCTCGCCGCCTTCGCCGGTGTTGCTCTTGCCGCCGATGCGGTTCATGGCGACGGCCAGCGTGGCATGGGCCTCGGTGGAGATCGAGCCCATGGACATCGCGCCGGTAGCGAAACGCTTGACGATCTCCTTGGCCGACTCGACCTCATCGACCGGAATGGCCCTGGAAGGATCGATCTTGAACTCGAACAGGCCGCGCAGCGTCATGTGGCGGCGGCTCTGGTCGTTGATCAGCTGGGCATATTCCTTGTAGGTACTCCAGCTGTTGGCGCGGGTGCTGTGCTGCAGCTTGGCGATGGCGTCGGGCGACCACATGTGCTCTTCGCCGCGGCTACGCCAGGCGTACTCGCCGCCGGCGTCCAGCATGGTGGCCAGCACCGGGTCGTCGCCGAAGGCGGCCTTGTGCATGCGCAGGGCTTCCTCGGCGATCTCGAAGACGCCGATGCCCTCGACCCGGCTGGCGGTGCCGGTGAAGTACTTGCCGATGGTCTCGGTGTTCAGGCCGATCGCCTCGAACAGCTGCGCGCCGCAGTAGCTCATGTACGTCGACACGCCCATCTTGGACATGATCTTGGACAGGCCCTTGCCGATCGCCTTGACGTAGTTGTAGATGGCCTTGTCGGCGGACATGTCCGCCGGCATGTCCTTGTGCAGGTGGGCCAGGGTTTCCATCGCCAGATAGGGATGGACCGCCTCGGCGCCGTAGCCGGCCAGTACCGCGAAGTGGTGCACTTCGCGCGCCGAGCCGGTCTCGACGACCAGGCCGACGGTGGTGCGGCGGCCTTCGCGCACCAGGTGCTGGTGGATGGCCGACAGCGCCAGCAGCGCGGGGATGGCGACCTGGTCCGGGCCGACCGCGCGGTCGCTGATGATCAGGATGTTGTTGCCGAGCTTGATCGCATCGACGGCTTCCGCGCACAGCGAAGCCAGCTTGGCCTCGACGCCTTCACGGCCCCAGGCGAACGGATAGGTGATATCCAGCGTGGCGCTGCGGAACTTGCCATGGGTGAACTGCTCGATGTCGCGCAGCTTGGCCATGTCGTTGAAGTCGAGCACCGGCTGGCTCACTTCGAGGCGCATCGGCGGGTTGACCTGGTTGATGTCCAGCAGGTTCGGCTTGGGGCCGACGAAGCTCACGAGCGACATCACGATGGCTTCGCGGATCGGGTCGATCGGCGGGTTGGTCACCTGTGCGAACAGCTGCTTGAAGTAGCTGTACAGCGGCTTGTCCCTGGACGACAGCACCGCCAGCGGGCTGTCGTTGCCCATGGAGCCGATGCCTTCCTCGCCGTTCTTGGCCATCGGCTGGATCAGGAACTTGAGGTCTTCCTGGGTGAAGCCGAAAGCCTGCTGGCGGTCGAGCAGCGCGACTTCGCTGGCGGGCGCATCGCCGCTGCCTTCGACGTCGTCGAGCTTGATGCGCAGGTTCTCGATCCACTGCTTGTACGGCTTGCTGCTGGTCAGGTTGGCCTTCAGCTCCTCGTCGTCGATCATGCGGCCCTGGTCGAGGTCGATCAGGAACATCTTGCCGGGCTGCAGGCGCCACTTGCGCACGATCTTGTTCTCCGGCACCGGCAGCACGCCGGACTCGGAACCCATGATGACCAGGTCGTCGTCGGTCACGCAGTAGCGGGACGGGCGCAGGCCGTTGCGGTCCAGCGTGGCGCCGATCTGGCGGCCGTCGGTGAAGACCAGGGAAGCCGGGCCGTCCCACGGCTCCATCATGGCGGCGTGATATTCATAGAAGGCCTTGCGGCGGCCGTCCATGGTGGTGTGCTGCTCCCAGGGCTCGGGCACCATCATCATCATTGCCTGGCTCAGCGGGTAGCCGGCCATGGTCATGAGCTCGAGGCAGTTGTCGAAGGTGGCGGTGTCGGACTGGCCGGGGAAGCTGATCGGGTAGAGCTTCTTCAGGTCTTCGCCCAGCACCGGGGAAGACATCACGCCTTCGCGTGCCTTCATCCAGTTGTAGTTGCCCTTGACCGTGTTGATTTCGCCGTTGTGCGCGACGTACCGGTACGGGTGGGCCAGCGGCCACTCGGGGAAGGTGTTGGTTGAGAAGCGCTGATGCACCAGCCCGAGGGCCGAGACGCAGCGCGGATCCTGCAGGTCGAGGTAATAGGTACCCACCTGGTCGGCCAGCAGCAGGCCCTTGTAGACCACGGTGCGGCTCGACATGCTCGGAACGTAGTATTCCTTGCTGTGCTTCAGGCGCAGCGCCTGGATGTTGGCGCTGGCGGTCTTGCGGATGACGTAGAGCTTGCGTTCCAGCGCGTCCTGCACGATGACGTCGGTGCCGCGGCCGATGAACACCTGGCGAATGATCGGCTCGGTCTTCTTGACCTGCGGCGACATCGGCATTTCGCGGTTCACCGGCACATCGCGCCAGCCCAGCAGCACCTGGCCTTCGGCCTTGACCGCGCGCTCGACTTCCTGCTCACAGGCCAGCCGGGAGGCGTGCTCCTTGGGCATGAAGATCATGCCGACGCCGTACTCGCCCGGGGGCGGCAGCGTGACGCCCTGGGCCGCCATCTCTTCGCGGTACAGCAGGTCCGGCAGCTGGATCAGGATGCCGGCGCCATCGCCCATCAGCTTGTCGGCACCCACGGCGCCGCGGTGGTCGATGTTTTCGAGAATCTTGAGCGCCTGGGTCACGATGTCGTGACGCTTCTCACCCTTGATATGGGCAACGAAGCCGAGGCCGCAGGCGTCGTGCTCGTTACTGGTGGAATACAGACCGTTGTCTTGGAGATGCTTGATCTCGGCAGCCGTCGTCATGGGGCGTGCTCCTTGGGATATGCGCGGGGAAGGCGAGCATAGGACACAGCAACAACGGTGCCAAGCACTTTAAATTGGGGTCGGATTCCTAATAATTTCCGATAGATATCGTCGGTTAATTAATTGGGGACAGATTAACTGATGCTCTAAATATCTGTTTTCAAACGATTTTCTTTTGCGGGGCAAGTGCATCACGGACGATCGGCGGTCGTCCGGCCTGCCCTGGCGCCAATCGCCTGTCGGTTTTTTTCTCCAGGCGCTTCAGAAACTCGCCGCCGCCCAGGGCCCAGCCACCTTGCGTCGCGCCGCTCAACTGCGCCTGCACCTCGGTCGGCACGCCGGCATGCACCAGATCGGCATAGGCCAGCTCGCGCGCGAAAGGCGTGTTGCCCAGTTCCCAGTAGAGCGCATGAGGCGTCACCAGCCGATCGATGCCGCGCCCGATGTAATGGCCGTGGCTGGACCAGCGATAGCCCTCGGCCTGCGCCGTCATTCCGCCCACCACCGGCTTCAGGTCGAGCAAGGCCATGGCGTGCAGCAGGTAGGCATCGGCGTCCAGAACGGTGGAGCGGTAGCGCCCTTCCCACAACGTGCCGCTGCGGCCGTGGCGATCGTTGAAATAACGCACATAGCGCCGCCCCACCGCCTGCATCCAGCGCGCCAGGCTGTCGTCGGCAGGCGTGACCAGCAACTGCAGGTAGTTGTCCATCAGCACGTAGGCGTGCACGGCGACGCCGAATTCGCCGCCGTGTTCCTGCACCAGTTGCAGCAGTCGCAGGCGGTCTTCGTCGTCTCGGAAGATGTCCTGCCCGTTGTTGCCGCGCAGGATCAGGTGATGCACATGGCCGGGAACGGTGAGCCGGGGCAGGCGGGCCATGGCACGGACTACTCGGCGGCGGCGGGGGCGGCGTCTTCGACCGAAGCGGCCTCGGGCATCGGTGCGCGGGCGTAACGCTCCGCCGCCAGCGATTGCAGCCCGAACTGATCCAGCAGCGCGTGCAGGCGCTGGGCGGCGCTGCGCTTGCGCTGGCCGGTGTAGCGCGCCACGATGAGTTCGTTTTTCATGCTGTGCTCCCAGCCGACCAGTTCGGTCACCGTCACGGTGTAGCCGCAGGCTTCCAGGTACAGGCAACGCAGCACGTTGGTCAGCTGGCTGCCCATCTCGCGGGTGTGCAGTGGGTGCCGCCACAACTCGGCCAGCGGCGTACGCGCCAGCTGCAGGGCCTTCTGGCCGCGCAGCACCGAGGCCACCTCGGCCTGGCAGCAGGGCACGATCACCATGGCGCGCGCTTTTTTCTCCAGGCCGAAGGCGATGGCGTCGTCGGTTGCCGTATCGCATGCATGGAGCGCGGTGACGATGTCGATGCGCTCCGGCAGGGCCGCATCCGTCGCCGCATCGGCCGCCGACACGTTCAGAAAGGACATGCGACCGAAGCCCAGCCGTCCGGCCAGCTCGGTGGAGCGCTCGACGAGCTCCGCGCGTGTCTCGACGCCGTAGATGTGCCCGCCCTGCCCCGTTTCCTGCGCCTTGAAGAACAGGTCGTAGACGATGAAGCCCAGGTAGGACTTGCCGGCGCCGTGGTCGGCCAGCGTGGCGCCCCGCCCCTTGTCGGGCAGCTCCTTCAGCAGCGGCTCGATGAAATTGAACAGGTGGTACACCTGCTTGAGCTTGCGGCGCGAGTCCTGGTTGAGCTTGCCGTCCCGGGTGAGGATGTGCAGCTCTTTCAGCAGTTCGATCGACTGGCCCTCGCGGACCTCCGGCGGCAGGCCGGTGTCGGTGGATTTCGCCGGCGGCTGTTTTTGCTTTTTCATGGCTTGTGTCCGGCTCCGCGCCCGACATCGAGCGCGGTCCACCCGTCGACGCCGAGCTTTTCCAGCGTTTCGATGTTGCGGCCGAAGATTTCCTCGGCGTCCGGGAATGCCTCGACCGCACGGTCCACGCTGGCTTCGCGCAGCAGGTGCAGCGTGGGCCAGGGCGCGCGGTTGGTGGCGTTGGTGATGTCGTCGGCCTCGGTGCCGCCGAACTGGAAATCGGGATGGAAGGTGGCGAGCTGCAGCACGCCCTCGAAACCCTCGTTGGCCAGCCGGTCTTCGGCCTCGCCGGCGAAGTCGTTGAAATCGAGAAAATCGCCGAGTCCCCGGGTGACGACCAGCAAGGTGGTGTCCCGCTCGTCCGCGTCCGTCGCCGCCAGGGCCCGGGCTTCGTCCAGCAGGGCTTGCATCAGTGCGTCGGCAGCCAGGCCGTCGTGTACTGCGTAGTGCACCTGCTCCCGGACATGCACCGCCTTGGCGAAGGGGCAGAGATTGAGGCCGATGACGGCGCGCTCCAGCCAGCGACGGGTGTCGGCGACGGGGTCTTGTATGGCGGTGGGGTGGGCGGTGCTGGACACAGCCGCCGATTTTACCGGCGGGGTGTCGAAGGGTATCGGCCCGCCCGGTCCTCAGTCGAAAACCCGCCGCCCGGTGAGGCGCTGGTGTTCGCTGGTGGCGAAGCGGTCGGTCATGCCGGCGACGTAGTCCGCGACGATGCGTTCGCGGGGTAGTTCGGGGTTGCCGGCCAGCGCCCGCTCGCCGTAGCCGCCGCGCATTTCGCCGGGCTCGGCGTTGTACACGGCGAAAAGGTCCTGCACCACGATCTTGCCGGCGTCGGCCACCGTGACCACCTCGGGGTGGCGGTACAGGTCGCGAAACAGAAAACGTTTGAGCTGCGTCGTCTCGGCGTGCATCGTCGCGCTGAAACCGACGAGTGGTTTGCCGGCGGCGCGCACGTCGTCGGCCGAACGCGGGGCCAGTGCGGCCAGGGCGGCGGCCGTAGTGTCGATCACGTCGTAGACCTGGTCGCTCAGCATCAGTCGGATCGACTCGTACAGCAGCCGGCGCCGGCCGCTTCGATCGCCCAGCGCCGGATGGCGGACGATGGCCGCTCGGCGGTAGCGGTCGAACAAGGGCACCGCCTCGAGTTGCTCGAGCGTGATGAGGCCGGAGCGAACGCCGTCGTCCACATCGTGGGCGTTGTAGGCGATGGCGTCCGCCAGATTGCACAGCTGCGCTTCCAGGCTCGGCTGGGTGCGGTCGATGAAGCGCCGCGCCACGCCGCCCGGCTCTGCCGCCTCCAGCGCCTCGGCGGCCGGCCGGGCGCAGTGCTTGAGGATCCCCTCCCGGGTTTCGAAACACAGGTTGAGGCCGTCGAACGCCGGGTAACGCTCTTCCAGCGCATCGACCACCCGCAGGCTCTGCAGGTTGTGCTCGAAGCCGCCGTGGTCCTGCATGCAGGCGTGCAGCGCGTCCTGGCCGGCATGGCCGAACGGCGTGTGGCCCAGGTCGTGCGCCAGTGCGATGGCCTCGACCAGGTCTTCGTCCAGCCCCAGGGAGCGCGCGATGGAACGGCCGAGTTGGGCGACCTCCAGCGAATGAGTCAGCCGCGTACGGAACAGGTCGCCCTCGTGGTTGAGGAAGACCTGCGTCTTGTAGACCAGTCGCCGGAAGGCGGTGGAATGCACGATGCGGTCGCGATCGCGCTGGTATTCGGAGCGGGTCGGTGCGGGTGACTCGGTGAAACGGCGCCCCCGGCTGAGGGCCGGGTCGCATGCGTAAACCGCCAGGCGGGCGTCGGCCATGGCGGGTGTCAGATCGGCGCACAGCAGGCGTCGATGACCGCGCGCACCAGGGCGTCCGGCGCCGGCTTGACCACCGCGCGGCCGGGGCCGTCGATCAGCACGAAGCGGATTTCACCGCCTTCGGATTTTTTGTCGCCGCGCATCAGCTCGAGGTATCGGCTGGCGTTGTCCCGCGGGTCGATGTGCGGCGCGACGACCGGCAGGCCGGCGCGCTCCACCAGGCCGCGCAGCCGCGCGACGAATTCGGCGTCGACCAGGCCCAGGTGCTGCGACAGCGTGGCCGCCATCACCATGCCGCAGCCCACCGCCTCGCCATGGAGCCACACGCCGTAACCCATGCCGGCTTCGATGGCGTGGCCGAAGGTGTGGCCGAAATTCAGGATGGCCCGCAGGCCGGCCTCGCGCTCGTCCGCACCCACCACCTCGGCCTTGATCTCGCAGCTGCGCTGCACGGCGTGCGCCAGCGCAGCGGTGTCGCCAGCGCGCAGGGCGTCGAGGTGGGCCTCGATCCAGTCGAGGAAAGCCATGTCGTGGATCGGGCCGTACTTGATGACTTCGGCCAGGCCGGCGCTCATCTCGCGCGGCGGCAAGCTGGCCAGCGTGGACAGGTCGCAGACCACCTGGAGCGGCTGGTAGAAGGCGCCCAGCAGATTCTTGCCGGCGGGATGATTGACCGCCGTCTTGCCGCCGACCGACGAATCGACCTGCGCCAGCAAGGTGGTCGGCACCTGCACGAAGGGAATGCCGCGCATGAAACACGACGCTGCAAAACCGGTCATGTCGCCGATGACACCGCCGCCCAGCGCGAACAGCACCGACTTGCGGTCGCAACCGTAGGCAGCCAGCGCGTCGAACACGGTGTTGAGCGTGGCCCAGTCCTTGTGGTCCTCGCCGTCCGGCAGTACCACCGTGTGGATGGCGGGAAAGCGCCCGGTCAGGCAATCGCGCAGGCGTTGGCCGTACAGCGGCTCTACCGTGGTGTTGGTGACGATCACCGCCACGGCGGCTTTCGGCAAGCCGTCGAAGCTGGAGGGTCGGTCGAGCAGGCCGGCGCCGATGTCGATCGAATAGCTGCGGTCGCCGAGGTCGATGGAGACGCGGGCCGGGGCGGTGTCGAAGGCGGGAGCGGAAACGGAAGGCAGGGAGGCCATGAGATCGGGGTCCGTAGCGGGCACGTGGATAACAGCGGAGGTGCCGGGAGGCTGAACCGCAAAGTGTAAGTGGAGGGTGCCGCCCCCGCGCCGCTCAGGGGATGTCGTCTGGCGGCGGCTCGCCGGTATTGAAACCCGAGAGTTCGAGTTGCATGAGCACCGTGCCGACCATCATGGCGACCGAACGGCGCGCGCTGTCGATGGTGAAGCCCGCCACCTCGCGGTAGAGGGGGTCGCGTGCGGCGTACAGGTCGCGCAGGCGGGTGAGCGGGTCGACGCCCTGCAACAGGGGCCGCTGGGTATCGTGGCGCAACCGGCGGGCGAGTTCTTCCGGCGTGGAGCGCAGGTAGACGACCGTGCCGGACCGGCGCAGACACAGCCGGTTGGCCTCGCGCAGCACGATGCCGCCGCCGGTCGCCAGCACCATCGGATCGGGCGATGCACCGAGGTCGGCGAGCACGGCCTGCTCCACGTCGCGAAAGGCATCCTCACCTTCGCGGGCGAAGTAGTCGCGGATGCTGCAGCCGATGCGCTCTTCGATCACCGCGTCGGAGTCGAAGAACGGCAGCTGCAGCCGCCGGCCGAGTTGCCGGCCGACGGTAGATTTTCCGGAGCCGGGGAGGCCGACTAGGGTGATCAAAAGGATTTCGAACTAGCCACGCCGGCAGGAGACGTCACAGTCACCCGGATGCTTGCGCTGGCGCAGGCAGCATCGCCGTTGAGCAACACAGCGTGGTTGGTCGGAGCAGTGGTATTGGAGACGGTCGGAGGCGACACCGATGTGACGGAACAGGTGCTGGTGCCGTCGACTGTGGCAGTCACTCGGGAACCCGTGGCAGCCGAATTGCCCCTGCCGTCGGACACCTGCACCGTCAGTTCCGATACCGTGCGTGCCGGATTAGACAGCAACGCAATATTTGCGCCGCCGGACGCCAGCACGATAGACATCTGACGACGCACCCGGATGCTCTGACTCCAGGTGCCATCGCAGGTGTTGGCGATGAAAGGAGTGTCAACGCGCGAACTGACGCACGTGCCGCTGGCAGTCGACCCACCCGGATAGGTCTGCTCGGTTGATTCGTGCACGCCATTCTCGTTGTCGTCGCGGTAGACCGTGCCCGTGTCTGAGAAGCTTTCACCGCTGTCCCAGCTGTTGTTTCCGTTGACGTCGATGAAGTTTTCTTCGCCCTCAAGATACGCCAGCAGCACCACCCGGCCATTGGTTGGCCGCGTTCCCTGCGAGGTGTAGGTGACGGTGCAGGCGGAACTACTGTTCAGGCTGCAGCTGCCGGTGATCTGGCCGTGAGAAGCAAAGAAGGTAACCGTGGTGCCAACAGGAACGGGGTTGCCTTGGCGGTCGGCGATGCGGAAACTGATAGCGTTTGTGACGCCGTCAGTGTTGTAGGCCTCAAGGGCAAGCGTCGCGGCCGACAGGGATGCGGCGTCTTGCGTCGGCACGCCGGAAGTCACAGCCAAACCGCTGGATGAAGCCTGCATTGCCGTGTTAGAAGCCAGCGTGGCGGTTACGACGACGGGGGTAGGCAAACTGCCTGCAGTCACAGTCACCGTCGCATTACCAGACGCGTCGGTGGTGCTGGCACTGCTATTGGAAAAAGTCACGCCGGCACTAATGGCACTGCTCGACAAGCTGAAGTTGATGCCCTGGCCCGCCATGCCGGCGCCGCTGGCGTCGACAACCTGAAAAGTCAACGTGGCCTGCTTCACGCCACTGTTGGCGCGTGAAGTGAAGATGGTCGTCTGATCGGTCCTGCTGAAGAGCAGGTTCGCAGCTTGTGCCGGGTTGACCGTCAAAATTGCAGAAGTGGTAGCGGAACCCGACTGCGCGGTCAGCGTAACAGGCCCGCTGCAGCTGGCAGCCGACTGGTAGACACTGGAGACATTGCCGGAACTCGTCGAACTGGCAGTCGATGGGCTGAAGCTGCCACAACTGGCGTTGAAGTTCACGCTGACTTGGCCGGCTGTCGCCGCGCTGCTGCCGATGGCGGCATTGACCGTGACGGCCGCTGTCTGCAGGGCCGTGATCGTATTGGCAGACGGGGTGAGAGCGGACAGCACCACACTGCCGGCCGAAGTCTGAAAGTCGATAGTCGATTGCACGGATGTGCTCGACACGGTGGCGCTCGCAGTTACGGTGCCGGCAGCCGCACTTGTGCTGCTGACTGGGGTGATACGCACCAGGGCCACGCCGCTGGTATCGGTCAGCACCGTCGCCTGCGCCAGAGTTGCCACGGTTGCGTCGGTGGAAAAAGTCACCAGTCGGCTAGGCACCACGGCGCCCGTCGCATCGGTGAGCAGCACGCGCACATAGGCCGCCGAGCCGCTAATGGAGTTGGAGGGAACTGCCGCACCGGAAGAACTGACGAGCGACAGGGCCAGCGTGGCCGATGCGGTGGTTGAGCCGCTGCCGGCGCTGCCAGAGCTGCCAGAGGTGCTGGAGCCCCCCGAGCTGTTTGTCCCGCTCCCGGTACCGCTCAAGGCCGTTCCGCCGCCGCCTCCACCGCCGCCGCAGGCGGCCAGCGCGGCGGTCAGTACCGCCGTCATCGCCAGTCGTGACCAGCGTCCCAAAGTCTCGTTCCCGTACGACATATGCCCTCTTCCCGTCTTTATTCCTGAAAACCCGATACGCCTTCTCTCAGCGCGCGGCGTTCTGATCCGTGATCATCTTCGGCGTGATGAACACCAGCATCTCGGTCTTGTTGTTCACCGTGGCCGTGTTGCGGAACAGCACCCCGGCGAACGGGATGTCGCCCAGCAGCGGCACCTTGTTGATGGTGCTGGTCTGGGTCAGCTCGAAGATGCCGCCGATGACCACCGTGCCGCCGTTCTCCACCAGCACCTGCGTCTTGATGTGCTTGGTGTCGATGGCGATGCCGGCCGTGGTGGTCTCGCCGCGCGAATCCTTGTTGATGTCCAGGTCCAGGATGATGTTGCCCTCGGGCGTGATCTGCGGCGTCACTTCCAGCTTCAGGTTGGCCTTGCGGAAGGCTACCGAGGTGGCGCCGCTCGCGGTGGCCTGCTGGTAGGGAAACTCGGTGCCCTGTTCGATCAGGGCCTTGGTCTGGTCGGCGGTGACGATGCGCGGGCTCGACACCAGCTTGCCCTTGCCGTCCGCCTCGAGGGCCGACAGCTCGAGGTTCAGGAAGCGGTTGGCCGATGCATTGAAGATCGACAGCGCGAAGGTCGCGGCGCTGGTACCGGTGGCCGTCGTCGCCGGCAGGTTGACGAAATTGGACGTGGTATCGACCGTGCCGCCGGCACCCGTGGTGGACACCACGTTGTTGTAGTTGGTGCCGACTGCCAGCCGGTTGCCGCCGCCCAGCCCGTAGCCCGACGTGCCGCCCTGCTGGGTGCGCAGGTCGGCGCTGCCGAGCTTGACGCCCAGCGAGCGGCTGAAGGTGTCGGACGCCTCGACGATGCGGGCTTCGATGAGCACCTGGCGCACGGCCTTGTCGAGCCGGGCGATGAGTTCCTGCACCTGGCGCAGCTTTTCGGCCGTGTCGGTGACGAACAGCTGGTTGGTGCGCGGCTCGGCGATGACGCTGCCGCGCGGGGTCAGGAAACGCGCGTTGTTGGCGCCGCCGGGGACGCTTACGGAGCCGCCCGCGCCGGCCAGCGGCACGCCCAGCAGCTGGCCGACCATGTCGGTCGCCTTGGCGTAGTTCAGCTGGTATGCCTGGGTGCGCAGCGGTTCGAGGTTCTGGATGGCTTGCTGCGCTTCCAGGTCCTTGCGGGTGCGTGCGTCGATCTCGTCCTTGGGCGCGATCCACAGCACGGTGCCGTTCTTGCGCATGCCCAGGCCCTTGGCATCCATGATGATCTGCAGGGCCTGGTCCCAGGGAACGTCCTTCAGGCGCAGCGTGAGCGTGCCGGAGACGGTGTCGGAGGTGACGATGTTGAAGTTGGTGAAGTCGGCGATGACCTGCAGCAGCGAACGGACATCGATGCTCTGGAAATTGAGCGACAGGCGGTCGCCGGAGTAACCCGGCCCGGCGGTCAGCTTGGTCAGGTCGATTTTCTTGGGCCGTACTTCCACCACGAATTGCGTGTCGCTCTGGTAGGCGCTGTGTTCCCAGTCGCCGCGCGGCTCGATGGTCATGCGCACCCGGTCGCCCAGTTGCGAAGTGCTGATCAGCTGCACCGGCGTGCCGAAGTCGGCGACATCCATCCGGCGGCGCAAACCTTCGGGCAGCGAGGACTTGAGGAACTCGACCACCAGGTTGCCGCCCTGCTGGCGCAGATCGACGCCCACGCGGTTGTTGGGCAGGCTGACCACGATGCGCCCGGTGGCGTCGTCGGCACGGCGGAAGTCGATATCGCGCAGCGGCTCCACATCGGAGGCGGTGTTTTCGGCAAACGAGGGGCGCGGGGTCAGCGTGGCGGCACCGGCGGCCGACGGCTCGAGCGATACCAGCAATGCGTTGCCTTCGATGCGGGCGGTGTAGGCCGTCGGCCGGCGCAGGTTCAGCACCACCCGGGTGCGGTCACCGGCCTCGACCACGCTGGCCGAGCGCAGGTTGCCCTGGTTCAGGTCGACCGACGGGCGACCCAGGCCGTTTGCGGTGCCGGGAAAGTCGAGCGCGATGCGCGCCGGCGACTGGATGGCGAAGCCGGTGGGCAGCGCCGTCGGCGGTTCGGAAAAATCGATGCGCAGCAACTCGCCGGCGCCCTGGCCGAAAGCGCTCATCGACTGGATGGTGGATTGCGCCCAGGCGCCTGCGCACAGCAGCGTGCCCAGCAGGCCCGCCGCGAGGCCGCGCATCACGCCGCGCGCGCCTTGGCCGTAGCCTTGATTCATTTCGTGGTCTCCTGAAGCTGCAGGCTCGCGTTGCGTTCGATCCAGTCGCCGCCCGGGTCCTGAACGATCTCGCGGATGCGAATTTCGGTTTCGGTGACGGCCGTGACAAGGCCGTAGTTCTGGCCCACGTGTTCACCCACGCGGACCTGGTAAAGCATGGTGCCGACCTTGATCAAGGCGACCGGCCGGCCGGCCTTCTGCAGGCTGCCCACCATGACGAGCGTGTCCAGCGGATAGGCCTCCAGGGCCTCCTTGCGGCGCGCCAGTTCGGGCGACAGCAAGGCGGTGTTGACGGTGGTCCGGGTGGTGTCGCGTTGCAGGGCCTGCGTGAGCTTTTCGGCACTGAAGGGATCGACCGCCACCGCCTGGACGTAGTCGGCCGGCGTGAATTGCTTGGGTTCGCTCAGCGGCTTTACGCGGGGCCGCGTCTGCGCCTTCTGCTCGGCCATCCAGGTATTCAGGTCTTCGTCGACCGGGTCGCCGCAGGCGGCGAGCAGGGGCAACAGGCAGAAAGCCGCGATCCAGCGTGTCATTTCTTGGCTCCCGCGGCCTTGCGCTGTGCTTCGATCTCGTCCTGGTCCAGGTAGCGGAAAGTGCGCGCGGTGACGTCCATGCCCAGCATGCCGTCCTTGGCCGGGCTGATCGACAGGTTGTCCAGCGTGACGATGCGCGACAGATGCGCCACGTCGGCGGTGAAGGCGCCCATGTCGTGATAGCGGCCGGTCACCCGCACCTGGATCGGCAACTCGGCGTAGTAGTCGCGCACCTGGACCGTGCCGGGGCGGAACAACTCGAACTGCAGGCTGCGGCCCAGGCCCGCCTGGTTGATATCGGACAGCAGGGCATCCATTTCAGCCTTGCTGGGCAGCTGCTTTTCGAGCTGGTTCACAAAGACCCGGATCTGTTCGCGCTGGTTCTTGAGGGCTTGCAGGTTGGTCGCCTTGGCGAGCTTGGCCTGGTAGTCCTGGCGCAGGGTGACTTCCTTGGCGGCCTCGGTTTCGAGTTCGGTCTGGAAATCGCTGAGGTAGGCATACCAGGCGCCGCCGATGACGAAGCAGGCGACGGCGGCGTAGATCAGCCAGCGCGGCAGCGTCGGCCAGAGCGACGGATCCTTGGGATCGAGGTTGCGGAACTGGCTCGAGGCCTTTTCCGACAGCGCGGCGAAGTCGATGTTGAAGCGGGACGAGGTTGCCATGGCAGTACGTCCTTTAGCGTGCGGTGGCCGGCGCCGCAGCAGCGGCTGCAGCGGCAGCGGGGGCCGGGGCTGCGCCGGCGGGCGATGCGGCGGCGGCAGCAGCCGCCTGGACTTCGCTGGAGCGCAGCAGGCGGACCGAGATGGTGAAATTGGCCACCCGACGCTGGTCGCGCGGTGCGAGCGTGACGGAGCCGGTCACGATCTCGATGAGCTGCGGCTTGGCGAAATACGGCGTGTTGTTACCCAGGTTGCGCAGCAACTCCGACACCCGTTCGTTGGACTGCGCCGCGCCTTTCAACGTGACGGTCTGATCGACCTGACGCATGTCGGTCAGGTAGACGCCGTCGGGCAACTGGCGTACCAGTTCGTTGAGCAGGTACACCTGCAGGTTGCGGTCGGACTGGAGGTCTTCCACCGCCTTCTGGCGCGCCCGCAGCGCGGTGATCTCGGTCTCGATGGTGGCGATTTCCTTGATCTGGCTTTCGAGCACCGTGATGGCCGAGGCGAGCGTCTGGTTGCGCAAGGACTGGTTGTCGAGCCGGGCCTGGAAGTACAGGTACACGGCGGCGGCCATCAGCACGCCGACCAGTACCGAGGCACCGATGGCGGCGTTGAAGGCATCGCGCCGACGCTTGCGTGCCGCCTCGCGGTGCGGCAGCAGGTTGATGAGGATCACTGCAGAAACCTCCGCATCGCCAGCCCGCAGGCGGTGAGATAGGAAGACGCGTCGCGCATCGTGCGGGTGGAAGAGCGCAGGCCGGAGCCGAGCTTCATGCCCTCGAACGGATTGGCGATGCTGCAGGGAAAGGCGGCCTGCTGGGCGACCGCTTCGGGCAGGCCGGGCAGCGCGGCGGAACCGCCGGCCAGCAGGATATGGTCGACGCGGTTGTACGGCGTGCTGGTGAAGAAGAACTGCAGTGCGCGGCCGATCTCGACGGCAATGGCCTCGACGAAAGGCGCCAGCACGGCGGTGGCGTAGTCGTCCGGCAGGTCGGCGTTGCGTTTCTTGATTTCCGCCTCTTCGGCCGAGAAGCCGTACTGGCGGACGATCATCTGGGTGAGCTGGCTGCCGCCAAAGGCCTGGTCGCGCTCGTAGACGACTTCGTCGCGGTGCATCACCTGCAGGGAACTGGCCACGCCGCCGAGCTTCAGCAGGGCGACCATCGCCTCCGGCCCACGCTTGGAAGGCAGGGCATCCACCAGGCGGGCGGCGGCCAGGCGCGCGGCGTGCGACTCGATGTCGAGCACCGTGGGCTTCAGGCCGGCGGCTTCGGCCAGGCCCTGGCGGTCCTGCACCTTTTCCTTGCGTGAAGCGGCGATCAGCACTTCGATGTCATCCGGGGACCCCGGGCTGGGGCCGATTTCGCAGAAATCGAGGCTCACCTCATCCAGCGAGAAGGGAATGTATTGGCTGGCTTCGGACTCGACCTGCACCTCGAGATCGTTCTCGCTCAAGCCGCCCGGCAGCACGATCTTCTTGGTGATGACCGCCGACGAAGGCAGCGCCATCGCGACGTTGCGCGTGCGGCTGCCGCTTTTCTTGACGAGGCGGCGCAAGGCCTCCGCGACATCGTCGAAACGCTCGACGTTGCCGTCGACGATCCAGCCCTTTTCCAGCACCTCGATGGCGCAACGCTCGAGGACCAGCGTGCCGTCCTTTTCCCGCCCCAATTCGACCAGCTTGATGCTGGACGAGCTGATGTCGATACCCACGAGCGGCGGGGCCAGGCGGCTAAAGGGCGAAACCAGCGAAATCAATTGGAAGCACCTTGCTGGAACAGTTTTGTGAAACAAAAAGCTAACGGCACACACAATCCTATCAGCACCGTTTGACCGCGCATCCAAATGGCCGCGTGCCGCCGGAGGGGGCCGCTGCGCCAAAACAACATGTCGGCGGGCCTGCCCCCGTAGAAGTGGCCGCCCACGCAGTCACACTTGCTGACCTTGGTCTTTCACCCTGTATATCGGCAGCCGGCCCGATTTCTATAATGCCGGGTTACCTTACGCGAGACGCCATGGCTACCGAACCCCGCGATCCACGCGAAAAAAATCGATCCGACCGTTCGTCGGCCCGCCGCCCGGCAGGCCCCCGGCCCTGGTGGACCTGGCCCCTGCGGATCGTCTTCGGCCTGCTCGGCCTGGCGGTGGCGGGCGTGGTCGCCCTGGCTTTGACGATCGGCGTGGCGCTGGCCGTGGCGTATCCCAACCTGCCGGACATCTCCGACCTCGCCGACTACCGGCCCAAGCTGCCGCTGCGGGTGTTTTCCACCGAGGGGGCGCTGCTGGGCGAGTTCGGTGAAGAACGCCGCAACCTGACTCCCATCGCCGACATCCCCCAGGTCATGAAAAACGCGGTGCTGGCTGCCGAGGACGCGCGTTTCTATAACCACGGCGGCGTTGACTACGTCGGCGTGATGCGCGCGGGGCTCGCCAACGTGAACCGGGCCAAGAGCCAGGGTGCCTCGACCATCACCATGCAGGTGGCGCGCAACGTTTACCTGTCTTCCGAAAAAACCTTCACCCGCAAGATCTACGAACTGCTGCTGACCCTCAAGCTGGAACACATGCTCTCCAAGGACCAGATCCTGGAGATCTACATGAACCAGATCTATCTGGGCAACCGCGCCTATGGCTTTGCCGCCGCCTCCGAGGCGTACTTCGGCAAGCCACTGCAGAAGATCACCGTGGCCGAGGCCGCCATGCTGGCCGGGTTGCCAAAGGCACCGAGCGCCAACAACCCCATCAGCAACCCGCGCCGCGCACGCGAGCGGCAGAGCTACATCATCGGCCGCATGCAGGAAAACGGCTTCATCACCGCGGCCCAGGCCGAGGAGGCCCGCGCCGAGGAGCTGCACCTGCGCAGCGCCGGCGACGGCACCCGCGTGCACGCCGAATACATCGCCGAGATGGTGCGGCAGATGGTGTTCAACCAGTATGGCAACGATGCCTATACCCGCGGCCTCAACGTCTACACCACCGTCAGCGCCGGCGACCAGGAAGCCGCGTACAAGGCGCTGCGCAAGGGCCTGATGGACTACGAGCGCCGCCAGATCTACCGCGGCCCGGAGAAGTACATCGACCTGCCGTCCGAACCGCAGGAAGTCGACGAAGCGGTGGACGAGGTGCTGGCCGAGCGTCCCGACAACGGCGACGTGCTGTCAGCCGTGGTGCTCGAAGCCGGTCCCAAGCGCATCGTGGCGGTGCGTGCCGACGGCAACCGGCTGGAGATCACCGGCGACGGGCTTAAGCCGGCGCAATCGGGCCTGAGCGAAAAGGCCGGCCCCAACATCCGCATCCGCCGCGGAGCGGTGATCCGGGTGTTGCGTACCACCAAGGGCAGCTGGGAAATCACGCAGATTCCCGAGATCGAAGGCGCCTTCGTCGCCATCGATCCTCGCAGCGGCGCCCTCAAGGCGCTGGTCGGCGGGTTCGATTTTGGCAAGAACAAGTTCAACCACGTGACGCAGGCTTGGCGCCAGCCGGGTTCGAGCTTCAAGCCCTTCATCTACTCGGCCGCGCTCGAAAAAGGCTTTACCCCGGCGACCGTCATCAACGACGCGCCGCTGTACTTCGACGCCGGCACCACCGGCGGCCAGCCCTGGGAACCGAAGAACTACGGCGGCGGCTCCGACGGTCCGATGTCGATGCGCCGGGCGCTGGAGAAATCCAAGAACCTGGTTTCGATCCGCATCCTGCAGTCGATCGGCACCCGCTACGCCCAGGACTGGATCACCCGGTTCGGCTTCGACAAGGAAAAGCACCCCGCCTACCTGCCCATGGCGCTGGGCGCCGGCTCGGTCACGCCGATGCAGATGGCGGCGGCCTACTCGGTCTTCGCCAACGGCGGCCACCGCCTGAGCCCCTGGCTGATCGCCAAGGTAGTCGACCAGAAGGGCCGGGTCCTGCTGGAAACGCAGCCGCCGGTGCTCGATGCCAGCAACCAGGTGATCGATCCGCGCAACGCGTTCATCATGGACAGCCTGCTTAATTCAGTAGCCCGTTCGGGCACCGCGGCACGCGCCCAGGCGACGCTCAAGCGCCCGGATATCTACGGCAAGACCGGCACCACCAACGACTCGATGGACGCCTGGTTCGCCGGCTTCCAGCCGACCATGGCCGCCATCGCCTGGATCGGCTACGACAACCCGCGCAACATGGGCGACCGGGAAACCGGCGGCGGCCTGAGCCTGCCGGTGTGGATCAACTTCATGGAGTACGCCTTGCAGGGCGTTCCGGTAAAGGAATACGACCCGCCGGCCGGGCTGACCAATGTCGGCGGCGAATGGTTCTACGAAGAACTGGCGCGCGGCGGCGGCGTTTCGAACCTGGGCGGTGGCGGTGATGCGGCGGCACCCGGCGGTTCTCCGGATGCCACCGCCCCGGCGGCCCCTCCCCCGGCCGAAGAACGCAGCAAGATCCTGGATCTGTTCCGTTGAGGCTGCGTCGGCTTCTCCCGATCCAGTCGGATCAGAAGCTGAGCGAAAGGCCGGATTGCGCCGTGGCTTCACGGCTCAGGATGGCCAGCAGTTCGCCCTGGCCCTTGGTATCGGCCCAGGCACCGCCTGTCCACTTGAAGTGATAACCGCCGGACTTGGCCGCCAGCCACAGTTCATGCAGCGGCTTTTGCTGGTTCAGCACGATCTGCGTGCGGTTGGCGAACACCAGGGTCACCATGCCCCCGGCGCGCTGGGCGTCGATGTCGGCATCCGTCTCGTCGTTGAAACGGTCGCAACTCGCCTCGACATGCCCCAGCAGTTGCTCGGCAAGGGTTAAGAACTCGAGGTCGGTCATTACTACAATCCGCTGATGTTGAAAGTCCCGCAAATTCTAGTCAGGGCCATTACCCTTGTGGGCGGGGCGGCTCTGCTGATCGCCTGCGGTCAGAAAGGCGCACTGATCCTGCCCACCGAGACCGCCGCGCGCCAGCGCGCAACGCTGCCGCAGACTCTGAAGCCCGACTGGGCTCGCAGCCGCGACGCGACGCAGCCCGGCGCTCCGGTGCGGTCCACTCCACCCGCCGTCGTGGCGCCACCCACCGACGCCGAACTGGTGCCGGAAACTGCCGACCCCGGCCGCTGAGGCCCGGGAAACGGGGCGCCACCCGGTAGTACCACCGCCCGCCCTCCCATTTCGTGCTTCCCGAATTTTCACCGACATGATTCCCTCTCCCCTGCCAGGCGCCCCCTATCTCGCCTATCGCGCCGATGCGCTGTTTCTGGAAGACGTGGCGCTGGCCGAACTGGCCACCACCCACGGCACGCCCCTGTACGTGTACTCCAAGGCATCCATGCTGGGCGCACTGGCCGCCTACCAGCGCGGCTTCGCCGGCCGCACGGTGCAGATCTGCTACGCCATGAAAGCCAACTCCACGCTCGGCGTGCTGCAGGTTTTCGCGCGTGCGGGTTGCGGCTTCGATATCGTCTCGGGCGGCGAGTTGCGGCGGGTGCTGGCAGCGGGCGGCGAGGCGTCCAAGGTGATTTTTTCGGGCGTGGGCAAGACACCCGCCGAAATGCGCGATGCCCTGGCTGCCGGCATCGGCTGCTTCAACGTCGAAAGCGAGCCCGAACTCGAGGTGCTCGACGCTGTCGCCCGGTCCATGGGCAAGGTCGCACCGGTCAGCGTGCGGGTCAATCCCAACGTCGACCCCAAGACGCATCCCTACATTTCGACCGGTCTCAAGGACAACAAGTTCGGCATCGCACACGAACGCGCCGTGGCGGTGTATCGGCACGCCGCTTCGCTGCACGGCCTGAAGGTGGTCGGCATCGACTGCCACATCGGGTCGCAGATCACCGACGAGACCCCGTATCTCGACGCCATGGACCGCGTGCTCGATCTGGTCACCGCGATCGAAGCGGCCGGCGTGCCCTTGGAGCACATCGACTTCGGCGGCGGCCTGGGAATCGACTACCACGGCGACACCCCGCCGGCCGCCGATGCGCTATGGGCACGCCTGCTGGCCAAGCTGGACGCGCGCGGCTACGGCGACCGCAAGCTGCTGATCGAACCGGGCCGCTCGCTGGTCGGAAACGCGGGTATCTGCCTGACGGAAGTACTGTTCAACAAACCCGGAGAGGGCAAGAACTTCTGCATCGTCGATGCTGCGATGAACGACTTGCCGCGCCCCGCCATGTACGAGGCCTACCATGCCATCGTGCCGCTGAACCTGCCGCCGGCCGGCACGCCGGAGGTGACGGTGGACGTGGTCGGCCCGGTGTGCGAGAGCGGCGACTGGCTGGGTCGTGATCGTGCGTTGGCGGTGCAGCCCGGAGACCGGCTGGCCGTGTTGTCGGCCGGTGCTTACTGCATGAGCATGGCGAGCAACTACAACACGCGCGGCCGTGGTGCCGAGGTACTGGTGGACGGCACCCAGGCACACCTCATCCGCACCCGGGAAACCGCCGAAGACCAGATGCGCGGCGAAACCCTGCCAGGCTGACGCGCGACCGGACTCAGGCCGCAGGGCGGCGTGGGTTCGCCTGCGCCTGATTGCGCTTGCGCATGCGCCCGGCTATGTAATGCCAGACGCGCCACAACAGCAGTGCACTGATGATGCCGGCATACACATACACCTCGGCGAAGTTGTTCTTGCCGGCGCGCATCCAGAAAAAGTGCAGCAGACCCAATATGGCGATCAGGTAGACCAGCTTGTGCAGCGCCTGCCAGCGCTTGGCGCCGAGTGCCTTGATGGCACGGTTGAACGAGGTGGCGGCCAGCGGAGTCAGCAGCACGAAAGCCGCGAACCCGACCAGGATGAACGGCCGCTTGGCGATGTCGCGGACGACTTCGCCGATGTCGAACCCCATGTCGAACCAGGCGTAGCACAACAGGTGCAGCACCACGTAGAAGTAGACATACAGGCCCGCCATGCGACGAAAACGTGCCAGCGCGCTCCAGCCGGTCATGACGCGTAGCGGCGTCACGGCCAGCACAATGCAGATGAAACGCAGGGTCCAGTCGCCCGTCGAACGCACCAGCGCTTCTGAGGGATTGGCGCCCAGCGCATCGGCCAGCGCACCGTAGAGCAGCGAAGCGAACGGCACGAGGCACAGCAGGAACACGAGCGGCTTCGTCGCAGGGTGCAGGAGTAGTTTGTTCATCCGGAAGTCGCCGCTGTGCGGCTATCGTGGTTTTGATGGCTCGGCCAGTTTACGCAGGCCCCGGCTTTTCGGATGCAGGCGAAGTGCCGACTTCGCGGTGACTTCGGCTTGTGGGGGCGTGCATCGCCAAGGCAGCCCGCCAAAGCCTCCATTGCACGCCAAGGTCGGACGTCCCCGCCGTCCGGCAGGGTTCCAGCGAGGCCCTCCATGTTGAACGACAGATTGCCACCTTCCATGCTTTCCTCGAAGACGCCCGGCACTGCCGGCAAGACCATACGCACGTCGGCAAAGGACTTGGCCGAGCAAACCGCCCGATCTTTCGTCGAGGCTTCGACCCCGCTGGTCGATGCGCTGAAAAAACTGACCGCCACCGCATCCGATGCCGCCTTCGCCGGCGCGAGCGCAGCCGGCACTGCGCTGGCAAGGCATGGTGCGGCCGTGGAAACGGCAGGCGCCGCCTTGCTGGGCACGCTCGATGTCGGCTTGTTGTCTGCGGCGATCGTCACATTCGGGCTTCCAGTTTTCGACGCGGTGTCGCGCGGCAGCGCGCATGCCATGGCGGATGTCATCGGTGCGACGCTGAACGCCGACCAGGAGCAGGTGCTCTTCGACTCGGCAGTGTTCGCCACGCTTGCGGCCGTGGTCGCGATGCGCCATGTGGTGTTCGAAGGCCGGGACGTGGTGCAGATCGGCCGCGATCACGCGCAATGGGCGCACGCCGGACCTGCGGTCGGCGCGCTGGATCACGCCGTTGTCATGTCGCTGATCGCCTGACGGCCGGCGTCCGGTCGTCAGAAGTTCTGTTTGAGGTCCATGCCGGCATACAGCTTGCCGACCTGGGCCTCGTAGCCGTTGAACATTTCGGTCTTGCGGCGCTTGGCGAAGAGGCCGCCACCGTCGCCGATGCGGCGTTCGGTTGCCTGGCTCCAGCGTGGATGGTCCACGTTGGGATTCACGTTGGAGAAGAAACCGTATTCGTTGGCCGCTGCCTTGTTCCACGCGGTGCCGGGCTGCTTCTCGACGAAACGGATCTTGACGATGGACTTGGCGCTCTTGAAGCCGTATTTCCACGGCACCACCAGCCGCACCGGAGCGCCGTTCTGGTTGGGCAGCACTTCGCCGTACATACCGAAGGTGAGCATGGTCAGCGGATGCATGGCCTCGTCCATGCGCAAACCCTCGGCATACGGCCAGTCGAGCACGCGCGAGCCCACGAAGGGCATGGTCTTGGGATCTGCCAGCGTCAGGAATTCCACGTATTTGGCGTTACCCAGCGGCTCGACCCGCTTGATGAGCTCAGCCAGCGAATAGCCCACCCAGGGAATCACCATCGACCAGCCCTCGACGCAGCGCAACCGGTAGATGCGGTCTTCCTGGGGGCTCAGCTTGAGCAGGTCTTCGATGTTGAAGTTGCCGGGCTTCTTGACCAGCCCCTCGACCGCCACGGACCACGGGCGCGTCTTCAGCGTATGCGCGTTCTTGGCCGGATCGGCCTTGTCGGTGCCGAATTCGTAGTAGTTGTTGTAGGTGCTGGCGTCCTTGTAGTCGGTCGGCTTGTCCATGGCCTGGGCGCCGTCGATCTTCGACTGGATGCCCGCCAGCGCCGGCAGCTTGCCCGGCGCCTCGGCGGCCATGGCCTGACGCCCGGCCCAGGTGGCCAGAGCGCCACCCGCGGCGCCGCTGGCCAGCAGCTTCATCATGCGGCGCCGGTCTTCGTAGACGGCTCGCGAGGTGATCTCGCTGGAGTGGGGATGGTCGAAACCGTCATCGCGGGAGCGGATCAGCATGGTCAGCCTCTTCAGTGAAAGGGGTGGAACGAGGACCCTCGTTCGATCCCCCATTTTGACTACGCAGTGCCGGCCCGACCGGTTTCGAAAGTTCAAATTTCCGTTACAAGGTGCCGTAGCTGTGCAGGCCCGACAGGAACATGTTGACGCCCAAAAACGCGAAAGTGGTAATGGCCAGCCCGACCAGCGCCCACCAGGCGGACACCGTGCCGCGCATGCCCTTCATCAAACGCATGTGCAGCCAGGCGGCATAGTTGAGCCACACGATGAGCGCCCAGGTTTCCTTGGGGTCCCAACTCCAGTAGCCGCCCCAGGCCTCGGCCGCCCACAGGGCACCGAGCACCGTGGCGATGGTGAAGAAGGCGAATCCCAGGGCGATGGCGCGGTACATCATGTCGTCCAGCACCGGCAGCGGCGGCAGCTTGGCGGCGATGCGGCGCCGACCCAGCAGGATGCCCGCCACGATCATCGCGGACACGCCGAAATAGACCATCCAGTAGGCGCTGCCGTTGGCGCCGGCGGTCTTGCGGAAAACGATGGGCTCGAAGCACAGCACGATGCCCAGCAGCCACAGGGGCGCCAGCCGCATCCAGCGGGTCTCGCCGGCCTGCTGCTTGATGAGGTAGGCAAAGGCCACCATGGCCGACAGCGCGAAGGTGCCGTAGCCGATGAAGTTGGCGGGCACATGCAGCTTCATCCACCAGCTCTTCAGAGCCGGCACCAGCGGCTGAATCTCCTGCGCCTCGCGCGCCACCGTGTACCAGAGCAGGAAACCGACCGCACCGCTGACCACCAGCATCACGAAGGCGCCGAGCGCCCGGGTGCCGTAATGCTGCTCGTAATAGAGGTAGAACGTGGTGGTCAGCCAGCAGAACAGCACGAAGACCTCGTACAGGTTGCTGACCGGGATATGACCGATGTCCGAGCCGATGAGGTAGGACTCGTACCAGCGCACCATGGTGCCGGTGAGCGCCATCGTCACCGCCACCCAGGCCATCCAGGTGCCGGTGCGCGACATGGCCGCGCCCTCGCCGCTCGACAACACGCCGATCCAGTAGAACACCGTGCTCATGCAGAAAAGCACGCCCATCCACAGGATGGCCGACTGGCTCGACAGGAAATACTTGAGCCAGAAGACACTGTCGGCGCGCTCCAGCTGGCCCTGGTAAGAGGCCACGCCCAGCAAGGACAGCGCCGCCACCACCAGCATCAGCCGCGCGCTGGGCCGCCAGAACCAGCCGAGCCAGGTCAGGAAGGGAATGCAACCCAGCAGGATGCCTTTTTCGTAGACATCCATGTACTGGCCGTAGCGCTGCAGGGTGAACAGCGCGCCCACGAGCACGATGGCCGCGAAGATCCAGTCGAAGACGCTGCGGCGCGCGAAGAAGCCGGACTGCAGGGTCAGGGTGCGCGGGCTGCCGGGCTGGCCGGACGCCGGGGCGGCGGTGGTGGTATTCATCGTGGACGACTCCGGTTCTCAGGGCGACATGCCGAGCAGCCGCTCGCGCAGGTGCAAAAATTCGCGCTCGCCTTCGAGCGTCTTGCGGTTGGCCGACAGCGCCATGGTGGCCGAAGATCCCCCCGCGGGCGCCGGTGCCAGCCAGACCCACAGCCGCCGCTCGCGGATGAACAGCATCGCGAAGACACCGACGATCAGCAGAAAGCAGCCGCCGTACACCACCAGTTTGCCGGGTGCGCGCGCGACCTGGAAGACGCTGGCCTGCACCTGTCGAAAATCTTCCAGCCGGAACGCCATCGGCGCCGGGTACAGGGCCATGTCTCCCAGCGACAGGACCGACTGCGTCATGAAGGCGCGGGTCGCGTCGTCGCCGGTTTCCAGCGGCTGCAGGCCGGCGTCGCGGCGTGTCTGCTGCAGCAGTTCGAACAGCGCGCCGTTGAGGATGCGGACCAGCACCTCGCCGGCACGCGAGCGTTCGGCCTCCGGCACGTTGGTTTCCATGAAAGCCGAGATGGCTTGAAGCCCGCCGTTTCGTGCGGTGCTGCCCTCCGGCGCCGACGGGTCGCCGGCGAACAGCGCCAGTGCACGCGACGCCGACGCCTGGAGCTGGCCGACGAGTTCCGGACGCGCCGGGTCGACCGATTCGACCGCATACCGCCTGACCGCCGCCTCGCGCAAGCGGGCATCGCCCAGGGCTGCCCGCAGCCGCAGGAAGCCGTCCAGGCTGCCGTTCTCGTCGGCCGGCAGGCGCAGGTAGCGGAAGCCCTCGACCAGGTCGGCGCGGGTGCCGAACAGGAACACCGGCACGCCGTCGCCGAGGTCGACCGGCAGCATGTAGTTATGGAATTCGCGCGCCTGCCCGGCCGCGTCGCGTAACCGGTAGGTGACGCTGGGGCCGACGTTGCGCAGCGAGCGGTCGGCATTGGGCCGGTTGGGTGCGCCGATGCGCGATTCGAACTGCTGGCGCAGGTCGACCTTGCGCACGTCCACGGCGCCGCCCTCGCCCAGGCCGGCGGCATCCTTGCCGAAGTTTTCGACGTTGATGGTGCGCAGCGCCGCGAACTCCAGCGTCAGCTTGCCGCCCCGGCTGCTGTCGAGCGCGGTGCTGCCGCCGATGGTGCCCTCGATGTCGAGAGGCGCCGTGCCGTCGTGCATGGGCACGGAGCGCAGCTTCACGTGCGAGCCGCCGTCGTCGAAGCTGGACTGGTAGATTTCCACGCCGCGCCAGCGCACCGGATGGTTCACCTCGACCCGGGCGCTGTGCTGCTCGCCGGTCTCGCGGTCGTGGATCACGATGTCGCTGGCGAACAGCTTGGGCATGCCGGTGGAATAGTGCTCGACCACGAACTTCTTCAGCTCGATGGAAAACGGCAGGTCCTGCACCAGGATGCCCTCGGCCTGGTTCAGGATGGCGGTACTCGACTGGGTTCCTTCCGACACCAGCAGGTTGCCGCGGAATGTGGGGTTGTCGGGCGACAGCCGGTGCTGCGGCGCGACGTCCGCGATCATGCCGCCGCCGGCATACGGCGTCTTGCCGTGCAGCAGCATCTGGGCCCGCACGATCAGGTCGCCGTCGAGCAGGCCGCCGATGCAGATCAGCACGATGGCGCCGTGCGCCGAGATGTACCCCAGCCGGTTGCCGGCACCGGTCTTGGCCGCCACCATCCAGCCGGCACCCGGGCGCTCCTGCAGCCGCACTTTCCAGCCGGCGCCGGCCAGGCCGCCGCCCAGTCGCCGGGCCGCCGCCTCGGGGGCGTCGGGCAGTTCGGCCTCGGCCCGCTGGCCGAAGGCGCGCAAGCTCTGCACCCGCAGGTTTTCCTTGTAGACCTTGAGGTCGGCCAGGATCTTGGGCGCGCTGCGCGAGATGCACAGCGTGGTACTGACCACCAGAAACGCCAGGATCAGCAAGAACCACCAGGCGCTGTACACGCGAAACAGCGAGGCGCTATCGAAAACCTCGGCCCAGAAAGGCCCGAACTGGTTGACGTAGTTGCCATAGGGCTGTTGCTGCTGCAACACCGTGCCGATGACGGAGGCGATGCAGATCACCGTCAGCAGGGAGATGGCAAAACGCATCGACGACAGCAGCTCGACTGCGGAACGCCAAAACAGCGAACCGGAGCGGACGCGGATGCCGTGGGTGGAAACGGACATGGAAAACGACGATGCGAAGAAGGCTGACCGGAGCGAAGAAAGAAGAGCGGGTCACCCGCTGGGTGGACCCGCTCTTCGACGGAATGAGTGTATTGACTTCAGATTAGTGCACCAATCCGCCCAGCCTTTCGCCTGGCGGTCAGCGCAAGCCGGCGATGTAGTCGGCCAACGCCTTGATCTCGCGGTCGTTGAGTTTGGCCGCCACGCCGGTCATCTGCTGGTTGTTGTTGCGCTTGCCGTCCCGGAAAGCGGTGAGCTGCGTGGCCGTGTAGTCGGCGTGCTGGCCCGCCAGGCGGGGGTACTGGGCGGGCATGCCGGCGCCGTTGGGGCTGTGGCAACTGGCACACGCCGGCACTTGTCGGTCGGCGATGCCGCCACGCCAGATTTTTTCGCCCATCGCCACCAGCGCCTTGTCCTTGGCGAAGCCCGGCTTGCCGGGCTTGGTGGTCACCCAAAAGGCGATATTTCGCATGTCTTCTTCGGAGAGCATGGCGGCGAAGCCTTGCATGATTGGGTTCTTGCGGGCGCCGCTCTTGTACTCCTGCAACTGCTTGACCAGGTATTCGGGGTGTTGCGCCGCCAGCTTGGGCTGGGCGGGAACCGCAGAGTTGCCGTCTGCGCCGTGGCAGGCCGCACAGGTCGCGGTAAAAGTCGCCTCGCCCTTGACGAGGTCGGGCTTGGCGGGTTTGGCAGCCTTTTGCACGGCGGCGGGTGCCGGGGCGGCGGCTTCCGCGGCACCTGCCGCGGGCGCCAGAACCAGCAGCGCGCAGGCGCTCATCGCGGCTTGCAGCAAGACGGACAACTTCATATCGAGGGTCTCTTGTTATGGCGCAAAACCCCATGATTCTACAATGGGCACCTTTGCCGCAAGCCCGGTTTTCCCTGGGACGGCCCCTCACTTTCCCTGCCTCGGCGCCTTCAGACGGTGCCTGGCGCACCTGCCCATGACCACACTCCGACCGACCGCGCGCCCTATCGGCTTGCCTCCAGCCGACCCCGCCGCCAAGGCCGCCATGGGCTGGATGCACACCGCGCGCTTCCTGACCACCGCTGCCCAGCTGCACCACCTGCCTGCCCTCGAACTGCCGGAGATCGCCTTCGTCGGCCGCTCCAACGCCGGCAAATCGACCTGCATCAACACTCTGGCGCAGCAGAAACAGCTGGCGTTCGCCTCCAAGAAGCCGGGGCGTACCCAGCACATCAACCTGTTCTCGCTGGGCCGCCAGGGCACCACCGACGCCATCCTGGCCGACCTGCCCGGCTACGGCTACGCGGCCGTGCCGATGCAGGACAAGATCCGCTGGCAGCGCGTGATGGGCCAGTACCTGGCCAGTCGTGAAAACCTCACCGGCGTGGTGCTGCTCTGCGATCCGCGCCTGGGCCTCACCGAACTCGACGAGTTGTTGCTCGAACTCATCCGTCCCCGGGTCGCCGAAGAAGGCCTGAAATTCCTGTTGCTGCTCACCAAGTCCGACAAGCTGACGCGCCTGGAAGCCGACAAGGCGCTGCAGATCGCCAAATTGAATGCCGGCGGCGGCGACGCGATGCTGTTCTCGGCGCTCAAGCGCAAGGGCGTGGACGAAGCGGCGCTGCATTTGCGCAAGTGGGTGGACGAAGCCACCGAAGCCTACGATGCCGCTCGCGCCAGGCGCCAGGAGGCCATGGACGCCGAGGCGGCGCAGCCTGGCGAGGCTTCCGCCCCCGAAACCCCGCCCACCGATACGCCAGCCCCGCCGCCGGCGGCGGGCTGAGCAGGCCACCGGCTGAAGCCGGGCACGGGCTAATACAGGGAAGGCTCGCCGTCGGGGCGCGTCTTGAACCGCTTGTGCACCCAGTAGTACTGCTCCGGCATGGCGGCGATGTATTCCTCCAGCCGACGGTTCATCAGCAGCGTGTCTGCGGCCGCATCCGGCCCGGGGAAATCCCGCCATGCCGGCAACAGCTCCACCGTGTAGCCCTGCGGCGTGATGCGCGGCAGCACGGTGATGACCTTCGCACGGCCCAGCCGGGCAAAGCGGGCCACCGAGGGCACGGTGGCCGCCGGGACGCCGAAGAAGGGCACGAAGATCGAATCGCCCGCGCCGAAATCCATGTCGGGCAGCAGGTAGAAGACATCGCCCGAACGCAGCGAGGCGACGATTTCCTTCAGCCCCGTGTAGCGCGAGAACACCCGGCAATCGCCGAAACGCAGCCGGCCCGCCTTGATCCATTCGTCCACCACCGGATCGGCCTGCTGGGTGTAGATCGACGTGTAGCGGCGCGGCACGCGAATGGCGATGGCTGTCGCGGCAGCGTCCAGGCCGTAGAAATGCGGCGCGAACAGGATGGTCGGCGCATCGCCCGCGAGTTCGTCGACGGCGCCGGTGAGCGTCAGGCGGCGCGCCACCAGATCGGCTGGCGCGTGCCACAGCCAGCCCCGGTCCATCCACGACCGGCCGAAAGCCACGAAAGTGCGACGCACCAGGGCACGGCGCTCGGCCTTCGGCATGTCCGGGAAACACAGGCGCAGGTTGGTATCGACCACGTGGCGCCGCGACGGCACCACCGCGAAAAGGACGTAACCCAGCAGCCAGCCGATAGCGCGCACCCAGGCCAGGGGCAGACGCGCGCTGCTCTGCATCAGGAAGATACCCAGGCGGCTCATGACGACAGGGCCCTCGGCTGCTTGTAGCGGGCATAACCCCACAGGTACTGGTCGGGACACTGTCGGATCATGTTTTCCATCTCGATGTTCAGGGCGGCGCTGGCGTCCCCCAGGTCGGCCGGCAGGGCTTGCCGGCGCGCCCGCACGTGAATCACGAAACCACGCCCCCAGGACAGGCGTTCGGTCCAGGCCAGCAGCACCGTCGCGCCGGACTGCTGGGCCAGCCGCGCGGCCAGGGTCATGGTGTAGGCCGGACGGCCGAAGAATGGTGCCCAGGTGCCCATGCCGTCGGGCGGCACCTGGTCGGGCAGCAGGCCGACCGCCTCGCCGCGCCGAAGCGCGCGCAGCAGGCCGCGCACGCCGGCCAGCGTGGTCGGCACCGCCGCGAGGTGCGGACGCTCGCGGGCGGTCGACATCAGCTTTGCGAGCCAGGGTTGGCGGGCCGGCCGGTACAGCACGGTCATGGGCCCGTGCGCGGGTCCGTAGTCGGCCGCGAGCGCCTGGGGCGACAGCTCGAAGCCGCCCATGTGCGGCGTCAGGAACAGGATGCCGCGCCCGGCGGCGTAGGCCTCGGCGATGCAGCCCGCGTCGTCCCATTGCCAGCGCGGCGCCGGCCCCCACCACATGCGCGGCAACTCGGCCACCATGCGCCCGGCATGGCCCACCGCGCCACGCAGCTCGGCGAACCCGTAGCCGGCCTGCGCGGCGTTGGCGAGGAAACGCCGCCGGTAGGTGCCCGACAGCAGGAATGCAGACCAGCCCAGCAGGTATCCGACCGCATTCAGCAGGAGCAGGGGCGCATGGGAGACAAGCCAATTCACGACGGCGTACGGGGATGTGGGGGGTAGCCCGGGGAGAAGAAGAAAGCCCGCGTAACCGAAAGCGCGGGGATGAAACCGTGTGGCTAGAATGCCGCCGTCGCCGAGTTAATTTGAGCAACTTGCAGGGCGACGTTAAACACAACTGCTAAAGCGTTCGCCACAGCTCCGAAAGGCCTGGGCAGCGCCCGATGCCTCGCAACCCTGGAGTTTAAATAAATGGCGAACGACTTTCTCTTTACATCCGAATCCGTCTCCGAAGGTCACCCCGACAAGGTCGCCGATCAGATCTCCGACGCGATCCTGGATGCCATCTTCGAGCAGGACCCGCTCAGCCGCGTCGCTGCCGAAACCCTGACCAACACCGGCCTGGTCGTGCTGGCCGGCGAGATCACCACCAACGCGCATGTCGACTACATCCAGGTCGCTCGCGACACCATCAAGCGCATCGGCTACGACAACACCGACTACGGCATCGACTACAAGGGATGCGCGGTCATGGTGGCCTACGACAAGCAGTCAAACGACATCGCGCAGGGCGTCGACCACGCCTCCGACGACCACCTGAACACCGGTGCCGGCGACCAGGGCCTGATGTTCGGCTACGCATGCGACGAGACGCCCGAGCTGATGCCCGCGCCCATCTACTACGCCCACCGCCTGGTCGAGCGCCAGGCCCAGCTGCGCAAGGACGGCCGCCTGCCCTTCCTGCGCCCGGACGCCAAGAGCCAGGTCACCATGCGCTACGTGGACGGCAAGCCTCACAGCATCGACACCGTGGTGCTGTCCACCCAGCACAGCCCGGACCAGAGCGAGACGCCCACCAAGATGAAGGCCAGCTTCAACGAAGCCATCATCGAGGAGCTGATCAAGCCGGTGCTGCCGAAGGAATGGCTGCAGGACACCAAATACCTGATCAACCCGACCGGCCGTTTCGTCATCGGCGGCCCGCAGGGCGATTGCGGCCTGACCGGCCGCAAGATCATCGTCGACACCTACGGCGGCGCCTGCCCGCACGGCGGTGGCGCCTTCTCGGGCAAGGACCCCAGCAAGGTCGACCGCTCGGCCGCCTACGCCGCCCGTTACGTGGCCAAGAACATCGTCGCCGCCGGCCTGGCGCGCCAGTGCCAGATCCAGGTGGCGTACGCCATCGGTGTGGCCAAGCCGATGAACATCACGGTCTACACCGAAGGCACCGGCGTGATTCCGGACGCGGAAATCGCCAAGCTGGTGGAAGCGCATTTCGACCTGCGTCCCAAGGGCATCATCCAGATGCTCGACCTGCTGCGACCCATCTATCAGAAGACCGCCGCGTATGGCCACTTCGGTCGCGAAGAGCCCGAGTTCACCTGGGAAAAGACAGACAAGGTGGCGCTGCTGAAAGCAGCGGCGGGCCTGTAAGGACCGCGAGGGCAAAGCCCTCTGCCGACTTGCGCCGCCAGGCACAAGGTGGCGCTGCCGAAGGCAGCGGCGGGCCTGTAGGGACCGCGAGGCCGGCGTGGATCGCCGGCCTCGTCCGACAGCGAGCGCGGACGCACCGTCGCATGGTGGTTTTCTGTCAAAACAGGAGATCACCATGAACGAGAAACCAGACCGCGCCCTGCCCGCCTCGCCACGCACCGACCGCAACGCGGCGGCTAAGACCGAAGACGCGCCCGATGCCATCGGCCCGTCCGACGACGGCCAGCTCCCGGGCGGCCGGGTGGACGGCGGATCGGCAGGCGATCGCGTCGCGATGAACTTCGACGACGACGAGGTTTATTCCGGTACCGGCCACAACGAGCGGCGCGGCGGCACGACCCACGCCAAGGGCGGTGACAGCGGCAAGGTCGACAAACCCGCAGAGCAGCTCTCGGGCAGCAACGAGCCTCAAGAACGTAATTTCTGATGACCGCTGCGGGCGGCCGTCGGCCTTACTGCCAGCCGCCGCCCATCGTCTTGTAGAGCGCCAGCCGGTTGGCCTGCTCGGCCAGTTCTAGCGTGATCAAGGTCTGGCCCGCAGCGTAGAACGCCCGCTGCGTTACCAGCGTGTCGAGATAGCTGTCGATCCCGGTGCGATAGCGCGCCTGGGACAAACGATAAGCCGTCGCGGACGCATCGCGCAGGGAACGCTGGGCGTCCAGTTGTTCGCCGAGCGTCGCCCTGGCGTCCAGTGCATCCGACACCTCCCTGAAAGCCACCTGGACGGTCCTGTCGTATTGGGCGACGTTGATGTCGCGCGTGATGCGCGCCACATCGAGGCTGGCTCGCAATGCGCCCGCGCTGAAGATCGGCAGCACGATCTGCGGCGCGAAGGTCCACGCGCCGTTGCCGCCCTCGAACAAATTCGACAAGTCCCGGCTACCGCTACCGGCGGATCCGGTCAAGGTGATGCGCGGGAAAAAGGCCGCCCGCGCGGCGCCGATGCTGGCATTGGCAGCCTGCAGGGTGTGTTCGGCGGCCAGCACATCGGGTCGATTTTCCAGCAGCGTCGAGGGCAGCCCTTCCGGCACGCTGACCAGCGGCGTCACCGTCTTGAGGCCTTCGTCTTCCGCTGGCAGCAGGACACCGGGCACCGCCGACCCCACCAGCAGCGTCAGCAGATTGCGGTCCTGGGCAATGGCGCGGCTGTAGGCGGCGACGTCGGACCGTGCGCTGTCGACGGTGGTGCGGGCTTGCGCCAGCGTCAGGCCGGATTCGTTGCCGATTTCACGGGCCTTGGCGGTGAGGTCGTACGAGGCCTGCTGGCTGCGCAACGTTTCCTGCGCCAGCCGCAGCCGGCGCTGGTCGGCGGCCAGCGTGAGCCACGCGTTGGCCACGTCGGACAGCAGGCTGATCTGAACGCTGCGCCGGGTCTCGTCCAGCGACAGGTAGGCCTGCATCGCAGCGTCGTTGAGGTTGCCGAGGCGGCCGAAAAAGTCCAGCTCGTAGCTCGCCACGCCGACGTTGGCGGTGAACTGGTTGAGTGTGGTGGAACGCCCGTTGGCGGTGAGGTCTTGGGCGGTGCGGGAGCGGCTGGCCGCGCCCGTCGCGTTGATGGTGGGCAACAGGCTGGCGCGCTGAATGCTGTACTGCGCCCGAGCACGCTCGATGTTGAGGGCGGCGACCCGCAGGTCGCGGTTGTTCTCGAGCGCGAGCCCGACGACCTGGCGCAGCCGGTCGTCGGCGAAAAAATCGCGCCAGGCCAGGGCCGGCGCCGGAGTAGCGAGGGCGCCGGCGACCGGCTGGGAGCCGGCCTTCCAGCCTTCGGGAATCGGCGCCGGAGGCCGGTTGTATTCCGGCGCGAGATTGGCGCAACCCGCCAGCACGCAGGCCAGGGCGAGGGATGTCAGGCGATTTTTCATGCCGCACCTCCTTCGGCCGCGGCGGCGTGCGGCGCCGGCTGCTGCCGGTCGCCGTCCTTGTTGCCGCGCGATGCGAACAGCGCCCTGATCAGCGTGAAGAAGACCGGCACGAAGAAGATGCCCAGCACCGTGGCCGAAACCATGCCGCCGAACACCGCCGTACCGATGGCCTGGCGACCCGCCGCACCGGCGCCGGTGCCGATCACCAGCGGCAACACGCCGAAGCCGAATGCCAGCGAGGTCATCAGGATCGGCCGCAGCCGCAGCCGCACCGCCTCGAGTGTGGCGTCGACCAGGCTGCGTCCCTGCTGCTGCAGCTGCACCGCGAATTCGACGATCAGGATGGCGTTCTTGCAGGACAGGCCGACCGTCGTCAGCAGCCCCACCTGAAAGTACACGTCGTTGGACATGCCGCGCAACGCTGTGAAACCCAGCGCGCCGATGATGCCCAGGGGCACCACCAAAATTACCGAGAAGGGCACGGACCAGCTCTCGTACAGGGCCGCCAGGCAAAGGAACACGAACAGGATCGACACCGCGTACAGCAGCGGCGCCTGCGCACCCGAGCGACGCTCCTCGAACGACGCCCCCGTCCACGCATGGGCGATGCCTTGCGGCAGCTGCTTCATGATGTCCGTGACCTTTTCCATCGCGGTGCCCGAACTCACACCGGCCACCGAATTACCCAGCATTTCATAGGCGGGAACGCCGTTGAAGCGCTGCAGTTGCGGCGAGCCGAAGGTCCAGCGCTGGGTCGAGAACGACGAGAACGGCACCATCTGCCCGGTGGTGTTGCGCACCGTCCATTTCTTGATGTCGTCGGGCAGCATGCGGAAGGGCGCGTCGCCCTGCAGGTACACCCGCTTGACGCGACCCCGGTCCAGGAAATCGTTGACGTAGGTGCCGCCCAGCGCCGCCGAGAGCGTGGTGTTGATGTCGGCCGTGGCGATGCCCAGCGCGCCGGCGCGGCGGTCGTCGATATCGACCGCGAACTGCGCCGTGTCCTCGAGGTTGTTGCTGCGCACGCCGGTCAGTTCGGCATCCTTGCGCGCCAGTTCGAGGAACTTGTTGCGCGCGCTCACCAGCGCGTCGTGTCCCAGCGCGGCGGTGTCCTGGATGAAGAAGTTGAAGCCCGACGAAGCGCCCAGCCCGCGCACCGCCGGCGGCAGCAGCAGCAGCACGCGCGCGTCGCGGATCTTGGCCAGTTCGGCATTGGCGCGCGCCACGATGGCGGCGGCGCTGTGCTCGTCGCCCAGGCGCTCTTCCCAGGGTTTGAGCTTGATGAAGGCCCGGCCCGAGGCCTGGTCGCCGTTCTGGCCGGTGCTGACGTTGATGTTCACCACCTCCGGCTGCTTGCGGATGACTTCCTCGAACTGCCGCATCACCTCCTGCGTGCGCACATCGGTGGCGCCGGGCGGCAGGCGGATATCGGCCTGCAGGATGCCCTGGTCCTCGACCGGCAGGAACGAAGTGGGCAGGCGCATGAACATCACCGCCATGACAGCCGCGATGGCCAGGTACACCACCATGCTGCGCTTGCCGCGCGTGATGAAGCCCTTCACGCCTTTTTCGGTGACGGCCGAGGTGCGATCGAAGCCGCGGTTGAACATCAGGAAGAAGCGGTCCAGCCAGCCGAGCGGGCCGCGCCGCACCTTCTTGTGGCCGGTCTCGTCGTGCTCGTGCTTCTTGAGCAGCGTGGCGCACAGCGCGGGCGTGAGCGTCAGGGCCACCAGCACCGACAGCACCATGGCCGCCACGATGGTGATGGAAAACTGCCGGTAGATGATGCCGGTCGAGCCGCCGAAAAAGGCCATCGGGATGAACACCGCCGACAGCACCATCGTGATGCCGATCAGTGCCGGCGTGATTTCGTCCATCGACTTGCGGGTGGCTTCCTTCGGCGACAGCCCCTCCTCGCTCATCACCCGCTCGACGTTTTCGACCACCACGATGGCGTCGTCCACCAGCAGGCCGATGGCCAGCACCATGCCGAACATGGTCAGGGTGTTGATGGAATAACCCAGCACCGACAGCACGCCGAAAGTGCCCAGCAGCACCACCGGCACGGCGATCGTCGGGATCAGCGTGGCGCGGAAGTTCTGCAGGAACAGATACATGATGAAGACCACCAGCAGCATGGCCTCGAGCAGCGCCTTCACCACCTCGTGGATGGAAGCCTGCACGAAGGGCGTGGTGTCGTAGCCCACCAGCGATTTCATCTGGTTGGGGAAATACGGCTCCAGTTCGGCGATCTTGGCGTTGACCGCTTCGGACACCTTGAGCGCGTTGGCGCCGTTGGCCAGCACGACGCCCATGCCGGCGGCGGCGCGGCCGTTGAGGCGGCTTTGCACCGTCAGGCTCTCGGCACCCAGTTCGACCCGGCCGATGTCCTTGATGAGCACCACCGAGCCGTCGGTGCCGCTGCGCAGCACCACGTTCTCGAACTGCTCCGCCGTCTGCAGCTTGCTGCGCGCGGTGACGGTGGCGCTGATCTGCTGCTGCGGCGCGGCGGGCAGCCCGCCCAGCTGGCCGGCCGACACCTGGGCGTTCTGCGCGTTGAGCGCGGCGGTGACGTCCGACGGGATGAGTGCGTATTTCTCGAGCTTGGCGGCATCGAGCCACACCCGCATGGCATAGCCCGAACCCAGCACCTGCACCTCGGCCACGCCGTCCAGGCGGCTGACCGGGTCGACCAGGTTGCTGTTGATGTAGTCACCGATGTCGGTGCGGGTGAGCGCCGGGTTCTCGGAGTACAGCGACACGATCATCAGGAAATCGTTGCCGGCCTTGGTGACCGTGACACCCTGGCTCTGCACCGTCGTCGGCAGGCGCGGCATGGCCTGCTGCAGCTTGTTCTGCACCTGCATCTGCGCGACGTCCGGGTTGGTGCCGGCGTTGAAGGTGAGCGTGGTGCGCGACTGGCCGGACGAACTGCTCGTCGCACCCATGTAGATCAGGTTGTCCAGGCCCTTCAGCTGCTGCTCGATCACCTGGGTGACCGAGTCCTCGACCGTCTTGGCCGACGCGCCGGTGTAGTTGGCGGTGATCGAGATGGTGGGCGGGGCGATGTTGGGGTATTGCTCCAGCGGCAGCGTGCGGATGGAGATGGCGCCCGCCAGCATGATGACGATGGCGATGACCCACGCGAAGATGGGCCGGTCGATGAAAAAGCGTGCCATGTGTGCGCAGTCCCGGCAATCAGCGGGCGGCGGCAGCGGCGGCGCCGGCCGCAGGGCTGCCCGCGGCGGGCGCGCCAGTCTGGCGGGGCGCCGACAGGTCGACCTCCACCGCTTTCACCTTGTCGCCCGGCTTCACCCGCATCGATCCTTCCACCAGCACCCGGTCGCCGGCCGCCAGGCCGTCGCGCACCAGCCAGCGGTTGCCGATGGCACGCCCGACGGTGACCGTCTTGCGCTGTACCGTGTCTTCCTTGTCCACGACCAGCGCGGTCGCACGGCCCACGGCGTCGCGCACGACGCCTTGCTGCGGCGCCAGCAGGGCGTCCTGGTCGGCGCCCTCCTCCACCACGGCCCGCACGTACATGCCGGGCAACAGAAGGCCCTCGGGGTTGGGAACGGTGGCGCGCAGCGTGACGGCGCCGGTCGTCTGGTTCACGCTGATGCCGGCGAACTGCAGCTTGCCGTCGCGGCCGTAGGGCGTGCCGTCTTCCAGCAACAGCTTGATGCGCGCGGAGTCTGCACCACTGCGGGTGAGGCGTCCGGCGGCGAAGTCGCGCTTCAGGCGCAGGACCTCGGAGCTGGACTGGGTGACGTCCACGTACAGCGGATCGATCTGCTGCACGGTCGTCAGGGTGGTGGTCTGGTTGGCGGTGACCAGCGCGCCGGGCGTCACGCTGGAGGTGCCGATCCGCCCGGTGATGGGCGACGAGATGCGGGTGAAGCCCAGGTTGATGCGCGCCGTGTCGACCTGCGCCTGGGCCGTCGCCACGTCGGCCTTGGCCTGCGCCAGCGACGCCTGGCTCTGGTCGTTGACCTGCTTGCTGACCGCGTCGATCTTGACCAGTTCGGCATTGCGGCCTGCCGTCACCTCGGCCGCCCCCGACGTCGCCTTGCTGCGCGCAAGCGCGGCCTGCGCGCTGGAAAGAGCCGCCTGGTAGGTGGACGGATCGATCTGGTAGAGCGGCTGGCCGGCCTTGACGGTGGCGCCCTCGGTGAACAGCCTTTGCTGCACGATGCCGCCGACCTGGGGACGAATATCCGCGCTGAGGAACGCGCTGGTGCGCCCCGGCAATTCGGTGGTGAACACCTGGGCCTGCGTCTTCAGGGTGACGACACCGACCTCGCTCGGACCCGGCGGCGGTGCGGCGGCCTTCTTCTCGGAACAAGCGGTCAGAAGGGCGAAAGCCGCCAGTGCACCGAGCACGGGCAGCCGTTGCGCAACGCTGCGCAGCGGGCTAGGAACAGTCATGGGCGAATTGGAGCGACAGGCGGGGTGAAGGTTTCACCAAAACCGCATAGCATTTTGTTGCAATTTGCGTGAGCCCTGCATTTTGCCGGCTGACAATCAGATTGCCACGCCGATTTTCTACCGCTGCGAACGCTATTCCAGTGCCGCCAAGCCCCGCTTTACCGGGGCTTTTCAATCCTGCGCCGTTGCCAGTCCTCCCGCAGCGACCCACTGCCAAGCGGGGACAACCAGCCCGCCGGCCCGCTGCATCTGTTGCCTGTGGGACTGCGCCGCGAACAGGCTGCCTCCCGGACTTCCTGCAGCAGCAGCCGCCGCCGCGGATGGGCGCCGTCGGTCAGGCGTCAGGGCTAGTGCGCTCCTGCGCCAGCTGTCGCAAGGCCTGCACGAAGGCTTCCGGCGGCTGGCCACCCTGGATGAGGTATTGGTTGTCCAGGATCACCGACGGCACCGAGGCGATTCCGTGCTCCTGGTAGAACTGCTCGCGCTCGCGCACTTCGTCGGCATATTCGTCGCTGTGGATCACCACGCGGGCGCCATCGGCGTCCAGGCCTGCCTCGACCGCGCAGGCCAGCAGCACCTCCGGGTCGCCGGGGTTGCGCGATTCGCCGTGGTAGGCCTTCAGCAGCGCGTGTTTCAGCTCGCGCTGGCGCCCTTCAAGTCCCGCCCAATACAGCAGCCGGTGTGCGTCAAAGGTGTTCCAGATGCGGCCTCGCCCGGCGGGATTGAACGCGAAGCCGACCGCGGCGCCGCGCTCCCGGATCACCGCGCGTGTGGCCTCCTGCTGCTCCGGAGTGGAGCCGTATTTGCGGCCGATATGCTCGGTCACGTCCTCGCCCTCGGGCGGCATTTGCGGATTCAACTCGAAGGGCTGGAAATGCAGCTCGATCGGTACGCTGCCCTGCAGCTCTTCCAGTGCGCGCTCCAGCCCCGCCAGTCCGACAGCGCACCAGGGGCACGCGATATCGGAGACAAAATCGATACGAATAGGGGAATTGGTTTCAGCCATGCGGCCAGAATACCGGCAAGTTCTTATCCCGCGACCTCACCCGACTTCCTATGCCATCCAATCCTTCCAACCTTCTGGGCACCTACATCGGCCGGGCCGAGGCGCTGGAGACGGTGGTCGACACCCTGCTGCCGCTGCTGACCCCCGACCAGAAGGAAGCGCTCGCCACGGCGCTTACCACGCTGTCGCTGGCTCCGCCCGAAGACACGCCCAACAACTGGCAATACGACCCTGAATATTCGCAGGCGGTCGAAGGGGCCTATCAATCGCTGCTGGTCGAGCTTTGGCGGGAGTAGTCCGCGCCGGGCCGTCCCTCCACGCCCGCCTCAGCGTGCCGGCTGCAGCACGATGACGGCCATGCCGGCAAGCGCGATCGCCACACCCGCGCAATCCCACGCCGTGGGCCGTACCCCGTCGACCGCCCACAGCCAGGCCAGCGCCACGCCGATATAAACCCCGCCGTAGGCCGCATAGACACGCCCGGCCGCGCTGTCGTGCAGCGTCAACAACCAGGCAAACAGGGCCAGGCTCAAGGCCGCCGGCACCAGCAGCCAGACGCTTTTGCCCTGCTTCAGCCACAGCCACGGCAGGTAGCAGCCGACGATTTCCGCCAACGCGGTGGCGACGTATAGCGACAAGGTCTTCATGCGCCGAATTTTGCGTCAAAGCATCGCGTAAACCCCGATAAGAAGGGGAAAGCCGGCTGATCGACGCTTTCTCAGTAAAACACGATTGACGCGCTTCGTTACTTCTCATTCAATGGACACCTGATGGTCGCGGGTCCATCAATTCCTGGTTGCCGCCGATAAAAAGGCTCGTGAGGAGCACAACGACATGTTCAAAAGTTTTTCGGTCAAGGCCAAGCTGGCCTTGAATTTCGGGGCCCTGACCGCCCTGCTCGCATTGGTCGCAGCGCTGTGCCTGATGGCGCTGGCCGATGCGAACCGGCAATTCAGCAACTACGTCAACGGGCTCAATGCGCGAGCCCTGGTGGCCGAGCAGATGCGTAACGCGGTCGACCGGCGCGCCATCGCGGCACGCAACCTGGTCATCGCCACCAAGCCGGAAGACCGGACGAGCGAATACGACCAGGTGGTGAAGGCACACACCGAAGTCCACGACCGCATGACGCGGCTGGGCGACATGCTCAAGTCGGCGGACGACCCCAACACGACGGCCGACGCGCTGTACGACCGCATCCAGAAGGTCGAACAGCAATACGCCCCGGTAGCGCTGCAAATCGTGCGACTGGCGCAGGACCAGAAGCGCGAGGAAGCCATCGCCGACATCATGGAAAAGTGCAACCCGCTGCTGCGCCAGCTCGTACTGGCCAGCCAGGAGTTCGCCAACTTCACCGAAGGCCGGGCGCGCGCGCTGATCGCCGACGCCACCGCGCAGTTCGAATACGAACGGGCACTCATCCTCGGCTTTTGTATCGTCGCGGCGGTGATCGCCCTGGGCATCGCCTACACGATCACCATGAGCATCACCCGCGCACTCGACCAGGCGGTGAAGGTGGCCGACCAGATCGCCGAAGGCAATCTCCACAACACCATCGACGTCCGCTCGGGCGACGAGACCGGCAAGCTCCTGATCGCCTTGCGCGACATGCAGGAACGCCTGGTGGGCATCGTCGGCAGCGTGCGCACCAACGCGGTGGCGGTGGCCTCCGCGAGCACCGAGATCGCCGAGGGCAACCACGACCTCAGCCGGCGCACCGAGCAGCAGGCATCGGCTCTGCAGCAGACGGCCGCCTCCATGGAGCAACTCGGCTCGACCGTGCAGAACAACGCGGCGCACGCCATGAGCGCCAACCAGCTTGCCTCCAATGCATCTGCCATCGCCATCCGCGGCGGGGGCGTGGTCGACCAGGTGGTCGACACCATGAAGGGCATCAACGAGAGCTCGCGCAAGATCTCCGACATCATCAGCGTGATCGACGGCATCGCCTTCCAGACGAACATCCTGGCGCTCAATGCCGCCGTCGAAGCAGCGCGTGCCGGTGAACAGGGTCGCGGGTTCGCCGTGGTGGCGGCCGAGGTGCGCAACCTGGCCGGGCGCAGCGCGGCCGCTGCCAAGGAGATCAAGCTGCTGATCACCGAGAGCGTCGCGCAGGTATCGCGCGGCACGCACCTGGTGGACGACGCCGGCTCGACCATGAAAGAAGTCGTCGACGCGATCCAGCGGGTGAGCAGCCTGATGAGCGAGATCAGTTCGGCCAGCGCCGAACAGAGCGAAGGGGTGCGCCAGGTTGGCGAGTCCGTCAACCTGATGGATCAGGTGACGCAGCAGAACGCGGCGCTGGTGGAAGAAAGCGCGGCCGCCGCCTCGGGCCTGCGCGCCCAGGCCGAGCAGCTGGTCCAGGCGATGGCGGTGTTCCGCGGAGACCAGTCACGAGGCGGCGCACTGATGCTGGCCTGAACGTCGGTGGCGGCAGGCCGCCACCAGGATCACTAGGCGGCGCCTGGTGATATTAAAGATCGATGGTCGTGCGGCCCGCAGCCGCCGCGCGCACCGCCCGAAGGCGTTACGGCTTCAGGCCGGCTTGGCCGCTGTCAGCGGGCGGGCCAGCACTTCGCCTTCCTGCTGCCAGAAGGCCGGATCGGCCATGCCGATGCGGCGGATGGCGTTGTTCATGTGCGCCGCCGCCGCCGCCCGCGCGCGCTGCGGGTCGCCCGCTTCGATGGCGTCCACGATGTCGCGGTGCTCATCCGCCACCTGAGCCGCAAAGTCGACGCGGCGCGCCTCGTTGGCACGGGTCACCCGTGTGGCGCCTCGCAGGTACTGGCTGAGATAGTTCAGGGTGTCCAGCAAAAAGGGGTTGCGGGCCGCGTCGGCGATGCTGCGATGGAAAGCCAGGTCTTCCGCGACGCCGTCGCCGCCGGTCTGCACCGCCGCGGCCAGCGCCTCGATGGCGGCGCGGATCCGGCGAACGTCTTCGGTGTCGCGCCGCTCGGCTGCCAGCCCCGCGACCTCGGCTTCGAGTGCGCGGCGCACCTCCACCATCTGCACCACGGCCGATTGCGAGCCCGCATGGCGTCCGTCGAAATTGAGCGGCGCGAATCCCGCCTCGCGCACGAACATGCCGCTGCCCTGGCGCGAATCGACCAGGCCCAATGACTTCAGCCGCGACACCGCCTCGCGCACCACGGTCCGGCTGACACCGAACTGCTCGGCCAAAGCAACCTCCGTCGGCAATTTGGCCCCCGCCATCAGTCGGCCGCCGCGGATCTCCGCTTCGAGCGCCTCCGCCACCCGGTCGGAGAGGCGTGCGCTGGGAAGCAGGTATTGGAATAGAGGGGCAGTCATGTCTTTGCGTGGTTATCACATGACTTTATCCGATGCCTTTCAGGCGAGTGAACGGTGGTTCGACTCAGGAAAACCTGGTCGGACAAAAGGCTTCCGGCTTCTGGAAACCGGATCGCTCGTGGAGAAAACAGGACCGGGGCGTGTGCATCCGTCGCCGGTTCATTCGGGCGACAGGCCCGCCACCGCACTAACCCACCCTTGAATCGCCAAAAAACGTCGCTATGATTAGCACTCGCCAGGGACGAGTGCCAACAATGCCGATCACGGCTGTGGTGTCCCCGGCCCGCCTTGCAGCGCACCGTCGCGTCGCGCACGGCACCCAACAATCCTGTTGTCTGTTTCAGCTTCCTCCAAGGAATTGCCATGAAGAACCTTCGCCCCCTGCACGATCGCGTGATCGTCAAGCGCCTCGAACAAGAAACCAAGACCGCTTCCGGTCTGATCATTCCCGACAACGCTGCAGAAAAGCCCGACCAGGGCGAAGTCCTGGCCGTCGGCCCGGGCAAGAAGAACGACAAGGGCGAGCTGTCGGCTCCCGGCGTCAAGGTCGGCGACCGCGTCTTGTTCGGCAAGTACTCGGGCCAGACCGTCAAGGTCAACGGCGACGAGCTGCTGGTCATGAAGGAAGAAGACCTGTTCGCCGTCGTCGAAGGCTGATCCAGCCCTCCCGACAGTCCATCCCTCTTACTGAATACTGGAAATAATCATGGCAGCAAAAGACGTAGTCTTCGGCGGTGAAGCCCGCGCACGCATGGTCGAAGGCGTGAACATCCTGGCCAACGCGGTCAAGGTCACCCTGGGCCCCAAGGGTCGCAACGTGGTTCTGGAGCGCTCGTTCGGCGCCCCTACCGTGACCAAGGACGGTGTGTCCGTGGCCAAGGAAATCGAACTCAAGGACAAGCTGCAGAACATGGGCGCCCAGCTCGTGAAGGAAGTGGCCTCCAAGACCTCCGACAACGCCGGTGACGGCACCACCACCGCCACGGTGTTGGCACAAGCCATCGTCCGCGAAGGCAGCAAATACGTTGCCGCCGGCCTGAACCCGATGGACCTGAAGCGCGGCATCGACAAGGCGGTCACCGCCCTGGTCGCCGAGCTGAAGAAGGCCTCCAAGGCCACCACCACCTCCAAGGAAATCGCACAAGTCGGCGCCATCTCGGCCAACTCCGACGAAGCCATCGGCAAGATCATTGCCGACGCGATGGACAAGGTCGGCAAGGAAGGCGTCATCACCGTCGAAGACGGCAAGTCGCTGGACAACGAACTCGACGTCGTCGAAGGCATGCAGTTCGACCGCGGCTACCTGTCGCCCTACTTCATCAACAACCCCGAGAAGCAAGCCGCACTGCTGGACAACCCGTTCGTCCTGCTGTTCGACAAGAAGATCAGCAACATCCGTGACCTGCTGCCCGTGCTGGAGCAAGTCGCCAAGGCCGGTCGTCCGCTGCTGATCATTGCCGAAGAAGTCGAGGGCGAAGCCCTGGCGACGCTGGTGGTCAACACCATCCGCGGCATCCTGAAGGTCGTGGCCGTCAAGGCTCCTGGCTTCGGCGACCGTCGCAAGGCCATGCTGGAAGACATCGCCATCCTGACCGGTGGCAAGGTCATCGCCGAAGAAGTCGGCCTGACCCTCGAAAAGGTCACCCTGGCCGACCTGGGCTCGGCTCAGCGCATCGAAGTGGGCAAGGAAAACACCACCATCATCGATGGCGCCGGTGTTGCAGCCGACATCGAAGCCCGCGTCAAGCAGGTCCGTATCCAGATCGAAGAAGCCTCGAGCGACTACGACCGTGAAAAGCTGCAAGAGCGCGTGGCCAAGCTGGCCGGCGGTGTTGCCGTGATCAAGGTCGGCGCTGCCACCGAAGTCGAAATGAAGGAAAAGAAGGCCCGTGTCGAAGACGCCCTGCACGCTACCCGCGCTGCCGTGGAAGAAGGCATCGTGGCTGGCGGCGGCGTGGCTCTGCTGCGTGCCAAGCAGGCTGCTGGCGAGATCAAGGGCGACAACGCCGATCAGGACGCCGGCATCAAGCTGATCCTGAAGGCCATCGAAGCGCCCCTGCGCGAGATCGTCTACAACGCCGGCGGCGAGCCGAGCGTGGTGGTCAATGCCGTGCTGCAAGGCGCTGGCAACTACGGCTTCAACGCTGCCAACGACACCTACGGCGACATGATCGAAATGGGCATCCTGGACCCGACCAAGGTGACCCGCACCGCTCTGCAGAACGCAGCATCGGTCGCTTCGCTGCTGCTGACGACCGAAGCCATGGTCGCCGAAGCACCGAAGGACGAATCCGGCGCCGGCGGCATGCCTGGCGGCGGCATGGGTGGCATGGGCGGCATGGGCGACATGGGGATGTAATGTCGGCCCCCCGGCTTCTTACTGTGCTTCGCTCCGTGTAGTGCGCCACCCCCTGTGGGGCAGGCTTTGCCGGTGCCAGGGAAACCCTGGCGCGGCTCTACCCGGAAATGCACGTTGCGACGAAGCTGGCTCGGAACCCCCCGTTGGTCTTGCGACTGGCGGGGGTTTTTCTTTTGGGTCCGCCACAAGCGCCGAGCTGGACTGGCGGATGCGGCCGGGCCGCTGGGCCGCCTGGCGCAGGTCGCAAAAAAAACCCCGCTGTCTTGCGACTGCGGGGTTTTTTGTAGGTGCTGCGTTCGCTCAGGCTGCCGGAGCGCCCCAGGCGTTGTCTTGCGGTTCGCTGGGCTGGACATTCCAGAACAGCAGGACCAGGAAGCCGATCAGCGGAACCAGGTTGATCAGCAGCCACCAGCCGTTGCGGCCGACATCGTGCAGGCGGCGCACCGCCACGCTGCAGACCGGAAGCAGCAAGGCCAGGGTGACCAGCACGGAGGCCACCGGATGGATCGCCTGCGCTGCGAGCGACACCAGCAGGTTGAACAGCATGAACCACCAGAACTCCGAGCGCGAGGCCCGCCCGGTGAAGTCGGCGTATTTCTGCCGCAGGCAGACGGTGATGGATTCGCCGAAGGTCATCAGGCCGACCTCAGTCGCGCCAGCAGGCCGGCGGTGGATGGATCCAGCCCGTGCGTATCGCCCGACGCCAGGCGCGGTTCGATTTCCTTGGCCAGCACCTTGCCCAGTTCCACGCCCCACTGGTCGAAGCTGTTGATGCCCCACAAGGCGCCGCTGACGAAAACCCGGTGCTCGTACAGCGCGATCAGTGCACCCAGCGTGGCCGGGTCGAGCTTCTTGAGGACGAAAAACGTGCTCGGGCGGTTACCCGGGAAATGCTTGTGACCGCCGGCGTCCGACTTGCCTTGCAGCAATGCCTGCGCCTGCGCCAGCGCGTTGGCCAGCAACTTGGGATGGTGGCCCGGCAGATCGTGCGCGGCATCGCGCACCGCGATGAATTCGAGCGGAACCACGTCGGTGCCCTGATGCAGCATCTGAAAGAAAGCGTGCTGGCCGTTGGTTCCCGGTTCGCCCCAGACCACGGGCGAGGTCGCGAAGGGCACTACGGCACCGTCGTGGTCCACGCGCTTGCCGTTGCTCTCCATCTCCAGCTGCTGCAGGTAGGCCGGCAGCCGGCTCAAGCCCTGGTGGTACGGCGCAACACAGCGGCTGGTGAAGCCGTGGAAATTGCGATACCAGACATCCAGCAGACCCAGGCGCGCCGGCAGGTTCTGCGCCAGCGGCGCGGTGCGAAAGTGCTCGTCCATCGCGTGGGCGCCGGCCAGCAACTCCTGGAAGCCCCTGGCGCCGATGGCGATGGCCATGCTCAAGCCGATGGCCGACCACAGCGAATAACGTCCCCCGACCCAGTCCCAGAAACCGAATGTCGTGGTGATGCCGAACTTGTTGGCAGCCTCGACATTGGTGGTGAGCGCGGCGAAGTGCCGGGCGATATCGCGCCCACCGGCTGCCTCGAACCACGACTTGGCGCTCTGCGCGTTGGTCATGGTCTCGATGGTGGTGAAGGTTTTCGAGGCGATCAGGAACAGCGTGTTCTCGGGCCGCAGGCCGCGCAGCACACCGGCGAGTTCGTGGCCGTCGACGTTCGAGACGAAGTGCAGGCGCTTGGCCGGCGCACGAAATTCCTCCAGCGCCAGCACCGCCATTTGCGGGCCGAGATCGGAACCGCCGATGCCGATGTTGACGATGTCGGTGATGCCCGTGTCTGCGCGCACCTGCTCGGCATAGGCCAGCATGGCGTCGCGCACCGAGGCTACTTCGGTGTCCTCGGCGCCCGGCCGGCGCAGGCGGGTGTGCAGCACCGCACGGCCTTCGCTCGCGTTGATGGCTTCGCCCGAAAACATCGCGTCGCGTCGCGCTTCCAGCCCGCAATCACGGGCGAGCTGCAACAGCAGCGCCTCGGTGGGCGCGTCGATGCGGTTCTTCGACAGATCGGCGAAGAGGTGGGGCGCCTCCTGCGACAGGGTGTCGAAACGCTGCGGATCGGCGACGAATGCGGAACGCGCATCGAAGTCGCGGCCGGCGCCGTCGAAGTGGTCTTGAAGTTTTTTCCAGGCGTCGGTTCGGTCGCAGCGCACAAAACTCATCGTTGGGATTCCGGGTTGGGGTGTGGTTCAGGCCAGCAGGAGCGCGTCCAGCTTGGCCGCGTCGGCGGCGAAGGCGCGGATGCCTTCGGCCAGTTTTTCGGTGGCCATGGCGTCTTCGTTATGGGCGTAGCGGAAACCGGCTTCGTCGTACTCGACGCTTTCCAGCTGCGTCGCCTTGGCGATGGCCGGGTCGAGCGCGCGCTGCAGCGGCGCATCGCTGGCGGCGAGCCGGGCGAGCAGGTCGGGGCTGATGGTGAGCAGATCGCAGCCGGCCAGGGCCGTGATCTGGCCGACATTGCGAAAGCTCGCGCCCATGACTTCGGTGCGGATGCCGAAACGCTTGTAGTAGTCGTAGATGCGACGGACCGACTGCACGCCGGGATCGTTTTCCTCGGCATTGGCGGCCTCGTCCCAGCCAGCGCCTGCCGACTTCTTGTACCAGTCGTAGATGCGGCCGACAAAGGGCGAGATCAGCTTCACCCCTGCCTGACCGCAGGCGACCGCCTGGGCGAAGGAGAAGAGCAAGGTCAGGTTGGTGTGGATGCCGCGGCGCTCCAGCCGCTCGGCGGCCCGGATGCCCTCCCAGGTCGCTGCCACCTTGATCAGCACCCGGTCGATCGGCACGCCGGCGCCCTGGTAGAGCTCGATCAGCTTCTCGCCCCGGCTGTAGGTGGCGTCTTCGTCGAACGACAGGCGCGCGTCGACTTCGGTGGACACCCGGCCGGGAATGATCGAGAGGATTTCGGTGCCGAAACGCACCAGCAGATGGTCGACGACGTCCTCGAGCACCCTGCCCTTGAATTTCGCCACGGTTTCGTCGAGCAGGGGCCGGTATTCCGGCATCTGCACCGCCTTGAGGATGAGCGACGGATTGGTCGTCGCGTCCTGCGGCTGGTAGGCCGCCAACTGGCGGAAATCACCGGTGTCGGCGACGACGGTGGTGAATTGCTTGAGTGAATCGAGTTGGGTCATGACCGTTCAGATGAGGCTGCAGCGCAAACACAAACGCGCAGAAAATGTAACCGGATTACCTCCGGGGCCTTGTCGGAAAATGCCGCCTTCGATGTGCCGCCCGGACCGGGCGGCCCTTGAACAGGTCGGCCAGGAAACTGGATTACAGTTCTGCGTCCTCAAGCGGAGCCCATAGCCCATGTCCTTCGACCTCGTCCTTTTCGGCGGCACCGGCGACCTCGCCTGGCGCAAGCTGATGCCCGCCCTGTTCCAGGCCTTTCGCCACGGCAGCCTGCCGTCCGGCGGCCGCATCATCGGCGTGGCCCGCGACGACCTCACCGACCAGGCCTACCGTGAATTGATCCAGGCGCGTTTCGAGGAAGTCGAAGGCGCCAAGCGGCCCAACGCCGCTGAATTCGAGAAATTTGCCAGCCTGCTGCATTTCGTGCGGCTGGATTTGTCCAAGCCCGAGGATTACGCCCGCTTGAAGGACCGCCTGGAGACACGCTCGGCCGACACCGTGGTGATGTACCTGGCCACCTCGCCGGCACTGTTCACCACCGCTTGCGAGCAGATCGGCAAGTCGGGCCTGGCAACGCCGCGCACCCGCATCGTGCTGGAGAAACCGCTCGGCCACGACCTGGCCTCCAACCGCCAGATCAACGAAACCGTGCGCTCGGTTTTCGACGAGCAGCAGATCTTCCGCATCGACCATTACCTGGGCAAGCCGTCGGTGCAGAACCTCTTCGCGCTGCGCTTCGGCAACGCGCTCTTCGAGCCGATCTGGAAACGCGAGTACATCGCCAACATCCAGATCACCATCGCCGAAGACCTGGGCGTCGAGAAGCGCGGCGCTTTCTACGAGACCACCGGCGCGCTGCGCGACATGGTGCAGAACCATGCGCTGCAATTGCTGTGCGCGGTGGCCATGGAGCCGCCGATCAACTCGGGCGCCGACGCGATCCGCGACGAAAAACTGAAGGTGCTGCGTTCGCTCAAGCCCTGGACGCAAGAGTCGCTGGAGCGGCATGCGGTGCGTGGCCAATACGTCGCCGGTACGGCCTACGGCGAGCGGGTGGTGGGCTACCGCGAAGAGCCCGGCGTCGATCCCGACAGCCGCACCGAAACCTTCGTGGCGCTGCGCACTGAGATCGAGAACTGGCGCTGGAGCGGCGTGCCTTTCTATATCCGCACCGGCAAGCGCCTGGGCTCGCGCGATGCCCGCATCGAGGTCAACTTTCGCCCCACGCCGCACCCGATTTTCCCGACACCGGCGGGCGCCTCCAACCAGCTGGCCATCAGCCTGCAACCCAAGGACGGGCTGGAACTGCACTTGCTGGCACAGGGCCAGGATGCGCGCGGCAAGGGCGCCCGGGCCGATGGCACCGCCCTGTCGCCGGTGCAGCTCGACCTGGATTTCGACAAGCGTTTCGGGCACGAAAGGGTCGGTGCCTACGAACGCCTGCTGCTCGACGTGATCGCCGGCCGCCTGAATCTTTTCGTGCGTTCCGACGAGCAGGAAGCCGCATGGCGATGGGTCGAGCCGATCCTCGACCATTGGCAGACTGGCAAGCCGCGCAGCTATGCAGCCGGCACCTGGGGCCCCAGCGCCAGCAGCGCGATGATTGCCCGCGACGGTCATTGCTGGTCCGAAGAGAACGGCTGAACGTGACGCATGAACCCAACGGCATGCTGGAGCGCATCCGCGCTTCGCTGCCTTCGCTGGCCCCGGCCGAGCAGCGCGTGGCACGGCTGGTGCTGGAAGACGCTCGCACCTTCGCCAGCCTGCCGGTGACCGAACTCGCCGATCGCGCTCACGTCAGCAAGCCGACGGTGGTGCGCTTCTGCCGCAGCATCGGCTACGACGGCCTGGCCGACTTCAAGCTCAAGCTGGCCGGCAGCGTCAGCGAGGGCGTGCCCTTCGTGCACCGCAGCGTCGACACCGACGACAAGACCGGCGACGTGATGGTGAAGGTCATCGACAACACCGTAGCCGCCTTCCTGCGCTACCGCAACGAGGCCAGCACCGCCATGCTCGAGCGTGCGGCCGCTGCGCTGGCTTCCACCTACCAGACCGGGCGGCGCATCGAGTTCTATGGCGCCGGCAATTCCGGCATCGTGGCGCAGGACGCGCAACACAAGTTCTTTCGGCTGGGCGTCACCTCGATCGCCTACAGCGACGGCCACATGCAGGTGATGGGCGCGACGTTACTGGGTCCGGGCGACTGCGTGGTGATCATCTCCAATTCGGGTCGCACCCGCGACCTGATGGATGCCGCCGACATCGCTCGCCGCAACGGGGCCACCACCATCGTCATCACGGCCAGCGGCTCGCCACTGGCCGCTGCCGGGCATATCCACCTGGCCGCCGACCATCCCGAGGGCTACGACCGATACAGCCCGATGGTGTCCAGGCTTTTGCACCTGATGATCATCGACATCCTGGCGACCTGCGTCGCCCTGCGCATCGGCGAACCGCTGCAGCCCCGCTTGCAGCAGATGAAGTCGAATCTGCGCAGCAAGCGCTACGCGTGATCGACCGGGCGCATAGCGCGCACCGGCATCAGGTTCAGACGTCGGTCACACCCCGGTTGCGCGAGGGCTGGGTACGACGCTCTTCGTTCAACGCCTCCTGGCTGCCCGCCTTGGGCGGCAGAGCCTCTCCAGCTGCTTCTTCCGGCGTATCGATACGCGCGGGGCTGGGACGTTCGACGGGCTGGTCTTGTTCTGACTGAGGCTGCGGTGTGGGCATGGTTGCTTCCTGAAAAAATGAAAAAAGGCGCTGCAGCTCAGCTGCAGCGAACCGTCTGTGCCTGGCCGAGCGAATCGACCGAGATGGTCAGGCGGGAGCTGCGTTGCTCGTCGTCGTGCGGAACACCGGGCCTGACCACCCGCACCAGTCGGGCGCCTGAGCGCACCCGGGCATGTTCGGCGATGCGTTCGTCGATCGTCTTGCCCAGCAGGAACCGTGCGGCTGCATCGTTGCAGGTACCGCCGACGTCCAGAGAGGGGTCGGGAACCGCAGCCGGCATGGGCGCCATCCGTGGCGACATACAAGCCGAGAGCGCCGATGCTCCAATCACCACCAGACAAACAGCCCAGCGTTTCATCGTGCGGTAGATCCGGCATCGCGCGCAGGTGCGATCTGGCGCTCACGATTCACCCCATCCAGGGCAAGGGCTCGCTGACCGCTGTTCTGCGGGCCCAGCATCGGATCCACGGCGGCCGGAAGATCTCGCTGAGCGTTCGCCCTGGCTCGCGGGCCACTGGTCGCGTTGTTGCCGCCATAGCGACCCCGTGCGTTCACGCCGGCTCCAGAGTTGACATCCGGGTTCACCGTCACGCCCGGCCCCACGCCGCCGAGTCCGACACCGCCGACACCGCCGTTGGCAGAATTTGTCGCTCCCGGCGCACTGGCAGCAGCCGCAGCACCGACCGACACCTGCGCAGTGGCCGAAAGCCCGTAGCCGGCCGCCACCAAAACCGCGGCCCGCGCCAGCAATCGCAGATATCCGCGTTCGGAACTTCGCTGCGCGAGAGGGCGGAATACGACGCCGGATGGCGAAAAACTCGGTGCGCTGGACATGGCTTACCCCACTGAATGAATGGACCCGGGTGGGTCAACGGAGCACACGCTAATCCGCATGTGCGCTGGACTCACTCAGCCATCGGGTCGAGCCGATGTCAGCGGTGGCCGATAGGGAACGCGGGTCGGCCACTGTCGGCGAGGGACGGACGCGATGTACGCGCTTTGCCTTTCACGCTCGCTCCGCCGTACGCGGCATATTCGCCAAGTTGAAGATCACGACTGATCGCAACGACAACATCTAGAACGATTCAAGAGGACCAAAAAATGAAATCCATCATCCTGTGGCTCTGCGGTGTGCCCGTCGGCGTGATCATTTTGCTGAAGGTATTCGGCGTCTTCTGACGCCTCGAGAACATAAGATTCTTCATGGGCTGTCGCCAGCCCTTGCCGGCCACCTTCGGGTGGCCTTTTTTTGTGCGCTCGCCGCTTCGCTGATCACCGGCTCAGGGCTGCACCGTCGCCCTCCGCAGGTTTTCGAGCAGGTTCAGATCCAGTTGGCTGGATGCCGCCTTGACCTCGTCCAGGCTCATGCGCTGGCCGGTGAGTTCGGCCACGACACCGTTGCGCAGGGTGGTCGTGACCTGGGCATAGCTGCCGTCCTTGCGGTAATTTTCGTGGAGGATGCGGCCGCCCTCCTGCCAGGTGCGTTCGGATTCGACGGCGTTCTCGCGCTCGCCCTGCACCACGGCGCCGGCTTCGGCCATGAGCTTGCGCATATGCCCCAGGTCGGTCAGTTCGACCCGCAGCCGCTGGTCGCCGCTGGCGTAATCGGCCTTGGCGTTGCTGGCTTCGCGGTCGCCGACACGGCCGCCCTGCATTTCGATCGATCGACGACCGAAAGGGCCGAGCGTTTCGGGCAGTGCGGCCTTCAGCGCGGCTGCCGGCACCACGCCCTTGTCGGCATCGACGGCTACCGGCGGCGTGCCCTGTTTCTGAGCCTGTATGGCGGCGCTCTGCTTCTCCGACGCATTCGCCATGCGCTGGGCCGCGTCGGCCATCTGCTGCGACGCGGTGGCCAGGCCGGCCGCATCGAGCTGCACCATTCCGCCCGGGGTGCGCAGCGCGATCTGCGCGCCGCCCAGGCCGGCCGAAAGGAAGTGCGTCATCGCCGAGTTGCCCAACAAGCCGACGACCGCGCCGGCCAGCACCACCACCGCCGTGTAAGGCACGCTGCGCTTGGGCGCGCAACGCATGATGACCGGCAGCCCGGTAAAGACCAGGTAGGCAGAGTACAGCGCAGCCAGCAGTGCCAGAGGCGCCAGCGCCGGCACCAGCAGAAACACGCCGCCGAGCAAGGCTGCGGTGGCGCCGTGCACCGCCAGCTTGAAACCGCGTGCCGGGTCGGAGCGCCCGCCGAAACTCGGCGCGACCATCGACGTGATCATCGCCACGACCGCCAGGCCCACCACCGCCAACGCATAGAGCGCCAGCGCCTGTACCGCACCGACCGACCAGGGCAATCGCAGCGTGGCGCCGCCTCCGCGCAGCCCGATCAGGCACAGGCCGACGGCGCTGCAGACCGCCGGAATCGCCGCCAGGGGCAGCAGCGTCCGCGCCACCGTGCGGCCGACCCCGGCCGGCTCGTCGTCGATGCGCAGCCATTCGGTGCGGGGTTGCAGCAGAAGATTCTTGGCGCGGGCGATCAGAGACATGGGCGGGCGGGTAACGGCAACACCGGCGGGCGGGTGCGGGGACAAAAGGCCGCCATCATGCGGGCAAGTGGCGCTTCCACAACGGCGCGACGCTTTCGAGTTGTTTCAGGGCGTAGCAGGCGGTGTCGCCGCCCGCAACGCATCGACCGCGGCGTGCAGGTCCGAAGCCCACGCACGGCGGTCCTGCACCGGCGCATGGGGAGCGCCGAAGCGCACCACCGCACACAGCGGATCGGCCCGCAAAGTGCGCCAGAGAGAACCCAGCAGGGTGTCATCGCCGACATAGACGGCGACCGAAGACGGCCGGCCGCTGGCCTTGTCGACCATGCCGATCGCCACTGGCAACGCCGGTGCGTTCACCGAGATCGCCGCTTGCAGCATGTTGGCGTGGAAGGGCAGCAGCGTGCTGCCGTCTCCGGTCGTTCCCTCGGGAAACACCGCCACCACGTCACCCGCGGCCAATGCCTCGGCGGCGCGGTGCACGGTGCGCAGGGCGTCGCGGCGCGAGGCGCGTTCGACAAAGATGGTGCCGGCCTCGGCCGACACCACACCGATCAGCGGCCAACGGCGGATCTCGGCCTTGGCGATGAAACGCGAGGCCCGCGCCGCCAGGATCGCCAGGATGTCCAGCCAGGAGGTGTGGTTGGAGACGATCAGCAGCGGCCCGCCCGCCGGGCGCTCGCCCTCCACCCGCAGCGAGATGTTGAGGATGGCCAGCATGCCGGCTGACCATTGCTCGATGCAGGCCTCGCGCTCGGCCTGGCCGAAGCGGGCGAATCGGGTGCGGATGAGCCACAGGCCCCGCACCCCGTGGGCCGCCGCCCGCACGATGCGCAAGACGGCCATCGCATTGCGTGACAAACCCACGAAAAACGCTCCTACCGCGCGTCGGCCTCGTACACCACGACACCACCGACCAGCGTGCAGCGCACCTTGCCCGGCAGCTCGTAGCCGCTGAACGGCGTGTGTTTGCCCTGGCTGCGCAATGCAGCGTCCGCCACCGTCCAGCGCTCCTTCGGATCGAACACGCAGATGTCGGCGACACCGCCGCCGGCCAGCCGGCCGCAACTGGCCTGCAAGGTGCCGATCGCGCTGCCCAGGACCCCGGCAGGTGCGCTCGTCACGGTGGCGAGGGCGCGCGACAGCGCATCGGGCGTGCCGCGCTCTTCGGCCCACTTCACCGCCAGGCTCAGCAGCAACTCCAGCCCTGTGGCGCCGGGCTCGGCTTCGGCGAAGGGCAGCACCTTCATGTCGGCGTCGACCGGCGCGTGGTCGGACACCAGCGCGTCGATGGTGCCGTCGGCCAATGCCGCGCGCAGGGCGTCGCGGTCGCGCTGCTGGCGCAGCGGCGGGGTCAGGCGGGCGCGGCTGTCGAAAAAGCCGATGTCGTTGTCGGTCAGGTGCAGCGAATTGACGCTGATGTCGCAGGTGAGCCGGAGGCCCTCGGACTTGGCGCGCCGCACCAGTTCGACGCCGGCGGCGCTGGACAGCCGGCACAGGTGCACATGCGCGCCGGTGGTTTTTTGCAGTTCGAAGATGGTGTGCAGCGCGATGGTCTCGGCGGCCACCGGCACGCCCGAGAGGCCGAGCCGGGTGGCCAGCGCGCCGCTGGCCGCCACGCCCTTGCCCAGGTAGCCGTCCTGCGGGCGCAGCCAGACGGTGTAGCCGTAGGTCGCTGCGTACTGCAGCGCGCGTTGCAGCACCTGCGGATTGAGCAGCGCCACGTCGGCCTGCCCAAAGCCGACGCAGCCGGCCTCGGTGAGTTCGGCCATTTCGGTCAGCGTCTCGCCGGCCAGTCCGCGGGTCAGGGCGCCCAGCGGGAACAGGCGCGCCTGGTGCAGCTTTTCGGCACGAAACTTGAGCATCTCGACCAGGCCCGGCTCGTCCAGCACCGGGTCGGTATCCGGCGGGCAGACCAGGCTGGTCACGCCACCGGCCACCGCGGCGGCCATTTCGCTCTCGAGCATGCGTTCGTGTTCGTAGCCGGGCTCGCGCAGGCGCGCGGCCAGGTCGACGAGACCGGGTGCGACGACGCAGCCGCCGGCGTCGATGGTGCGGTCGGCGTGGAAGTCGGCCGGCGCGGATTGCGGCCCGATGCCGACGATGCGACCGCTGGCGATGGCGACGTCGGCGATGCCGTCGAAACCGGATGCCGGGTCGATGACGCGGCCGTTGGAAATCAGAATCTTCATGGCGGTCCTTAAGCCTCGTTGCCCGCGACGATGCTCATCACGGCCATGCGAACGGCGATACCGAAAGTGACCTGCGGGAGGATCACGCTCTGCGCACCGTCCACCACGGCCGAGTCGATTTCCACGCCCCGGTTGATCGGCCCCGGGTGCATCACGATGGCGTCCGGCTTGGCCAGGCGCAGGCGCTCGGGCGTCAGGCCGAAGTGCTTGAAATACTCTTGCGAGGACGGCAGCATGGCGCCGGTCATGCGCTCGTTCTGCAGGCGCAGCATGATGATCACGTCGGCGTCGCGGATGCCGTCGGCGAGGTTGTGGAACACCTTCACGCCCATCTGGGCCATGTCGGCCGGCACCAGCGTCTTGGGGCCGACCACCCGCACTTCGGGGCAGCCGAGCGTGGTCAGGCCGTGGATGTCCGAGCGCGCCACCCGCGAGTGCAGCACGTCGCCCACGATGGCCACCGTCAGCTTGGAAAAATCCTTCTTGAAGTGGCGGATGGTGAACATGTCCAGCAGCCCCTGCGTGGGGTGGGCGTGGCGGCCGTCGCCGGCGTTGATCACATGCACGTGCGGCGCGACGTGCTGGGCGATCAGGTAGGGCGCGCCGGACTCGCTGTGGCGCACCACGAACAGGTCGGCGGCCATGGCCGAGAGGTTGGCGATGGTGTCCAGCAGCGACTCGCCCTTGCTGGCCGAAGAGCGCGAGATGTCCAGGTTTATGACGTCGGCCGACAGGCGCTTGGCCGCGATCTCGAAGGTGGTGCGCGTGCGCGTGCTGTTCTCGAAGAACAGGTTGAAGACGCTTTTGCCGCGCAACAGCGGCACCTTCTTCACCTCGCGGTCGTTGACGCTGGTGAAGTTGGCCGCGGTATCGAGGATGTGGGTGACGATGTCCTTGGGCAGCCCCTCGATGGACAGCAGGTGGATCAGCTCGCCGTTCTTGTTGAGCTGCGGATTGCGTTTGGCCAGCATGTCAGGCGCTCTCGACTTGGAAGGTGAATTTGCCGCTGGCATCGTCCCGGCCCAGCGCCAGCTGCTGGGCCGCCGGCAGCGCCACCCGGGCCGCGGCGAAATCGGCCTGCACCGGCAGCTCGCGGCCGCCCCGGTCGACCAGCACCGCCAGCTTCACGCTGGCCGGGCGGCCGTAGTCGAACAGCTCGTTGAGCACGGCGCGGATGGTGCGGCCGGTGTAGAGCACGTCGTCCAGCAGCACGACGTCGGCGCCGTCGACGTCGAAAGGCAGGGTGGTGTGCGCGCTGACCGACAGGCCGCGTTGGGAAAAGTCGTCGCGGTGCATGGCCGACGAAATGACGCCCGGCGCATCGGGCAGGCCCAGCTCGGGCTGCAGGCGCTGGGCCAGCCAGACGCCGCCCGAAGCGATGCCGACCAGCCGGGTCTGCGGCGTCAGCAGGCCGCGCACGCCGCGCGCCAGTTCGCCGTACAGGGCCTCGGCGTCCAGAAAAAGGGCGCCCGAAGCGCCAGTGGAGGATGAACTCAATCGAGGCTCCTGAGGAATTGTTCGAGGATGATGCAGGCCGAGGCGGCATCGGCGTCGCGGGCGCCGGAAGCCAGCGCTTCGGTGGTGCTGTAGCGCTCGTCGACCTCGTACACCGGCAGGCCGAAACGGCCGTGCAGCTGGCGCGCGAAACGGCGGGCTTTTTGCGTGTTCTCGTGTTCGGCGCCGTCCGGATGGAAGGGCACGCCGACGACGAGTGCGTCGGGCTGCCATTCCTTGATGCGCGCGGTGACGAGCGGCCAGCGGGCGTCGCCTTCGGCCTTGATCGTCGCCTGCGGGGTGGCGTTTTTCAGCAGCCGGTTGCCGCTGGCCACGCCGGTGCGCTTCTGCCCGTAGTCGAATGCGAGAAAGGTCTGGGCGCTGACGGGAACGGGTTGAGCGGCCGTACCGCTCATGCGTGCCCCGCGTCGGGCGAGATCATCCAGCTCTCCAGGCCCAGCAGCTTCAGCGCGACGTCGTAGCGTTTCTCGACCGGGGTGTCGAAGATGACGCCGAGGTCGGCGCCGACGGTGAGCCAGCTGTTCTCGGCGAGCTCGCTCTCCAGCTGGCCTTCGCCCCAGGACGAATAACCCAGCGTCACCAGCACCCGCCGGGGGCCGGCACCGGTGGAAATGGCTTCGAGCACGTCCTTGGAGGTGGTCATTTCCAGGCCGCCGGGAATGGACATGGTGGAGGCGTAGACCGATTCGTCGGCCGGCACGCCGACCGCGTCGACCGCGTCGTGCAGCACGAAGCCGCGCTCCTGCTGCACCGGGCCGCCGTTGAAGACCAGGGTCTCGCTGAGGTCGCTGCGCCCGAGAGACAACTCGACCTTGGCGAAAAGCTTCTTCAGGTCGATGTCGCTCGGCTTGTTGATGATGAGACCGAGGGCGCCCTTGGGACTGTGCTCGCAGAGGTAGACCACGCTGCGCACGAAAGGGTCGCCTTCGAGCCCCGGCATGGCGATCAGGAAGTGATGCGTCAGGTTGATGGGGGCAGAATCGGCAGACATGGCCCGATTTTAGGCCCGTCACGAATCCGCCCCCGCATGGACAAGAAGTATTCCGCAGGCCTCGTCTGGTTTCGCCGCGATCTGCGCACCCACGACCACGCCGCCCTCCATCACGCCCTGCGCGCCTGCGCCAAGGTGTATTGCGCCTTCGTCTTCGACAAGGCCATCCTCGACGAACTGCCGCGCGCCGACCGGCGGGTGGAATTCATCCACGACTCGGTGGTCGAACTCGACGACGCGCTGCGCACGCTGAGCGGCCACGAGGCCGGCGGACTCATCGTGCTGCACGGCAAGGCGCAGGCCGTGCTGCCGCACCTGGCGCGCGACCTGGCGGTGCAGGCGGTGTTCGCCAGCCACGACGACGAGCCCTACGCCGTCGAGCGCGACGCACAGGTGCTGGGTGCGCTGGCCAACGCCGGCATCCTGCTGCACCTCGGCAAGGACCACACCGTCTTCGAGCACGACGAAGTGCTGACGCAGGCCGCGACGGTATTCAGCGTGTTCACGCCGTACAAGCGCGCATGGCTGAAAAAACTCGCCAACGACAGCTTCTACGTGCGCGCTTATCCGGTCGAGAAACACGCCGCCGCGCTGGTCGGCCGTCCGGAGCAGTTCCGCGAGGCGGTGCCTTCGCTGAAAGGCCTGGGCTTCGAGCCGACCAACCTGCACGAACTGGGCATCCCGACCGGCATGAGCGGCGGTCGCAAGCTGTGGGACGACTTCGTCGACCGACTCGACGAATACGACGCCACCCGCAACTTCCCCGGCGTGAAGGGGCCGAGCTACCTGGGCGTCCACCTGCGCTTCGGCACGGTGTCCGTGCGCGAAATAGCCTCGGCCGCGTACGAGCGCATGCAGCGCGGCAGCAAGGGCGCCGAGACCTGGCTGAGCGAGTTGATCTGGCGCGACTTCTTCACCCAGATCCTGTTCCACAAGCCGCATGTGGTGCGCGGCGCCTACCGGGAGGAGTACGACGCGCTGAAATGGGAGCACGGCAAGCAGGCCGACGCCAATTTCAAGGCCTGGTGCGAGGGCCGCACCGGCTATCCGCTGGTAGATGCGGCCATGGCGCAGATCAACCAGTCCGGCTACATGCACAACCGGCTGCGCATGGTGGCGGCCAGCTTCCTCATTAAGGATCTCGGCATCGACTGGCGGCGCGGCGAAGCCTATTTCGCCGAGCACCTGAACGATTTCGAGCTGTCGAGCAACAACGGCAACTGGCAATGGGCGGCCTCCACTGGCTGCGATGCGCAGCCGTGGTTCCGCATCTTCAACCCGGTCACGCAGAGCAAGCGCTTCGACCCCCAGGGCAAGTTCATCCGGCGCTACCTGCCGCAGCTGGCACGGCTGCCGGACGACCAGATCCACGCGCCCTGGCAGGCCTCGCCGATCGAGCTGGAAGCCGCCGGCGTGGTGCTGGGCCGCGACTACCCGGCCCCGCTGGTCGACCACGAAACGGCGCGCCAGAAGACGCTGGAGCGCTACTCGGCCGTCAAGACCGCCCGGGTGTAGCCCCGCACCAGCGCCAGCAGTTCGTCCTCGGGATACGGCTTGCCCAGGTAGTGGCTGGCGCCCAGCGAAGCGGCGAAATCGCGATGCTTGGCGGCGATGCGCGAGGTGATCATCACCACCGGAAGATCGGCCGTGTCCGGGTTGGCACGCAGCTCGCGCAGCAGGTCGAAACCGTCCATGCGGGGCATCTCGATATCTGACAGCACGAGCGCCGGCCGCTCCTCGCGCAGCCGCTCCAGTGCCTGCAGTCCGTCGGCGGCCAGCGCCACGCGGTAGCCCTCCCGCCGCAGCAGGCGCTGGGTGACACGGCGCACGGTGATGGAGTCGTCGACCACCAGCACCAGCGCCTGGTCGGCGCCGGTGTCCACCGGCGGCAGCAGGCCCGTGGCCCCGTCCGCCGCCCCTTGCCGGCCCGACGCCAGCGCGGCGCGGATGCGTTCGCCGTACACGTTGACCAGCGCCACCGGGTTGTAGACCAGCACCACCGCGCCCGAGGGCAGCACGGTCATGGCCGACAGCCCCGGCATCTGCGCGAGTTGCGGCCCGAGGTTCTTGACCACCACTTCCTGCTGGCCCAGCACCTCGTCGACATGCAGGGCGACCCGTTGGCCCGCGCTGCGCAGCACCACCACCGGCCGGGTGCGGCCGACCGGCTCCTGGCTGGCGAGGGACGACTGCAGCAGGACGCCGCACCAGAAAAAGGGCACCTGTTCGCCCGCATGCGTCAGGCTGCCGGCGGCATGGGCCGCATCGACTTCGTCGGCGGGCGCACGGCGCACCACCTCGACGATGGTCGCCGGCACGCCGATGGTCAGGCCGCCGGCGCGCAGCAGCACCACCTGGGTGACCGCCGTCGTGAGCGGCAGCACCATGGTGAACCGCAGGCCCCGGCCCGGCACCGAGTCCACCGCGACGCGCCCGCCGACGGCCTGTACCTCGGAGCGCACCACGTCCATGCCGATGCCCCGGCCGGCCAGTTCGGTCAGTTCGCTGGCGGTGCTGAGGCCGCGCGCGAAGATCAGCTCGGCCAGCGCGCTCTCGGACGGCTTCGCGTCGGCCGCCAGCAGGCCGGAGGCCAGGGCCCGGTCGCGGATGCGGCGCAGGTCGAGGCCGGCACCGTCGTCGCCGAGATCGATCACCACGTCGTTGCCGTCCTGGCGCACTGCGATCCGGATGGCGCCCGCGGACGGCTTGCCCGCCGCCTCGCGCATCGCCGGCGTCTCGATGCCGTGCACCACCGCGTTGCGCAGCAGATGCTCCAGCGGCGGCAGCAGGCGCTCCAGCACGCCGCGATCCATTTCGACCGAGCCGCCGGCGATCTCCAGCACGGCCGACTTGCCGGTCTCGCGCGCGGCCTGCCGCACCAGCGTGTGCAGGCGTTCGCCGACACCGTCGAACTCGACCATGCGGGTTCGCAGCAGGTCGCGCTGCAACTCGCGCGCCTGGCGGCCCTGGGCCACCAGGTCGTCCTCGGCTCCCTGCAGGCCGCGCTGCAAGGCTCGCTGCACCGTCGCGACGTCGTCGACCGACTCGGCCATCATCCGGGTGAGTTCCTGGACGCGGGTGAAGCGGTCGAACTCGAGCGGGTCGAAGCCGCTGCTGCTGTCGCGGGCCTGCGCCTGGCGCGACTGCAATTGCGATTCGGATTGCACCTCCACGTCGCGCAGCTGGCCGCGCAGGCGGTCGAGGTTGCCGGTGAGGTCGGCCAGCGACTGCTGCATCTGCGACAGGCGGGCTTCCAGCCGGGAGCGGCTGATCATGACCTCGCCCGCCTCGTTGACCAGCCGGTCGAGCAGGCCGGCGCGCACCCGGACCGAGGCACCCGAATGGCGCGTGGGCGCGACCAGCGGCAGGCGTGCCGGCACCGGCACGCCGCGCGACGACCCGGACGCGGCCGGGACCGTGTCGGCCGGCGGCTCCGGGACCATCGCATCTTCCGGGTCCGGTTCGACCGAATCGGCCGGCTCTGCCGACCCGACCGACTCGAGCGACCCGGACCCGGCCGTCTCGCCGGGCGCGTCCGACGGCGGCGCCTGCACGGGCGGGATGTCCGCCTGCGCATGCGCGTCGTGCTCCCGCAGCGATTCGAACCCCGCCTGCAAGGCGTCGGCATGCGCGAACAGCGCCTGCAGGCGGTCGGCCGGCGGGACGGAAGGCATGGCTTCGACGTCGCCTTCGAAACGATGGGCGCGTTCGCCCAGGCGCAGCGCACCGGCCAGCCGGGCGCTGCCCTTGAGCGTGTGCAGCAGGCGCAGCAACTCGTCGCGCTGCTGCTGGTCGGCTGGCGGGCCGGCCCAGCGGCGCAAAGCACCCACCAGTTGCGGCAGCAGCTCGGCGGCCTCTTCCTCGAACACGGGGAACAGGTCGGCATCGACGCGGTCTTCGATCTCCGGCGCCAGCGTGTCGGGTACGGGTTCGGCGGTGCCGGGTCCGGCTGGCGTTCCGTCTTCCGGTCCGAAGTCGTCGGCCTCGGCGGCGCGAAGGAAATGCGCGGCGGACGGCGGCTCGTCTTCCTGCGGAGCGGGAGTGTCGATCAGCGCCTGCAGGGCGCGCAGCAGGCGCGGCGTGGGCGTCTTGAGGAAGCCTGCGGCGAACTGGTGCAGCAGGCGGCGGATGTCCTCCCCCGTATCGACGAAAACGCCCGCCTGGTGCGGCGTGCCGCCCTGCTGATGGCGCAGGTGCTCCAGCGCCTGCTCCAGCAGGCGGGCCAGGTCGGACAGCGCCTCGAAACCCACCGTCGCCGAACTGCCGGCCAGCGAATGCGCCAGGAAGGCGGCCGACTCGGGCAGCGGCTGGTGCAGTTCCAGCGACCACTCGGTGAGTTCCGTGAGCAGGCGGCGGGACCACTCGTCGGCTTCGTTGAGATAGACGTTGTAGAGCGGGATCGGGATGCGCAGCGCATCGATCACCTTCATCTCGTCCGCGTCGGATTCCGGCTCCATTTCCGGTTCCGGTTCCGGTTCCGGTTCGAGTTCCGGTTCCGGTTCGGCTACGCCCACGGCCTCGGATTCAGGCTCAGGCTCAGGCCCGGATGCCGGATCGGACGGCTCCTCCGACACCGGCGGTTGCGAAGGCTGCAGCCAGGCGGCCGGCACCTCCGGCTCGGGCGCCGAGGCCTTTTCTTCGGCCAAGGCCTCGGTGAAGGCCGAAAAATCCAGTTCGTCGACCTGCATCTCGGAGACATCGGCCGGCGCCGTTTCTCCGGCGGCATCGGCTTCTTGCGGGTCTTCGAGCGGCGCCGGTTCCCGCGCATCGGGCTGGACGACGGGCGGCTCTTCCATGTCCGGCAGGGACATGTCCGGCACCGCGGATTCGCCGCCGAGACGCAGCGCATCGGCCGCTGCGCGGAAGGCGGCCGCGTCCCAGGCGTCGTCGGAACCACGCCCGATGTCTTCGGCCCAGCGGCCCAGGTCTTCGAGCGACCGGCGGCACACGGCACGGTAGTTCTCGGGCAGCTCCTGCTGTTCGGCGAGCCAGCCGTTGAGCAGTTGCTCCATCGCCCACGCCGCCTCGCCGAAACGCTCCAGCTGCACCATGCGGGCACTGCCCTTGAGCGTGTGGAAGGCGCGCCGCACCGCGGTCTGCTCGCTGCGCTCGTCCGGCTGCATGTCCAGCACCGCCAGCGAGGCCAGGCCGGCGGCGACCACCTCGCGCGCTTCTTCCAGGAATATCTCGCGCAGGTCGAGGGCACCGTCGTCGTCGACCTCCTCCAGCACCGGGAACTGCGGCGCCGGGGTCGGGGCCGGCGACGGGATCGGCGATGGGTCCGACGCAGCCATGGCAGGCGGATCGGCCGCTGCATCGGCGTCGGCCCGGTCGACGGGCAACGCCGGCGCCGGCAGCTCGGCCGTCGGCACACCGGCGGCCTGAGGTGCGCGTTCCATCACCGCCCGCAGTACGCCCTCGGCCTCGTCGAACACGAACAGGCGGCGCGCCAGCATCGGCTGGTAGGCCAGCATGTCGATGAGGAATCCCAGGGCGCCCAGGCTGGCGCCCAGCGACTCGAAGACCGCCTGCCGCGCCTGCGCGTCGGGCGGCAGGCCCAGCAGCAGCCGCTCGACCAGATCGCGCATGCGCACGACCGCCAGCGATGCCTGGTCCAGCCCCAGCACCGACAGCACGCCGCGCATCTGCGCCAGCTGGCCGGGCACCGGCAGCAGCGGCGCGGTGTCGGCCGGCGTGCGGAAATAAAGGTCCAGCGCGTGCTCCGTCTCGCGCGAAGAAGCACGCAGTTCCTCGACCACGCTGCCCATGGTCTGGCGTTCGCTGACGCGGTGATACAGCGCTTCCATCCAGGCTTCCAGCGGCTCCGGCACTGCCTGGGTTCCGGCCCGGTCGAGCCGGCCGGCCAGCACCGCGGCGCGTTCGGCCATGGTCGCGTCGCTGGTGTCCAGGGTTTCGTAGGCGGCCTGCAGGTACAGCACCGAGGTGGCGACTTCCATGGCCAGTGCGGTGGCTGGCGGCTGGCCGCGTCGCAGGGTGGCGTCGAGTGCGCGAGTGAGCGCATCGGACAGCGTGGTGTCCTGCGCGTGCAGCCGGCGCAACGAATCGGCTACCAGGCCGAACTGGTCGACCGCCGTCTGCAGGCGCCCCCGATCGCCGCCGGCCAGCGCCGACCAGCTATCGGCCGCGCTGGCGATGCGTTTGCGCGCCTGCTCCAGTTGGGCCGGCTCGAAGCGGCCGAAGCGGCGGCGTTCGTAGTCGACCGGTTCCGGCTGCTGCGGCATCGCCCAGGCACGGCGCACCGCCGCCAGGGCCGGCGCATCGGCCTCGGATGCGGGCCGCGCGTGGGCGCAAAAGAACAGCATGTCGCGCAGCAGCTGCGGCTGCACCGCGTCGCCGCGCACCAGGCCGGTGTATTGCATCAGCACCCGCGATGCGACGCGCTTGGCGTACAGGTCCTGCGGCAGCAGGTCGAGCGCCTGGGCCTCGAAGAAAGCCGCGCAGACCTGCCAGAACTCCCGCGCGCCGCCTTCCGCCTGCGCGGCAGCCAGGCGCAGCGACAGTTCCGACAGGGTGCGCGCCGCCACCGGATCACCGGTCTTGACGACGCTCAACACCTTCTGGTCGAACTGCCCGCGCGCGGCCGGTCCGTAGGCCAGCGCGGCAGGCCGGCCCACCAGGGCGGGCGCCTGCAGCGAGGCCGCCGGCTCCCACAACTCGGCGGGGTGGGCACGGTCGGGCCCGGCCAGCGCCAGCAGTTCGCGGTACTGCGGGAAGAGGCCGACCACCGGGTACTGTTTGCCGGCCAGCAGCGCGTCGAGGTATTCGCCCAGCGCGAAGGCCGCGCGTTCGACCGTCGCGACCGCCGCGCTGTCGCAACGCGCGGGCTGGTCGATAAAGGCCTGGGCCACGGTTTCCATGGCGCCCGGCAGCCGCGCCAGGGAGCGCATGCCGACCATTTCCAGCGCGCCGCCGGCCTGGTGCAGCTGCTGGCGAGCCGAGCGCAGCAACGCGGCGTCGGCCGCCGAAGCGTCGCCATCGCCCTCGGCCGGAATGCCGCGCTGGTAGCGCCGCAGCGCCTTCAGGGCGCCGTCGATCTGGCGGCGCAGTTCGGGCTCGATCCAGGCCAGCGGGCCGATATCGGCGATTTCCGGGGCGGCAAAGGCGTCGGGATTCATAGCCATCTGCTTCAGGCGATCTTGAAGCGCGCCACCGACTGGCGCAGTTCGTCGGCCACGCGCGACAGCTCGCGCACCTGCAGGGCGGTGGACCGGGTGCCCTCGCCGGTCTGCTCGGTCACCGCGAAGATGTGCTGGATGTTGTCGGCCACGCCGTTGGCAAGCCCGGCCTCGTGCGACGTGGACTGGGAGATGTGTTCGATCAGTTCGGCCAGCCGGCGCGAGACCCGGTCGATCTCGCTCAGCGCGGTGCCGGCGCTGTCGGACAGCCGGGCGCCCTCGACCACGCCCTGGGTCGAGCGCTCCATGGCGGCCACCGCGTCCTGGGTGTCGGTCTGGATGGTGCGGACCAGCGCAGAAATCTGCCGGGTGGCGTCGGCCGAACGTTCGGCCAGACGCTGCACTTCCTCGGCCACCACCGAGAAACCGCGCCCGGCCTCGCCGGCAGAAGCGGCCTGGATGGCGGCGTTGAGCGCCAGTACGTTGGTCTGTTCGGTGATGTCGGAAATGAGTTCGGTGATTTCGCCGATTTCCTGCGAGGACTCGCCCAGGCGCTTGATGCGCTTGGAGGTGTCCTGGATCTGGTCGCGGATGGCGTTCATGCCGCCGATGGCGTTCTGCACCGCCTGCAGGCCGGAGTCGGCTGCCTGGAGAGACTGGCGCGCCACCAGCGCGGATTCCTGCGCCTGGGAGGACACGTCGTTGATGCGGGTCGCCATGTCGAGCACCGAGCGGCCGGTTTCGCGGATTTCCCGCAGCTGGTCGGTCGAGTTGCTGAGCAGCCGGCTGGAGGTGTCGTCCACCTGCGCCGTGGTCTGCGTCACCCGCGCCGCGGTGGTCTGCACCGCGCCGACCAGAGCGCGCAGCTCTTCCACCGTGTAGTTGACCGAGTCGGCGATGGCGCCGGTGATGTCTTCGGTGACGGTGGCCTGATGGGTCAGGTCGCCCTCGGCCACGGCCTGCAGCTCGTTCATCAGCCGCAGGATGGCCGCCTGGTTGGCATCGTTGACGCGACGCGCCTCCTTCTGCATGGATTCGGCCTCGTGTTGCTGGTGTTCGGCCTGTAGGCGCTCGTGCTCCGCGGCCTTCTGGCGCGAGCGGCTGTCCAGCAGCAGCACCCGCGCCAGGCCGAAGGCCGAGCCCAGCACCACCAGCGCGGCGACCAGCATGGCCAGCAGCACCGACAGGCTCAGGCCGGCATCGCGAGACAGGCGCTGCTGCAGCGTTTCGAGCGCACGGCGCAGCGGCTCGCTGTCGCCGACGATGGCCACTTGCGCCTCGCGCGCCGACACCAGCCCCTGCAGGCTGCCGAGGATGGCGGCCGCCTGGCTGCGCGTCTGCTCGTACTCGGCCAGCAGGGCCTGCAGCTGTTCGCGCAGCTGCGGGTCGCGTGCGGCAGTCAGGCGCAGGTCGGCACTGCCGTTGAGCAGGCCCTGACCGATTTCGCGGAAGGAGTTCAGGTCCTTGCCGAGCAGGAACACGGCCTCGGGGCTGACGCCTTCGGCGGTCTGGAACTCGTTGGCCGACTTGCCGATGCGCTGGGTCAGCATGACCAGCTGGGCCGAGGCGGCCACCTCGCCGTCGGGGGCGTTCTGCTGCAGCTTGATGGCGGCGACGGCTTCGGCGATTTCCAGCAGGCTGGACGATTGCTGGTTGATGCCGCGCAGCGATGCGCCGACCTGGGTCAGCGTCTTTTCCTGCCTCAGCACTGCCTTGGCGTTGCGCGCGGCGTGGTCGATGAGGGGTTTGGCCGCGCCGAGGTCGTCGGCATAGGCGGACGACAACGCGACGATGCCCAGCTCGTCGTCACCCGCGCCCAGCGCCGCGCCGATGCGGGTCAGGGTGGCGGCACTCTCGGCCACGTCGGCAAAGGCCGGCTGGCTGCCGATGATGGCCTGCGAGGCCGACTTGGCGAGGCGTTGCGACTGCATCAGCGCCTGGCCGGTGGCGGCGAGCTGCTGCGCGCCGGTATTGCCCTGGCGCAAGGCGTAACCCGCGAGCAGCGCCAGCACGACCAGCGCCGCTGCCAGCACCACGTACAGCACCCGCTGGTGGCGGTGGATGGTGGCGCGGCCGAGCAGCGGCAGCACGACCAGTTCGGAATCGGTGAAGCCGTTCGGCTCGACCATGCGGCTGGCCTGGAAGTCCGGCGTCGTCACGACGGGCGGGCGCACCCCTTCGGCCGGATGCCGGACCGCTTCGTAGCCGGTCTCGGCGGTGTGCGCGGCCTGCTGCGGCGCCGCGAAACCGCCGGCGCGCGCACGGGCGATTTCGGCCGAGCTCATGACGGGCGGCCCGCCCTTGCGGGAAAAAAGTTTTCCAAGATGGTCGGCGACGGACATGGGGCGATCCTGGAGAGGTGTGGCGCGCCGCGCTTCAGGCGGCGATGCGGAGAAAGGAGGGGGCAGCGGCGAGCGCCTGCAGGTCGATTTCCTGCCACTGACGCTGTTGCGGATCGGTGTAGATGCCGCCGTGCCACACGGGCGCGCCGTCGGCGGGTGGCTGCACCGCCACGAAGGCTTCGCCGCCGCGCAAGCCGGCCAGGCGGTCGACCAGCAGCGCGCATTGCACGCCGAGCGCGGCATTGAAGCTCAGCAGGCTGCACTCGGCCAGTTGCGGGTCGGCGCGGCGCGGCGCGGGTTGCGCTTGCGCCTGGAGTTTTCCGAACAAGGGCAGGTCGACGACGCCGACCAGGTTGCCGCGCAGGTTGGCTACGCCGAGAAACCAGGGCTCGGCATAGGGCACGGCTTGCAGCGGGGTCCAGCCGAAGATCTCGCCGGCCTGGGACAGCGGAAACAACAGGCGCTGCCCGCCGCATTCAGCGGCCAGCCAGGCGACGGACGCGCCCTCGTTGCGCGCGGCCTGCAGGCGGCTGGCGAGTCGGCTCTGGAGTTCGCGCAGTGCCTGTCGGTTGGCCATGATGAACCGCGCCCGGCCGTCAGCCGAGTTCGGCGATCCGCGCCTTGAGTTCGGCCGGGTCCACGGGCTTGGTGAGATAGGCCCGTGCGCCCTGCCGCATTCCCCAGACCTTGTCGGTCTGCTGGTTCTTGCTGGTGCACATGAACACCGGCACGTCGGCGTAGGCCGGGTTGCGCGTGATGGTGCGGGTGAGCTGGAAGCCGCTCTGCCCGGGCATGACCACGTCCATCAGGATGAGATCGGGCTTTTCCTCGGCCAGCCGCACCATGGCCTGCTCGGCGTTCTCGGCGGTGCGCACCGCCATGCCGTTTTTCTGCAGCAGGTCGGTGAGGAACATCAGTTCGGTCTTGGAGTCGTCGACGACGAGCACCTTATGGATAGGCATCACGGTGCTCCTGTCTCGGAGGGGGCCAGGGGCGCGAGCTGCTGCACGGCGGTGAGCAGCTGGTCCTTGGTGAAAGGTTTGGTGAGGTAGTCCTGGCAGCCGACCATGCGGCCCCGGGCGCGATCGAACACGCCGTCTTTCGAGGACAGCATGACCACCGGCGTCGCCGAGAAGCGCGGATTGCGCTTGATGATGGCGCAGGCCTGGTAGCCGTCGAGCTTGGGCATGAGGATGTCGCAGAAGATGAGTTCCGGCTCGAAATCGTTGACCTTGGCCAGGGCGTCGAAACCGTCGTCGGCCAGCATGACCTCGTGGCCGCCCTGCTTCAGGAAGATTTCGGCGCTGCGGCGGATGGTGTTGCTGTCGTCCACCACCAGGACCCGGCAGCCTCTCGCACTTGAACTCACGGCATCTCCCTGTCGTTAGGAACCGAGGACCGGGGCGCCGAGATGCACGTCCGTCAGGTCGAATCCGATACCCGGGCGTCGGCTTTGGGCTGGCGCGCCGCGTCGGCCCCGGCCTGACGCCCCGCGTCGGCTCAGATTTGCACCATCTCGAAATCTTCCTTGCGGGCACCGCATTCGGGGCAGGTCCAGTTCATGGGAACCTGGTCCCAGGGCGTACCGGCGGCGATGCCGTCCTCGGGGACTCCGACGGATTCGTCATACATCCATCCGCAAATCAAACACATCCACGTTTTGGGATCAGTCACAGCTTAATGGGCCTCGGAATTTGAAGTCAACGATTGTATCGACTGGTACCGCCACCCCCGGGCCTGCGCCATAGACGTTGCACAATGCAAACCTGGTTTCCTTAGTCTTCGCCGCCCCCGCCGTCCGTACACGTCAGCACGCCTCCCCCATGTCCCTGCCCCCTTCCCCCGACCCCGAATCCACGATCGACGAGTTGCCGGAGGACGACGACGGCCGCCCCGCCTGCATCCTGGTTTTCAACGCCAACGATCCCAGCGGCGCCGGCGGCCTGGCGGGCGACATCCTGGCGGTGGCCTCGGTCGGAGGCCACGCGCTGGCGGTGGCCACGGGTGCCTATGCACGCGACAGCGCCAAGATCTTCGAGCATTTCCCGCTCGACGAGGAGGCGGTGGCGGAGCAGGCCCGGGTAGTGCTGGAAGACGTGCCGGTGGATGCCATCAAGGTCGGTTTCGTCGGCACGCCCGGCAACCTGGGCGCCATCGCCGAGATCGCCACCGACTACGACGACCTGCCGCTGATCGCCTACATGCCCGACCTCTCCTGGTGGTCCGAGGACGAGATCGACGCCTACCACGACGCCTTCCGCGAACTGCTGCTGCCGCAGACCACGGTACTGGTCGGCAACCACGGCACCCTGTGGCGCTGGTTGCTGCCCGACTGGGCGAACCAGCGCAGCCCCACCGCCCGAGACATCGCGCGCGCCGCCGGCGAGGCCGGCGTGCCCTACACGCTGGTCACCGGCATCCCGCTGCCCGAGCAGTTCGTCGAGAACACCCTGGCCACGCCGCAGGCGGTGATGTCCACGGCCAAGTTCGAACTGTTCGACGCGGTTTTCTCCGGCGCCGGCGACACGCTGGCGGCGTCGCTGGCCGCGCTGATCGGCAACGGCAGCGACCTCGGCGAGGCCTGTGCCGAGGCGCTGCATTACCTGGACCGCAGCCTGGACGGTGGCTTTCGCCCCGGCATGGGCAACGTGCTGCCCGACCGCCTCTTCTGGGCGCAGCCCGAAGACGACGACGAAGAACAGGAAGCCGCCGCCGCCGACATCACCAAGACGCTGGAAGGCTTTGTCATGCCGCTGCCCGATACCAAGCACTGATCGAGCATCGAGCCCCGCACCGATCCCCCCGAATTTTTTCAGATCCGCCATGAATTCCGAAGACCGCAACCTCCCCCTTTTCGAACGTGCCCGCGCGGTGATCCCGGGCGGCGTCAACTCGCCGGTGCGCGCCTTCAAGGCCGTCGGCGGCACCCCGCGTTTCGTGAAGCGCGCCGAGGGCGCCTATTTCTGGGACGCCAACGGCCAGCGTTTCACCGACTACATCGGATCCTGGGGTCCGATGATCCTGGGCCACGGCCATCCCGCCGTGCTGGAGGCGGTGCAGAAGGCGGCGCTGGACGGCTTTTCCTTCGGCGCGCCGACCGAGCGGGAAATCGAGCTGGCCGAGAAGATCATCGAGCTGGTGCCGTCCATCGAGATGCTGCGCCTGGTGAGTTCGGGCACCGAGGCCGGCATGAGCGCCATCCGGCTGGCGCGCGGCGTGACCGGCCGCAAGACCATCATCAAGTTCGAGGGCTGCTACCACGGCCACGCCGATGCGCTGCTGGTCAAGGGCGGCTCGGGCATGGCGACCTTCGGCCACCCCACCTCTGCCGGCGTGCCGCCGGAAGTGGTGCAGCACACGCTGGTGCTGGAGTTCAACAACGTCGCGCAACTGGAGGAGGCCTTCACCCAATACGGCATCGACATCGCCTGCGTGATCATGGAACCGATCGCCGGCAACATGAATTTCGTGCGTGCCTCGCCCGCCTTCGCGCAGGCGGCCCGCGCGCTATGCAGCCAGCACGGCGCGATGCTGGTGTTCGACGAGGTGATGACCGGCCTGCGCGTGGGCCTCAACAGCGCCCAGGGCGTCATGGGCATCCAGCCCGACATCACGGTGCTCGGCAAGGTGATCGGCGGCGGCATGCCGCTGGCGGCCTTCGGCGCGTCGAAGGCCATCATGGAACACCTCGCGCCGCTGGGGCCGGTGTACCAGGCGGGCACGCTGTCGGGTAATCCGGTGGCCACCGCCTGCGGGCTCGCCACGCTCAACGAGATCAGCAAGCCGGGCTTCTTCGAGACCCTGTCGCAGCGCACCACACGCCTGGTCGACGGGCTGGCCGACGCCGCGCAAAAGGCCGGCGTGCCTTTCTGCAAGGACAGCCAGGGCGGCATGTTCGGCTTCTTCCTGCTCGACCAGCAGCCGCAGCACTACGCCGAGGTCATGAAGAGCGACACGGCCAGGTTCGGCCGGCTGTTCCACGGCCTGCTGGACCGGGGCGTGTACATCGCGCCGGCGCTGTACGAAGCCGGGTTCGTCAGCGGTGCGCACACCGACGAAGACATCGACGCGACGATCGCCGCGGCGGCCGAGGTCTTCGCGGGGCTCTGAAGCCTCAGTCGAACTGGCCGCGCAGGCCGACGGTCAGCCGCCGGCCCGGCGCCGACTCGTAGAAGCGGCTGTTGCCATCGTTGACGATGAGCGATCCGGCATACATGCGGTCGAAGACGTTGTCGACCCGGCCCCAGGCGTACCAGGAAACGCCGCCGGCCTTGAACTCCTTGCCCGCACGCAGCGCCAGCACGCCGTAGCCGGCGGCCGACTGGCTGTTGAGGTCGTCGGCGAAGGCCTTGGCCGACAGCGTCAGGTCGGCGCCGATGCGCCAGCCGGCTGCGGGCATGGCATCCAGGCCGAGCGCGGCGGTGTTGCGCGCGGTGCCGGGAAGCTGGTTGCCCCGTGCCACCGGCGCGCCGCCCGCGGTGGCGTAGGCACTGTCGAAAGAGGCGTCCAGATGGGTGTAGGCCAGGCGCGGCGCCCAGCGCATCGCCCCTGCGGGTTTTCCGGTCACGGCCAGTTCGGCGCCGCGGCGCAGCACCGAATCGGCGTTTTGATAGACGGTGCGGCCGTTGACCGTGGCCGCCGGCACGATCTCGTTGCGGCTGCGCGCCTCGAACACCGCGGCCTCCAGGTTGAACAGGTCGGCCTGCCACTTGGCGCCCACCTCGAATTGCCGGCTGCGCGCCGCGCCCAGGCCGAAGTTGGGGCCGGTGTTGTTCACGCTGTAGGCCATTTCGGCGAGCGTGGGTGTCTCGAATCCCTGGCCGGCGTTGGCGTACAGATTGAGCCTGTCGGCCACGCTCCAGACCACGCCCAGCACCGGGCTGGTCTGGCGGTATTCGCGGCTGCCGCTGTCGTTGGGATTGACGGCGGTGACATAGCGGTCGTCCACCGCCAGCCGCACCCGGCTGTTGCGCAGGCCGGCGACGACACGCCAGTCGGTCGAGGCCTGCCAGTCGATCTGCGCGAAGACATCGTTGTTGCCGGCGCGGTCGATTTCGTCGCGCCGCAGGGCACCCTGGGTTCCGTTGTCGTTGACGAAGCCCTGGCGCTGCTCGCGCTGGCGGTCGGCGGTGGCGCCGACCGTCCACGACAACGGCAGGCCCGAGGCGGTACGCAGCGAGTGCGTCCAGCTGACGCCCACGCCGCCGTAGCGACGCTGCAGGTCCACGACGCCGCCGGCGCTGTTGAGTGCCGCGCCGCTGAAGGACAGGTACTGGGTGACGTCGCGCGTGCCGCCGTAGACACGTGCCTCGAGGCGGTCTTGCGGTCCCAGGCGCTGCTCCAGCACCAGGCCGAGCTGGTTCTGGCCGACCGACTTGCGGGTGTCGAATGTGTTGGCCACCGCCGCGACCTGGCGCGGGTTGGCGCGCAACTGGGCCGCCGTGAGGCCCAGCGGGTCCTGGGCGCGCGGCTGGTCGAACAGGTTGACCAGCGCGGTGATGGTGGTGTCGCCGCTCGGGCGCGCCACCAGTTTGCCGTTGAGGTGGGTGCGCTCGGTGGCGCTATGGTCGCGCCAGCCGTCGGATTTCATGTGCGAGATGTCGAGCAGGCCGCCGAGCGTTCGGTCGCCGAAATCGAAGGACGCACCGGCGGTACGCAAGCCATAGGCGCCGGCCGCGACCGAGGCGCTGGCGCCGCCGCCGGGCTTGGGCTCGCGGGTGAAAACCTGCACGACGCCGCCGGCCGAGTTGCCGTAGAGCTGGGCCAGCGGTCCCCGGAGCACATCGACGCGCGCGGCGGAGGCGAGCTGGGCGGTGGAGGCCTGGCCCTGGCCGTCCGGCGCCGTGGCGGGAATGCCGTCCACCAGGATACGAACGCCACGCACCCCGAAGGTCGCCCGCGAGCCGAAGCCGCGCACGGCGATCTGCAGGTCCTGGGCGTAGTTCTGACGCTCCTGCACCACCAGGCCCGGCTGGCCGACGAGCAGTTCGGACAGGTTCACCAGGGGGCCGGCGGTGCGGAAAGCGTCGACCGCCACGCTGGTCTGGCTGGCCGCGGAGTCGAAGCGCCGCTGCGCGGCCGCACTGCTTTGCACCTCGACGGCGGGCAGTTCCCCTTCGCGGGTCTGGGCCGCCGCCGGCAGAACGCAGAGCGCGCTCGCCAGCAAGGGAAAGACGGCTTTCGCGCAGGTGCGACCGGGTGGGTGTGCGCCGGCGCTGGAGGTGGAAAAAGTGGAAGGCATCGAGGCGGGAATTAAAGGATCGATCGGTGACGGCGCCGCTGCACACGGGCCGCCGATGCCCGCGTGAACCGTTGTTCAGCCCTGGCGCGAACGGCGTGCTGCGAAGCGGCGCAACGGTTGCGCCGCCCAAGCGGTGAGCACGGTGCCTGCAAGAGCGCGCGCCCGGCCGACCCGGCCTTGGTATGCGACTTGCCCTTGATGGCCTTCGGATTCTTACATCAACCGTGACCTTTCCATGGACACCTCATTCAATGCCGAAGCCAATTTATTCGATCGCACGAGGGCCGGGTCTCCGCTGGCGGCGCTCTCCCGGCCCCGCCTGGCCGCTACGGTGGCGGCGCGCGCGCTGCTCGCCCGGTTGCAGCACCGCCATGGCCCACTGATGCTCCACCAGGCCGTCGCGCCTCGTCGCGACGAGCCTCCGCTGTGTTTCGCCCATGGCGACTTTCCGCTGGCCGAGCAGGACGTGCTGCTGGGTGAAATCGACGGCACGCCGTTCTTTCGCAGCCGCGACTGCCACCGACGCCACGGGCAGGCGTCGGTATGGCTGGATGCGGTGCCGGGACGTGCCGGACTGTTTTCGCTGGAACGTGCGACAGGGTTGAAATTTTTCGCGTCACCGCATCCTCCCGTGGCGCGCGGATACGGCGACCGGTGCGGCGCCTAGCGATTGCGGAGACGCCTGTACAGGGTATTGCGCGCGATGCCGAGCGCCCGAGCCGCCGCCGACACGTTGCCCCGGTGCTGGCGCAGGCAATGCTCGATCACCGAGACGGTCAGCGCCTGCAGGGAGACGCCGTCGATCCCGGGGCCGGCGTCGGCTGCCGTGGCCCCGTGCCCGGCCGGGCCGCAAACGCTGGCGGGAATGGCGACGATGTCGTCTAGAAAATCCTGCGGCAGATGTCGCACCTGGATGCAGGACTCCCCCGGATTCAGGGCCACGGCGGTGCGCAACAGGCTGGCGAGCTGGCGGATGTTGCCCGGCCAGGGGTGGCGCGCAAACAGCGAGAGCACCGCGGGGTCGAGGCTGGCGACCGGGGCGTCGGCCGCCATCGCCAGCCCCGACAGGAGATGTCCGGCGATGGCGGGCAGGTCGCTGCGCTGGCGCAGGGGCGGCAACTGGACCACCAGTCCGTTGATTCGCCAATACAGGTCCTCGCGGAACCCGCCCGAAGCGCGCAACGCGCGCAGGTCGCGATGGGTGGCGCAGATGACGGCGACATTGACCGGCATCGGCCGCGTGCCGCCCAGGGGCAGTACTTCGCGCTCTTCCAGAACCCGCAGCAGGCGGGCCTGCAGGGGCAGGGGCATGTCGCCGATCTCGTCGAGAAACAGGGTGCCGCCGTCTGCCTGCAGGATGCGCCCTGGGTTGCCTTTGCGGCGCGCGCCGGTAAAGGCGCCCTCCTCGTATCCGAACAGCTCGGATTCGATCAGGTGCTCCGGCAGGGCCGCGCAGTTCACCGCCACCATCGGTCCGGCGCGGCGCGGCGAATCGTGGTGGATGGCGCGGGCGACGATTTCCTTGCCGGTGCCGGTCTCGCCCAGCACCAGGATCGGAATGTCGCGCCCCGCCAGCCGCTGCAAGCGATCCAGCAACGAGGACATCGCAGCATCGCCGGTTCGCAGTGCGGCGAGGCCTGCCGACGACGACGGAGCAGACGCGCGCCGGCCCCTCGCAGAGCGGAACGCAGGCGCCGGCAGGGTCGCCGCCCCGATGTGCGTGATCTGCGGTGGCGCCAGACCCTGCAGGTCCTGCGAAACCCGCGCCGGCACCGCCGGCAGGCGGTAGGCCGGTTCGCGCAAGCGCAGGTTGGCGGTCACCGTCATGCCGTTGCACAGTTGCAGCTCGATCAGGTCGCCGCTGAAAGTACGCCGGTGAGCCATTAACTCCGCCAGGCCCTGACCGAAGAGCGAACCGAAGGTGTGCGCCTGCAAGGCACGCAAGGGCATGCCCAGATGCGCGGCGGCGCTCCGGTTGGCGGAGAGGAAGCGTCCTTCTGAATCGAAGGCGGCCATGCCTTCGAAAAGGGTACCGACGAACTCCGGCCGCGCATGGAAATGCAGCTGTACCTGGGCGTCGAAGCGACAGCGGAACAGGTGGTTTTCGATCATCTGCGCCGACATGCGCACCAGCGCCATCATGTGTTTGCTGTGGCTGCGTCGGTCTCCGCTGATATCGAGCGCGCCGAGCCATTCACCCAGGGGATCGGCGATGGGCGCACAGGTGCAGCTCAGGTGCCGATGGGCCTGCAAAAAATGCTGCCCGCCCTGAATCTGCACGGGCTCGCCCTCGGCGAGCGCCGTGCCGATGGCGTTGGTGCCCCGGAACGCTTCCGACCATGCCGCTCCCGGTCGCAGCGACAGGTGCTGCGCGCGCTCCAGGAAGTCGGCCCCGCCGATCGCCTGCAGGATGGTGCCGTGGCGGTCGGTGAGCAGCACCATGCTGCGGGTGCCCGCAATCTGCGAGTAGAGGTGCTCCATCACCGGGCGGGCATGCGAGCCGAGTGCGACGTTGCGTTCGCGAAGCTCGCCGAGGGCTGACGGCGCGAGGACGTCGGCGTCCGGCCTGTGGCCGCTCGTCAGGCCGTAGGCCATGGATCGCCGATGGGATCGCCGCAAGGTGGCGGCGAGTGCCTCGGAGGCGTCGCTCCGAGGCGCTGGCGAGATGTCGGTCGAAATGTCGTACATGGTCGCGGTCACCGGAAAAGGCGCAACGCTAGCACTTACTTCGACCTCCGACCAGAGCGCGAATCCGCTACCTGCGGCGGGCAGCGGTTCGTGTCGTTTGGCGGTTCGACCCCGGTCTAGTGGCGGAAGTGGCGCACGCCGGAGAACACCATCGCCACGCCGCGTTCGTCGGCGGCGGCGATCACCTCGGGATCACGCATGCTGCCGCCCGGCTGGATGACACAGGTCGCGCCGGCGTCCACCACCACGTCGAGGCCGTCGCGGAAAGGAAAAAACGCGTCGCTGGCGACGACCGTGCCGGCCAGCGCCAGGCCGGCGTGTTCGGCCTTGATGCTGGCAATGCGGGCCGAGTCGAGGCGGCTCATCTGTCCTGCGCCCACGCCCATGGTCATGCCGTCCTTGCAGAAGACGATGGCGTTGCTCTTCACGTACTTGGCGACCTTCCACGCGAACAGCAGGTCCTGCAGTTGTTGCGGCGTCGGCTGCACCTTGGTGACCACCTTCAGTTCGGCCAGCGTCAGCTCGCGGTTGTCGGCCGTCTGCATCAGGATGCCGGAGCCGATCCGCTTGACGTCCATGGCGTTGCGGCCCTGCGCCCAGGCGGTATCGCCGCCGGGCGGCAGCGCGATCTCCAGCAGGCGGACATTGGCCTTGGCCTTGAAAATTTCCAGCGCCTCGGGCGAGAAGCCCGGCGCCATCAGCACCTCGACGAACTGCTTGGACACCGCCTGGGCTGCGGTCGCGTCTACCGGCTGGTTGAAGGCGATGATGCCGCCGAAGGCCGAGGTGGGATCGGTCTTGAAGGCCTTCGAATACGCGTCGAGGGCATCACGACCGACCGCCACGCCGCAAGGATTGGCATGCTTGACGATCACGCAGGCAGCCTGCTCGAAGCTCTTGACGCATTCCCAGGCGGCGTCTGCGTCGGCGATGTTGTTGTAGCTGAGTTCCTTGCCTTGCAGCTGCTTGGCGGTGACCAGCGAGCCGGGCGCCGGATACAGGTCGCGATAGAAGGCGGCCTGCTGGTGCGGGTTCTCGCCGTAGCGCAGGTCCTGCAGCTTGACGAAACGGCCGTTGGACTGGCCGGCGAACAGGGCGTGGCTGTCGTCTTCCTGGATGCGGGAAAGGTAGTCGCTGATGGCGCCGTCGTACTGGCTGATACGGTTGAAGGCGGCCACCGACAGGGCGAAACGGGTCTTGCGCGACAGCTCGCCGGCCTGCAGTTCGGCCAGCACCTCGGCGTACTGCGACGCATCGGTCACCACGCCGACGTCCTTCCAGTTCTTGGCGGCGCTGCGCACCATGGCCGGGCCGCCGATGTCGATGTTCTCGATGGCGTCTTCCAGCGTACAACCGGGCCGGGCGACGGTCGCCTCGAACGGGTACAGGTTGACCACCAGCAGGTCGATGGTGTTGATTCCGTGTTCGGCCAGCGCCGCCATGTGCTCCGGCAGGTCACGGCGGGCCAGCAAGCCGCCATGCACCATGGGATGCAGCGTCTTGACGCGGCCGTCGAGCATCTCGGGGAAGCCGGTGATCTCAGCGACCTCGGTCACCGGCAGGCCTTCCTTGGCGAGCAACGCGGCGGTGCCGCCGGTGGAGAGCAGGCGGACGCCGAGGGCGTGCAGCCCCTTGGCGAAATCGACGATGCCGGTCTTGTCGGATACGGAAAGCAGTGCGTTCATGGGGCTGGATCTTGAATGTCGGATGAGGCGGCGATGTCTGGGAATCGGGTGATGGGGGCGGCGAACGTCACTTGATCAGTTTGTGTTCGACCAGCTTTTTGCGCAGGGTGTTGCGGTTCAGGCCCAGCCAATCCGCCGCTCGCGACTGGTTCTGCGCAGCTTCCGCCATCACGACCTCGAGCAGCGGGCGCTCCATGACCTGGATCAGCATGTCGTACATGCCGTGCGGCTGCTCGCCGCCCAGGTCCCGGAAATACCCCTGCAGGCTGTCGCGGATGCAGGTTTCGATCTGTTGTTTGCTCATGCTCTTCTCTCTGACTCTCTCTTCTCGAATCTGATGGTTCGGGCCGACGCCGCGAGGGTGGATGCGGCGCCCGGGCCTCAGCCGCAGGCGTCCGCCGGCTGGCCGTCTTCGGTGGAAATGTCACGATCCGGCTTCGCCGCGGCCTGGGGCGGCAGCCGGTCGGATTGGGTGCCCAACATGTCGAAGTAGTCGGCGACAGCGTGCCACTGGGCGCGGCAGTCGTCGATACCGTTCATCCGCTTGCGGAAATCGTCGCCACCCGGCAGGCCGTTGACATACCAGCCGATGTGCTTGCGCGCGCTTCGCATGCCGGTGAGCTCGCCGTAGAGCTGGTAATGCTCTTCCAGGTGGTCCAGCAAAAGGCGCCGCACCTCAACCACCAGGGGCTGTGCGAGGTGCTGGCCGGTTTGCAGGAAATGCGCGATCTCGCGAAATATCCACGGCCGGCCTTGCGCGGCCCGGCCGATCATGACCGCGTCGCAGCCGGTGGCCGCGAACACGTCGCGGGCACGCTCAGGGGTGGAAATGTCGCCGTTGGCGACCACCGGAATCCGCACGGCCGCCTTCACTGCGGTGATGGTTTCGTATTCGGCCTCGCCCCGATAACCCTGCTCGCGAGTACGACCGTGCACCGTCAGCATCTGCACGCCGGCAGCTTCGGCAGCGCGTGCGATGGCGACCGCGTTGCGGTTGGCGTGGTCCCACCCGGTGCGCATCTTCAGTGTCACGGGCACGCCATGCGGCGCGGCCGCAGACACCACCGCCTCGACGATCGACAGCGCCAGCGGCTCGTCCTGCATCAATGCCGAGCCCGCCCATTTATTGCAAACCTTCTTGGCGGGGCAGCCCATGTTGATGTCGATGATCTGCGCGCCACGATCGATGTTGTAGGCGGCAGCGTCGGCCATCATGGCGGCGTCGGTGCCGGCGATCTGCACCGAGATCGGGTTGGTTTCGCCGTCGTGGTTGGCCCGGCGCGACGTCTTCAGGCTGTTCCACAGATCGCGTCGCGATGTCACCATCTCGCTCACCGCGTACCCGGCGCCCAGCGACTTGCAGAGCTGCCGGAAGGGCCGGTCGGTCACGCCGGCCATGGGGGCGACGAACAGCCGGTTTGCGAGCGGAATGGAGCCGATCTGCATGGCGCGTGGACGTATTCGGGGGGTTGGGAAAAGCGGGGCCCTGCGGGCGAAGGGCGTGATTCTAGCTGCCCAAAACTTCAGCAACTGAAATGCGGTTACAGCGCAACAGCCCACGCTGCGATACTGCATACACATGCAATCGTGGCTTGACACCTTCCTTCAACTTCTGGCGCTGCCGCAGTACGGCCTCAGCACTCTTTTCGTTGCCTCGTTCATCTCGGCGACTTTGTTGCCGATCGGCTCGGAACCTTTCCTCTACGGACTTCTTCGCCTGAATCCGGGCCTTTTCTGGCCTGCCATTCTGGTGGCTACGGCTGGCAACACGCTGGGGGGCGCGTTCGACTGGTGGCTGGGATACGGGGCGCACAAGGTCGCCGATCGATACAGCCATTCGAAACATCACACCCGGGTCATCGAGTGGCTCGAAAGGCTGGGGCCCAAGGCCTGTCTGCTGAGCTGGCTGCCATTGGTGGGCGACCCCTTGTGCGCAGTAGCGGGCTGGCTGCGCCTGCCCTTCTGGCCCTGCCTGGGCTACATGCTCATCGGCAAGTTCCTGCGCTACCTCGCAATGACGACGGTGCTGGTGTACTTCTTCCAGAACTGAACCGACGCTTCCAGCCGCCTGCGCTGCACCTCAAGGCGTGACAGCCTGGGCCACGACGGAATCGAATCGAAGCGGACCGTACCAGGCCTGGGCCTGGGTGCGTGTGTTGTCGCTGTCGGTCATCAGCGCGACTCCGGTTAGCTTTTTGGGCGCTTCACCGAAAGCATGCTTGAAATCAGCCTGGATATCGCGCGTGTAGGCCGTCCATTTGCCAAGTTGCCCGGTGCCGGATTCGACGACGATGGCACGCACACGCGAGCTGCGTGGGTGAACGATCACCGTGCCGACAGGACGCTGGTTGCACCAGACGTACATCAGCGTCGCATAGGGCATCTCTTCACCGGTGATGGCACGGGCGAGTTCGGACATGGCCGCCTCGCGAACGGTGAAACGACTGCGGTCGCCGTCGAACGCCAACACGATCCGCGCAGGCGCGTCATCGGACTCGCGTACGCCTACGTCTGCGCCGGTGATCAACGATGACACCTTCCAGGAAAACTGAAACTGCCCCAATGAATCGCCCGGTACCGCCATGGCCGTGCGAAACATGCTGGCCGATCCGCTGGAGGACGCGTGTAGGGCGACGCGTCCGTCGGTACGGACGAAGTCGTATTGCGTTTCCTGCTTGCCGGGCAGTCGGTAATGTTCCCAGGAAGGCACCGGCTGCAATTGCCCGGCGACATCGCCCAGGGTGCGTGCCCAGCTGCGCTCGTCGACGCCTGAAGTCGCCGGATTGGCTGCAGCCGCGGCAGGTACCGGTTTCGACTGCCAGCCCATCGAGCCGCAGCCGCTCAAAAATATGCAAAAGGAGAAAAACAGGACCCGGGGTGCCGGGAGAGCTTTTTGCGACATGGCCATTAGCTTACCGCTAGCGCCCTTTCTATCGACACTCGATATCCCTGTATCCAGGTACACATCAGTGCAACGGGTGCGCACAATGGAAAAAAGCCCCTGGCTCGCGCCAGGGGCTTTTTGGTTTCTATCCACAAGCTGGCACAAGGCCAGCCATGAATTAGAAAGCGTGCTTCACGCCGACAGCGACGCCGGTGACGTTGCCGCCGCCGGTAACGGTACCGGTGGACAGCGAGCCGCCCAGGCCGCCGAAGGTGTACTGAGCAGCACCCTTGTTGGCGATACGTGCAACGTCAGCGTACACAGCAGTGCGCTTGGACAGGTTGTAGACGTAACCGATGGCGAACTTGTTGGCATCGTTGCTGCCGTTCTTCACGTCGTAACGCGAGACCGATGCGCGCAGAACGCCAGCACCCAGAGGAGCGGTAGCGCCGATGGCGTAGGTGTTCAGCTTGAACTCGCCAGCGGTAGCGGCAGCGGCGGTGCGGCCGTCGATCTTTTCGGTCTGCAGCAGAACCATGGGCTTCACGACGCCGAAGTCGTACGAAGCGCCCAGGTTGGCCAGTTCGTAGTCTTCAGCGTAGGAACCGACGGCAACGGTGCGGACGGCATCAGCGAAGCGACCGTAGGAAGCAGCGACGTCCAGGGGACCGTTTGCGAAGCCGATACGGCCACCCAGGTAGTCGCCGGTCTTGTCGGTGATAGCGGTGGTAGCGGTGCCGAAGCCAGCGACAGGCGCTTGGTTGGAGTTGCGCTCGCCGAAAGCGTACTGCACGTTACCGTACAGACCGCCCAGGTTAGCCGGCAGGAAGTAAGCAACGCCGTTGGACACGCGGGTGGTGCCGTTCAGGCCGGTCACGCCACCAGCAGCAACTGCCAGGGTTTCGACTTGACCCAGACCACGCTGGCCGAACGCGTCGAAAGCCAGGGTGTTCAGGTAGGTAGCAGCGAAGTCACGGCCCAGGCGAACTTCACCGAAGGCGCCGGACAGGCTAATCGTGGAACGACGGGTGAAGTCGAAGCCGGAGGTTTGGCTAGCGCCAGCGCCGACGTCGTTGCTCAGTTGGCCTTCCAGCCAGAAGCTGGCAGCCAGGCCGCCGCCGAGGTCTTCGGTACCGCGGAAGCCCAGACGGCTGGTGGAGTTGCCGCCAGAAATCAGACCGGTGGTGTGACCAGCGCCGTCAGCCTTGACGTAGCCGACGCCAGCGTCGATCACGCCGAACAGGGTGACGGACGATTGAGCCATTGCGGCGCCGGAAGCAGCCAGCACGGCCAGGGCGATCAGGGATTTTTTCATTGCGAGTTTCTCCAAGGTTAAACAGAGGGCGCCGGATCGTGGGAGTCACTCGTGTGCTGTGTCGCACATCCCTGTTCCCGCCGGTTCCCCGGGCCAACCTCCTCTTCGGAAGTTGGACGTATTCGACCAGACCGTTCCATGTGGCGCAAAGGATTTGTGGGTGGAAAGGACCACAATTCCGGCTTTCGTTGCATCACCGCAACGATTATTTCAAGCTGTCGGTCATGGCCGACGTCGGCGTCGGATCGGTCCTACAGCCGGCTTCTTCAGATGCCACGCCGGGAGTTGGCACCTCGCCACAAGCGTGCTTGGCAGATGTTGCTACCCTCCGTCGTCTGCCTTCAGATCGTGCCGAACGAACGATGGCAGCGACCTACCAGGAGCAATCGACACCATGGAAAAAGTTCTCGAGACCGCCGACGCAGCCCTGCGCACCCTGTTCGCGGAACATCGGGCGGCGCGACCCATGCCCGGGACGGACGCCGGGTTGGCTTCCGAGCTTTCCGCAGCGGACAAAAAACTGTCTGCCGCCTATATGCGGGTCAATCATGTCGGCGAAATCTGCGCGCAGGCTCTCTACACCGGCCAGGCCGCGATCACCCGCAACCGAACCTTGCGCCTGCAGCTGGAAAGCGCAGCTCGCGAAGAAACCGACCATCTCGCCTGGACGCGGCAACGGCTGGACGCGCTCGGCTCGCGCCCCAGTCTCCTGAACCCTCTCTGGTACGCCGGCGCATTCGCGCTCGGGCTGGTCGCCGGCAAGATCAGCGACCGTGTCAGCCTGGGTTTCGTCGCCGAGACCGAGGATCAGGTCAGCGAACATCTGGCCGGACATCTCCGCGACCTGCCCCGACGCGACACGGCCTCGCGTGCGGTGGTTGCGCAAATGAAAATCGACGAAGAAGAGCACGCCGCCGAAGCGCGGCGCGCCGGGGGCGTCGATTTGCCGTCTCCGGTGAAGGCGTTGATGCGTGGCGCGGCCAAGATCATGACCACGACCGCGCACTACATCTGAGGCCGCTTCGCGCGAGAGGCGAACCTAAGGCTGGTCAGCTCACCTCGACGAGATCGAAGCCCGTGGTGATTTCCGCCATCTGCCCCAGCATGATGCTGGCAGAGCAATATTTTTCGTGGCTCAGAGCGATGGCCCGCTCCACTGCAGCGGACGGAATAGCCTTTCCCGTGACCGTAAATTGCATGTGGATCTTCGTGAAGACCTTCGGATCGACAGAAGCCCGTTCGCTGCTGAGCTTGACCGAGCAGCCTCTTACGTCGTGGCGACCTCGCTTGAGGATCAGCACTACGTCGTAAGCAGTACAGCCGCCGGTGCCGGCCAACAACAGCTCCATGGGACGGGCCGCCAGATTGCGGCCGCCGTTTTCAGGCTTGGCTTCGTCCGGTGCGCCGTCCATCGTCACGACATGACCGCTTCCGGTTTCAGCGACAAATCCCATCGACGACCGGGTTCCGGTCGCGCCGGTCCAGCTGACAGTGCATTCCATGCTTTTCTCTCTTCTGTTCTGACTGCAGGCGACATTGTCGCTTTTCGCACACAGGAATATTGCGCGGGGTTGTTGCATCGCAGCAAGGGGCGCCGCTATACTTCAACCCATCGCGGCACTCATCGGGTGTTTCCCGAAACAGGTTTTTACCTAGGGCGCCGCCACCAGTTGTCTCCTCCACCTCCTCCTTTGGTGGATTTAGCCCCGAGTTGCAAAACTCGGGGCTTTTTTCTTTGGCGCCTATCATGCGGGCCGTTCTGGGCTTGTTGACCCAGCGCAGCTACCTCGCCCCGACATGAACTCCGCCCCGCTTTCGCCAGCCGACTACCTCATCCGAATCCTCAACGCCCGCGTGTACGACGTGGCGCACGAAACACTGCTGGAGCGTGCACGTAACCTGAGCGAGCGGCTGGGCAATACCGTGTTGCTGAAGCGCGAGGACCAGCAACCGGTATTCAGCTTCAAACTGCGGGGTGCCTATAACAAGATGGCGCACCTCACTCCCGAACAACTGGCTCGCGGCGTGATCTGCGCATCCGCCGGGAATCACGCCCAAGGCGTCGCGATGAGCGCCCGCAAGCTGGGCACCCGGGCGGTCGTCGTCATGCCGACCACCACCCCGCAACTCAAGGTCGACGCCGTCCGGGCGCTCGGCGGCGAAGTGGTGCTCAGCGGCGACAGCTATTCGGATGCCTACGTCCACTCGGTCGAACTCGAAAAAGCCCAGGGCCTGACCTTCGTCCATCCCTTCGACGACCCCGACGTCATCGCCGGCCAGGGGACCATCGCCATGGAAATCCTGCGCCAGGTGCAAGGCATGGGCACAGGCCCGGGTTCGGACCGACTCGACGCGGTGTTCGTCGCCATCGGCGGCGGCGGGCTGATCTCGGGCGTAGCCAACTACATCAAGGCCGTGCGCCCCGGCGTCAAGGTGATAGGCGTGCAGATGAACGACTCCGACGCCATGATGCAATCGGTGGCGGCCCGCCAGCGCGTCACGCTGGCGGACGTCGGGCTGTTTTCAGACGGCACGGCCGTCAAGCTGGTGGGCGAAGAAACCTTCCGCATCGCCAGCGGCCTGGTGGACGAGTTCGTCACCGTCGATACCGACGCCGTCTGCGCCGCCATCAAGGACGTCTTCGTCGACACCCGCAGCATCGTCGAGCCGGCCGGCGCGCTGGCGGTGGCCGCCATCAAGCAGTACGTGGCGCGCAATGGCACGTCGGGCGAGACCTATGCGGCCATCCTGTGCGGCGCCAACATGAACTTCGATCGCCTGCGCTTCGTCGCCGAGCGCGCCGAAGTGGGCGAGGAACGCGAGGCCCTGTTCGCCGTCACCGTGCCGGAGGAGCGTGGCAGCTTTCGACGCTTCTGCGAATCGATCGGCCGTTTGCCCGGCGGAGCCCGCAGCGTGACCGAATTCAATTACCGCATGCGTGACAGCGCCGCCGCCCGCGAAGCACAGGTCTTCGTCGGCCTGACGACCTGGTCGCGCGGCGAGTCGGCCAGCATCGCCGCTTTTTTCGACGGCCTGGGCTTCCCGACCCTCGATCTGACCCACAACGAAGTCGCCAAGGAACATTTGCGCCACCTGGTCGGCGGCCGGCTGGGTGCCGGCAGCGGCGCGCCCGAGCGACTGCTGCACATCGTCTTTCCCGAGCGGCCAGGCGCGCTTTTGAAGTTCCTGAGCCTGATGCAGCCGACGTGGAACATCAGCCTCTTCCACTACCGCAACCAGGGCGCCGACTACGGCCGCATCCTCGTCGGCATGCAGGTGCCGCATGGCGAAGACGCCGCGTTCGCGGCCTTCCTCGACAGCCTCGGTTACCCCTGGGTGGAAGAAACCGACAACCCGGCCTACCGCCTTTTCCTGCGGGGCTGATCTTCCAATGCGGCCGGCCGACGCATTGCGCCACTATCTGCTGGCGCTGCAGTTCTTCACCCGCGTCCCGGTCACTGGCAGGCTGGCCGAATGGGCCGGCTTCACCCCCGACCGGCTACGCGCCGCCGCCGGGCACTTTCCCGGAATCGGCTGGCTGGTGGCTGGCTGCGCTTGCCTCGTCTACGCCGCCGGCCAGATGCTGTGGGGCCCGGGCCTGCTGGTACCGCTGGCGGCTGCGGTGGCGTGCACCGTCGCCACGGCCCTGCTCACCGGCGCTTTCCACGAAGACGGTCTCGCCGACGTCGCCGACGGCCTCGGCGGCAGCGCCGGCCCGGCGCGCGCGCTGGAAATCATGAAGGACTCCCGCATCGGCGCCTACGGCGCGCTCGCGCTGGTGCTGGCGCTCATGGGCAAGCTGTCGTTGCTGGCGGTCATCGGCGGGCATGGCGCGTCCCCGGTGTTCGCGGCACTGATCGGCGGCCATGTCTTTTCGCGCTTTCTGCCGCTGTTGCTGGTGCGGTCGATGGCCCACGTGGGCGACACAGCGCAGTCCAAAAGCAAACCCCTGGCCGACCGCATCGGCAGGCGGGCTCTGGCGACAGCGGGGCTCTGGTGCCTGCCGCCGCTGGTGCTGCTGCTGGCCTGGCAGGGGGTGGCCTGGAACCTCGCGGGCCTCCTGTGCGCGGGGGTTACGCTGTGGTGGCTGCGGCGCGTCTTCATGCGCCGGCTCGGTGGCTTCACCGGTGATTGCCTGGGTGCCGCGCAACAGCTTTGCGAAATCGCTTTCTATGCCGGCGTGGCAGCAGCGCTGGCCTGAAACACACACACGCATGGCAGAAATCTGGCTGGTGCGTCACGCCCGCCCGGTGATCGCGGCGGGGACCTGCTACGGCCGGCTCGATGTGGCGGCCGACAGCCAGGCCACCTGGCAAGCCGCGACAGCCCTGGCCCAAGCGATTCCCGCCGGCTTCCGCCTGGTCACGTCGCCCTTGCAGCGCTGCGTCCAGCTGGCCGGTGACATTGGACGGCTCCGCCCGGACATCCCGCAATGCCGAGACAGCCGATTGGCCGAAATGGATTTCGGCGACTGGGAGGGGCGCCTCTGGACCGACCTGGGCGCCTCGGCGCTGGCGCAATGGACCGCCGATTTCGCCGGGTTCGCGCCCGGCGGCGGCGAAACGGTCAAGTCCTTCATGGATCGCGTTGCCGAAGCACTGGAGGCATGGCGTCGGCAAGATACCGTCTGGATCACCCATGCCGGCGTGATCCGCGCCGTCTCACTCCTGTCGGCCGGGCGGCGCGAGGTGCGCTCGGCCGAAGAGTGGCCGTCGGGAGAGATCGGCTTCGGCAGCTTTACCGTGTTTCGATCGCCGGTAGTCCATCCGGGCCCAACGGATACAAAAGGCTAATTCAAGCCGACCGGCGCGGCCATCTCGACGGTGAGGCCGGTGCCCGATCCACCGCTCGTACCCGAAGCCCCCAGCACCGCGCGGCGCGGCGCCACCGACTGCAACACGTAGCCCGATGCGACTTCGCTGCCGACGCGGAACGGCTTTGCCGGCTGGCCGTCTACCGCGATGAGCGCGGCTCCGGCCTGGCTGCTGCCGGCCAGCACGCCCAGCAGCGCGAACCGGCTCGCAGCCGGCGGCGCCGCCGGAGCCGCAGCCACCTCGTTCACGGCGCCCAGGGCCCGGGCGAGAGCCGCCGTGTCGGGGGCTTCCCGACTGGGTGCGGCAGCCGGCGGATAAGGGGCGCCGTCTGCCGGCCCGGACAGCCTCAGCCCCCAGAACGCCGCGCTGGCGAAAGCCAGCGCCCAAAGCACAAAAGTGAGCAGGGAAGGCGCGAAACGAGTAGGCATGAACTGTCGCATGGGGCGATTATCATGGCGCGACGGCCCGCCGCATTCCTCTTTGCATCGTTTTTCCGTACACCCGACTGCCCATGCCCCGCTTCAACCGACGACTCCCGCGCCGCCTGCAAACCGGCTTCACCCTGATCGAACTCATGGTGGTGCTGGTCATCATCGGCGTGCTGGCCGCGCTGATCGTGCCCAACGTGCTCGACCGTGCCGACGACGCCCGCGTGACCGCCGCGCGCACCGACGTCAACAATCTGGTGCAGGCCCTCAAGCTGTACCGCCTCGACAATCAGCGCTACCCCTCCGGCGAGCAGGGGTTGCAGGCCCTCATCACCCGGCCGACCAGCGCCCCGGTGCCCAACAACTGGAAGCCCTACCTCGACAAGCTGCCCAACGATCCGTGGGGCCGCAGCTACCAGTACCTGAACCCCGGCGTGAAGGCCGAAGTGGACGTGATGTCCTTCGGTGCGGACGGCCAGTCCGGCGGCGAGGGCAAGAATGCCGACATCGGCTCCTGGCAGTAACCCGCTCCCCGGTTTCCTGCCGGCGTGTGGTGCGTCGCCACGGCTGGGGGCGACACGGTTCACCCGGGGAAAGGCCGACGCCGGCCGGGCTTTTCGTGCACCGCTTCGGCGGCTGGCGGCCGGCTTCACGCTGCTCGAAATCCTGGTGGTGCTCGCCATCATCGCGTTCGCCACGGCCGGCGTGACGCTGTCCATGCGCGATCCCTCCGAAACCCAGCTCGAACGCGAAGCCAGCCGTCTTGCCGCGCTGCTCGAAGCCGCCCGCGGGCAATCGCGCGCCAGTGGTATTCCGGTGGCCTGGCGTTCGACGCCGGAGGGGTTCGCCTTCGACGGGCTGCCACCCGGCGCCCTGCCCACTCGCTGGCTGGACGCCGGCACCGGCACGGTCAGCGCCAATCCGATCCTGCGCCTGGGGCCCGACCCGCTGATCGGCCGGCAGGAGGTGGCCATCGCCATGCTGGCCAAGCCGGAACGGGTGCTGCGCATCGGCACCGACGGACTGCGCCCGTTTTCGGTGCTGTCCCCGCCCGCGCCATGAGCCGGAACGCCCGTCTTCCATCCGGCGGCTTCACGCTGATCGAGGTGCTGGTCGCGGTGGCCATCGTGGCCATCGCGCTCATCGCCGGCCTGCAGGCCACCAACGCCCTCACCCGCAACGCCCAGCGCCAGTCGGACAGCGTGCTGGCGCAGTTGTGCGCCGGCAACGAACTTACCCGCATCCGTCTGGCGCGCCAGTTGCCCAACGTGGCCGACAACGATGTCAGCTGCGAACAGGCAGGCCAGATCCTGCATGTCAAAGTCACCATCCGGCCGACGCCCAACCCCAGCTTCCGCCGTGTCGATGCGGCGGTGGACGACGGGCGCTACCCGATCCTCCGGCTGTCCACCGTGGTCGGGCGCTACTGACATGTCCCGCCCTTTTTTCCGCTCCCGCTCCCGTGCACGCGGCTTCACGCTCATCGAACTGCTGGTCGCCATCACGGTCATGGCCCTGCTCGCGGTGCTGAGCTGGCGCGGGCTCGACGGCATGTCGCGCGCCCGCGAACAGGCCCGCATCCGCGGCGACGAGGTGCTGGCCTTGCAGGCGGGCCTGGCGCAATGGGGCACCGACCTCGACTCCATCACCGAGCGCCTCAACACCACCGCCCTCGACTGGGACGGGCGCGCGCTGCGCATGACACGCCGCAGCAGCGGCAATGCCCGCGACGGGCTGCGGGTGGCGGCCTGGACGCGGCGGGTGCAACCCGACGGCAATACCTGGTGGCTGCGCTGGGAATCCGGACCGCTGGTGTCGCTGGCGCAGTGGACGCAGGCCTGGAATCAGGCCTCGCTCTGGGCGCAGAACCCGGGCGACACCGAGCGCCGCAACGAAGTCGCGGTCGCCCGTGCCGACGCCATGCAGTTGTTCTATTACCGCAACAACGCCTGGACCAATCCGCTGTCCTCCGGCGACGGCGCTACCTCTACCAGCACGACCAACACGACCGGAACCGCGAACGCCGCCACCTCGACCGGCCAGACCAGCGCCGCCGCCGCGGCCGCCGCAGCGGCACTCATCAGCCCGACCGGCGTCTCCACCCTCCCCGATGGCGTGCGCCTGGTGCTGACGCTCTCGGCGGGCCAGGCGTTTTCCGGCAACATCACCCGAGACTGGGTGTCTCCGCGCGTGGCGGGCGAGCCATGAAGCACGGCCGCCGCCCCGGCACGCATCGCCGTCGCTCCGACCGCGGCGCGGCGCTGCTCGCCGCCATGCTCACCGTGACCATGGTCGCCACCCTGGCGGCATCCGCGCTGTGGCAGCAATGGCGCGACGTCGAGATCGAGACCTCCGAGCGCGCCCGCGTGCAGGCCGGCTGGATGCTGGGCGGCGCCCTCGACTGGTCGCGCCTGATCCTGCGCGAGGACTACCGCGCCAACGCCAACAGCCGGGTCCAAACCGACAACCTCACCGAACCCTGGGCGGTGCCGCTGCAGGAAGCCCGGCTGTCGAGCTTTCTGGCGGCCGACCAGAACAACACCAGCGACGGCACCGAGGACAACGACGTGTTCCTGTCCGGCGGCATCACCGATGCGCAGGCCTCTTTCAACCTGCGCAACCTGGTCACCGATCGCGGCGAGCTCGACGTCAATTCCCTGGAGGCCTTGCAGCGCCTGTGCTCGCAACTCAACCTGCCCGAACAGCAGGCCCAGCTGATCGCCCGAGGCATGGCGTCGGCAATCGCCGGCACCGCGGAGGCTCCCCTGGTGCCGCAGCGGCTCGACGAAATCGCCTGGTTCGGCGTGCCGCTCTCCACCATCCAGGCGCTGGCGCCCTATGCCGACATCCTGCCCATGCGCACGCCGGTGAACGTCAATACCGCCCCGGTCCCGGTGCTGGCGGCGGTGCTCGGCACCAGCGCCTCGGTGGCCCAGAAGCTGGTCACCGCGCGCACCAACAAGCCCTTTTCGGACCTCACCGAAGTCCAGCAGGCGGCCGGTGTCGAGCTGGTGGTCGAGAACGACCGGCAATCCATTTTTTCGCGCTTCTTCAAGGTTCGCGGACGCCTGCGCCTGCAGCAAGCCGCCATCGAGGAGCAGTCGCTCGTCAGCCGTGACGGCACCAGGGTGCGCGCCGAATGGCGCGAGCGTGGCGCACTCGGCCTGGCGACCCAGCCCATGGCAACCCGTTGATCCGGTAGGCCACGAGCCCGTTCGTCACAGGCTCTCTCTACAATCGCGCCCACCTCCATGAGCACACTCATCGTTTCACTTTCCCTGCCGAGCGCCGACGACGGCGTGTCCGGCAACGCGGAATTCGCCTACGTGCTCACGGCCGACGGTGTGTCGGTCCTGCAGCAATCGACCGCCCCGCCCGCCCTGCTTCCGCATACCGGCCGCGCCGGGGAGACCGTCGCCGTGGTGCCCATCCGCGCACTGTCGTGGCAACGCGTCGCGCTGCCGCCGGGCGTGCGGGCCACGACGCGCGGCAGCACCGCGCCACGCCTGCGGGCCGTACTCGACGGCCTGCTGGAAGAGCGCCTGCTTGACGACCCGGCCGCGCTGCACTTCGCTCTGGCGCCGGACGCCGCACCCGGCGCAACGGCCTGGGTCGCCGTGTGCAACCGCGTCTGGCTGCGCAGCTGCCTGCTGAGGCTCGAGGCGGCCGGCCATCCGGTGTCGCGTGTGGTGCCCGAGTGGGCTCCCGGCGCCGAAGAAGCGTCGCTGCACGCTTTCGGCTCCCCCGAAGAACCCTGGCTGCTGGCCAGCGGATTGCCGCCCGGCGCCGGCCTGGCCCTGCTGCCGCTGGCGCCCACCTCCTTTTCGGTGCTGCCGGTCGATGTCGCTGCCGCGCCCTACCAGGCCGAGCCCGCCGTCGCCGTGCTGGCCGAAGCCGCCGCCGGACGTCCGCCCGCGCTCGAGACACACGGCGAGCGTTGGCTGGCCGCCGCCCGCAGCCGCTGGGACCTGGCGCAGTTCGACCTGGCCAACAGCGGCCGGACCCGTGCGGCCAAACGCGCCGGAGCGCTGATGGGCGAGTTGCTGCGTGCGCCGCAGTGGCGGGCCGCCCGCTGGGGCGCAGCACTGCTGGTCGCCGCCCACATCGTCGGCCTGAACGCCTGGGCCTGGAAGGAAAAGCGCGCCCTCGACGCCCAGGAAGCCGGCGTCCGCGCGGTGCTCACCGGCACTTTCCCCAGCGTGCGTGTGGTGGTAGACGCCCCCACGCAGATGCAGCGCGAACTCACCCGGCTGCGCCAGGCGAGCGGCGTGGCGTCCAATTCCGGCGCCGAGGCCTTGCTGGCGGCCGTCGGCGCCGTGCTGCCGCCGGGGCGCAGCGCGCAGGCCGTGGAGTTCTCGGGCACCGAGCTTCGCCTCGTCGGCCTGCAACTGGCAGAAGACGAAGCCGGCCCCCTGATCGCCGAACTCCGTAATGTCGGCATCGACACCCGCATCGAGGGCGAAGCCCTGCTGCTGCACACCGAGACCGCGCCATGAACCGCAAGGCCGCCCGGCCCACCACCGGCCCACTCTCCGGAAAGCTCGCCGCCACCGCGGCACCCCTGCTCGCCCGCTGGCGCGCGCTGTCCGCCCGCGAACGTTATCTCAGCAGCCTGGCGGCTTCGGCCGTGGGTGTGTTGCTGGTCTGGGCCGTCGCCCTGGCCCCGGCCTTGAGCACCCTGGAAAAGGTCCGCAAGCAGCGTGTACTGCTGGACGGCCAGACCCAACAAATGCTGGCCCTGCAGGCCGAGGCGCGGCAACTGGCGGCGCAACCACGCATCAGCCGCGAAGTCGCGCTGAAAGCGCTCCAGGAATCCGTCGCCGGCCTGGGCGCCGGCGCACAGATGCAGGTCAGCGGTGAACGCGCCGTCATCACCCTGCGCGGCGTCACCGCGGTTGCGGTGGCTTCCTGGATGGGCCAGGCGCGCACCAACGCGCGGGCGGCGCCGGTAGAAGCCAGGCTGGTGCGCAGCCCGGCCCGCACCAACCCATCGCCGGCGGCTGGGCAAGCGGGCAACGGACCGGCGGGCGCCGTTCCCGGCATGCCGGCCGCACCGGTGCCGGCCCGGCCGCGCAGCAACGACGACATCCGCTGGGACGGCACCCTGGTGGTGGCCTTGCCGGCCGGCTGACGCGCAGTCCCGATGGCTCGTCGCTCCCCCGCCAATCCCGGTTTTCGCGCCAAGGCTGCCTCGCGCAGCGCCGGCCCGCGCGCGCCCGGCGTCGTCGCGGCACTGATCGGCGCTTTGCTCGGCCTGGCACTGGCATTGCTAGTGTTCGCCCCGGCGCGCTGGCTCACCGACGGCGTCGCCTCGTCCAGCGGCGGCCACGTGCTGCTGGACGCCCCGCGAGGCACCGTCTGGAACGGCTCGGCCCAATTGGTGCTCACCGGCGGCAGCGGCAGCACCGACGCCGTCGCGCTGCCCGAACGCATCGAATGGCAACTGCGCCCGCAATGGAACGGCCTGCGCCTGCAACTGCTGAGCGCCTGCTGCACACCGCAGCCGCTGGTGGTGGCCGTCGGCTTCGGCTGGAGCGGCATCCGGCTGGCCGTGGCCGACGGCGGCTCGGCCTGGCCGGCAACGCTGCTCAGCGGCCTGGGCACGCCCTTCAACACCCTGCGTCCGGAAGGCACGCTGAGCCTGCGCACGACCGGCCTGGCCGTGCAACTGGCGCAGGGTCGCATGGTGATGTCCGGCCGTGCCGACATCGACATCCAGAACATGGCTTCCAGCGTGTCGCAACTGCGCCCGCTCGGCAGCTACCGGCTTTCCCTGCAGGGCGGGGACGTGCCCCAGCTGAACCTGAGCACCCTCGACGGCCCCTTGCGCCTGTCGGGCAACGGCAGCTGGGTCGGCAACCGACTGCGCTTCACCGGCGAGGCCACTGCCCTGCCGGAGCGCGAAGCCGCACTTTCCGTCCTGCTGAATCTCCTGGGCCGCCGCGTCGGCGCCCGCTCCGTCATCACCTTGGGCTAAAACGCCATGCCATTCCACTCGCCCCGCGCAGCTTCCACTCCTGCGCTCGCACCGTTCGCCCGGCTCAGCCTTGCCGCCGTCCTGACCCTGCTGCTCGGCCCCGCCGGCATGGCACTGGCCCAGCAACCCGCACGCGGCGCGCTGCCTTCGGTGGTCGGCGCGCGCGAGCCGGTCACGCTCAACTTCTCCAATGCCGAAATCGAGGCGGTGGCCCGCACGCTGTCGACCATCACCGGCCGCAACATGGTGGTCGATCCGCGGGTGAAGGGCACCATGTCGCTGATGACCGAGCGGCCGGTGCCGCCCAACGTCGCCTTCGACCAGTTCCTGGCGGCGCTGCGGCTGCAGGGCTTCACCGTGGTCGAGTCGGCCGGCCTCTACAAGGTGGTGCCCGAGGCCGACGCCAAGCTGCAGGGCGGCTCGGTGACGGTGAGCAACGCGCCGTCCACGCAGGGCAACCAGATCGTCACGCAGATCTTCCGCCTCAACTTTGAGAACGCCGCCAACCTGGTGCCGGTGCTGCGCCCGCTGATCAGCCCCAACAACACCATCAACGTCAACCCGGGCAACAACTCGCTGGTCATCACCGATTACGCCGACAACCTGCAGCGCATGGCCCGGATCATCGCGTCGATGGACGTCTCCAACGCGACCGACGTCGAGGTGATTCCCCTGCGCTATGCCAATGCGGTCGACATCGTGCCGCTGGTGACGCGCCTGATCGAAGGCACCGGCCAGGCCGCCGCGGGCGCCGCTCCGGCCGCCGGCGCGGCCGGCGGGCAGACGGACAACGGCTTCCGCACGACGCTCATCGCCGAGCCGCGCAGCAACGCACTGATCGTGCGCAGCGCCAACCCGGCGCGCCTGGCACTGGTGCGCTCGGTGGTCGCGCGCCTCGACGCGCCCACGGCGCTCGGCCCCAACGGCGACGCCGGCAACATCTACGTGGTCTACCTGAAGAACGCCGAGGCCACCCGCATCGCCGTCGCCCTGCGCGCTGCGCTGGCTTCGCTGAACGCCGGCAGCGGCATCCCCGGGCAGGCCGGCAGCGTGCAGACTTCCGCCGCACCCACCACCGGCACCACCGCCCTGCCCACCGCGCTCACCAACCTCAGCGGCGCGAGCGGCGCCAACAGCAGCAGCGGCGGCAGCCTGGGCAGCACCGCCTCGGGCAACTTCGCCAACAGCGCCATGCCCTCGACCGGCGGCAACATCCAGGCCGACCCGGCCACCAACTCGCTCATCATCACCGCCACCGAGCCGCAATACCGCCAGCTGCGCGCGGTCATCGACAAGCTCGACGGCCGCAGGGCCCAGGTACTGGTCGAGAGCCTGATCGTCGAGGTCAATGCCAGCAAGGTGGCCGACTTCGGCATCCAGTGGCAGGGCGTGCTGGGCAATTCGGGCAGCACCATCGGCGTGCTGGGCACCAACTCCAGCGTGGCCGGCACCAACATCATCAGCGCCGCCGTGGCGGCCGCGGCCGGTTCCGCCACCGGCCTGGCGTCGGCCGCCGCCGGCCTGGGCGCCGGCTTCAACGCAGCCATCGTTCCGCGCATCAACGGCAAGTACTACCTGGGCGCCCTGGCCAACTTCCTGCAGAGCACCGGCGACGCCAACATCCTGTCGACGCCCAACCTGCTCACGCTGGACAACGAGGAAGCCAAGATCGTCATCGGCCAGAACGTGCCCTTCATCACCGGCTCGACCATCCTCACCTCGGGCGCGACCACCAGCCCCTACACCTCGGTCGAGCGCCGCGACGTCGGCCTGACCCTGCGCGTCAAGCCGCAGATCAACGCCAACGGCACGGTGAAGATGGCGATCTTCCAGGAGGTCTCCAACGTGGTCGCCGGCACGTCGGCAAATACCAACGGCCCCACCACCAACAAGCGCTCCATCGAGTCGAACGTGCTGGTGGACGACGGCAGCATCGTGGTGCTGGGCGGCCTGCTCCAGGACGACTACCAGCTGCAGCAGGACAAGGTGCCCGGCTTCGGCGACCTGCCGGTCTTCGGCGCGCTGTTCCGCAGCGAGAGCCGCAGCCGCACCAAGAGCAACCTGATGGTGTTCCTGCGGCCGGTCGTGGTGCGCGACGCCACCGACAGCGACACCCTCACCCAGGACCGCTACGACGCCATCCGCACGCTGCAGCTGAATACCCAGCCCGCACCGAGCGCGGTGATGAACGGGGTCAACGCCGCGCCGGTCATGCCGACCTTCCCGCAGCCGACGATCCGCCGGACCGAGGACTCCGGCGGCATCCAGGGCACCACCCTGGTCCCGCTGCCCATGCCGCCGACGGTCACCGCACCCTCCGGCCCGCCGCGCCGGGGCGTGCTGCCCCCCACTTCCGATCCGCTGACCCGCCAGGAAATGCAGTGACCCGCTATCCGCTGCCCTACGGTTTCGCCCGCGCCCACCAGCTGTTGCTGGAGGAGTCCGACGGCACCCTGACGCTGTGGCACGGTCCGGCGCCCGACGCCGCCGCCTGCGGCGAGGTGCTGCGCCGCCATGCGGTGCGGCTGATGCAGCGCATCGAGGCGCCCGCGCTGGCCCAACGCATCAGCGCGGCCTACGCGCAGGGCGAATCGAGCGCGGCCACGGTGGTCAGCGAGGTCGAGAGCGACGCCGACCTGTCGCGGATGATGCAGGAGCTGCCGGCCATCGAAGACTTGCTGGAAACCGCCGACGACGCGCCCATCATCCGCATGCTCAACGCGCTGCTGACCCAGGCCGCCCGCGACGGCGCCAGCGATATCCACATCGAGCCCTACGAGCGCCATTCGAGCGTGCGCTTCCGGGTGGACGGCGCGCTGCGCGAGGTGGTGCAGCCCAACCGGGCGCTGCACGCCGCGCTGATCTCGCGGCTGAAGATCATGGCCGACCTGGACATCTCCGAAAAACGCCTGCCGCAGGACGGCCGCATCTCGCTGCGCATCGGCACCCGTGCCGTGGACGTCCGGGTCTCCACCCTGCCGTCTGCCTACGGCGAACGCGCCGTGCTGCGTTTGCTCGACAAGAGCGAAAGCAAGATCAGCCTGGAATCCGTCGGCATGCAGGGCGAGGTGCTGCAGCGCTTCAACAAGCTCATCGGCCAGCCGCACGGCATCGTGCTGGTGACCGGCCCCACCGGCTCGGGCAAGACGACCACGCTGTACGCGTCCCTGGCACGGCTGGACGCCACGCAGAACAACATCATGACGGTCGAGGACCCGATCGAATACGAGCTGCCCGGCGTCGGCCAGACGCAGGTCAACAATAAGATCGACCTGGACTTCGCACGGGCGCTGCGGGCCATCCTGCGGCAAGACCCGGACATCGTCATGATCGGCGAAATCCGCGATTTCGAGACCGCGCAGATCGCCATCCAGGCATCGCTCACCGGCCACCTGGTGCTGGCCACGCTGCACACCAACGACGCCTCCAGCGCCATCACCCGGCTGATCGACATGGGTGTCGAGCCTTTCCTGTTGTCCAGCTCCCTGCTCGGCGTGCTGGCGCAGAGGCTGGTGCGCAAACTCGACCCGACGGACGTCAGCGGCTACCGCGGACGCACCGGCGTCTTCGAACTGCTGGTGGTGGACGACAAGATCCGCGAGCAGATCCACGGCAGCGCCGCCGAGGCGCAGATCCGCACCACCGCCATGGCCGCCGGCATGACGCTGATGCGCCACGACGGCGAACGCCTGGTGGCCGAAGGCATCACCTCGCCCGAAGAGGTGCTGCGCGTCACCCGCGACTGATCACACCTGGACGATGTCGGCTGACTCCGCCGGCCGCACCGGCTGGTGAAGCCAGCGCGACAGCGGTTCCAGCAAGACATGCGCGCCTCGCTGTGCGGTATTGACCGTCAGGGCGAGCATCTGCCCCGCCAGGTTCGCCGGGCCGTGCGGCACCACCTGCTGACGATAGAAGTCCGGGTCTGCGAGCGTGCGCAGCGTGTGCAGGTTGGTCCAGCCGGCCGGCACCGCGAGTTCGCGCACGTCGGTGAAGCTGCCGCGGCGCACCATGCCGGCGATGCGCTCGGGCGCCTGCGCCAGGAAGACCACCGTCGGTAAATGCGCCTGCTCGCCGGCATACGCGGGCCGGGTGATGGCGGGCCGCAGATCCGTGGGCAGGCTGCGCTTGAGCAGCACCATCAAACCGTCCCGGGGCGCCAGGTTTCGTACCTGCCGGCCATGCCGCACATTGCGCAGGAAAGCCTCACGCGCCTGCTGCATGAAGCCGTGGTTCTGGCGCTCGAAATGCTGGGCGAGAAATGCGGGAAGCCGTTTTTGCGAGGCTCCGTCGCCGGCGGCGGCGTGCTGCAGCGCCAGTTCATTCAGGGTGCGCCAGCTGCTGAGCGCCAGATTGGGCACCAGCAGCCCGGCGCCGATACTCACGCTCCCCGGCAAGCCCAGCCAGTAGCAAGCCTGGCCCACCACGTAACCGGCACCGCTCGCGATGTAGCCCGGAACGGTGAAGGCGCTGTCCAGGGCATGGGGCTGCGCGCTCAGGACGGCGATGGCCGCGTGGAGATCCGCAGGGCCGATGTTCTCGCGGGCGAGCGCCGGAGCCAGCGTGCCCACCAGGCCCGCCACGCCCTGCTCCCAGGCGACGGCTTCGAGCCGCGACAGTCCGGCAGGCGTCGGAAAGTAAACGCGCAAGGCAGCCGCGATGGCGGACGGATCGATTGCCATTCGTGGCGGCTCGCCCGGCGATACCGAGAACACCGCAGCATGGTCCGTAACGGACGGCGACTCGCGCTCCAGCAGCGGTACCAGCAACCCGTTGGGCGACGACGGCGGGGAGCCGCAGTTCGCCTGACAGGGCGGAGGTGGTTGCGTATGAGGCGCTGCGTTTGCGACCTGGGCGAAAGTCGGTGCGGAACGCGACGGTCGACCGGAAAACTGCTGAATATCGGAACGATCGGGAAACATGGAGCGCCCATAAGCCAAACAAGCGTCCGAATCTAGTGGTGCATGCCAGCCCCGGCAGACAGCTTCGCGCAATGCGCCGCGCCAGCCGAAGCCTCTCCGTTCAATCGTGGCGCACTGCGATGGTCTTGAGTGTGGTGAAACCGAGCAATGCCTCGAAACCCTTCTCACGGCCGTAGCCGCTGGCCTTGACCCCGCCGAAAGGCAGTTCCACCCCGCCGCCGGCGCCGTAGTTGTTGACGAAAACCTGCCCGCAGCGCAGCTTGCGCGCCACGCGAAGCTGACGGCCGCCGTCGCGTGTCCAGACCCCCGCCACCAGGCCGAACGCGGTGCCGTTGGCCAGGCGTACCGCGTCTTCCTCGGAATCGAAGGGCATGGCCGCCAGCACCGGGCCGAACACCTCCTGCTGGGCCAGGGTGTTTTCATGCGGGACGTCGCGCAGCAGCACTGCCTCCTGGTAGAAGCCGCCATCGCCCGCCCCCGGCGCGATGCCGCCGCGAGCCACCACCGCGATGCCGTCGCGCTCGGCCTTGGACAGGATGGCGCGCACCTGCGCATGCTGCTTGCCGTTGATGAGCGGGCCGTGATCCAGGTCCTGCGCCGGAGCGCCGGCGCGCAGGGCGGCGAAGCGTTCGCCCAGGCGCGCCAGGACCTCTTCGTAGATGTCGCGCTGTACCAGCAGCCGGCTGCCGGCCGAACAGGTCTGGCCGCTGTTCTGCACGATGGCATTGACGACCGCCGGGAGCGCCGCGTCCAGGTCGGCGTCGGCGAAGACGATCTGGGGCGATTTGCCGCCCAGCTCCAGCGTGACCGGACAGTGCCGGTCGGCAGCGGCGTGCGACACCATGCGCCCGGTCACCGTCGAGCCGGTAAACGAGATGTGGTCGATGCCCGGATGCGCCGCCAGCGCCGCGCCGGCTTCGGACCCCAGGCCGGTGACCACGTTGAGCGCCCCCGCCGGGAAACCCACCTCGGCGGCGATTTCCGCCAGGCGCAACAGCGACAGGCTGGCGTCCTCGGCCGGCTTGACCACACACGCGTTACCGGCGGCCAGCGCGGCGCCGACACTGCGGCCGAAAATTTGCATCGGGTAGTTCCACGGCACGATGTGCCCGGTAACGCCGTGCGGCTCGCGCAGGGTCATGACCAGGTAGCCGGCGTCGAAGGGCAAGGTCTCGCCGTGGAGCTTGTCGCAGGCTCCGGCGTAGTACTCGAAGTAGCGCGCCAGCGCCGTGGCGTCGCCGCGCGCCAGGCGGATGGCCTTGCCGGTGTCGCGGGCCTCCAGCGCCGCCAGCTCTTCGTGATGCGCCTGCACCGCCAGCGACAGCTTCATCAGCAGCCGGCCGCGTTGCAGCGCCGTCTGGCGACCCCAGGGTCCGTCGAAGGTGTCGCCGAGCGCGGCCCGGGCGGCTTGCACCGCCTGGTCGATATCGGCGGCGTCGCCGCGGGCGAGCGATTCGAAAGGCTGGCCGTCCGCGGGATCGACCACGGGAAGCGTCTGGCCAGAGGCTGGAGCAGTCCAGCGGTTGGCGATGAAATGGTGGGCGGATGGCACGGGCTTCTGGTCTCCATGAGGTTGGAAACACATCGTAGGAAGCCGGGGCGCCGGGCGAAACCGGAATTTCCCGCGCCGCCGCGTCTGCGGCATGGACGGAAAGCGGCGCAGATTGATTTGCGGACGCAAAAATGAAAAAGCCCTGAAGCGTTTCCACTTCAGAGCATCTCATTTTTGGTGCGGCTGGCAGGAATTGAACCCACGACCCCTTGGTTCGTAGCCAAGTACTCTATCCAACTGAGCTACAGCCGCCAAGCCTCGAATTATGCAGCGTTTTTTGGGTTTTGGCAAAGCGTCGCGAAATATTTGTGAAAAAAGTGGGCCCGCCGCGAGCGACCGCCGCTGCTAGCATCGCCCGCCACACAAGGAACAAGACGATGCGGACCATCCAGGAACTGATGATGACGGTAGAGCCGGGCCGCAAGGTCTTCGTGCGTGCGGACGATCTGGACATCGACGAGGAGGCCTTCGACCGTCTGGCGTCGGGCTGGCTGCTGAAGCCCGAGGGCTTCACCGTCCTGGGCGAGCCCTACCGGGAAAAGGATTCGGGCAAGCGCCGCATCGAAGTCATGTGGCTGATGCGCAACCTGCCCTGAGACGCCGGGCCGACCGCAGCTGCTCAGGGCACATCCGGCAGCTCCAGCGTGAAGCAGGTGCGCCCGCCGCTGGACCGCACCGCGATGGCGCCGCCATGCGCCCGCGCGATGGCGCGGGTGATCGACAGGCCCAGGCCGACACCGTCCAGGTCGGAGCGCACCCTCGACTTGTCGCCCCGGAAGAAACGCTCGAAAAGCGACGGCAAAAGTTCGGCCGCAATGTCCTGCCCCTGGTTCTCGACCGCGATCGACACCCACCCGGGCCGCTGCACCAGGCGCACCTCGACCGACCCGCCGGCCGGCGTGTAGCGCAGGGCGTTGGACAGCAGGTTGCCGAGCGCGCGCCGCAGCATCAGCCGGTCGCCCACCGCGCCGGCCTGGCCGGACAGCCGCAGCACCACGCCGCGCTCTTCGGCCAGCGCCTCGTAGAAGTCGAACAGGGCCCGTACTTCGTCCTGCAGCACCAGCGGTTCGGCCCGCACCAGCGTCACGCCCTCCTCCACGCGCGCCAGGTAGAGCATGTCGGACACCATGCGCCCCAGGCGCTGCAACTCTTCCGCGTTGGACGCCAGCACGTCCTGGTACTTCGCCGCCTCGCGCGGCAGCGACAGCACCACCTGTGTCTGCGTCATCAGGTTGGTGATGGGCGTGCGCAACTCGTGGGCCAGGTCCGACGAGAACTCCGAGAGCCGCTGGAAATCGTGCTGCAACCGTTCCAGCATGGCGTTGAGCTTGCGCGCGAGTTCCCGGATTTCCACCGGCGCGGCGTCTACCGGCATGCGCTCGTCCAGCCGCTGGGCGGTGACGATCTCGGCGCGCGACGCCAGCGAGCGCAACGGCGCCAGCCCGCGCCGCGCCGCCCACCAGCCGAAGACACCGCACGACAGGGCGGCCAGCAGCACGTAGGTGGCCAACGTGCGCCGGAAGCCCCGGGTGAAATGGTCGTGCACCTCGGTGTCCATGCCGACGATCGCCTGCAGCGCCTCGCCCCGGGCCGTGTCCACGCGTGTGCGCACCGCGCGGTAACGCATGCCGCCGTCATGCCAGGCGAGCGCGGTCAGGCCGTCGCGGCCCGCACCTTGCGCAGCACCGTGGTCGCCATGCGCGACCGGCAAGGTGCGCAGCTCGCGCGCCGCACCGGCGTCGAAGCCCGGCGTGGCATAGACGGTGTCCCCGCCGGCCGTCGCCAGGCGCACCACCAGGCCGGCATGGTTCTGCAGGGCCTCGGCCAGCCGGGCGGTCATCTCGGCGTCGCCCGGCGCATCGCCGGCGATGCGCCGCACCAGCGCGGCCTTGTCCGCCAGCGCCGCATAGTCTTCCTCGGCGAAATGCCGGTCCACCGAATAGCCGATCAGCAGGGCCAGGCCTACCAGCACGCCCGCCGACACCAGGGAAAACAGCGCCGTGAGCCGGGCCGTCAGCGAGAGGCGGGAAATCACGCCGCAGGCTCCGACGGGCCGGACGGACCGGATCGAGCGGAGTCTTCCTGCTCTTCCGGCGCCTCCAGCACATAGCCCATGCCGCGCACCGTGCGGATCAGCTTGGCCTCGAAACCGTCGTCGATCTTGGCGCGCAGGCGGCGGATCGCGACGTCGATCACGTTGGTGTCGCTATCGAAATTGATGTCCCAGACCTGCGATGCGATCAGCGAGCGGGGCAGCACCTCCCCCTGGCGGCGGGTGAGCAGTTCCAGCAGCGCGAACTCCTTGCCGGTCAGCACGATGCGCCGGCCGCCACGGCTGGCGCGGCGGCGGGTGGTGTCCAGGACCAGGTCGCCCACCTGCACCCGGTCGTCGGCCACCTGCACCGCGCTGCGGCGCAGCAGGGTGCGCACGCGGGCCAGCAGTTCGGCGAAGGCGAAGGGCTTGACCAGGTAATCGTCGGCCCCCAGTTCCAGCCCCTTGACCCGGTCGGCCACGCTGTCCCGCGCTGTCAGGAACAGCACTGGCGCCGGCACCTTGCGGGCGCGCAGGTTCTGCAGGATGCGCCAGCCGTCCATGTCCGGCAGCATCACGTCGAGCACGATCAGGTCGTAGGACTCTTCCAGCGCCAGCTGGCAGCCGTCGAGACCGCTGGCGGCGAGATCGACCACGAAGCCTGCTTCGGTCAGGCCCTGGCGCAGGTATTCGCCGGTCTTGCTCTCGTCTTCGACGATCAGGAGTTTCATGCCCGCGGATGGAAAGTAATGACGACAGGCGCCGAGAATAATGGCCCGCGCCGCAAGGCACGTCGCACCCTTTACCATCTGCGTTCAGATACATCTGCATTTCGCCGATGCCTATCGATCCACGAAAGAACCAGGTGTCGCGCGAAGCTCGAATCGAGAACGGCCCGGAAACGCCACCGCTCCGCGCAAGCGAAGGGGATGGTCCGGTGGTGGACGCCGGCGCATCTTCGGACGATGCCGAGGCCGGCAGGCCCCGCCAGACACCGACCGGCGGCGCCGACCCTCTCGCGCCCGAACCACCCACCGCATTCGCAGCACCCGATGCCGACCACACCCTGGCCGACATCATGGCCGTGCTGCACCGACACACCCGGCACGATTTCGGGCACTACAGGCGCGCCACCGTGCTGCGCCGCATCGAACGCCGATTGCAGGTCACCGCGCAGCCCGACCTCGGCGCCTATGCCGCTTTCCTCAAGTCCCATCCGGGCGAAGCCGCCCTGCTCTTCCAGGACCTACTCATCAGCGTGACCCATTTCTTCCGCGACCAGGAGGCCTTCGAGGCCCTGGAAAACGATGTCGTGGCGCCCTTGTTCGCCGATGCCAGGCCGCCGGAGCAGCCGGTACGCGTCTGGGTCGTCGGCTGCGCCACCGGCGAGGAAGCGTACTCGGTCGCCATCCTGCTGCGCGAGGCGGCCGAGCGGCAAGGCAACGAAGTGGATTTCCAGGTGTTCGCCACCGACATCGACGAACGAGCCATCGCCACTGCGCGCGCCGGGGTGTATCCGGCCGCCATCGCCGGCGATATCGCCGCGGGGCGGCTGCAGCAGTTCTTCACCCGCGACGGAGAGCACTTCCGGGTGACCCGGAGCATCCGCGAACGGGTGCTTTTCGCCACTCACAATGTGCTGCGCGACCCGCCTTTCTCCAGGCTCGACCTGGTGTGCTGCCGCAACCTGCTGATCTACCTGGAGCGCCACGCGCAGGCCGGGGTGCTGGACATGTTCCGCTTCACGCTCAGGCCGCACGGCGCCCTGTTTCTGGGTTCCTCGGAATCGCCCGAAGGCGCACCGGAGGCCTTCCTCCCGATCCACAAGAAACACCGCATTTTCCGGGCCGGCCCGGAAGCCCGCGCCGGCCGCCTGCTGCCGGCACCGGGCGCGGCCGCCACCGGCGACCGGCACACCTCGCCGACCGCCGCGACCAGCTCGGCCGGCCGGGCGCCGTCCGATGCGGAAATCCACCGCCGCGCACTCGAACAAATGCTGCCGCCGAGCGTGCTGGTGGATGCGAACGGCGACATCCTCCACCTGTCCGAGGGCGCCGGCTCCTTCCTCGAGCACGGCAGCGGCGCGCCATCGGCCCAGCTGCTGGCCAACGTCAGCCCCGAACTGCGCCTGGAGCTGCGCACCGCGCTGTATGCGGCGGCCCAGTCGCAGGAGATCGTCGAGGTGCGCGATGTCCGGATCGACGGCATCGGCCGGGCGCGCAGCGTCAACCTGTCGGTGCGGCCTTTCACCTCGGAGGCCGGCGCTCGCCTGGCGCTGGTGGTTTTCGAGGAAGGCACCGTCCGGCCGCGTGCGCCGGCGAGCGAGCCGGAACTTATCTCCCGCCAGTGGATCGCTCAGCTGGAGCTGGAAAACCGCCAGCTCAAGGAACAGTTGCAAAGCACCATCGAGCGGTCGGACATCGCCGGCGAGGAGATGAAGGCCTTCAACGAGGAACTGCAGGCCATCAACGAAGAACTGCGCTCGACCACCGAGGAACTGGAGACCAGCAAGGAAGAGCTGCAATCGACCAACGAGGAGCTGGTCACCGTCAATCACGAACTCAAGGCGAAGGTGGAGGAAGCCGATCTCATCAACGACGACCTGCTCAACTTCGTCGCCGCCAGCGACATCGCCACCGTGTTCGTCAACCGCCGGCTGGACATCATGCGTTTCACGCCGCAAGCCGCGAACCTGTTCAACCTCATCGCCTCGGACACCGGCCGTCCGCTGATGGACATCACGCACAGGCTCGACTACCCCCAGATGACCGACGACGCGCTGCAGGCCTTCGACTCCCTGCGCGTCATGGAGCGATCGGTGCGCGCCACCGACGGCCGGCTGTTCCTGGCGCGCTTCCTGCCCTACCGCACCAGCGAGGACAAGATCAGCGGCGCGGTGCTGACTTTCGTGGATGTCAGCGCGCTGCACGCGGCCCGGGAACAGGCCAGCGCCAACGAACAGCGCCTGCGGCTGGCCGCCGAGGCCACCCGCGACTTCGCCATCCTCACCACCGACGCGGCCGGCCTGATCACCGCCTGGAACGCCGGCGCCACCCGCATGTTCCAGTGGTCCGAAGAGGAAGTGCTCGACCGGCACGTCTCGATCATCTACACCGACGACGATCGCATGCTGGGAGTGCCGGAAAACGAGATGCGCACCGCCCTGGAAAACGGTCGGGCGGAGGACGAGCGCTGGCACCGCCGCAAGGACGGCAACATCTTTTATGCCAGCGGCGTGACGACGCCCCTGACGGGCCGCGACGAGCGGGGTTTCGCCAAGATCGCCCGCGACACGACCGAACTCAAGCAGCTCTCGCTCACCAAGGAACTGCTGCTGGCCCAGGAGCAGGCGCTGCGCCGGCAGGCCCAGGCCGCGAGCAGCCTGAAGGACGACTTCCTGGCGGTCATGTCGCACGAACTCAGGCACCCGCTGAACCTGATCCACGTCAATGCCGAACTGCTGGCGCGCATGCCGGAAGCGCAGCGCATTCCGGCGGCGGCTCGCGCCGGCCAGGCCATTCAACGGGCCGCGAGCAGCCAGTCGCAGATCATCGACGACCTGCTCGATATCTCGCGCCTGCGCACCGGCAAGACCGGCCTGGCGACCAGCGAACTGGCGCTCAACCAGACCGTCGCCGCCGTCGTGCGCGCCGCCGTCGTCGACGCGCACGACCGGGGCGTCGTCCTGACGTTCGGCTGCGCGGACGAGGCCTTGCTGATCGAAGGCGACCGCCAGCGGCTGGAGCAGATCACCCGCAACCTGCTGGCCAACGCGCTGCGGTCGACGCCGGCCGGAGGACATGTCACCGTCACCCTGGATCGGCAGCCTGAGTCCGCGATGGTGCGGCTGGTGGTGGAAGACACCGGCAACGGTATCGAGCCGGAGCTGTTGCCCGAAGTCTTCGAGATGTTCAGCCCCGAAACCGCCAGCCACCGCATGCAGGATCGCAATCTCGGCCCGGGGCTGGGACTGGCGCTCGTCAAGGAACTGGTGGTGGCGCACGGCGGCCTGGTGGCGGCCGACTCCGAAGGCGTGGGTTGCGGCTCGGTCTTCACCGTGCTGCTGCCGGCGGTGGCGGCCCGCCTGCCGGCCGCCGGACCGATCGGCGGAGAAGGCTCGCTGGCCGGCTGGCGGGTGCTGCTGATGAACGCGCCCGGCGAGCCGCTGGACGCTTTCGCCGCCGCCTTGCGTGCCGAGGAAGCCATCGTCAACATCGCCGAAGACGAGGCCGCGGCCCTGAAGCTGCTCGGCATGAGCAGTTACGACGTGCTGGTGGTGGACCTCGCCGTCTCCCCCGCCGCCGGCCATGCGTTCGTGCGCCGCCTGCACACGCTCGGCCTGCGCGCACCTCCGTTCGCCCTGGCCTTGAGCGACCTGAACCGCGATGCCGACGTGCGCAAGACCCTGGAGGCCGGCTTCGACGCGCACCTGGCACGGCCCGCCACGATTCACGGCATGAAGGCCGCCGTCGGCAGCCGACCGTAGCGGCGGGCCGGCGCGCGCCGGCCCGAAATCGCGGCGAATCGCATCGGCCTGCCCGCATCCCGCCCTACCGTGCGCCGCCACATCCGGCGAGAATGCCGCATGCCGCTCCTGACGGCATTGCGTCGGTGCTGCCCGGTTTCCGTGGGCGTGCGGCAATAGTCGAGAAAAACAAAAGGGAGTTCCATGGCAGCCACTGAAGACGGTAACGGCTCCGCCCTGCCGAAAACGGGCAGCGGCGGAGTGGCTTTTCCGGTGGTCGGCGTGGGTGCTTCGGCCGGAGGTCTGGCCGCCCTGCAGCAGCTCTTCGCCGGCATGCCCGCGAAACCCGGCATGGCTTTCGTGGTGGTGATGCACCTGTCTCCCGACCATGAGAGTTCGCTGCCGCAGATTCTCGAGCGCAGTTGCGATCTGCCCGTCGTCGCGGTCACCCATTCGACGCCCATCGAGGTCGATCACATCTACGTCATCCCGCCCGCCAGGAAGCTTTCCATGCTCGACGGGCAGGTGCATGTCGAGGAAATGGAAGCAGGCGAAGGCCGGCACGGCTCCATCGACCTCTTCCTGCGCAGCCTGGCCGAAGCCCACGGCGACAAGGCCTACTGCCTGCTGCTGTCGGGCAGCGGATCCGACGGCACCCAGGGCCTCACCCGCATCAAGGAACTCGGCGGCGTCTCCTTCGCACAGAGCGCGGAAGACGCCGAGTTCGACAGCATGCCCCGCAGCGCCGTCGCCACCGGGCTGGTCGACTTCGTCATGCCGGTCGCCGAGATGCCGGGCAAGCTGGTCGAGATCTGGGCCAACGCACGCCGCATCGCGCTGCCCGGCCGGCGGCCCGACATCGACGAGCGGCGTCCCGCCTCGCCGGAAGACCATCTTTCCGAGGAGGCCCTGGTGTCGATCCGCGGCCTGCTGCGCGAACGCACCGGCCACGATTTTTCCCGCTACAAGCGAGCCACCGTGCTGCGCCGCCTCGAACGCCGCATGCAGGTCCACGCCCTGCCCGACCTGCCCAGCTACCGGCGCCTGCTCGAGTCCGAACCCAAGGAAACCCAGGCGCTGCTGCAGGACCTGCTCATCAGCGTGACCAACTTCTTCCGCGACCCGGATGCCTTCGCCGCGCTGGAACAGGCGCTGAGGCAGACCATCGCCGAGCGTGAGTCCGACGAGCCTTTCCGAGCCTGGGTGGCGGGCTGCGCGACCGGGGAAGAGGCCTATTCGGTCGCCATCCTGCTGCGCGAACTCCTGGGCCCGGCCACCTCCATCCAGGTGTTCGCCTCGGATATCGACAAGCGAGCCGTCGCCGCGGCACGCACAGGCGCCTACCTGCCCTCCATCGCGACCGACGTCACACCCGGGCGCCTGGGCCGCTACTTCGTCGACGAGAGTCACGGCTTTCGCATCGCCAAGTCGATCCGCGACAGCGTGGTCTTCTCGGCGCACAACGTGCTGAGCGATCCACCCTTCACCCGGATGGACCTGATCTGCTGCCGCAACCTGATGATCTACCTGGAGCGCGCGGCCCAGGCTCCGCTGCTACGCACCTTCAACTTCGCACTCAAGACGGGCGGCCTGCTGTTCCTGGGCAGCTCGGAAACCGTCGATGCCGTGGATGGCGGCCTCTTCACGGCGCGCGACAGCCGGCACCGCATCTACCAGTCCAGCGGCACCGGTCGCAAGAGCGTCACGCCGCCGCTGCCCAGCATGCACCTGGTGCACCACACGCCCCCGCCGCTGGAAGCCGCGCCGACCGCCGCCGTCCGGAAGCCCCTCGAAACCCTGCACGAACGGGTGCGCACCAACCACGCCGCACCGACCGTGCTGGTGGACGCCGACGACACCGCGCTGCGGGTGGACGAACGCGCGGCCCACCTGCTGCGCCTGCCCGCCGGGGCGCCTTCCAACAAGCTCACCGCCCTGGCCCGGCCCGAGCTGCGCGCCGAATTGCGTGCCGCGCTGTCCCGCGCCGTCCAGACCGGCCGCAGCGTCGAGTCCCGGCGCATCCGGGTGATGCTCAACGGCGAGGCCAGCCATGTGCGCATCACCGTCCAGCCGGCCTTCGACGAATCGCCCGCCGGCCTGTACCTGGTGGCGTTCCAGGAGTCGCAAGACACCATGGCCGTCGGCGAAGCCGCCGCGCCCGACCACGACCCGGTGGTCGAATCGCTCGAATCCGAACTGCTTCGAACGCAGGAAGACCTGCGCAACACCCGTGGTGAATCGGCCGCCTCGACCGAGGAACTGCGGGCCTCCAACGAAGAGCTGCAAACCATCAACGAAGAGCTGCGCTCCACCACCGAAGAGCTGGAAACCAGCCGCGAAGAACTGCAGGCGGTGAACGAGGAGCTGTCCACCGTCAACGGCGAACTCGAGGTCAAGATCGAAGAGACCGGCAAGGCCAACGACGACCTGCAGAACCTGATGGTGTCGGCCGAGATCGGCGCGGTCTTCACCGACCGCGAGATGCGCGTCAAGCGTTTCACCCCGCAGGCGGCGACCCTGTTCAACCTGCGGCCCGCCGATGTCGGCCGCCCGCTGCTCGACCTGACCCATCGCCTCGACTATCCCGAGCTCGCCACCGACGCCGCCGAGGTCCTGCGCGACCTGAGGCGGGTCGAACGCGAGGTGCGCGCCGCCGACGGCCGCTGGTTCCTGGCGCGGGTCCTGCCCTTCCGCACCAGCGCCGACCGCATCGACGGCGCCATCTTCACGCTGTTCGACGTGTCTTCACGGCGCGCCGCCGAAGAGCGCCTGCGGCTGAGCGAGCAGCGCATGCGGCTGGTGGCCGACAGCATGCGCGACTACGCCATCATCACGCTCGACGAGGCCGGCCTGGTCGCCACCTGGAGCCCCGGCGCCGAGCGGGTCTTCGGATACGCCGGCACCGAGGCGGTCGGCCAGCCCTTCGACCTCATCTTCACGCCCGAAGACCGCGTCGTCGGCGTGCCGCGTGAAGAGATGCGCCGGGCCCGCGAGCTGGGCCGTGCGGAAGACGACCGCTGGCACCTTCGCAAGAACGGCGAACGCATTTTCTGCACCGGCATCACCACGCCGCTGGTCGACGGCAGCCTGGTCGGCTACGCCAAGATCGCCCGCGACTTCACCAACGCCGAGCTGCGCGACAAGCGCCAGCAGGCGGCCCTGCTGGAGGAACGCGCCGCACGCGAGTCCCTGCGCAAGGCCAGCGCGATGAAGGACGAATTCCTGGCGGTCATGTCGCACGAGCTGAAGAACCCGCTCGCCGTCATCGACATGAGCGCGCAGCTGCTCAGCCGCCTGCCCGGCGTCGATGCCGAACCCCGCGCCGTGCGCGCGGCCGCCTCCATCAAGTCGGCGGTGGCCAGCCAGGCGCAGATCATCAACGACCTGCTGGAGCTTTCGCGGGTCACCACCGGCAAGGTGACGCTGGCCCGCACGGCGGTCGACCTGCCCGGGCTGGTGCGCAACATCGTGCAGGCGGTCGGCCCGGAACTCGCCGCCAAGGGCCAGACGCTGGACCCCGAACTGGTCGAGTCCCTGAGCGTCATGGCCGACCCGGTGCGCATCGAACAGATCGTCTGGAACCTGGTGACCAACGCCATCAAGTTCACGCCCGAGCGGGGCGCCATCCGCATGTCCCTCGCCGTCGAAGGCGACATGGCACGGCTGACGGTGAGCGACAGCGGCATCGGCCTGGCCGCCGACAGCCTGGCCGGCGTCTTCGACATGTTCCGCCAGGTCGACATGGCGCCGAGCCGCAAGAACACCGGCCTGGGCATCGGCCTGGCGTTGGTGAAACAGCTCGCCGAGCTGCACGGCGGCCGGGTCGAGGCGACATCGCAGGGCGCGGGCCTGGGGTCGCAGTTCCATGTCTGGTTGCCCCTGGGTTCCACCGAGCGCCCGTCACCGGTCGCCGAGAGGCGGCAACGCCAGGGCCTGGACCGCCTGCGCATCCTGCTGGTGGACGACGACGTGCAGCTGCTGCAGGCCTTTGGCGACCTGCTCGAACTCGAAGGCGCCGAAGTCGTGGTCGCGCGCACCGCGCCGGCGGCGATCGAAGCGGTGCGCGGCGCCGACTTCGACGTCGTCATCTCCGATATCGCCATGCCGGAGCACGACGGCTACTGGCTGGCCGGCCAGTTGCGTGCGCTGGAGCGCGGCCGCGATATCCCGCTGGTCGCCGTGTCGGGCATGGCCCGGGAGGCCGACCAGCAGAAGGCGCTGGAGGCGGGCTTCGACGCCCACGCCGGCAAGCCGCTCGAACTGAGTGCGCTCAAGGCGGTGATCGAGCGCGCCATCGCGCTGCGCCCGGACCGCGTCCGCTTCGACTCGCGCGCTTCGCCAACCTGAGCGCGCACGGTTTTTTTCAGCCGGTGTGGCGGGCCACCCAGTCGAGCACCGCGCGCACGCTGCGGAACTCGTCCACCGAACGCGCGGGCACCTGCGGATAACGCTGGTTCCACAGGCGCGCCAACGCCTGGCCGGGGCCGATCTCCAGCACGCAGTCGATCTGCCGCGAAGCGATGCCGTCCTGGCACTCGTCCCACCGCACGGTTTCGGAAATCTGGCGGGCCAGCGCACTGCGCGCCTGCCCGGCGGCGGCGATGCGGCCGTCGGCGTTGCTGAAAAGGGGCACGGTGGGCGGGCCGAAACGCACCCGCTCGAGCACCCGCTCGAACGCCTCCGACGCGCCCGCCATCCATGCGGTGTGCGAGGCGAGCGCCACGTTCAGCGGAGTGCATTTCGCGCCCTGCTCGGCTGCGATCCGCGCGCCGTCGGCCAGGGAGGGGCGTGATCCGCCCAGCACCACGCTGTCGATGCCGTTGCGGATCGCCACCTGCAGCCCGAAGGCGGCGCAGATCGCCTCGACGGCATCCGGCAGCAGGCCGCTGACGCCCAGCAGCCCGGTCGCCTCGACCCTGGCGGCCTCGTCCATGCAGGCGGCCCGCTGCTGCGCCAGGTCGATGGCGGTATCGGCGCCCAGGACGCCCGCCGCGCAAAAAGCCGCCAGTTCCCCGACGCTGTAGCCCGCGACCGCCGCAGGCGCTCCGAGCGACGGCTCCAGCCGCTGCCAGGCCGCCAGGGCGCATGCGGTGATCAGCGGCTGGGCGACGGCATTGCGGCCGGCCCAGGCGGCATCGCCCAGGCGCTGCCGCCAATCGGGGCCCGCCAGCGGGTGCAGGGCAGGCGGCAGCGCGTCGTCGGGCAGCCAGCCGAACATCGCCGGGTGCTGCGCGCCCTGTCCGGAAAACAGCAAGGCGAAACTCATGCGGTGACGCCCAGCCGATGCAGCCAGCAGGCCGCGCCGAGCATGTCGGCCGAACCACCCGGCGACAGGCGCCGGGCGACGAAATCGAGATGAATCGCCCGGGCGGCTTCCAGCCCGCCGGGGTGCGCCATGCCACCCCGCCGCAAAAAGGCCGATGCCGAGGCACGGGCGTGGCGCAGGCCTTCCAGGCCGCCCCGATGGGCCAGGTTGCTGTCGTCCAGCACCGCCATGACGGCGAACAGCGTCTGCACCCGGGCGGCCGCCGGCGACAGGCCCGCCGACAGCGCGGCCGTCAGGGCCGGCAGCGCCGTCTCGAAGAGCACCGGGAAGCCCGCCGCGGCCTCCTGCGAGGCGCTGCGCAAGCCGTGGCGCCGCGCGGCGATGCCGCCGGGCAGGGCAGACGGACGATCGCAACGCGCCGCCAGCGCCGCGCCCCAATGCCACGACAGGGCCTGGCGCACGACGTCCGCGCGGCTGTCCGTGCCGTCGCGCCACGCGGCACCGGCGGCGGCGCACAGCAGGCCCAGCGTGAAGATCGCGCCGCGATGCGTATTGACGCCGCCGGTCGCCGCCAGCATGCGGGCCTCCGCCGCCCTGCCGCAGGCCTCCAGCGCCGGGAAAGGCTCGCCCGCCGCTCCCAGCTCGGCGATCTGCACGAAGTAATGGCGCAGCGCGAACAGGCTTCGCATGAAGGTATCGGCGTCCATATCGGCGTGGCTGCCGGTATCGACGAAGGACACCAGGCCCGGCTTGGGCGCCAGCGAAAGCTCGTCGTACAGGGCCAGCGTGGCGGCCTGGCCGATCTCCCGCGGCGCCGGCAGTCCCGGCGCGGCGAGGCGGTGCCGGACCCGGTTCATGCGCCGGCCTGCTCCGCGAAGTCGTGCGCCAGCACCGCCCCGTCCAGCCGTTTCACCAGCAGGCGCAGGGTGGCGCCCCGTCGCCAGTCCGACCACTCCCGCCAGTGCACCGCGGCGCCGTCGGCGAACATCAATTCCCCGTCCAGCCGCAGCCGGTCGGCCGCGAAAGCCTGCAGATGCGCCGCCACCTCGTCGGCCTGTTCCGCCGAATCGACCGCCACGCACAGGTCGACATCCGAGCCGTCGCGCACGTAGGGCAGCCCGGTCAGCCGCTGCCAGCCGTGGCTGCCGAAGACACGCATGCCGGCGCCGCTTTCGGCGACCGCCCGGGCCAGCGCCGCGAAAGCCGGGCGGCTGGCGGGCGGCAGGCTGTCGACGATGTCGCGGGCCTGCGGAAACTCGCATTCCGAAGCGATGCCCGCGCGCGGCACCTGCAAGGCCAGCCGGCGCCGCTCCCAGCGCAGCGGCGCGGCAAGGCCCAGCGACACGGTCGGCCGGCCGTCGGCTGGCGGCGCCCGCTGCGTGGTCATCACCAGGGGCAGGCCGTGCGCCGCCCAGTGCGCCAGACAGTCGCGCGCCACCGGATCCCACTCGCGGGCGAGCATGTCCACCCAGGCATGCGGGTGCAGGCGCGCCAGGCGATGGCGCCGCAGCGCGATCGCGGGAACCGCCGAATCAGGCGGCATCCAGCACCTGCTGCGTGACCGCCGCGGACAGGCGCCGGCCGCCGCGCAACGCGCCGTCGCGGGCGCGCTCGTCGGTGGTGGGGGTATCGGCGAGCGCACGGCGCAGTCGCGCGGCCAGGTCGTCTTTCCACACCTCCCGCACGCCGCCCATCGCCAGGTAATTGCCGACCCCGGGCGCGAAGACCGGATTGGAAAGGGAAAGCGCTTCGAGCATCGCCTCGGGCAGCTTGGTGACCCGCGCCATCGCCGGGATGCGCATCACGCGGATCTCGGCATCGGGCAGCGCGTAGCAGGCGTCGGCGATCAGGCCGGAGGTGATGAAACCGCCGGACAGGGCCTGGTCGTACACCAGCCCCAGCACCCGGTGGCCCCGGCGCCGTGCGAAATCGATGGCCATGCCGAGGTGGGCCATGGCGCGGTTGATGCCGAGCAATTCGTCGCGCCGGCGCAGCTGCTGGCCCTGGGTGTCGATCAGCAGCAGCAACGGGCGGCCGGGGTGCCGCGCCACGGTGTCCAGCACCACGCGCGCCTGGGCCAGCGCCAGCGCCACGCCGATGGGGGCGTGGCCGGTCGTGCCCAGCACGGCGATGTCCCGGCCGTCGAGCCTGGCGCCGCCGCTCAGGAAGTCTCCCTCGGCGGCGATCGTGTGATCGGCACCGAACAATTCGGCGACGAGGTTTTTCCAGTCCGGATTCATGCGGCGGCCTCAGGCACGGTGAAGGGAAGCGACATCCAGCGCCGGAACCCGCTCGGGCTCGGGCACGCCGAGGGCGCCCCAATAACGCACGGCGTCGTCCTGCGTGCCGTCGTTCCAGGAAGATTCGGGCACCAGTTGCAGGCGGCGCGCCAACAGGGCGTGTTCCGCTTCCAGCGCGTCCGGCGTCAGCGGGCGGGCGGCGTCGAAGCCGCCGATCGCCGCCTCGCGGAAGGCGGCCACGTCGTCTTCGACCAGCAGGTCGCAATCGCCGGTCAGCCAGCGATGCTTGCCGCCGGTGGTGCGCCACACCAGCGCCCGGTCGCGCGAGTCGAACTCGTCCACCCCGTGCGAAGACTCGATCACCTCCGGCCCGGACATGGCCAGCCGGCCGACGTCGCTCATCACGATGCGGTCTGCGCAGCGCGCCACGATGCCCATGCCGCCGAAGCAGCCGTTGGCGCCGCCGATCAGCACCACCACCGGCACGCCGGCGGCGCGCACGTCGAGCAATGCGCGCATCACTTCGGACACGGCGATCAGGCCGGCATTGGCCTCGTGCAGCCGCACGCCGCCGGATTCGAGCAGCAGCAGCACAGCGTCCGGCCGGTCGCGCCCGGCGCGCTTCAAAAGGCCGACCAGCTTGGCGCCGTGCACCTCGCCCACGCCGCCGCCCATGAAGGCGCCTTCCTGCGCGGCCACGAACACCGGACGGCCGGCGAGCGTGGCGCGCCCCACGGCCACGCCGTCGTCGAAGGCGCAGGGCACGCCCAGCGCAGCCAGGTGCGGGCTGGTGACGCGTGCGGCCGGCGGCAGCCATTCGTGGAAGCTGCCCTCGTCCAGAAAGGCGGCCAGGCGCTCGCGTGCCGACAGCTCGGCATAGCTCTGCAGCCGGCTCATGGGGCGGCTCCCGGCAGCGCCGCCACGGCCTGGTCCAGCCGCAGGCCGACCACCGCGGGCGTCGCGCCCATGTCGTGGATGGAGATGGAAACGCCGCCCAGCCGGTGGCGCTCGTGGAAGTCGCGCATCACCGCTTCCCAGATGGGCCGGAAGCCGCGCGCGGAGGTCTCGATGCGCAGGGCGCATTCGACGCTGCCCGGCGCCGGCTCCAGCAGCACCTCCAGGTTGCCGGAGCCCACCACGCCGACCAGCACCGGCGCGAAATCAGCCGGCACCCGGGTGCCGGGGAAGGAGAACGTCAGCACTTCGATACCCGCGGAAATACTCATGTCGGTCGGCTCCTGCTACCAGTTCCGGAAACGTTGCGGCGGCTGGTACAGCCCGCCGGAGGCACGCACGATGTCGCGCATGTTGCGGGCCGCCAGCAGGCTGCGGGTGGCCTCGCGCGGGTCGATGCCCAGGTCCTGCGGGCGGCGGATGACGCCGCGGTCGCGCAGGTTCTCCACCGCACGCCGGTCGCGCCCCAGGCCGATGGCCGTGTAGCCGGCCACGCCCCGGATGGCCTGCTCGCGCTCGGCGTCGCTGCGGCACAGCAGCAGGTTGGCGATGCCCTCCTCGGTGAGGATGTGGGTGACGTCGTCGCCGTAGATCATGATCGGCGGCAGCGCCATGCCGGCTTGCTCCTGCAGCGTCCAGGCGTCGAGCCGCTCGACGAACGCCGGCTGCATGTGCTCGCGGAAGGTCTCCACCATCTGCACCACCAGCTTCTGCCCGCGCGGCGTGCCGGCCGCGCCGGTGCGGCCCGCCCGCGCCTCCCGCCCGGCCTTGAGCCAGGCCGGGCTGCTGTGGCGCCGCCCGCGTGCGTCGGCGCCCATGTTGGGCGCGCCGCCGAAGCCGGCGATGCGCCCCAGCGTGGCGGTGGAGCTGTTGCCGTCCAGGTCGATCTGCAGGGTCGAGCCGATGAACAGGTCGCAGGCGTAATGCCCGGCGGCCTGGCAGAAGGCGCGGTTGCTGCGCAGCGAGCCGTCCGGGCCGGTGAAGAACACGTCGCTGCGGGCGCGGATGTAGTCCTCCATGCCCAGCTCGGAGCCGAAGGAATGCACCGACTCCACCCAGCCGGCCTCGATCGCCGGGATCAGCGCCGGGTGCGGGTTGAGCGCCCAGTGCCGGCAGATCTTGCCCTTGAGCCCCAGCGATTCGCCATAGGTGGGCAGCAGCAGCTCGATGGCCGCCGTGTCGAAGCCGATGCCGTGGTTCAGCCGCTGCACGCCGTACTCGCCGTAGATGCCCTTGATCGCCATCATGGCCATCAGCACCTGGATCTCGCTGATCTGCGCCGGGTCGCGGGTGAACAGCGGCTCGATGACATTGGGGCGCGGCGCCTTCACCACGAAGCTCACCCAATCGGCCGGCACGTCGATGCGCGGCAGTTGCGTGGTGGTGCCGTCGACCAGTTCGTTGACCTGCGCGACGACGATGCCGCCCGAGAAAGCCGTGGCCTCGACGATGGCCGGCGTGTCTTCGGTGTTGGGGCCGGTGTACAGGTTGCCCTGGGCGTCGGCGGCATGGGCGGCGACCAGTGCCACGCGCGGCGTCAGGTCGACGAAGTAGCGCGCGAACAGTTCCAGGTAGGTGTGGATGGCGCCGATCTCGATGCGCCCGGCCGACACCATCTTGGCCAGGCGTGCGCCCTGCGGGCCGGAGAAACTGAAGTCCAGGCGCGAGGCGATGCCGTTCTCGAACACGTCGAGGTGCTCCGGCAGGGCCAGCACCGACTGCACCATGTGCAGGCCGTTCACCCGCTGCGGATCGACCTGCACCAGCGCCCGCGCCAGGAAGTCGGCCTGCTTCTGGTTGTTGCCCTCCAGGCAGACGCGGTCGCCGGGCTCGATGACGCTTTCGAGCAGCGCGCCGATGGCCTCGGCCGGCAGCAGCTTGCCGCGCAACCGGCCGCCCAGCGCCCGCCCGGCGCGGGCCAGCCGCTCGGCGCGGTTGTCGGACTTGGTCGTCCAGGTTCTTGCATTCATGGATAGGCGCTCTGTTCCGATTGCGGGCGGCCCTCGCGGCACCGTCTGCGGCGACCTTAGCGGCCGGCGACGGGCGGATCAATCAAGCCGGCGTGGCGACCTTTCCGCTTGGCGGAAAGATCGCCGGCCTGCGCGGCCCAGGCACGCTGCACTCAGAGCACGCCCGACCTGCGCAGCTCCCGCAGCCGGTCCGGGCTGATGCCCAGCCATTGCGCACAGACCGCGTCGGTATGCTCGCCGAGCGCCGGCGGCGGCCTGTCGTAGCGGACGGGGGTCTCCGAGAACCGCACCGGATTGGCAATCTGCCGCAGGCTGCCGGTGGGGCCGAAAGGCCGTTCCATCACCATGCCGCGGTGCACCAGCTGCGGGTCGGCGAAAGCGGCTTCGAAGTCGTTGATGGGTGCGCAGGGCACGCCCGCGCCGGTCAGCACGGCCACCCAGTCGGCACGGGTGCGCCGTGCGATGACCGGGCCGATCAGGTCGACCAGCGCATCGCGGTTCTTGAGCCGTTGCGGGTTGGTGGCGAAACGTGCGTCGTCCGCGAGTCCGGCCAGGCCGAGGGCGGCGGCCAGCCGGCGAAACTGCCCGTCGTTGCCGCACAGCACGATCAGCGGCGCATCGCTGCAGTCGAAGGGCTGGTAGGGCACCATGAAATGCGATGCCGCGCCCAGCCGGGGAGGCTGCCGGCCGGTGGCGAGGTAGCCCATGGACACATGCGAGGCCGCCGCCACCTGGGTGTCGAGCAGCGAAATGTCGATGTGCTGCCCCTCGCAGGTGCCGGCCTGCCGCGCATACAGCGCGCCCAGCACGGCGATCACCACGTGATACGCCGCCGTGATGTCCGACACCGAATAGCCGATGCGCTGCGGCCCGCCGCCGGGCGTGCCGTCCGGGTGGCCGGTGATGCTCATGACGCCGCTCATCGCCTGGAACGCCAGGTCGTAGCCCGGCTCCCGCGCGCGCGGCCCGGTCTGGCCGAAGCCGGTCACCGAGGCATACACCAGCCGTGGGTTCGCTGCGTGCAGGCTGTCGTAGTCCAGGCCGTGGCGCTTCAGGTCGCCGACCTTGAAGTTCTCGACCAGCACGTCGCACTGCAACGCCAGCGCACGCACGATGTCGCGCCCCTCCGACGTGGCGATGTCCACCGCCACCGAGCGCTTGCCCCGGTTCATCGACAGGAAAGGCGCGGTGAAATCGACCTCGCGGCCCTCCGCATCGTGGATGCGCGCGCCCTGCTGGCGCGATTCGTCGCCCACGCCGGGGCGCTCGATCTTGATGACGTCGGCACCGAAGTCGGCCAGCATCTGGGTGGCGAAGGGGCCGGCGAAGACGCGGCTCAGGTCCAGCACCCGCACGCCCGCCAGCAGCACGGGTTTGCCGGTCGCCGGGACGGCGGCGGCGTCCACTTCAGATGACCTTGTCGCGCCGCAGCGCCGCCACGCCTTCGTCGTCCAGCTGCAGCAGTTCGCGCAGCACTTCCGCCGTGTGTTCGCCGAGCAGCGGCGCGGCCCGGCCGTAGGCGATGGGCGTGGCCGAAAAGCGCACCGGGTTGGCCACCTGCGGCACGCTGCCGATCTGGCTGTGCGGCAGCTCCATGAGCATCTCGCGGTGCTGGATCTGCGGGTCGGCGAAGACCTCGGCGAAGCCGTTGATCGGGCCGGTGGGCACCCCCGCCGCGTCGAACTCCGCATGCCACTGCTTCACCGGCCGGGTGGCCAGCACCGCCGCGAGTTGCGGCACCAGCGCGAGCCGGTTTCTGGCCCGCAGGGGGTTGGTGGCGAAGCGCTCGTCCAGCGGCAGATCGGGCAGGCCGAGCACCCGGCAGAAGGCGACGAACTGGGTGTCGTTGCCCACCGCCACCACGATCTGGCCGTCCGAGCAGTCGAACGACTGCCACGGGCAGGTGATGGGCGATGCGTTGCCCAGGCGTGGCGGCTGCTCGCCGGAGACCAGGTACATCATGGCCACGTGCGAGATGGCCGCCACCTGCGCGTCGAGCAGCGCCAGGTCGATGTGCTGGCCGGTGCCCGACACCACGTCGCGCTGCCGCAGCGCGGCCAGGATGGCACTCACGGCATAGAAGCCGGCCGTGATGTCGCCCACCGAGAAACCCACCCGCATCGGCCCGCCGCCGGGCTCGCCGTCGGCGTGGCCGGTGATGCTCATCAGCCCGCTCATGGACTGGAACAGCGGGTCGTAGCCGGGCAGGTGGCGGTAGGGGCCGGTCTGGCCGAAGCCGCTGATGGAGCAGTACACCAGGCGCGGGTTGATCGCCGACAGGGCGGCGTAGTCCAGCCCGTAGCGCGCCAGGTCGCCGGCCTTGAAGTTCTCGATCACGATGTCGCACTGTTTGGCCAGTTCGCGGATGAGCGACTGGCCCTGCGGCCGCGACATGTCCACCGTGACCGACCGCTTGCCACGGTTCATGGCCAGGAAGGAGGATGTCTCGCGGGTTTCGTTGCCTTGCGCATCCTTGGCGCGCAGGCCCTGGTGGCGCACGTCGTCGCCCTTGCCGGGGCGCTCCACCTTGATGACGTCGGCGCCGAAATCGGCCAGCATCTGCCCGGCCCAGGGGCCGGAAAAAACACGGCTCAGGTCGAGGACCCGGACACCGGAAAGACAGGTCATGGCGTGATCCTTCGGGAAGATTTTTTTTACTCCTCGAGCTTGATGCCCGAGGTTTTGATGACGTCGCTCCACTTCTGGCGCTCGGCGGCGATGAAGCGGGTGGTGGTGGCGGCGTCCATGGTGCGGCTGCTCAGGCCCTGGGCGACGAACTGGCGCTGTACCTCGGGCTCGGACAGCACGCCGGCCAGCGCGGCCGAAAGCCTGTCGACGACGGCGCGCGGCGTGCCCCTGGGCGCCGTCAGGGCGTACCACAGCTCGGCCTCGAAACCCGCGTTGCCCTGCTCCGCCACGGTGGGCACGTCGGGCAGCTGCGGCGCGCGTCGGGCACCGGTCGTGGCCAGGATGCGGAACGATCGGGCGGCGACGAACGGAATGATCGAGGTCAGGGTGATCATCGCCAGGTCGACCTGGCCGCCGATCAGGTCGGTGGCCAGGGGCGCATCGCCCTTGTAGGGCACGTGGAGCAGGTCGATGCCCGCGATGCGCTTGAGCTGCTCGATGGCCAGCTGTCCCGGAATGCCGGACGAGCCGATGCTCAGCCCGCCCGGGCGGCTCTTGGCCAGCGCGACCAGCTCGGGCAGCGTCCGGGGCGCCAGCTTGTTGTTGGCGATGACGGCCAGCGGCATGCCGCCCATGTAGCCGATGTGCACCAGGTCCTGGTCGGCGTCGTAGGGCAGCTTTCGGCCCATGGCGGGCAACAGCACCTGCGGGCCGAGCGAAGTCACGCCGAGGGTGTAGCCGTCGGCTTCCGCGTGCGTCACCAGGTTGATGCCCAGCGCGCCGCCGCCGCCTGCGCGGTTGTCCACCACCAGGCTCTGGCCCAGCGGTTTCTGCAGCGCGGCGGCCAGCACGCGGGCCAGGATGTCGGCCGAGCCGGCGGCTGGAAAAGGCACGATGAGCCGGATGGCGCGCGCGGGATAGTCGGCCGCCCGGGCCGTCGTCGCGATGCAGGCGCCGAAAACGCCGGCAGCCAGGGCTTGCAGCAGGTCGCGCCGCGGCCAGGCGGCGGCGCGGCGATCGGGATGGGTCATGTCTGTCTCCGTCCGCCCGCACGGGCAGCGGGCTGTTGTGGCGACAGGTTAGACCTTGCGGCGACCCGGCACCACGCCGCCGGAGTCAAAGCTGATATGTGTGGCGCGGCCCCGCGCGGCCGCCGCAGAATCGATGCCGGCCACCCCGAACGAGAGACGGAGACACACCCATGCACACCCTTCAGACCCCCGCGGATTTCATCGGCCTCGTCGGCCGGGAGCTCGGCTGCAGCGACTGGATGACCATCGAACAGGACCGCATCGACGCCTTCGCCCAGGCCACCGGAGACGATTTCTGGATCCATGTCGACACCGAGCGGGCCGCGCGGGAAATGCCCGGCGGCCGCACCATCGCCCACGGCTTGATGCTGCTCGGCCTGGTACCGCTGCTGCAACGGCAGATCTTCAGCGTGCAGCAGCGCGGCAAGGGACTCAACTACGGCTCGGACCGGGTGCGCTACACCGCACAGGTGCCGGTCGGCTCGCGGGTGCGGCTGCGGCAGTCGGTGAAGTCGGCCGAACGCGTGGCGGCCGGCACCCGCATCACCACCGGATGCGTGATCGAGCTGGAAGGCAGCGAACGCCCGGCGGTGGTGGCCGAGTTCATCCTGTTGCTGCAGGACCGCTGAGCGCCCTGCCCGGCGGGCCGGCGGGCTACCGGGCCAGCGCCCCCATGGAGGCCAGCAGGCGCTCCATCTGGCGCTTGTCTTCCTGCACGAATGCCGTGGTGGCCGCCGGCGACAGCACCATGCGCTCGGCGCCCTGCGACAGCAGGAACCGGCCGAAAGCCGGATCGGCCAGCGTGGCGTCCAGCGCCTCGTGCAGCTTCTGCACGATGGGCGCCGGCGTGCCGCTCGGCACCGACAGCGTGTACCAGGTGGAAGAGTCGGCCTGCAACACGCCGGCCTCGGCCATGGTGGGCACGTCGGGCAGCAGTTCCGACCGCTGTTTCGACGCATAGGCCAGCGCCACCAGCTTGCCTTCCTTCACGAAGGGCAGCACGCCGCCCAGGTTGAGCATGCCCAGCTGCACCTGGCCGCCCACCACGTCCTTCAGCGCCGGCGCGGCGCCGGGATACGGCACGTGCGTGATGCGGATACCGGCCCGCTGCTGGAACATGACACCGCCGAGGTGCGTGGCGCCGCCCGCGCCGGCCGAGGCGTAGTTGAGGGTGTCGGGCTCCCGCCTGGCGAGCGCGACCAGTTCTGCGACGGTCTTCACGCCCAGCGACGGATGGGCCACCAGCACGTTCGGCTGGTTGGCGACGACGCCGATGAAGGCGAAATCGGCCACGCCGTCGTAGGCGATCTTCTGCATCAGCGGCGTGACCACATGGCCGGCCGACGTGCCGATGAGCAGGGTGTAGCCGTCCGGCTTCGCGCGGGCCACGTAGCCGGTGCCGATGGTCGCCGCGCCGCCGGCCTTGTTGTCGACGATGACCGTCTGCTTCAGCCGCGCCTCCAGCTGGCGTGCAAGAGTGCGCGCGAGCGTGTCGGCCGGGCCGCCGGCGGCATAGGGGTTGACCAGCGTGATCGGGGCCGAGGGCCACGGCGCCTGGGCCAGCGCCGCGGGCGCCAGCAGGGCGGTCAGGGTGGCGGCCAGGGCGTGGCGGCGGGATGGGAATGAACAGGGCATCGTCGTCTCTTTTCTCAATCGGGAATCAGTCGGCCGAGCCTTCGCCGCCGGGCGGCTTCTGCAGCATCGGTCGGTGGAAGATTTCGCCCAGCCCGGCGTAGAAGGGGCCGCCCAGGCGTGCCACCGGGCGCATCTTTTCGGCATCCACGCGGCGGCCGTCGTACACCGAGTCGGCCAGGTGGAAAGCCAGCACTTCGCCGATGTAGAGCGTGTTCACCCCGCGCCCCAGCGTCACCGCCTGGTCGAGGCGGCATTCCATCTGCACCGGCGACGAGGCGATGCGCGGCGCGCGCACATGGCGGCTGGGCAGCAGCGGCAGGCCCAGCACCTCGGCCTCGCTGACATCCGGCGGGAACTCCCAGGCGCTGCGGTGCATTTCGTCCAGGGTCGCCTCGGTGGCGACGTTGACCACGAACTCGCGGCTCTCGAGGATGTTGCGCGCGGTGTCCTTGACCGCGCCGTCGCCGGCGCGCAGGGCGATGTTCACCGCCAGCATCGGCGGGCTGGTGGCCACGTAGTTGTACGAGCTGAACGGCGCCACGTTCACCCGGCCCGCCGCATCGACGGTGGTGATCCAGGCGATGGGCCGGGGCACCACGCAGCCGACCAGCAGGCGGTAGGCGGTTTCGGTGTCGAGGGCGTCGCGGTCGACGCAGGTGAAGCGGTCGGGGCGGTCGGAGCGGGGATCGGTCATGGCGCTCAGTCCGTCAGCTTGAGATTGGCGGCGCGCACCACCTTGCCCCACTTCTCGCGCTCGCGCTTGACGAAGTCGGTGGTCTCGCGCGGCGTCATCTTGACCGGGATCAGGCCCTGGCCGTCGAACTGGCCGAGGACGGTGGGCTCGTCCATCGACGCCACCAGCGCGGCGTTGAGCCGGGTGACGACGGCCTCCGGCGTGCCGGCGGGCGCCACCAGCACGTTCCAGATGGTGGCGTCGAAACCGGCCGCGCCGGCCACGCCGCTTTCGGCCACCGTGGGCACGCTGGAGAGTTGCGTGAAGCGTTTGGTACTGGTGACCGCCAGCAGCCGCAGGTTGGTGTTGCGGGCCTGCGCCACCGCGCCCGAACCGGTGAGCACGCCCACGTCCACCTGGCCGCCCAGCACGTCGGTGACCAGCGGCGCATCGCCCCGGTAGGGGATGTGGGTGCCGTCCATGCCGGTCACGCTTTTCAGGTACTCGTAGGCCAGGTGGCCGGGCGATCCGTTGCCGGAAGTGCCGTATGAAATCTTGCCCGGGTTGGCCTTGGCGTAGGCGACCAGTTCCTTGAGGTTGTGCACCGCCAGCCCCGCACGCACGCCGATGGCCAGGCCGAGCGAGCCCATGTGGCCGACGCAGACCAGATCCTTGTCGGCGTCGTAGGGCAGCTTGCGACCCAGCAGCTCCAGCGTGACCATCGAGCCGACGCCGCCTACGCCCAGCGTGTAGCCGTCCGGCGCGGCCTTGGCCACCGCGTCGGTGCCGATGGCACCGGCCGCGCCCGCCTTGTTGTCGACCACCACCGGCTGGTTGCCCAGGCGCGACTGCATCGCCATGCCCAGCACCCGGCCGGCCACGTCGGTGGAGCCGCCCGGCGGGAAGGGAACGATGAGCTTGACGGCCCGCGCGGGCCAGGGCTGCTGCGCCCAGCCGGCGGGCGCCAGGCCCACGGCGGCGAGGGCAGCGGCGGCCGTCACCAGGCGGCGGCGGGACAGGGCGACGGGCAGGGCGAGGGAAGAGGCGGGGAGGTGGTTCATGGGGAATTCCATTGGCTGAAAGGGGGGCGGCGCTCAGGCCGTGTGGCGCCGGATGAAGCCGAGCACGGCCTGGTTGAAGACTTCCGGCTGTTCCCAGTTGGGCGCGTGGCCGGCCTCGGCAACGATCAGGGTCTCGGCCTGCGCGATGTGGGCCGACTGCATGCGCAGCAGCGCGGGCGGGGTGTACAGGTCGCCGTCGCCGGTCATCAGGAGCACCGGGTGGCGAATGCTTTCCACCCGTGCCCAGGTCAGCGGCGCGGACCGCAGCTGGTCGATGCGGGCGCCGGTGCGCGACTGTTTCGACAGCGCCACCCAGGCGGCGGTGCCGGCGGCGTTGCCCGCGCGGTAGGACGGATGCAGTTCCCGCACCTCCACCGGCAGCGCGTTGAATTCCCGGGGCCGCAGGCGGTCGTTGGCTTCGGCGTATTCGCGCTCGGAGTTGTCGATGCCGAGGTACGAACAGGCGATCGTCAGGCTGCGCACTTTCTGCGGATAGGCCAGGACGAAATCCAGCGCATAGAAAGCACCCAGCGCCAGCGCGACCAGATGCACCGGCCGGCCGACCCGCAGGTGCTCGAGCAGCAGGTTCAGGTCTTCGCAGGCCACGCCCGGGTCTTGCGCGCTGCCTCCTTCGGACCTGAAGCAGCCCCGGCGCGAATAGCCGATGGCCCGCAGGCCTGCCGCCGCGAAAGCCGGCTGCTGGTAGCCCCAGCCTGCGCCGCTCTGGCTGCCGGAGTGCAGAAAGACCACCGGCGCACCGGTGCCGCCGGTGTCCCAGTACCAGAGCCGGGCGCCGCCGCCGACGTCCACCCAGCCCTCGGCGGCGGGCGCCTGCGCGGGCATGGCGGCGGGCGTCCACACGGCACCCCGGCCGGGCACGCCGACAGGCGGCGACCCGGCGGCGGCGGCCGTGCCGGGCAGCCAGGCCGCGCCGCCGGCCGCAGCGGCTGCGGCGGCGAACATCGTGCGCCGGGTAGGTGATGTTCCTGCCATGTCCTTCGTCTCCTTTTCTTTTTTCTCGCCGCGCGGCGTGTCAGCCCGGCAGTTCCAGCACCGCCCGGGCCAGGATGTTTCGCTGGATCTCGTTGCTGCCGGCAAAAATCTTGGCGCCCAGCGCGTTGAACAGCGGCGCCACCAGGTGCAGGTCGATCTCGTCGGTGCGGGCGTGGTCGCGCATGCCGCCGTATTCGCCGGCCGACTCGATCAGCAGCAGCGCCAGCCGTTCGTAGGTTTCGGTGGACCAGATCTTCAGCATCGAGATCGAAGGCGGCATCGGGTCGCCGCGTTTGGCGATTTCTGCGAAGCCGGCATAGGCGGCCCCCAGGTCCAGGGTGTCGAGTTGCAGTTCTGCGAAACGCGCGACGAATGCCGCGTCGTCGAACAGGCCGCGCTGGCGCGCCAGCTTCTCCACTTCGTGCAGCGTGTGCTGCGAATGGCGCGGGCTGCCGGTGAACAGGCGCTCGAAACCGAGCAGCGCCTTGGCCACCGCCCAGCCCTGGTTCAACTCGCCGACCAGGTTGGCCCGCGGCACCCGCACGTTGTCGAAGAAGACCTCGCAGAACTCCTGTTCGTCGGCGATGTTGCGGATCGGCCGCACGGTGATGCCGGGCGTTTTCAGGTCGACCAGCAGGAAGCTGATGCCGGCCTGTTTCTTGACCGTCTTGTCGGTGCGCACCAGCATGAACATGTGGGTGCCGTCGGAGCCCCAGGTGGTCCAGGTCTTCTGGCCGTTGACGATGAAATCGTCGCCGTCCGGTATCGCCTCGGTGCGTACCGAAGCCAGGTCCGATCCTGCGTTGGGCTCGGAATATCCCTGGGTCCACACGTGCTCGCCGGCCAGCACTTTCGGCAGGAAACGGGCGCGTTGTTCGTCGGTGCCGAAGCGCATCAGGATCGGGCCGATCATCACCAGCCCCTGGTCCGGCGGGCGGGCCACGCCCCACGCTTCGGACTCCTCGATGTAGGCGATGAGCTTGTCGGCCGGCAGCCCCAGCCCGCCGTGTTCGCGCGGCCAGGCAGGCGCCAGCCAGCCCAGGCGCGACAGGGTCATGTACCAGTCCCTGGACTCGGCCCAGGTCTGGCGATACGGCAGGAATCGGCGCGCCTCCGGGTAGTGGCGGGCGAACAGCGCGCGCACCATGCGGCGGAATTCGGCCTCGGGCATGGCGTCCCAGTCGGCGTCGGTGGGAAATTCCGGGTCTTCGCGTCGCGTGGCCGGGGCGGTGTCGGCCGTGCGGCCGGCAGAGGGGGCGATCGCGGCGAAGCGGCGCCGGTGTTCGGCGGCGTTGCCCAGCCGCGCCGACAGCGTCATGGCGCGGCGGAAATACAGCCCGATGTCGCATTCGAAGGTGGTGCCGATCGCGCCGTGCAACTGAATGGCCGAACGGCACATCTCGGTGGCGGCAAAACCGCAACGGGCCTTGGCGCGGCTGGCGGCGCGCGCCAGGGTGTCCGGGTCGTCGGTGGCGGCGACCTGCGCCAGGACATCCTTCAGGCAGGCTTCGGCCAGTTCGACCTGCATCCAGCCATCGACCAGCCGGTGCTGCAGCGCCTGGAAACTGCCGATGGGCTTGCCGAACTGCACCCGGTCGCAGAGGTATTGCCGGGTGATCTCCAGCGCGCGGCGGGCGATGCCGCACAGCTCGGCGCTCTGGGCGATGCGGGCGAATTCGTTGGCGCGGCGCAGTGCGTCGGTGGCGGCCTGGCCGGTCGCCAGCAGCGCGGTGTCGGGCAGCTCGCAGCCCCCGAGCAGCAGGTCGCATTGCGCGCTGCCGTCCACCGACAGGCGCTCGGCCGGGGCTTCGGGCAGTGCATCGGCGGGCAGCCAGGCCAGCGCCGGCGCACCGTCCACAGACAGGTAGACGATCCAGCCATCGGCACCCGTGGCCGGCTGCACGAATCGCAGCGTGCCCGACAGCGCCAGCCGGTCGCCCCGGCGTTCGGCGCGTGCGGTCGGCGCATCGACTTCGGACTGCCCCAGGCGCGACTGCCAGGCCACGCCGGCCACGATGTCCCCCGAACCGATGCCCGCCAGCAGCGCGCGCCGTCCGACGCCCGCCGGCAACGGGGCCAGCACCTGCACCGGATGCACCCCGGCATCGACGAAGGGTTCCGGCAGCAGGTGGCGGCCGGCCTGCCCGGCGATGGCGCAGACCTCGGCCAGGCCCAGGCCCAGGCCGTCGTCGGCTTCGCGCACCAGGATGGACAGCCAGCCCAGCGCGGCGATCTCGCTCCAGTAGCCGCGGTCGAAACCGCCCGGCACGTCCTGCAAGTCGCGCACGCGATGGCGCTGGTCGATGGCGCCGAGGAAATCGGCGGCGCTGTCGCGGAAAGCGGAAATGGCCGTGTCGTCCACGGCCGCAGAGGGCGGGTTGCTTGTCATGGCACCAGTTCTTCTATTCGTCGGTCTTGTCTCCTGTGCTCCCCCGTGGGACGAGGGGCCGGGCTGCATGGCATTCTGGGAGCCGCCCCGCTTTCCAGCTATCCACCGCAGGCGCATAGCTGCTATGAAGGCACCGCCCGATCGCCGGATAATTCGGCGCAGGAGACACAGACAGACATGCAAACCGGCAAAGCCACCGACATCCAGCTCGCCCTGGCCAGCGACCTGACGATCTGGCGCTCGTTCCTGGCCATCGCCGAACTCGGCAGCCTGACGCGTGCGGCCCTGTTCCTGGACAGCAACCAGTCCCTGCTCAGCCGGCAGATCAACGCCCTGGAGCGCCAGTGCGGCTGCCGGCTGTTCACCCGCACAGGACGCGGCGTGGAGCTGTCGGAAACCGGCGCGCGCATCCTCGAGCCGGTCCGCGCGCTGCTGCAGGGTGCGCAACAGCTGGAGGCCGACATCCGCAGCGACCTGCAGCAGCCCGCCGGCCGCGTGACGCTGGGGTTGCTGCCGTCGATCTCCCCGGCCCTGGTCGGTAAGCTGTTCTCGCACCTGCGCGAACACCATCCCGGTGTGCAGCTGAAAATTCTGGAAGGCAGCAGCGGCCAGGTCGAGGAATGGCTGACCGACTCCCGGGTGGACCTGGCCATCCTCTACCGCTACGCCACCCTGCCCGAACACGAGCAGAAACTGGCCACGGTGGACAGCTACCTGGTCGGCCCGGTGGGCGACCCGCACACCGCCCACGGCGACATCGCCGTGGCCGAGCTGGACGGCCTGCCCTTCATCCTGCCCAGCGCGCCCAACGGCCTGCGCAACGCACTGGACGCGGTGGCCCGGCAGGACAAGCTGGCGGTGGCCCCGGTGATCGAGGCCGACTCGCTGCCGCTGTTCAAGTCGCTGGCCGCGCAGGAGCGGCTTTATTCGGTGCTGCCGCTGCACGCGGTGTGGCACGAGATCGAGGAAGGCCGGCTGCAGGCCGCCAAGATCGCCGACCCGCGGCTGCAGCGCAGCATCACCATGGCCATGTCCAAGAGCAAGGGCCCGGCACGGGCGGTGCAGGTGGTGGCCGCCGCCGTCTGCGCCATCGTCGAGGAGCAGGGCCGGCGCGGCATGTGGCACTCGAATGCGCAGGACGAGGCCATGGCCTGATGCCGGGCATGGCGTGCCCGGCCGGCGTTGCGCCATGTCCGTGGGCACATGCCAGCCTTGCCGGCCGGCCGGTAGCCAGGGCCGGGCGCCTGTCCTAGAGTGGCCAGGCCCGCAGCTGGCGGGCTAGCCAGAGACAACAAGACCGCATGACCGCCACCCCGCCGCCCTCCCCTGTCGTTTCCTCCAGTGCGCTGGCCCGCAGCCGCGCCGTCGTGGTCATCGGTGCCGGCACCATGGGCGCCGGCATCGCCGAGGTCGCCGCGGTCGCCGGCCACCCGGTGCTGCTGCGCGACGCCGACCCTGCCGCCGCCCAGCGCGGCCTGGCCGCCATCCGCAAGAGCCTCGACCGCCGCGTGCAGCGCGGCAAGCTGTCGGCCGAAGACGCCGCCGCCACGCTGTCCCGTGTCTCGCTGTCCACCGACGACGCCGAGCTGCGCGGGGCCGGCCTGCTGATCGAGGTGATCGTCGAGAACCTCGACATCAAGGCGCAGGTGCTGCGGGCGCTCGAACCCCACCTCGCGGACGACACCATCGTCGCCACCAACACCTCGTCCATCTCGGTGACCGCGCTGGCGGCCCGGCTGGCGCGACCGGAGCGGGTGGTGGGCATGCATTTCTTCAACCCCGCCACCAGCCTGCCGCTGGTCGAGGTGATTGCCGGCCGCGCCACCGATCCGGCCGTCGCCGCCTGCATCACCGCCACCGCCGAGGCCTGGGGCAAATCGCCGGTCGCCTGCCAGTCGACGCCCGGCTTCATCGTCAACCGGGTGGCCCGGCCCTTCTACGGCGAGACCCTCAGGTTGCTGTCCGAACAGGCCGCCGACCCGGCCACGCTGGACGCCCTGATACGCGACTGCGGCGGCTTCCGGATGGGCGCCTGCGAACTGATGGACCTGATCGGCCACGACGTGAATTTCGCCGTCACCCGGTCGGTCTACGAAGCCTTTTTCCACGATCCGCGCTACCGGCCGTCGCTGGTGCAGAAAGACCTGGTGGACGCCGGCTGGCTGGGCCGCAAGAGCGGACGCGGTTTCTTCGACTATCGCGAAGGCGCGGCCGCGCCGGTGGCGGTGGAAGCCGAGGCGCCGCCGACCCCCGCTGCGCCGCACGCGGTAGAGGGCGACCTGCAATCGGGCTTCGTGCGGGTCGAGGGCCACGCGCTGGCGCTGACCGACGGCCGCAGCGCGGCCGAACGGGCAGTGGCGCTGGGCGAGCCGGTGGTGCTGTTCGACCTGGCGCTGGACTACGCCTCGGCCGGCCGCATCGCCATTGCGCTTTCGCCGCAGGTCGGCGCTGCGCACCGCGCCGCCGCCGTCTCGTTTTTCGCAGGCCTCGGCATGAAGGTGTCGGTGCTCGCCGATGCACCCGGGCTGGTGGTCATGCGCACCGTCGCCATGCTGGTCAACGAAGCTGCCGAGGCGGTGCACCAGGGCGTGGCAGGCGAGGCTGACGTCGATGCCGCCATGCAGAAAGGCGTCAGCTATCCCGTCGGCCCGCTGGCCTGGGGCAGGCGCATCGGCCTGCCGCGGGTCGCCGCCGTGCTGCGCCACCTGGGCTCGGCCTACGGCGAAGACCGTTACCGCGTGTCGCCCTGGCTGGCGCAGGCGGGCTGGGCCGCCGCGTCGGCAGAACAAGGAGCTGCGGCATGACGATCGAAAAACCACCGGTCCGCCACGAGAAACAGGGTGCCGTCGGCATCGTCACCATCCAGCGGCCGGAGCGGCGCAACGCACTCAACCTGCAGGTCAAGCACGAGGTGGAAGCCGCCCTGCTGGCCCTGGCGCGCGACGAGGACATCGCCGCCATCGTGCTGACCGGCGACGGCGGTTACTTCGTCGCCGGCACCGACATCGCCGAGATGGCCGGCATGCGGCCGGGCGACCATGTACGGCTGGAGACCGACCGGCTGTTTCATGCGGTGCGCAACCTGGCCAAGCCGGTGATCGCCGCCGTGGAGGGCTACGCCCTGGGCGGCGGCTGCGAGCTGGCGCTGGCCTGCGACATGGTCATCGCCGCAGAGGACGCCCGCTTCGGCCAGCCCGAAATCAAGGTCGGCATCATGCCCGGCGCCGGCGGCACCCAGCGGCTGCTGCGCAGTGCGGGCCGCTACAAGACGCTGCTGTGGTCGCTCACCGGCGAGATGATCCCGGCGCGCGAGGCCTACGCCGCCAACCTGGTGAGCGAACTGGTCGCGCCCGGCCAGGCGCTGGCCCGTGCCGTGGCCGTCGCCGAGGCCATCGCCGGCATGCCGCCGCTGGCCGTGCGCTCCATCCGCGAAGCGGTGCGACTGGGCGCCGACGTGCCCCTGGAAACTGCGCTGTCGCTGGAGCGCCGGCTGTTCGAGCGGCTTTTCGACAGCGCCGACCAGAAGGAAGGAATGAACGCCTTCCTGGAAAAACGCAAGCCGCAATACCGTGGCGAATGACTATTCCCTGAGAGAGACACATCCATGCCCCGCCTGACCCTGCCCGCCCCCGAGGCCATGTCGCCCGAACAGCTCGCCGTGTACCAGAAGGTGGTGTCCGGCCCGCGCGGAAAGATCGAAGGACCGCTGCGCGCCGCCCTGCACAACGCCGAGCTGGCCGACCGCTGGCAGGCGCTGGGCGCCCTGCTGCGCTACGGCACCTCGCTGACGCCGCAGCAGTCCGAACTGGCCATCCTCGTCACCGGCCGCCATTGCCGTTCGCCCTTCGAGTGGTTCGCGCACCGCCGCGAGGCCAGCAAGATCGGCTTCACCGACGACGTCTTCGACGACCTGCTGGCCTACCGCAAGCCCGCCGGCCTGGACACGGTGCAGTCGGCGATCTACGACTACGCGGTCGAGCTGTGCAAGAGCTATTCGGTCGGTACCGCCACCCATGCCGCGGCGGTCGCGGTGCTGGGCGAGAAAGGCGTGGTCGAACTCACCGCGCTGATTGGCTACTACACCATGGTGGCGATGACCCTCAACGCCCATGAAATCCCGCTGCCCGAAGGCGTGACGCCCGCCTTCAAGCTGCCGCAGGAGGAAGAACTGCAATGAGCGCAACGCCCGCCACCACCGCCGCCGCCGCCGCCGGCTGGGATTGCCACGCCCATGTCTTCGGTCCCTATGCCCGCTACCCGCTGGCGGCGGAGCGCGCCTACACGCCGCCCGAGGCGCCCGAGGCCGCCTACCTGGCACACCTGGATGCCCTGGGCCTGGCGCACGGCGTGCTGGTACACCCCAGCGCCTACGGCGTCGACCACGAACTGGTGTCGGACACCCTGGCCGCCCGGCCGTCGTTGCGGGGCGTGCTGGTCGCCCAGCCGCACACCCTGCCCTCGCTGAAGGGTCTTCGCCAAAAAGGCGTGCGAGCGCTGCGCTACAGCGCTCGCGGCGGCGCCGCCAGCAACTTCGCCGGCAGCGCCAATTTCGAGGAGCTGGAGGCCATGGCCGCCGATCTGGCAGACGCCGGCCTGCACGCCGAGCTGTGGACCGACCGGCACATCCTGCCCGGCATCGCCGACCGCATCCGCGCCCTGCCGGTGCCGGTGGTCATCGACCACATGGCCGGCTTCGACGCGACGGCCGGCATCGACGAACCCGGTTTTCGCTGCCTGCTCGATCTGCTGGCCGAAGGCCGGGTGTGGGTGAAGCTGTGCGCGTACCGCAACCTGCTGGCCATCACCGACCGCAGCGGCTGGGCCGACGTGCTGACACCGTTCCAGCAGGCGCTGCAGCAGGCGAATGCGGCGCAGCTGGTGTGGGGCAGCGACTGGCCCTACCTCAACGTGAAGGAACCGCCCCGGGGAGATTTCCTGCTGCGCCTGATGCACGATTCTGTGGGGGATACGGAAGTGGCGCAGGGCATTCTGGTGGACAACCCGGGGCGGCTGTACGGGTAGAAGTGCTCAAATAAAAATGCCCGCATTAATGCGGGCATTTTGTCGATCGCGATTTTTTTTGATGTCAGATGGTCTGTGACACTTCAAAGCGCCGGAGTCAAATCATTCAGTTCTTCGATACGAAGCATTCTGATATCCCTTACCGAACCCTTGAACCAGGGCAACGATGCACTCAGTGCTTGAGCCGCCAAGACACATTGAACGGCAGTAACCGTTTCGTTTCCGAAATAAACACTGCCTTGTTGCCAGGTGAAACCTCGCGCCACGAGTGACTTTTTAATTTCGGCATAGGCATTGTTATAGGACGGGCCCGGATAGGCGGCTTGCAACGCGGCCGTATCCAGATCAAAGGCAATTGCGTACATGCGGGAGGTCTCTTTTGGGAATGGCAGTGCGTCTGCCTGTGCAAACAATCTTTGCATTGCCACGTCAAATTTGCTCATGCCGAATTCCCCTTAAATACCGCCATTCCGAACGCTTCGATGCGTTCGACCCGACCGATGTGAATTGTCCCATAGGGTCAAGACAAGCCAAAGCCGCAAGCGAGCGGCGAAACGTGCCTCACCCTTCCACCACCTCCGTCGCCACGAACGACGGCCGCTGCGACAGCGTGGCAAACCACCCCGCCAGGGCCGGCGCGCGGCTGCGCCAGGCCAGGTGGTCGAAGCGGTAGTCCACATAGCCCAGCGCACAGCCGATGGCGATGTGGCCGATGTTCAACGGCGCACCTGCCAGCGTGGCCGTTTCCTGTTCGAGCAGCGTCAGGCAGGCCTCGGTCTTGAGGGCGAAGGCGTCGATCAGCGCAGGGATGGGCACCTCGCGCTCGCGTTCGTTGCGCCAGAGAATCAGCGCGTCGAGCAGGCCGTTGCCCAGCGCATGCCAGCGCAGGGCCTGCCAGCGTTCATCGCCCGGGGGCGGAAACAAGGCGCCCCCGGCCAGGTCGTCGAGGTATTCGCAGATGACCACCGAATCGAACAGCGTGCGGCCGTCGTCCAGCAGCAGCGTCGGGATTTTCGACAGGGGGTTGTCCGCCATGATCTGCGGGTTGGGCTTGAGCATGGCGGCGACCGATCGCACCAGCGTCAGCCGGTCGGCGACACCCAGTTCGTGGGCACACACCATGACTTTGCGCACGAAGGGCGACTTGGGGGACCAATGGAGTTTCATTTCCGGTTTCCTGCGTTCATTCAATCGACCTGCACATGGGCGGCCTTGACCACCGCCGCCCACTTCCGGCGATCCTGTTCGATGACCTTGGCGAAGGCTTCCGGGCTGCTGTGCAGCGGCTGGATGCCTAGCGGTTTCAGCGAGGCTTCCATGGCCGGTTCCTGCATCACCTTCACCAGTTGGCGATTGAGGTAACGCACGATGTCCGGCGCCGTGCCGGCGGGTGCCAGCACGCCCAGCCACAGCGATACGTCGTAGTCGGCGAAGCCCGGGGTTTCGGCCATGGCGGGCACTTCGGGCATGGCCGGCGAACGGCTGCGCGAGGTCACCGCCAGGGGCCGCAGCTTGCCGGCCCGGGTGTAGTCGACGAAATTGGACGCGGTGTCGAATGTCAGGTCGATGCGCCCGGCCAGCAGGTCGGGCAGGCCGGCCGAACTGCCCTTGTAGGGCACGTGTTGCATGTCGATTTTGGCGATGGACTTGAACAGCTCGGCCGACAGGTGGCTGCTGGTGCCGTTGCCGGCCGAACTGAACGTAAGCCCACCGGGCCTGGCGCGCGCCAGCGCCACCAGTTCGGCCACTGACTTCACCGGCAATCGGGGGTTGACCACCAGCAGGTTGGAGGTGACGTGGGTCAGGGCCACCGGCGCGAAGCTGGCGGCCGGGTCGTACTTGAGGCTGGGGTACAGGCTCGGGTTGATGGTCAGCACGCCCATGGTCGAGTACAGCAACGTGTAGCCGTCCCGGGGCGCGGTGGCGACCGCTTCGGCGCCGATGCCGCCGCCCGCGCCGGCGCGGTTGTCGACCACCACCGGCTGGCCGATGGCCTCGGCCAGTTTCTGCGCCATGCCGCGGGCCATCAGGTCGGTGGCGCCGCCCGCCAGAAAGGGCACCACCAGGCGCACCGGCTTGTCCGGGTAGCCGCCGGGGCCGTCGCCCGCCCGGGCGGCGACCGGTGCCAGGCCGGCCGCGGCCAGGGCCAGGGCGGTCAGCAATGTCTTGCGTCGCATGGATGTCTCCTGTCGTTGTTGTCGTTGTCGTTGTTGTCGATGTCGATGTCGATGTCGATGTCGATGTCGATGTATTTTCAGATGGCGCCGGCGCTGCGCAGCGAGGCGATGCGGGCATCGTCGTAGCCGAGTTCGCGCAGCACTTCGTCCGAGTGCTCGCCCAGCAGCGGCGGCGGACGCTTGTACTGGATGGGTGCGTCGGCGAACCGCATCGGACTGGCGACCTGCGGCACGTCTACGCCTGCCGGGTGCGGCATATTCATCAGCATGCCGCGCGCCTGCACCTGCGGGTCTTCGAACACCTCCGGCACGCTGTTGATGGCGCCGCTGGGCACGCCGGCGGCGTCCAGCGCGGCGATGACGTCCGCCCGCTTGCGCGCGCCGAAAGCCTCGCGCAGCAAGGCGGACAGCTCGCCGATGTTGCGCACCCGCTGGGCATTGGTGCGAAAGCGCTCGTCCAGCGCCCATTCACCCCGGCCCAGCACGGTCGCCAGCCGGGCGAACTGGCCGTCGTTGCCGACCACCAGGATCATGTCGCCGTCGGCGCAGGCGAACACGTCCTGCGGCTGGATATTGGGGTGTGCGTTGCCGTTGCGTTTCGGCGTCTTGCCGGACACCAGGAAGTTCATCGCCTGGTTGGCCAGGGTGGACACCTGCACGTCGAGCATGCCGATGTCGATGGTGTCGCCGGTGCCGGTCTGGTCGCGCCGCGCCACCGCCGCCAGCACCGACACCGCGGTGTACATGCCGGTCATCAGGTCGACGATGGGCACGCCCACTTTCTGCGGCCCGCCGCCGGGCAGGGCGTCGCGCTCGCCGGTGACGCTCATCAGGCCGCCCATGGCCTGGATCAGGAAGTCGTAGGCCGGCTGGTCGCGGCGCGGGCCGGTCTGTCCGAAGCCGGTGACCGAGCAATAGATGAGCCGCGGATTGAGCTTGCGCAGGCTGGCCTGATCGAGGCCGTAGCGCTCCAGCGTGCCGGCCTTGTAGTTCTCCAGAACGATGTCGGCCTTGAGGGCCAGGTCGCGCACGACCTGCTGGCCCTCGGGGGTGTCGATGCTGACGGTGATGGAGCGCTTGCCCCGGTTCACCGCCAGGTAGTAGCCGGCCTCGCGGGTGTCCTGGCCGGTGGCGTCCTTCAGGAAGGGCGGCCCCCAGGAGCGGGTGTCGTCGCCGGCGCCGGGGCGTTCGACCTTGATGACCTCGGCGCCCAGGTCGGCCAGGATCTGGCCGGCCCAGGGTGCCGCAAGGATGCGGCTCAGGTCGAGCACCCGCAGGTGCGACAGCGGGCCGCTGCTTCCGGTGGTCGGGGGGGATGCGCTCATGCTGTCTCCAGGCTGTCTGTCTTGGTTGCTGTGTGTCCCGACTTTAGGCATTCGCAGCCCCCCGACCTAGTCGCCCGGGCCGCAATGCAGGCATGCCGCGCGGCGCATAACCAGCGGCCGTCCGTGGCCCGCATAGCAGCTTTGCCGCCGCCCCCCTGCCCGGCGGCCGCAAGGGGCGCTAGAGTCGTCGAGGGGCATCCGGCGTGTGCCGACCCCGACAACGCAAAAGAGACACTCGACATGCGCATCCTCGTACTGGACGACTACCAGCAGGCCGCCCTCGGCCTGGCCGACTGGACACGGCTGGGCGCGCAGGTCGACGTCCTGCACCACACCCCGGCCGACGACGACGAGCGGGTGCGCCGCTTCGCCGGCTACCAGGCGATCGTGGCGATGCGCGAACGCACGCCTTTTTCGGCGGCCCTGCTGCAGCGCCTGCCCGACCTGCGCCTGCTGGTGACCACCGGCATGGCCAACGCGGCGATCGACCTGCCGGCCTGTGCCGCTGCCGGCGTGACGGTGTGCGGCGCGCCGGGCAGCAAGGCCAGCGCGGGCGCCACCGCCGAGATGGCCTGGGCGCTGATCCTGGCGCTGGCCAAGCGCCTGCTGCCCAGCGCGCAGGCGCTGCACGACGGACGCTGGCAACCCCTCATGGCGCAATCGCTGGCCGGGCGCACGCTGGGGCTGGTCGGCCTCGGGCGGCTGGGCCAGCGCATGGCGGGCATCGGCACCGCCTTCGGCATGCGGGTGATCGCCTGGAGTCCGCACCTGTCCGCCGAACGCGCCTCGGCCGCCGGAGCCGAGGCGGTGGACAAACACACGCTGTTCGCCGCCTCCGACGTGGTCTCCCTGCACCTGGTACTGGCCGACGCCACGCGCGGCATCGTCGACCGCGCCGCGCTGCAGGCCATGCCGCCGCACGCCTTGCTGGTCAACACCTCGCGCGGCGCGCTGGTCGATCGGGAGGCCCTGCTCGACCTGTTGCGTGCAGGGCGCATCGCCGGTGCCGGCCTGGACGTCTTCCATCGCGAGCCGCTGCCGGCCGACGACGCCCTGCTGGCCCTGCCCAACGTGCTGGCCAGCCCGCACCTGGGCTATGTCACCGACGACAACCTGCGCGCCTTCTACGGAAACGTGGTGGATGCCATCGCCGCCTGGCAGGCAGGCGCGCCGATCCGCGTGCTGGCCGCGCCCTCCGCCCCTTCCCCACAATCTCTCTCCAACGGATGAACCCCATGCAGGAACAATTCGCTTCGCTCGCCGAACTCCAGGTCGAGATCGTCGACCGCCACATCGCGGTGCTGACGATGAACAGCCCGCCGGTCAACGCACTCACCCGCCGCCTCAACGACGAACTGATCCAGGCGTTGGACCGCATCTCGGAACTCGACGAATTGCGGGTGGTGGTGCTGACCGGCGCGGGCAAGGTGTTCTGCGCCGGGGCCGACCTGAAAGGCCGCGCCGAAGTCATCAAGGAGCCAGGCGACCTGCGCGCCCATTCGCGCCGCACCCGCGAATGCTTCCACGCCATCCGAGAGTGCGCCAAGCCGGTGGTGGTCGCCATCAACGGTGCGGCGCTGGGTTCGGGGCTGGCAATGGTCGCGTCGAGCGACGTGCTGATCGCCTCGGAGCGCGCCACGCTGGGCCTGCCGGAGGTGGACGTCGGCCTGCTCGGCGGCTGCAGCCACGCCATGCGGCTGTTCAGCCATTCGCGGGTGCGCCGCATGATGCTGACCGGCTGGCGCGTGCCGGCCGACGAGCTGTACCGCACCGGCGTCGTCGAGGCCTGCACACCGCACGACGAACTGATGCCCACCGCCCTGGACATGGCCCGCACCATCGCCGCCAAGAGCCCCGTGTCGACCCGCATGGGCAAGCACACGCTCAACACGCTGGAAGACATGGGCGCCTCGCTGCGCGACGGCTACCGCTACGAACAGGACATGACGGCGCAGATCGGCCGGACGGCCGACGCCATGGAGGCGCAGGCCGCCTTTCGCGAGAAGCGCACCCCGGTGTTCACCGGTCGCTGACCGCGCCGGCCGGCCGGCCGTTGGGCGGTTGGCAGGACCCCAACCCTTCGGAGGATTTTCCGTGCCCTACCTTCAACTGGATCTCCATGCGCACTTCCCGGCCGAAACCAAGAAACGACTGGCTGAGACGATGTGCCGAACCTACGCCGAAATGATGTCTGTCGACATCCGCCGCATCAGCGTTGCTTTTCGCGAGTTGGGAGACGGCGGCGTGTGGCGCATGGCCGATGCGAACGGCGAGGCCGTGCCGGTGTCTTTGATGATGCTCGACATCCGCAAGGGCCGGACACCGGAACAGCGCATGGCGCTGGCCAAGGCCTTGTGCGGCCACTGCATCGAACAGCTCGGCCTGCGGGAAGACCGGCTCAACGTCGAATTCACGCAGCACACCGGCGACGAGATGTACCACCCGGCGCTCGGCGGCTACAGCCCGGACTGGAGCCCTGGCGAAGGGTGATGGGAAAAGGTTTACAGGCTGCGTCGTGCCATGTGCCATGTGCCGATTGCCGATGACCGATGGGCGCATGGCGCCTGACTGGCGGCTTGACCGGAGCATGGATTGCAACCCGCCCAGGCCTGAATCAACGCGAGTGTCCAGGTGAACTGGTAGGCCGTGACAGACTTGAACTGTCGACCAAAGGATTATGAGTCTAGCGATATTTCATTTCGCGACAGGCACTTAGGTAGATTTACATCCCGCAATTGTGCCGTCGACACAGTCCAGAAAGCTTGATCTGGCGCGGCCCCCGTCGGATTTGCGGAACACAACAGGCCCATCCCGAATTCATCTCCCGGAACTCTCGCGGTCAAGCGGGGCGGGGCTCGGCGAGGGAAAGACTGGGCAGTCAGCTGAGCTCATGTCTAGTACTACCACTCCCGCTTCGCGATATTGATCCCATGCACCAAAACCGGCCTGCTTGGTGAAGCGTGCGTGCTTATACGCCGTAACGATCTAGGCTAAGGGCGACATTAGAACCGATGCGGATCTGGGAGTGTTATGACATTTCAACTGCCCGACCGAACGTCTTTCCTGCAGACCTCATGAAGGAAAATTTAATGTTGTCGCGTAATTGATCAGAAAGACGGCTAAAAAATTCGGAAATCCCTTACCTATGGTCAGGATCGGTGTTGGTGTTTTAGCAGGCGTATGTGAACGATTCATTCATACATGTACCACTTGCCACGGTTGCTTGCGCCACAGATGATGTGGCATCGCAACCACCGATGCAACTGTCCGGCACAAGATCATGTACTCAGAAATAGCACTGCAGGAGGTCCAGCAGCGCACGATCGCAGTTGGAACGCTTACGAACGGACATACCCAACTACTAGGATCGGGCTTTTTCCTTAAGAACGAGTATTATGCAACGGCCTTGCACGCTGTAAAAAATTTACCTAATTTAAAGGTTATTCCCGCTCCAAACGTCAACTCAAGTGGCTATCAAAATTTCACCGATAGATCGCATGTATTCGATGCAGTCATTCACTCGGTAAATCCCTTAATCGATATCGCAATACTAAAGGTAGCCGGGGCATTTTCAAATCAAAATCCATCTTTTGGCTTAGCGGGATTGGATTATTTGCGCTCTCCCGCAGCACTACTACTATCAGGATATCCTCATTGCGTCATGGGCCGCTTCGTCCACACCTTTAAAGATACCGTGTTAGGCGCCAAAATTGAGCGTTTATATTTTGGCACCCCTGTTAGACAGGGGGTATTAAATATTATGACACGACCCGGCGAATCCGGCTCAATGGTGGTGGATATGAAAAATCGAAATGTCGTCGGGATGCTTGTCGGTGCTTGGGTTCCACAAGGCTCGGAAGGCGCGGTAACAATAGGAGGCATAGATCCTCAAACTTTGCACGCAACGAGCTTATGCGTATCTCTCCACCACATTACTGAGTTACTATGACGTCGTTTATAGATAAATTTGCAGACACTAGTTTGGTAGATTGGCTGCCTAATGACAGGCAGGTCGAGAAGCAAACGGCGATAAATATGCTTGCCTCCGCATCGCCGTTAGAGGTTGCTGAAATTTGGGTAAACGGGGGATCTTCAGATATAGCAGGGTTTGGCGGCTCAAACTCGCATAATCGGGTAAAAATTTTTGACGCGCTTAGAGCGGAAGTCGATAAGTTTATTTGCGATGATAGCGCCTATGCATCCGAAAAAAAATCGCTTGCTGTGCAGGGCGTTTCAACTACAGTAATCGTTAGTACTGTGTCAGCAGCAGTCGCTCAAACTTTAGGATCGATGGCTCAACCTTACACAATACCCATTTCAATTCTTTTGTGTCTAGCAGGACGGATAGGAAAGAATGCGTATTGCGCAAGCCGTCAGTCTAAATAATCGTGCGCGATCACTTGGACAAGGTTAATCCACCGCCTGAACCTGCAGGCGGCTAGTGATTCACCCGTCCAAGCCGAAGCGCGCCTTGATGCCGTGATTCAGCGGGCCGACGCCGTCTGAGTCGTCGTTGGCAGTCACCGTGGCCGCCTCTAGCACCATCAACCGCGTGTCGACGCATCCGCTGGCATTCGGTCGTTGCTTAGTACTGAGCTGGGCGCCCGGCGGTATGCGCCTGTACATTCAACAGCGCTAAGCAATCCCAGCTCTCCCGCGAAAGTCAGCCGCCGTCACCCGCCCCGACGCCTGTCGACAGTCGTGCGGCGCCAGCCGTCACGAAGGTATGCAAAGAACAAATGCTGTTCCGACAACTTGTCAAAAAATGCGTCTGCGCCGGCCGAAAGGCACATAGTGCGTAGCGCATCTGAGGCGCTATTTGTGAACACCACAATGGGGTGGTTAAGTTTCGCGTCTCGCATCTGCTTGACGATGCTCAGCCCCGTCCCTGACGTGAGATACATATCCACCACGACCAAAGTAACTCGATGCGAATAAACAGCTAGCCAATTTATGGCATCTTCCTCGTTTTCGGCGTGGGCTATGACAGCTATGCCGGCCTCCATTTCCATCGCATCGATCAAGCTATCGCGTAATAGCGGGTTGTCTTCGACAAGGAATGCGCGGTTTACATTTGGCATATTAGGATTCTGTAGTCTCTCCTAGCATCGCCCAGGCCGCCAAACACTCATGTTGCCGTAGGAAAACGACGGAACGAGCTCGCATAAAGCCCGCTCGTAAACCCTGCCCCTTAAAGATCGCCAATGGCCAGTCACATGTTGCCGACGTTGGCCGAGCCACCGCATTGCCGACCTCCAGGCGGAGGTGCTGGCGGGCGGCCTGCAGGGTAGTGGTTTCAGCCATAGTCAAACTCCGTTTTGCCCGGAATAATTACCGCAAACATTTCGTGCAATCGTGCATTTGTTTGCTTCGGCTTTTCAAATTTTGCCTGAGGCACTGCTATGCACTGCTGGCCTGGGGTAATTAAATATGCAGCTGTCAACTGGCTATCCAAAAGCACTGCTCTTTACTGCTTTTTGCGCGTTTGTCGTGGCAATCATTAGTGAGATTGCGAAAATCATTTCGAACCAAGCCGAAAGAGACCGATCGGCTGGCGCGAAAAGCTGGCGCGTCGATCTCATAGCAAGGATCGACTCATTAATGCCAGCCACCCTGATATCTTTTGGGGTGACAGCATTAATTTTCATGATGGCGTTCGACGATTGATCAAATCGCCAACATTTGGGCGACTATGGATGCGGTCGGCAGTGGATGCCCCGTCAGCCCCAGGTGCAACTGGTCGTAGTAATAGCTCGGGTTCGCCGCTTGGCTGGTCAGCACGCGCGACATGTCGAACACCGGTATGTCGAATTCCTCGATCGCGACGCGCATCATCTCGTCTTGCCAGAGGCGAAAATCCGCGCCCGTGCCGATGGCCCCACCGAGGGATGCGTAGCCGCAATAGACGACGTCGGCATAGGTCTTGAGTTCAGCCAGCAACACGCGCAAGTCGTCGCTGGCCTGCTGGAGAGTCCGACCGCCAGAGCTGCGATCGTTGTACCAACCGTTGATCAGAATCGCATTTTTTGCGCTGTTGTTGCACAGCTTCATCAGCGTGGAGCGGGATACCCACAGGCGGTTCCCTGCCGCGGCAGGAGCCCAGGCCATAACCTGAAGCTGAGTGCCGTTTTTGCCCGCGCAATAAACCTCGATGCCGGGTGCACCGGCAGTCCGTGTTCCGATCATCGTCAGGTAGCAGAAACCAGTGCCCTTGCTGATGGTTACTGCAGTGGAACCGGCGGGCACGGGGACGCTGACGTATCCGACATCAGCCACGCTGCTGTTCTCCACGGTCTGGATCACGGTCGTGCCGCCGTCCACGGAAACCGTGAAGTTTCCCTGACCACTGGTATTTCGGGGGAACAAGATGTCCACCGTGTCGAAGGTGCCACCGGGTGTGAAAGTGACCTTGTCGCCCGCAGCGGTCAACCCGATAGCGTTGCCACCTGGGACATCAACGTTACCGAGCAAGCCTGTCCCCGTGCCCGAAAACGAGTAGCGCGAGTCGTATGCCGCCAACGCTGCTGCATCGAGGGCGCTGTTACTCCCCCCGAATGCGAAGCTCGCCGAGGCTGGAATGCCTTTGCCGGTCAGCGTTGCAGCAAGGCGCGTGATCCACGACTTAGCCCGGTTGCCATCATTGACGACTCCATTGGCCCCATGGCCAGCAATGTAGGAATCGCCGAAGCCGATGAGCCGGCCGCGAACGCCGCCCGCCATCATGGCGCGCAAGTTGACCGTGTTGCTGGCTTTCCAGTTGCGCATCCCTGGCAGTGCGCCCGGGCTCGTGCCGCCGGGCGTACGGACGGTCAGGACCTTCGCAGCATCCGCAAGCGCCTGCGTGTACGTCGCACTCGTTGCGCCGGACTGATCTGCACCATCCATTGCCCATTGCTGGCTCGCGGCCGCAGGCGAGTACGTGGACGCGACGCCTACCGAAGTGGGCGTGGCTATGACCGGAGCAACCGGCGCAGTCCCCATCGCCGCATAGAAGTTGGAGATGACGACGTCTGCGAGTTCACCAGCGGCAACGGTTTTGCTCGGTTGGTCGTAGTGGGCGATGACGATGTTTCCGGCGGCGGCGGCAGTGAGTCGCCCGGCGGCGCCCACGGTCAGCTCCTGGCCGACGGTGTAGGTGCCTGCGGCCAGCGCCATGGCGAACTCGTCGTCAGGCTTGGGCAAGTAGGCGATGCCCGACTCGCCGGCGGCATAAGGCGTCATCAGTGGGTTGGTGGCGATACCAATGCCTCCGATGCTGTAGTAATCCCGGTCGCCCAGGATGCCCAGCCGGCCGCCGCTGACGGCAGTGGCCTGGGTCAGCTGGGTCGCGCCGATGAAGACGGCGGTACCTGGCAGCAGCGGCGCGGCAAGGGTCTTGTCGGAGATGGTGCGAGGGCGCGGGTCACCGCTGCCGCTACGAAGAATGCGGTTCATGTCGGCTCCTTAAAGGTTGTTGAGGTCGTAGCCGCCGAGGGAAGGCGCAGGCTGCAGGTCGCCTTTCGGGTCGTTCACGTCATAGCCATGGAACTCGTGGGCCTGGCGGGCGTTGGAGGTGACCACTGCGGCGTTGGCGGTCACCAGGCGATCGGCGAAGCCCAATGCGCTGCGGAGGGCTGCAGCTGCATCGGCAGGCTTGCTCGCCTTCAGTGCATCGAGCGCCTTGTTCACGCTGATCGTGGCGAGGTCGTTGAGGGCGGCGGCATCTCGGCCCTGCTGGGTGTCGAGTGAATAGGTCATGGTGCTGGTGGTCTGATTAAGGGTGACGGGGGTGCGTGGCGGTACTGGGGCCGACGCCTCACTCCCCCACCGCGGCGCGCGCGCGGAGCTGGTCGGCCTGGGCCTGCTGCTGATGCGACAGGTCCTCCGACGTGTAGAGGGCGAAGCGGTCGCCAAAGTGGTTCTTGGCGGCGAGGGTGGCGACGTGGTACGCATGGACGGCCGCCTGGCATGCCTCCAGCGCGAGGAGGGCCTGGCCCTCGGCCATCACCTGCTTCACATCGAGGATGGCCTGCTCTGCCTTGCGGGTAACCTGGTCGCAGGCGGCCACCTTGGCGTCGGCAGCAGCCACCGTTGCTTCGACTTCGGGGCGGGCCGAACGCAGGGCCGCGGCGGTGGCGGCCGCGCCCAGCAGCACGCCCTCTGCCGACTCGACCTCGGGCGCCGGCTTCTTGCCGAAACCCAGCCGGGCAAGGATCGCGGAACTCTGCGCCTGCTGGGCGGCTTCCGTCTGCAGCAGGGCGTCGGCCAGCAACGCATCGAGGCGCGCCAGCTCGTTCCGCGCGGCCTCAGCCTCCTTCACAGCCTGGACCTGGGCGGCAGAGGCCTCGGCCCAGCGCTCGCGCACCTTGACCAGCTCCTGCTCACCGCCGGCGAGGATCTGCAGGCGGCCGGCCTCGATGCGCGCGTCTTGGGCCTTGGTGCGCTGGCGGCTGAGTTCCTCCTTCGCGTGGTAGAGCTGATTTTTGAGGCCGCCACGTTTGATGTGCAGTTCTTGAGGCGCGTGGGGGGCGGCCTGGATCTCCGCCTGCACCAGGTCGAAGTCGCGCTGCAGGGTTGGGATGGTGGCCGTCAGCTCCGACACGGCGGTGGTGGCCGCCTGGTGACGCTGGCGCGCGGCGGCCAGCTTGGCCTCGATGATGGTCTTGTCCGTCACGATGTTCTCCGAGTGAAGCCTTTATGCTTCGGATGAGTCGTGTCAATTCGCAATCTTTTTTGTCCCGACTTTTTAGGCCCCACGAAGATTAGGTAGTTTCTTTTTATATGCCATTCCGAAAATCAGACCGGATTCGACTGTGGCGCGAAGCCGGCTTCAGATGCGCAGCCCCCGATTGCGGCCAACTTTTAGATATGCCTGGCGTAAAAACCATTGGCGACGCAGCGCACATTTTTGGAGAGAATCCAAACTCCGCGAGATACGATTCGCCAAAAGCCCCAGAAAATCGTAATGCGCTTGAAAATGGAATTTTTCTCTGTCCTAGTTGCCATAGAAAAATTGACACGGATGTGTCTGCCTACCCACCTGCAATTCTAAAGAAATGGAAGTCTGGTGCATCGACCAAAACGTTGGAAGAATTAACGCTGGGGCGTCGGCTTGCAGTCCTTGGTGCAGTAAACATTTTAGATGAGAGGGAGCGAGCAAGAAAATACTTAACCAATCAACTTCACTTGCGAAATATGATTGCCGAACTTTTCTCTAATCACTCGCACGCCCCGAAAAACATAGTTTCCGATTTCTTAAAACTTATGGAACTGAATTTTGCGATAAGTCGTGCAATAAACGGCATGTACCCGTTCGGCATAAATCGAAGCAAAGAATATTGCTACAGCACCCCTTGCAGGGGACGGCAATTTGAAATGGAGCGAATGCTTAAAATTTTGCGTCAATCTATTCCGATGACAGGTCATTTCATATTAGACCTTGAACGAGAAGAGCTTGCCGGCCCGTATATTCCCGGCCATTCAAGCATGGGCAGCCCCACAACTAGCCAAGGCAGCGCTCTACTCCGGTATCGCGAACAGTATGACGAGTTCGATGAATATCTAGACAACGCATTAAACTGGAGCGGTGCTAGCGTTTGATAATAAAGTCATGACAAACATTAAAGCATCCTTAAGGGTGTCTCCAATGCGTCACTAATTCGCCGATACGCTGACTTCAGCGATATGTTGTACCGCCCGGCGAGCCTATAGGCAATGGCCCGCCTCTCAACCCTCTCATCCAACATCCGCCGCGCCAGCGCCACAGCCGCCAACCGGTTGAAGTCCTGCAACCCCTTCGGCGTCCCGATGTCGGCCACCACCTGGCGCGCCTTGGCCTCGCCCAGCACCTCCAGCAGCAGCTGCAAACTTTCACTCATGGCAGTGCGAAGTAATGCGAGGAAATCTGCGCGGAAATCGGCACTACGATGACGACCACGCCGCCGGTAAGCCGTTGTCGTGGCGGAATATTCTTCGCCCAGGGGTGCAAAGTTATGTGCTTGCGAATAGCCGTCTCCGTCACGCCAAACTCGCGCGCCAGCGAGCGGCCCGACTCCCCGCATAGACGGCGCTGGACCACCTCCGCCCATTGAGCATTGGTCAGTTTGCTGCGGCGGCCCACTTGGAACTCCCCTTCAGTTGGAAGCGCTGCTTGTTTGGCCGCGGAGGGCGCTGCTTGGCCCGGCGCTGGAACTCCCGCTCCTGCCACTCGGCGGTGTCGGTGATCGGCACAGTGATGCAGCGGGTCACGCCTTCCACGCGGACGATCCGGCAGGCGGTGGATGTGCTGGTGACCGGTGGCGCCGCGCTGACGACCTGGTGCATCTCCAGCGGCTTCAGGGCCAGCTCGAAGACTGACGCGGGGGCAGTCCATGCCGACAGCAGCAGAGGCGCTGCGGCGGCGTCGACTGTGCGGCGTACGGCCGGCAGTAGCTCTTCGTCGTCATCGAGAGTTTTGGGCTCGTCCATTGCGAACCCTGCTGCCGACATGAGGTCGCGCCAACTGAATGCGGGGCTGACTACTCTGCCCTTCTTTCCGGGGCTGGGCAGCGGTGCCGGCTCATCGAGCGTTTCGGCCTGACGTTCATCGATGCAGAGGTCTTCAGCGAGCATCCCTTAAGGCTAGGGAGAGGCCTTCCGCAGACAGGTGCGGATTTCGCGCAATCGCTGGCGCCGCCAAAAAAAAGCCCGGCACGAGGCCGGGCGAGAGGTCGATGTGAAAGAAACACGCCCCAGGAAAACCTAGAACGCATCCCGAACTGTACGGAGAGCCTCCAGCAGCTCCGGCGGAGCCACCAGCGCGACCCGGCTCACCTGGGCCACGGGACCGCCGCCCCTGCCGGTCATCTCGCGCCGGTTGGTGAAGATCCCGCCGCACTCCTTGGCCGCCTGCTCGAGCAGGGCCGCGGCCATCGCAATGTTGCCGCGCTCCTCGGCCTTCTCCAGCTGCTGCTGCAGGCGCTGAAGGCGATAGGACAGGTGGCTGATGGGGATGTCGTCCATGTCGGTCAGGAAGGCCTGGCGAGAGGCATCGAACACCGCACGCAGTTTCGCGCTGACATTCCTGCCCGCTGCCTTAGTCGGGTCGTATGTGGCCACCTGCTGGCGGGTGATGTCGACGCCGAACTCCTCCTTCACCGCCGCCGCAACCTCGCTCGGCGTGTCGAAACAGGCCAGGCCGCGAACGATCGCCAGCTGCATAGGCGCGCTCAACCTCGCCATTTCGTATCACTCCTGTCGCACATTGGGCGGATGGTAGGTAGCGTTTCCGGCACAGTAGGATTTGCCCAGCAAAGCATCAGATCCCTATGGCCATCCAAACCTTTCGCTTCTACTTCGCTCCCAAAAGCAAACGGTATGAGAGTTACCTGTCGTTCACCCACTGGGCCTTTGCGGACTGGTTCAAGCAAAGGCTCAAACCCATTCGCGATCAACTCCGTGGCCCGGAAGCCAAAGGTGTAGGAATCGTGAATGTCGTCCTGACTGAGAACGAGCGTGAAGCCGACTTCGCAAATCGATGGCTGCATGGACTGGGCGTCTTTGAGTTCCGATTCGTATGCGATCTCGCGCCACTTCGCGATCAAGCACCGATAGAAAACATCGAGCGCTTGATGGGGTTTGCCGCGACGTTGACGGAGGACGCGCCCTGGCCACAGGTCAGAGCACTGAGCCCCGTATTAGCCGAGCCTTTGAGCCAAAAGGATCGTGAGACCCTTGCACCGCATCTGACCTATCCGCGGGAGTCGGTGTGGCGCAAACTGGGATACGACGGCAAGTTTCTTGAAAAAGCAATGGCTGATGCGGAAGTCCAGGCACAGACGCTTTACAAGGAGGCCCGCTTTCCGCATGCGCGGCCAGGTGGCATCTACCTCGGCGGACCGGCGCAGAGCGCCGATGTGTTGTCGAATTGACCCGTTAGAACTTAGCTCCTGGTGGCTTGGTGGAGCCCGACACCCGGTCTTTGTGGCTGGGGATGTCGAACTCCCAATCGCCGATCTGCTGGTACTGACCGATGAAGTGGAGCGGCACTAAGCCCTGGGGCCCGTTACGGTGGGCAACGATGTCGAGCTCGGCGAAGCCCTTGAACTGCTCCAGGCGCTTGCTGAGCGGGTGCGCCCAATCGGTGAAGAGCAGCGCAATCTGGTCGGCTGCGGCCTCGATGGCGCCTGAGTCGCGAAGATGCGTCATCGCTGGGCGCCCGTAGGCCTCGTCAGCCTTCCGGCTCATCTGGCTCAGCACCACCACTGCGATGTCGAGATCCATGGCGAGGCCCTTGATGCCGTTCACGATGACGTCGAGTTCCCGATTGCGGTTCTCCTCGCCGGCACCGGCCATCAGCTGCAGGAAGTCGACGAACAGGACGTCGAGTCCGTGCTCGCGCTTGACCTTCACCGCCTTGCGGCGGATGTCCATGAGGGACAGGCTGCATTGGTCGTCGTGGAGCAGGTGCAACTCACCGAGCCGGCGCGCGGCGTCGCCTACCGCTTCCCACATGCCCGTGTCGCTCGCATCAGCCGCCAGGATTCGGCCCAGGTCGAAAGACCCGGCCGCCGCGGTGTGCCGGTGCATCAGCTGCGAGATGGGCATTTCCTGGCTCAGGAACAGCACCCGGTAGGCCCGTGCAAGGTTTCGGGCGATCGCCAGTGCTAGGGCCGTCTTGCCGTGCTTCGGGCGGGCACCGATCACCATCATCTCGCCGCGGCGCAGGCCACCGTTCAGCAGCTTGTCCAGGCCGCGCAGGCCTGTTGCGAGCGCAGGGTTCTTGCCTACGGCCATCGCGTCCAGCAACTCGAGGTGGTCGACCAGGGATTCGGTGATGTGCTGCGGCTCTCGGCGGGCCTTCACGGTTGCCAGCTTGGCCAACATCATCTGCGCCTCGTCGATCTTCGGCATGGCTGGCCCTGGCGCCATCGCAATGTCCGCGATCTCGCTGCCCGCCTCCATCAGCTGCCGCGCGCGGTACCGGTCGGCAACGATGTCGGCGAAGCGCCGAATGTTGGTGCTGCTGGGCACGTATTGCGCCAGGTCGTTGAGCGCGAGCAGATCCGGCTCCAGGCCCTGGCCGCGCATCTGCGCATGGACGGTGATGACGTCGTAGGGCTGGCCTGCTTCGGCGAGCGCCTGGATAGCGCCGTACACCTCGGCGTGGAAGACTTTGTAGAAGGCCGCTGTGTCGAGCGGCGGCATGCGGTGGATCGCCTGGTTGTCGAGCAGCAGGGCGCCCAGTAGGCCGGCTTCCGCCTCCACGCTGGCGGGGATGGAGCGTGGTTCAGGCATGGGTGGCCTCCTTGTTTTCGTACTGGCCGGACATGACCTTCTCGAAGTTGCCGGCCGTCACCAGCCACCCCAGGTCACAAGCCCACGTTCCTTCTCGCTTCGATCGACCGCTGAGCCAGTCGGAATCGGCCGCATAGGCGAAGAATTTTCCGAACCATTCAAGCCCCTCCTGCCTTGTCGTAGCCATGCGCTCACCCGCTTGGTCACCGCTTTCCTGGCGCTCGGTCAGCACCCAACGCCATCTGGCCCGCAACGCCTTGCCGTTCTTTCCGTCGCGCCATAGGCTTAGGCGAGGCTGCGCATGCGTCGGGAAGTGGTGGGCGTACAGGGCAATCAGCGCCTCGTGGGGGCAGTCCGGCACGCCATCCGGCTCGACTCCAAGCTGGTTGTGCCGCATGGCTTCGCCCTCGTCGGTCGGCAGCATCGCTGGCGACAAACAAGGCATTTCTTCTTCTCTTCTCTTCTCTTCTCTGGACCGCTTTTCGTCCGCATTCGATGCGGACAATTTGCGGTCTTCTCTTTTGCGGTCAGTTTCCTGGGCCCGTCGCTTGGCAGAGGTGCCGTTGTGAGAGTCAAACCTTGGCGTAGACAGGCTTTCGCCATCGACTTCTAACCACCCAACTCGGCACATTGCGGCGCCAAAACCAGGAAATCCAAGCATGTTGTCGAGCACCTCAACCGTGTACCCGTCCAGCTTCCCGTCCACAGAATGCGTGTCGAACAAACACCAAACCGCAAACAGTCCGCCGCACACGCGCAACCTGTCCGCATCCAATGCGGACGCAATGCGGACAACCTTCGGGTGTGTCGGAAGGTTCGTCCGCATCTTGATCCAGTCTCCCGCCATGGCTAGGGCTGCTCCTTCAGTTCGCGCTTCGCTTGCCGCAATGCATGAATTACGTCGTCGATAAACCGCTCGTGGATAACGACGATGTGCGCCCCGTCGAATTGCATACCTTCCATTGCTGGCTCTTCCTGCCGGAGTCGGATGTAGCCGTCATCTCCGATTTGAAACTCGATTTCTACTTGGGCCGGGATGCTCTTCATGCCGTTACTCGTGGGTTGAAGGAGGTCGGATTGGGGTTTTGTCATGTCAGTCCCACTCCAAGGTTTTGACCGTTTGCACCTGGTTGAGGTGCTGCCTGGCCATCAACAACAAGGCGTCGACGTAGTCGGGTGGGAAGCAACGCATTTCAGCGCCGACCACGCGCAGGCCGGCATGCGACAGCACCAGCGCTAGCTTCTCCAGGTGATCACTGAGCAGCCGGGAAACCGTCGATTCGCTGCAGCCCATGGCGGCGGCGATCGCGGTCTGAGATGCATCGCGCTGTGTGGCCTTCAGCACGCTGGAGACGATCTTGCGCGCTCGTTCGTCGGGCGATTCACGGGTGGGCATGGCGGGGGCTTCCATCAGTTTTCAGTCGGTTGCAGCCGTGCCCAGGCGGTGCAAGCAGGCGGAATTCGGCGGCGCCTGTCTTGCTGGTGCTTCCAGGCCGGCGCCGAGAGACTGAGGGCCATGAACACACCGAACCTCCCTCCCCGCTCGCTGGCTCTTGCAGGCAGCGTCTTCCACAGCAGCAGCCGCACATCGATCGCGATGAACCGCAACCAAGCGACAGGGGTGGCCGAGGAGCGGCTGACGACGAGCCGGCTGGAAATGGCATGGGTTGGGGGGGAGGTGCGAGTTCGGTGCACGGCGACAAGCGCCGTCATGGAACCGCGACTCTGGCGTCGGAGATAAGACATATCAGGCCGCCGCAGACGCACTCGGCTCAATGTGCGCGCGCAAGATGCTCCAGTCGACGTCTGGACGGAGATCCTCACATCGCACTTGCCCGTCCGTGATTCGCTCAATCTTGGGGCAATGTTTCGCCGGAACATGACGGCGTGCGCCTTTCCATTGGTTCACAGCGCCCCTGCTTACGCCAAGAACAACTGCAAGTTGAGCTTGGCTTCCCACGATGCGCGCCGCTCGATCTACAGGATGTGTCATGTATAGCCTTTGGTTTTTCTAAAGTATCTATTAGCTATACATCACGCGTCAAGCTTTTCTATCAGTCAACGTGTCGAACTCCTATACATTCCTACTGTGGAAATTGATCTCGCAGCATGGGTCTTGCAAGCGCGCAAGACTGCCGGCCTCACGCAGGAAGCGTTGGGGCGTCAACTTGGGGTGACCAAGGGCAACGTATCGAGTTGGGAAAAAGGTCGATACCGGCCTAGCTACGCTCAGGCGCTAGCGATCTCTAAATTTGCTGGCGTCCAGCTACCCCAGATGGGGGACCGAGTGATGCCAACTGACGTCGTGACGGTGCCGCGCACGATTCGCTGTACCGCCCTGCTGAAAGTGGACGCCGGCGGCAAAGGCGATGCCTCCAATGAGCATGTGGAACTCGATGAACGGGTCTACCATGCAAGCGATGACCCCGATTGTTTTTGTGTGCGTATCGAGGGCGACTTGCAAGCGCCTGCGCTCCAGCCGGGTTGGTATGTAGTGGTTGAGCCCAATCGCCAGGTTGCGTTAGGTGACTGGGCCTACGTGGTTTGGGAAGACCGTTCGGTCTTGATAGGCGAGCTGCTCTACGTGAGGGGAAGCAAATCGACTTTGCTTTCTCCGATTGGTTCGAAGCGCACAGTTATCGACAGCGATCTAGCTTTGGACCAGAGCGAAAGACCTGACCGATACGCCATCGCCGCTCTACTGCCGCCTGGACGCAGGGTGCCGCACAAGCATGACACTAAAAGCTAGACAAAAAAATCTAGCTTATCTATACTTCGCTCACTTCTTCGACGGAGCGAATCATGCATATTTTTGAGTACAACACACCGCCCTCTCAGCTCACTTGTAGAGCGTACGGCGCTCCAGCTTCTCGCCGTCAGGCGATCGCCCCCTCCATGGTTCACCGCATGCCACGAAGGCGGTTGCGGTAGCAACTGCCACAAAAGGCGAAGGGCTGACAGCGTCAACTGCCAGCCCCTCTAGCGAAGAACGCACGGCGTCAACCGAGCGGACTTCTTGACCCGGAACCCCTCAAGGAATCGAATCATGCCGAATTTTAAGGCAGGCCCCACCTCGGCCGCAATGCAGCGCAGCTCCAGCACCCTTCAGATGGTGGACAAGCTTGGGAGCATCCTCGCGGATGCAGACTCGGTGCTGGCCTTGATGGTCCGCTCGTACGGCGGTGAGATAGCGCCGATGGACCGAGGGACGGACGTACAGGTCGCTCATTGCATCGAATACCTCCACACCCTGGTTCAGCATGCCCAGGCCATTGCCATCGAACAACCCTCGACGGATTTAGCTCCGCAGGCTGCAACTGAAATCAGGTTTGCCCACGGCATCGCCGCCTGTCTCAATGCTACCGTTTGGGCTGCCGGTAATGAACTCTCGTGGTCAGACGACACACTGTGCTCCATGTTCGCCGCGATGGAGCGCTGTCTGCGCCGAGCCATGGCTTGGCTGGATCCGGACGTTGAAGATCACTTCGACCTTTTCCTCCTTGAAGAGGATCGTCCGCGGCAAGCCGTAAAGGTGTCGGCCGAGGAGGTCGGCCCGCAGCCCCGCGCCCGTCGCCGCGACGAAAAGACGGCGGTGGCCGCATGAGCTGGCCCAGCACCACCCATGTGAAGACCGCGCCCGGCCTGGCCGAAGTCTGGGAGCGGTACGCCGGCGACGTCGAGTCCAGCACCACCGACATGCTGTTCCTGGCCGAGGCGATGGCCTTCCGGGCCGCGGCGCAGCAACTGCGTGCCCTGGTGGCCGAGCAGCCACCCGGCGGCCAGCGCACAACTGCGCCGGCCGAACCCGCCCTCATCGCCACGCTTCGCCGCATCGGTGACCTGCTGGGCCTGCTGCCCGGCGCCGACCTGGCCATCGACGTAGAGCGTGCGGTGCGCGGCGGCCTGGCATCCGCCCGGCTGCGCGCGGCGCCGGTCCTGTGGCAGTACCGTCTGCGCGAGCGGCCGGGCGCGGCCTGGGGCCCGTGGCTGCCGGTCCCCGCGAATGAGGTTGAGGAGTGGCAGGAGCAGATCGCCGAGATGCCCGGCGCGGCGGAGATGCGACCGCTGGTGGTGAGCGCCTGGCCGGCTATCGAGAAGGCGCGGGCCGCCCGCGAGGCCAGGGAGCTGCAGCCATGACGGCTACTGCATCACCCCAGGTTTGCAAGGCGCCGCCACTGGTCGACCTCGCGATCGAATGCCTCCTGCGCATCAAGTGCGTGGCCGCGCACCTGGTGCCAAGCCATCACCAGGTGCATTGGCGGACTGTTAGACCCACCCATCGCTCCCCATGCAAGGTATTCCGCTTCCCACGCCGCATTCGCCTTATCACGCGCATCCAAAAACGACTGGGGGAAAGGTGGCAAGGTCGAGGTCATCCGCGATTTATAGCAAGCACGAATCCAGGCGCGGAGGGCCGTCATGTCACTCTTTCTCGATGAAGACGAGTTGATCGCGCTGACCGGCCGCCGCTCGAAGTCCAAACAGATTGCCTGGCTTCGCCAGCAAGGGCTACCCTTCCGCATCAACGCTACCGGGCATCCCGTGGTCACACGCAGCGTCATTGAGGGCAAGTCGACCGAGCCGCCGCCCGCGAAAGCGTGGGCCCCGCGCGCGGTTGTTGGAGCCTGACCATGGGACGAAAAGTTACCCGCTGGACGAACCTGCCCAAGGGGATGCGCGCCCGCCCGCGCGGCCAGAAGATCCACTACTACCTCGACACGGGCGCGAAGCCGCGGCGCGAAATACCGCTGGGCTGCGACTACGTCATGGCGGTGAAGAAGTGGGCCGAGCTGACCTCCGCCAAGAAGCCTGCGGATGGCGTCATCACCGTTCGCTACACCCTTGCCAAGTATTTCGAAGACGTCGTCTCAGGAAACACCGCCGGCACCCAGAAGGACAAAGAGCAGGAAAAAGCCTGGCTACTAAAATTCTTCGACGAGCCGCCGGCGCCGCTCGATGCCGTCCAGCCCCAACACATCCGCCAGTTCATGCGATGGCGCGCGGAGCAGGCCCGCGCGTCAGCGGTCGCGAGGTGGCCCGGCAAGGACATCCCGAAAACCTATGGCCAAGTCCGTGCAAACCGGGCAAAGGCGCTTTTTTCCCATATGTGGAATTACGCCCGCGGAGAAGGTATGACCGCGCTTGCCAATCCTTGCACTGGCATATCAAACTTCAAAGAGACCGGTCGAGAAACGGCGCCTGACGACGATCTACTCCAACGCGTACTGGCTCACGCCGACAAACCGCTGCAGTTCGCGCTCCGCCTGGCTGACATTGTTGGCCAGCGGCCGGCCGACGTACGCCGCATGAGTGAGACTGACATCAAAGATGGCTTGCTGCACGTTAGGCAGGGAAAGACAGGTGCCAAACTGCGCATCGAGACCGATGGCCCGCTAGCTCATCTGCTTGAGGAGATCCGAGCGTTCAAGCGTGAGATCGGGGTGCACGCTCTTGCGCTGTTGGTGAACGAGAAAGGACATCCGCTGGGCAAGGATGCAATCCGCAGTCGCTTCGACAAGGCGCGGGCTGCAGCAGGCGTGGCCAAGGCCGATTTTCAGATCCGCGACCTGCGGGCGAAAGCGGCGACCGAGACCGACGACGCCGGCGGTACCCGGGCGGCCCAAGCGCTGCTGGGTCATACCACCGAGGCGATGACAGCCAATTACATCAGGCGGAAGGTCGGCAAAAAAGTGAGCTCGATACGTCGTACCTCTGACCCTTTGTAACAGGCATGCCGACATGTAATACTGCTTACAGAAGGAGCAAGTTGCATGAAGTCCACAGTTAGTGCCCCCGGTGTGGCGGAGCCTGAGTCTGACAAGACCTTGGCTCCACAAGATGGCCATAAGCAATCTAAACACCCAGTTGACCAAGCGCTCACCGAGTTCTTGTATGGGTTGTACGGCATCCAGAAGTCGTTTACTGTGGTTATGCCCCACTTATCGAACTGGATAAGTGATGAATCAAAAAGAATAGAAGAACGCTATCGGGCATATCAAATTGAATCGTCAAATCCAAATGAACGGCGATATCATTTTTCCGGATCGTCATCTCAAACAATTGCCGACTGGATGTCCTTTCGTCGAGACTCAGAAGATTCTAAGGGCGTCGATCACCTCGCCGTTCTGGCCCAAAGCCTTTTTACGCAAATATTCTGTCAATTCGACGCTTTTATGGGGGCCCTGCTCAAAGCTCTCTATAACAGTAAACCTCAGCTTTACGATGCGCTGGAGCGACAAATTTCCATAAGTGGATTACGCTCATTCGACACGATTAAAGCAGTTACGGAACACTTGCTTGAGGCAGAGATTGATGCATTCCGGCGCAGCAGTTATGTAGATCAGTTTCAAAGCCTACAAAATAGATTTAATATTGAGCTTCGTGACTTTCCAGAGTGGGGCGAATTTGTTGAACTTGGCCAGCGTAGAAACTTGCTCATTCACAATGGCGGCGTTGTAAACGAGCAGTACCGAGCGGTTTGCAAGCGTGAAAAAAACACTGAAGCAGCGACGATCGCCATAGGTACGCGCCTAGACATCAATGGCGAATATTTGGCTAGAGCACTTTTAATTATGCGTAAAGTGGCATTTATGCTAAGCCATACGCTATGGCGCAAAGTATTGCCCGATCAGATCACAGAAGCCCACAACGCGTGCCATAACGTTATTTATGACTTTTTACAGAAAAAAATGTGGGGTACAGCAGCAGAACTAGGCGAGTTTTCTCTTAAACCAATAAATTGCAAAAATCTAACAGAACAATACCGACGTATGAGGGTAATCAACACCGCCATCGGGTTTAAATTCTCCAACCGCGCACCAGATTGCTCTCGCATCCTAAATGCTGAAGACTGGTCTTCTACGTACCGCGATTTCAGGCTTGCAGTTTCAGTGCTCAACGACCAACGAAAAGACGTGTGGGAGCAAATGAGGCAGATAGGCAAAAAAGGCGAGATTATTGAGGCGTGGTCTTATAGGGATTGGCCGCTTTTTCACGCACTTCGGAATGATCCTGATTTTCATAATGTATTTGAAGAAATATTTGAAGAGCCGTTCATCTTCAAAGACCTTGACCTTCCCAACAGGACGTTGACGACCTCTGCCACTCCCGTGGTAGAGTGTCAACCGTCATCGGGCACGACTCAGCCCCCGCGCAAGAAAGCTGTAACTTCCAGGAGAAAGACCATGAACCCCGCTTCGATCCCCGGCCCCACCACCGAAGCTCCTACCAAAGCCAAATCCACGCGCAAGTGATGCGCTGACCAAGCCAACTGCCCGCTTCATGCGGGCTTTTTTTTGTCTTAAGGTGATTGCGAACGATGGGCCGTACGGGGAAGCGCGTATATCGCTGTTCATAGCCTCAGAAAATTTGCGGAACAGACGCAAATTTTGCGGAAATAGCGAACTGCAAAAAGCGCGCTAAGTCGTTGATTTGACTGGTAGGCCGTGACAGACTTGAACTGTCGACCAAAGGATTATGAGTCCTCTGCTCTAACCAACTGAGCTAACGGCCCGCCAACCGGCGATTGTCGCATCCTCCGGACCGCAATCCGCGCGCAGGCCGCTCCGGTCCATGGCCGCATCCGGCTGTCGGGCAATCATGAGGTCGCCGGCGCGCCGTCAACCGCCGACGCCGTAGTCGGCGAGGTTGCGGGCGATGACCATGCGCTGGATTTCGCTGGTGCCCTCGTAGATCTGCGTGATGCGGGCGTCGCGGTAATAACGCTCCACCTCGTAGTCCTCCAGGTAGCCGTAGCCACCGTGGATCTGGATGGCGTGGGAACACACCTGCTCGGCCATCTCGGAGGCGAAGAGCTTGGCCTGCGAGGCTTCCGACAGGCATGGCAGCCCGGCGGTGCGCAATTGCGCGGCGTGCAGCACCAGCAGCCGCGCGGCGTTGATGCGGGTGTGCATGTCGGCCAGCATGTTGGCGATGCTCTGGTGTTCGCCGATCGACTTGCCGAACTGCTTTCGCTCGCGGGAATAGACCAGCGCGCGCTCGAAGGCCGCGCGGGCGATGCCCACGGCCTGCGCGGCGATCCCGATGCGCCCACCCTCCAGATTGGCCAGGGCGATCGCCAGCCCTCGGCCCTGTTCGCCCAGCAGCGCGTCGGCGGGAACGGTGCAATCGTCGAAGGCCAGTGCGCAGGTGTCCGATGCACGGATGCCCATCTTGTGCTCCACCCGCTGCACCACGTAGCCGGGCGTGTCGGTGGGCACCAGGAAGGCCGAGATGCCCTTCTTGCCGGCCTCCGGGTCGGTTACCGCGAAGACGATGGCCAGTTGCGCGCGCTTGCCGTTGGTGATGAATTGCTTGGTGCCGTTGATGACCCAGCGGCCGTCGTCCTGCCGCACGGCGCGGGTGCGCAGGTTGTGGGCTTCGGAGCCGGCCTGGGACTCGGTGAGGCAGAAGCAGGAGATGAGTTCACCGGTCGCCAGGGGCTTCAGCCAGCGGGCCTTTTGCGCCTCGGTGCCGTAGCGCAGCACCGGGCCGCAGCCGACCGAGTTGTGCACGCTCATCAGCGCACCCAGGGCGCCGTCGGCGACGGATATTTCCTCGACCGCCAGCGCGTACGCGGTGTAGTCGGTGAAGGAGCCGCCGAATTCCTCGGGCACCACCATGCCCAGCAGGCCGAGCTGGCCCATCTGGGTCACGACGGCCTCGTCGATCCAGCCGGCCTCGGCCCAGGCAGCGGCGCGCGGGGCCACCTCGCCGCGGGCGAAGTCGCGCGCCATGTCGCGCACCATGCGCTGGTCCTCGGTGAGCAGTTGGTCTTGCATGGGACGTGTCTCTTTGATTCCGGGTTCTAGTAATGGCCGGCGGCGGCGAAGAAGGACTGGATCAGGGCTTCGTCGACCTGCTCCAGCGTGGGCGGGTTCCAGCGCGGCTGCTGGTCCTTGTCGACCAGCAGCGCACGCACGCCTTCGAGCAGTTCGCCGCGCGGCAACCACACCTTGTCCAGCGCCAGCTCCATGCGCAGGCAATCGGCCAGCGGCGCGCCCGAGCCGCGACTGAGCAACTCCCAGGTCACCGCCACCGCCAGCGGCGAACGCCTGGCGATGAGCGCCAGCGTCTCCTCTGCCCAGGGCCTGAATTGCGGGCGACGCTCCCGTCGCAGCGAGGCGACGATGGCCGCCGCGCCCGATTGGCCGAAATGCAGCGCGACGGCCTCGCTGATCGCCGCCAGGGGGGCGTCTCCGATGTCGGCCGGCGTGGTCCAGGCGCCCAGCCGCTGCTGGGGTGGGCGGTGCCACGGGACGGCGTTGATGCGGCGCGCGAGCGTGGCGAGATCGTCGACGTGCGTCGACGGCAGGCAGGCGTCCGCGAGCCCGCAGAAAAGCGCGTCCGCCGCGCCGATCTGCACGCCCGTCAGACCCAGGTAGAAACCCATGAACCCCGGCAGGCGCGGCAGGAAGAAGCTGCCGCCGACGTCCGGGAAATAGCCGATGCCGACTTCCGGCATGGCCATGCGGGTACGGCCGGTGACGATGCGCAAGGCAGCGGGCTGGCCGATGCCCATGCCGCCGCCCATGGTGTAGCCGTCCATCAGCGCGACGTAGGGCTTGGGGTATTCGGCGATGAACAGGTCGAGGGCGTATTCCTCTTCGAAGAAACGCAGCCAGTCGCCGTCGCCGGCGCGGTAGCTGTCGTGCAGCGCGCGGATGTCGCCGCCGGCGCAAAAGGCCTTTTCGCCCGCGCCGCGCACCAGCACCGCGCGGATGTCCGGATCGGTGGCCCACAACGAGAGCTGCGCATACAGGTCGCGCACCATGCGCAACGACAGCGCATTGAGCGCCTTGGGCCGGTTGAGCGTCAGCACGCCGACGCCCTCGACCACCTCGGATAGGACCACCGGTGCTTCGACGTCGCTCATGCGGATTTTTCTCCCTCGATCGACAGGATGATGGCCGAGAAATCCAGCCCGCCGTGGCCCTGCCGGCTGAAGCCCTGGTAGAGCTGCTGGGCCAGCGCGCCCATCGCCACCGGCAGCTTCACCGCCCGTGCGGCCTCGGTTGCCAGGCCCAGGTCCTTCAGCATCAGGTCGCTGCCGAAGCCGCCGCTATAGCCGCGTGAAGCGGGCGCGTTGGGCAGCACGCCGGGGTACGGGTTGTAGGTGTCGGTGCTCCAGCAGCGGCCGCTGCTGGTGTTGATGACACCGGCCAGCACGTCGGCATCCATGCCCAGCGCCACGCCGAGCGCCATTGCCTCGGCCGCGCCGATCATCGAGATGCCCAGCAGCATGTTGTTGGCCACCTTGGCGACCTGGCCGTTGCCGGCGCCGCCGCAGTGCACGATGTTCTTGCCCATCTGCGCCAGCACCGGCTGCGCGGTGGCGAAGTCGCCGTCCGCGCCGCCGACCATGAAGGTCAGCGTTCCGGCCTCGGCGCCGCCGGTGCCGCCGGACACCGGCGCGTCGAGCATCGGGTTGCCCTGCGCCGCGGCGGCGGTGGCCACCTCGCGCGCGGTCATCGGGTCGATGGTGGAAGAGTCGACCAGCAGCACGCCCGGCGCCACTGCCGCCAGCACGCCCTGCTCGCCGAAGTACACCGAGCGCACATGCGCGGCGGCGGGCAGCATGGTGACCAGCATTTCGAGGCCTGCCGTCGCCGCCACTTCGCGTGCCGACTTCGCGGCCGTGGCGCCGGCCTGCACCAGCGCGTCGACGGATGCGGAGGCCATGTCGAACACCACCAGCGAATGCCCCGCCCGGGCCAGGTTGAGCGCCATCGGGCGCCCCATGTTGCCCAGGCCGATGAAACCGATCTTCATGTTCTTGTCTCCTGTGGGGGCCGACCGCGCACGCCGGGAAGCGTTTTTCAGCGGTGCCTGAAAGCCGGCTTGCGCTTCTCGCCGAAGGCCGACATGCCTTCCTTCTGGTCTTCGGTGGCGAAGGTCGAGTGGAAGAGCCGGCGCTCGAAATGGATGCCTTCGGCAAGCGTGGTCTCGAAGGCGCGGTTGACCGCCTCCTTGGCCATCATCACCACCGGCTTCGACAGTTCGGCGATGCGCGCGGCAGTCTTCATGGCGTCCTCGACCAGCTCGGCGGCCGGCACGATGCGCGACACCAGGCCGCAGCGCTCGGCTTCGGCGGCATCCATGGTGCGGCCGGTGAGGACCATTTCCATGGCCTTCGACTTGCCGACGAAACGCGTCAGCCGCTGGGTGCCGCCGGCGCCGGGAATGGTGCCGATGGTGATCTCCGGCTGGCCGAACTTGGCGGTGTCGGCGGCGATGATGAAGTCGCACATCATGGCCAGCTCGCAGCCGCCGCCCAGGGCGTAGCCGGCCACCGCGGCGATGGTCGGCTTGCGGCAGCGGGCCAGGCGTTCCCAGTGCTTCGTGATGAAGTCGGCCTGGTACACGTCCATGTACGACCAGTCTTTCATGGCCTTGATGTCGGCTCCGGCGGCAAAGGCTTTTTCGCTGCCGGTGAGCACGATGACGGCCACGCCGTCGTCGGCTTCCAGCGCATCGAGCGCGTCGGACAGCTCGGCGGTCAGCTCGGGTGACAAGGCATTGAGCGCCTTGGGCCGGTTGAGGGTGATGAGCGCGACGGCGTCGCGGCGTTCGATGAGGATGTTGGTGTATTGCATGAAAGCCATTCTGGCCGTGTCGTCGCCTACTTGAGGCTGATCGTCGTGTTCACCCCGCCGCCGGCCGAGGCGTCGTCGAACCAGCGCTGGGTGATCGTCTTGGTCTGGGTATAGAACAGCACCACCTGCTTGCCGTACGGCCCCAGGTCGCCCAGCTTGGAAGCGCGCGAACCGCTGAAGGAGAACAGCGGCACCGGCACGGGAATGGGCACGTTGATGCCCACCTGGCCCACGTCGATGTCTTCCTGGAACCTGCGCGCCGCCGCACCCGACTGGGTGAACAGCGCCGTGCCGTTGCCGTTGGGGTTGGCGTTGATGAAGCGAATGGCTTCGTCGAGCGTGTCGACCGCCGCCAGCGCCAGCACCGGGCCGAAGACCTCCTGGTCGTACACCGCCTGGCCGGGGGCCACGCCGCTGAAGATGGTCGGGCCGATAAAGTTGCCCGATTCGTAGCCGGGCACGCTGGCCTGCCGGCCGTCGAGTTCCAGCTTTGCGCCGTCGGCGATACCGCGCTCTATCAGGCTTTCGACCTTCTGCCGTGCGGCCTTGGAGATCAGCGGACCGACATCGGTACCGGCCTCGGCGCCTGCGCCGATCCTGAGGCTGCGGGCGCGTGCCACCAGATCCGGAATCCACTGCTGCGCCTCGCCCACCAGCACCGCGACGGACACCGCCATGCAGCGTTGGCCTGCAGCGCCGAAAGCCGCGCCGGCCAGGGCGTTGAGCGTCTGTTCCTTGTTGGCATCCGGCAGCACCACCGCGTGGTTCTTCGCGCCCATCATGCATTGGGCGCGCTTGCCGGCGAGCGTGGCGCGCTGGTAGACATGGGTGCCGACTTTGGTCGAGCCGACGAAGGAAATCGCCTTGATATCGGCGTGGTCGCAGAGCGCGTTGACCACCTCTTCGCCGCCGTGAACCACGTTCAGCACACCCGGCGGAATGCCCGCTTCCAAGGCCAGCTCGACCAGGCGCATGGTGACCATCGGGTCCTGCTCGGAGGGCTTCAGCACGAAGGTATTGCCGCAGGCGATGGCCATCGGGAACATCCACAGCGGAATCATCGCGGGGAAGTTGAAGGGCGTGATGCCGGCGCACACGCCCAGGGGCTGCATCAGCGTGAAGGTATCGACGCCGTTGGCCACGTTGTTGGCCAGCTCGCCCAGCTGCAGGTTGCCGATGGCCGACGCGTGCTCCACCACCTCGAGGCCGCGAAACACGTCGCCCTCGGCGTCGGCCAGCGTCTTGCCCTGTTCGGCGGTGAGCAGGGCTGCGAGTTCGGCCATGTTCTCGCGGATGAGTTGCTGGTACTTGAGGAAGATGCGGGCCCGCGCGCCGATGGGCGTCTTGCGCCAGGTGGCGAAGGCCTTCTGCGCGCTGGCGATTGCCGCGTCCACCTCGGCAGCGGTGGCGAAAGGCACCTGCGCCAGCACCTCCTGCGTGGCCGGGTTGACCACGTCGCGCCATTGCGTGGTGACCGACTCGACGAACTCGCCGCCGATCAGCAGCTTGACGGTGGGCGGACGCGCTTGTGGCAGCGGAGCCGGCAGAGCGGACATGGTGTTGTCTCCTGTCTTTTATGCAAGACCACCATGCTAGGGCGCTGCGGGCTTCGCTACATCAGGGGAAAGCCGCAGGGTCGTGGACTTGTTTGCCACTGGCGTGGGCTGAGGGCGAGGGCGCCTGGTTGATTTTTGCTCGGCCTGCAGGGGGAGCGTCCGACGCTGGCGGTGTTCGCCCGCTTGAGTGCGGGATGCTTTTGAAGCGTTCGATGTGCGGTTGGGATGGGCGCTTGCTTGACCGAGATGGGGTTGCGAGGGGGATTGGTGCGATTGCCTGCGTCGGCTGCTGGATATCGCCGTGCGCTTGCAGAGCGCGCCCTGCGTTGGCGATGTGCGCCTGTTTGATCGCGCTGTGCCTGCGAGGCGGGCTTGTGCATTTGCGTTGGACGCCTGTTCGATATCGCTCTGCGCTTGCGGAGGGCGCCCAGCGTTGGCGATGCGCGCCGGCTTGATCGCGCTGGGCCTGCGAGGCGGGCGCTGTGCACTTGCGGTGGACGCCTGCTCGATATCGCTCTGCGCTCGCGGAGGGCGCCCAGCGTTGGCAATGCGCGCCGGCTTGATCGCGCTATGCGTGCGAAGTTGGCGTTGTGGGCTTGCGTTGCATGCCTGCCCGATATCGCCATGCGCTTGCGGAGGGCGCCCTGCACTGGCGGTGGTTGCCTACTTGATCGCGCTGGGCCTGCAAGGCGGGAGCTGTGCACTCGCGTTGGACGCCTGCTCGAATCGCCCTGCGCTTGCGGAGGACGCCCTGCACTGGCGGTGGTTGCCTGCTTGATCGCGCATTGCCTGCGAGGCGGGCGCCGTGCGTTTGTTGAGGTCGCCTGCTCAATACCGCCGTGCGCTTGCGGAGGGCGCCCTGCACTGGTGGTGGGCGCCTGCTTGATCGCGCTGTGCCTCCGAGGTGGGCGCTGTGCACTGGCGATGGGCGCCTGCTCGATATCCCCGTGCGCATGTGGGGGCGCCCTGCACTGGCGGCGGTCGCCTGCTTGATCGCACTCGGCCTGCGTGGCGGGCTTTGTGCTTTCGCTACGGTCGCCTGCTTGATACCGCACTGGCGATTGAGATGTTCTTTTTCCACTGGCGTGGAGCAGAGGCCGGGAGCCGCCCGGCTGCGGGTCACTTTCTTTTGCTTCGCCAAAAGAAACTAACGAAAGAAAAGGCGACCCGGCAGTCCGAGTCCCCTTCGGGGCACGCTGCGGTGCTCGCAAAAGCGG